>Ga0208117_100048_pt1 | contig 130949 bp, 88 predicted proteins | sample LakWasMet26_LOW6_2_FD_183870 | JGI IMG/M metagenome (GOLD analysis project Ga0208117, IMG submission 183870) | Freshwater sediment methanotrophic microbial communities from Lake Washington under simulated oxygen tension - Sediment Metagenome... | ecosystem: Environmental > Aquatic > Freshwater >...
ACTCCTCGCCGTCGACCTCGCGGTCGTACCGGGGACTCCTCGCCGTCGACCTCGCGGTCGTACCGGGGACTCCTCGCCGTCGACCTCGCGGTCGTACCGTCGGACTCCTCGCCGTCGACCTCGCGGTCGTACCGGGGATATCCCCGCCGACAGCCTCGCGCTCGTACCGGGGAAGCGATGGGCGCTCCGCCGAGATGTGGAACCGAAAGCGTTTCGAACCCGCGGGGCACCGATCCCGAACACGGCCCGCCGTCCGCTCCGACCTGCTCCACAATGCGCCCCATGCGCGTCGCCCTCGCCCAGCTCAACCCCCGCGTCGGCGACCTCGCCCGCAACGCCGCCCTGGTCGTCGAGGCCCTCCGCGCCGCCCACGCCCAGGGCGCCGCGCACGTCGTCACCCCCGAGCTCGTGCTCACCGGCGCTCCTCCGAGAGACCTCCTCCTCGACGACCGCTTCGTCGACGAGGCCCTCGCGGCGATCGGTACCGTCGCCGAACGATCGCCCCATGGCCTCACCGCCTACGTCGGAACCATCGCCCGCGCCCCCTCCCGCACCCCAGGACACCCGGGGCTCTACAACGCCCTCGCGGTGATCCGCGACGGACGCGTCGTCGACACCGTCCCCAAGCAGCTCCTGCCCGCGTACGACGTCTTCCATGAACCCCGGTGGTTCGTCCCCGGCGGGGGAGGCACCCTCGTGCGCGACGGCCTCGGCCCGATCGTCTGCGAAGACCTCTGGGACGACGGACACCCCACCCACCCCGGCGCGGCGCTGCGGGCCTCCGGGGCGAGGGTGCTCGCCTGCGCCGCCGCGTCGCCCTTCCGCTGGGACGCGTACCCGCAGCGCGTGGCCCACGCCGCGAGGCAGGGCGTCCCGGTCGCGTACGTCAACCTCGTGGGGGCGCAGGACGAGCTCGTCTTCGACGGAGGCAGCTTCGTCACCGACGCGCATGGTCGGGTGGTTCATCGCCTGCCCTTCTTCGAGGAGGCCGTGGAGACCTTCGAGCTCGACGCGCTCGACGGCGACGAGGCGCCCGCGCCGCCTTCCCGCGAGGAGCTCGGCTTCGGCGCCCTGGTGCTGGGGCTGCGCGACTTCGCCAGGAAGAACGGAGTGCGCCGCGCGGTGCTCGGACTCTCCGGCGGCGTCGACTCGGCCCTGGTCGCCTGCATCGCGAAGGAGGCCCTCGGAGGCGCCAACGTCCTCGGAGTGGCGATGCCGACGCGCTACAACGATCCTCGCTCGACGAGCTGCGCCAGGAAGCTCGGGGAGGCGCTGGGCATACAGGTGGAGGTATTCCCGGTGGAGGCGATGGCGAGCTCGACCTCGGAGGCGCTGGGCCCGTGGCTCGACTCGCTGGGCGCCGCGAGGACAGGCGACACCTCTCACGAGAACATCCAGGCCAGGGTGCGGGCCATGGTGCTGCTCGCGGCGGTCAACCGAACGGGGGGGCTGCTGCTCAACACCAGCAACAAGACCGAGCTCTCGCTGGGCTACGGCACGCTCCACGGCGACCTCGCGGGCACCCTCTCGGTCCTCGGCGACCTCACCAAGCCCGAGGTCTATGCGCTCGCTCGCTGGTACGACGCGGCCCACGGGGTGATCCCGGCCTTCGTGATGGAGCGGCCGCCGAGCGCGGAGCTGCGAGAGCATCAGGTGGACCCCTTCGACTACCCGGTGGTGGCCCCGAGGGTGGAGTCGCTGGTGCAGGGCGCGCCCCTCCCGGACTGGGACCCGGCAGACCGGGCCGCGACCGAGCGCACGGTGCGCCTCGCGGAGCACAAGCGCTGGCAGTCGGGCGTGGTGCTGAAGGTGAGCGAGCGCTCCTTCGGGACGGGGCGGATGATGCCCATCACCCGGGTGCGCTGAGGGCAGCGCTACGAGCGCTCGATGCGCACGGTGGCGGGCTCCTCGGACTCGGCCTCGCTCCTCGGGCGCACCGTGCGGGGATCGCTCGCCGGGAGCCCTTCGAGGTGGAGCGCCGAGAGGGCGTCGATGAAGTCCTCGGCGCTCTGGTAGCGGTCGTCGGCGCTCCTCGCCATCGCCTTCATCACCACCTCGACCAGCGCCTCGGGCAGCGACGGGACCCTCGAGCGCAGCGGCACCGGCGCCCCGCTGCACGCCTTCATCAGCACCTCGGGGATGGTGGTCCCCTCGAAGGGCAGGGCGCCGCTCAGCATCTGGTAGAGCATCACCGCGGTGCCGTAGAGGTCGACGCGGTGGTCGATCTGCGCCGGGGTGAAGACCTGCTCCGGGGACATGTAGTAGGGCGTGCCGAGGGTGGTCCCGGCGGGCGTGAGCGGCGAGCTCCGCTGCTCGAAGAGCAGCTTGCTGGTGCCGAAATCCAGCACCACCGCCTGCTCCCCTCCCCCCTCCATCCTCCGCAGGAACACGTTTCCCGGCTTCATGTCCCGGTGCACCACGCCGTGCGCGTGGGCCACCCGCAGTCCCTCCAGCACCTCCCTCGTCAGCGCCACCGCCCTCGCCGGAGAGAGCACCCGCTCCGCCTCCAGCGCCGCCTGGAGCCCTCGGCCCTCCAGCAGCTCCATCACCAGGTAGGCCGTGCCGTCGGGGGCGATGCTGCACTCCCAGGTCTGCACCAGGTGGGGGGAGCGCATCGCGCTCGCGGCGTTGGCCTCGCGCACGAAGCGCTCCAGCGCGTCGTCGCGGTCGGGCAGCTCGGGCTTGAGCAGCTTGATCGCCACCGCCTCGCCGCCGGGCTGACGGCGGGCGCGGTAGACCGTCCCCATGCCCCCGCCCCCGAGCAGGCGATCGATCTCGTAGCGGCCGATGCTCGCGCCGCAAGGGCCGTCGCGGGTCGACGTGCCGAGCGCGGGACAGGAGGAAACGTCCGCCGGGTGCTCCGCCCCGCACGCTCTGCAGTACGCCATCGCGGCGGCAGTATACGCTCCGGCGGCCGCTGCCCGAACGCCACGATGAACCCCACCGCCATCCCGCTCCGTGCCCAGCTCCTGCGCGTCCGGCTGCCCAGCGGACGCGCGCTGCTGATCCCCGTCGCCGACCCTCGGCACGCGCTCGTCCACGAGGACGCCGACGCCCTCCTCGAGGCGCAGCTCTTCCTCTCCGAGTGGCTCCGCACGCAGCCCCCCTCGGTGGTCGCCCGCTTCGTCGCCAACCCCGAGGCCCGCGTCGAGCTCGTCCCCGTCGCCCTCTCCCGCGAGGACCTCCCCCGCCGCTTCCGCGACCCGGTCACCGCCGGCGTCACCTGCGTGGTGCTCCCCGACGGCGCCCGCTCCTGGGTGCTCGTCGCCCCGCTCGGCACCGTCGTCCACGTCGCCCCCGGCGAGTCCGTCGCAGAGACCGTCGGCGCCGAGGTCGCCCTCCTCATCGACGCCTGGGAGCTCTCCCCCGCGCGACGCCTCGAGCTCTTCCCCTACGCCGACAGCGAGCTCGTCCACGTCGACCTCCTCGTCGAACGGAGACAGGGCGCCGGCGCACCCGGCGAGCGCGCCGGTGACCTCGCCCGCGCGGAGGAGAAGACCGCCGCCCTCGAGGCGCTGCGCTCCGTCGCCACCGCCCTCCACGACCAGGACGCGCCCGTCTCTCTCTCCCACCGCGACGACGCCCTGCGGATGCTCTCGGCCCTGCTCGACGGCACGCAGCGGCAGTCGGTGCTGCTCACCGGCCCTTCGCTCGTCGGCAAGTCGGTGCTGCTCCGCGCCTGGATCGCGCAGCGCAAGTCCGAGGGGCGAGCGCCGCTGGTCTTCCTGACGAGCGGGGCGCAGCTCCTCGCGGGGATGAGCGGGCTCGGGCAGTGGGAGGAGCGATTGCGCAAGCTCCTCGACGCGGCCGAGCTGCTCGACGCGGTGCTGGTCTTCGACAACCTCGGCGAGCTGCTCACCGACCGCCCCACCGGAGGCGTCAACCTCCCGGCCGCCCTTCGCCCCGCGCTCGAAGAGGGGAGGGTGCGCCTCGTGGGAGAGCTGCGCGACGAGCTCGTCGACGCCGCCGAGCGCCACCACGGAGGTTTCCTCGGCAACTTCACCCGGGTGCGCCTCGACGCCCTCAGCGCCTCGCAGACCCTCGACGCCCTGCGCGAGGGCATCGCCCTCGACGCCCGCTCCCGCCCCGACCGCCCGGCGCTCAGCCCCGAAGGGGCCGAGACCCTGGTCGAGCTCGCGACCCGCTACATGGCCTACGACGCCTTCCCGGGGAAGGCCTTCCGGCTCCTCGACGAGCTGCGCGCGGTGGTCGAGAGCGACCGCGACCTCAGCCGCGCCGACGCCCCGACGCTGGACCGTGAGCTGGTGCAGCGGGCCTTCAGCCGGCAGAGCGGGATACCGCCGTTCATCCTGAGGGACGACCTGGCCATGGGCGTCGAGGAGGTCACCGCGACGCTGCAGCGCAGGCTCGTGGGGCAGCTCGCGGCGGTGCGCGCCGTGGCGCAGACCCTCGGGGTGGTGAAGGCCGGGATGCAGCGAGGAGGGCGGCCGCTGGCGTGCCTGCTCTTCGTGGGTCCGACGGGGGTGGGCAAGACCGAGCTCGCCCGCGCCGCGGCGCACCTGCTCTACGGCAGCGACGAGCGGATGATCCGCTTCGACATGAGCGAGTACACCGACCTCGAGGCCGCCGACCGGCTCATCCGGGGGACCCACGGCGCCGAGGGGCTGCTCACCCGCCGCATCCGCGAGCAGCCCTTCGGGGTGCTGCTGCTCGACGAGGTGGAGAAGGCCCACCCCGCGGTCTTCGACCTCCTGCTCCAGGTGCTCGGCGAGGGGCGGCTCACCGACGGCCGCGGGCGCACCGCGTACTTCCACAACGCCATCATCGTGATGACCAGCAACCTCGGCGCGACGGGGCTGCGCGACCCGGTGGGCATCGCCGCGGCCCCCCTGGACCTCGCGGCGCACTACCTCCGCGCCGTGGAGCGCAGCTTCCGCCCGGAGTTCATCAACCGCCTCGACCGGGTGGTGCCCTTCGACGCGCTCGGCCCCGCGGAGGTGCGCGCGGTCGCCGCGATGGCCGTCGCGAAGCTGGGAGTCCGTCGGGGATTGCGAGGCAGCGAGGCCACGCTGTCGGTTTCCGACCGGGCGCTCGACCACCTCGCGGCCCAGGGTTACTCCCACCGGTATGGCGCCCGCGCCATGCGACGCCACCTCGAGGACCACCTCGTGGCCCCGCTCTCCCGCGTCCTCGACGACCGGCTCGACCCGGGCGCCGCGCTCTCGGCGGTGCGGGTGTCGCTGCCCGACGAGGCCCCGGAGACGAGAGCACCCGGCCAGCGCACCGAGGAGACCGTCGACGGGCTGCGCTTCGAGCTATGGAGCGCGGCGCGGAGGCAGAGGGCGGAGATGTCCGAGCTTCAGGGGGTGCTCGCGGCGCACCGCCGCTGGGTCGACGCGGCGATGCAGCTGCCTCGCGTCGACGCGATTCGCAGCCAGATCGAGCACCTGCGGGCGCAGCTCTCGTACCGGTCGAGCGCCGCCGGAGCGGCGAGCGCGCGCGGCGAGGTGGCCGCGCTGCAGCGGGAGCACCACCGGCTCGACGCCCACTGGACCGCGCTCACCACCCTGCAGCGGGAGCTGTGGACCCTGGAGGAGCTGGCGCTCGACTCCGCGGTCGACCGCGACGGAGCCAGGGGGCTGAGGGACGACGCCCTGGCGGTGAGGGAGCGCTACGAGGCCGCGCTGGCCTGGGCGATCCTGTCGTCGGTGACGGGGCGCAACGCCGCGGTGCTGATGGCCTCGGAGATCGACGACACCCGAGGGGTCGAGCGCTGGCTCGCGGCCCTCGACGAGCTGGCGACGGCGCGCCGCTGGACCGTCGACGCCCACCTCCAGGGGATGGTCGCGCAGCGGGAGGACGAGTGGCCCGCCGACCGCCGGTGGGGCCCGCCGAGGAGGCTGCGCGCGGTGCTCGACCTGCTTCGCGACGAGGGCGAGCGCGACGCCCGGAGCGTGCTGCTGCTGGTGGAGGGCGTGGACGCCGGGGTGCTGCTGGCCCTCGAGGCGGGGGTGCACCTCTGGCGCGAGGGCAGCGTGCGCTCGGCGATCGAGCTGCGGCTGCTCACCCGCTCGGACACCATCGGCGAGAAGCAGTGGTCCCACCCCTCGCTCGTGCCCCCGAAGCCCACGGAGTTCGAGGCGCACCAGAAGCGCTCCCCCGCCCGCTTCGTGCTCGCCGGGGAGCGGGTGATGGTTCCGGGCGGCCGCAGCGTGACGCTGGAGGGAAGGCACCCGCTGGCGATCATCGAGCGGGTGGCCTGCCAGCACCTCGTGGCGCTGGAGCTCGACGAGGGCGCTCCCCCCCTCGAGGAGCTGATGGAGGGCCCGCTCGACAGCGCGGAGTGATGTATCGTCGGGCCGGGCCCACAACCGCATACCCCGTCTTCTCCAGCTCAGGAGGGTGAGTTGCCCATTCCTACGTTGCCCCAGGACGACGCGTTCCCGACGATTCGCAAGCAGCTCCTCGCGCATCGCCGCGACGAGCGCCGCTACGACTACTCCTCCCCGGTCGGGGTCGCCTGCCTCGCCGAGCTCCAGCTCACCGACAAGCCAGGCCCCGACTACCTGCTGAAGATCGCCGAGTCCAACGGCGCGGTCTCTCACCACCACGTCGGGCAGCGCGTGGTCTCCTACCGCGACTCGCAGCCCGCCACGCCCGTGCAGGTCGGCCTCTACGCCGCCATGAGCGCCGTCGAGGCCGCGCGCTCGTTCTGGGACGCCACCACCACCGCCGCCGCCAACACCGCGCGCCGGCCCGCCTCCTCCCTCGACGACTACGCCGACTTCACCGAAGGCCTCGAGCCCATCCCCCTGGCGCGGCGCCTCCGAGAGCGACCTTCCGAGCGGGACGCCCTCTTCGGCTGGCAGCGCCTCGGCGGCCCCAACCCCTTCGCCCTCTCACGGCTCCGCGACGACCGCCTGCCCGACCACTTCCCCGTCCGAGAGGAGCACTTCCGCCGCGCCCTCTCCGCGCTCTCGCCCGACGGCTCGCCGGGCGACTCGCTCTCCCGCGCCCTCTCCGAGGGCAGGCTCTTCCTCTCCGACTGCGCCGCCCTCGACGGCGTCGCCACCACGCAGAACCAGGGCCGGCAGAAGTACACCGCCGCCGCCATGGGGCTCTTCCTCCGGCCGCTCGACCGCTCCTCGGCGCTCCTGCCGGTGGCGATCCAGTGCGGCCAGGCGCCCTCCTCCGCGACGCCCCTCTTCACGCCCGCCGACGGCTGGCGCTGGCGCCTGGCGCAGTGCTTCCTCTCGCTGGGCGAAGGGAGCATCCACGAGGCCGCCGAGCACCTCGGGCTCACGCACCTCCTCGTCGAGGCCTTCGCCGTCGCCGCGCGGCGCAACCTCGCCTCCGCGCACCCGCTCACGGCCCTGCTCGAACCCCACTTCGAGCACACCCACTTCATCAACTACACCGCGCGCCACAGCCTCATCGCCGACGGCGGAACCCTCGACCAGCTCATGCCGCAGCCCATCGCCGCGACCCGCGCGCTGGTCGCCTCGGCGCTCTCGAACTTCGACGTGGGCGCCGGGGACCCTCGCTCCAGGCTGCGCGCCCTCGGCCTGCTCGACGCCGACGCGCTGCCCGAGTGCCCCTACCGCGAGGACGCCCTGCCCCACTGGGACTCGCTGCTCCAGTGGGTCGGCGATTACCTGCGAGTGTATTACCGCGACGACGCGGCGATCTCCGCCGACGCCGAGCTGCAGTCCTTCGTGGCCGAGCTCTCGGCGCAGGACGGCGGGCGCCTCCGCGGCGTCCCGGAGGTGCGCTCTGTCGACGCCCTCACCTCGCTGGTCACCCTGGTGATCTTCACCGCCTCGGTGCAGCACGCCGCCGTCAACTTCCCGCAGTACCCCTTCATGGGCTACGTGCCGGGCATCCCCGCGGGCCTCTACGCCCCTCCCCCGACGCTCGCCACCCCCGACGCCGAGGCCTCGCTCCTGGCCGCCCTGCCGGAGTCCGACCTCACGGTGCTCCAGGCCTATACGGTCTATCAGCTCTCGGCGATCCGGCTGAAGCCCCTCGGGGGCTACGCGCCCTTCGCCGACCCTCGGGTGTCCGACCCCCTCGCCGCGATGCGGGCCCGGCTCTCCTCGCTGGAGTCCGCCATCGGCGACCGCGAGGCCTCCCGCCCGCTGCCCTATCCCTACCTCCTCCCCTCGCTCGTCCCCGCCTCGATCATCATCTGAGCCGACCGCGCACCCGGAGCCCCCGCGATGAACCTCTGCCTGCCCCACGACGACGCCGCCCCCGAGGCCCGCCGCGCCGCGCTCGCCGCCGACCGCGAGGTGTGGCGCTTCGACCCGACGCAGCACGGCCTGCCCCTCGCGGCGAAGGTCGACGCCGAGAGCTACTCCAAGGCCTTCGCCCTGCGCTACGTCGAGACCCGCACCATGCTCGCGACCACCCGCGCCGCGGCCCGGCTCGACCCCCGGCTCGCCAGCGAGCGCCAGGCCGCCGACGCGCTCTCCCGGGAGCCCTCGACGCCTCCCCTCAAGGAGGACGGGGTCACCCTCGCCGGGATGGTCTCCGTGCGCTCGATCGATCACTACGACGCGCTCTTCGACGCCCTCCCCTCGCCGGCCACCCGCCCGTGGGCCCGGGATGACGGGTTCTTCGCCTGGCAGCGCCTCGCGGGCTGCAACGCCACGCGCATCCGTCAGCAGCGCGAGGCCGACCCCCGCTTCCCGGTCACCGACGCGCACCTCAGGGCCGCCGTCGGGGGCGGTGACTCCATCGACCGTGCTCGCTCCGAGGGGAGGCTCTTCGGGCTCGACCTCAGCCCCCTCCACGGCCTGCCTCAGGGCAGCACGCAGGGCCGCCCCCGCTACTCCAGCGGTGTGCTCGCCCTCTTCGTCCGCGCCCTCGACGGCAGCTTCCGCCCGGTGGCCATCCAGGGTTCTCCGGTCGCGGGTTCCGCCATCGTCACTCCTGCCGATGGAGAGCGTTGGCGCCACGCGAAGCTCGACGTGCAGGTGGCCGACAGCATCTGGGCCGGGGCCGTGATGCACCTGGGCTTCCACTCGCTCTCCGCGGCCTTCCAGGTGTGCGCGGCGCGCGAGCTCGCGCCCGGCCACCCGCTGCGGCGGCTGCTCTGGCCCCACTTCGAGATGACCACCCCCGCCAACGAGACCATGAAGGACGCGGTCATCGGCCCAGGCGGCTACTTCGACGAGCTCATGGCCCCGACCCGCGAGGCCGCCGTCGAGCTCGCGGTGAAGGGCCTCCGAGGGCGCTCCCTCGCCGACCGGGCCCCGTGGCGAGACCTCGCGCTGCGCGGCACCGAGGGCCTCGCCTCGCTGCCCGAGTACCCCTACCGCGACGACGGGCTGCCCGTGGCGTGGGCCCTGCGTCGCTGGGTCTCGGCCTACCTCCGGCTCTGGTACCGCGACGACGCCGATCTCGGGAGAGACACCGAGCTCGTGGCCTGGCACCGGGCCCTGAGCGCCCCCGACGCGCCGGGCCTGACGGGCGTCCCCTCCATCGGTCGCATCGACGACCTGATCGACCTGGTGACCACCTTCCTCTACGAGATCACCGCGGGGCACGCGGTGGTCAACTACGCGGGCTACGACTACTTCGGCTGGCCGGAGACCTTCCCCACCGCGCGCTGGTCCCCCTCGCCCGAGGCAGGCGCCGCGCTCACCGAGGAGGACTACCTCCGCGCCCTCTCTCCCGTCGGGGTCGCCGACCGGATGCTCGACCTCACGCTCCCGCAGCGGCAGCTACGGCTGAACACCCTGGGCGCCTACCCCGACGGGTGGTTCGGTGACCCGAGGGTCGAGGCCCCGCTGAGGGCGCTGCGCGCCGAGCTCGAAGCCATCGACGCCGCCACCGCGGCCCGAGACGCCGCCCGCCGCTGGAACTTCCCCTACCTGCGCCCCTCCCGCCTCGCGCAGTCGATCCACGTCTGAAGCATCGCCCGAGAGGAGAGCCTCATCACCGTGTACGAGCACGCCGAAGTCCTGCACGAAGGGCCGCACAACCGGGTCACGCGCGCCTGGCGCCTCGCCGACCGGCTGCCGGTGGTGATCAAGCAGCTCCGTGGCGCCTGGCCCGGTCCCCGCGAGCTGGCTCGCTTCCGACGCGAGTACGACATGCTCGCCTCCCTCGACGGCGCGGGCGCTCCGAGGCCCATCGCCTTCGAGCTCCATGACGGCGTCGCGCAGATCGTGATGGAGCAGCTCCCTGGCGTCTCCCTCGAGGCCCTGATCGCCTCAGGGCGCCTCCGGGTGGAGGACTCGCTCCCCCTCGCGCTGCGCATCGCCGAGGCGGTCGAGCTCGCCCACGCGAGGGACATCCACCACCGGGACATCAACCCCTCCAACCTCCTGGTCGACCTCGCCTCCCGCTCGGTCTGGCTCATCGACTTCGGCCTCTCCTCCCGGGTGACCCACGGCGTCGCGGGGCCCCGGCCCCTCTCCTCGCTGGAGGGCACCCCGGCCTACCTCGCGCCCGAGCAGACCGGCCGGATGAACCGCGCCGTCGACGCCCGCGCCGACCTCTACGCCCTCGGCGCCACCCTCTACGCCCTCTTCTCCGGCCGCGCCCCCTTCGTGTGCGCCGACCTGCTGGAGTACGTCCACGCGCACCTCGCCCGAGAGCCCGTGGCCCTCTCCTCCGAGGCGCCGGAGCTCCCACCGGCGGCCGCGGAGATCGTGATGACCCTGCTGCGCAAGCGCCCCGAGGAGCGCTACCAGAGCGCCGCGGGCGTGGTGCTCGACCTGCGCCGCTGCCTCGACGCGCTCGGCCGCACCCCCTCCGCCGAGCCCGTCTCCCTCGCCGGCCGCGGGCTCTCCTCCCGCCCCGAGTTTCCCCAGGACCTCCACGGCCGCGAGGACGAGCTCGCCCGCCTCACCGAGGTCTTCGAGGAGGTGGTGCACGGCGCCCGAGGCGTCGCCCTGGTCTCCGGCGAGCCCGGCATCGGCAAGACCTCGCTGGTGTTCGAGCTCCATCGCCCGGCCACCGTGGCGGGCGCTCGGGTGCTCCAGGGGAAGTTCGACCAGTACACCCGGGATGTCCCGTTTGCGGCGCTGGCGCAGGCGCTCGATGGCTTCTTCACCGACGCGCTCTCCGAGACCCACGACGCCGTCGACGCCTGGCGCTCGCGGCTGCTCTCCGCGGTGGGTCCCAACGGCAGGGTGCTCACCGACCTGGTCCCCGGCGCCGGGGCGCTGCTGGGCCCGCAGCCCCCGGTGGAGGAGCTCGGCCCCACCGAGGCCGAGCAGCGCCTCCAGGAGACCTTCCGCCGGGTGATCGGCGCCGTCGCGGGCCGAGGCCACGCGGTGGTGCTCTTCCTCGACGACCTCCACTGGGCCGACCTCCCCTCGCTTCGCCTGCTGGAGACCCTCTTCCGCGACCCCTCGCTCGGCCACCTGCTGCTCATCGGCGCCTGGCGCGACACCGAGATCGACGCCTCGCACGCCCTCGCCCCCACGCTCGACGCCCTGCGCGCCAGCGGGGCCATGGTCGAGGCGCTGCACCTCGGCCCGCTCCGGCTCTCGGACTGCGAGCGCATCCTCGGCCACGCCCTTCACGTCCACCCCGCCGAGACGCGTGAGCTCGCCGCGGCGCTGCACGCCAAGACCGGCGGCAACCCCTTCTTCCTCCGTCGCCTCGTGGAGGAGCTCGGCGACACCGGCGCGCTGCGCTTCGACCGGGAGTCCCTCGCCTGGCGCTGGGACCTCGCGGCCCTGGGGGAGCGCGCGATCACCGACAACGTGGTGACCTTCCTCCGCCAGGACCTCGGCCGCCTCTCCGGCGACGCCCGCCGCTGCCTCTCCGCCGCCGCGTGGATCGGCTCGCGCTTCGACCTGAGCCTGCTGGGCGAGGTCACGGGCCTGCCCCCGGCCGACCTGCTCTCGGCCCTCCGAGGGGCCATCGAGCGGCGCTTCGTGGTGCCCCTCGAAGACGACTACTGGGACGACGGCGCCGCGCTGGGTCGCAACTTCGCCTTCGCCTTCGTGCACGACCGCATCCAGCAGGCCGCCAGCGAGCTCGTCTCCACGCCGGAGACCACCCGCACCCGGCTGGCGCTCGCCCGCGCCATGCTGCACCGCCTGGGCTCGGTGGTGGCCGAGCCCGAGCTCTTCCGCATCGCCGAGCACTACAACGCCGCCATCGCGCTGGTCGACGACCCGGAGGAGGTCCTGGCCGTCGTCGAGGTGAACATCGAGGCCGGTCGGCGCGCCATGCAGAGCGCCGCCTACGCCCCGGCCAACCGCCTGCTGGAGGCCGCCGTGACGCTCTCCGGGGACGGCCTCTGGGAGCGCGACCCGGCGAGGGCCCGTTCGCTCTGGCTGCTGTCGGCGCGCGCGGCCTGGCTGGTGGGCGACCTCGCGCTCATGCGCTCCCGGGTCGAGGAGCTGCGCGCGAGGCCCGGCAGCGCGGTCGAGGGCCTCGACGCCGAGTGGGTGCTGATCCAGTCGCAGATCGCCCGAGGGGAGCTGCACGAGGGCATCACCGCGGCGCTCCGTGCGCTGGAGGGCGTCGGGGTCTCGCTGCCCAGGCACCCCAGCATCGAGCAGGTGCGCGCGGGCATCGGCGCGGCGCTCGGGGCCATCGGGTCGCGCAGCACCGACGAGCTCGCGGCGCTGCCCCTCTGCGACGACGCCGTGGAGGAGGCCGCCCGGCGGATGATGGTGGGCATCTCGTCGGCGAGCTACGTGGTGACGCCCAACCTGCTGCCGCTGCTCAGCGTGGAGCTGGTGATACGCAGCGTGGCCCGAGGGGTGTCTCGCGAGTCGAGCTACGGCTTCGGGGTCTTCGCGCTCAGCCTCTGCGCGGGCTGGCACCTGGGGCTGGGCTACGAGTACGGGCGCCTCGCGTTCAGGCTGCTCGACCGCCTCCCCGACGCGGCCTCCGGCGGTCGCACCCGCCACGTCGTCAACCACTTCGTCCGCTCGTGGACCGAAGCCCTCCGGGACATCTACCGCGAGACCCCCGACCTCGCCCGGGCGCTCATGGACGTCGGCGACCTCGAGTACGCCGCCTGGGTGCTCGAGGCCCAGGCCGTCTACGGCTACGCCTCGGGCGTCTCCCTCGACGCCCAGTCCGCCGCCCTCGAGCGCGCGGTCGCCCTGATGCGCCAGCACAAGCTCCACGCGGCGCACGAGGCGACGATCCAGTTCGTCCAGCTGGTGCGCTGCCTCCGGGGCGAGGCCGACGACCCGTCGCGCCTCGTGGGGGCCGACTACGACGAGGCCGCGGCGCTGGCCTCCTACCGCGCGAGCGGCTACCGCGCCGGGGCGCTGGTGCTCGCGGTGTGCATGCTCTCCGCGCGGCTGATCTTCCGCGACTACGTCGGCGCCGAGGAGGCCGCGAGGCTGGCCTTCGAGTTTCGCGACGGGGCGCTGGCGATCGTCTACCAGTGCTCGATGCGGGTGCAGGCCGCGGTGGCGGTGCTCTCCTGCCTCGACGGCCTCGCCCCGGAGAACAGGGCGTCCCGCATCGCCGAGGCCCGAGGCTGGCGCGCGGAGGTGGCCGCCGCCGCGGAGCGATCGGGGCACAACGCCGCCCACCAGCTGGCCCTGCTCGACGCCGAGCTCGCCCGCGCGGAGGGGGACGTCGGGGCCGCCATCGAGCGCTACGACGACGCCATCGCCCGCGCCGCGGCGGGGGGCTTCGTCCACGACGAGGCCCTGGCCGGGGAGCGGGCGGCGCTCTTCCACCTGGGGCGCGGGTCTCGCCACGTCGCCAGGGCCTACCTCCAGGAGGCCCGCTTCGCCTGGCAGCGCTGGGGAGCGACCGCCAAGGTGGTGCAGCTCGACACCCTCCACGGCGAGCTGCTGGCCCCGGCGGAGCGCTCGATCCACGCGCCGCGCACCTTCGAGCGCAGCACCGAGCTGGCGGGCGCGACGCTCGACCTGGACACCATCCTCAAGGCCTCGCAGGCGATCTCCGGGGAGGTCGAGCTCACCGGGCTGCTCACCCGCGCCATGAGCATCCTGCTGGAGAACGTCGGGGCGAGGAAGGGCGTGCTGCTGCTGCGCTCCCGGGGCGTGCTGGCGATCGAGGCCGAAGGGCTCGCGGAGTCCGGCGCGGTGGAGCTGCTGGGGGCAGCGGCCTTCGAGGACGGGCTGAGGGTCCCGCCGACGATCGTTCGGAGGGTGTGGCGGCGCGGGGTGGCGGAGGTGCACGACGACGTGGCCGACGCGCCGGAGTCCGCGCACGACCCCTACCTCCAGCGGGTGCGGCCGCGCTCGGTGCTCTGCGCTCCGGTGCAGCACCAGGGCAGGGCGATGGGGGTGCTCTACTTCGAGAACGACCTCTCCGCGGGGGCCTTCACCGAGGCGAGGGTGCGGGTGCTGGAGGTGCTCGCCCCGCAGGTGGCCATCTCCGTCGAGAACGCCCGGCTGCACGCCGCGCAGGACCGCTTCGTGCCGTACCAGTTTCTCCGCAGCCTCGACCGCTCGGACATCGTGGAGGTGGAGATCGGCGACCACGCGCAGAAGGAGGTGTCGGTGTTCTTCTCCGACATCCGCGGGTTCACGTCGCTGATCGAGCGGCTCCCGGCGGCCGAGGCGCTGGTCTTCATCAACTCGTACTTCGCCACCGCGGAGCCCGCGATCCAGGGCCACGGCGGCTTCATCGACACCTACCTGGGCGACGGGATCATGGCCCTCTTCGACGCCGCCGGGAGCAACGCCGACGACGCCGTCGCGGGCGCGATCGCGATGCACCACGCGCTGGAGCGCTTCAACGCCGCGAGGCTCAAGCAGGGCCTCAGGGCGGTGCGCACCGGCATCGGGATCAACACCGGCACGGTGATGCTCGCCACGCTGGGCGGCGGTCGCTCGCTCAAGTGCGGGGTGGTGGGCGACGCGGTCAACCTGGCCGCGAGGGTCGAGGGGCTCACCCGCCGCTACGAGGTCGGGGTGCTGATCTCCGACGCGACGCTGGCGGCGATGCGCGCTCCTTCGAGGGTGGCGAAGCGCCGGGTGGGGAGGGTTCGGGTGAAGGGCCGGGAGCAGCCGCTCACGCTCTACGAGGTGCTCGACGCGGAGCCCGAGCGCTCCCGCGACGTGCGCCACGCCACGCTCGACCGGCACGAGGCCGCGGTGGACGCCTTCTTCGCGAGGGACTTCGCGGCCGCCCAGGCGGGCTTCGCGGACTGCCTCTCGGCCTCGCCTGAAGACCCGCTGCCGCTCTACTTCCTCAACCGTCTCCGGGGCCTCATCGCCGAGGGCGCCGCCCCCGACTGGGACGGCGTGGAGACCATGACCGAGAAGTGACCCAGACTCCCGATGGAGGGGTGGGTCACGGACAGGGGAAGAGCCGGTCGAGCGTCGCGACCGCGGCCGCGACGTCGAGGGCCTCGGGAGCGGCTGCCGCGAAGAGGGCCCCGAGGCGGTCGGCGTCCGCGGGGCTGCGCGCCCTCGCCGCGCGGTCGAGCAGCGGGGCGATGACCTGCGCGAAGGCGAGGTGCGCCGGGCGCTCGGCGGAGGGGGCGCCGGGCATCGCGAGCAGCCGTGAGCGCAGCACCGCCACCACGCCGCGGGTGAGGGCGCGGTCGAGCTGATCGCGGGCCCGCTCCCGCAGCGTCGGGTTGGTGGCAGGGGTGGCGCGGTCGAGGTCGCGCCAGCAGCGCACCGCCAGGAGGCCGTCCCAGATGCGGTCGTGGGTCGCGGGCTCCACGGCCAGGACGTAGCGGGAGAGCGCCGCGTGGCGGGCCTCGGCCCGCTGCACCCCGCCCGTGTAGTAGGCCCAGGAGGAGTCGCAGTCGGCGGTCGCCGTCGAGCAGGTGAGCGACTCCTTGTAGACCGAGAGGTAGAGGAACCACAGCAGCGCGGCCTCGACCCGGGCGGCCAGGACGCGCGGCGGCGCGGCGGTGGCGCCGAGCTGCCCGTCGCGGAAGCTCGCCGTGACCAGCGGGAGCAGCCGGGCCGGTCCTGCGCAGTAGTCGGGGTAGGCGGCGGCCACCGTCGCGACGCGGCAGTCGTTGCCGGCCGCGGGCTGAGGGAAGTGCTCGTCGGTGCGCCTCACCAGCCGCGAGTCGAGGCCCTCGGCCTCGAGGTAGATCATCCGGGCGGCGGTGAACTCCTCCGGGCTGGGGTCCCGCGTCGGATCGAAGAAGCCCGACGGGCGGCCGCCGGCCTCGTCGCGGTGGATGCGCTCGAAGGCCGTGGTGCGGGCGATGGAGCTGGTGCTCATGTCGAAGCGCACATAGAGCCCCGGGTCGCTCACGCACGAGGGCCACGAGTCCGTCGCCGACATCATCGCGCGCGGGGTGTAGTCCGTGGCCGAAGGAGCGCAGCCGGGGGCGCCCGCGTCGGAGCGGTCGACGGCGCCGAGGTCGCTCCCGGCCTCCGGGGTCGCGTCGCGCGCCACGGCGTCGGAGCCCGCGTCGGAGGGGGTGGCGTCGGGAGCGCCGGTCTCGCAGCCCGAGAGCAGGGCCACCGAGAGGCACCAGGAGTATCGGCGAGGGAAGGAGGATTTCGTCGTGCGCACAGGTCTTCAGTCTCCGCGGGATGCGCTCCGGGCGCGAGTGGTCAGAGCCGGGTGGCGAGGGTGACGAGCAGGCTGCGGCCGGGGCCGTTCACGCTCGAACCGTGGACCCGGTAGGGGCTGTCGAGCGCGTTCTCGAAGGAGGCGCCCACCCGGAGGTGGTCCCGCCAGCGCCATCCGGCGCGAAGGTCGACGACGGCGTAGCCGGGCGTTCCTCCGGCGGGGATGCGGGCGTCGCCGAGGTCGGAGGGCGCGAGGCGCGTCTGGTCGGCGGCCCAGCGGAGGGCCGCGCCCAGGTAGATCCCCGAGGGCGCGTGGCGCCAGCGGGCCTCGACGGTGCCGTTGAGCGGGGGGATGCGAGAGAGCGGCACCCTCGGCCCCGAGCTGCCCGAGAGCGCGGGCCCCTCGCCCCACGCGTAGGCCACCGTGGCGGCGACGGAGACGCCCCTCGGGAGCAGCACCCTCGCGGCCCCTTCGGCTCCCAGCAGCACGCTGGTTCCGTCGGCGTTCACCAGCTGGAAGCGCGACCACGAGGCGTCGCACTGCGGCGTCATCGCGGGGCACTCCGCGGAGGAGCGCAGCGCCCGGGTGATCGCTCCGTCGAGGGTCATCGCGTAGCCCCAGGCCTCGAGCTCGAGCCACGGGAGGCGCACCCTCGCGCCGAGCTCCCAGGTCAGCGAGCGCTCGGGCCCGAGGGCGACGTTCTCGAACTGGAAGCCCGGGCCCGCCTGCTGGCGCGAGGTCAGGTCGTCGAGGTTGGGCACCCGGAAGCCCTGGTCGACGTTGACGAAGACACGCAGCGCGCCGCCGGGGTGCCACTCCACGCCCGCCCGCCCGAGAGCGGCGACGGCCGAGGAGTCGACGGGCTGCGTGGCGCTGGCCGCATCGCCCGACGCCGAGGCTCCGGCCGCCGCGACCCGAGCGCCCGCGCGCACCCGCAGCCGCGGCCCATACGAGAGCTCGGCCTCGGTCCAGGCGCCGCCCTGCAGCATCGTCGCGCCGTCGGCGTACTGACCGCGGGCGTAGGGTCGGGTGACGCCGACGTCCGTGAAGGTGATCCACGAGGCGCTGGCGACGGCGTCGCGGTAGGCCTCGACCCCGTAGCGGAGCCGCAGCGAGAGCGGGCGGGCGTCGGTGCCCGCGAGGCGCAGCCGGGGGGTGGCGGCGCGCAGGGCGACGCCGAGCGTGTCGACGTCGTCGAGGAAGCCGTTGGTGGCCGACGACAGCGGCCGGTCGAGGCGCCTCCGCTCGTGGGAGCGCTGGTAGGAGAGCACCACGTCGAGGTCGCGAACGCGCCGGCCCGCGTGGCCTCGCAGGGCCGCGTAGGCCATGGTGCGAAACTGCTCCTCGTAGCGCAGGCACTCCCGGTCGGATCCATACGCCGGAGGGCAGAGGTCGGTGCGGGGCGCGTCGTACTGCCGGTAGCCGTAGACCGCGGCGACGGCCTGGAGGTCGTCGCGCAGCCGCACCACCGCGCGGGCGTCGAAGGTGCCTTCCTGGAAGCCCGTCCCCCTCTGGGTGCGACCGTCGGGCTCGAAGTAGGGCACCGGCGGCGCTCGCCCCGACGCGAGGTCACCGATCGCCCCGGAGGACTCCAGCGCCCCGACGCCCCGGTACCCGCCGCCCACCAGCACCGCGACCGAGCGACCGAGCTGCGCGTCGAGCTCCGCCCTCCCTCCGAGCTCCCCGTCGGCCGTGCCGTAGCGCCCTCGCAGCGCGGGGTGAAGCGTGAGCCCCGAGCGCGACGGGTCGAGCGTGGGGCTGCGGGGCGTGACCAGCACGACGCCGCCGATCGCGTCGGAGCCCCAGCGCACCGAGGCGCTGCCACGAAGCACCGCCAGGGCCTCCACGCTCTGCGAGTCGACGGTGAAGAAGTGCTGGTTGGGCCCCTGGCGATAGACGCCGGTGTTCAGCCGCACGCCGTCGAACATCAGCAGCACCTGCTGGCCCGTCACGCCGCGCACGAAGGGGCTCGCCTGACCGTGGGCCGTCTGCTGGATCGTGACGCCCGGCACGAAGCGCAGCGCCTCCGGGGAGGAGCGGGGGGCGCGCTCCTCGAGGTCCGCGCGGGTGACCTCGCCGTGGCTGCGGCCGCGGGTCTCCTCGGAGCTGCGCGGGTTGCGCACCGTGGCCGCGCCGCCCTCGAGGTCCTGCGCCTGGAGCGAGCGCCCGGCGGCGAGGAGCGCGAGCGCCGGGAGTGACGAACGGACCTTCACTGGTACGCGAGGATCGTCCCCCAGTAGCCGACGACGGTGACCCGCCGGTCGTCGCTCGCGGCGACGGCGGTCAGGTCGTCGCCGGTGCCCACCGGGAGCGAGCGCCAGTGGGCGCCGTGGTCTCGCGAGTGCACCACGCGGCCCGCGAGCCCGACGGCCCAGACGTCCGCTCCCGCCCCGGCGACCGACACCAGGGTCTCCTGCACCGGCGCGTCGACGCGCGTCCAGCGCAGCCCGTCGGTGCTGCGGATCACCGCGCCCTCGCGACCGACGGCGTACACCTCGTCGGCGTCGCCCCAGAGCGCGAAGAGGTCCCCCTCGACGCCCGACTCGACGGCCTCCCAGTGCGCGCCACCGTCCGCCGTGTGCATCAGCGCGCCGCGCATCCCGCAGATCCACGCGTGGCCGTCGTCGCGGCCCCAGACGCCCATGAACCCGCGGCCGTCGCTCGCGGTCACCGGCGCCCAGCGCTCTCCCCCGTCGGTGCTGCGCAGCACCACGCCGCCGCGCCCCACGATGAGCCCCGCGCCGCGCGATCCCAGCCACACCGCCGAGAGGATCTTGTCGTCGATCGGCGGCACCAGCGTCCAGGCGCGGCCCTGGTCCTCGCTGCGGAGGATGGTCCCGTTGTCGCCCACCACGACCAGGGTCCCGGCGCCGTCGCCCGCGATGCCCGAGAGGTTGACGTTCATGCCCGAGGGCATGCGCTTCCACCCGTGGGCCGGATCGCGGCAGAGGATCACTCCCCCCGCCCCCGCGGCGCACGCCACGCCGTCGCGCCCTCGCCACACGGCGTGGAGCGAGCCGCGGTGCCCGCCCAGGCGAGCTCGCCACGGGGCGTCGCCCGAGCGCTCGGTGATCACCCCGCGGGGCCCCACCGCGACCAGCTCCCGATCGCGCGCGGCCAGCGCGACGAGGTCGGAGGTGGTGTCGCTGCCCTCCCTCATGAACTGCACCCCGTCGCGAGCGTGCAGCAGCGCCCCGGCGGCGCCCGAGACGTAGACGTCCCCGCGGCCGCGGCCGGTGACGGCGAGGAGGTCCTCGGTGACGCTGCGGGGGAGGATGGTCCAGCGGGAGCCGGCGTCGTTGGAGACCAGGATGGTGCCCCCGGCGCCCACCACGTAGGCGTCGTCGGGGCCGCTCGCCCACACGCCGGTGAGCGAGGTGGTGAGGCCGGTCTCCACCCGCGCCCAGCGCGCGCCGCCGTCCGTCGAGCGGAACACCGCGCCCCCTCGCCCGGCCGCGAGCGCGAGGCGCCCGTCGGTCCATGCTCCGTAGAGGTCGGCGTCGGGGGGGGAGGCCGCCGGGGTCCAGCGGGCTCCGTCGTCCGAGCGCAGCGCCGCGCCGCCCGCGCCGACGGCGAGCACCCGGTGGCCTGCGGAGGTGACCGACCAGAGATCCGCGGCGGTGCCGGAGCGGGCCCGCTGCCAGGACGCGCCATGGTCGGCCGAGCGGAGGATGAGGCCTCGCGCGCCGACGACCACCACGCCCTGGTCGGTGCACGCGACGCCGTGCAGGTCGCCGCGCTCGCCGGTGCGCACCGGGCGCCATGCGCCGCGGGCGTCGCGGGTGAGTACGGTGCCGAGCTGACCGACGGCGAAGGCCCGGCCGCCGCGCTCGATGCACGTCGCCGCCAGCCGGTTGCCCTGCGGAACAGGGTTCTCCCAGCGCCACGAGCGCCCCGCCGGAACGGGGCGGCGTCGACACGCGGCGGAGCTGAGGAGGAGGAGCGCGAGGAGGAGTCGGGAGGGAGGAGTCACGAGGGCGGGAGCGGATTCAGCGGGGGCAGCGCCAGCCGAGGTTGAACGACTGCAGCACCGGGGTGCCGCCGCTCTCGGCGGCCTGCATCGAGATGGTCAGCCGGAAGTGCCTCGCCGGCGCGACCCCTGCGGCCACGAAGGCGGCCGCGGCGTTGGTGGGCGAGGTGTCGCGCGGGGCGAGGGCGAGGGTCACCGGCGTGGCCGCGCCGAGGGCCCCGGTGGTGCTCGCGGAGCGCGCCGCGAAGCTGATGGTGGTGCCCGCCGGGGTGGTGGAGTTCCAGGTGAAGGTGGTCAGCAGCGGGGCGTCGCAGCCGAGGTCGATGGTCTCCTCGTAGGTGCCCTGGGCGATGCTCACGCGCCGCACCGAGCCGGTGAAGTCGGAGTACGAGTAGACCTGGTTGGCGCCGAAGAGCACCACCGAGGAGTTGGTCTCGGGCGAGTAGCGGATCAGCGCCGACGGGGCGAGGTAGTGGGCGAGCCACACGTTGCCCACGCGGTCGACGCCCACCGCCGAGGGGCCGTTGAAGTTGCCCGGCATCGGCACCCGGGTGATCGCCGACCCGGGGATCGTCCCGCCCGGGACGAAGGCGTTGGAGTCCCAGTAGAGGAGGCCGCCGGAGAGGCTGTCGCCGGGGGTCGCGTAGGTCATCCACACGCGCCCGTCGGCGCCGATGGTGATGCCTCGCCCGGAGGTGCCGGTGCCGGTGACGTAGCCCGTGGTGTCGACGCGGGTCCAGGAGTTGAGCGCCGGGTCGTAGGCGATCGCGTCGCGGCACGACCAGCCCGCGAGCCACACCCTCCCTCGCCCGTCGGAGGTCATCCCGTAGGCCCCGGCGCAGCTCGAGATGCGCCGAGCCAGGGGGTACGGAACCACCGGGCCCACGGTGAGCCCGATGGTGTCGACGGACTGCAGCGCGCCGTTCTCGAGGGTGCCCACCCAGAGCCGACCGTCGCGGGTCACGACCATGGCGTAGGGGTTCACCGAGAGGGGATAGGTGCCGAGGGTCGCGCCGGTGCGCGGGTTGAGCCGGTACGCCGCGCGGGTGTTGTACCCGCCCACCCAGATGTAGCCGAAGGGGTTGGCGGTGTCGCCGCGGTCCGTCGCGATGGAGCGCAGCACGGCGTTGGAGGGGCCCACGTTGGTGGTCCAGAGCACGCACTCGTCCTGGCCGTAGGGGCGCACGTCCGTCGGGCCGCTGGAGGTGTCGATCATGCCGTTGCCGTTGCGGTCGATGCAGTTGACGCGCTCGGCCGCCAGCTTGGTGACGCTGCCCTGCGTGGCGAAGCCGCGGCTGGCGACGTAGGCGTCGCCGTTGCCGTCGACCACCACGCGGCTCGGCATGTTGCAGCCGTTGTTGTAGCAGCAGAGCCCGCGGCACTCGCCCGACGAGAGGCCCACCCGGTAGCGCGCGACCTCGCGCTGCCCCGCGGCGTCCCACTTGCCGATGGTGCTCTCTCCGGTGTTCACCACCCACAGGAAGTCGAGGTTGGTCGTGGTGGACATCCCGCTCACGATCAGCCCCGTCGCCGGGCTGGACGCGGTGCCCCGCTGCCCCGCCCCGTCGAAGGGAGCGCCGCCGACGCCCACGGTGCGGTCGCGGCACTCGAGGTCGCAGCCGCCGCAGGTGTTGCGGATGTCGTTCTCGCAGCCGTTGGACGGGTTGGAGTCGCAGTCGCGGAAGGGCGCCATGCACGACGCCACGGTGCAGGCCCCGGCCGAGCAGCCGGGCGTCCCGTTGGCCGTCACGCACGCGTTGCCGCAGCGGCCGCAGTGCGCGACCGTCACCCGGAGGTCGGCCTCGCAGCCGTTGTTGGGGTTGCCGTCGCAGTCGGCGAAGTTGGGCGCGCAGGCGAAGCCGCAGACGCCCCCGGTGCAGCTGATGGTGGCGTTGGCGCGCGACGGGCACGCGGCGCCGCAGCGGGCGCAGTGGTTGAGGTCGGTGTTGAGGTTGCGCTCGCAGCCGTCGGTGCGGTCGGCGTTGCAGTCGGCGAAGCCGGGCGAGCACGTCTGCACGCAGCGCCCCCCGTTGCAGCTCGCCGCCGCGTTGTCGTAGGGGCCGCACGCGCTGCCGCAGCCGCCGCAGTTGTCGGGGTCGAACTGGGTGTTGGTGCAGGTGCCCGAGCACACCGTCTGCGCGGGGCTGCACGAGGCCGCGCAGACGCCGCCGGCGCACACCTGGCCCGCGCCGCAGGCGGTGCCGCAGGCGCCGCAGTGGGCCCGGTCGGTCTGGAGGTCGCGGCACGAGCCCGAGCAGCTGGAGAGCCCGGCCACGCAGGAGAGCTGGCAGGCGCCGGCGCTGCACACCTGCCCTGAGGGGCACGCCGTGCCGCAGGCGCCGCAGTTGGCCCGATCGGTCTGCAGGTCGCGGCACGAGCCCGAGCAGCTGGAGAGCCCGGCCACGCAGGAGAGCTGGCAGGTGCCCGCGCTGCAGACGAGGCCCTCGGCGCAGGCGGTGCCGCAGGCGCCGCAGTTGGCGCGGTCGGTCTGGAGGTCACGGCACGAGCCGGAGCAGTTGCTGAGGCCGGGGCCGCAGGAGACCTGGCAGCGGCCCGCGCTGCACACCTGGCCCGCGGGGCAGTTGGTGCCGCAGGCGCCGCAGTTGGTCACGTCGGTCTGCAGGTCGCGGCAGGAGCCCGAGCAGTTGTTGAGCGCCGCCACGCAGGACACCTGGCAGGCGCCCGCGACGCAGACCTCGCCGGAGGCGCAGGTGGTGCCGCAGGCGCCGCAGCCCTCGCGGTCGTTGCGCAGGTCGCGGCAGATGCCGCTGCACTCGGTGAAGCCCGCGCCGCACATCGTCTGGCAGGCGCCGCGCACGCAGAACTGGCCCACCGCGCAGGTGTTGCCGCAGCCGCCGCAGTGGCGCACGTCGTTGGAGGTGTCGACGCAGGTCTCGGTGCCCGCGTCGCCGGCGGGGCAGCGCACCCGGAGCTCGGCGCAGCTCACCCGGCAGCGGCCCTCGAAGCAGCCGAAGCCCTCCTGGCAGGCGGCGCCGCACGCGCCGCAGTTGGCGCGGTCGCTCTGCAGGTCGGCGCAGTAGCGCGGGCTCCCGGCGTCGCCCGCGGCGCCGGAGCACTCGGTGCTCGTGCCGGTGCACATGAAGGTGCACACGCCGTTGGAGCAGACCTGGTCGGTGCCGCAGGCCATCCCGCAGGCGCCGCAGTTGGCGCGGTCGGTCTGCGTGGCGACGCAGCGCAGCCCCGCGCCCCCGTCGCCGCCGCCCGCGCAGAGCCGCTCGGTGCGCGCGCAGTCCGGAACGCACGCTCCGGTCTGGCAGACCTGGCCCGCGGCGCAGGCGATGCCGCAGCCGCCGCAGTTCGCGCGGTCGGCGCTCGGGTCGACGCAGCGCCCGACGCAGGAGGCGAGCGGCGACGGGCACGCGGCGCCGCTGTCGACGCCGATGTCCGCGACGGCGGCGTCCTGGGCGCCTCCCACGACGGAGCTTCCGTTGCAGCCCAGGAGGGCGGAGAGCGCGAGCGCGGAGGCCAACCAGAGTATCGATCTGCTCATCGCCGCGCATCATAGGCCAGGGACGCGCCGCAGCGGGACATCCCCTCCGCGAGTTTCGAGGAGGGGGGACCATCGACGAGCTTCGGCTGACGAGCGCCGAGGCGCACCCCTATAGTGCCGCGGATGTTCTCACGGCCATGGGCGTTCATCCGTCGGGTGTTTCACGCCTTCCGGCACAACCAGGGGATGCTGCTGTCGGGCGCGGTGGCCTACTACACGCTGCTCTCGATCGTCCCTCTGATCGTGGTGCTCCTCGCGGTGCTCTCCCACTTCATGGACCGGCGCCGCCTCCTCGACGTGGTCACCGAGAACCTCGAGCTGGTGATCGACGGCCAGGCCCGGGTGGTCACGGCGCAGGTGGCGGCCTTCCTCGACGCCCGCGAGGTGGTCGGCGTCGTCAGCGGCGTGGTGCTGCTCTTCTTCAGCAGCATGGCGTTCACCATGCTCGAGAGCGCCATGCAGGTGATCTTCTTCCACCGCGTGGTGGAGCGGCGCCGTCACCCGCTGGTCTCCGCGCTGATCCCCTATGCCTTCATCGTGGTGCTGGGCGTCGGCCTGGTGCTGGTCACCGGGATCAGCGGCGCCCTCGACGTCGTCTCGCACAACACCGTCCGCGCGCTGGGCCGCAGCTTCTCCCTCGCTCGCCTGCCGCACCTGGCGCTGCACGGCCTCGGCATCGTCGGGATGGCGATGCTCGTCACCTCCCTCTACATGGTGATGCCCGTCGGTCGCATGGCCCTGCGCCACGCCCTCGCCGGCGGAGCCGTCGCCACCCTGCTCTGGGAGGTCGTGCGCTACGTCCTGGTCTGGTACTTCGCGCACCTCTCGATGGTGAACCTGATCTACGGATCCTTCGCGACCACCATCATCGTGCTGCTCACCCTGGAGGCGGGCTCGGTGATCCTGCTCTTCGGCGCCCAGGTCATCGCCGAGCTGGAGCGCGCCGCCGTCCCTCCGGCGGCCCCGCCTCCCGACCCCGACGACCTCAACCTGGTCGACTCCTCGACGCCCCCTCCGCCTTCCGAGGGCACGCCCTAGCTAGCGAGGGCCTCCCACGACGCGGCGCAGGGGCCTCCGTCACCAGGACGGGGCCCCTGCACCCTCGAGAGCACGTCTACGAAGAGACGATCAGGCGTTGTTGCGGACGCGGAGCGCGGCGAGCTCGTTGAGGTAGCACTCGAGGTTGGTGTACCCGGCGACGCCGGTCATGGAGACGGAGACGGTGGTGCCGTTGTGGTCGGCGACGCTGGGGTTGGTGCCGTGGGCGGTCTCCCAGGCGTCGGGCATGCCGTCGTTGTCGGTGTCCGCCGGGGCCGCGGGGCCGGCGCCCGTGAAGTTCACGCGGAGCGCGTCGTTGGCGGGGTTGGTGTTGTTCGGCGCGCTGTCGAAGGTGCCGGAGGCCACGAAGCCCATGAGCCGGCGGTCCATCGGATCGCGGGGGAAGGCGCCCGCGTTGGCGAGGGCGTTGGCGCGCACCCCGCTCGACGGGAGCACCGTGACCGCGGGGAAGGCGTGGCGCGAGGTGCGACCCCAGGCGGGGCGGGCGCTGGCGCCGCCGTTGTAGCTGCTGCAGCAGTTGTTGAGGTCCCAGTCCGCGCGGCTCGGCCAGAGGTTGGAGTGGTTGTCCGCGAAGTACGCGCTGGTCCCGCCGCCCGAGGGCTGCAGCCAGATGAAGCCGAAGTGGTTGCTCGAGGGCGCGTAGGTGGCGTTACCCACCAGGTTCATCTGGTAGTAGATGTTCGAGCCCGCGTTGCCGCCGGAGATGTCCGTGGGGTTCACGTCGATGAAGTAGCGCTGGTCCCAGTAGAGGTTGTTGGTCAGCTCGACGTGCAGGGTGGTGCCCGCCGCGGCGCCGGCGCTCTCGCGGGAGAACTCGGGGTAGCGGCCCTGGATGCGGTTCCAGACGTTGCGGATGATCGTCAGGTTGTCGAGCGCGTAGCCCGCCGCGGGGTTGGTGTAGTTGATCAGCATCCCGCCGTACTGGGCGTGGCCGCCGATGGTCTCGGCGAAGACGCTGTCCTGGATGGTGAGGTTGTTGGTGTACGAGATCTCGACGGCCTCATCCTCGGCGTTGCCCATGGAGAGGTGGTCGATGACGCCGTTGCGGGCGTAGCGCAGCCGCAGGCCATCGGGAAACGACCCGTTCGCCGGGCGCGAGCGCAGGTGGCGCACGATGAAGTTCTGGATGCCGCGCGCGTTGGCGCCGCACTGCTGGTCGCAGTAGTTGGCCTCGGTGGTGTGCAGCCCGCGGACGGTGATGCCGCCCGGCGAGGTCTGGCCCGCGATGGTCACGTCGCCGTTGTTCATCTGCACGTCGCCGTTGATCACGCCGCTCACCTTGAAGAGGATGTAGCGGGGCCCGGTCTGCTGGACGGCGTCCTGGAAGGAGCCGGGGCCGGAGGCGTTGAGGTTGGTCACGTAGATCACCCGGCCGCCGCGTCCGCCGGTGGCGGTGGCGCCGAAGCCCTCCGCGCCAGGGAAGGCGCGCAGCCCGGTCGAGGGAGTGGTCGTCGCGGTGACCGCGGTGCCCGCGTCGGCGGTCGCGGTCGCGGTCGCGGTGCCGGAGTCGCGCACGCCGCTGTCGGTCGCGGTCGCGGTCGCGGTGCCGGAGTCGCGAACGCCGCTGTCGGTCGCGGTCGCGGTGCCAGAGTCGCGAACGCCGCTGTCGGTCACACCCGCGTCTCGCGTGGTGGTGGTGGTGGTGGTGGTGGTGGTGGTGGTCCTGGTGGCGGTGGTGGCGCTGGTCGCGCTCACCGGGGTGCAGGCCACGTAACCCTCAAGGCTGTAGCAGTCGTTGTCGCTATCGCAGAAGCACTTCGCTTCTCCGGGCCAGCAGTTGCGGATCTGGCCCGCGGCGTTGCGCGGATCGCCGCGGCCGTCGAGGGTGACGGGCTCGGGGCAGGCGCGGACGGTCACGGCGCTGGTGCTGGTAGAGGAGTTGAGGTCGCTGGCGTCTTCCCCCGGAGCACATCCGGAGGCGAGGGCCAGGGAGACAACGCAGAACAACGAGGCGGTCAATGAGCGGTCCATGCGGCCCAACAAAGCCGGGTTGTTCCGTTGTGGCAAATGAGAATTCGATTGGATCCACGCTCGCTACATCGTTGAGAACTGTGGTGAATCAAGGGTTTTATGGAGGCGAGGGTGACCCCGATATGGAGCTTTCTGGATATGTAGGCACGCCATTCCCTGGAAAGAACCCAGCCGAAACCGCCGAAACCAGGGAAATACACCGCGCCATCTGCCCCCTGATGTGGGCTTCGGTGGCAGTGACGATTTTCTGTGCGGGAGGAAGTCCCGGAGGGTTCGCGGCGCCGAGAACCGCCGAATACACGGCCGTGTAAAGTGTCGAATCAGCAAGAAATCAGGCATTTCGACGCGAAGCGCCTGCCCGGCGTCACCCTCGAGGGCCTCGAGCCCCCCGACGAGGGGAGCGCCTCCCTCCCTGCCCGAGGGGTCCGCGGGGGGGCGTCGGGGGTGCGTCGACGGGGTGGCACCGGAGGGTGCCCGGCGCGCTGGCGAAGATATCGGCAATGAAAATCCCCGGAGGCGCGATGTCCCTTATCCGCGGGGCGGCAGAGTCGGATACCTCGACCGCGCTCCGCCGGTGACGCGCGCCCCCGGGTGGCTGTAGAGTCCGCGCCGCCGATGTCGACGCTGCTCAACGATGAAGCGATGGCCCGCGCTCGCGCGGCGATGCGCTCGGCCCAGCCGCAGAACGCGGTGCAGATCCTGATCGGCGCCGCGGCGCAGACGCACCTCCAGGCGCGCGACTACGACGAGCTCGTCCGGCTGCTGGCCGACGCGCTCCAGCAGATCGGGCTGCTGCGCGCCGCGGCCTCGGTGTGGCTCTACCTGAAGGACGGTCGGCGCATGGCCCAGGTCAGCGCCAACGAGCCGCGAGACCTCGCCCGCGCCGCGATCCTCGACGGCAACTACGGGGCGGCGGCGCAGCACTACCGGGCCGCGCGCTGGCCCGCCCACGCGGCCATCGCCTCGGAGAAGGCCCGGCTCTTCCCGCAGGCCCGGCTGCTCTGGGAGGAGGTGCAGGCCGACCCGAGGCTGCGCGAAGACCCGTACAACGCCGCGCTGGTGAGCTTCAACCTCGGGAGGGTGCTCACCGAGCTGCGCGACGCGCCCGGCGCCCAGCGGGGCCGGGTGCGCGCCATGCGACTGCTCGAAGAGGCCGCCGACCTCTTCGAGGCGAGGGGGCTGCGGGAGCGGGCCTTCGACTGCTTCCAGGTGCTGCTCACCCTCGGCGCGGAGACCGGCAGCTTCGAGAACCTCGCGGAGGGCTACCTCAACTGCATCCGCATCCTGCGTGAGGACCACCTCAAGTATTACGCCCTCCAGTATTACGAGGACTTCATCGTGCGGGCCGAGCGGGCGCACGAGCACCACGCCGTCGCCACCATCGTGCACGAGGCGGCGGACTACGCGAGGGCCCTGGGGCTGCCCTTCCACCCCGCGCTGCGCATGCGCGAGGCGGAGGCGTGGCGCAACGCGGCGGAGCAGATCCTCCGGGGCGGCGGCTCGGTGGAGCTGGCGGAGAACGCGCTGCTGGCCTCCGTGGGGGCCTTCTCGGGGGTGGGGATGCACGGCCGCGCGGTGGCGGTCTTCGGGGTGCTCGCGCAGATGCCCGGCATCGAGGAGGAGCGGGCGAAGCGCTACGCCCGGCTGCGCTCCCGCTACGGAGACGCGAGGGACGAGGTGGTGCGGATGTCCGCGGTGCCGGAGTACCTCAAGCTCCCGGTGGCCTACCCCGACATCTGGAACGTCGACGTCGTGGAGTGGGAGGAGGACGGCGACGCGGTCGAGGCGTGCGGGGAGATCCTGCTCGACGGCACGCTGCCTGACTTCGTGCGGCGCAAGGCGCTGCTGGCGAGGCTGGTGCCGCTGACGGCGCGGGAGCCGGGGCACCCCAACACGCAGGCCCAGCTCGCCGAGGCCCTGGGGCAGGTGCAGCTCTACTCCGTGCTCTCTCCCCTGGAGCACCTCTTCGACCGGGGCCGCGGCGACGTGCGCGTGGCGGCGCTGAGGGCGGCCCGATCGCTCTTCTTCAAGCGCACCTTCATGCTGCTGATGAAGGGCGTCGCGGAGCCCGACCACGCGGTGCGCGCGGCGGCGGTCGAGGCCATCCAGCTCCTGCACTTCCCCCACGCCTTCGACCCCCTCTCCCGGCTGCACCGGGACCAGTCCGACCCCGCGGTGCGAGGCGCGGCGCTCAACTCCATCGGGCGCATCCCCTCGCTCGAAGCCGTCGAGTACCTCCTGGGCACGCTCCGCCATGGGAGCCCGGAGGAGCGCCAGCTCGCCGCCGACCTGCTGGTGCGCCACGACGCCGCGGAGGCCACCGGGGCCATCCAGGCCGCGCTCGCCCAGGAGAACGGCGAGATGCAGCAGCTCCTGGTCACGGTGCTGCGCCGCCGCAACCGTTGACCGCATCCGTCACCACCACATCCCCATCCAGGGCAGCGAGGCGAAAGAGGTTTCATGGAGTTTCCCAAGCGGGGTCTGTCGAAGGACGAAGTGCTCACCTCCCTGAAGGGCCGCCAGGGCTCGGACGCCGACTGGCGCCACGGGCGCACCTTCTCGCTCGTCTACTACGCGGGGCCCGAGGCCCTCGACGTGCTCTACGAGGCGTCGCGCGCGTACTTCTCGGAGAACGCCCTCAACCCCATGGCCTTCCCGGGGCTGCGGCAGTGCGAGACCGACGTGGTGGCCATGACCGCGGCGATGCTCCACCACCCCGACGCCGCGGGCACCATGACCACCGGCGGCACCGAGAGCATCCTCATGGCGGTGAAGACCGCCCGGCAGTGGGCGCGGGCCCACAAGCCCGAGATCACCCAGCCCGAGATGCTGGTCCCCATCACGGTGCACCCGGCCTTCGAGAAGGCCGCGGCCTACTTCGACGTGAAGGCCGTGCACGTCCCCGTCGGCGACGACTTCCGGGCCGACATGGCCGCCGCGCGATCGCTCATCAACGACAACACCATCCTCGTGGTGGGATCGGCCCCGCAGTACCCGCACGGCGTCGTCGACCCCATCACCGAGCTCGCGGCGCTGGCCCGGGATCGAGGCATCCTCTGCCACGTCGACGCCTGCCTCGGGGGCTTCCTGCTGCCCTGGGTGGAGAAGCTCGGCTACCCCGTTCCGCCCTTTGATTTCAGGGTCGAGGGCGTGACCTCGATGAGCGCCGACGTGCACAAGTACGGCTACGCGGCCAAGGGAGCCTCGGTGGTGCTCTACCGCGACCGCGACCTGCGAAAGCACCAGTTCGTGGCCTACGCCGACTGGCCCGGCGGGCTCTACGGCTCACCCTCCATGTGCGGCACCCGCGCCGGAGGCCCCATCGCCGCAGCCTGGGCGATCATGAACCACCTCGGCGAGGAGGGTTACCTCCGCATCACCCGGGAGACCATGACCGCCGCGCGAGCGCTCATCGAGGGCATCAACGCCATCCCCGGGCTCTATGTCTTCGGCGACCCGGTGGGGAGCGTCTTCGGCTTCGGCTCCCACGACATCGACATCTACGCGCTCTCCGAGGCGATGGACGCCAAGGGCTGGCACCTCGACCGGCTCCAGAGGCCTCCGGGGCTGCACATGATGATCACCCCCGCGCACGCGCCGCTGGTGGAGAAGATCCTCGCCGACCTTCGGGAGGCCACCGAGACCATCCGTCGCGAGGGCACCACCGCGGAGGGCGCGGCGGCCATGTACGGCGCGCTCGGCACCATGGACGACCGCGGCACGGTCAACGACTTCATCCTGAACTTCCTCGACAACATCGACGCCCGCTGACAGACCTCCCGGCTCCGTGCTCCCCCTCGCCACGCTGGTGCTGCTGGCCATCGCGCTGGAGTCCATCGTGGGCTTCGGGGCGACGGTGCTCGTCGTCGCGCTGGGCACCTGGATCCTCCCGGTGCAGCTCCTGCTCCCGGTGTACGTCCCGGTGAACATGGTGCTCTCGGCCTCCATCGCGTGGCGCGACCGGGCCTCCATCGACGTGGAGCTGCTGAAGAAGCGCGTGCTCCCGCTGGCCGCCGCGGGGCTCGCGGTGGGCTTCGCGCTCTACCGATATGCCGCGCGCCCCGAGCTGCTCCACGCCTTCGGGGTGATGGTGGTGCTCATCGGGCTCAACGAGCTCCGCAAGGTGCTGTGGCCCCCGGCGACGCCGTCGGTGAGCCGCACCCGGAGCAACGCGCTGCTGGTGGGAGGGGGCGTGGTGCACGGGGTGTTCGGCACGGGCGGCGTGCTCATCGTGGCGGCGCTCGCGGGCGAGCGGATGGAGAAGACCCGGATGCGCGCCACGCTGGCGACGCTCTGGCTGCTGATGAACCTGGCGATGGTGGCCAACTTCATCGGGCATGGCGCGCTGGGGGTGAGCTCGCTGGGGCGCTCGGCGCTGCTGCTCCCCGCGGTGGCGGCGGGGGGATGGCTCGGCGATCAGGTGCACCGTCGGGTGACCGAGCGGCCCTTTCGCATCGCGATGGCCCTGGTGATGATGGCCGCGGGCGCCGCGCAGGTGCTTCGGTAGAGCGCAGCCGCTGAACCGCCGACCGCTCTCGCGCAACGGGTCCACGACGCCCGCGATCGGTCGTCGTGAGAGGAAGAGGAGAGCCGCGATCATGGCGAAGTCCTGGGGTTTCATCGTCGGACTGGGGGTCGCCGTCTCGCTGAGCCCCGCGCTCTCGCTGGCCTTCGGCGTCGACCCGCGGGTCGAGCGCAGCGTCGCCGACGGGTACGTCGCGGGCTCGCAGCAGCCCGTCGCCTGCAACGCCGCGGGGTGCCTCGCGGTGTGGTCGGTCTTCTCTGCCGACCACTCGCGCACCGTCGCCATCCGCGCGGCGAGGATCGGTCCGACCGGCGCTCCCCTCGAACCCTCGACGGTGACGCTCTCCGAGGGGAGCACCAGCCGCTACTCGCCCTCCGTCGCGACCGACGGAACGAGCTTCTTCGTGGTCTGGGTGCTCGAGGGCACCGGCGTGGTGGGCGCGCGGGTCTCTGGCAGCGGGGCGGTGCTCGACGCGGGCGGCGTGGTGCTCGCGCCCCCGGCGACCGGCTCGCAGCAGAACCCGACGGTCGCCTGGAACGGCCACGACTACCTCGCGGCCTGGCAGGAGGCTCCCGCTGGGGTGTCTGCCATCCGAGGGACGCGCGTCTCCGCGGGGGGCGTCGTGCGCGACCCGGCGGGCCTCGCGATCGGCCCGCTCTCGGCGTCCACCCGGCGCATGCCGACGGTCGTCGGCGTGGGCGACGGCTTCGTGGTCGCGTGGGAGGACGCCCGGGTCATGCCCTACGGAGACCTCTACCTCGCGCGCGTCGCGGCGGACGGCACCGTGCGCGACCCCGCGGGCCTGCACCCCTTCACGACCTTCCACACCCGGACCGCGCCCAGCCTCTCGTCGGACGGTTCTCGCGCGCTGCTCGTCTGGCAGGACGGAGACGGCGGCCTCAACGGCGTGCGTTCCACCCTGCTCGGCGCGGACGGCCTCGCGGGCGCGGTGAGCGTCCTCGGCACGACCCCCGGTCGACCCTCCGCCGCCTTCGATGGCAGCCACCACCTCGTGGCGTGGGCGCAGACGTCGGTCGTCCACCACGCGCTGCTCTCGCCCGCGGGAGTGCCCGTCGCGCCGGGCGATCGCACGCTGGGCACCGGGGCCTTCGGGCCTCCCTTCCTGGCCTCGGGAGGCGCGGGCTTCCAGGGCGTCGTGCAGGGCGGGGGGATACCCGGGGTGCTCGGGTTTCGCGTCTCCGCAGACGGCGCGACCACCACCGCGCCGTCGCCGATCTCGTTCCAGAGCAACGCCCAGACCGACCCCCGCGTGGCGTCCGACGGGACGGACTTCCTCGTCACCTGGAGCGACCGTCGCAACGTGCTCGCGGCACGGGTGAGCGCCTCGGGCGCCGTGCGCGACGCGCCGCCCCTGACGCTGGCGAGCTCCGCGCTCCAGGGCCGCGTGGCGCACGACGGGACGGCCTGGCTCGTGACGTGGGTGCGCACCGATACGGGCGGCGTCGGCGCGGCGCGCGTGCCTTCCTCGGGCGCAGCCGCGACGCTCGCCGCAGCGGGAACCTTCGTCCCCGCCGACACGCTCGGCCCCGGCCGCGGCTACGCGATGATCGGCGGCGTCGAGGTCATGCTGGGCGCCCGGCGCAGCGCGCGCCTCCAGCGCCTTCCGGTGCCCTCGCTGACGCCCGCCGCGGCGGCCGTGGTGGACGGCCGCGGGGCCACGCTCACCAGCCCTCCCGCCGTCGGCTTCGACGGGACCAACCACCTCGCCGCGTGGCAGGCGGGAGGCGTCGCGCCGCCGTACTGCGCGACCGTCGACGCGATCCGCGTGACGCCCGACGGCGACCGCCTCGACCCGGGCCCGCTGCACCTCAGCCCCTGCTATCCCTCCGACGGGTTCATCGTCCCCTCCGTCGCCTTCGACGGCAGCCGCTACCTCGTGGTGTGGAACGCGCGGGGCGCGAGCGGCGCGGACGTCTTCGGCGCGCGGGTGAGCCGCGGAGGCGAGCTGCTCGACGCGAGCCCGCTGGTGCTCTCCTCGGCGGCGGGCGACCAGCGCAACCCCGCGGTGGTCTTCGACGGCGCCCGCTTCGCCGTGGTCTGGGAGGACGGCCGCGCGGGCAACCGCGACCTCTACGGCACCCGCGTGCTGACCGACGGGAGCGTCCTCGACCCGTCGGGGGCGCCCGTCGCCGCCACGCCGACGGACGAGTCGTCCCCTCAGCTCGCGGTCAACGCCGCAGGGCGGGTGCTGGTGACCTATGTCCACGCCGATCCCTCGCTCGGGGTCGACCGCGTGGAGGCGACCTTCGCAGCCTTCGAGGGCGTCCCCGACGCGGGGGTCCCCGACGCGGGCTCCCTCCCCGACGCGGGCTCCCTCCCCGACGCGGGCTCCCTCCCCGACGCGGGCTCCCTCCCCGACGCGGGCTCCCTCCCCGACGCGGCGCTTGTGGACGTCGGATTCGATGCGGGTGCAGCCGACGGTGGGTTCATCGCCGACGCCCCTGCCATGGACGTCGGCCGCCTGGATGCGGGCGCCCCCGCGGAGTCGTCCGGCGGTCTCTGCGCCGTTCGACCGGGCTCCGTCGGCGCGGGCGGCCACGGCGCCCTCGGCCTCGCGGCGCTGGCAGCGATCCTCGGCCGTCGCCGCCGGAAGGGCCGCGCAGCGTCGCCCCGGCGACGATGACCGCGGACGCGGCGCTGGCGCTGCGGTAGGGAGATCGTATGTCGATGGAACCACTGGCCATCCTCGGATGTGGCTTTACCGGGACGGCGGCTGCAGTGAGGGCCCTCGCGGCCGGGCGCCCGGTGAGGGCGACGGTGCGCACCGAGGAGGCGGCGAGGACGCCGCGGCTGATCGGCGCCGACGTGACCGTGGCGAAGTCGTTGACCGGGGAGATCGTCGCTCCGCTGGTGGAGGGCGCCGACGTGCTGGTGACCTTTCCCCCCGACGGCGTCACCGACGAGGCCATCGTCGGGACGCTGGGGCGGGCGCGCTCGGCGGTCTATGTGTCGAGCACCGGGGTCTACGGCGAGCGCGTCGGGATCATCGACGAGGAGACCCCCACTGACGCGAGAGACCCGAAGGCGGGGCTGAGGCTGGCGGCCGAGACAGCGTGGCGCGAGGCCGGGGCCACGGCGCTGAGGGCGGCGGGAATCTACGGCCCAGGGAGGGGATTGCACCGGAGGCTGGTGGAGGGGAGCTACCGGGTTCCTGGCGACGGGAGGCAGGTGGTGTCGCGGGTGCACGTCGAGGACCTCGCGGCGATGGCCCTCGGCTGCCTCGAGGCGGGGCTGCGCGGAGGCTTCTTCGTGGCGGCGGACGACGCGCCGGTGCCCCAGGCGGAGGTGGTTCGCTGGCTCTGCGCGGGCCTCGGAGTGCCCCCTCCCCCGTCGGTGGCGTTGACCGCGGCGCCAGCGACGCTGCGGCACGACCGCACGGTGATCAACGCGAGGGTGAAGCGGGCGCTGGGGCTCACGCTGCGCTACCCGAGCTGGAGGGAGGGCTTCGCCCAGTGCCTCCGGGCGGAGGGCGTCCCCTTCCGGCCCTGAACCTTCGGGGTGTTGCGGGGGACAGTAACTTGCGGGGCGAGCCCGGGTTTGCTACCGCCGGGACTCAGTCCGAGCGGTGGCGGAATTGACGATGATCGTCGGGCGCCTTGTGACTCGGATGCGGGTGTCATGGCGAAGCAGATCCATTGTCTGGTGCGAGGTCGGGTGCAGGGCGTGTTCTTCCGCACGGCGACGCAGCGGGAGGCGAAGCGCCTGGGGCTTACGGGCTGGGTGAAGAACCTCCCCGATGGAACGGTGGAGGTCGTCGCCGAAGGGGAAGACGACTCGCTGAAGGAGTTCGTGGGATGGATGCAGCGGGGTCCGACGGCGGCGAGGGTCGAGCGGGTGGACTCCCGCTGGCGAGGCTACACGGGCGAATGGGGCGATTTCCGCATCGTCGACTGACAGCCGCCGCGCTGGCGCTCAGCCTCCTCTCGGCGGGCGCCGCGGCCCGGGCCCAGCCCTCCCCCCCTCCGCCCGTCGCGGCGGCGGCGGCCACCGACGAGTCCGTGGGTCGCTCCGCGGCGGAGCTCGACGCGATGCTGGGTCGGCTCACCGACGGCAGCGCCCGCGAGCGCCGCGCCGCCGCCGACGAGATCATCCGAACGCTGGAGCGGGAGGACATCCCGGTCATCCGTCAGCGCCTCCTGGCGCCGTGGCGGGCGGACATCGAGCCGCTGCGCTTCAAGATCGTGCGGCTCATCCGGGCGGCCACCGACAATCGCCCCAACGCCGAGTACGACCTGCTGACGCTGATGCTCTCGGCCCCTCGCGCGGCCGACCTCGACGGCGCCATCGAGCGGGTGGTGCTGGCTCGGGCGCTCGGGGGCATGGCCTCGGCCGACGCGGGCCGGGCGCTGGTGGCGCTCTCCTCCTCCTACGGGGCGCTGCTCCGCCAGGAGGTGGGGCGCATCGTCCGGGGGCAGCTCAGGGACTACGTGCTCCCGGCGCTCATCGAGCTGCGCAACCCCTCGGAGATGATGCGGGTGTTCATGCGGCAGACGCGCGAGGCGCTGCGCAAGGTGACGCCCGGCGAGGCGGTGCAGCAGCACGACAACGCGCTGCTGGCGGAGATCCTCCGGGCCTACGGGTCGATCCGCCAGCCGGACGCGATGCAGGTGGTGGTGAGCTTCGTCAACAGCGACCGGGCGCAGGTGCGCGAGGCGGCGCGCTGGGCGGTGACGCAGTACGGCCGGGAGTCCATCAACGCGCTCCGGGCGGCCTACGAGATGTACGAGGGCCACGACGCCAACGCCCAGTGGGGGTGGGAGCGCACGGCCCAGGAGCTGTACCTCGCCAACGACCGGCGGCGCATGGCGGAGGTCACGCAGCGCCTCGACGCGGGCCTCGCCGCGGGCCGATCGGGTGACGGCAACGCGATGCTGGCGCACTTCCGCTGGGTGCTGGCGAGGCACCCTGACATGCAGCGCCGCGCGGAGATGGTCGAGCCGCTGATGCGCCTCGCGAGGGAGCTGGAGTCCGAGGACGCCTCGCGCGCCCAGGCCGTGTGGCGGCTGGCCCTGTGGGTCGAGCCCGAGGGGGCGCACGCGAGGGAGATCCGCGCGGCGGTGCTCTTCCTCGAGGCCGAGCAGTCGATGGCGCGAGGCGTCGCCGACCCGGAGCTCTACGACGCCGTGCTGAGGGTCGACCCCGGGCACTCGAGGGCGAGGGCGCAGCGCTCCGTGGTGGCCCAGGACGAGGTGCTGAGGGCCCGGCGCCACCGCCGTACGCTGGGCGCCGTCGGGCTGCTGGGCGTGGCGCTCGGTACGCTGTGGCTGCTGGTGAGGCGGCCCCCTCGGAGGGCGTCGAAGCCGGCGAAGGCGGAGGCGTGAGCCCGGCCTCGATGTGGCGCTGCGGCGTGACGGCGCTGATGGCGAGGGCGCTGCTCGCCTGCTCCACCGATCCGACGGTGGAGGACGGGCTTCGCGCGGCGGAGGCGGTGGCGATGGCCTCGGAGGTCGTCGGGCTGGCGCAGGCCTTCGCGGCGCCCACCGCCGGGCTCACCAGCGACGTGATGGCCGCCGAGCGCTCGGCCGCGGTGGCGCAGGCGGCCTTCACCCCCACCGGGTGCACCCGCATCCAGCTCAGGGACAACGCGGTGCGCGTCACCTTCGTCGGCGAGTGCAACGGACCTTATGGGATGAGGGTGCTCGACGGCGCCCTCGTCGCCACCGTGGCGAGGCGCGGCGAGCAGCTCGAGGTGGCGCTCTCGGGCGAGCTTCGCACTCGTCACTCCACGCTTCGCCCGGCGCTCAACGTGACCGTGTCGTCGCTGGCCGGAACGACCCAGGTGGAGTACGTCGGCAACTTCACCGGAGCCGGCGCGAGGGGCAGCGCGGTGAGCTTCGACGGCCGCGGGGTCGGCAGCCTCGAGCCGAGCTGCGTGCAGCTCAACGGCTCCGCGTCCGTGACCGCCGGGAGCGAAGCCTGGACGGTGCTCATCGCCAGCTACAACCGCTGCGCCGGAGGGTGCCCGATGAGCGGAGGGAATCTCATTCTCAACCGCGCGTCAGGCAGCCAGACGCGGGTCGAACTCACGGGCGGACAGGGGGTCTCGGTCACCAACGCGAACGGCCGCGCGGAGGCCGCCAGCGTGCCCTGCGGCGGCTGACGCGGCGCGGCGCGGCGTTCGTTACCAAAGCCTCGACGACCTGTGATACCCCGTGGCGCCATGAGCTCGGATCTCTCGTCGCTTCGTGCCGAAATCATCCACTCTCTGGAGCACACGCTCGATGCGGTGCTGCCCTGGTTCGTGTCGCAGATGCCCGCGGCGTACTTCGCGGACACCCCCGACCAGGAGCGGCTCTCGCACCTTCGAGCGCTGCTCGCGGCGCGCGCCTCGGCGATGCCGCCGCGCATCACCCTTCACTCCGAAGACCGCGCCCGCTGGACCTTCCTGATGGACGGCGATCGCCCGGGGATGCTCAAGGAGATCCTCGACCAGCTCCCCGCCGAGGCGCCGCTGCGGCAGGTGAAGGTGCACACCAGCGCCGACGGCCAGCTCGCCATCGACACCATCGTGCTCGGCGACGTGCCCCGCTACGACCCCGCCGACCCGGCGCAGCAGGCGAGGCTCGACGCGATCCTCGGGCTCGTCGAGAAGGTGCGCGGCGACGTCGCGCGGGTGCGCTCGTTTCTGCTGAGCTCCTCGGCGGACTTCGTGCGCTCGGCCACCGCCCTTCGCGCGGTGCGCTGCGCCGACCGCTACGAGGCCGTGCGCGGCACCGAGGACACGCTGGTGCAGCTCGAGCCCGAGGCCGACCCGACGCTCTCCCGCATCGTGATCACCGTCGGCAACGCCACGCCCCGTCGGATGTTCGAGCGCTGCGCCGACCTCATCGGCAGCCACGGCGTCAACATCCACCGCGCCTTCGTCGACGTGGTCGAAGACCCCGGCCACGGCTACGTCACCCTGTTCAGCTACCTGGTGCGCGGCCCCGACGGGCGCGCCCTCGACGCCGACGGCGCGGTCTGGCGCGCGCTCTCCCCCTCGCTCTCCCGCGGCAAGTGGATCACCGACGCGGCCCTCTCGCTCAGCCACAACAACCCCGCCCTCGGCCTCGAGCGCGCGGAGGTCGTCGTCGCCCTGTCGAGCCTCGCGCACCAGCGGCTCACCCGCGACAACCCCGTCTCCTTCGCGCGCGACCGGGTGCTGGCGCTCGCGGTGCGTCACCTCGCGCTGAGCGCGGCCATCGCCGACCTGCTGCACGACCGGTTCAACCCGGTGAGCGCGATGTCCGACGAGACCTACGCGCTGCGCTCGGCGGCGCTGCGAGACCAGATCGAGCACGACGTCGACGGCGACGACGCCCGCCGGGTGCTGAAGACCCTGCTCGACGCGGTCGGCGCCACGCTGCGCACCAACCTCCACCTGGAGAAGCGCTACGGCCTGGCGCTGCGCCTCGAAGGGGGCTTCATCCCCCGCGGCGACGAGAAGCCCTTCGGCGTGTACTTCGTGCACGGCCAGGGGTGGGACGGCTTCCACCTGCGCTTCCGCGACATCGCCCGCGGCGGGGTGCGCGTCGTGCGGCCCCGCGGCCCCGACCAGCTCACCGCCGAGACGGACCGTCTTTACGATGAGGTGTATGGCCTCGCGCAGGCCCAGCAGCTCAAGAACAAGGACATCCCCGAGGGCGGCGGCAAGGCCGTGATCGTGGCGTCGCAGGACGTCCCGCTGACGAGGGCCATCAAGGGCTTCATCGACGGGCTGCTCGACCTGATGGTCCCCGACGAGCAGCACCCGCTGGTCGACCGGCTCGGCCGCCAGGAGACGCTCTACCTTGGCCCGGACGAGAACATCGCCCCGGAGCACATCGAGTGGATCGTCGACCGCGCCCGTCGCCGCGGGCACAAGCTGGCCGCGGCGTTCATGAGCTCCAAGCCCGGCGCTGGCATCAACCACAAGGAGTACGGCGTCACCTCCGAGGGCGTGGCGGTCTTCCTCGAGGTGGCCCTGAAGGCCGTGGGCATCAACCCCCGCACCCAGGACTTCACCCTCAAGCTCACCGGCGGTCCGGACGGCGACGTCGCGGGCAACATGCTGAAGATCCTTCACCGCGAGTACGGCGAGCGGGCGAAGGTGGTGGGCATCTCCGACGCCTCCGGGGCGCTCGAAGACCCCAACGGGCTCGACCACTCCGAGCTGCTGCGCCTGGTGCACGCGTCCGAGCCGGTGGGGGCCTTCGATCCGTCGAAGCTGTCGCCGAGGGGGAAGCTCACCCGGGTCGACGCGCCGGAGGGGGTGCGGATGCGCAACTCGCTCCACAACCGGGTGGTGGCGGATGCCTTCGTCCCCGCGGGCGGAAGGCCCCAGACGCTCAACGGCCACAACTGGCAGGAGCACCTGCTGCCCGACGGCACCCCGTCGAGCCGGGTGATCGTGGAGGGGGCCAACCTCTTCCTGACGCCGGACGCGCGCAAGGCGCTCGGCGAGCGCGGGGTGCTGGTGCTCAAGGACAGCAGCGCCAACAAGTGCGGGGTGATCTGCTCCAGCTTCGAGATCACCGCGGCGCACCTGCTGTCGGAGGAGGAGTTCCTCGCGCACAAGAAGACCTTCGTGGCCCAGGTGATCGAGCGGCTGCGCGAGCTGGCCCGCCGCGAGGCCGAGCTGCTCTTCCGCGAGCGCGGCCACCACCCCGGGGTGCTGATGCCCGAGCTGTCGGTGCGGCTCTCCAAGGAGATGAACCGCGCCGCCGACGCCATCGCGCTCTACCTGGAGACCGTCGGCCCGGAGGAGCACGCGCTGGGCGAGGCGCTGGTGCGGGAGCACCTCCCGACGATCCTCCGCACGCTGGCCGAGAGCCGGCTGGCGGAGCGGATGCCGGTGGCCTACTGGCGCTCGATCGTGGCCAAGTCCCTGGCGGCGCACATCGTGTACCGGGAGGGCCTCGACTGGCTCAACCCGCTTCCCGACGCGGCGATCGGGTCGATGGCCTTCCAGTGGCTGCGGGCGGAGAACGCGGCGAGGGCGCTGGCGACGGCGATCCGCGGCGGCGAGTACTTCGACCGTGACGCGGTGGCCGCGGTGGTCGAGCGCGCGGGCGCCCGGCTGACGCTGGAGGGGTGAGCGCGCTCCACACCGCCTACGGCGTCTCGCGCCACGTATGGAGCCCGGACGACTCCTGGCTCGCGGTGGTGCGAGAGCGCGACGAGCAGGTGGTGTGCTTCGAGGCCGAGAGCGGGCGCGAGGTCTTCGCGTGGGACCCGCCCCGCTTCTGGCGTGGGGTCTTCATCGCCGCGGTGTCGCCCGAGGCGCTGCTGGTGGTGACGCGCGCCCGCGATGACGTGAGGGTGTTCGTGCTGGCGGTTCCCGACGGGGGCGTGCTGGCCGAGGCTCGCCTCGACGCGGCGCCCGGGGACATCAGCGTGGAGGTCTCCGCCGACGGCGCGACCGCGGTGCTGCTCTCCGGGTTGACCCACGACGTGAAGGGCCGCGGGTACGAGCTCACCTGGCTGGACACCCGCTCTCTCACGGTGGTGGGCCGGGAGCGGATCAACCCCGCGCAGGGCGATCGCCCCAGGCGGATGGTGATGCACCCGGACGGGCTCTGGGCGACGTGGGTGACGCCGCAGCAGTCGATGCGCTTCGACGAGCCGAGGCAGGTGGAGCGCTTCGACCGGGCGGGCGCGGTGCTGTCGGGGCCGGTGTTTCGGGGGAGCGGCGACCTGCGGTCGCTGCGCTGGGTCGACGCCGACCGGCTGCTGGTGGCGATCGATCCCGCGGTGGTCGGGCCACCGGACGCGGGCTGGACGAGGCTGCTGCTCACCGACCCGGAGCGGGGGCGCGTGCTCTTCGACGGGGAGCAGCAGGCGAGGCGGGTGGGCCTCGCGCTGGTGTACTCCGAGCTCGACGTGCACCCCGAGGACGGCCGACTGCTGATCGCGTGGACCGACCGACTGACGGACCTCGGAGAGCCCTCCCCCGGGACGGCGACGGTGATCGATCGAGGCGGCGAGGTGCTGGCGAGCTGGCGCACGCCGACGGCGCACTACGGGGCCTACGGCGCGGTGTGGGCGGGCGAAGGCGACGCGGTGATCGAGCTGGTGGCGGCCTCGGACGAGGCGCTGTCGCTGCTGCGGCGCGAGGCCTTCGACGAGGAGCCGAGGGTGCTGCGCACCGATCGGCTGAAGCGCCCGGCGGGGGCGAGCGGGTGGGGCGCGTCGAGCCGGGGGATGGCGGCGTCGCTCACGCGCAGCCCGATGGGGCGGTGGCTTGCGACGACGTGGTCGATCGGGCGCTACGCGTCGGACGAGCAGCTCTCGTGGGTGGCGCTCGGGGGGTGAGCCTGCTGACTGGTGACCGACCGAAAGGTCTTGGCGGCTATAGAGCGGCTCCCCAGTCCGGTCCGATACGAAGGCCAAGAAGAGCCGCAAGTACTGCAAGGAAGTGTGACCGCCGGGTTGCCTTGCCACGCAAGGGAGCGCTGACGCTGTAAGCTGACGCATATCTATACCGGACCGCATGTCAGAGCCGACCGGGAACCGCTCTAACCGCAATAAGGTATTGCTGAACAATGGCCAGAAGGAAATCAATTCTGCCGTAGATAGAGCCGAAACGCTCGATAAAAATCGTCAGCGCCCAACGACGGAACAACGTCCATTTTCGTAGCAAAAATAGAATAATAGCGGCCAAACCGCACTCGATCACGAGACAACGACCAAGTCCAAGTTTTGATACGCAGAAGAACCGTCCGGAAAATAAAATCATTTAACACACGAACGGTCTGATACAGCACTCCAAAAGCGATCTGAAGTTCAGCGTAAGGTACTAGCACAGGCTTCTCCAGGAACCCCCCATGAGCAACCAAGCCGAGTTCGATGGCATTCTTGGAACCCAATTTACCAAATCGGTGGACCAAACAATGCCGCAATTGACAGACTTTCGAAAACTCATCAAGAGCAGATAGGACATCCTTCGGAATGTTCGTAATATCAAGAAAATCCAGAAGCGCACCGACTATGTTTCTTCGACCAGCAAACGAGACACCCTCGAACAGCGCCTCAGGCAAAAGTTTAGGATCAAGCTGATGGACTGCAGCCGCATATGAAATATCCCGCACAAAGACCTTCCTCTGAGCGATCTCGTCGATAACAATTATTCGCCGGAACAAGGTCCTAAAAAAGCTCTCAACAGCAGACATGTAACCAAGAAGCACCAAATGCCCCAACCGGGGCGCATGGACCGCAGGAGGAGGAGGCACAAGTTTATTCAATTCCGCTGTCGCCTCCAGGAATTGATCCAACGCGGACAGGACTGGCTCACGACTTGTTTGATCGAAGAGCCTCGACGTGTCGAATGCCGGAACCACTTGGATCTTACAGATCGGCGGCAAACTCGCCTTTCCGGCGCCCTTATTCTTCTTTGATTTCTTTGATGTCGCCTGAGTCATGAGAGAAAATCCTCGACTTCGCGCCGGACCGCCTCCAGGATCATCACCGAACGCTTCTTTCCAATCAGACTCGCCTTCCGAAGTTCGGAGGCTGGATCTTGAAGCGCGAGCAAGTCACCGATGACCTTAAGACCTGTACTTTTTTTAATGTTCTCTTTATACCACTCAGGAATAGGCAGACGCTCGATAGGCAGTTGCAGGCACTGGCGGTATCTAGATGGCTCCGGAAGCTGTGCCCCACACTGATGACAAAAACGCTGCGCTTCGACCATTCGCGCCGCGTGACATCGTTCGCACGACGCCAAGTCGAGTTTCACTTCAACGTCTGCTGAATTGAGCAACGAGCCAAAGCCACGACGCAACGGATGCTTTGCCGACTTCCTTTGTATGTAAGCCACGGCATCCCTAGCAGAAAAACCTCGGCCGGTCGAGAACGCCCTAGACTGCATAAGACGCGCGTAATGAAGAACGTAACGATCATACTCACGATCCTCGCCATGTTGCACGGGCTTCAGCGGATACAGCAATCCCACTTCCACCAAGAACCGGATCATACGGTCATGAGCCGGAGGCCGAACCTCACGCTGGACACCGATAACTGTCTGCTTTTCAGAATGCGGGTGCAACCGTCGATTCTCGATCACAACATCCTCCGCCATTCGCTCGAACAGCCTTAATCCGGCAGCGATGACGGATTTGAACTGAGGAAGCTTGTAACTGAGCGACTGATACTCCGCCTCAAGCAACTGCACTTGTTCTTCCACAACCGACTTAATGCCCTGCTGAGGGTTGCTATTTTTCATAGCAGCACTGTGCCGATACGACCGCAACATGGTGAGCAAGACACGAGGCACGCCAAATGACAAATACATCAATAGCTCCGCTACATCGGGAGGCACATCAGCAGTCAGAGACGGGCGTTTCGACAGAAGTTGCGTAAATACTTCAGCATAGCCCGAGTCTTCCACACTCAACCAAGCGTTGATCGTTTCTGCATCATGACGCACGTGGAATCGCGGCCCATACTGGGTCGTTCCAGGATAGACCGACGCCTTTGGGGAAACGAGCGGCGACTTCAAATCCTGGAAAACATTAAAAAACTCTACCAGGTACTCGGGCGCCAGCGACAGCGCAGCATCGTCGAGCAAGAGGATCATACGACTACGACCGCAGGCAGCAATGGCATCTCGGAACAACGACTGAACACGAGCAATATTGACATGAAGACGCACGGTCTCATGCCATAGCGGACGATCACCATTCTCCACCTCCGCAACATAATCCTCCAATTGCTGCGAACTAAATCCGATCTCCTTAAAAATCAGAGTCTCAAAATCACACTTACATTCCGAGCCGAATGATGCCAACCCAACCAGCAATTTGGCCATGACCCACGAACCAAATATCTTCCGTGCATCAACCGCTGTCCCAAGCAACGGTTCAAGCCGAGCATATCGCGAAAACGAAACATAGATTGCGGCAGGCCGTCTTCTGCTTCGGACACACTCCAGGTATACATACCGCATCTGGTGCGTCTTTCCCGTGCCCCTCGGTCCGGAAAGGAGTTTCGCGCCCCGGCCAATTAGCTTTGCTCGGATCTTGCGAAAGAACTCGCTATCCGCCGTCAATTCCACCAACTCTTCCGCAGAAACATGATCAGCACGCTCCTCGATTTCCCCAATCACATCTGAGTCTAAAACATCGACCATTTGAATCCATCCTTTACTCACGGCGACCAGGAAACCGGAAAACCCAGCAGATCGGACTTATTCAGGACTTTCGCACAGACCCCACGAGTGTGCGCTCGAATCCACGCGCGACCTCTTGGCGAGTCAAGATCCGCCCAGAGGCTACTAAGAAACTCGCTCGAACCGCGCACAACAAAAATGCAATCACTGACCAAACCAGTGCCAGATCGAACACGCGCAATTTTATCCTCCAGGTTCCGGCCGACTCTCGTGAGCAAAATGTCCCCAGACTGCGCACGAACGTATTTATGCCCTGGGACTGCTCGCGTGATGTTCGGCCCAATGCGAATCACCTTGTCCATTTCTCTGAGAGACAAATGGGTCGAGTGTAGTAATGAGATTCCGGCGCGCTTTGCGGAAGCCATCTCAAGTTGGCCGCGCAGAACGGACACGCCCGACACCTCCCCTAGGGCGACCTTCGCCTCGAACGACTGATCCCGTCGCCAACGATAGAACTTGTAGTCCATTCGTTCTGCTGCCTCTAGCGGGCTCACGACGATCGGAGCCGATAGATTGCCCTCCAAGTCCGCACAATACAGCGGCAAGTCCTTGGTTTGACAGGCCCCCTTCTCGATGGTCAGGAGATAGGTCTTTGCTTCAGTGCCAAGAAATGACTTCTCCGGCAGTTCGATTACGCTATGTACAGCATGAGACTCCAGCAATGCTTCCCGGAGCGATCGATTCTTGGATCCGGTCACGGTGCCATCAGGGACAATGATGCCAAGCTGCCCGCCATTTTTTAGCAACCGGATGCTCTGAGCCAAGAATACGACATCAGCTGCGATGTCACCCTGCGCTGGAATAGCGGTCCTTAGGCCAACGTCGCGTAACACCTTAGCGAATGACGAGGACCATGGAGCAAGACAATAGGGCGGATTACAGACCGCGGCATCGAACGAACTAGCAAGAGACCCAAATGTGCTGTCAAAATCGGGAGACAGCACATCAGAGACAACATGTCGATTCGGACGAATCGTCTGGATCTGCCCAGCAAGATCACCATCAATGTCTACCGACGTAAGCTTGGCATTCGCCCAACGTCGTCGCACAGCCTGAAGAAGTGCCCCGTTACCTGACCCCAGCTCCAATACATTGCGGACCGTCGATACGGTCATACTGCTAACCAAAAGATCGCCAACAGTCGACGTCGTGAAATACTGTTCGTGAACACGCGTCGCAGGTAGCAGCATTGTGGATTCTATCGTCGTCACCGGTCCGCCGCCGCCGCCCCGATGGCGTTGCGCACGAAGAGGTCTTCCAGGGTCTCGCGCCTGGGCGTCACCGAGTGCACCCGCGCCTGGTGGGCCACGGCCAGCGCCAGCACCTCGCCCACGCGGTCTTCTCCCTCCACGCTCAGCAGCACCTTGTCGTGAAGCTTGCCCTGCTTCACTCCCGCCAACGCGCCAAGCGCCGACACCAGCGCCTCGTCGACCCGGGACAGCTCCACCTCCACCGCGCGGATCTCCCTTCGCAGTAGCTGATCGAGCGAGCCGTAGGCCGTGAGCTCTCCGCGGTTCACGATCGCCACCCGGTCGCAGAGCATCTCGACATCCGACAGGATGTGCGATGAGAACATCACCGTTCGCCCCTGGGAGCGCTCTTCCAAGATCAGGTCGCGCACCTCCTTGCGGCCGATGGGGTCGAGGCCCGTCATGGGCTCGTCCAGGATCAGCAGCTCGGGGTCGCCCATCAGCGCCTGCGCCAGCCCGGCGCGCTGGAGCATGCCCTTGGAGAAGCGGCGCAGCGGACGGTCCATCACCGAGCCGAGGCCCACCCGGCGGAGGATCTCCTTCGTCTGGATCTCCCGCTCGTGGCCGGGCATTCCCACCAGGCGACCGCAGAGGTCCATGATCTCGCGAGGGGTCAGGTATTGATAGAGGTAGGGGTTCTCGGGGAGGAAGCCCACGCGACGCCTCGCCGAGGGTTCGGTCACCGGGAGTCCGAAGAGGCGCACCTCGCCGCGCGTGGGGAAGATCAACCCCAGCAGCGTCTTGATGGTGGTCGTCTTCCCCGCCCCGTTGGGACCAAGAAACCCGAAGATCTCCCCCTTCCTCACTTCGAAGGAGATCCCCCGGACGGCCTCCACCATCCTGTGGATCTTCTCTCCCCAGGCGACCCTCCCTGCCTGCCGCTCCAGCCACGTCGGGGGGTGCCCCGGGAGCCTCGGCGCCGTGCGGATGAAGCCCGTCGAGAACACCTTGATGAGGTTCTTCACCTCCACCACCGCGGGCGCCGCGGTCGCGGTCACAGCCGCACCGTACGGTCGCCGATCGCCCAGCCCGCGTGCCGCTTGAGCTGCTCGATCACCACCCCGGCGTCCTCCTCGGACATCCCCGGGTGCAGCGGGACCGCCACCCCTCCGTCGACCACCGCGTCCGCCACCGGGAAGCGCCTCACGTTGTTGACCCCCAGCGCCGCGAACTGCGGCAGCCGGTGGAGCGCATACGACAGGATGCCCGCCTCGACGCCGGACTCCCGTAGCGTTGCCACCAGCGCGTCTCGCGCCGCCCGACGGTCGCCCGCGTGGGGCCCCGTGGCGGGCGTCGGGAGCACGAAGCCCAGGGTCTGGTGGTTGACCGTCGACCCCTCCGGGGCGCCCTGCCAGGCGAGCGCCACGGCGTCACGGATGGCGCCCGCCAGCGACCTCCGACGCGACAGCATCTCGTCGAGCTTCGCCATCTGGAGCACGCCAAGCGCGGCGTGAAGCTCGCTCAGCCGCGCGTTGGGCCCGGCGCCCACGAAGACCCCGACCGAGCGCTGCCCGTGGTTGCGCAGCGCCGCGATGCGGTCGGCGCGCGAGGCGTCGTGGGTGAGCACCATGCCGCCCTCCCCCGTGGTCACCACCTTGCGCGGATGGAAGGAGTAGGTCCCCACGTCGCCCAGCACCCCGCACGGAACACCATGGAGCGTCGACCCGATGGCGCACGCGGCGTCCTCGATGAGGTCGATGTCGGAAGCGAGCGCGCGCAGCGCAGGGACCTCCGCGGGCACGCCGAACTGGTCGACGGCGATGATCGCGCGGGTGCGGGGCGTGAGGGCGCGGGCGACCTCCGCGGGGGAGAGGTTCCAGGTGGAGGGGTCGACGTCGACGAGGACGGCGTCGGCGTTGCGAAGCAGCACGGCGTTGCCCGGGGAGGGCCAGGTCACCGCGGGGACGATCACCTCGTCGCCCGCGCTCACTGCCCTCGGCGTGGTGGCGAGGCACAACTCCAGGGCGGTGGTGCCGCTGGAGACGGCGAGCGCTCGCAGCGGGGCCTCGGAGGGCGCGCCGAGCCCGAGGAGGTAGTCGCGCACGGCGGTCTCGAAGGCCGCCACGCGGGCGCCCTGGATGAGCATCCCCGAGGCGAGCACCTCGGCCAGGGCAGCGGGCTCGGCGTCGGAAAAGTACGGTCTCGTCAGTCGGATCACGATGGTTGGCGCGCAGTGTAACCGAAGCCGCGCCACGGCGAAGAAGCTGCGCCGCCGCGCCGTGATAGGGTGCGCCCCGCCGTGCGTCGCCCCGTGGTCGTGTTCGCGAGCGTGCTCCTCCTCGCCCCCGCCGTCGCCGCGTACCCCCAGTGGAACCTCGGGCTCTCCCTCGGCGCGGGCGCCCACCTCGCGCCGCCGGTCGATCGCGAGGTGCTGATCACCGCCGCCGTGCGCACCGACGCCACCTTCGGCGCGCGCACCCCCTACGCATGGCGCGCGGGCTTCTTCGGCGCCGTGGGCACCACCGACTTCGTCGCCCTCGACGCCGCCGCGGGGGGCGTCTTACACGTCCCGGTAAACCCCACCTTCCCGGTGCTGGTCTCCCTCGGGGCGGTGGTCGACCTCGCGCCCACGCCGGGTCGACCGGGCGTGCTGGGCAGGCTCTGGTGGGGGACGCGCAGCCTCAACTACCACGCGAGCTACGGCATGGCCGCGGGCCTCTGGATCGAAGGCCGCTACCGCCCCGGAGAGGGCACCGCGGACGTGCTCGGCGGCATCGACCTCGACCTGCGCGTGCTGACGCTGCCCTTCGTGATGCTGGCGGGCTGGCTACAGCGCTGACCTCCCGGACGGCCCGCGGCGGGGCCCGTTGACCGCCCGCACGGCGCCGTGATAGCCCCGCGCTCGCTATGGGACACCTACATCGCCTCACCCTCGTGTCGGCCCTGGTTCTCAGCGCTTTCGGCTGCGTGGGTCAGCCCGACGAGCTCTACGACGAGTCCTCCCTGGAGGCCTCCTCGGTCACGATCACCTTCTCCCGCGACTACACGCAGCGCGCGTCGGCGACTCTCCGTGTCGGTCAGCGCGCCCGCATCGTCTACGACGCCTCTCGGCTCACGGGCTGCGGCGCCGGCTCCATGGGCGGCATTCCGCAGCACGCCATCACCGGCTTCGCCCGCATCGGCGAAGGCCCGGTGCTGAACTTCCCTGTCGCGGGGCTCAACGCGCCGGCCTCGCCCCCGTCGATCACCCTCGACCGCGCGGGCGAGTTGCAGGTGTGGTTCCAGGCGACCAACCGCTACGGGTGCTCGGCCTACGACTCCGACCACGGCGCCAACTACCGCTTCCCGGTGGCGCTCCCGGCCAACGCTCCCGGCTGGATGGGCAACGGCGCGTGGGTGATCTCCCGCGCCACCTGCAGCGGCGGCCCCTGCGACGCCGACCGCCGCCCGCTCACGACCGCCTACGACTACGAGACCTGGGCCCGGCAGCGCGCCGCGGTCCGGTCGATCTACTTCGAGGTCTACAAGGCCGGGGTGACCGACCGCGACAACCCCGACCTCTGGCGCCAGCTCGACGTGCAGGTGCTCTCCCGCCCCGTCGGCAGCACCCGGCCGTGGCGCGCGCAGTACGTCCGCTTCGACAGCCGCGCGGGCAACAACGCCCGCTACGCAATGCTGCTGCGCGACCTCGACCCGCTCGGCGAGAACACCGTCACCAGCCGCGCGAGCTGCCCCGCCTTCCCCCTCACCCGCAGCGCCGACGGGATGTATGTGAGCGCCGAGCTCGAGTACTACTTCCGCGTCAACGGCGCCGAGTACCGCCCCACCCCGGGCGCGGCCTTCCGCGGCAGGTTCACCCAGTACCGCGGCCTCTTCGACGTCTGCCTCGCGCGCTAGTCTCGTTCGGCGCGACCGCTCCGTCGGGAGCACGCGAAGCCCGAGGATCGAGCGCGCCCGGAGGTGCGCCGCGGGCCTGACCCCGACGTCAATCGGACGGTATCTTCGCCGGGAGACCAAGGCGATCGCTCACGGGCCCCGCGACCCCGCGGAGGTCCTCGGACGCCCCGCCCGCATCAATCGCAGAGGTCGTCGCTGGCTGCGCGTCGAGCGCGTCGAGCGCCGCCCGGTCGAGATCGACAAAGGGCTCACCGCGCAAGTAGCGCTGTCGGTCGCGCAGCGGGATGCCCGCCGAGTCGACGTCCACCATCCGATTCTCGACCGTGAACCCGCCACCGCGCTCGAAGAACAGGAGCAGTGGTTCATAGGGATCCGGGAGCTCGGCATGGGAGCGCGGCGGGCTCGCGGCCCAGGTGAGCATCCAGCGAATCGTGTCGCGCACCCGCAACGGCAGGCCGATGGCCTGGAGGTCGTCGGGGAGGTGGACCTCGGGTGTACCCGGGTCGACGCTGGCGGCGATGTCGAAGAAGGGCCAGCGGTCAGGGAGGGCGCAGGCTTCGGAGTACAGAGCGCTGCGGCGCAAGAACTCCTTCATCAGCGCTACACGCGAGGCGCTGCGCCCCGTAGAGGTGGCCCAGTCGACGCGCCGGAGGCGCTCGATCACGACGTCCAGCGTGTCTCCGCTGGCGTGGTCTTCGTCTTCGTCTTCGTCTTCGTCTTCGTCTTCGTCTTCGTCTTCGTCTTCGTCTTCGTCTTCGTCTTCGCCCACGCCCACGCCGTTCATCACGTCGACCTCCCGCCAGGCCGCCTCTGGATCGCGAAGGACCCTGGCGAGCCAGGGCTGGCCGAGGCTCTCCAGCTCCGCGGCGTCCGCCGTCGCGCCGACCACGTCATGCAGCGTGAAGCGTGCGTCGCACCTCCACCGGAGCGCCGAGATGCGCGTCTCGAGCGAGCACGGTCGGGCGAGCACCTCGTCGGCGAGCGACGCCATCCCCGGCCAGTCGTGAGCCCCGACCAGGCGGCTGAACTCCAGGCGCGCGGCGAGCTGGTGGTAGGGCTTCGCCCTCAACACCTCGCGGAGTATCGCGCTCGCCTCGGCGGGTCGGTGCGCGTAGTGGAGCAGGCGCGCGTACGCGACCTCTTCGTCGACGCTCGCGCCGGGGCCCGGCCTCGGCGTGATGTCGCGCGCGACGTCCCAGAGGTTCGTCTCGATCGGATCCGAGTCCCAGACCTCCATGCGCTCCACCGCGTGCTCGACCGCGTGCTGAAGGATGCGCAGCGCCATGCACGGGAGGTAGTCGTTCGCGCCCGACTCGAGGAGCGCATCGATCGCCCTCTCGAAGGGCGCGCCGAGCGAGAGGCGATCGCCCGGCGCGAGGTGCTGGTTGATCCATGCGAGCAGGGGCTCCCACTCCGACCTCGCCAGGCAGAAGGTGCTCGTGGCTTCGAGTTCAAGGACGTCCGGAGGCGTTCCCAGGCGACGATCGACGACCGCCAGGACGCCCTGCCATCGATCGCTCAGCGCGTAGATCGTGGGCTCGATGTCGAAGGGCGCCTCGACGCCGAGCTCGGCAAGCACGCTCGCGGTCGTGAGCCGGGTCCGGAACGTGGCCGCGAACGAGCTCGCGCTGTCGATGGACCGGCAGTCGGGGGGGCGTTGGTCGTCGTAGGCGACGAGCTCGGCGCGGAGGATTCCGCCCATCCCCCCAGAGCCCACGCCCGACCTGGACGCGAGCTCGGCGAGGTTGTCGGGCTGTCCGTCCAACGCGTATTCGTAGAGAAACGACCGGGTGCCTTGGAGGTAGCGTCCCATGAGATCGAGGCGCGTCACGCGCCCTCCGCCGCGAGGATAGGCATCCTCCGGACGCGGCGTCCACGACCTCGCCCGCGAGGTGGACGGGGCGGCCGTCGAGGGAGAGCCGGGCGCCCGTCCGGACGACGGGCCGGTCGGCGGGGCGCGCGGTGGTCCCGGGGGTGATGGCGTGGGCGAGCGTGGGCGATCGCCCGTACACTCCGCCACCCAAGATGCCCACCACCGCCGACGCCCTGACCCCCGGAGCGCGCGCCGCGCTGCTGCGGGCGCACCAGATGCCCCTCAGCTACGCCGTGCGCCTGCTCGCCGGACCCGGACCCGAAGCCCGACTCGTCGTGGCGCTCGGCGAGGCGCACGTGAAGCTCGCCCCCGCCGCCGCGCTCGGCCGCGAGGTCGTCGAGGAGGTCGCGCTCCGCGGCGTCGAGACCTTCCAGGCGAAGCAGATCTTCGCGGGCGGCGTCCTGCGCTGGCTGATCTACCTCCCGCGCCTCGCGCTGCGCGCGCTCACCCTCGGGGCGGTCAAGGGCAGCACCATCGTCGAGGCGAAGCAGGCCTCGCACGGGCACACCGAGGAGCTCGAGCGCACCGCGCGGGCGCCGCTCTCGCTGCACGTCGCGTCGCTCTACATGTCCGTGATGTTCGCGACCTTCTTCGCGCACCTCGCGATCGCCGCGCTGCGCCTCGTGGTCCCGGGCGGCGCGCTCGACGGGCTCGACGCCGCGCTCCTGCAGGTCACCGTCGCCCTCCAGTGGCACATGGTGCTGCTGCTCCCGCCCGCCCTGCTCCTGCGGCGGTACCCGTGGAGCTGGCTGCTGCACCCGATGGCCGCGATCCTCACGGCGCGCGACACGCTGATGGCCGACGGCACGGTGCGCATGCTCGCCGACCACCCCGACGCGGGGCCCGCGCTCGCCGTCATGGGGCGCGCCCACCTGCCGGGCTTCGAGCGCGAGCTCTGCGAGCGGCACGGGTTCCGCCGCGTGGAGTTCCCCTGAACTCACACGGCCGCCAGGTTTGACCTGGTGCTCGGAGCGTGGGCGACGCGCACACGGCGATCGTATGGTCAGTCGGGCAGCGTCGAGCGCTTCGGCCTCGACGAGGAGATCGTGGTCCGCGAACGAGCCAGAACGCTCCGTGGACCTGGAGTGGCCTACGGCTGGCAGCGCGGGTGAAGGAAGCCCCGCGGCCAGCGGGTGGCACTGTTGCAGCGAACACCGCTGAAGTGCACGCCCGCGAGGTGCGCGCCCACAAGGTTCGCGCCCGAGAGGTTCGCGCCAACGAGGTGCGCGCGGCTCAGGTTCGCGCGGGTGAGGTTCGCGTTGCCTCATCGTGAGCGCCTGGCGGGGCACACCGCGGCGGTGATCGAAGCCCTCCCGCGCCGGGCCCAGCGGTGATGGCTCGCGGCGGAGGCGGCGCTCGACGATGCGCACGAGCGCCAGCAGCGTGCCCTCGGTGCGGGCCTCGCGCGGCATGGCCTCTACGAGCGGACAGCCATTCATCACTTCGTCCTCCTCTGCTTCCTCGGGCGTCCGCACGCCTCGAACCCGCCGCTCGATGTGACGTTCTGCCATCCGTGACAGGAGAGCGCCCCGGACCTCGCCCACGGGCGCTTCCCGCGACGCCGCCACCGATCGCCTTCGTGTCGCGCGTGGCGAGGGCGAGCTGCGCACCGTCGGGGGAGAACGCGAGGGCGTCGGTGATCTCCGATGATGGGGAGCGTCTGCTCCCGCAGGTACTGCATGGGTCCTGCGCGGAGCCTCATCGACCCTTCGGATCGAGCGCGATGTGGTGGTGCTCCGCTCTGCACCTGAGTCGCTCCCGAAGAACGAGACCGGCCACGCCCTGCTCCCGTCGGCCATCACCAGGCTCGGGGCCGACCTGCTGGCCTGCGCGGCGGGGGTGTTCCTGGCGCTGGGCACGATGATGTTGACGCTCAAGGTCTTCGACGCGGGCGACCACCGCGGCGAGGGCCTCGGGGCGGGCGACCTCTACGCCATCGGCATCGCGCTGCTCGCGGTGCAGGTGGTCTCCGTGCGCGAGCTGCTGTCGCGCTTCTCCTCGGCGGACACCACGGCGCCCGGCGCGGCGAAGGCCACCGAGGGGCCGCGGCCGCCGCTCGGGCCCATCGTGATGTACGGCGCCATCGGGATGGCGGGGTCGTTCCTGGGCGGTCACGCGGTGGGTGACTTCGCCGACGCGCTCGTCGACGCGCTCTCGCACCGCGGCTACTCGGAGATGGTCGGGGCCATCATCGTGAGCCTGTTCTCGGGCATCGCGAGCTACCTGATGATCGCCAGCGCGCACTTCAAGAAGAAGACCGACCTGGCGCTCTCCAACGTGTCGGGCGCCGTCACGCAGATGCCCTTCGTGGTGCTGCCGTGCACCCTCATCATGATGGCGACCTTCGCCAGGCTCGGGGTGATCCCCCACCTCCCCCACGGCGCGGTGCTCGCCATCGACCTCGAGACCACCAGCGTGCTGCTGCTGTCGTTTCCGACGCTGCTGGTGCTGTGGAAGTCGATCTCCGACGACGGCATGGTGAGCAAGCTGGAGACCGCCGTGATGGTCTCGGTCTTCGGGCTGATCATCTACTTCCTGGTGCAGCACGGCTGAGCGCCATCTGCCCCGCGGGGGGGGCGGGGATGAGTGGCCCAGCATGGGGCGCGCCGTGGCGCGAGTTCGCTCGGGGTGACGAAACGCCCGGTGTACGAAGTTCACGGCTCCCACACTGTCGCGTAGAGTTCTCGGCGAGCTCGAAGGGGAACTAACCGCAACGCTCCTTCGCTTCAATGCTCTGGCGCGCGTCGAGGTGCGACGCGAGCTGGCCGCTCTCGACCGCTGGCCACCGCCGTAGGGCTTCTTCCCATCGCCAGTACCCACGGCTTCTCGAAAGAAATGCCCAGAAGAGTCTGTCCGTCAGGCGGGGCATAGGTGACGCATCGCCGCACCCATCACGGCACACATCCGGTCGGGTTGCCGGATAACCATATTGCGATTATCGCGCTAGGGTCTGTCTGACGAAGGCGGAGCGGGTCGGTGCGATGGGGTGTCGCCCCCTTCCCCGCTGCCGCGCGCCCTAACCCCCGCCTCGGGGGCAGGGCTCCGACGTCTGTCGACGGAGGGGTCGTACAGGAAGGCTACCGCGGTGTCCGTTCGAGCACGCGTCTTCGATTCGCTAAGCCCTGCCCCCGAGGCGGGGGTTAGGGCGCGCGGCAGCGGGGAAGGGGGCAACACGACACCGCAGCCCCACCACCCAGGTTCGTCAGACAAGGCCTAGCTGGTGGGACGACGTATCGCGGGATCGATCGACCGCCCTCCCGCAACTGCTCCTCGCGGTCGCGCCCAGCGAGACGACCCCGCGCGTCAGCCGCCGAGCCCGTGCGCCTTCATGACGGCGGCGTTCTTCGCGTCGGCGCGCTGCAGCGCGGGGCGCGCGGCGAGCCGCTCGCTGTAGGCCGTGAACGCGGGCTTCGGCTCCACCATGTTGAAGCGCAGCATGTAGCGGAGCGTTCCGCCGAACACCACGTCGGCCATGGAGAACCTGTCGCCGAGGATGAACTGCCGTCCCGAGAGGGCGGCCTCCATCGCGCTCAACATGGAGTCGTAGCTTCCCCAGCCGACCTGACCGGGTCTGGCCTCCCAGCCGCTCGACTTCGCCATCGCGCCGGGCTCGATCACCGACGGCGCGAAGAACGACCAGCGCAGGTAGGTCCCTCGCGCGGGGTCGTCGACCGCAGGCGCGAGCTTGCCGTAGGCGTAGCGGTCGGCGAGGTAGAGGGCGATGGCGCCGGCCTCGGTCACCACCTGATCGCCGTCGGTGAGCAAGGGCAGCTTGCCCATCGGGTTGAGGGCGACGATCTCGGGCGCCTTCTGCGCGCCCGACTGGATATCGACCCATCGAAGCTCGTAGTCGACGCCGACTTCTTCGAGCGCCCAGACCGTGCCCGCCGCGCGCGAATAGGGGTGGTGATAGAGAACGATCGACATGGTTGGCCTGTCCCTCTTTGGTGGGGGGATGTTCCCCCGGGCCGACGGTGTAGGCCAGCACCGCCGCGGAGCGCCAGCCGATTGGGGGGGTGCTCGGAACACCGTCGCGGCGCGGCCGGCGGGTCGTCCCACGCCCGCCTCTTGTCGTCCATGCGGGCATGTGGCCATGTCCGCGCTCGCCCGCGAGGACGCCCGCGACCTGAGGCCACGATGACACCCCTCTACCGCTTCGCCTGCCACGCCTGCGGAGCATCGCTCTCGGCGCCCTTGCGCGTGCTGGACGAGCCCTCACTTCTCGCGCGCCACGAGAGCCACACGTGGCTCGTGGGCGAGAGCGGGTTCGTGCCGGCGCGATCGGCGCTCGTCCCTCCCGGCCTGGACAACCAGCCTGGATTTCACGGCTGGATCGCCCCGCAGCCTCGCTCGCGCGTCGCGCTCCATCCGAGCTGGTCGCGCACGGTCGGCTGCTGCGGGCTCTCCCACAGCTCCTTCACCGACGGCAACCTGGTGTGCGCCCGCTGCGGAGCCGAGGTGGGTGTCGGCTACGAGGACTGCTGCGGCCCGCAGTGGGCCGGGCTCTTCGAGCGCGTCACGCTCACGACCGAGGAGGCCCCCGATCCCTGGCCGGACGAGCTCGGGGTGCGGTGCGAGCTGCTCCGGGAGATCCTCGACGCGTCACCGCCCGACGGGCTCTCGACGCCGGGCCGCGACTGGCTGCGTGGCTCCGCGTCGGCGTGCTTCTTCGACCCTACCTCGTGGGATCACGCTCCCCACGTCGAACGGCCCGCGCTCTCGCTCGCAGGCTCCGCCGACGCGCCGGAGCTCGTGCTCACCGCGTCGAGCTTCCCCGAAGGCGCGGGCCTCCGGTTGCCCGTCCCCTTCGTGGTGCTCGCGCGCCTCGCCCTCGTCGGCGAACCGCCAGACGGCACCCCTGAGCGCCCGCTGCCGTGGCAGTCGTCCGACGCCGAGGGCCCCGAGGTGAACGTGGCCCGTGATGAGGCGACCGGGCGCGTGTTCCTGGGCGTCACCGGCCGCGACGTCAACGTGACGCTGCGCTTCGACGAGGGAGCGTGGACGGGGGCGTGGCGCGCGCTCTACGCGCAGCTCGGCGGCGGCTGAGATCGACACGTCGACGACGACGTGAGCGGTCTGTCGGCTCGATGCGAAGAGTCGCCGATCGGAGCGAAAGCCGCGCCCTGTCGCGGGTCTGATGGCCGGGCTACAGCAGTGGGATGACCGAAATCTGGGAGTCCATGTTCGCGACGAAGCGGGTGATGTGGGGCGACGGGCCGACGCGCTCGGCGCTGCTCGCGCGTGACCACTTCGTGGCGCGAGGCGCGCGAGAGATCCTGATCCCCGGCGTCGGCTACGGGCGCAACGCGAAGCCCTTCGTCGAGAGCGGCATGTCGGTCACCGGCATCGAGGTCTCCGCGACGGCGATCGCGATCGCTCGCTCGGAGCTCGGCCTCGACCTTCCGATCCACCACGGCTCGGTCGAGGCGATGCCCTTCGACGACCGCGAGTACGACGGCGTGTTCTGTTACGGGCTCGCGTACCTGCTCGACGCGGCGGCGCGCGCGAAGTTCTTCGCCGACTGCTCTCGCCAGCTCCGGCCGGGAGGCTCGATGATCTTCACGCTCATCTCGAAGAGAGCGCCCATGTACGGCCAGGGCCCGAAGCTCGGCGAGGACTGGTACGAGCGCGCGCCCGGCATGCCGATGTTCTTCTACGACGAGGCCTCGGTGGCGCGTGAGCTCGGCGCGTACGGGATCACGGACGTGTCCGAGATCGACGAGCCGGTGGCGGGGGGCTCGTACCCTTTCTACAACGTCACCTGCGTGAAGCGCTGAGCGCCTGCACGGAGGCTCACTCCTGCAGCCGCGCGTGCGGAGGGTCATCGACCCGATGCGTCGCCGGACGCGTACTCGTCACTCGATGGGGCGGCGGATGACCCGATACACGGGGCCGGATTCGTCCGCGGTACGCTCTTCTGGAATGGAGGCGATCGCCTCCTCCAGCGTCGGGAATCCGTCCGCGTCGCGGTACCAGCGATCGCCGCAGCACTCGCAGTCCCGTCCGCTGGCGACGCCGTCGAAGTAGACGCCCGCCTGCTCGGCGAGGGCCTCGGCCTCCGCCGGGTCCAGCGCCTCGACGATGAGGACCTGCGCCCCCTCGAAGAAGCCCCCGGGGTTGTTTTGCCCGAAACAGTAGAACACCACAGGTCTCCGCCCTCGCATTGCAGCGTCCGCTCGCCTTCGAGGTGTGCGCCGCGTGTGGCCTATCACACTCCCGGGCATGGGCGCCGCCACCGCGAAGCCGCGATGGACTCGTGGGCGCTGGGCTTCGCACGCTGAAGCGTCGGCCGCGCCCCGCGAACCCGGCGCTCGATGTGACCTTCTGCCATCCGCAGCAAGAGCGCCCCGGCGAGACCGCTCAGGTGCGGGCCCGACACGACCGCCACTGTTTCGCGGGCGCCCCGGGCTGCTGAGCGTCCTCGCGGGCCCTGCTGGCGCTGCTGTTTCCGCTCTCCGTCCTCGGCTCGCGGCCCGACGGACCGTACCGGATGCCGTTCGCATGATAGAGATCTCAGCGACTCCCGCACTCCGGGCGCACCTGTGCCGTTGTAGCGCTGGCCCTACGAACTCCCCGTGACCTCCGGGTCACACACTCAACCCATGCGCCGCACCCAGCGCGAGGCATCGATGACCAAGACCTTCCTGAGACGACCCCTGCTGGTAGCACTCCTCACGCTGGCGGCGGCGTGCGGAAACACCTCGAGCTCGGTGCTGGTGGGCGCTGACGTGTCCGACGGCGCTGTCGAGGACGGCGACCCCAACGACGTCGCCCTCGGCGACGGCAGCGCCCTCGACGACGGTGCCCTCGACGACGGCAGCGCCCTCGACGACGGCGCCCTCCACGACGGCGCCCTCCACGACGGCGCCCTCAGCGACGGCGGCCTGATCGGCAGCGACTCCGGCGATGGCGCGGGCATCGACGCATCCGACGGCTCCGGCACGGGGGACGTCGCGATGCCGGATGGCGACCTCGACGCGACCGGGGAGACCTGCCTCCCGAGGCAGGTCCGGTGCGACGGCGTGTGCGTGTACACCGGAAACAACGCGGCCAACTGCGGAGCGTGCGGCCGGGTGTGCGGCGGCAGCCAGACCTGTCTCAACGGCGGGTGCGTGTGTCCGCTCGGGCAGGTGGCGTGCGGCGCGAGCTGCGTCATCACCAGCTCTGACCCGACCAGCTGCGGGGCGTGCGGCGTCGCGTGCAGCCCGTCACAGACGTGCAACGGGGGCGTGTGCGGCTGCGCGCCGGGAAAGACGGCGTGCGGATCGAGCTGCGTCAACATCAACAGCGACCTCGCCAACTGCGGAGCCTGCGGCCGGACGTGCGCCGCCGGGCAGCTTTGCAGCGCAGGTGTGTGCGGCACCACCTGCAGCGGGACGATGTGCACCACCGCCGGGGTCACCCTCTGCGTGGACACGCGCACCGACGTCGACAACTGCGGGTCGTGCGGGACCGCGTGTGCTCCCGGCAGGCGCTGCATCGCGGGCAGCTGCGCGTGCCCCGTGGGCCGTACGGGCTGCGGAACCGCCTGCGTGGACCTGACCTCGGACCCGCTCAGCTGTGGGGCATGCGGTAACGCATGTCCGGCAGGCACGCCCTGCATCGGAGGTCGCTGCGGCTGCGCCTCGGGCCAGACGAACTGTGGCGGACGCTGCGTGAACATCGCCTCCGACTCCCTCAACTGCGGGACGTGCGGGACCGCGTGCAGCCCCGGCGAGACCTGCGTCGCAGGCCGCTGCGGCGTCATCGACGCGGGGAGCGTGCCGCCGAACTGCACCGTCGCCTGGTCGAGCCCCGCGGCCTGCGGGGGCTCGGCGACGGTGACCTGGAACTGCACCAACGCGACGCGCTGCGAGTACAGCTGCACCGGCTCGACGGCCGCGAACGGACCGATCGCGTGCTCGGGGGCGGCGCCGATCACGGTCGGAATGGCAGGCGAGACCTGCACCATCAGCGCGACCAGCGCGAACGGCATCTCCGGGATGGCGTCGGCGAGCACGAGCTGCTCCGGAGTCGCACCCACCTGTACCGCCACCTTCGGTACTCCCCCCGCGTGCGGTGGCACCGCGGTCGTGACCTGGAACTGCGGAGACGCGACGTCCTGCAACTACGTCTGCACGGGCACCTCGCCCTCGAGCGGCGTGGTGCCGTGCTCCGGCTCCCTGCCGTACACCGTGGGCGTCGCGGGCGAGACCTGCACCATCAACGCCGCCGGCGCCGGTGGCACCAGGGCCAGCGCCACCGCGACGGTCTCCTGCCGCGGGGCCGGCGGGGCGCCCGCGTGCACCGCCTCCTTCGGGCCCCGGCCCGCTTGCGGGAGCGCGGCCGTGGTGACCTGGAACTGCATCAACGCCGCGTCCTGCGACTACGCATGCACCGGCACGACGGTCTCGAGCGGCGCGGTGCCGTGCACCGGCTCCCTGCCCTACAACGTGGGCGGCGCGGGTGAGGCCTGCACCATCAACGCCGTCGGCGCCGACGGCGCGAGGGCCACGGCCTCCGCCTCCACGACCTGCATCGCCGGGGGGGCGCCCACGTGCACCGCGTCCTTCGGTCCGCGCGTCTCGTGTGGGAGTCCGGCCGTGGTGACCTGGAGCTGCACCAACACCATCGGGATGTGCAACTACGTGTGTACGGGCAGCACGCCCTCGAGCGGCACGGTGCCGTGCACGGGCTCCACGCCCGTCACCGTGGGCGTCGGGGGCGAGACCTGCACCATCAACGCCTCGGGCAACGGTGGGACCACGGCCATGGCCACGGCCTCGACCACCTGTCTGTCCCGTCCGGTCTGCACCGCGTCGTTCGGTCCGGCCCCTGCGTGCGGAGGCACCGCGGTGGTGACCTGGAACTGCACGGACGCCGCGTCCTGCAACTATGTCTGCACGGGCACGACGCCCTCGAGCGGCGCGGTGGACTGCGCCGGCTCCGTGCCTGTCACGGTGGGCGTTGCGGGTGAGACCTGCACCATCAACGCGGTCGGCGCCGACGGAGCCGCCGGCACCGCCACCGCGATGGTCTCCTGCGGCGGGACCAGCGGACCGCCCGTGTGCACCGCATCGTTCGGCCCGGCCCCTGCGTGCGGAGGCACCGCGGTCGCGACCTGGAACTGCACCAACGCGACGTCCTGCAACTACGTCTGCACGGGCACCTCGCCCTCGAGCGGCGTGGTGGACTGCGCCGGCTCCGTACCTCTCACGGTGGGCGTTGCGGGTGAGACCTGCACCATCAACGCCGTCGGCGCCGGCGGCGCGAGGGCCATGGCCTCGGCCTCGGCCAGCTGCGTCCCCCCGCCGGCGTGCAGCGCGTCGTTCGGCCCGGCGCCGGCGTGCGGGAGCGCGGCCGTGGTGACCTGGAACTGCACCAACGCGACGTCCTGCAACTACGTCTGCACGGGCACCTCGCCCTCGAGCGGCGCGGTGCCTTGCAGCGGTTCCGCGCCGTACACCGTGGGCGTATCGGGCGAGACCTGCACCATCAACGCCGTCGGCGTCGGCGGCGCCATGACCTCGGCCTCCGCGTCGGTGTCCTGCATCGGCGCTCCGCGACCGAATTGCACCGTCACCTGGGGACCGCGCGTGACCTGCGGGGGCACGGCGACCGTTTCGTGGAACTGCACCAACGCGACGTCGTGCGACTACGTCTGCGGCGGGACCACCGAGGCGAGCGGCACGGTGGCGTGCTCCGGCACGGCTCCGATCGGGGTCGGGGCAGGGGGCGAGACCTGCGCGATCAACGCCACGGGCCCCGGAGGGGCGGGCACCGCGAGCGCAAGCACCACCTGCTCCCCGCCTGCCGCGAGCTGCACCGCCAGCTGGGGGCCCCGCATGGCGTGCGGCGCCGCGCCGACGGTCTCGTGGAACTGCACCAACGCCACGTCTTGCAACTACGTCTGCACGGGCTCCACGCCTTCGAGCGGCGCGGTGGCCTGCACGGGGTCCGCGGAGATCCCGGTCGGCGTGGCGGGCGAGACCTGCACGATCTACGCGACGGGCGCAGGCGATCCCGGTAGCGCGTCGGCCTCCACGTCCTGCCTCTGACCTTCCCAGGCGTCAGCATCACCGGTCGGTGACGCGGACCGCGGTCTCACTCTGGCAATATCGACAGCGAATCGCCATCAGCCCGTCGGCGCCACCGCCGCGTCGTCCGCCGTCGTCGAGGCGGTGGCGCGAGCGGTAGAGGGCCTCGGCGTCGCCCCCCGGTGCGGGCCTCGCGCTTGACCATTACCGACAACATCGGTTATTCCCCCCGTCAGGTACGTCATGTCCACTCATCCCACCATCCTCGCCTGCCCGGTGTCGGGTCGCTCTGAGGTCGGTCGTCGCGCCTGCGACTGGCCGATCCTGGGGTTGATCCTGACGTATCGGTCGCGCGGAGCGGGCTGAGTCGCCGTCACGAGACGTCCTCTTCTCCAGCCGTTTCGTCGGGTCTGCGGGTCTCCGTGACGCCGCGCCCGCTCCGCTGAGCCGATAGACACCCGATGCCCCGCCGGGTCGCCGCCCGTTGTCCATTGGACAACCCGCGGCGCCGCGGACCCGTTGTCTCTCAACATCAATACAGGCATCGACTCCAATGGAGACGATGCCAGGGGATATCCTCATGCCTCGCGACATCACCCTCGACCGCGTCCGCAACATCGGCGTCATGGCCCACATCGACGCGGGCAAGACCACCATCACCGAGCGCGTGCTCCTCTTCACGGGGCGCATCCACCGCGCGGGCGAGGTGCACCACGGCACCGCCGCCATGGACTTCTCCCCCGAGGAGCAGGCCATGGGCATCACCATCAACGCCGCCGCCACGACCACCCACTGGGCCGTGCGCGAAGGCGCTCGGGCGGGCCAGCGGCACCAGATCAACGTCATCGACACCCCCGGGCACGTCGACTTCACCATGGAGGTCGAGCGCTCGCTGCGGGTGCTCGACGGCGCCGTGGCGGTCTTCGACGCCGCCCGGGGCGTGGAGCCCCAGACCGAGACCGTCTGGCGGCAGGCCGACCGCTACGGCGTGGCCCGCATCGCGTTCGTCAACAAGGTCGACAAGCCCGGCGCCGACCTCGCGATGTGCCTCGACTCCATGCGCCGCCGGCTCGGCGCGCGCCCCGTGGCCGTGCAGCTCCCGCTCGACGCGGGGGTCATCGACCTCGTCCGCGACCGCGCCGTCACCTACGACGACGAGAGCGGGCGCACCTTCACCGTGTCCGAGGTTCCGGCGTCGCAGCGCGAGGCCGCCACCCGGGCGCGAGAGCAGCTCATCGAGGCCTGCGCCGAGTGCGACCCGTCCCTCACGGACGCGTACCTCGCCGGAGGCTCAGGGGCGATCACCGCCGACGACATCGAGCGCGCCCTGCGCAAGGCGACGATCGAGGGTCGGCTGGTGCCCGTGCTGTGCGGTTCGGCGCTGAAGAACAGGGGCATCCAGATGCTGCTCGACGCCATCGTGCTGTACCTCCCCTCGCCGCAGGACCTCCCTGCCGTCGAGGGCACCCACCCCGACACCGGGGCCGCGCTCGTGCGCCCGCCGCGCGACGACGCTCCGGTGTGCGCGCTCGCGTTCAAGGTCGTCAGCGACCGGGCGCAGGGCACGCTCACCTTCGTGCGGGTCTACGCCGGGACGCTCCGCCCCGGCATGACCCTGCTCGACACCCGCCGCGGCCGCACCGAGCGCGTCGGGCGCCTGGTGCAGGTGCACGCCGACGAGCGCACGGCCCTCGCCGAGGCGCCCGCCGGGTCCATCGCCGCCGTGCTGGGGTGGCGCGACGTGCGCACGGGCACCACCCTCTGCGCGGTCGACCAGCCCATGGTGCTCGCGGGGCTGAACATCCCCGAGCCCATGGTGGAGGTCGCCCTCGAGGCCCGCACCGCGGGCGACAGCGACCGGATGACCACCGGTCTCGCGCGGCTCGCACACGAGGACCCGTCGCTCCACGTGAGCACGGACCCCGAGTCGGGTCAGACCCTCCTGAAGGGCATGGGCGAGCTCCACCTGGAGATCGTCGTGGAGCGCCTCCGCCGCGAGCACCGCGCGGAGGTGCGCGTGGGCGAACCCCGCGTCGCGTATCGGGAGACCGTGCGCGGGGCGGGCGAGGCCACGTACCGGCACGTCCGCCAGGAGGGCGGAACGGGCCAGTTCGCGCACGTCGCGCTGTCGGTCGAACCCGGCGCGCGCGGCAGCGGGCTGGTCTTCACCGACGACACCGTCGGGGGAGTGATCCCTCAGGGGTACATCCCCGCGATCGAGAAGGGCGTGCGCGGCGCGATGGAGCGCGGCGTGGCGACCGGACACCCCATGGTCGACGTGCGGGTGCGCCTGCTGGACGGGTCGTTCCACAAGGTCGACTCCAGCGGGCCGGCCTTCGAGATCGCAGGGTCGCGCGCCTTCCAGGAGGCCGCGAAGGCGGCCGGCGTCGTCGGGCTCGAGCCCGTGATGTCGGTCGAGGTCACGGTCCCCGAGGACTTCGTCGGCGAAGGCCTCGCCTCGGTGCAGTCACGCCGAGGCACCGTGCGCGACCTGCGCGCGCTCGGGCCGCTGCGGGTCATCGACGCGGCGGTCCCGCTGGCGCGGCTCTTCGGGTACGTGACCGAGCTGCGCAGCCGCACCCAGGGCCGCGGCTCGGCCGTCATGGCCTTCTCCCACTACGACGAGACCTGAGCGGGCCTGAAGCCCCCTCACGGTCCGAACCGCCCATCGAAGGCGCCACGCTCACGGTCGTCCCCGTGGGCGTGGCGTCCCCCCATCGCCGCGGCCCGTCGTCAGGGGCCAAAGTCGCGTCAGAGAGCGATCGACGTGGTTGGACTCCCCTGGTGGGGGGGTGGATGTTCACCCGGCCGACGGTGTAGGCCAGCACCGCCGCGGAGCGCCGACCGATTGCCGGGCGCTCGTGCCGCTGGCGCTCACGAAGTTCACCGCGTGTGGTGAACCGGTTCACCGCAGGTGGTGAACGATCTTGACCCTCGCCGCGCGGGTCGCGCACCGTCGACCCCACCCATGGCGAAGGCGAAGGCGGCGAAGGGCGAGCGCGCGAAGACCACCACGAAGCGGAAGCTCCCTGCGGCGCTTCAGGCGAACGCCGACGCGCTCGTGAGCGGCGCCGAGGCGCGCAAGGCGGCGGCGGCGCGGGCGGCGTTGCAGCGGGCCCGCGACGCGCACCGCGAGGCCGCCCGTGGAACCTTCGAGCTCGGGATCGCCCTCGGCGAGCTGAAGAAGCCTGGCATGAGCGAGGCGGCGGGCTTCGCCGACGGGTTCTACGCGATGTGCGATGGGCAGTTCGAGCTGGCGCGCACGACGGTCGACCGCCTGCTGCGGGCGGTGTCGCTGGTGAGCGAGGCCCGCTACGCCGAGCTGAAGGCGGCGCGAGTCGACGCGCTGCTCGACCTCGCGATGGCGACCGAGGCCGACGACACCACCCAGGTCATCGCCGAGAAGACGGTGGCGCTGTGGCGGGGCGGCCCGAAGGCGGCGCTGAAGGCGATGCCGACGGCGGCGGTGCGCGCGGCGACGAAGCAGGTGCGGGCGCACCTCGCGGAAGGGGCGGGCGACGGTGCTCCGTCGAAGAAGCCGCGCGGGCGGACGACGACGCCGAAGGAGCGCGCCGCGGCGGAGAAGGGGACGAAGATGCTGCGCAAGCGGGGCAGCGCCGCGACGGTGAAGGTGCGCGCGACGAAGCCGGGGGCGCCGGCGGCCTTCGACGTGGTGGGGCTGACCGAGGCGGAGCTCGCGGCGCTGCTCGCGGGATGAGCGGGGCTGTCAGGGCGGGGCGCCTTCGAGGTGCTCCCAACCGTGCCGACGTCCCCGCTCGATCAGCCGCCGCACCCATTGCCAGTGACAGATCGATCGAGGGGCTCTAGCGATACCCGCAGGTCGGCGGAGCGCCGTTCATCGCCGGTAGGCAGGTGAGCGGGGCGGTGCAGTCGGCGTTCGTCGCGCAGGTCTTGAAGAGGCACTCGCCGAGGTTGTCGAGGCGCTCGCCCGCGTCGTCGGTGGGCGCCTCCGGGGCGATGCGCTCGGGCGCGTCGGGGCAGCGCGGCGTCACCGTGAGGTCGATGTGGCTGCCGCACTGGCCCTGGCTGGGCATGTCGCCGATCTGGAAGCAGATGCCGCGGCACTGGCGGTTGCGCGCGGGGGTGCCCGTCTCCACCGTCGGGTCGCAGGGCTCGCCGTCGGCGCGCGCGGCCATGTCCGCGGCCTCGCCGCACTCGCCCGTGCGCAGGTTGCAGCGCTCGGTGCCGCACTGGCTGTCCGCCGTGCAGAAGAGGTCGCAGCCCACCGCGTCGGGCTCGTAGGTCTCGTGGGTGAACCACCACCCGGTGCACGCCTGCCCCGGGCGGCAGGCGCCCGCGGTGCCCGGCCGCGCCGTCGGCGTGCAGGTGCGCGTGCAGAACGAGACCGCGTCGGCGCCGTCGCCGTAGCTCAGGCACGTGCTGCCCGCCCCGCCGCACTGCGAGCGCTCGCTCGGCTGCGTCCCGTCGGTGCACTCCGCCGTGCAGAACCCGCCGGGGATGTCCACGTCGCAGGTGAGCGCGGCGCCGCACTCGCCGTCCATCGTGCAGGTGAGCCCCGCGCGCGACGGCCCGGCGTCCGGCGTCCCCGCGTCGGCGCGGCCCGCGTCCCGGCCCGCGTCGCCCCCGGTCGCGTCGGCCGCCGCCGCGTCGCCGCCGCCCGCGTCGACCGCCGCCGGGGTGTCCGCCGACGACGAGCAACCGACCCCGAGCACCAGCACCAGCACCGCCGTCAGACCGACTTTCATGAGACGCCTTCCGCCGTCGCGCGACGGCACTCCGATGGGGCGACGGAATGTACACGAATCGCCCCGGCGCGCGCCGGGTCGAGGAAGCCGCGGGGAGGCGGCGTCAGTGCGTGACGGAGGTGCCGGTGCCGAAGCGGGCCGTGAGCCGGCGCAGCACATGGACGAGGTCGACGTACTGCCGGAGCTGCGTCTCCAGCGCGGCCGCCCGCGCGGCGTCGCCGGCCTCGCGCGCCCGCAGCCGGAGGGCGTCGAGGTCGCGCAGCCTCAGGATCATCCGCGCCCCGATGCCCGCCTCGTCGGCCGAGGCGCCGGTCGCGGCGTGCACCGTCGCCGAGGCGCCCACGTCGGCCCCGGGCTCGCCAGCGCCCGTCCCGAAATGCAGCGCGCGGTAGGTGGTGCGCGACCACGGGTCGGTGAAGCTCACGGTGTCGCGCGCCGGGTCGGCCACGGTGAGGGCCTCGACGCTGCCGTCGGTCCAGACGCGGGCGAAGTCCATGAAGCGCTGGTCGAAGGTGGCGGGGATGTTCGCCGCGCCCATCACCGCCGCGCGGAGCTGCACGGTGAAGCCGGTCTGCGGGTCGATCGGGAGGTGAAGGTCGTCGACGACGCGGCCGCTGCGCCCGGCGCCGTCGCCCGGCGGGAGGTTGAGCGTCGCGAGGTGCGTGCGGGTGATGCTGCGCGTGCCGCCGGTCTCCACCAGCGGGGCGAAGTCGGCGTAGTCCTCGGACAGCATCCCCCCCCAGAGACGGATCGTCTGCGCGGGGTACATCGAATAGAACGACAGCTGGAAGAGCCGCAGGTCGGCGGGCGTGTCGCGCTGCAGCAGCAGGAGCTCGGGGTCGGTGAAGGCGTCGAGCGCCATGACCTTGTCGTAGTACGAGCCCGCGCGATTGAGCTGCTCGTACCACCAGAAGCCCGCGTCGTTGCGCCAGTCGCTCTCGAAGGCGCGGCCCTGGTTGATCGGCACCGGAAAGCCCGCGCCGGTCTCCAGGTTGAGCGTCGCCAGGCGCTGGCCGTCGTAGCGCTCGACGATGCGGTGGGCGCCCATCTCGGGCATCGTGACCATCGCCACGAAGGCGTCGGCCACGACGCCGGTCGCGGCCTGGTTGACGAAGCCGCCCAGGAAGGCCGGGTCGTCGCGGAAGCGCCGCCAGTCCGGCGCGCTCCCGAGGAAGTCCTGGAAGGACACCAGGTCGAAGGCCAGCGTCTGCGACGACTGGCGCATCTGCTCGACGTAGCGGCCCCACATCCGGGACACGTACGAGTCCGTGGAGAAGCCCGAGCGCAGCCGCGAGTAGCTGTTGGCGAAGTAGTAGTCGAGCCACCGGCCGGACACGTAGCGCATCGACTCGTAGGCGTCGGCGCCGGCGTCGTTGGGCTGGTCCTGCCAGACGAGGCCCGCGCGCTCGTCGCTGTCGAAGCGGTAGGGCACCAGCACGTGGCCGTCGGCGGTCACGTTGGTGAACGACGCTTCTCCCCAGCCGGGCAGCGACTCGTTGCGCGTCTCGCGCAGGAAGACGTCGTAGCGGTTGTCTTCGCGCACGTCCGGCGCGCCGTCCGCGCGGCGCCCGAAGATCGCCGGGATCTGCGTGTAGTGCATCCCCCGCGGCGCGCCGCCGGTCGACCAGGCGCGCAGGTCGAGCGGCGTCGAGAGCCCGGAGCCCGCGGTGTTGACCGAGTACCAGAGCGCCGCCGGGCGGTCGGCCACGCGGCGGAAGGCCTCGACCATGCCGACGTAGCCGTTCTTGACGAAGGCCCGGTCGTAGCGGCCGAGGCCGTGGGCGTCCTCGTTGAGGCCCTTGTAGTCCATGACCGAGGAGTACGCGTACTCCTCCACCCGGCCGCGCACCTCCTCGGGGCTGTAGTAATGGCCGTCCGCGGGGTCGGCGAGGTACTCCCAGCGAGGGCGCACGCCGCCCGGGTGGCCCTGTCCGCGCGCGGCCCAGTAGCCGTCGTGGTAGTTCACCGCGTCGGCGCTGGCGGTGAAGTTGTGGCGCTGCCCCACCGAGTGCCCGATCTCGTGGGCGAGCACCCCGTGGTGGATGAACTGCGCCGCGTAGTCGCGCACCCGCTCGTAGTCCACGCGCCCGTCGCCGTCGCGAAACACCCAGCGCTGGCCGAAGGCCACCGGGGCGTCCGCGGGGTCGTCCGGGGTGATCGGAGCGCCCGACGCGATGCGCTGCGCGAGGCCCGCGAGCACGTCGTCGTCGAAGGCCGCCTCGTGGCCGCACTGCCACGCCGTGAGCCGCGCCCGCATCCGCTGGATCACCCGCCGCCGCGACGGGTCCTGCGCGCGCAGCGGCGAGGCCGCGTCCCGCGTCGCAGGGAGCACCGCCGACGGGTCCTGCCGCGCGGTCGAGGCGAGCGACACCTGCGGCCCCTGGAGCAGCGCCGACTCGAGCTCCGTGTCCCGCAGCGACGCCCGGCGCGCCGCCGCGCGGTTGTCGCCGTCGCCGAGCAGCCGCCCCTGCGCGAGGCGCCGCGCCGCGAGGTCGAGCGCTCCGGGGGCGTCGGGATCATCGCTGCGCAGCCGGGCGCCGGGCCCCGGGCGCAGCCACCCTGATCCGGGCAGCCGCAGCCGGTCGAGGGCGGCGCCCGAGGCCTGCGCCACCGAGGCCAGGCCTCCCGCGCGGCGGAAGGGCGCATCCAACGCCTGCGCGCTGGGGGTGTCGCCGCTCCCGACCTGGCGCATCGACTCGATGACGTTGCGCCCGTTGGCGATGGTGGCCGTGGTGGCGTCGCCGTTGAGCAGCCGCACCAGGTCGGTCAGCCACGCGGCGTAGGTGTCGGTGATGTTCTGCCAGACGGCGCCGCGGCCCGCGATGAGCTCGCCGGTCTCCGGGTCGGCGGCGATGTTGGCGAGGCCCCAGTACCCCTGGGCGTCCTGGTCGTTGATCGAGCCGATCATGTGGTAGCGCAGGTCGCCGAGGCGGGCCTGGGTGCCCTGCGGGCCGCACGGGGGCAGGTCCCACCCTGCCGCGCGGGCGGCGGCGACGGCCGCGGCGTCGTGGTAGCCGGGCAGCGCCCGGTCGGTGCCCCAGACGGGCGCGTGGCAGCCGACGAAGACGTGCGCGGCGTCGGCCCCGAGGGCGGGGTCGGTGCCGAGCACCGCGGGGGCGTCGCAGGGGTCGTCCGCGGAGGGCACGGCGGGGTCGACGCCGCTCGCGAGCTGGCACTCGTGGCGGCGGGCGGACTGCACGGCCTCGGCGAAGGCGGCGTTCCACTCGGCGACGACGGCGTTGGTGACGGGCTGCATCCGCGCCGGGTAGTTGGGGCTCTCGAAGTACGCGATGGGCCGCACCTGGCGCTGCCGGAAGGGCAGGAGACACAGCCCGCGGTTGTCGCTGCGGGTGCGCGCCACGGCGAGGTCGCAGGTCGAGCGGGGGTCGAGCGCGCGGCAGGTCTCGTCGGCGCTGCACCGGACAAAGCGGTCGCCGCAGGTGCCCGTGGCGCGGTCGCAGGCGGCCGTCGGGGACACCGCGGCGCAGTCGGCGTCGACCCGGCAGGCGGGCTCCGTCACGCCCGCGAGGTGGGCGGCGCCGGGGGCGGCGCAGCGGCCGCGCGCGGTGGCCGAGCGGGGGGCGTCGCCGATGCGGCAGAGGCCGCCGTCGGCGCAGTCGGCGTCGCGGTTGCAGTCGCGGCCCGCGTCGGCCCCGTAGGCCGGGACGTGGTGGTGCACCCAGAGGTTGTGCCGCGCGGCGAGGTGCACGCGCTCGGTGTCGAGCACGGCCGAGCGGGTGCGGTCGAAGCCGACGTGGGTGACGTCGAAGAAGCCGAAGCGCTCCTGGTCGAGGGAGGGCACCGGGGAGGCCTGGCCGGCGATCGGGGGCGTGAGGCTGACGGGCTCGTAGTCGCGGCGCTCGGCGCGCAGAAACGACGTGCGGAAGGTGACCTCGGCGGGGTTGCAGGCGGTCTCGCCGTCGCCGAGGACGCAGACGGGGATGTTGGGGAGGTCGGGCCCGAGGTCGGCCTCCTCGGGGTGCAGGATGGCCCGGTGCACCACGTCGAAGTAGCGCAGCGCGCGCTGGCCGTGGATGGTGGCGTGCTCGAAGACCGGGGCGTTGGGGTCCGTCGGGCTGTTGACGAAGACGGGCACCGGCTCGGCGCGGATGCGGCCCTCCCAGCGCTCGTACTGGAGCACCGAGTTGAAGCCGTCGACGAGGTTGCGCGACCAGTCGACGCGCATGAACCTCCGCTGGTGCCACGGGCGGTCGCGGTCGTTCTCGACGACCACGTTGAGCTCCTCGCCGGTGGACTCGTTGTACGAGCGGCGGATGTCGAAGTGCGAGCTGATGGCGAAGGCGGCGACGATCTCGCCGGTGCGCGGGTTCTGCCCGATGCCGCCGGCGCCGCCGGGCGCGCCTCGCACGAAGTCGTAGGAGAGGCGCGCGAGCAGCAGCCGCTCGGTGACCTCCCAGCGCACCTTCTGGAGCTCGGAGTACGAGGTGAGCCCGACGAAGCCCGTGCTCGCGGGCTTCGCGATCATGGTGGTCTGCGTGTAGAAGACGGGCTCCCGGCGCAGCACCTCCGGGGTGACGGCCTCGGGGCGGCCGCCGGCCGCGAGCAGCGCGTACTCCGCGGGGATGAGGTCGGACTTGTCCAGGTAGTCGGGCTGCACCTGGTTGATGGCCGGGCGCTCCTCGGCGCAGCCGCCGGTCGAGAGCGACGGGGCGAGGGCGAGCAGGGCGAGCGACGCGGCGCGCGCGAGGCGGGTGGGCTTCATCGTGGGAGGGGCTCCGGCGGGGGGGTGTCCGATGGCTGGCAGCGGTACCCCAGCGGAGGGCGCGGCGGAAGGACCCATCCGATTCCCGAGGGAGTCGAGCACCTGTTCTCGTATCGTCGCGGGCCGTGAAGGTCCGTTACGTCGTCGCGCTGCTGACGTACCCCTTCGTGCTCCTCGCGGGCGGGACGGCGGGCTACATGCTCGTCGAGGGCTGGTCCTTCAAGGACGCGCTCTACATGACGGTCATCACGGTGACGACCGTGGGCTACGGCGAGACCCACGCCCTCTCCTCCGCGGGGCGCTGGTTCACGATGGCCCTCGCGCTGGGGGGCATCTTCACCCTCTTCTTCGCCACGTCGACGGCCATCGCCCTGGCCCTCTCCGGCGACCTCTCCCGCATGGCCTCGAGGCTGCACATGAACCGAAGGCTCGCGAAGCTCACCGACCACGTCATCGTCTGCGGCTCCGGGCGCATGGGGCGCCTGGTCGCGCAGGCCCTGATCAAGGAGGGCGTCACCGTGGTGCTCGTCGATCGCGACGAGCAGGCCCTGGGCGCGCTCAAGTCCGAGTCGATCATCGGCATCGGGGGCGACGCGAGCTCCGACGAGCTGCTCGCCGAGGTGGGGATCACCCGCGCCCGCGCGCTCGTCGCGAGCCTCGGGGGCGACGCGGACAACGTCTTCCTGACCCTAAGCGCCAGGGCCCTGAGCCCCAACCTCTTCATCGTCTCCCGCGCGGTCGAGGAGGGCACCGAGGCGAAGCTCGTGCGGGCCGGAGCCAACCGCGTGGTGTCCCCCTTCGCCGTCGGCGGCTACGTGGCGGCCAACGCGATCCTGCACCCCGCGGTGCTCGACTCCCTGGACCTCGCCCAGCGCACCGGGCACCTGGAGGTGCAGGTCGAGGAGATGCTGCTCCGAAGGGGGTGCGTGGTGTGCGGGCGCCCCTTGATCGAGGCGCGCCTCCGGGAGCGCTTCGGGGTGTTGATCGTCGCGCTGCGCCGCGCCAACCGCGACGTGGTCTTCAACCCCCCCGACGACACCGTCCCCTCGGAGAACGACACCCTCGTCGTCATGGGGCGGCGGCCCGAGCTCGATCGGCTGGAGCGATCGATTCGCGGCTCCTGAGGGGCGCAGCGCACCCTGCCGGGCCGGGGCCGCTGGTGAGGCACCGGGCGGTGTGATACCCGACCGGTCCATGCGAACCTTCTTGCGGGCGGCGGTTCTGGTGGCACTCGGGTCGGTTGTGGGGTGCAGCGATCCGGCGCCCACGGGGCTCGCGGACAGCGGCGTGACGGCCGACGGCAGCGTCGCCGCCGACCTCGGCGCAGCGCCCGACAGCGGAGTGCGCGCAGAGTGCAACCCGCTGGGCTTCCCCGAGGCCTGCCTGCAGCCCTTCCCCAGCGCGTACTACCAGAGCGCCAACGGCCAGGTGAACCTCCCGGCCGCCGCGATGCCCGTCTCCACGGGCCGCACCTCCAACGGCGGCGACCCCGTCCCGCTGAACCCCTCGCACTGGAACCGCCTGGACGGCTTCTCCCCCTCCGGCGCCCTCACCGTGTACTTCCCCGAGCGCGTCGACCCCGCCACGCTCGTGCCCCACACCGACCTCGCGAGCTCCCTCAGCCCCGCCGCCAGCACGGCCCTCGTCGACATGACCTCCGGGCAGCGCGTGCTGCACTTCGCCGAGGTCGACGCCACCGCGCGGGAGGGCCGCCCCCAGGTGCTCATCATCCGCCCGATGGTGCGGCTCATCCCGGGGCACCGCTACGCCGTCGCGGTCACCACCGCCGCGCGGGCCGTCGGCGGCGGAGCGCTGTCGGTTCCGCCGGGCTTCGCGGCCCTGCGCGCGGGCACCCCCTCGAGCGACCCGCGCCTCGCCCGCGTCGCGCCCCGCTACACCGAGATCTTCGCCGCGCTCGAGCGCGCGGGCATCCAGCGCAGCGCCCTCACCGTCGCGTGGGACTACACCACCGCCTCGGAGCGCTGGCTCACGGGCCCGGTGGCGGGCATGCGCGACGCGGCGCTCACCATGGTCGGCGAGCGAGGCATGGGCTTCACCGTCGCCCAGGTCGAGGAGAACTACAACGCCAACATCCTCCGCCGCATCAGCGGGACCATCCGGGTGCCGTCGTTCATCACCGGCACCGGCGACGACGCGCGGCTCTCCCGCAACGCCGAGGGCACTGCCCAGTTCGTGCGCGTGGTGGACGTGCCCTTCGTGGCGATGATCCCCCGCAGCGCCATGACCCGCGGGCCGCTGCCGCTGATCCAGTTCGGTCACGGCCTGCTGGGCTCCGCCGTGGGCGAGCTTGGCGCCGCGACGGAGACCGGCAACTACATGCAGCGCTTCATCAACGAGCAGGGCTTCGTGGTGATCGCCACCAACTGGACGGGGCTGAGCTACCCCGACATCACCACGGCCATCCACGCCCTCTCGGACTTCAACTACTTCCCCGCCATCGCCGACCAGCTCCAGCAGTCGCTGGTCAACGCCATGGTGCTCTACCGCACCGGCCGCGCGCAGTTCGGCGACCACGCGGCCTTCCAGGTGGGCGGACGCGCGGCCTTCGACCCGGCGCGCGCCTACTACTACGGCATCTCCCTGGGCGGGATCATGGGCACCAGCTTCATGGGCTACTCCACCGACTGCGCCCGCGGCGTGCTCAACGTCCCCGGCGCCAACTGGGGCCTGCTCCTGCAGCGCTCGTCGAACTTCGCCCTCTACTCCCTGGCCTTCAACGACTACGAGAGCCCCGCCGAGCAGCAGGTGCTCTTCAACCTCTCGCAGTCGCTCTTCGACGCGAGCGACCCGATCAACGTCGCGCCGCACCTGCTCGCCGACCGCCTCCCGGGCGTGCCCGAGAAGAGCCTGCTCTTCCAGGAGGCCGTCAACGACGGGGCGGTGAACAACCTCGCCACCGAGATGCTGGCCCGCGCCGGCAACATCCCGGTGATCATCCCGTCGCCGCGCACGCCCTACGGGCTCACCACCACGATGGGCCCCAGCCCCTCCGGCCTCTCCATCTGGGACGAGCACCCGACGCCCGCCCCCTCCGGGACCAACCAGCCCGCGTCGAACAACCCCACGCACGGCACCGTGCGCGCGCTCGCCGCCGCCATCCGGCAGATCACCACCTTCCTCACGCCCACCGGCCAGGTCACGCACACCTGCGACGGACCGTGCGACCCGCAGTGACGGCCGGCGCATCCGTGGGGGCGCCGTAGCGCGGCGCTCGGATGGGTCGGGGGACGACCTCACCCACCACCCTACGGCTCTTGCGCTACGGAAACACGGCGGCGAGGAGTACACGCCCCGGTACTCCGGAGTACATGGACATGTACCGCTCGCGGCGCGATAGACGTCGCCACCACCCGCTGACACGGAGCCCCGCCGCCATGCTCGCCCCCATCGCCCCCGGTCACCTGCCGGTTCTCGGCAACCTCTACTCCATGCGCACCGCGCCCCTCGCCACGCTCACCCGGGCGCTGCGAGAGAACGGCGACATCTCCCGCGTGGAGTTTCCCGGCGGGCAGCGGGGCCACTTCCTCTTCCACCCCGATCACGTGAAGACGATCCTGGTCGACCACGCGAAGCAGGTGAGCAAGGACACCCCGGGCTTCGCCGCGCTGCGGCTGCTGCTCGGCAACGGGCTCGTGACCAGCGACGGGCCGGTCTGGCTGCGGCAGCGGCGCATCGCGCAGCCGGCCTTCCACCGCGCGAAGATCTTCGCCCTCGGCGGGCGGATGGTGGAGCTCACCCGGCGCACCGCCGACGAGTGGAGCGTCGCGGCGAAGGCGGGCACGACCATCGACGTGGCCGAGTCGATGATGCGCCTCACGCTGCGCGTGGTGGCCGACACCATGCTGGGCAAGGACGTCGAGCGCGACGCCGCGGGCGTGGGCCGCGCCATCACCTTCCTGCTGCACAACCTCAACGAGCGCATCGTGCGCCCGTGGGCCCCGCCGGTGAGCTGGCCCACGCCCAACAACCGTCGCTTCCTCGAGGCGAGGGACAGCGTGGTGCGCGTGGTCGACGAGGCCATCGCCAGCCGGCGAGCGAAGCCCGACGCGCCGGGGGGAGAGTTTCTGCGGATGCTCATCGAGGCGCGGGACGAGGAGACCGGCGAGGCGATGAACGACCAGCAGCTCCGCGACGAGGTGGTCACCATCTTCGGCGCCGGCCACGAGACCACCGCCAACCTCCTGGCGTGGACCTGGTCGTGGCTCTCCCGCATGCCCCACGTGCGGCGCAAGATGCTCGCCGAGCTCGACGAGGTGCTGGGCGACCGGGACGCGACCGCCGAGGACTACCCGAAGCTGCCGTACACCCGCGCCGTGCTCTCCGAGTCGCTGCGCATCACCCCCGTCGTGTGGCTGCTCTCCCGGCGGCTGCTGCAGGACATCACCGTCGGCGAGTACACCCTCCCCGCAGGCACGCTGGCCTTCCTCTCTCCCTACGCCACGCACCGGCACCCGGGCTTCTGGGACAACCCCGAAGGCTTCGACCCGGAGCGCTTCATGGAGGGGGCGACCAGCAACCGCCCGACGCTGGCCTACTTCCCCTTCGGGGCGGGCCCGAGGAAGTGCATCGGGGACACCTTCGCGCTGGTCGAGGCGACGCTGGTGCTGGCCACGCTGGCGCGGCGCTTCGAGCTCGAGCTCCCGCCGGGGATGGTTCCGGTGCCCGAGCCGGTGATCACCATGCGCCCCCGCGGCGGACTCCCGATGAGGGTGCGGGAGCGCTCGTAGAGGGCCCTCAGCCCGCGGCGCGCTTCGCCTTCGCCGCCGCCGCCCGGCGGATCACCGCCAGCATCCGGTCGGTCTCCGCGCGCATCCGCTTGTCGTCGGCGTCGGTCTGGTGGTCCCAGCCCAGGAGGTGCAGCAGCCCGTGCGCGAGGAGCATCATCACCTCGTCGCGGGTCACCACCGCCCGCTCCTTCGCCTGCCGCGTCGCGGTCTCCAGCGAGATGATCACGTCGCCCAGCAGGTCGCCCGCCAGGTGGCCGTCGTCGCCCTCGCGCATCGCGAAGGCCAGCACGTCGGTGGGCTTGTTCTTCTTCCGGTAGTCACGGTTGAGCGCGTGGATCGTCGCGTCGTCGCAGAGCAGCACCGAGAGCTCGGCGCGCGGCAGCTTGAGCGAGCGCAGCATCGCCTCCGCCGCGGAGCGCACCTCCTCCGTCGAGACCACCCTGGACTTCGTCGCCTGTCGGGACACTTCGACTCGCATCGTGCGCGCGAGGGTGCCACGAAGACGGCGCCCCGAGGGAGCGCCCATCGCGCTCAGCGGGCGTTGGGTCGGGCGCCCGCGTCGGCGAGCGAGGGAGCGGCCGGGGCCGCGAGCGACGCCGCCATCGACCCCGCCGGGGGGGTGCGCGCGGCGGTGGTCACCTGCGGGCCGGAGCGCAGCACCACGCTGGCCACCACGCCCAGCACCGCGAGCACGCCCACCGCCAGGGCCACCGTGCGGCCCAGGCGGGCGCCCTTCGGAGGGGCCGCGCCCGCCGTCGGCAGCACCGCGGTCACGGCCCCCGAGGCCGCGGCGACAGGGCGCTCCAGCGCCTGGTCGAGCGCCGCCAGGAAGGAGCCCGCGTCGGCGAAGCGGTCGTCCGGGCGCAGGCTGAGGGCGCGGTCGATGAGGTCTTCCCAGGGGCCCACGTCGACGCCGAGGTGGCCGGGCGTGGGGCGCCTCGGGTTGAGCGCCTCGGGGTAGAGCTTGATGAGGTCGGTGGCGACGTAGGCCGGGCGGTCGGTGAGCACCTCGGAGAGCAGCAGCCCGAGGGCGTGCACGTCCGTCCACGGGCCGGTGCGGGCGCCGGAGAGCTGCTCCGGGGCCGCGTAGCGAGGGGAGAAGGTGAGGTTGAAGGAGGTCGAGCGGCTGGCCCCGCTGCCCGCGACCTCGTCCTTCTGCATGGCCTTGGCGATGCCGAAGTCCAGCAGCCGGACGCGCTGCGAGGCGCGCTCGATGAGGATGTTGGCGGGCTTCAGGTCGCGGTGCGCGATGCCCAGCGAGTGCGCCGCCTGCACCGCCTCGAAGAGGGGGCGCAGCAGCGCGAGGGCCTCGGAGGGGGAGCGGCCGCCCTGGCCCCGGCGACGGGTGAGGGCGGCCTCCAGGGTCTCGCCGTCGATCCACTCCAGGGCGATGAAGGCCACGCCGGCGCCGCTGGGGAGCTTCGTGGTGCCGAACTCCGCGACCTGCACCACCACCGGGTGGCGGATCTTCTCGATGACCCTCGCCTCGAGCGTGAAGCGCTCGAAGAACTGCCGCAGCTCGGTCGCCGCGTTGAGCCCCTCCGGGGCCTTGAGCAGCTTCAGCGCCACGGCGCGGCCGTCGCGCTGGTCGCGGGCGCGGTACACGGCCCCGAAGCCGCCTTCGGCGACGAAGCCTTCGAGCACATAGCGGCCCTCGAGGGTGATCCCCTCCAGGGCTCGCAGGTCTTTTCCGACCGGGCGAGCTCCCATGGACATCAGTGGGTCGGGAAGCTACCACGGCCCGGCGGCCGCGCTTGATCGCGCGGGATCAATCCTGCCATCGTCCGCGCCACTCGGACTCGGAGGCGCACGGATGAAGCTCGACCTGGTGACCGTTGGATTCTGGCTGGAAGGCGTCGACCTCGACGCCGACGTGCGGCGGCTGCGCTACGTCGAGGGCCTCTCGGAGCTGTGCGAGGCCGACCTCGTGCTCACGCTCCCGCAGGCCGACGCGGCGAAGGTGAAGCCCGGCGCCAAGGCCCGGGTGACCCTCGAGCGCGGCCTCGACCACGACAACGTCCGGTGGATCTGCGGGCTGGTGCGCAGCGTCGAGCACCTCGACCAGGGCGACGGGATGAGCCTCGACCGCCCGCTGCTGCGGGTCACCATCGTGCCGCGGGTGTGGCTCACCTCGCTCTCCCGGCGCACGCGGCCCTTCGTCGACCGATCCATCGACGACGTGCTCTCCATGGTGCTCTCGGAGGTCGGGCTGTCGATCGCGGGGACGGCGTCGTCGGGGGTGAGCCCGCTCATGGTGCAGTACCAGGAGTCCGACATGGCGCTGATGTTCCGGCTGCTGGAGGACATCGGGGTCACCCACTACGTCGAGCACTCGGAGAGCAGCGACACCTGGACGCTCTTCAAGGCCGACCCCGCGACCACGCGCTCCAGGCCCCGCCGGCGCCTCCGCTGGACCTCGCTCCAGGAGGGGCAGTCCGACGACGAGGGCGTCGTGCGCGCGGGGCGCATCGACGGCATGTCCCCGATGACCTTCGCCGTCGCGGACATCGACCGCCGCGTCGAGGCGCGCTCGTGGGAGGGCATCGCCACGCGGCTGAGGGGCGAGACGGCCCGGCAGGAGCTTCGAGAGACCTGGCGCGTCGCGGGGGACAGCCCCGCCCAGGCCGCGCAGCGCGCCTCGGACGAGCGACGCCCGGAGCAGGAGCGCTTCTGGCTGGAGACCAGCGACATGCAGCTCAAGGCGGGCGAGCTGATCGAGGCCGAGCTGTCGCGCGGCGACGCGGAGAGCAACGTCACGACCAACCTGCTCGTGGCGCGGGTCGAGCACGAGGTCGAGACCGGCGAGGACGGGGTGGTCTACCGAAACCGCGCGGAGGCGGTCACCTACGCGAGCGCCTTCCGCCCGGCGCGCGTGACGCCGAAGCCCGTCATCCTCGCGCCGCAGACCGGCGTCGTGACCTCCTTCGCCGAGGGCAAGCAGCTCGTGGTCAACGTGACGATGGACTGGGGCGCCCAGGACGGCTTCCCGATCCCCGTGCGCATGACCCAGCCGATCGCCGGGAGCAACCACGGCGCCGTGCTCGTGCCCCACATCAACAGCGAGGTGGTGGTGCACTTCCTCGACGGCGTCCCCGAGCGCCCGGTGCTGATCGGCGCGCTCTACAACAAGACCCACCAGGCCTCGGTGAGCGCAGCCGCCGGGGGCGACTCGTCGTACCAGTCGCGGCTGACCATGCTGGGCGCGCGCGGCCCGACCAACGTCATCGAGGTCGACGACGCCACGCAGAACTCGGAGATCGTCACGATGACGGCCATCAACGACGTCTCGGTGAAGGTCGGCCGCAACGAGACGCGCCTCGTCGAGGGCACCTACGACGAGACCATCAAGAAGGACGTCACCGTCGACCTCGGCGCTAAGCGCAGCACGACGGTGGAGGCCGACGACACCTACGAGACCAACGGCAACGTCTCGGTGACGGTGCACAAGGCCGGTCGCGTGCTGGTCAACCAGACGCTGCAGATGACCGCCGACACGAAGCTCTCGCTCATCAGCGGCAACACCCGCGCGGACTTCTCCCCCTCGGCGGCGAAGATCACCGTCGGCTCCGCGGTGATCGAGATGACCGCGGGGGGCATCAAGATCTCCGTCGGGGCCGCGTCGGTCGAGCTCAACCCGGCGCAGGTGAAGATCGGGGCGCCGATCGTGGACATCAACAACGGCGCGCTCCAGGTGATGTGAGCGGAGGCCGAAGGGGCCGATCAGCGCCTGAGCAGCAGCGCTGCAAGCAGGGCGACGAGCACCGCGAGCGCGCCGGCGATCGCCGCCACCGGGGGCCTCTTCGCGGGCTCCGCGGCGGGGGCGGGAGCCACGGGCGCGGGGGCGGCGACCGCGGGCTCTGCAGGGCGACGAGGCGCGCTGAGCGACATCCCCTTGGGGGCGTCCTCGCGGCGCTTGGAGGCCGCCATCTGCGCGCGAAACCTCGCGGCCACGTCGTCGAGCTCCGGAGGCAGCGCGCGCTCGACGGTGGAGAGCATGTCCTCGACGGCCTGCATGCGCGCCGAGAACGCCACGATGGTGCGCTCCTCGGGAAACTCCACGGCCTCCTCGCGCACCCTCGGCGCGACGGTGCGGGTGCTGCCCAGCGGGTCGACCGGGGCGGAGAAGCCCGGGAGCTCGGGGGCCTCGGAGAGCGCGACGGTGCGCTCGCCGAAGTCGATGTACTCGTCGGCCACCGGGCTCGACAGCGAGGGCATCGCCCCGAGGATGCCGCCGGGCGGGATCGACGAGCGAGGCTCGTAGGGGTGCGCCTCCTCGAAGGATGGCCTCGGAGCCATCATGGCCGCGGCGGCCAGCGGCGCCGCCACGAAGGGCGCGACATCGTCGGCAGCGGGAGCGGGAGCCGCGGACGCAGGAGCGGGCGGCGGGAGGCTCACTCGATCGGTGGGCTCGACGACCGCGGGGGGAGCTGTCCACGCGGGCGTGAGCAGCTCGAGGAAGGCCTCGATGGAGGGGCGCTCGGCGACGGGGATGCGGGTCGCGAGCAGCACCGCGTCCCAGACGGCGTCGGGCACGTCGGGGCGACCGAGGTAGCGGGCCCCGGCGGGGGCCGTCGGGCTCGGCGGGGCGCGGAGGATCTCCAGCAGCAGGAGCCCCAGCGCGAAGGCGTCGGTGCGCGGCGTCAGGGCCTCGCCCGCGAACTGCTCGGGCGTGAGGCAGCGCGCGGCGGCGGCGCTCTCCTTCGGGGCGTCGGGGTCCTGGGCGAGGTTTCGCAGCCCCGCGTCGAGCAGCACCATCTGCGTCGGCTCGAGGTCGTCGGGGACCAGCACCGCGCGAGGGCGCAGGGCGCCGTGCACGAGGGCCTCGGGCTCCTCGTGGCCGGCCTGCAGCACCTCGGCGAGGCGAGCGACCAGCGCCGCGATCTTGTCGAGCGGTAGCTCGAGCTCGCCGGCGCGATGACGGTCGAGCAGCGAGGCGAGCGAGCCCACCTGGGGCAGGTCGTGCACCACGAAGGGGCGGCCCTCGTACACGCCGTGGTCGGTCACCGCGAGCGCCCCCGGGTGCCTGAACATCCGCAGCGCCTGCAGGCCCGCCACGACCTTCTTGCGCACGTCGTCGCCGCAGGGGTCGAGCAGCTTGACCAGCACCCGGCGACCGTCGATGCGCGCGTCGACCCCCTCCCAGGTCTCGCCGAGCCCCCGGTCGGCGACCGGCGCGATGAGGTGATAGCGCTGCAGGAGGATCGTGTCCGCGGTGAGGGCTGCCATGCGTCGGCGCGCAGGATCGCACGCCCGGGAGGCCGCCGTCAGCCGCGTCGTCGGCGCGCCCCGCTGCGCGAGGGCAGCGCGTCGTCGAAGGCCCGGGCCAGCGCGCCGCGCTCGTGCTCGTTGAGCCCCTCGGCCTCCGCCCGGTGACCCGAGAGCAGGTCCCGCAGCGAGCACGCCCAGCGCAGCGCAGAGGCCTCGTCGGAGCCCGTGCGGACCGCCAGCGCGAGGGCGCGGTCGAGGTCGGGTAGCTCACGGGCGCAGCGCAGCGCGGCGACCAGGTCGCCCGACTCCTCCCAGGCGAGCGAGGCCTCCCGGAGCTGGCCCAGCACCTCGTGGCAGCGGGCCTCCTCCGCGCGGTCGCGAGGGTCGAGCGGCAGCAGCACGTCGAGGGCCTCTCGTCCGTGGCTCTCCTCTCGCAACGCCACCGCCACCCTTCGCCGCAGCGAGCGCTCCACCCTCGCGGTCTCCGGCGGATCGTCCACGAAGAGCGCCCGCACCCCGCCCACCGCGTCCAGCAGCTTCACCCTCGCGGTGCGCCCGGTCGGGAGCAGCGCGGCCTCGCGCGACGCGGCCCACGACCGCAGCGCCCGGTCGAGCGGCTCTCGCAGCTCCGCGAACTCCGTCAGCACCTGCGGCCGCAGCGCCAGCAGCGACTCCGCGCTCGCCCCGCTGTCCGCGTCGCCCCTCACCAGGTCGCGCACCAGCAGCGAGGCCTTCGCGGCGAGCTTCATCTCCCCGAGCTGAAGGGCCTTGCGGGCCTCCTCCATCAGCTCCGCGCCGTCGAGCGAGCCCTGCTGCGAGGCGTTGATCCACGCGGCCCGGCCCAGCAGCCGGTGCACCTGCCTTCGGATGGTGGGGTCGCTCACGCCGCAGCGGGAGTCCGCCCGTCCCAGCAGCCCGCGGGCGTGGCGCAGCCGGTCGAGGGCCCGCCGGGGGTGGGCGTGGAGCAGCGCCGCGGCTTCCTGGATGTACTCCAGCACCAGCTCCTGCGCGGAGGCGTCGTCGCGCGCCAGCAGCGCCAGCAGGGCGTCGGGGTCGATGCTCGCGACGTAGCCCTCCAGCGGACCCTCCTGGTCGTCGACGCAGAGCCGGTGCAGCGCCCCGTCGCCGCTGGGGTCTTCCCCCACGTCGAGGAAGATCACCGTGTCCGTGGCGCGGCTGAGGGCCACGCGAAACTGGTCCGCCCGGGTGCGCGCCCTGAGGCTCTGCACCTGGTCGTTCTTTCGGGCGCGAAGGGCCTCGATCTCCCGGATGCGACGGGCGCCGTCGACGACCGCCACCACGGAGAAGTCGAGCCCCTTCACGGCGTCGCTGCTCCACACGTCGAGCCCGTCGGGCTGCAGCTCCGGCGGCACCCTCGCCCCGGGAAACACCAGCACCGTGCTCGGCCGCTCGAGCAGCGCGCGCCCCACCCTGGCCAGCGTCGCCACATCCGGGACGCGGCACCGCAGCACCCGCCCGGACACAGACTCCTCGATCTCCAGGTCGGCCCGACCTCTCGGGCGCTGCGCCTTGTCGAGGTGCTGGTAGAGCGACCACGAGCGCTCGACCAGCGTCGCGATGGCCCGGGGAGAGCGCACGTTGCCCAGCAGGTCGAAGGTGCTCCCGGGCCCCAGCGTCGGGGCTACCGCGTCGGCGAAGGCGCCCCAGTCGAAGTCCGTCGGGCGCACGGTCTGGCTCTCGTCGCCCGCCACCATCACGTCGAGCGGCGCCTCGCGGCCCTCGCTCGCGGCCGAGACCAGCGCGGCGAGCAGGGCGATCTCGACCAGCGTGAGGTCCTGCACCTCGTCGACGAAGACGGCGTGGAGGTCGGCGAAGACCTTGGGGGGCTTCGCTCCGGCGCGCACCTTGTCGAGCGCCCTGCGGGCCCACCAGGGGTCGCCCACGATCTCGGGCAGCAGCCTCGGGTCGAGGGCCTGCACCGCCTGCACGGCGTTGCGGGCGGTGCGCTCGTCGAGGGTCTTCGCCCGCAGCTTCACGAAGGCCTCCTCGCGAAGGAGCTGCCCCTCGCAGGGGGGAGCGCCGCGGAAGGGCGTCGGCAGCGCGGCCCCGGCGATCCAGGCGTGGAGCTCGCCGAAGAGCTCCTCGGGGTGCTTGTCCCAGGGGGCGAACTTCCTGGGCGCCGAGTCCAGCGCGCGGGCGAGCACGGTGATGCGCTCGGCGAGGGGAGCGACCACCGCCGGGGCGGCCGGGAGCACCCGGCGCAGCAGCTCGCCGAAGGTGAGCACCGTCACCAGCGAGGGGTCGGGGGCGAACTGGTCGAAGAAGTCCCGGGCGCGCTCGGCGAGGAGCGCGTTGTAGGTGAGGTAGAGGGTGCGCTGCCCCGGCGCGCCGAGGGCGGCCTGCTGGAGCACGGTGGTCTTGCCCGTCCCCGGCTGGCCTCGCAGCACCCGCAGCCGGACCTTCGACTCGATGGCGTCCTGCTGGGAGCGCAGCAGCTCGGGGAAGAGCCCGTTGTCCTTGAGCTCCTGGCCCGGGAGCGAGACCCACTGGTCGGGGCCGCCCGGGTCGAGCGCGGCGTGCGTCTCGTCATGGTGGCGCACCGCGCGCACCAGGATCTCCAGCGGATCGAGCGCCAGGTGCTTCACCGGCGGCGACCCCGCCCTCGCCCACCAGAGGTAGAACTGGTGCCCGCTGTTGCCCCCGAGGTCGGTGCGCAGCCAGCCCCGGCCGAGGCCCTGGACGCCCTTCACCTGCGGCGGCATCCCCTGGGCCGCGAGCTGGGAGAACACCAGCCTGGCGCGCTGCTGGAGCTGCCGGTCGCTCCGCGGGTCGTCCATCCACTCGAGCACGTCCTGGTGGACGAGCAGCTTGCGGCGGCGCGGGGCTTCGGGCGGGCGCTGGGTCATCGCCCCGAAGCCTACACTGCGCGCGGCCCGCTACCTCCCATGGCCTGCGGCAGCGCAGAGATCCTCGAAGGACTGCTGCACGTCGGCCGCGAGGGCCTCGACGTCGGGCACCGCGTCGGGGTCGGCGTAGAGCCCGACGTACATCCCGCCGTCGTAGCTCACGATGGCGACGCCGACGCCCTGGTGGGTGAAGAGCGGCACCACCGCGTGGATCTCGGTCATCCTCGACCGCCCCACGTAGATCGGAACCTGCGGCCCCGGCACGTTGGTGATGGTGACGTTGAAGGCGCGCAGCATCGACGCGATGCGAAACACCGCGGTCACCACGTTGGGCCCGCCGAGGTCGCCCACGCGCTCGATGAAGGCCGCCCCTTCGATCTCGTGGGAGTCGTGCTTCAGGTGCTCGCAGGCGCGGTGCACCGCCTCGAAGCGCGCCCGGGCGTCGGGCTCGCTCAGGGGCAGGTGCACCAGCACCAGGGAGATGTGGTTGCCGACGCCGTCCTCGCCCATCCGCGGGCGGAGGTCGACCGGGACGAGCGCCCGGAAGTCCTTCATCGCCTCCACGGGGTCGCCACGGCGGGCGAGGTAGCGGCGCAGCGCCCCGGTGACGACCGCGAGGGCCACGTCGTTGAGGGTGCCGCCCAGGGCCTTGCGCGCCTCCTTCGCCCGGGCGAGGTCGAGCCGGGTGCTGGTGTACGTCCGGTGGGGCCCCACCTCCGCGGGGTTGATCGACGACGGAGACGCGGGCCGAAGCCCGTCGCGAAGGGTGTGCACCAGGCCGCCGGCGATGTCCTTCGCCTGCGCCCCGTGACCCAGCGAGCCTCGAAGGTCGTGCAGGGCGTGGGCGACGGAGCGGGCGCTGTCGGAGGCGAGCGCGGTGGCGATCTGGAGGGTGTTGGGCGCGTGCCGGGGGCTCCACGCAGCGAGCGCGGGAGAGAGGTCGCCGGGCTCGGTGCGAAACACCGAGGCCAGCAGGCCGATGCCCGCGACGCCGTCGACCATCGCGTGGTGGAGCTTGAAGAGGATGGCGAAGCGCCCGCCGGAGAGGCCCTCGACGAGGCTCGCCTCCCAGAGCGGGTGCCGCCGGTCGAGGGGCTGGGAGAAGATCCGCCCCATGAGCCGCATGAGCTGGGCGTCGTCGCCGGGGTGGGGGACGGCCGTGTGGCTCACGTGGTGCTCGATGCGGAAGCGCTCGTCGTCGACCCACACCGCGCCGAGGCCGGCCACCTCGCGCACCACCTGGCGAAAGCGCGGGACCTGCGAGACCCCGGCCTCGAGCAGCCGGGTGAGCGTCGCGGCGTCGAGCGAGCCGTCGGGCGAGACGAGGCCGCCCCCCTCGAAGATCATCAGGGCGCCGATGTGCATCATCAGGGCGCCGCCCTCGATGTCGAAGAAGACCCGATCGGTGGCAGAGAGCTTCTCGATGTCCATGGCAGCGAGTCCCCGTTGGCCCCTCGAAGCGACCGGTGACCGCACCGGCCTCCCTGCGTTGAAGTCTGGCCACGGGCGCCCTCAGCCTCAAGCCGGAGCGTGGCGATCGGCAGCCGACCGACGAGGGGCGCATGGTCCATGATGCGCGCGTGACCCCCGACGAGCTGCCCATCCACGCTGTCCGAGCGGCCTTCGACGCCGCCCTCTCCGCCGGCCCGGTGGTGGTCTCCTCCCCCACCGGGTCGGGCAAGTCCACCGAGGTCCCTCGCTGGGCCGCCTCGCGCGGCCGGGTGCTGGTCGTCGAGCCCCGCCGCGTCGCCTGCCGCAGCCTCGCCGCCCGCGTCGCCGAGCTCGAGGGCACCCCCCTCGGGACCACCGTCGGCTACGCCGTCCGCGACGAGTCGGTCTCCTCCGAGGCGACGCGTATCCTCTTCGCCACCCCCGGCGTCGTGCTCCACGCCCGCGAGCTCGTGGGCCGCTTCGAGACCCTGGTGCTCGACGAGTTCCACGAGCGCAGCCTCGACCTCGACCTGCTGCTCTCGCTCTTCGCGGGCCGCCCCTCCCCCCGCCTCGTGGTGATGTCCGCCACCATCGACGGCGACCGCGTCGCCCGCCACCTGGGCGCGGTGCACGTCACCGCCGGGGGCCGCGCCTACCCCGTGGACGTGCGCCACCTCGACCCCGGACCCTCGCTCCCCCACGCCGACGAGCTCGCCTCCCGCGTCGCCCGCGCCGTCGAGGCCGCCGCCGGCGACCCCGGCGACGTGCTGGTCTTCCTCCCCGGCAAGGCCGAGATCGACGCCTGCGCCCGCGCCCTGCGGAGCCAGGCCTTCGAGGTGATCCCGCTGCACGGCGGGCTGTCCCTCGACGAGCAGCGGCGGGGCTTCGAGCGCACCGCGCGGCGCAAGCTCATCCTGGCGACCAACGTCGCCGAGACCTCCATCACCCTCCCCGGCGTCGGGGTGGTGATCGACGCGGGCCTCGTGCGGCGCACCCGCTACCACGCGGGCCGAGGCTTCCTCGCGCTCGGTCCCATCGCCCAGGACAGCGCCGCGCAGCGAGCAGGCCGCGCAGGGCGCACCGGCCCCGGGGTCTGCTACCGGCTCTGGGGCAGGGTCGCGATGCTGGAGCGGGCGACGCCGCCGGAGATCCACCGGGAGTCGCTGGTGCCTCTGGTGCTTGGCGCGGCGGCGTGGGGTCGTCGCGTGGACGCGCTGCCGCTCTTCGACCCGCCGAAGGCCGCGGCCCTCGACGCGGCGAGGGACGAGCTCACCCTCCTCGGGGCCATCGACGCCGAAGGGGCGCTCACCCCTCGGGGGCACGAGCTCTACGGGCTGCCGCTCGATCCTCCGCTCGCCCGGCTGCTCATCGAGGCGCGAAGCCATGGCAGCCTCGACGACGTGATCGACCTGGTCTCGGCGCTCGCCGTGGGTCGCCCGCTCTTCCTCCCTGGCGGGCCGGGCGAGGACGACGAGCTTCGGCGGGGGGAGTGCGACGCCACGGCGCTGATCCGCGCGGTGAGGGAGGGCCGGGAGCGGGAGGACGGGCTGTCGTACATGGCCCTCGGCGAGGCCCGTCGCATCCGGGCGAGGCTGCGCCGGGCGCACGGCCTGGGGAGCGCTCCGACGGCGGCTCCCATCGACCGGGAGGCCCTGGTGCGCACCGCCATCGCGGCGGACCCTCGCTCGGTGCACGTGGCGCGGGTGCGGGGGCGCAGCGTGGCCTTCAGCAACGGGGGCACGGAGCTGGAGCTCGCCCGGGAGAGCCTCGCGCAGCGGGTGAAGGAGCTCGACGCCATCGTGGTGTTCGAGTCGCGCGCCCTCGGGGTGGGGCAGGACGCTCGGGTGCTGGTGACCTGCGCGAGCCCGGTGCCTCTCGCCACGGTGGCGCGGGCGGGCCTCGGCCGTGACCGGCTCGATCGGGTGCAGCTGGAGCGCGGCGCCATCGTCGCCCACGTCGAGCGGGTCTACGCCAACCGGGTGATCGCGACGAGGGAGGAGACGCCCTCCGGGGAGCTGGCGCGCGAGGCCATCGCGACGCTGTTTCTTCGCGGGAGTTTGTTCAAGCAGGCGCTGCCGGTGACGCGCGACCGGCTGGCGCTCTCCCGGCTGGCGGTGAAGCTGGGCCACGCCGCGGAGCTCGCTCCGTCGACGCGGGGCGGTCCGACGATCGAGGCGTGGGTAGCCGCCCGGCTGGTGGAGCTGGGGGTGGAGGGCGGCGACGACCTGGCGCTGCTCTCCTCGGACGACCTGCTGGCGCCGGAGGTTCCGTCCTGGGTGCGCGACGAGGTGGAGCGCGACCACCCTCGCACGGTGAGCGTGGGCGACGCGATGTACGAGGCCGACTACGACCTCGACCGACGGCGGGTCACGCTGCGCCTGGTGCGCGGCTCGCGGCGGGATGCGCCGCCGTTGCAGTACCTCCCCCGCTTCGCGGGCCTGGGCATCGTCGTCGAGGGTCCGCGAGGCGTCACGGTGCTCCGGGGCTGAGCGGTCGCTGTCAGTCGCCGTCGGCCGCGTCGGCCGCGTCGGCGGCGTCGGACCCGGCGTCGAAGCACGACGCGGAGGGATCCGTGTGCACCTCGTTCCAGCGACCGAGGCGGCAGGTCTGGGTGCGCCCGCCGCAGCCCGGGACGATGTAGCCGTAGCGGCACTCGACGCCCTCGAGGCCGGGGCATGGCTGAGAGAAGAGCGGGTCGTACGAGAGCCTCGGGCAGGTGTAGCCGACCTCGCTCACGTCGGCGGCCACGTCGGCGGCAGCGTCGGCGGGCGAGGCGGACTCGCTACACCCTGCCGCGAGCGCCAGCGCGACCCACCAGGGAGCGCGTCGGGGGAGGAGCTCGCTCATGACGCCCTCGCGACGCCCATGCGCGCGACCCAGGCGTTCTCGTGGGCCTCGCCCGGCAGGTAGCGACGCCAGAGCTCGTCCATGCCGTGCTCCTCGAAGGCGCAGTACCCGTGACGCCGGATGACCTCCTGCGCGCCCTCCGGGTCGAAGCTGAAGTGCCCGAAGTCGAAGACCACGCGGCCGCCGGGGCCTGCGACGCGCGCCATCCACGCGAGGCTGCGGTCGATGCTCGCCCGGGTGATGTACGCGGTGACGCCCTCCCACACGAAGACCGTCCCGACGCCAGGGCGGAAGCCCTGGGCGACGAGCCCGGCGGTGAGGGTGTCCTCGAGCTCCGGCGCGTCGAAGTCGCACGCGACCCGGGCGACGGAGGGCGGCACGGCCACCCCCGCGGCGTCGAGGAGCGAGCGGCGGGTCTCGAGCTGCTCGGCGAGGTCGACCTCGAAGATGCGAGCGACCGCCGGGGAGGCGAGCTCGGGCATCCGCAGCGCCCTCGCGTCGAAGCCCACGCCGAGCAGCACCACCTGCGAGATGCCCTGGGAGAGCGCCTCTCGGAGCACGTCGTCGATGAAGCGGGTGCGCAGCCGGATGCCGTCGCGGAAGAACGGCAGGTCGAGGAAGCGCCGCGTCCCCTCCGCGGCCTCGGCGTCGGCGGCGGCGGCGAAGAGGGCGGCGTAGGGGTCGTCGAAGAGCCGCTCGGACGGGGACAGGAGGGCCTCGTCGGCGCGGACGGCGGCGATGGCGAAGGCGGTGCTGGCGACGGTGGAGCTCATCGTGGATGAGCCGACGAAAGCCCCCGCGACGCGGATCGTCAACGGGGGCTTTCGCCGGTGAAGGGCCCTGCTCAGAGGTCGAGCTTGTAGAGGTTGCCGTTCTCTTCGATGGAGTAGACGGCCTTGCCGGTGCCGAAGAGAAGCTGCGTCGCGCCGAAGTCGTCGGCCGAGCCGTACTCCTCCCACTCCCCGGTGGAGAGGTTGGTCTTATAGAGCACGCCGCTCTCCTCCACCGAGTAGAGGTGGCCGTCGAGGGTGGCGAGGGTGCGGGTGCCCTTCCAGTCGCCCTCGTTGCCGATCTGCGTCCACGAGCCGTCGTCGCCGTCGATCTCGTAGAGGCTCCCGTCGCTCTCCAGCGAGTACAGCGTGTCGTTGTCCGCGAAGAGGAACCTCGTGTCCCACCCGTCGTCCTCGTCGCCCTCCTCTCCGAGCACCTCCCAGCTCCCGTCCGACAGGTCGGTCTCGTAGAGGGTGTTGTCGCTCACCGTGTAGAGGTAGCCGTCGATGGCCACGGCCGCGGTCGTTCCCTTCCAGTCGCCCTTCTTGCCGAGCTGACTCCACGCCCCGGTCTCCGCCTCGACCCGGTAGAGCGTGCCGTCGGCCTCGATCGCGTAGAGGTGGTCGCCGTCGATGGCGAGGTGCTGGGTGTTGTACCCGCTGCCGACCTCGTCCCAGCCGCCCGTGCGACCGCTCGTCGCGTAGAGCTTGCCGCTGCTCTCCACGGTGAACAGCCGCCCCTTGCTGCCGACGCCCACCGTGGTGTTCTTCCACGCGCCCGCGTCGCCGATCTGCTCCCAGCCCGCCTTGCTCGTCATGCCCGGTCTCTCCTCCACCGCCGCAGCGGTGCTGCGCGCAGAATCCCCTCCGCGCGCGACCGCGACATTGCCCGAGCCCGCGGTCGTGTAAAGAGCCCTCGCGCAGCGCCCGGGGCGACGCCCCCTCGGCCCTCCAATCGCTTGACGCCGCCGCTCGTTGGAGCCCCATATCGGTCACACTCTCCCCGATGGCCCGCTCCCTCCCGCTCATCGCCCTCTGCGCCGCGCTCTCCCTGGGGGCGACGCACGCCCTCTCGCAGGTCGCCCCCTCGCCCGAGCCCAGGGTGGTCGCCACGCCGCCCAACGCGCGGGCCCGGCTCCCTCGGGTGACGGTGAACGTCCTCGACGGCCGCGACTCGCTCGCCCGAGGCGTGGTGCTCCAGGACACCGGGCGCATCCTGACGGCGCTGGTCCCGGTGCGGGAGGCCCGCGACCTGCGCGTGGTCTACCCCGACGGGCGCATCGACCGGGCGCGGGTGGTGGCGACCGACCCCGCCTGGGGCGTGGCGCTGCTCGAGGGCAACGCGGGGCGCTGGGTCGAGGGGCTGCGCATCAGCGACCGCGACGGCAGGGCGCGCGACGAGGTGAGCTGGGTCCCCATCGCGGGATCGAGGGTGTCGAGCGGCCTCCTGCGACGGCGTCGGTCCTTCGTCGGGGGCAACGCGGCGCTGCTGCGCGACGCCTGGGAGCTCGACCCCATCCCCGCCAACAGCGCGGTCGGCAGCGGGGTCTTCCACCACGCGACCGCCACCCTCGTCGGGCTCATCGTCCCGCCCGACCGGGAGAGCGAGATCACCGGCGCGGACGTCGCGTTCGCCGTCCCTGCGACCGTGCTTCGGGCCCTCGCCAACTCCGCCGCGGCGGCCGCCCGACCGTGGCTCGGGCTGGTGATGGTGGAGATCCCCCCAGGGGCGTCGGTGCGCTTCGCCACCGGGGGCCTGCGCATCGCGAGCGTCGCCGCCAACGGTCCTGGCGCGGCGGCGGGGCTGCGCGGCGGGCCCAACGGTGACGTGATCGTGGCGGCCGACAACCGCGCGGTGCGCTCCCTCGCCGACCTGGGCGACATCCTGGAGGGAAGGCAGATCGGGCAGGAGGTCACGCTCCGGGTGACCCGCGGCGGGGCGACCTTCGACGAGACGCTCACCCTGGCGGCGCGCCCCGCGCCGAGGGAGGAGCCCAACGAGCAGGCGACGCCTCGGGGCCCGGGAGAGTAGGATTCCCGCCCTCATATGCGTCTGGCGGATCGGTACCGGTTGGTTCGTCGGGTGGGAGAGGGCGGCGGAGGGGGGGTCTTCCTCGTGGAGGACCGCCTCGCCGGTGACGCCCTCATGGTGCTCAAGCGCCTCAACGCGCAGGCCCACGCCACGCTCTCCCAGTGGCTGGTCAACGAGTTCCAGGTGCTGGCCCAGCTCGACCTGCCGACGGTGGCGCCGGTCTTCGATTTCGGCCTCGCCAGCGCCGACGCCGAAGACCCCGGCGGAACCTTCTTCACCCGCGCCTTCGTCGACGGCTCCCCCCTCGACGAGGCCCTCCCGGTGCTCGAAGCCCCCCGGCTGCGTCGGCTCTTCCTCTCCGCCGCGGAGACCCTCCGAGAGCTTCACCGCCTCGGGGTGGTGCACGGCGACCTCAAGCCCGCCAACCTGATCGTCCCCAGGGGGGCCGACCACGTGGTGCTCATCGACTTCGGCCTCGCCCACGGGGCCATGGCCGCGGCCTCCCACGTGCGCGGCGGAACCCTCGGCTTCATGCCCCCGGAGCGCCAGGCGATGCTCCTCGCGGGCGAGTCGCTGCCGCCCGATCCCCGCGCGGACGTCTACGCCCTCTCGGTCTCCCTCCGCGTCGTCCTCTCCGGCGGAACCATCCTCCCTCCGGGCTCCCCTCCCCCTGCCCTGGTGGGCTCCGACGAGGGGCTGTGCGCCCTCTGGACGCTCACCGAGCGAGGCGCGGCCGAGCAGCCCGGTCGACGCTTCGCCACCATGGACGACCTTCTCGCGGCCCTCGGGGACGTCGCCGACGGATCCTCCCCCAGCCTCCGCCCGGCCTCGATGCCCAACCGCGTGGTGCTCCGCCCCGAAGGGCGAGAGCCCGAGCTCGGAACCCTCCTCGACGCCGTCGCCCGCCGCCTCGTCCGCCGCGACGGATCGCTCGCCGCCGTGGCCATCGTCGGCGAGGAGGGCAGCGGCCGCACCACCCTCCTCCGGGAGATCGCCTGGCGCGCCCAGCTCCGCGGGGTGCAGACCCTCCGGCTCCAGGGTGAGCCCGGTGAGGGCCCGCTGCGACGTCTGCGAGAGGGCGCCGCGGTGCTCTCCGGCAGGGCCCTCGCCCCGGACTCCCCCGAAGACCTCTCCGCCGCCCTCCGAGAGGCCGCCCGCACGGCGCCGGTGCTCCTCCTCGCCGACGACCTCGACCGGGCCGACCCCGCGGTGCACGCCCTGCTCCGCTCGGTGGCCTACGCCTGCGAGCCCGACGAGCCGCTGCTGGTGATCGCCGCGGCGACCACCGCCGAGTCCATCGCCACGCTGGAGGCGAGCTCCCGGGTGGAGCTCGGTCCGCTCGACCAGTCCGCGGTGGCGGCCCTCTGCGCCCAGACCCTCGGCGCGGTGGAGCCCGCCGTGGTGCTGGCGGTGCGGCGCCGCTCCGGGGGCCTTCCCCTGGCGGTGCACGAGCTGCTGGAGACGCTGGCCCGCTCCGGGGCGGTGTCCCCCGCCGACGTGGAGGCCGCGGAGTTCAGCGGTCGGGCCCGAGACGCGGCGACGCGGCGGCTCTCGGCGCTCCCGGCGAGGGTGGTGGAGGCCGTCGCGGTGGTGGCGATGCTGGGCGGCGAGGCCACGCCCGAGCGGGTGGGCGCGGCGCTGGGGGACGACGGCGCGCTGGCCGAGGCGAGGCGCGAGGGGGTGCTGGGCCGGGAGGCCGACGGCCGCTGGACGCTGGCCCGAGGGGCGCTGGAGTCGACGGTGCGAGAGGCCGTGGGCGAGGGGCCCTGGGCCTCCGTGGCGAGGCGGGTGGCCGAGGCCCTGGAGGCGCAACGGGCGCCGGTGACCCTGAGGGCGACGGCGTGGCTGAGGGCGGGCGAGGTCGAGCGGTCGAGGGCCCTGGCGCCAGACGCGGTGACGGCGCTGCGGAGGGCGGGGCTGCCGATGGCGGCGGTGACGCTGCTCGAGGCGCTGAGGGAGGCCGACCCCGGGCGAACGGACGCGGAGGCCCGCTACGAGGAGGCCGAGCTGCTGCACGAGGCGGGGCTGATGCCCAGGGCCGAGGCGATGGCGCTGGAGGTGTCCTCCCGCAGCGACGCGGCGGGCACGAAGGCGACGCTGCTCTACGGTCGGCTGAGGCGCCTCGCGGGCGACCTCGACGGCGCGGAGGCGTGGCTCACCCGGGCCCACGCGACGGCCGCGGAGGAGCTCCCTGACCTGGCCGCCGAGGCGCTGACCGAGGCCGCGAGGGTGAGCGTGGCGAGGGGCGACTACGCGACCGCGGTGGGCCGCTGCGAGGCGGCGATGGCGGGCGCGCGTAGCCCCAGGGTGAGGGCGGGGGCTCGCTCCCTGGGGGGCCTCGCGCTGGTGCTGGCGGGCGACGCGCCGAGAGGATCCGCCTGGCTGGAGGAGGCCCGCGAGGACTACGCGACGCTGGCGCTGCCCCGCGAGGAGGCGACGCTGCTGGCCTACCTGGCCATCGCGAGGGAGAGAGAGGGCGACCTGGAGGGAGCGAGGGCGCTTCACGAGCGCTCGCTCGACCGGGCGCGCGCGGCGGGCGACCTGAGGGCGATGGTGACGGCCCGCATCAACGTGGGCCAGGTGGCGCAGCGCCTCGGGGATCTGGGCGCCTCGCTGGAGAACGACCAGGCGGCGCTTCGGCTGGCCCAGCGCTCGGGGCTGCGCCCTGCGGTGATCAACGCGAGGCTCAACATGGCGAGCCAGCTCATCCGCATCGGGAGCCTCGACCGCGCCCGGGCGGAGCTCGACGTGGTGCTCTCCCTCGCCCGGGAGACGCAGGCCCACGAGCTGGCGGCGGCCGCGACGCTGATGCTGGGGGTGACCCGGGCGCGCGGCGGCGAGGTGGACGCGGGGCTCGCCCTGGTGGCCGAGGCGGAGTCCCGCTTCGAGGCGATGGGCCAGGCCGACGACGCGGCCGACGCGGCCCTCGACGCGGCGGAGGCGCTGCTCGACCGGGGCGTGAGCGGAGACGTGGAGCGGGCGAGAGAGGCCCTCGCCCGCGCGGCGAGGCACGGCGAGCTCGGGCTGCGGGCGTGCCGGGCGGCGCTGCTCGAGGCGCGGTGCCTGCTGGCGGTCGGAGGGGCGAGAGAGGCGATGGCGAGGGCCTCGGCGGCGATCACCGAGGCCGAGGCGCAGCGCGACTGGGAGGTGCTCTCCCAGGCGCTGGCGGTGAGGGCCCAGGCGCTCTCGGCGACGGGCGCCGACCTCCACGCGCGCCGCGACCGGGAGCGGGCGCTGGAGGTGCTGGAGGAGAAGGCGATGCTGCTGCCGCCCGACCTGCGCGGCGCCTTCTGGGGCGTGGCGAGGCGGGCCTCGCTCCGGGCCTCGCTCAACACGCAGGGGGTGGCGCCTGGGGCGTCGGAGATCGTGCTCGACCCGCAGGTGATGAAGCGCGCGACGGCCATGGGCATGGCGGGGGCGAGAGGCGCCACGGTGGGCGGCCCCACGCTGATGGCCAACGACGAGCGGCTGCTGCTGCTGCTCGACCTGTCGCGACGGCTGGGCGAGGAGAACGGCCTGGAGCGGGTGCTCGACCAGGCGGTGCGCAGCGCGGTGGAGCTCACCAACGCCGAGCGGGGCGCGCTGCTTCTGGCGGGCGACGGGGCGCTGGTGCTGCGCGCCAGGGTGGGACCTCGGCAGGGCGACGGCCCGGACGACGTGGTGTCCCGCTCCATCGCCGACACGGTGTGGATCGACGGCGAGCCGGTGGTGACCCTCGACGCGAAGGGCGACCGTCGCTTCGCGGAGTTCAGGTCGGTGCACGAGCTCGGGGTGACCGCGGTGGCGGGGGTGCCGATGCGCTTCCGTGGCCGGGTGGTGGGGGTGCTGCTGGTGGAGAGCCGGCGGCGCAAGGTGGCCTGGGCGGCCTCGGACGTGTCGCTGATGATGGCCTTCGCCGAGCAGGCGGCCATCGCGGTGGAGCACCAGCGCCTGGTCGAGGAGCTGGAGGCCCGCACCGGGGAGCTGGAGGCGGCGCGGCGCACGCTGGAGTCGCTGCTGGAGTCTCGCGACCACGAGTTGCAGGCCACGCGCACCTCGCTGGTGAGGGCGCAGGACGCGCTCAGCCGCCGCTTCGCCCCGGCGGGCGTCATCGCAGGAACCGAGTCGATGCGCCGGCTCTTCGCGCTGGTCGAGCGGGTGCGCGACGCGGATGTCCCGGTGGTGATCGAAGGGGAGTCGGGCACCGGCAAGGAGCTGGTGGCGAGGGCGATACACCACTCCGGCGCGAGGGGGCGGGGGCCCTTCGTGGTGGTGCACTGCGGGGCGATCCCCGAGTCGCTGCTGGAGAGCGAGCTCTTCGGCCACGTGCGAGGGGCCTTCACCGGCGCCGACCGCGACCGCAAGGGGCTCATCGCCAGCGCCAACGGGGGCACGCTCCTGCTCGACGAGGTGGGGGAGATGTCCCCGAGGATGCAGGTCGAGCTGCTGCGGGTGCTTCAAGACCGCCGGGTGCGCCCGGTGGGAGGCGAGCAGGACGAGCCCGTCGACGCCCGGGTGATCGCCGCCTCGCAGCGCCCGCTCACCGAGCTCACCCGCGAGGGCCGCATCCGCGAAGACCTCTTCTACCGCCTCTCGGTGGTGACGCTCCGGGTGCCCCCCTTGAGGGAGCGGCTGGAGGACATCCCCGCCCTCGCGGCGCACTTCCTCGCGACCTTCGCCGAGGCGCAGGGCACCCCCCGAAAGCGCCTCTCCCGCGAGGCCATGACCCGGCTGCTGGGGGCCGACTGGCCCGGCAACGTGAGGCAGCTTCGGCACGTGCTGGAGAGCGCCTCGGTGCTGGCCGACGGGCCGGTGATCGAGGCCGACGCGCTGGCGCTCCCCCGCGCGACCCCGCTGGTGTCGCCGGTGGTGACGGCGACCGTGACGGCGGGGCCCGCGGTGGGCGGGGCGTTTACAGCGGTGCGTAAGGCCAGCGAGCGGCAGCGCATCGTCGACGCCCTGGAGCAGGTCAACTGGAACAAGGTCCGCGCGGCGGTGGTGCTGGGCATGCCGCGGCGCACGCTCTACCGGCGCTTGAAGGAGTACGGCCTCCTGGACGAGTGATCGTCCTGTGCCGTACTGTGCCGCCGCGGCATGGAGACGAATCACCGACGGGGCGTGGCTGTCGTGGGCGGGGCATCGGCTCCGCGCCGCGGCGACCGTGGCTCGTGCCGTGCACCGGACGGAGGGGTGAGGTCGGTGACGAAGCGCCTGTCGTGGGTGGTGGTGATGGTCCTCGGGTCGGGGTGCGTGTTCACGCCCCGGCCGATGATCCCCTACGCCGACGACGCGGGCGGGCTCGCTGCCACGAGCGACTCCGCGCTGACGGGCACTCCCTTCGCCGACGCCGGAGCGACCTACTTCGGCGACGCGGCGGCCTCGGACGCGCCCTCGGCCTCGGACGCTCCCTCGCCCGAGGACTCGAACTGCCGTCGGGAGAGCGACGCCGGGGACTCCGGCTACGTCGACCGCGACGGGGCGCCGTGCGATCCGACGGCCTCGCGCCGTGACGGCGGAGCGGGGGACGTGCCCGACGGGTCCTGCGACGCGAGCGACGGGGCGGCGGACGCCTCCTGTGACGGCGGCCCCACCGCGGGGCAGACGGGGCTTCGGCGATGATCGGCGCTCGCTGGGTGGTGATCGGCTCGGTGCTGGCGGGCTGCGTGTTCACGCCGCGGCCGATGATCCCCCTGGAGGGCGACGAGACCGACTCCTCCAACCGGGCGACCGACGCCTCGGTGTCCCGCGACCTGGGCAGGCCGAGCGACAGCAGCACGCCCCCTCCGACAGACCTCGGGGCCGTGACGGACACCGCGCCGCCGAGCTTCGATGCGAGCGCGGGGGCTGACATCCCTGGCGCCACGACGCCCGACGCGGGCGGAGCCTTCGACGCGGGCTCCTTCAGCGACGCGGCCCCGGCGCAGGACGCGAGCGCGGAGTGCGACGCGACGGGCGACGGCGGCGACGGCGCTCGCTGTGTCGAAGATGTGAGCCCGACGGACGCGGACGCGAGCCCGTCGGACGCGGAGGCGGGCCTCTCGGGGCGCTGAACCCCGGCGGCTTCGTGGCAGTGGTGATACCTTCCGCGACGATGGCTCGACGATGGTTCCTGCTCCTGGCGCTGACCCTCTCGGCGTGCGTGTCTGCCCCGGAGGCCGTGCGTGACGGGGGCGTCCGGTGCGCTCGCGACGAGGACTGCAACGCCGGCGCCTCCTGCGGGCGGGTCAGGCTCTGCGTGCTGAACTACTGCGCCGAGGACGAGGTCTTCCGGGTGTGCCCGGACGGCGGCTACCCCGACGCCGGCGCGCCTCGCGACTGATCAGAACCGCCCGCCCAGCGAGACGCTCCCGGGGCCGATGCCGAAGCTCACCCTGGGGGCCGCGGCGCGCTCCTGCGACGACGGCGCCGCCAGGAAGAGCACCATCGCCCCGACCGCGAGCACGCCTCCCGCGACGTACCCTCCGACCATCAGGTCGTGCGCGGTCGACACCATCACCCGGTCGTCGCTGCAGTTCTGCTCCCGGGAGCGCGACCCGGTGAGGCAGCGGGCGTCGTCGTTCCATCGCTCGGCCGCGCCGTCGCGCAGCACCATCGCGACCACTCCCCCGCCGAGCGACAGCGCCGCGACGCCGAGCGAGACCCAGCCCAGCGCGCGGGTGACGCCACCCGAGCCGGGGGGCGGCTCCCTGGGCGGCGCGTCCCTCGGCACCACCCGCGTCGGCCCCACGGGGCGCACCTCGACCGCAGCCTCCGTCGCCGCCGCGCGAGCGTCCTCCAGCGGAGCGAGCTGCACCACGAGCCGCACGGTCTCTCCAGCGGCGATGGTCACCTCGCGGCGATCGGCCCGGTGCCCGGGGGCGCGCACCTCGACGATCACCCGGCCCTCGGCGACGCGCACCGCCTCGGACATGGGGAGCACCCCCGCGGCGCGGCCGTCGAGGGAGATCGTGGCGCCCGCCGTGGCGGTCTCGACACGCAGCGACCCCAGGTGGCGCTCGACCTCCTGGAGCGAGAACTCCAGCGCCCTGCGCTGAGCGACCACCCAGCGATCGCTCGCCGCGCCGAGGGCCATCCGGAGGAAGCGCGACGCCGGCTCCCAGTGCTCGAGCGCGTGCTCGGCGAAGCCGATCTGCCCGGCGGCCTCCGGCGTCGGGCTCAGCGCGTAGGCCTCGCGGAAGGCCTCGAGCGCCGCGGCGTTGCGCCCCGCCCTACGCAGCGTGCGGCCCTGCTCGATGAGCGCTCGATCGCCCGTGGTCTGCGCCGAGAGCGCGGGCGTCACGAGCAGCCCGGCCATCGCCAGCGCGACGCCCCACCGCCTCACGGACACGGAACCCCACCGCACAGCCGGAAGGGCGCCGGGGCTCCGGCGTCGGCGCGGGCCGCCACGCGGGTCCTCACGGCGGTCACGGCCCTCGGACGCACGGCGGGCGCGGGCGCAGGAGCGGCCACCGCCGGGGCGATCAGCACCGGAGCGGCCACCACCGGGGCGGGCAACGCCACCGCCGGGGCGGGCGCGGGAGCGAGCGCCACCGCGGGGGCGGCGAGGGTGGGGCTGTCGCTCGATCCAGGCGCGGGGGAGCGCGAGGGCAGCAGCGCGGCGGCGGCGACGAGCCCGGCGGCGAGCACGCCCATGGTGATGGCGGGCACCCTGGAGGTCTTTCGCAGGGTGGTGGTGACCTCGCAGACCTCGCGCACCCTGGGCAGCAGCGTGGAGGCGGGGCGCGCCACCACCGGGGTCGGAGGAGCGACGAAGGCGGGCTGTTGCAGCGGGGTCGGGGCGGCGCCGAAGACCTCCCTCCAGAGGCCGCGGTTGGTGCGGCTGGCGAAGGGGAGCAGGGCGCGGCCGAGGGTGTGGAGGGACTCGTAGCGGCGGTCGGCGTCGCGGGCCATGGCGCGCTCGATGACGGCCTCGAAGTCAGCCGGGAGCTCGGGGCGCAGCGAGCGGGGGGAGGCGTGCTGGCCGAGCACGATGGCGTGCAGCAGGGGATAGAGCTCCGGGGCGTTGAAGGGCACGCGGCCGGTGGCGCACTCGTAGAGGATCACCCCGATCGCATACTGGTCCGAGCGTCCGTCGACGGCGGCGCCCTGGGCCTGCTCGGGGCTCATGTAGAGGGGCGTGCCGATCATGGAGGAGGCGCCGGTGATGCGCTGCGCGTTGGGGGCGCCGGTGACCTTGGAGATGCCGAAGTCGAGCACCTTGGGCTGGACGGCACCGTTGCGGGTCTGCGCGAGGAAGATGTTCTCGGGCTTGAGGTCACGATGCACGACGCCCTCCTCGTGGGCGGTCGCGACGGCGGCGATGACCGGGAGCATCAGGTCGACGAGGCGCTCGACGGAGAGCGGACCTTCCCGCGCGATGAGCGCCGCGAGGTCTTCTCCCGCGAGGTGCTCCATCACGAGGAAGAGGGTGTCGTCGTGCTGTCCGACGTCGAAGACCTCGACGACGTTGGGGTGTCGGATGCGCGACGCCGCCCTGCCCTCCCGCAAGAACCTCGCGCGCGCCTCGGGCTCCCGGGCCATGGAGGGGTGCAGGGTCTTGAGGGCGACGCGCTTCTCCAGGTCGTCGTGCACGGCCTCGTAGACGGCGCCCATGCCGCCGACGCCGATGCAGCGCACCACGCGGTAGCGCCCGAAGCGGGTGTCCGGCGCGAGCGTGGCTTCGGGCGTTGACGACGGGAGCGACATCGGAGCGGCGGTGTGTATACGACGAATCGGCCGGGGCTTCGAAGTGGCGGCTCAGCGGGTGCGGGCGCAGCGCAGCCCGATGCCATAGAGCGGGAGCGAGCCGCCCATCTCGGCCCCGAAGCGCGACGCCGAGCGCATCACGCCGAGGGTGGTGAAGAACCACGACCCGCCGCGGATGGTGCGGGCCCCGCGCTCCTCGACGTTGCAGACCGGGTTGACCCGGCCGCCCGGCAGGGCGCCCCAGCAGCCGCGGCGGTCGGGGCCTTCGTAGGGGACGAGGTTGTCCGCGGTCCACTCGTAGATGTTCCCGGAGAGGTCCCAGATGCGGGCGCCGGGGAGGTCGGGCGACGGGGCGTAGCTGCCCACCCGGCGGGTGCGGGCGCCGTCCTCGTTGGGGCAGGCCGACTGGTTCCAGCGGGCGCGGTCGCAGGTGGGGAGCGGGTCCTCGTTGCCCCAGGGGTACAGCCTCCCGGCGCGCAGCCCTCCCACCTCGCGACCGCGCGCGGCGAACTCCCACTCGGCGTCCGTCGGGAGGCGCCCCCCGTCCCACACGCAGAAGGCCTGCGCGGTGTACCAGTTGATGCAGTTGATCGGGTGCTGCTCGCGCGCCCCGGGCGAAGGGGTCCAGTTGCAGGCCGCCTCGAGGGTGGTCGTGTCGGGCTCCTGCACCCCCTCGGCGAGGTTCACCGCGCCGCCCGGGTAGGCCACCGTGCGCACCATGGGCAGGCCCTTGGCCACTGCCCAGAAGCGACGGAAGCGCGAGAGCGTCACCTCGTGCGTGTCGATGGCGTAGGGCCCGACGGTGATCCTCGGCTGCTCGGGCGACCCCTCGACGGCGCTCAGGGCGTCGGCGACGCCCATGGTGAAGGTGCCGCCGGCGATCTCCACCAGGCCGCAGCCGACCTCGCTCGGCTCGGGGCACGAGGTCTGCGCCGTCACCGTCCGGGGCGCATCGACCGGAACCACCGCGTCGCGAGGGAGGTCGGCGGCGGGCACGTCGCGGCCCGTGTCGGCGCCCGTGACATCGAGCCTCGCGGAGGCGTCGGCGCGATCGGTTCCGGGCTTGAGCTCCGGGGCGCAGGCCGCGAGCGCGAGAAGCGAGAGGAGTGGGGTGCTTGGTCGGGGGCCCATGGAGGAGCTTTCAGTCGAAGCGACTGGTACTACTCGAAGGCGCCGCGCGACGCGACCGAGGGGGTGGGCGCCCTGGCGATATCCGAGAGGGCGTCGGCGAGGACGCCCGCGAGCCGGGCGTGGGTGAGCGCGCTGGGGTGCTGGTCGCAGCCGTAGCCCTCCACGGCGGGGTCACCCGAGTACAGCTCCAGGAAGCGGATGTTGCCGTCCCCCTGCTGCTGGCGGGCGCTGACGAGGCCCTGCAGCGAGGAGCGCATCCGGGTGAGCCTCCCGGTCCCCGGCCGCGGATCGTCGTCGGCGATGAGCGGCCCCAGCGCCACCACGAGGCGGGTGCGGGGGTAGAGCGAGCGCAGCCGGTCGAGGATCGCCCCGTAGCCTCGCTCGAAGGTCGCGGAGTCGAACTCCGGCCGCGACACGTCGTTGGTGCCGAGGTTCACCACCACGGCCTCCGGCACGAAGGCTCGCCAGTCCCAGGTGGAGCCGCGGTCCCCGGGGAGGGTGCGCTCCATCAGCGCGGGCATCATCTCGTCGGCCTCGGTGCTGTTGTTCCAGATGACCCCTCGGCCCGACCACGCCACCACGTGGACCTCGGCGTCCACGAGCTGCGCGGCGCGCGTCGCCCAGGCCCTCGACGCGTCCGCGAACTCCGCGCTGTAGTGGCACCCCGTCGGGCCGGCGACCCCGTAGCCCGCGGTGATCGAGTCGCCGATCGCCAGGATTCGATGGGGCCTCGGCGGAGCGGCGGCCTCCAACGGCCCGTCGGCTCCGACGCCCAGGAGGGTGATCGCCCCGGCCTCGGGCTCGGTGAGCTTCACCAGCGACACGACGTGCTCGCGATCGGGCAGCCGCATGGCCACGCGATACTCCCCGTCGCCCTCTCGAAGCCCGAGCCGTCGCACCAGCACCCCGTCGATGAACACCCCGACGAGGTCGTGGTCTCGGATGCGGTCGTCGAGCAGCGTGTCCCGCAGGCGCAGGTCGAGCGTCCGCCCTCGGAAGCGCAGGTGCACCGTCGACGCAGGCCACGCGAACTCCGGCCCTTCGGAGGTGCGGCGGGAGCGGCCCTCGACGCGGAGCCGAGGATCGTTGCCGTGGGTCCAGGTGATGGTGGGGAGGCGGAGGTCCGGGCGCCAGGACTGTGTGGTGGGGCGCTCGGGGGAGCAGGCCGTGATCAGCGCAGCGGCTGTGAAGAGGGCCCGACGGGAGACAGGGAGCGAGGCGCGGAGAGACACCCGAGGGTGCCTAGCACGGGATCGCCCGCAGCGAAGGGCTCCCTCAGTCGTCGACCTTCCAGCAGAGTCCGGCGAGGAGCATCACCAGCCCGAGGGCGACGCCCACCGCGTCCCAGCGGTTGGTGCGCATCGCGAGGGCCGAGAGCATCATCGTGATCGCCCCGCCGCCCAGCACCCAGGGCTGGGCGCGAGGGCGACGACGCAGCGCCGCGACGCCCACCACGCCGAAGATCAGCGCCTGGACGTACGACCACACATCCCACGGGATGCGCGACACGTTGAGCTGCTGCGACGAGCGCCACAGCAGCACGAGGATCACCGAGGTCGCGAACCACAGCGACAGCAGCAGCGTGGCGACGCCCCCGACCAGGGGCCATCCACGCCACCGCTGAAGCCGGGAGGTGAACCCCCCGGTCATGGGCGACACCCTCCAGGGGTGTTGTTGCGGAGGCGGTAGGATTCGAACCTACGGATGAGTTTCCCCATCGACGGCTTAGCAAGCCGCTGCCATCGGCCACTCGGCCACGCCTCCAGAGCTCGTTGGTCCCGAGCGGAAAAGCTACCTAGCACGACTCTTCCTAAGAACTCAAGAGACTCCGTGCGCCAGCTTCTTCACGCCGTCGCTGAAGAGCACCTCGATGCGGCCCCCATCGACCGCGAGCACCTTGCCGCGGCCGAATTTCGCGTGGTCGAGCAGGGTGTCGCGCTTGTAGGTCTGCGCGGGCGCGTAGGTGGTGAAGGTCTCCGACTCGAGCGCGCCGACGGCGGTGTCCCAGGTCGGCACCTCGGTGCTGGGAGGATTGAACCCGAGCGAGCCATCCGAAGCTCCCCCACGGGCAGAACCAGAGGCCTTCTTCGTGCGCTTCATCGACATGGCGTGCATCCCTCACACGGACGCCCCGCTTGCGCGCCCGTCTTTCGGCGCTGGCTCTACTCCCTCCCATGCCCTCAGCGCAACCAGTGGATGCGCGGCGCCCCCCTTCTACGGGCTACGGAGCGAAGCTGTCGAAGTCCGCGATCATCGACCAGAGCACGCGCGCCCCGGAGCCCCGCGAGGCGAGGCCCAGCTTGCGCAACTGCCGCGCATGGAAGGCCCGCCGGCCCACGTCGTCGAGCGTCGCCACGTCGTCGCGCGCCACCGCCGTCGCGCCCTCGCACCACGGGCCGTCGTCGTTGGCCGGCTCGCTCTCGCAGTCGATCATCCACATGCCCTCGAAGCGCGAGAACACCAGCAGCACCCCGTCGAGTTGTCGCGTCACCACCGTCGCGCCTGCTTCCATCGCCGCACCTCCTCGTGAGCGTCCTCCGCGATGCGCCGCGGCGGACCACTGAACACTCGCACAGTGCCTCGCTCCCGCGCAAGTCCCCTGCGCGTATCGCTGCGCCGCGTTGATTGTCGGGGTCGTTGTGCGAGAGTGCGCCTCCCTCGCCCGTGACTGACCCCATCGCTCCTCGTTCTCCGCGGCCGCTGCGCCTCGTGGCTCCCACCGCGCCTCGACGGGCGCTTCTCCCCTGGCTCGTCGTCGCCGTCGCGCTCTTCCTCGCCTGGTACTTCCGCGACCTGCTCAGCCTGCTCGGGGCCTCCTTCGCGGTGGCCTACCTGCTCGACCCGCTGGTGATGCGACTCGAGCGGCTGCGCATCCCCCGGCCCCTCGCCATCGTGCTGGTGCTCACGGTCATCGGCGTGGTCTTCACGCTGACCATCTGGTTCGTGGTGCCCGACATCGTGCGCCAGCTCACCGACCTGCTCACCTCGCTGCCTCGCAAGCTCCGCGACGACTGGATCCCCTGGGCCAACAACCTCCTGGTCTCGCTCCGCCAGCGCTACCGGGTGCGCATCCCGGTCACCGCGGAGGCGTGGCTCGCCCAGGCAGGCGTGCGCACCGACGAGATCGCCCGGCGCAGCCTCGGCATGGTGCAGTCCGCCGCCGACGTCTCGATCTCCATCATCGAGAAGGTGCTCGAGTCGGTCATCGTCGCGGCGATGGCCTTCTACCTGCTGCTCGACTACCACCGGCTGCTCGACGGGGTGTCCGAGCTCGTGCCGCGCCGCGCCGCCGACGACTTCGCCCGCATCGCCACCAAGGTCAACGCCGCGCTCGGCCGCTACGTCCGCGGCCAGGCCCTCGCGATGCTCATCCTCGGAACCCTCTTCGCCGTCGGTCTCACCGCGCTGAAGGTCCCCGCGGGCGCGGGCATCGGCATCCTGGCGGGCATCCTCACGGTGGTCCCCTACGTCGGCTTCTTCATCGCGCTCATCGTGTCGGCGCTGCTGGCGCTGCTCGACGGCGGCACCGGCGCCTGCCTCGCGGTCATCGGCTACATGGTCTTCGTGCACCTCGTCGACATCACCTTCGTCACCCCGCGCATCGTCGGCGGATCCATCGGGCTCTCCCCGGTGTGGGTCATCCTCGCGCTGCTCGCGGGCGGCAAGGTGGCGGGCTTCATCGGGCTGCTCGCGGCGATCCCTGTCGCCTCGGTGCTGCGGGTGCTGGTCGGCGAGGCGGTGGACTACTACCGCACCACGCGCTTCTACACGGCGATGCCCGCGCCCGAGGGCGTGGTGCACACCGTCGAGCTCACCCCGGTCGATGGCCCCGACGGGGATTTCCTACCACCACCACCACCACCACCACCACCACCCGTGGCGGGGCCTCGCACGATGCCGGACTTCAGCCCCACCTCCCGTCACACCTTCGCGGACGGCACCCCCGAAGAGCCCAAAGGAGAACCGTAGAGATGTCAGGAGTCAGCGTCGAAGACCGCGGCGGCGCCCGGTGGATCACCCTCGACCGCCCCGATTGCCGCAACGCCCTCGACCCCGAGGTGCTCGGCGCGCTGCGGGCGGGCGTCGACGGAGCCGTCCCCGCGGGCGCTCGCGCCATCGTGATCGTCGGGCGCAGCGGGGCCTTCTGCTCCGGCGCCGACCTTCGCTACGCCATCGCCCAGGGCCCCGAGCTCATCGCCAGCGTCGAGACCCACCTCGCCCACTTCCAGGACCTCGTGCGCGCCATCGTCTCGTCGCCGCTGCCCACCATCGCCGCGGTCGACGGCGCGGCCTACGGCTTCGGCTGCGACCTCGCGCTGGCGTGCGACCTCCGCGTGGCCACCTCCCGCGCCTACTTCCAGGAGGGCTTCGTCCGCATCGGCCTCATCCCCGACGGCGGCGGAACCTGGATGCTCCCCCACCTCATCGGCCTCTCCAAGGCCCTCGAGCTCACGCTCCTCGGAGAGAAGCTCGACGCCGCGGCGGCGCTGCACTTCGGCCTGGTCGCGAAGGTGGTCGCCCCCGACGAGCTCGACGCCGCGGTCACCGCCATGGCCGACAAGCTGGTCAACGGCCCTCCGCTGGCCATCGGGCACATCAAGCGCCTGGTGCGCTCCGGCCTCTCCAAGAGCTTCGACCAGGCCTTCCGCGACGAGGGCGCCGCGCAGACCGGGTGCCTCCGCTCCCAGGACTGCATCGAAGGCATCACGGCCTTCTTCCAGAAGCGCCCCGCCGTCTTCACCGGCCGCTGAGCGCTCCCCCCCCATGCGCAGCGCGCTCCATCGTGCCCTGGTCCCCCTCGCCGCCGGTCCGCTCGCGGGCCTCGCGGTCGGTTTACTCTCCGCGGTAAAAGCCCCCCCGGGGCAGCACCTCGACCTCGGTCTCCGCCTCGCCGGCCTGCTGGTGATCCCAGGGCTCGCGGTGGGTGCCGCGCTGGTCCCGCTGGCGCTGCTCGCCTCTCCCGCCGTGCTCGATCGGCTGCGCGCCCGCGTCGCCCCGCGCCTCCCGATCGTCGCCTCGCTGCTGCTGCTGGCTCCCGTGACCGCCGTGCTCTGGATGGCCCTGGTCTCGCTCGCCGGGCGGCACTTCCTCACCGCCTACCACCACGTCGGGCTCGCGGCCTTCGCGCAGTCCTTCGCGCTGCTGCTGCTCACCCTCGCGACGCTCTCCCTCCTCGCCCTCGCGGCTCGCCTCGTGGCCCCTCGCGTCCCCGCGCAGCGACCGCTCCCCACGGTGCTGGGCGCCTCCGCCGCGGCGGGCCTCGCCCTCGCCACCGCCACCGCCGCCCACGGCGTCTACTGGGGCAACCCCGACGGAACCTTCACCCGCGCCGCCTTCCTCCTCTCGGGCTTCGGCGTCTTGAAGAAGCCCGAGCTCGACCTGACCCCGGTGCTCCAGCTCGGCGCCATCGGGGCGCTCTCCCTCGCGCTCACGCTCCCGCTGCGGCGCTTCGCCCTCCCCGGCTTCGCGCTCGCGGTGGTGCTGGGCGCTGCGGCGCTGGGCTTCGACGCCACCCGCTTCGAGCGCAGCCCCGTGGCGGTGGGCATCGACGCCCGACCGACGCTCCCCCGCGCGGTGCTCCGGCTGCTCCGCAAGCGCACCGACGCCGACCGCGACGGCTTCGCCCGGCGCTTCGGCGGCGGCGACTGCGACGACCGCAGCGCCTCCATCAACCCCGGAGCGACCGACCTCCCCGGCAACCGCCTCGACGAGGACTGCTCGGGCTCCGACGCGGTGGCGCCTCGCCCCAGGCCACGACCCGCGGAGGCCCCTCCCTCGCCCTCGGCTCCGGCGCTGCCTCGCATCGACAACCTGCTGCTGGTCACCGTGGACACCCTCCGCTGGGACCTCCACTACGCGGGCAACCCCCACCCCATCTCCCCCCGTCTCGACGAGCTCGCGGCGCGCTCGGTGGTCTTCGATCACGCCTATGCGATCAGCTCCTATACGGGTCGGGCGATCGGCCCGCTGATGACCGGGCGATATCCCACCGAGTGCCCTCGGGACGCGCAGCACTTCACCCGATATCTCTCGGGCAACGTCTTCCTGGCAGAGCGCCTGAAGCAGGCAGGCTTTCGCACCGCGGGTGCGGCCTCTCACTTCTACTTCGAGCCCCGCTTCGGGCTGACCCAGGGGATCGACACCTGGGACATGTCCGCCCAGCCCTCCGGCGAGCAGGAGACCCGCTTTGCGGACCACCGCGTGGCCGATCGGGCCATTGCCTTGTTGCAAGAGGGCGCTCGCGCCGGTGGGCGCTTCATGCTCTGGGCGCACTTCTTCGATCCCCACAAGCAATACGTCGATCACCCCGAGCTCCCCCTCTTCGGCCGCGGGGAGCGGGCGAAGTACTTCCGTGAGGTGATGTTCACCGACGCGCAGGTGGGCCGGCTGCTCGACGCGCTGGCGGCGCTGCCCGGGGACGTCGCGCAGCACACCGCCGTGGTGGTGACGGCCGACCACGGCGAGGCCTTCGCCGAGCACGGGATGTCCTGGCACGGGGTGGAGCTGTGGGAGGAGCTGGTGAGGGTCCCGCTGATCGTCTACGTGCCAGGAATGGCGCCGAGGCGGGTGGACGTGGCCCGCAGCCAGATCGACCTGGCGCCGACGCTGCTGGGGCTCCTGGGACTCGAGCGCCCCGCCGAGGGGACACCCGACGCGATGTCGGGAGAGAGCCTGCTGGGCGACCTGCGCGGCGAGGCGGTGGCCGCTCGGCCGATCTACCTGGAGCTACCGGAAGGGCCCTACAACAGCCTGCGCCGTGGGGTCATCGAGGACGGCTGGAAGCTATTGGAGCGGGGCGTCGGTCGCTTCGAGCTGTATCACCTCACCGAAGACCCGGGCGAGCGCACCAACCTGGCGACGACGCGCCCGGCCGACCTGGCGCGGATGCGCGCGGTGTACGAGGGCGTCCGCGGAGGACTGCACCCGGTGGCTGCGAGGGAGTGAGCGACGTTGGAAGTCTTCATTCCTTCGCGTTTCGGGATTGCTGTCTCGCGTGATTGTCTCAGGCAGGTGGTGTCAGCCCTTTCAAGTTCTCAAGGGACACTTTGATCGCACCACTCATGCCTGGGGTACGGCGTGGAGCCTCTGCATCGTCGTTCAGCGCCTGACCCCAGGCAACATCAGGTGGTCACCTTCGCGCGACGCGAAGGTTGCAGGGGAGGGCGGGGTCGGCGTGGGGTGTATGGGCGACGTAACAGTCGTCCCCGTGGGAGGAACCGTCCGCGTCTGGAGCGTCGGTGTGCTCGCGTTCGTCGAAGAGGGTCGCATCGGCGTGCGGTGTGGGCTGGTGGACGCTGTCGCGCGCCTTTCCCTTGCAACCTTCGCGTCGCGCGAAGGTGACCACCTGATGTTGCCTGGGGTCAGGCGCTGAACGACGATGCAGAGGCCCCACGCCGTACCCCAGGCATGAGTGGTGCGATCAAAGTGTCCCTTGAGAACTTGAAAAGGCTGGCCTGAGCCCCTGAGCGCACAGGCAGCTCCGACGTCGATCGTCTCGCGCGGCCCCGATCAGGGTGTGCGAGGCGTGAGCGAGACCCGGCCTGCCTCGATGACGGTGCCGTCGAGGCGGCGGGGCGTCAGCTCGAGCCGGGTCATGGTGGCGTGCACCTCGACGATGTGGTGCGCGCTCTCGAAGTGGGCGCCCCAGGGCTGCAGTGCGCCGGCTCCCAGGGTGGTGAGCGAGGCGCCCGCCCCGCCGGTGACGACGTAGCGGGTGCCGCGGCGGCCGCTGACCTCCCGGCCCTGGCCGTCGATCTCCTTGCTGAGCTCGAAGTCGTGCTCGTGTCCGGTGAGCACCAGGTCGACGCCGAACTCGTCGTAGACGGGCGCCCAGCCGCGGCGGACGGCCTGCGTGTCGATCTCGTCGGAGTGCGACGACGAGGCGAAGGGCGGCTTGTGGTGCGTCGCGATGATGAACGGCACGCGCGCCCGGTTGGCCCTCGCCCTCGCGAGGTCGGTCCGCAGCCACGCGAGCTGCGTCCCGAGCACGTCGCCCTCGTAGTCGCTGCGCAGCGGGGTGTCATTGAGCACCACGAGGTGCACCGGACCGTAGTCGAGAGAGAAGTAGAGCTCGTCCTGGGAGGAGACGCCCGACTGCGGCTGCGCGAACTGCATCAGGTAGTTGACCGACAGCCCCTCGTGGTTGCCATGAACCATCACGAAGGGAACCGTCGACATCGCGCTACGAGCCCCCTCGAACCAGCTCTGCCACTGGCCCTGGAGGAAGCCGACGAGCACCGCGTCGCCGGTGAAGATCTCGAAGTCCGGAGGGTTCATTCCCCCCATCGCCCGCTCCTGGAGCTGGCGCCAGCGGCTCACGTCGTCGCGCGAGTCACCCGCCACGACGAAGCGCACGTCGTAGTCCGTGCGCCCGGGCGCGGGGCCCGTCTTGAAGCGCTGCACCGCGCTCCAGTGCCCCTCGCCGCCCACCCGGTAGTGGTAGGTGGTGTCCGGCCTGAGGCCGCAGACGTGCACCTCGTGGGCGGTCACCTGGTTGCCCATGAGTCCCGCGGTGCCGACGCTTCCGACCGCGGTCTGGTCGAGGGCCGTGGGGCTCAGCCCGTACTGCACCACGGTCGCGCGGGTACCCGGGTCGGTGCGCCACAGGAAGGCGATGGTGCTCGACGGGTCGGCGGGCCAGTTGACGTGCACGTCGTGGGGATCAGGCGCCGCGCCGAAGGTGCTGCGGTCGTCGCGGAAGTTGCTGGTCGACCCCACCGGGGCGCTGACCCGATGCGTACAGCCCATGGGGACGTACGAGAAGCGCTCCGGCGCGGGGACGTCCTCGGGAGCGAGCGAGGCGTCGGCGGGGGTCACGACGTCCGTCGCGGTCGCGGCATCGGTGGGGGTCGCGGCGAGCGCTCCGGCGTCCACGGTGGAGGGCGCGGCGTCGTTGCAGGCGGAGAGTGACAGGAGCGTGGCGGCGAGGAGGAGAGTGTGTGACCTGGTCATCGGGGCCGCAGGGTACGCCCGATCGAGCGCCGAGCACAGGGCGATGGCCGCACAGGGGTGTTCTAGGTCGAGCGACCACCGCAACTACGTCGGGGCGCTGGATGGATGGCTCGCCAGGCGAAGGTGCCGCTGCCCTACGTCCGCGGCGGTTCGATGGGAGAGAAGAGCCCCACCACGGAGTCAGCAGAGCCGCCGATAATCTCCTCGCGGGTGCCGCTGAGGCCCACGAAGCGGGTGCCGAGGTTCACGACGGCTCCCTCTGAAGCGACGCCGAGGAGAAGTACCGGAGCACCGAGTTCGCAGCCCTGCAAGGTCAGGCTCCGACGATCGTATGGCCCGATCCAGCGGATGGAGCTGGCCCCATCGGACGAGGGCGTTGACCGCGGTTGATGAAGGACGTTCGTCAGCAACGCCCCGCCGGAGCGAGTCGAGGAGGGCGCCTGCCGCCCGACGAGGAAGGTCGAGCTCGTCGATACGCAGTGGGTCACCGTGAGGTGAGCCGTGGACGCAATGAGCCCGCCGGCATCGCTCGCGGACGGATCGCGCGGGCCGAGGTGGATGTCCACGCCGCGCAAGGGGTCGGCGGCGTCCGGGTTCGTCGTGCAGTCGAACGCGCAGTGGGTCACCACGAGGTCCGAGCCCATGAAAGCGATCGCACAGTCATATGCCCCACGAAACTGACAGTCGGAGACGTCCATCATCGTCGGAGCCGTAGCGTCGACGGCGATGGGGATAGAGGAACCCGCCTTGTCGGGTAACACCCCCTCGAAGTCACAACGGGACACGCTCACGCGGTCGGCCTTGCGACTCGCGGCCGCCAGCCCGGCGAGCAGGATCAGCAGCGCACCGAAGCCGACCCCAGCACTCAACCCACGCGAGGAATCGAGGAACGCGTCGCGCCAGACGAGGCCCAGCACCGTCACGTCGATGCCCTTCGCGTTTCCAAGCCGGAATGTGCAGCCTTCAATGAGGCTCCGGTCGTGATCCCCGGCCAGGGTGAGCGCCGACCTCGCGCCTGGGCGCCCGCTGGAACGCGTGACGTCAAAGCCCACGTCCTCCAGAGTCAGGGTCACCTTGCCATCAATGGCGAGGAGCGCGTCCATGCCGCCGACGTGATCCACGTCCTTGACTTGAAAGGTCATGGGACTGCGGGCGCCGTAGTGACGGCCGCGGATCACCACGTCAACGAGTTGATCCTGGCGGGTCACGGCCGCGGGCGGCTCCACGCGCACCGGAGCCTCAAGGTGGTACGGGCCCGACAACTGGATCGGCGCCGGTTCGGAGCCGTGCTCGTATCGGTCCCAGAGGACGTTCAGCGCGTGCGCGATGGCGTCGGCGTCGGCCCCCCACCAGGCTGCATGGATTTCGTCGAGGGGTCCCCGGAGGAAGACCCGAGCGTCCGCGCGGAGGTCGAAGCGCCGCTCGGTCCCGGCATCGAGGCGCCCCTGGATGTCGAGTCGGGCCGAGGGCGAGAGCGTGAGAACGGCCCCGGGAGCAAACGAGAGAGTGACGTGCCTCGGAATGGGCACGCTGATGTTCAGCGTGGCCGAACGGGCGATCCAGAGGATGACGGGTGCCGCGTTTCCGGTCCGCGCGGCCTCCTCGATCGAGTGGAGCGCCTGAAACATCGCGAGGTCGTCGCCGCTGCTGGAAGTGGATCCCGCGGCGGTCCCACCGAAGGGACTGATGAATGACCCGAGCGTCATGACGGAGGATCCTCCAGAATGGGGACGAGTCGTCGGATGGAGCGATCTACGGAGGTCACCATGGGTGAATCCCCCGGCCGAAACCCGTTGGCGCGTCGAGTGAGGTCCGATGGCTTGGTCACGAAGTTGACACGGAGCAACGAGGCGCCGAGCGCTCCGCGCTTGAACGCCGTACCCACGTTGACTACGGCCGCCGGGTCGCTCAGCAACACACACTCGTCCAGGCGACTACCGATTACCACGCACTGCCCGGCCGACCCGCACCAGACGATGCTCGGCGGCTGGTGGCTGGTGTCTGGCGGCCACGTAGCGGCCACTCCCGGAATGCCCCAGGCGGCAGCTCGGGGGATGCCGATGTCCGCCCAGTTGACGTTCTCATGACCGACCCCGATCACCACCGCCTGATGGGCGCTGGCGACGCTCCGGTCGCGCGCCAGCAGCCACCAGCTCTGCGACTCGCACTGCATCACCGTAAGGTGGGTGCCCTCCCGTCCCGTCCCGGTTGGGGCGCCGAGGAAGATGTCCTGTCCATCTGGCTGATCCAGCTCCTCCGGATCGCGCGAGGGTCGCGGCCCCTGGTTCTGATGAAACAACAGCGAGTCCAACAGCACCGAGCCCCCTGTCAGATGGCAGGTCGACTGGTTCTGGGCCTCGGGCGTCCACGCAACGTCGGCCGGTATCGTCGCCGTGCCCATCCCGGTGTCGCTGACCCGGAGCATCACCCCGGAGCCTGCGTCCAGGCGAACGCCGTTGAGGCTTGCGACTTCGGGCAACGTCACCAGCGCACACCCGTCGAGCACGAACTGTCGGCGTACCGACGTGCGCCCGCTCTCGGTGATGCGCAGACGGAACTCCTTCCCGCCCTCCAGCGTCACCCGCCGGAGGAAGCCCCGGCGACCGACCGGGTCGCTCTCGTCGCAGAGGACGTCGAGGCAGCCTTCCACATTGTCACGGACGGAGAGACTCACGTCCTGGAAGTCGAAGTCCACACCCGGGTGCAGCCGTAACAGCACCTCCGGCACTGCCCGCTCCTGCGCCTCGACGCGAATGCGGACAACGGTCTGAAAGCCCCGCACCCCAGCACCTCCGCGCCAGACCAGGCTTGCCGGGATCAACCGACCACTGCTGGCACTCGGCGCGCGGACCTCAATGGTCTTCGTGGTCTGGTAGAGGGTCAACAGGACGATGGGGATCGGCGGTTTACCAATGGCAGCGCGCCCCGTGCAGGCGGCCTCAATGGCCCCCTGGAAGGCGTCCGAGGAGTCGAAGTCCCTGGCGGCCGTGCTCGCGACCTGGATTGTGCTGCCGTCCCACGGTTTGGCACCCCACCACTCCGGACGCACCAGCGGGATGTCGTCGCTCTCGATAATGATTCGGCCAGCGGACACACCGCCGCGCGACTCCAGCGGCCAGGTGTTGACGGAGGGCGGGAGGGTGATCATGTCGCCATCCACAGTCACGACCGGCAGCCTGGTGCGGTCAAAGCCAAAGATCTGTTGGCTGCCAGCGCGGATGGTTCCGCGGATGACGAGCGTCGCCCCCCAATCGATGCGGAGGATGGCGCCGTCGGCAAAGAACCACTGGACCCCCTGCTCGCAGACCCAAGGAGCGTCCCTCGCCGGAAGCAGGTACCGCCCGGGCGGGAAGTACAGAATCGTACCGGATCGGACAGCCTCGATGGCCGGCCCGATCGGTAGACCAAAGGCATCGGATCTGCTGCTGTAGACCCTGTTCGGCTCGGATATCTCCGCGAGCACGTTCACCAGTTCAGAGTCATAGTCATACAACATGGCAGCACCTCAGAAGAGACCGACCCCGCGACGAGGAACAGGGACACAGCCACCCAGGAGCATTCCCGTCAATCCCGCAGCACCACAGGCGTAGCAGCAGGTGCCGCGGCTGAGGTCGGTCATGGCCGCGTCGTCCAGGCCATCCGAGTTAAGGTCGCCCGGCGACACACTCCTAAATGCAAAACCGCCTGGATTGTCCCCCGGGTCGGTGGGGCGTACCCGACCAAACCAGATCGGATCCGTCATGCGCCCAGTTCCGCTCCCAAAGTACACATACAACCTTCCTGTATTGAATGGGAGACCCGTGCCTCCCCATGTCTCCGTGAAACTAGATGGAGCTCCGACCATGAGATCAGCGAAGCCGTCTCCATTCAGGTCAGCACCATTGACGCCACTGCCAAAATCAATACTACCTCCTGCATCAATCGGCTCACTCAGGACTTCAGGAGGGCCATCGAGGCCGGACGCTCCTCGATACAAGTAAAGCCTTGCATCCCCTTCCAAACCGAATGCGACTTCTCCGAGACCGTCACCCTCCAGGTCACCCACTGGCGTGACCGCCTGAACAAACGCGTCTGAATCAATTCCACCCGAGGCCCCCCCAAACGAACGTCCGCGTGAAACTCCGCCGCCCGACTGGCCGAAGAGGACCGTCCACCCATGACCACTTCGCGAAAATATCCGATCAACAACGACAATGTCACCGTAGCCGTCCTGATCGACGTCTCCGAGTTCGCTCAGCACCTCCACCCACGGCCGGGGCAGAATCGAGTCGAGGGGCATCATCTGCTGAGGCCTATCGCCGAGCCCGGTCGGTGAGCCATGGTAGACCAGCAAGACGGACGCGAGAACGGACCTCCGATCAGCGTCATAGAAGACGACGGTCGTGACAAGATCTGAATATCCGTCTCCGTTCCAGTCGACCGCCGCCTCCGAATCCACTTCCGCACCAGGAGTTGAGAAGGCGCTCATCCGCACGACACGCGGCATGCCGTGTGGGTTGCTCTCGATCGCGTGAGTCGTACCAGGAGACTCCGAAACACCCCCGATGCCGAGATAGCCAATGTCGGCAAGCCCGTCGCCATTGAAGTCCCCGACATGGGCACGAGTACCTGTGACGGGAACCTGTGTGACCGTCGCATACACCCTCGGTGCCCTCGGCCCGCCGGGTCCTCCCTCCACGACGTAGAAGGTCCGCGTCCGGTCCGGGTTGGATTCCCCCGACAGCGTCAACAGATCGTCATGCCCGTCGCCGGTGAAGTCCCGGATGGTCCCCCAGCTTGAGTCCACGGGCGTGTCTGTCCTCCTCACCTCGAACTCCCAAGTGTACGACGCCCGCGACCCCGTCACCCCCGAGCGCCGCCCGAACAGCCGCCAGTACACCACGCCCGGCGGCAATGCTGTCGCCGGCCGCACCGTGCTTCCCTCGGCCTCCAGCGTCTGGAGCACCCGCGTACAGCAGCGGTCGGCGCACACCTCCACCCGCGCGCCCGTCGTCCCCTCGGGCAGCGCCCAGCGGAACGACGGCCGCTGCGAGGTAACCCGCGACACCGACTGCGGCAGGATGGGCCGCGGCGGCGCGATCGCCGGGTCGCCCGGCCGCACACCCGCATCGCCCGTGCACTCGCTCCCCGGCGCCGGGACGCCCATCGGGTCGATGGGCACCTCCAGGCGCATGCCCGCGTCGGATCGCACATCGGCGGTGACATCGCGCAGTCCTTCGTCACCCGTCGGCGCGACGTCCTCGTGAGAATCGGTAGCGTCCGGCCCTCCGTCCTGCATCAGGGTCGCGTCCATGCCGGTATCGGGCTCGACCGCGACGTCCATCGAGACGGGGGCATCGACTACCATCGGCCGGTCGATGCCCACATCGCCATCGGGCGGAGCCGACCCATCCTCGGAGCAAGCGACCAGGAGACCCATCGCGAAAGTGAGGAGTTGGAGGCACTTCGGTGTTCGATGGTGAGTCGACATGAACCTGGCCCCTAGAGTCGCTGATCCGCTGGCAGGCCGAAGACGATGCTCCTCACCGTGGGAGGTGCGGTCGGTGCTCTCTCATAGTGGAGGACGACGCCTGGTCCAGGGTCGAGGACCCCGGCGCGATACACCCGTACTCCGACGACCGCGCTCTGCACGGAGCCTCGCAGGACACGAATCTCAGAGGACAACGACCCGCCGACGACGAGCAGGGGGGCGCCCCGGCTCATGCGGCGGCTCTCCCGTGCTCCCATCTCGGCCCCGCTGAACAGAGACTGCATGCCCCATTGAATCGAGGGCGAGACTGGCGTACCCGGCGCGATTTGATGCAGGTTGAGGAGCACTACCGGCCGCTCCTGGTCCTGCTGGTTGTCGGTAACCGGTCGCACGGTCGAGAGGAACCGGTGACTGCGGGAGACACAGCCGATCGCCGTGAGGCCCGCCAGAAGGTCACCCTGAAAGGGTGCGACCACTCCCATGCCGTTGGGCATCGAGAGCTCTTTCCGGAGGAAGAGATCAGACCCGTCCGGCAGCTCCATGCCGCGCCGGGGAGAGTCGCGGTCGAGCGGCTTGGGCGTCGATGGTACTCGAGAGTTCTCGAACCGGCAGCCCTCGAGAAAGTGGGTCGCGCTCCACAGGGACATGAGAGCGGCGGCGTCACCGGAGAAGTCACAGCGGCGATAGCGCAGGGGGAGCGCGTTCTGTGCCCTTACGTCGATACCCACGCCACCGCTGAGCACAAGGATGTCGCAGTCCTCGAAGGACAACAGGCAGAGGTCCGCCCCGATCTCGTTGTCGCGATCAATGTATGGGAGGGCGCTCCGGGCGTCCGGAGGGTGGACGACCGGATGGGCGCCGACCTGCACCAGCGGCGTCGAGGCGCCCACGAAGCGGCACGACTGGAAGGCAATGTTCTGTGCCGCTGCGGCAGCGCTATTGAACACGCCGGTGCTCACCTCGACCTCAACCGAGGGCTGGTAGCCTGAGGCATCCGTCGAGAACGCGATGTTTCGTACGGTGATCCCTGGGCAATAGGTCAGACGCAGTACGGGCGCCTGATCGAGCAACTTTCCCGCGATCAACGAAGCGCCCTGTCGACGGCCCCCGCGCCATGCGCCACGTATCACCGTCGCGGTGTCGCTGGGACCGACGCTCGCCCCGCTCGGCGCGATGGGAGGAACACCCGTGCTGTGTTGGAGGACAATCCCGTTACTGGCGGCGTCGCCCCGCACGTCGATCGTGTGATCGACCCAGAGCTCACCTAGCAGCTCGACGACCAGTGGCGGTCGAGAGCGGACATCGGGGAGAGCGGCGGTCGTCGGCCAACGGATGTTTCGATTGTGGATCGCCGCGTCGATTGCAGACTGGATAGCGCCCGAAGCGTCCTGTCCCGGGACGGCACCCCACCACTCGGGCCGTACTGCAGGGACAGCGCTACCGAAGACCACCAGGCCGCCCAGAGACAGGTCGAAGCACCTCGTCGTCTCACAGACGAGAAGCGAGGAGATGTCGAGGATGCATCTCCTCGCAGGAATGAGTACCGCGCCCGGCGCCAGCCAGAGCGTCGTGCCTTGTCGGAACACGACCGAGGCGCCAAAGATGTTGTTCCGGCGAGCGTCGATGTTCGCCTCCCGGTTCTCTCTCATCCCTGGAGATAGACTGAAGTTGATCTGCCAGTTGGCTGTCACGAGCGGGTCGTGATCGATCGGGTAATGTCCGGGAGGCACGTAGAGCGTTCCGCGTCTCCCCGCGGCCAACAGCGCAGCGATGGCCCCCTTGAAGCCGGCCAGGTTGGCCGACCCCGCGATCGGATCAGCCCTCACCCCATACGCGGTGACGTCGACAACTCTGTTGAGATCATTGATTAACGACATGGCCCAACCACCTCGCCGCTCATGGTAGCGCTGTCCCGTCGAGGGTGAACGTGGCCGCGGTGGCCCCGGCCAGTTGCACCACGTTCCAGCGAACGAAGCGGAGCGCCCCATCGAAGTGCTGGTTGCAGGTCTCGCCGTCCGCGACCAGCGGGAGAAAGCGGCCCAACGGCGTGAAGCCGTCCTTGAAGCTCATGCTGGTCTCCATCGCGACGTGTATGACCGGATCGCTCGCCCCTTCGAACCCGATGAGGGTCAGCGTCAGTTGGAGCCCGCGGAAGTTGATCAACTCCACGGTATCCAGCGGCTCCGACGGACCAATGGCCGTCACCCTCCTGGGACCCTGCGTGAAGAGGATGACGGCCTCCATGGCGCGCTACCAAGCCATGCCGAGAATCTCGAAGGTAAAGCTCGTCGTGTTGGCGTTGAGCGTCGCCACATAGCGGAGGTAGCGGAGCACCCCGGAGTCCACGCTGCCGACCTCCGTGAGGTTGGAGGTCGTCACCGCCGTGAAGGTCACCAGGTCGACCCAGTTGCCGGGGTTGTCGTCGTTGAACATCGAGGTCTGCACCTTCACTGCGACGCTGGCGCCCGCGCCGCTGATGAAGTACCCGCGTAACGCCAGGTCGAAGCGTAGACCGCTGACCCCCTGGAGGTCGATGGCCTCCTTCGAGGCCTGCGTCGCGGTCGCCGAGAGGGTGGTCGAGCCGCGGGTGATACTGATGGGTTGTCCGGCCATGATCGAGCTCCTTGGTTGTGCTGTGTGCGATCGTCTATCGACGGGCGATGATCTCCAGGTCAGTCGTAGACCACCCCCGACAGCGAGAACTGGTACGCGTCGGCGCCCTCACCCGCGAACTCGAAGGCGTTCCACCATAGGTAGCGCAGCAGGCCCGGGAAATTCTGGGTCATCACCAGCCCCTTCCCCTCAGTGAACACGAAGACGCCGATGATGGGGGCGTTGTCGACGTCCTTGAGATCCATGGCGGTCTGCAGGGCGATGGAGAGGTGGGGCGAGTCGGGGTTCTCGACGCCGACGAGATGGAGGGCAAGTCGGGCCGTGCGAAAGCCGGTGACGTCGACCGCGTACTCGATTCCGACCGCCCCCGCGGAGGTGACCCGCTCGATGCCGTTGGTCAGTTGGACGATCCTGCTGCCCATGATCAGTGCTCCAGCCTTGAAGAGACGCCGCGCACGGCGGTCACAGCTCCACCACCTGGACGAGGTACAGCGTGCCGGTGCCTGTCAGCAGGCGCGCGCTCACGACCTTGTTGCCCGGCCACACCCTGATGCGAGCTATCTTGCTACCCGGAAACATCGCGAGGTCTTGCGGAGTGCTCGTCGGCGTCGTCAACGAGTCGCTCGCCCGACCCGACCGGAGCAGCACCGTCGCCGACGCGCTCATCCCAGCAAGGAACACGTCGTAGATTCCCGACGCCACGTCGTCGAGGGTCTCGGTCGTGTCGGTGAGATCGAGTCCGTAGGTGTTGGAGCCGTCGTTGAGGCAGCTCAGTTGCGCGGCCCGGCCTATCTCTTCATCGAAATAGCGATTGAAAGCCACTCCGCACCTCCCGAGTCAGCCCGCCATTTTACGGACAATAGAGTGCCTGTAGGGACTGCTGGCCCTGACCCTCCCAATGCCCTCGTCATCCAAGGCCCAACGGACCTCAGTCCTAATCATATACCCCCCCCCCCGGATTTTCTGTCAACCGCTGCGATCGTCGAATTGTTGAATCTGGCGTGGGTGACCACTCGCATCACCCCGGCACGCCCACCCGATGCGCGACGCCTCGCCCTATCACCCCGGCAGGAGCCACCCCTCGCCGGTCGCCGCGAGCTCTCTCGCCCTGGCCAGCTCGTCCTCGGGCCAGTCTTCGGTCACCAGCGCGAAGATCCCATGGTCGAAGGGCTTGCCCTCCGCCGGGGTCTCCAGCACCAGGCGCTCTCGCTTTCCCTCCCGCAGCAGCTCCAGCGCCCGGTGGTGGCAGAAGGGGTTGTTGCCAGTGCGCCCGAACACCACGTGCGCCGTCCACGAGCACCCGCCCAGGCACTCGTCTCCGTAGTAGCAGCCCGCGCAGTATCCCCAGAGGTCGTCGCGGGTGCGCTCCCTGGTGAAGCGCAGCGCCCCGGCGCGCTCCCAGATGTCCACCAGCTTGTCGTCGCGGACGTTGCCGCCGACATAGTCCTTTGTCGGAAGGGAGGGGCATCCCTTGATCGACCCGTCGGCCTCGATGCCCAATGAGAGACGGCCGGCGCCGCAGGCCGCCATGTGCCCTCGCGGCATCCTCCCCCGAAGCTCCGTCTCATACGGACCAAAGTACCCGATATCATTCCCCGGCCAGAGCCTGATGCGGTGTTGCTTCAAGCGACGCGCTGCTCTGGCGATGAGCGGCATCACCTCCAGCACCTGATAGGGCTCGAGGATCAACCCCGGCTCGTCGGCCGCGCGCCCCATCGGGACGGTCATCGACACCTGCCACGCGTGCATCCCAGCGGCGATGAGGTGGTCGAGCAACGGCTCGATCTGCCGCAGCGCCGGCCGGGCGATCTGCGTGTTGCAGCTCACCGGGATGCCCACCGCCTTCAGGTTGGCGATGGCCTCCATGGCCGCGCGCCAGCTCCCCTGCACGCCCCGCAGCGAGTCGTGCATCTCCTCAAGCGCGTCGACGGACACCGACGCGCTCTGGATGCCCGCCTCCTTCGCCTGGCGCGCCCGCTCGGGGGTCATTCCCCTGCCCCCGGTGGTCATGGTGAGCTCCATGCCGCGCGCCCGCACCTCCTGCCCGATGCGCACCCAGTCGTCTCTCAGGTAGGCCTCTCCGCCGATGACGGTGACCTCCTTGCAGCCGATCTCCTCGAGCTGGCGAACCAGGTCGAGGGCCTCTTCGGTGCTGAGCTCGTCGGGCCGGGAGCGCCCCGCGCGAGAGCCGCAGTGGCGACACGCGAGGTCACATTGGAGGGTGAGCTCCCAGACGGCGATGATGGGGCGAAACGCGCGGTCGACGTCCCTCGCCTCCCCCGCCAGCGGCAGCCGCCGTCGAGCGGGCTCGGCCTTCGGGGCGATGGGCAGCGTGCGAGGGCGAGGCGGGAGTTGTGTCATGAAGGGTGATTGGCAATCACGCGCCGGCGTCGGGGCGGGGCGGGGAGCCGTACCGCACGCCGATGCTGCCGTCGCCAGCGTCCTGCGAGGGCTGGCCCGCGTCCGCCGGGAGCCCGTAGAGCGGCGCGATGCCGCCGTCGTCGGAGGGGCCACCCGAGTCCACCCCGGTGTCCGGAGGACCGCCGTACATCGCCAGCATGCCGCCGTCGTCGTTGGGGAAGCCCGCGTCGGTCATGCCCGTGTCGGTGGCCGGGCCCGTGTCAGTGGTCGCGCCCGTGTCGGTGGTCGCGCCCGTGTCGGTGGTCGCGCCCGTGTCGACCACGGCGGCGTCGACGGCGGGGGCGGGGTCATCGCTGCAGCCGGTGGCCGCGAGGCTGGCGGCGAAGGTGAAGGCCGCCGCGCGCGAGAGGCGCTGCGTCGCGCCGGGGATCACCCTCGACGCGATGGAGGCCGAGAGCGCCGTGCGGCAGAAGGGGCACGAGCGCTCGGTGGCGCGGACGTGCCGCGCGCAAGAAGGACAAGGAACCAGGGAAGACGCCATCAGTGAACTCTCCTACGAAGCAGGTTGTTGGAAGAAAGAGACTACAATTTCCGCGGTTTTGTCAAACTCCAGCGTCATCGGGACGCGGGGGTGCGCCATAGAGGGGGAAGACGCTGGCGTCCCTGGCGGGGGGCGATCCGTAGTCGGCGTTGACGTTTCCCTCGTCGTCCGGAGGGCCCGCGTCGACCGGCGGAGGGGCGCCGTACTCCGGGCCGGGAGCGCCGTCGTCGTCGGGCACGCCGGAGTCCACCGGAGGGGGGTCGCCGTAGAGCGCCACGATGCTGCCGTCATCCGAGGGGCCGGTGTCGGCCGGCCCGGCGTCGCGCGCTCCGTCGTCGGTGGCGACGGGGCGGTCTACCACCGCGGGGGCGTCGGTGGTGGAGGCGTCGGAGGCGGTGACCGAGCTGCTGCACGCGGCGCTCCCCACGGAGGCCGCGAAGGTGAAGAGGGCCGCGCGGGAGAGGCGTCGGCGGGAGTCGGCGGAGGGCCGCGGGGCGAGCGCGGAGGCGAAGGCCGCGCCGCAGAAGGGGCACGCGGCGTCATCGACCCTCACGTGACGAGAACAACCAGGACAGGGGCTTAGCGGTCGGTACATGGGATTCTCTCTCTTGTCCGTAGAAGGGGTGTTCAGTCCGTGAGCCAGCCTTCGCCGGTCTCCGCGAGTCGCTGCGCCCTGGGGAGCTCGTGCTCGGGCCAGTCTTCTTCCACGATGTCGAAGAGCCCGTGGTCGAAGGGCTCTCCCGGGGCGGCCTCGATGCGGATCACCCGCTCGCGCCGGCCCTTGCGCAGAAGCTCCAGCGCCCGGTGGTGGCAATAGGGGTTGTTGCCAGGGCGGCCCAGCAGCACGTGCGTGGTCCACGAGCACCCGGCGCGGCAGGTGTCGTTGTAGTAGCAGTCACGGCAGTGGCCCCAGAGGTCTTCGACGGTGCGGTCGCGGGTGAAGCGCAGCGGGGCCGAGCGCTCCCAGATGTCCTTGAGCGAGGCGTCGCGGATGTTGCCGCCCGTGTACTCCAGCGTCGGCAGCGAGGGGCATCCCTTGATGGATCCGTCGGCCTCGATGCCCAGCGTGGAGCGGCCCGCGCCGCAGGAGGCCATGTGCCCCCGGGGCAGCGTCCCCCGGAGGAGCGTCTCGTAGGGGCCGAAGTATCCGATGTTGTTTCCAGGCCAGATGCGAACCCGGTTGGCGTCCGCGACGGGCTTCAAGCGGGCCAGCATCGCGAGCACCTCGAGCATCTGGTAGGGCTCCAGCAGCAGCTCGGGCTCGTCGACCGCGCGGCCCATGGCGACGGTGATCTGCGTCTGCCAGGAGTGGATTCCCGCGGCCACCAGCCGGTCGAAGACCTCGGGCATCTCCTTGATGCTCTTTCGACCGAACTGCGAGTTGGCCGAGAAGGGAATGCCACCCTTCTTGAGGTTGGCCATGGCCTCGAAGGCCGACCGGAAGCTGCCCTTCACGCCCCGCAGCGCGTCGTGGGTCTCCTCCAGCCCGTCGACGCTCACGCTCACGCTCCGGATGCCCGCCTCCTTCGCGGCGATCACCCGCTCCAGGGTGAGCCCGCGGCCGCCGGTGGTCATGGTGCAGTCCATCCCGTGGGCGCGCACGGCGCGGGCGATGGTGGTCCAGTCGTCGCGGAGGTAGGCCTCGCCGCCGATGAGGGTGACCTCCTTGGTTCCGAGCTCGGCCATCTGACGGACGAGGTCGAGGGCCTCGTCGGTGCTGAGCTCGTCGGGCCGCGAGCGCCCCGCGCGCGAGCCGCAGTGACGGCACGACAGGTCGCAGCGCAGGGTGATCTCCCAGACGGCGTAGATGGGGCGCCATCGCTGGTCGATGGGGCGGGTCTCGTTGGCCAGCGGCAGGTTGCGCCGGGCCGGGGCCGCTGTCGGGGCGATGGGGAGCGAGCGGGGGCGGGGTCCGAGATCTGTCATGGGTGTCGCGTAGGGTACTTCGGAATGTGCCAGCGTGGCTCAGGCCAGCGCCGGGGTGCTGCGTCCGCGCAGGGTTGAGCAAGGCGCGGGCCGTAGGTCCAGATACTTCACCCCCTCCCCCACCGTCTGCTAACCGGTCGAGCCATCATGGAACGCAAGCTCCGCGTCGGCGTCATCTTCGGCGGTCGCTCTGGCGAGCACGAGATCTCCCTCCGCTCCGCGCGCTCGATCGTCGACGCGCTCGACCGCGACCGCTACGAGCCGGTGCTTCTGGGCATCGACCCGGACGGCCGCTGGCACCTGCACGACGCCGCGAGGGCGCTGCTGGAGGCGCCGGGCGCGCCGCTGCAGCTCGACCGCACGGCCCCCTCGGTCGCGGTCTCCCCGGGCGGGTCGTCGACCTCGATGGTCACCACGCAGCCCTCGGCCCCGGCGGTGGGCTCTCTCGACGTGGTCTTCCCGGTGCTCCACGGCACCTACGGCGAAGACGGGACCGTCCAGGGGCTTCTGGAGATGGCCGATGTCCCCTATGTGGGGAGCGGCGTGCTGGGCAGCGCGGCGGGCATGGACAAGGACGTCGCCAAGCGGCTGCTTCGCTCCGCGGGGCTGCCGGTGGTCGACTGGTTCGTGGTGCGCTCTCACCAGAACCGCAGCCCGGACGACGTCGCCCGGGAGGTGGAGTCGCGCTTCGGCTGGCCGGTCTTCGTGAAGCCCGCCAACATGGGAAGCTCCGTCGGGGTCTCCAAGGCTCGCAAGGCCGAGGAGCTCGCCGGGGCCCTGGCGGCGGCCTTCCGATATGACACCAAGGTGCTCATCGAGCGCGGCCACGCGGTGCGAGAGCTGGAGTGCGGGGTGCTGGGCAACGACGACCCGAGGGCCTCGGTGGTGGGGGAGATCGTCCCGACGCACGAGTTCTACTCCTATGAAGCGAAGTACCTCGACGAGAACGGGGCGCACCTGCGCATCCCCGCGGCGCTGACGCCGGGGCAGTCCGAGGAGATTCGCCGGATGTCGGTAGAGGCCTTCGCCGCGCTGGAATTGTCGGGCCTCGCGCGCGTCGACTTCTTCATGGACAAGACCGACGGGGCGCTCTTCATCAATGAGGTGAACACCCTCCCCGGGTTCACCAGCATCAGCATGTACCCCAAGCTCTGGGAGGCCAGCGGGCTCCCCTACGCCGAGCTGGTCGACCGGCTGGTTCGCCTGGGGCTGGAGCGCGCCGCGACCCGCCGGGGGCTCTCTACCAAGGTGTAGCGGTCACACCACCAGCTCGACGCGCTCCTCCAGCGGGTCGGCGGGCAGCGTCTCGCCCCGCTCGGCGGCGCGCAGCAGGCGCCAGATGTGCCTGCCCAGCACGTCGATCTCCGTGGAGGCGAACTGCTCCCCCCCGAAGCGCTTCACCAGCGCGGTCTGGGCCTTCAGCATCCGGGCGTCCTGCTGGAAGATCTGCATCGCCAGCGGCTTGATGGCCCGCTTCACCACCGCGTGCGGGACCCTCAGCCGGAAGCTCACCACCGCCCAGAGCCGCGTCTCGAAGTCGGACACCGGGGTCATCGCCGTGGCCACCAGCAGGTGGTTCTCTTCCCCCATCCGATATTCCACCTCGGAGATGCTCGGGAGGATGAAGCGGTCGAAGTGCGTCACCGCGCCTCCCGATGGGGAGAGCAGCCGCGCCACCAGCCCCGGAGGGCGCGACTCGCCGAGGTACTCCGCCTCGACCCGGTCGCTGCCCCGGCGCACCACCGCGGTGATGGTCAGGCCGCGGCTGTCGCTGCGAAACAGTCCCTTGTGCAGGAAGGCCGTGTGTGGGACGTCGAGCGCGTTCTCCGTCGCCGCGTGGAGGGTGCTCTCCGCGGTGACCATCGAGACCACGTGGTCGTAGCCCGGCGCGGACATCATCGCGAAGCGATAGGGCTCCGTCGTCGGGGCCGACTCGGGCGTGGCGTATACCCAGATGAAGCCGTCCTGCTCGCGCGTCGGGAAGGAAGGAACCTTCCGGGCGCGGCTCTCGGCGTCATCGGACACCCTCGACGGGATGAAGCGACAGCCGCCCTCCGCCCCGAAGCGCCAGCCGTGGTAGCCGCACACCAGCTCGGAGCCCTGGAGGTAGCCCTCGGAGAGCGGGACGTTGCGGTGGGGACAACGGTCGAGCAGCGCCGCGGGCCGCCCGCTCGCCCCGCGAAAGAGCACCAGCGGGATGTCCCAGACCATCACCGCCAGGGGCTTGTCGGCGAGCTCCTCGGAGCGCGCCACGATGTACCAGGCCTGGAGCACCCTCGCGACCGACACCTGGCCGCGCGTGAGGTTCTTCAACGGAACCAACGCTGCCGGGAGGCGAACCCGTGAGGTCTCGTCGTTCTCATCCATGACGCGGCGTTGTAGCGTACCTGCACCCCCCATGGCGACCGTCGCAAGCGCCACCCGGGCGCGCCCGCTGCTCTTCGATGCGCTCCCTTCCCTGGCGGAGACGGTGCCGTTTCTTCCGCTCGCGGAGGTGCCGACGGCGGTCGAGCGCTGCGCCGCCCTCTCCCCATACCTCGGCCGCGACGATGTCTGGATGAAGCGCGACGACCTCATCTCTCCCGTGTATGGAGGCAACAAGGTTCGTCGGTACGAGTTCGTGCTCGCCGACGCGAAGGCCCGCGGCGCGACCCGCATCGTCACCCTCGGCGGCATCGCCTCCACCCAGGTGATGGCCACCGCCCGCTTCGGGCAGCACCTTGGCATTCCCGTCACCGCCGTGCTCTTCGATCAACCCGTCACCCGCTTCGCCCGAGAGGCGATCCTCACGGACGTCGACGCGGGCGCGACGCTCATCCACGGCGGCGGATACCTCCGCAGCGCCTGGAGGTTCTACAAGGCCCGAAAGACCCACGGGGCCTATGTGATCAACCCCGGGGCGGCCTCGCCGAGGGCCAACCTGGGATACGTCGACGCCATGCTGGAGCTCGCCGCGCAGGTCGAGCGGGGAGAGATGCCCCGCCCCGACGTCATCGTGCTGCCCACCGGGTCGTCGGGCACCCTCGCCGCGCTCGCCCTCGGGGCCGCGTGGCTGGGCTGGGACACGGAGATCGTGGGCGTCCGCATCACCCTGCGCATCGCCACCAACGCCCTCACCATCGGGCTCATCCGCGAGCGCACCGCCCGCTGGATCGCCGCGAGGGCGCCGGAGTTCGGCCGGGCGCTGGGCTCACGGCGAGGGCGATATCGACTCTTCCATGGCGCCATCGGAGAGGGCTACGGATACCCGACAAGGGAGTCGATCGAGGCCATGGAGTGGTATCGAGCGCTCACCGGGAAACCCGGCGAGGTGACCTACTCCGCGAAGGCCCTGGTGGGGCTGCGGGCGGTGGCGAGAGACCCGGCCTATGCGAAGAAGACGATATTGCTCTGGCAGACGCTCTCGGACGTGCGCCCGGTGATCCCCGAAGGGACCAGGGAGAGGGTGCCGAGGGATCTTCAGTGGGTCTTCGAGGGGAGCGTGCCGGCGTAGGCGGGGAGCGAGGAGGCTGTCGTCAGCGATTGAGCATATGGACGGCCTCGCCGATGGCGGCCTTGGCGGCCTCCATCACGGTCTCGCCCAGCGTCGGGTGGGGATGGATCGTCAGGCCGATGTCCTCCACGAAGGCGTCCATCTCCATGGCGAGCGCGCCTTCGCTGATGAGGTCGGCGGCCTCGGGGCCGACGATGTGCACCCCGATGACCTTGTAGTCATTATGATGGGGGCCGGTCTTCTCGCCGATCACCTTCACGAAGCCGTCGGTCTCCATCACCGCCATCGCGCGGCCGCTCGCCGAGAAGGGGAACTTCCCGACCTTGTACTCGAGCCCCTTCGCCTTCGCCTCGTGCTCGAAGAGGCCCACCGAGGCGATCTCCGGGTGCGTGAAGGTCGCCGCCGGAATGGCCCGCCAGTCGCGAGCGCTCTTCATCCCCGCGATGACCTCCGCGGCGATCTCGCCCTCCTTGCTCGCCTTGTGCGCGAGGTAGGGGCCGCCCGCCACGTCGCCGATCGCGTACACGCCCTTCACGTTGGTCTCGAAGCGGTCGTTGATCAGCACGTGGCCGCGCTTGTCCTGCGCCAGGCCGATCTTCTCGAAGCCGTTGCCCTCGTGGTTGGGGCGCATGCCCACCGCCACCAGCACCACGTCGGTGTCGACCTTCTGGATGGTTCCGCCCACGTCGAGCGTCACCTTCAGCGAGCCGTCGGCGTTCTTCTCATAGCCCTGCGCCTTGGCGCCGGTGATGAACTTGCAGCCCGACTTCCCCATCGCCTTCGTCACCACGTTGACGAGGTCGTCGTCCATCGTGGCGAGCACCTTCGGGAGAAACTCCACCACCGTCGTGTCGACGCCCAGCTTGGAGTAGACCCCGCCGAGCTCCATCCCGATGATGCCGCCGCCGATGATCAGCAGCCGCTTGGGCAGCGGGTTGAGGCTCACACCCTCCTTGGCCGAGATGATCTGCTTGCCGTCGTACTGGAAGCCCGGGATCTCCACGGGGCGGGAGCCCGTGGCGATGATGATCCCCTTGGTGGCCTTGACGGTCTGCACGCCCTCCGCGGTCTCGACCTCCAGGGTATTGGCGTCGACGAAGCGCGCGTTGCCCTTGAGGAGCTCGGAGCCGTTGCCCTTCACCAGGCCCTGAACCCCGGTGGTGAGCTTCTTCACGATGCCGTTCTTCCACTCCTGCATCTTCGCGGAGTCGACGGCCACGCCCGACACGGTCACGCCCATGGTGCCCGCGTGCTTGGAGCGCTCGACGAAGTTCGCGGCGGCGATGAGCGCCTTCGAGGGGATGCAGCCCCAGTTGAGGCACACGCCGCCCCAGGAATCCTTCTCGATCACCAGGGTCTTCAGCTTCAACTGCCCGCAGCGGATCGCCGCCACGTAGCCGCCAGGACCCCCGCCAATCACGATCGCATCGTAGGTCTTCGTAGTGCTCATTGGATTCCCTGTCTCACCCGGTGTTCCATGGAGAGGTCTGTGGGCCTCTCCGGGGTCTCGTCTAGTGTCCGCCCGCGTCGTGCGCGGGCGCCACGGGGGCGCGCTCCATCGCCTCGGCCTGCTCTCGCAGGTGCCACGGCCGCTCGGCGTACACGTCGTCGAAGAGCGTGGCCCGCTCCACCGCCGGCGCCGCCTCGGCCTCCGCGATGGCCGCGCGAATCTCCGCGTCGATCTCCGACTGCATCGCCGCCTCGCGCGCCTCGTCGTGCAGCCCATAGGCCACGAGGAAGCGCTTGAAGCGATCGAGCGGGTCTTTCTTCAGCCACGCCTCGACCTCGGCCTGGTCGCGGTAGCGCGTCGGGTCGTCGCTCGAGGAGTGCGCCCCGATGCGGTACGTGACGCTCTCGATGAGCGTAGGGCCGCCGCCCTGCCGCGCCCGCTCGGCCGCGTCGCGCACCGCGCAGTACACCGCCAGCACGTCGTTGCCGTCGACCCTCACGCCGGGCATCCCGTAGGCGATGGCCTTGCTCGCGAAGGTCGGCGCCGCCGTCTGCTGGCTCGAAGGGATCGAGATGGCCCAGTGGTTGTTCTGACAGACGAAGACCACCGGGGCCTTCCAGACACCCGCAAGGTTGAGCGCGTTGTGGAAGTCGGGCTGCGAGGTGGCGCCGTCGCCGAAGAAGGCCACCGCGACGGAGTCCTTCCCCTGCTTGCGCATCGCCCACGCCGTGCCCACCGCCTGCGGAATCTGCGGGCCGATGCAGCTGCTCCACGACACCTGGTTTACCGAGCGGCCGGAGAAGTGCGAGGGCATCTGCCGGCCCTTCTGCACGTCGAGCCCGTTGCCCCAGCACTGCGCCACGTAGGTCGCGAGGGGGAAGCCGCGCACCAGCATCACCGCGCCCTCGCGCAGCCCCGGGAAGACCCAGTCGTCGGCGCGCAGCGCGAAGCCCGTGGCCACCGGCGTGGCCTCCTGCCCCTTCACCTCGCCGTAGAAGCCGATGCGCCCCTGGCGCTGCACGATGAGCATCTTCTCGTCGAGCGTGCGCAGCCGGCGGAGCTCGCGGTACATGCGCTTGAGCGTGGCGTCGTCGACGTTGGGGTCGCGCGACACGTCCCCCTCGTCGGTGAGCACACGAAGGAGTCCGAACATCGGGTCGTCCGCGGAGGCCAGCGTCAGGCTCATGGCGGCGCGCAAGCTAGCAGATCATCGGCCCCGAGGCGTAGGGCGCAATTCGCTGAAAATTACGGGATGTCAGAGCAGGTTGGGGAGCGAGAGCAGCACCTGCGCCCCGCCCGCCGTGGGGGCGAGCGAGGGCTGCACGGCGAAGCGGTCGAGGGCCGCGGTGCTCGAGCGCGCCGAGCGGGCGTCGGGGCGGCCCAGCACATAGCCGAGGAGGCCGCCGCCGATCATCCCGGCCTCGACGATGAGCGCGGGGCCGGTGAGCGAGTCGACCGAGGAGTCGGCGAAGAGCAGCACCGAGAGACCGACGCCCACCAGGCCGCCAGAGAACACCCCGAGGTCCATCCAGCGGACCTGCGCCTCGGAGGGATGGAGGGTGTTGGCGAGGGCCGCCGCGGCGCCCGCTCCGACGAGCTCTCCCACCATGCCCGCGATGGGGACGTCGTTGCCGTCGGCGTTCACCAGCCCCGCGGCGGTGAGACCGAAGACCGCGCCCCACAGCCCGCCTGATCCCACGAAGGAGGCCGAGGCGGGGCGCGACTCCGCCAGCGCCCCGAGGGTGTAGCCCAGCCCGGCGCCCAGCACCGCGCCCGCCCAGATGGTCGTCGCTACGCCCTTCTCGTTCCAGCGCAGCTCGTCGGCGCCGTAGATGCCCAGCAGCACGCCGCCCACGAGGCCCAGCGTGAGGCCGCTGCCCGCAGCCGTCCCCCGGCCCCGACGGATGGGACCGCCGTTGCGCTCGGCCAGGTAGAGCGCGCCCGCTCCGGCGGCGCCCAGCACCAGCGGCAGGGAGACCGCCGCGCGCACGTCGTCGATCTCGAACATCACATCGAGCCAGGCGCCGGTGCCGAGGCCGAGGCTGATGGCCGAGGCGTAGAGCCCGACCGCCTCGAGGCTGCCCCGGGCCTGGTTGGGGTCCTCGTCAGGAGACGCGGGGGCTTCGGGCGTGGTCGGTCGGGCGGCAAGGCGGGTGGCCAGCCGGTCGAGCACCGCGACGGAGGCGTAGGACTGGCCCCATGGGCTCTGCCCGGTGAGTCGAGACTGCAACACCCGCTGGGCCTCGGCGGCACGCCCTCGGGCGATGAGGTCGACGGCCTCGTCGATGGCGCGGCGGTCGTCGGCGCCGGGCTCGCAGGAGGGACACTGCAGCGCAGGAGACTCGACGGAGGGCGGAGGTGGCGGCGGCGGAACCTCGGCGGGAGCCTGCTGAGCCCACGCGAGCGCGGGGAGGAGCGACAGGAGCGACGAGACACCCGCGACGGCCGAGACCCGGAAGGAAGCTCTCATGGTGTCGAATGGACTGCACGGCACAGGCCACCGGCGTCAATGGAGGATTGAAGCGATGGGGCGAAGCGTGAAAGGATCCGCGGCTCCAATGGCGAGAACCAGTCGGTGGCTGATGGGCATGGTCGCCGCCGGGGCGTTGGGGCTGACGGGGTGCCCGAGCGATCCGAGGCCGAGGGAGGTCGCGGAGGGGTCGATGGACGCGGGGGCGCGCGACGTGGTGGCGCCCGCGACGCTCGGCGACAGCGACGGCTCCGAGCAGCAGCCGCCCACCACCGGGCGGGCGGCGATGAGGGCGTGGCTGGCCGCGGGCTCATGGCGGCGGTGGCGCTGCGAGGCGGCGGCGCACCCGGGGGGCGGGCTGTCGCCGCATACGCTCAACCGCATCTGCAACAACGGCGTGCTCGCCGACGCCCCCGAAGGGGCTCCGTGGCCGGTGGGCTCCGCGTCGGTGAAGGAGCTTCACCGGGTGGGCGAGAGCGACCCGGTCGTCGGCTATGCGGTGTACCTCAAGGTGCGCGAGGGCACCGAGGGGAGCAGCTGGTTCTGGTTCGAGTATGTGCGGCCGGGCGTGACGCTCGACCCGCCGGTGCCGAGCGAGGCCGACGGGACGGTCGCGGAGGGCTTCGGCGACCACGGCGCCGCCCGCACCGTCTGCGTGAGCTGCCACCAGCGCAGCGGAGCGAACGACTCCGGGGTGACGGGCCACGGGGAGTTCGTGTTCACCAGGGTGCCAGCGCCGTAGGGGCCGCTCAGAGCCACCCCTTTCAAGGTCTCAAGGGACACTTGATCGTCGCCCCACCCATGCCTGGGGTACGGCGTGCGGCCACTGCATCGTCGTGCAGCGCCTGACCCCAGGCAACATCAGGTGGTCACCTTCGCGCGACGCGAAGGTTGCAAGGGGAACGGCGCGACGTGGGTGGGTGCGGAGCGAGCGCGGAGACTGTGAGGACGGG
>Ga0208117_100049_pt1 | contig 126339 bp, 118 predicted proteins | sample LakWasMet26_LOW6_2_FD_183870 | JGI IMG/M metagenome (GOLD analysis project Ga0208117, IMG submission 183870) | Freshwater sediment methanotrophic microbial communities from Lake Washington under simulated oxygen tension - Sediment Metagenome... | ecosystem: Environmental > Aquatic > Freshwater...
TAAGAAGAAAAATCGGGAAAACCGGTTAACAATGCTATTTATTGGGTGTTGCCAAGTGGCTATTTTTCAAAAAAATCAGCTTGTCTGGCAATTGTGGCTGGAATACGATTTGTTCAGCGCTTCCCTAGGTTCCAGGCAAGTACCGGCCTCTTGTCTCGTTCCCACGCACTACGTTCACCGATATACAGTCGTATCTGCGGGATGTCGTCCTTCCTACAGTCCCTTACCCTACATGTAGATGAGGAACATGCCGATAGGCAGACCTTCCAGGTTTTAAAAACCTGGAAGGTCTAACTTGCAACGTTTCGAACGGAGCAAGAGGCATACCCGTCGGCTTTGATCAGGGGAAACGGCACCTGAAGGTGCAATAATGTTGTCTTTGGTAGTAAGAAGTGATTAATCTGTTTTATAACACGGCCCAGTCATGCTGAAATTCCAGCAGCTTTTGTTGAAGCGCTGCCTCTATCGGAGCAGTTGCCGACGACTGCAAGGGCAGATATTTTGCTCCATGCAAAATCTGCATTCCCCACATCCTTGTGGGTTATGCAGAAGGTAGAGCAATGCAGGAGCTATTGCCGAGGCGGCGCAGGTACCACTGATTTAATAGGCTATTTCCTTTTTATCTGTGCCTACCTGTCAAATCCATGCATCCCCCTGTAGAATACCGTTATCAGCACGTTAAAAAAGGCGAATGGCCTCTAACCACAGATTAACTGAGTTAAGACCTGACGTTGCGCTAAAGACCAAACCGGAAGCGGAAGTAGATGAGCAGCGGTCGTATGTTGGCATAGTCAACTCAGCTACGGTGTTGGTCCGCCGTTGACCCTGTCACCCATACGGTGCTCGCTTATGTGTTTGGCAAACGAACCGATGACGTCTTTAAAAACTCAAAGCGCTGCTTAGCCCCTTTGGCATCAGTCATTACTACACGGATGATAGGCGGCTTACTCGCGCCACTTGGATGTTGACCGGCATGAGATCGGCAAACATATCACCCAAAAGATTGTGCGCAAAAACTGGATCCTCAGAACCTGGATCAAACGACTGACACGTAAGACGATTTGCTTCTCGAAGCTCGAAGTGATGCACGACGGTTATTGGTTTGCTCATCAATAAGGTCGAATTCGGAAAAAACATTTACACATGCTTGCAGATTTAACCCACCACTCAAAAACGATATGACGAATATGATTATGAACGATTGGAAGCCGTCCACAGTCGAACCACTGCTGACCGCCGATATGGATATTCGGCTGAAAGAAATAATGGTCGCCCCAACTTCCGACAGAGCTTCGCTATGATACCTAATTTGCAGACAAGCTCTATTTTAGCGGACTTATTGAAAACAGAAAAAGTCAGCATTCGGCAAGCGGCGTATCGTCTCCTGACGTTATTGGGGCTATCGCTGGCATCGACAGTAGCGCTTGCGGCCTCGTACAGCTTTTCTGGAACCGTTGGCGGCACAAACTACCCAACCTGTATCGACTGGGGTTCCTGGTCGTTGAACGGCAACATCGCTACCTGCAGCAGTTCCATCAATCTTCTTTCCGGCGATAGTATTGTTCCCAATTCGAATCTGACTATCATTGCCAATGGAGGCATTATCCTCCAAGGTTCCAATACTGTCGGCAGCAGTAGCGTCACCGTATCGCTCCAGACAACCTATGGCAACATCTCGATCAGCGGCACAAGTACGATTTACGGCAATGTCGGCAGTAGCAGCGGCGACATCGCCATGACCAATACCACGGTCAACGGCAATGTCAGCACTAGCAGCGGCAAAATCACCATGTCCAATACCACTGTCAACGGCAATGTCAGCACTAGCAGCGGCAAAATCACCATGTCCAATACCACGGTCAACGGCAATGTCAGCAGTAGCACCGGCAACATCACCATGACCAATACCACTGTTAACGGCACCGTTACCACTAACGGCACAATCAGTCTTTCGGGAGGTTCGGTTGCGGGCAATGTGACTGGGGGAAATGGCATTACATCGACCAACGGTACGGTATTTGGAGGCTCGGTTTCGTCTACTAACGGTTCAATCAGTTTTTCAGGAGGTTCGGTTGCGGGCAATGTGAGCGGGAGCAATGGCGTTACATCGACCAACGGTACGGTGTTTGGAGGCACGATTTCGGCCACTAACGGTTCAATCAGTCTTTCAGGCGGTTCGGTTACGGGCAATGTGAGCTCAAACTGTTGCTCAATTACCACCAATAGCACGAATTTAGGTAACGGGGCAACGAGTAGCAGTAACACGGTCAAAATTACGGGCGGAACTATCGCGGGAACGATTTCGTCCAGCGGAGGCAGCGGCATCATTCTCAGTAATGTCATCATGACCAGTGGCAGCATTTCCACGACTAACGTTCCAATTGTTATTTCCAACAGCTCGATTGGTACATCTTCAGCCGTCAATATTACATCCAATAACACGATAACCATTTCCGGCAGCACTATAACCGGCAACGTCACTGGAGGCAATTGGTCCGGGGCGCTGTCTATAAACAGTTCGAGCACCATTTATGGTGTTTGTACGTCCGACAGCAACTCGAATTCCAGCCCTCCCAATTATCCGCATTGTGTCGCGCCGGGCGCCGCCGCCAGCAGCTTTAGTGCAATCGACGAAGCTTATGGTACGTCGCCGACGGTGCAAAGCTACCTTACCGGACACATCTATACGAAGCTGGCGGGGATAGCCTTCAAGCTTAACGTCGCCGCTATCGACAACCAACAGATAGTTAATACTTATGCGGCCGGCGGAAACAAAAACGTGACTATCAAGCTGGTTAATAACAGCGATGGCGTCTGCATCCTCGACAGCTCTGCGGCCAACTACTGCAATGCCGTCTGCACTGCCAAGACGGCAGTAGCCAGTCAGACACTGACTTTTACGTCATCCAATTCCGGTCAGATGCAGTCGGCCAGCTTCACTGTCAACAGCGCCTACCGCAATCTGGCGGTAGTCATGAGCGACGGGGTAGCGACGGCGTGCTCGACCGATGCCTTCTCAGTGCGTCCGCAAAAATTTACGCTTTCCACAACAGCCGCGCTGAACCCGGCAACAGACAAGCTTGCAGCAGGGGAGGACTTTGCCCTGACGGCCGACCCCGGAGTAACGATCGGCTATAACGGAACGCCGGCAGTTAATACGGCAAGCGTTGTCGATCATGTGACGCCGACACCGAATGCCGTTCAGTCCGCATTGGCCTGGAACGATCCAACGTTGCAGAGTGCGGCAGCATCTTCAGGTCTTCCGCAGGCGGTTGGCGGCAGCGTCAGCAATAACTTCCAGTACAATGATGTCGGTACCATCACCTTCAATGCCGATGCGGTGACTGACACGGCTTATACCGGGATTGATCAAAGCAGTAACGATTGCATCCCTGGTTCGACATCGAATACCGCCAGTAGCGGCAAATTCGGCTGCACCATCGGCAGCCCGGCTCTGGGGCCGCTTGGCCGTTTTTATCCCCATCATTTTGCCGTGAATGCAAGCTTCGCTCCCGGTTGCGCAGGCGGCTTCACTTATATGGATAATGACGCGTTGGGCCTTGTTTTGAACGTCACTGCACAAAGCAAGGCTGATGCCACGGTAACACGGTATGTAAGTCCGGCAAGCGCTGCTGTTCCGGTGGCTACTCTCGATGTCGAACTCCGCAATGGCGCCAATGCAACCAACTTACTGTCGCGGCTCTCGCAACCGTCAGTACCCGTACGCAGTTGGACGCTAGGCGTTTACACGGCAGGCAATACCTACCGCTTCGATGCCCGGAACGCAACACCTCAGGTCATGGATGGCGCTTATGACAGTTTGAAGATACGGGCGACAATTACCGATGCTACGGACAGCGTTAAGATCACAACATTCAACGGAGCAAGCGTGATAGCGGTTGCCAGTATTGATTCGCCGACCACCAAGGTGCGATTCGGCCGTTTGTGGCTGGGCAACGCCTACGGTTCCGAGTTGCTGAATTTGCCGGTGCCGCTCAAGATTGAGTACTATGCATATACAACATTGGGCTGGCAGCCGAACGCTCTGGATACCTGCACGCCAATCGCCAACAGTAATTTTAGGTTTTCTTTTCCACCCGGCACAACCAATCATCTGGCTGCCTGCAACACGGCCATAACAGTAACCGGTAACGCACCCGACTATACATTAATTCTTGCCAAGCCCGGCAACACCGGCTGGTCTGACCTTACACTCAATCTAGGAACTGCGGCAATAGGTAATGTTTGCACGGCAGTGGGCATTGCGGGCGGAGCCGATGTCCCTGCCGATATGCCTTGGCTGCAATTCGATTGGAAGGGGACGGGTATGGGCAATCCCACGGCTCGCGCCACTTTTGGTATTTACAAAGGCAACAGTAAACTTATTTATATCAGGGAACTTTATTAATGCGTGGAACTGAATAAATTGGCTACCAATCAGACGGCTCGTTTGCCGTGGCCTGAAAGCGGGACGGCGGCCCCCGGATATTTCGAAACCGGACGGGGTTGCAAGCTTATAAGCCGGCACGCAATTTTAATCCGAGCCTTGGATCATCGCCGTGGATTGCACGTCACTAAATCATCGACAACATTAAAGTTCGCTCTCATCGTAATAGCGCTATCGGTAATGTCCTATCAGAAGCGCGGTCTTAAATCGTCAGCCACGATTCAAATCGCGCGATCCGGATTCCATCAAGCCCGAAGTGGTAGAAATCCTTAGAATATGCCGAGACACAAGATGCGTCACTTCATTCAGCGATGCTATGTGACTGTAAGTTAACTTTGCTTACTTAGAGCAAGCTTTAAATCCAAGAAAATAAACAGACCACCCACCGAGTAAGCCAGATCAAAGCTTGACTGCCTTGAAACGCCCGGCTGCTGAGATGTGCAGCCGACCAAGCAAGGAATAGACACCAAACCGTGCCGGTGAAATTGAAGATAGCCCCAAGGAAAACAAAGGCCAACGCTTTATTGGGTGCTGCCGGCTCGATAAATTGCAGCACGAAGGCCGGAAAAAATAGCGCCACTTTAGCATTTACGCAAAATGTCGGGTTACGCTGGCGCTAACCCGACCTACCGGACCGAACCTCGTGCTCGTGTAGCCCGACGCACGGCCCATGTGGCGCTACGTGCGCGATTGAAGTAGAATTGTAAGGCTTTACCCCTTTCAATTCCTTTAAGATTCTACCGAGGTCCGTCATGCCGCAATACCGTTCCCGCACTACCACCCACGGCCGCAATATGGCAGGCGCAAGGGCGCTGTGGCGAGCCACAGGGATGAAAGAGGAGGATTTCACCAAGCCCATCATCGCCATTGCCAACTCGTTTACCCAGTTTGTACCCGGCCATGTCCACCTCAAGGACATGGGGCAACTAGTGGCCCGCGAAATCGAAAAAGCCGGCGGCGTGGCCAAGGAATTCAACACCATCGCCGTGGACGACGGCATCGCTATGGGCCACGACGGGATGTTGTATTCGCTGCCCAGCCGCGACCTGATCGCCGATAGCGTGGAATACATGGTCAATGCCCACTGTGCCGACGCGCTGGTGTGCATCTCCAACTGCGACAAGATCACCCCTGGCATGCTGATGGCCGCACTGCGCCTGAATATTCCGGCTATCTTCGTGTCCGGCGGCCCGATGGAAGCCGGAAAAGTGGTCTGGAACGGGCAAACCCGCGCCCTGGATCTGGTCGACGCGATGGTGGAAGCTGCCGACGACCGGATCAGCGACGAACAAGTCGCCGCCGTGGAACGCTCCGCCTGTCCGACTTGCGGTTCCTGCTCCGGCATGTTCACGGCCAACTCAATGAACTGTCTGACCGAAGCGCTGGGCCTGTCGTTGCCGGGCAACGGCTCCATCGTCGCTACCCATACGGATAGAAAACAGCTGTTTCTGCGTGCCGGGCGCACCATCGTCGAACTGAGCAAACGGTATTACGAACAGGACGACGCATCTGTGCTGCCGCGTTCCATTGCCACTTTCGACGCATTCCAAAACGCGATGAGCCTGGATGTTGCGATGGGCGGTTCCACCAACACCGTACTGCACCTGTTGGCCGCCGCCCATGAGGCCGGCGTGGATTTCACCATGGCCGACATTGATGCCATTTCGCGCCGCGTGCCTTGCCTGTCCAAGGTGGCTCCGGCCAGCCAGAAATACCACATGGAAGATGTACACCGCGCCGGCGGCGTGATGGCTATTCTGGGCGAACTGGACCGCGCCGGCGTAATCAACCGCGATGTGCCGACCGTGCATGCGCCGAGCATGGCTGCGGCACTGGACCAGTGGGACATCCAACGCAGCCAGGACGAGACGGTCAAAGACTTCTTCCGCGCCGCGCCCGGCGGCATCCCAACCACCATTGCCTTCTCGCAATCGGTGCGCTACCCGACCTTGGACGACGACCGCGCCGAGGGCTGCATCCGCGACAAGGCGCATGCCTATTCGCAGGACGGCGGCTTGGCCGTATTGCACGGCAACATTGCGCTGGATGGCTGCATCGTCAAAACCGCCGGTGTGGATGACAACTCCCTCAAGTTCACGGGCCGCGCCCGCATTTTCGAAAGTCAGGATGCTGCCGTGGCAAGTATTCTGAATGACGAAATCGTCGCCGGTGACGTCGTGGTTATCCGTTACGAAGGCCCCAAGGGCGGGCCGGGCATGCAGGAAATGCTCTACCCGACCAGTTACCTGAAGTCCAAGGGGCTGGGCAAAGCCTGCGCCCTGCTGACCGACGGCCGCTTTTCCGGCGGCACCTCGGGGCTTTCTATCGGCCACGCCTCACCAGAAGCGGCCGAAGGCGGCGCGATTGGCTTGGTCGAAGAAGGCGACACCATCGAGATTGATATTCCCAACCGCCGTATCCACTTGGCAGTCACAGTGGAAGAACTGGAACAACGCCGTGCCGGGATGGAAGCTAAAGGAGTGCAGGCCTGGAAGCCGGTCGACCGCAAAAGGACGGTGTCCGCCGCGCTCAGGGCTTATGCCGCCATGACCACGTCGGCTGCTAAAGGGGCGATTAGGGACGTTTCACAAGTCGAACGAAAATAAGGGCTGGGGACTGATTTAAGCGAGTAGCCTAGAAAAATCAGTAGAAATTTATCCGGCGTGAACCAGCGCATGAAGAAGACATCGCTGTTCACGCTCAACATGAAACCACTTCATACCTAGCGCCTTCGCTGGCGCTATATCCCTGACCGGGTCGTCGCCGATCATCATGCAGGAGGACGGCTCGGCACCCAACATACGGGCTGCGGCGACGAAAATACCGGGGTCAGGCTTCCAGTACCCGCAATCCATGGGCGTGATTATGCCGACAAAATGCACTGCCAACCCGGTCGCTATCACCTTGCGCCGCTGCTGATCCCTATCACCGTTGGTCACAATAACCTTTGGAATGTCTGCTGTCTTCGCTAGAAATTCACCGACATCCGCAAATAGCTTCCAGGCCGCCTCATAAGCTTGCAAATACGGCAAGAATGCTTCGTCGGCTTCGGCTTCAGTCAGCTCTTTGCCAAGAAATTCGCAAACACGGATGCGCCGCTGCTCAAGAAACGAGAGCTCTCCTTTCTCGAAACGTATCCAATGCCGGCCGGCAATGCTGCGCCAGCTCGATAATAACTCGGCGTTTGATGTGTGTTTAAGGCCAGCCGCATGCGCTTGAACGAAAGCAGTGAAGGCCGTACGGGTTGCAGCCCGGTCATCAAGCAGCGTATCGTCCAAATCAATCAGTATCGGTCTCATCGGATATCTAATTTTCTGGAAAGGGAGGGAGGTATTGTTCAAAAAAATAGGTCTAGATATTACGATGCTCAAATAGTTCGTTTGAAGCCGACTGTCGCATTCACCGACAACTCCAGAGCGACGGTACATATTGGTTGGGGCGGCATGAATCGGTCCAGCCAAGGCGATCATTTGCCTGCCTCCCTGATAGCTATCGCTTAATTGCCCGATCAACTTTCCAATAGTTCAACCGTATGCATGCAGCAAGCATCAGCATTCCAATCGGCAGCACAGCCAGTGCTTGCCAGTATCGGCCATGCAGCAAAAGCGTCGACATCATGGGCAAGCAGAACGCCAGAAACACGGCTTGAAGCACTGCTGAATTAACACGGTGCAGCCAACTCACGCCGAGACCATACACCGTATGCAGCGGCGTCATCGGCGCATGCAGGCGCTGTAAATCGAAGACCAGACCGGCGGTGTGCAGCACCAGCGGTATCAAGCCCAAACTCAGTATCAGCAGCATGGCGGCCGGGCCGATGTCGTGCGTCCGTAGTAGTTCGTGCAGCGCGACAGGCAAGGTAATCCAAAACAGCAATCCCAAATAGCGGCCGAACTGAAAAGAGCCGAAAAGATAACGCAGGTTGATTGCTGCGATGTTTCGCGGGCGGCCATATTCGGCGTTCAACAGCAGGCAAGACGGCGGCTTGATAGATCGAACCCGGCTTGAGCGGGAAACACGCGTTGAAAATGTCAAACCGAGCAGGTTACCAACCAGCACCGCAAGCGCCACTAGCCAGATGGACTTGCCGGTAGCGGCTGCGGCCAAGCCTGCAATATCGGCGACTAGGCAATAAACCATGCAGGGCCAACGTTGCTGAGCCAGTAACTGCACGACAGGCAACTGCATAGCCAGAGCCGCCACCGCAACAACGGACGGGAAAGCCTGCATGCCAAACCGGTGCAACAAGGTAAACTCTGCGGCACAAAAAGGCAGTAGCAACGGCAAATCGATAACCGTCAGCACGCCGAGATTCAGCCACCGTATCCGACGAGGCGGCAGCGGCAAAGACAAATATCGCCAGCCCGCTCCGCCGCTTAAAGCCCCGGCTTGCAAAGCGCTCCAGCCCCAGGCAATCGCCAATAACAGCAGCCACAAACCGGCGGAATCTTTAAAATGGCCCGGTTCCAATAGCGACAACACCGGCATCCCCAACGCATGCAATTGTGCTATTAGCGGCGTCATGGCAGGGGAAGCCATCAACAACAGGAATACTGTGGTTTGCCAGCGTCGAACCAGTAAGCGGAACGTCTCGGCGGCAAAGTAGCGCATCCGCCACCAGAACAGCAAGCCAAAGATTCTAGCGCCGCTTATGTTGCCTGCCCGATGCACTATCACAATCGCTCCAAACTGCTTAGCTCCACCGGCCGGGCACCGAGTTGATTTTGCTGGGCCTGGTCAAGACAACTGAGCACGATCAAGTCCTCGGTCTTGCGCTGCTCCAGGTGTTGGCAAAGAACTTCAAACGACCTTTTATCCAAGCCGTTAGTCGGCTCATCGAGAATGAGTATTGGCGCGCGACACATCAATGCCGAGGTCAGCAGAAACTTCTTGGCCGTACCGAGCGACATCGTGCCAAAGCGGCAATCCAAGTGCGGCTCCAACCCAAAACCGGAAAGCAAGGCCTGCTCAACATTTGCGTCAAAAGCCCTGATGGGTTTGGTGAATGCCAGCCACTCGCGGCCAGTGATGAAAGGGTAGATCGGGCAATCGTCCGGCACATAGGATATTAACTGTACCGCGCTATGATGTTGATCGACCAGGCTACGGCCCTGTATCAAAACATCGCCGACATCGGGCGACATCGCACCGGCCAGCATGGATAGCAAGGTGGTTTTACCGGCACCGTTAGCCCCGGTGATGCAGATGATATCTGGGGTATCCCAAGCAAAATCGAGTTGCCGAAACACGGTTTGCTGCCCCCGTTGTTTTCCAAGTCGTTGTACTTTGATCATTTTCAATTTATTAAGTTTCGTCGGGTTACGCGAGCGCTAACCCGGCCTACAGGATTGGTATTAATAAACAAGCGGTATACGTGCAGTGTCGAACGCATTGCGATCCGGGCGCGATGAGGGCAAGAGAATAACAGGCTCGGGCCGATGCACATAAGTGAGTTAGCTCTGTTTGCTGAGAGCAAGTTTTAACCCAAGAAAATAAACAGACTGCCCACACCCCGCGTGAGCCACATGAAAGCGTGTCCGCCTTGAGACGCCCGGCGGCTCAGATGCGCAGCAGACCAAGCAAGGAACAGACACCAGACTGTGCCGGTGAAGTTGAAGATAGCCCCAAGGAAGACAAAGGCCAGGGCTTTATTTGCCGCTGACGGCTCGATAAATTGAGGAACAAAAGCCAGAAAAAATAATGCCACTTTGGGATTGAGAACGTTGGTGAGAAAACCTTGCCAAAAAATGGTGCGCAGCAACACGGGCGTTACCGTAATTTGAGAGTAATAAGTCGGCGGATTACTGCGAACAAGGGAAATCCCCACGTAGAGCAGATACACAGCACCGGCCAGCTTAACCACGGTAAAGGCGGCGGCAGAAGTGGCAAGAAGCGCGGACAAGCCAATAGCCGCTGCAAAGATATGAACGTAACACCCGACGCCAATGCCAAGGGCAGCGGCCATACCGGCACGCGAACCTTGGCTTATGCTACGCGTAATAATGTAGAGCGAGTCTGCTCCGGGCGTGATGTTGAGCAACAACCCGGAAAGAATGAAGAGTAGTAAGTCGTGAGTGCCGAACATAATATTTCGCTATTTCCCAAGATCAAGCTCTCGTCGTTATACACAAGTGTCTGGGTGACACCGTCATCCCGGCAGGGATTGCCGGGATCCAGAAGCCATGGATGGTAATGCCCAAGCTGGCAACAAGCCTTGCAACGCGGAATTGCCTAATGACGAGCATTCACATCCCTGTGCTCTGGTTTCCGGCAATCCCTGCCGGAATGACGTGCTTTTAAAGACTTGTGTATAACGACGAGAGCTTGATCTTGGGGAACCAGCGCAACCCCCAGTTATTTATGTGTGGTGTTTGATTTTGCTTCCATATACTTTTTTGATGGGAATCGATTCGAAATCTATCCCTTCCAAGCACCGGACATTGACCGCCCATCCATCGAAAGGCTTAGAACCTTCGAGAATTTCTTCAGGCGTTGGATCACTTGGGCGTCTGAACGAGAGGATGCCGCATGTGGGACAAAAGAAATCTTTCGCCGTTTTGCTTCCCCACTGATACAAAACAAGATCTTCCCATGGGGTAAGCAAATTTAGCTTCTCTTTCGGAATCCGGTGATTCAAAGCTCCACGTTTTTTACAAATAGAGCAACCACAAACACGCACATGATCTATTTCCGCTTCGATCTCGAAGCGAACTCTTCCACAATGACACGAACCTTTGTATTTTGTCATGACACATAACGTGAAGCTAACCGGGCGCGGCCTGAAAAGCTGAAAAAATAAAACCGCATTATAACCGCGCTCCGGTTGAGCGCCATGTTATGCATGGGCCATGACGTAACTATTAGGAGTTTCACCTTCAATACTGAAGCCATATCTTTCATAGATTTTTTTTACCTTTCCATTGATTTTGAATACTTCCAACCCGACACCCTTGGATTGCTCAGCACCCGACGTAATAACAAACGCAAGCAGTTTTCTCCCGATACCCTTCCTCTGGTGACGAGGATGAACAACGATCATTCTAATAAACAGATGGTCACCTCGATTCTCGACATGGGAATACCCAACCAACTCGTGTTCTTGGCACACCAACGTAATACCTTGAGGATCAAAGTGAGCAGAGAAATCGTTTTGTTGCCATTGTTCATCCCAACCCCAAATTTCAGAAACAAGGCTGTGCATTACCAGGCAATACAATTGGTAGATGGATTCTCTGTCTGTTTCTTCAGCTTTCCGATAAGAATAAATCATGGTGATAATTTATATGCATAACGTTCAAGTTGAGGAACCTGCGCAGCTTTTCGCGCAGGTCGCCTCGAACGCAGGGTTAGACCGCAATGGATTGCGCGCTACCATCAGTACCTCGTCACCTGAGAACAACGAAGGGACGATAGCCGCCACCTCCGCACCAAGGACTTTTCGATACAGACGTTGCGCTTGATTGTCGGAGCGAGTTGTAACCAGAACAGTCCCAAGTATTGCCCCTCGGCTGACGATATTTGAACTCGCCTCGTTAAGGGAGGCTTCAATCAAAGCGGCACCAATACCCTGGTTCTGAAACTCCGCCTTAACGGCAATTTGCTCAAGCTCAAGCACAACTTGCGCTCGAAAACCGCTCTTCTCGACCCACAGAATATAGCCAGTCATTTCGCCATTCGATTCCGACACGTAATAGCGCATTCGAGGATACGCACGAGCGTTGCATTGCACCCACTCCTCAGATCGCCCTTGTCTCGGAAACACTTCCGCGTGAATTTTCGCGACGTAAGGGAGATCGATGTCGCAATATTGTCGGATCATGGTCATGATGATGGCGTGTTTTGCGGTTTAACGTAAAAGTAAGGGGCTGCGCGCTTTTGCGCAGTCCCGCTTGACTGCCGGGTTGGGCAGCATGTCAGAAACCATACTCGCGCTCGACACGACAGACCCGGAATTAACCGATGCGCGGGAAACAACTGACGTTTTTATCAATAACCCAAGATTCAGATGCTCTTAACATTAAAGTTCGCCCTCATCGTAATAGCGCTATCGGTATTTTCAGCGTGTTCGCAGAAATCGGTCATACGCGACCAGAAGGACAATCTTGAATCGTCAGCCACGATTCAAGAACTGATGCTTTCGTTGATTGCTCCCGCCTCTGACGGGGTTTGGAACTCAGTCAGCAAGTCCGGCATAGGAGAAAAACAGCCGCATACGGACCAAGAATGGGCGGCGGCCAGGCAATACGCCACCACGCTGCTTGATGCGGCCATACGGTTGAGCGAAGGCGGTCGTCTCGTAGCGATAAAGGACTCGAAATTTGAAATCCCCGGCGTCAAAAAAAGTCCTGAAGCAATTCAGCAATTAATTGATGCGAAGCCGGAGATTTTTTTCAGGTATGCGCAGCAACTTCAGGCGACAGCCGAAGAAACGCTGGCAGCGATAGATGCGAAGAATCCAGCGGCTTTGCGTGAAGTCGGAGGCCGAGTCGATGAAACCTGCGAACAGTGTCATAAAGCTTTTTGGTATCCCAATCAGCTTGAATCCAAGCAATGAGGATGAAATTTAATGGTGCATTTAATGTGCGAGGCAGCCATAAGAACCAGGAAACATAAGTTTTACCGCATCAAATTTAACCCGCATATTAGTCACTAACCAATAACAAGGAATTACTATGGAACGTCGCGATTTTATTCGCTTAAGTGTAGCAAGTGCAGGCGCTAGCCTAATTACGCCCACTCTGGCACTGGCCGCCGGTGATGAACCGGCAACGGCATCAAGGGATATTTATTATACAAAAGAAGCACCGGGGCGCTGGGCGGGCAAAGTAGCAACCCATTTACCCACGATTGAAATTACCAAAGCCGAAGACATTACCACCGTAAAAATTGTCACTCCCCACGAAATAAAAGGCTACGAACATTACATCGTTAAGCATGTCCTGCTAGATAAGAACTATAAGTTTATCGATGAACATTTGTTCGACCCAACCAAGGACAGTGCGGCTGTTTCAACATTTACGCTTAAAAACTACAGCGGCGCGGTGTACGCGCTAAGTCTATGCAATAAGCACGATCTTTGGCTAAATAGCGCGGATGCATAACGACTCTCAAATCGAGAGAATACGTGTGTTAGACAAGTAGCCTGGGGGGCCTGGAAAAGGCATTACCTGACTTTGGGTGATTTTATATTTGTGCGGGTGGGTAAAAAATACGGCCTACCCGCGGCATCCCGATTGCCATGATAACGACGCTTGGTGGTTTGGTGTTGCGAAGGTGCGTAAAAAAGAACAATTGCACCGGACTGATGCGATCCGGCGGCTAACCCATAAACCTTCTTCCAACGCTCTTTGCAATCCCCGTTCTTCTTCATAAACCTCAAACCTTTGGCAATCATGGCTTGCAGGGAGGCATTGACTGCACCTTGCGGCCTTCCTCGGCTAAAAAGCAGTTTGTGGCGTGGATTTTGCTGGTATTTAATCAAAGCGTTTTCTTAAGTAAAGAACCCGAGCACATCGGAATTATCACCCAGCTTTTCATCAAATTGTCACCGCTTTTACTTAAGATACCGTTGCACTAAGTTCACGTAAATTTGTATCGAGGTAAAGACAATGTCCAGCGAAATTACGTCACTCATCACCTTTGTTGAGTTCTATTTAACAGGGCTCTCAAGCATGTCGGGAGAACTGGCGACATTGATCCTGCTTATTGCATTTGTCGTCCTGTCGGCTCTTGAGCTTAACTATCCCAAGCGCGGCTTATCCCTTAAACAGTCGCGTCAGTCTTATCGAACCAATGTCGGCCTGTTTGTTTTTAACAGTATCGTTATCTCGTTACTGTCGGCAACGCCCTTGCTGATGGTCGCCGAACGCTATTCAGACCGGGGACTGCTGAGTTACATCGCCAATCCGGCATGGAAAGCCCTGCTGTCGTTTGTATTGCTCGATTTGATGCTCTATTGCTGGCACTGGCTCAGTCACCGCTTTGACGGCCTGTGGATGTTCCACAAAGTGCATCACAACGATCCTCACTTGAATGTCTCGACCGCATTCCGGCTGCATATTGTCGAGCTGTTAATCATCACCGCGCTGAAATCGGCTTACATTATCTTGCTCGGCGTAGACGCAACGATGGTGCTGACCAATGAAACCCTATTGACCTTGTTCATCATGTTTCATCACACCAATATTTCATTTCACGGCGAGAAACGCTTGGGGCAGATCATCATCGCGCCCTATTTGCACCGTGCGCACCATTCAGCGGAACGTAACGAACACGACACCAACTACGGCGCGGTCTTTTCGATATGGGATCGTCTTTTCGGCACGTTGGCGGAATTGGAGCCGCTGGAAATCGGCATTAAAAACAGTTCGCCGCAAACCGTTTTAGGCCTTGTCAAGTTTGGGTTTACCCCGGAGAACCCCGTCCCTGTCTACGAGCTGGATGTGAACCTTAAATCGATGATCGCCGAAGCGGCCTATTACAAAGCGGAAAAACGTGAATTTAAGCCTGGGAATGAACTGCGCGACTGGCTGGACGCCAAGAGGGAAATTATCAGGATGGTTTATGGCGATAAGGCCGTCAGAAAGCAATCAAACCCATTAGACCGTCCCTCAATGCAGCGGCCTTATACGCTTTGCTGACCATGACGGCATGGTCAGATTTACGGGGATGCCTCGGCATCCCCGCTCATTCCCGATGCCAGATCAACTCGCCGTTCTTGTAAACCGACCTGACCCGATGCAAGGGAATGGTATGCACCTGTCCCTCATGATCGATCAGCTCGAAAACGCCGGGGCCGTCCTTTGGCAATGCGATTTCGCGAAACGGCACCCGGATGATTTCGTGCTCAACCCGGTCGTAATAGCCGATGACGAACTCGCCGCTGCCGAATTCCGGGTCCCAGCGGATGCGATGGAGAAGGTCTTGAATGGGGATCATGATGACGTTACCCGCTTGCAAGAATCTTGACAAAACCGGTTCCGCCGGGGGCCGGGACGATGTCTATCCGCGCCAGTCCGAAACGCTCAACCACCCAGGCGTTGGTGACGAGGTGCGGACTGATGCGCTCGACGCCGAACACGGATTCGCCCCGGCATAAGGCGGCAGGCAAAATCAACTGATCGGCGAGATGCTGTTCCAGAGCCGCGCCTGATCGATAGTGATGCAGGAGCGCAAAACAGGCTTCCTCGGCAACTTGCTCGGCGGGCTTACCGCGCTTCCCTTGGGCGCCGAAACCGGCCAAGCTGTTTTCGTAATGCGCCGTCAAATACAAGCCGGCTCCGGGGCAGGCTGCCTTCATAACGACCGTCTCGATTTTCGCCGCCATCCCGACCTGCTCCAGAAGATAGCGCGCATGGGCAGCCATGCGCTCGCAAATATGGGCGGGCAGGTTGGCGGCCAAAGCGCGTCCCGTAACAGCTCGTAGCGGGCCGCGATGTTCCAGATGCAGGGGAAGCAATTTTTCAGCCCCCTCGATCCGCAGCCTCACTTCGCCCCGCCCCACCGGATACCAGCCGGATCTCACCAGGGAAAGCTCGGCGCGCACGCCCATGCGGGCGAGCGTGGGCAGCCAGACATCATGCACGTAATCGTAGGAAGGGCTCATGTCGACATGCGTGCCTCCGCGCAACATAACGGTGGATACGCCCGTAGCCAACGCCAGCGGCGGCAGCAGGGTTTGCAGCACCAGCATGACCGCACCGGCGCTGCCGCCTTCCCGCGCCTGGGCCACGTCCAGGAAGTAATCGCCGGCCCGGACCGGTTTGCGGGGATGAATTGCAATGTTTGCGAGCCGAGTTCCGCGCCCTTCACTTCGGCATCGCAGAGCATCGCCGCCGCCCGCACCGAAGCCAGATGCTGCGCCGCCAGCCCCGGCTTTTTCCTGTTCGCGCGGAGCTTTTCGATGCGCACCGGACGCCCGGTGATGGCGGACAGACTCAACGCGCTGCGCAGGATTTGCCCGCCGCCTTCGCCATGGGAACCGTCGATGATGAGCTTATCTGTCATCTATTAAATCCCCCTATTAAAGGATGATCCAAAAACAGCCGTTGAATCGTGAAAACCATCGTCAATGCCCCGTCGAAAGCGAGGAATGCAGTCGGCTCGTTATGTTATTAGCAACCCAACTCTTTGTGCTTGCATCTGCCGGGTTAACGATAAAGTTGTTAACCCGGCCTATATTCATTTTGCAGTGAGAAAAGCTTTGGGCAGGTCATTATCTCGCACCATTCACCCGAGCGTAATGAGCACTGCAATAACTGGGGCGGCCTTTTATGCTTTGTTAATCATGCAAATAGATGTTTCTCGGTAATAATTGCCATCCGCTTTAAACCGCTCGCCTACTTGCTTGTCTGGTTACCGATTCCGGCGTGCTCCAAGTCGGCAAGCTTTTCAAGCTCCTCTTTTTGATGCAAATCAACGCCGACACTGACAATAAAACTGGTAACGGCTTCAATATCCATGCTCGATTTCACGACCTTTGATTGGTGAACAATAATGGTAAATCCGGACGTTGGATTTGGCGAAGTCGGCACATAGACAACCAGCATCTCGCCCACCTTATTGGTGACATAACCCGGCACCCATAGACCTTCTTTGGGATATTCAATAAAAACAATTTCTTTGGCTACGCTTTTTTCCCGGCTGCCGAGCAGGTTGACCAGTTTTTTGCTGACTCTGTAAATCGTCCTGATCATTGGAATCCGGTTAATCAATAATTCGACTTGATGCAGTACCCACATTTTTTCGGATACGGTGACCCGATAACCGGTATAAGCGATTGCAACAAAAGACAGCGTGAATGCCAAAACAGTCATAAAAACATTGTTGGAGTACCCGTAAATATAAATAAAAAAATCCCTTAGGATAGTTTCCAAAAACACCAGGACTTGAATGACAATAACAACCGGAATGACCGCTAAAATACCAACTATAAAATACTTCAGACTCGATTTAATAAAATTAAGCATATTTGACTCCTGATTCTGTTTCAACAAAGGTTGCACCGTAAATAAAAATGCCACTAACTTAATTACGCATTAATTTCTCTTTTAAATATTTTGCTGTCAGATACCCCAAAATTGCCCCCCATGTCATCATAAAAATTCCGTGTAATATTATTTCCAAATTAAACCTATAGGGGTGTGCATAGTAATCATAGATGTAGTCTGTTGCTACAATACAAGCCGTTATATATACGGCTGTTTTAAACCTAAGTGCATGCGCATAAAAAAAACTAACGCCCAGTAAAATAAATCCTATCAAAAACCTGATACCGGCATGGATTGACCAATGAAGATCGAGTAGTGGGGTTTTTAACATCGCTATATTCAAAAAATAGAGCAAAACGATACCGACAATAAAAGAAAAAACGAGTTTTTTCATAACATCACCTCTATACATGCAATCATGCATGTTCATTGGAACTAACTGCTTTAAAATAAGGGGACCTCGAAATACCCCTTATTCATTCCTTGCTATTCCCGGCCGCTGCTTTGGGCAGAAACAAGCGAATAAAAAACTTTTCTATTTCAACCAGTATAAACACAGTTAAGGCGACCGCGACAATCATTTGCCAGGTATGCGCGTCTATATCAACCGTGCCGAACAACACTTGCATGGGCGGCCAATAGGTGAAAGCGAATTGGAATACAAGCAGCATCAGGACAGCCAGCCACATCAACCAGTTACCAAACAGGCCATGCAGATTGAGCACGGAATCGTGCAGGTAACGGCTGTTGAAGACATAAAATATTTCAAACATCACCAGCGTATTCACCGTAACCGTCCGTGCCTGTTCAATCGGTGCGCCGAGTGAGCGTTCCCAGAGAAACAGGCTGAAGGTACCGGTTACCATAATCAGCGACACGAACACAATGCGCCAAATCATAAACATCGAAAGCAAGGGCTTATCAGGCTTCCTGGGCATGCGCTTCATAATGTTGCGTTCCGGCGGCTCAAAGGCCAGCGTGAGTGATAAGGTCACCGCAGTAATCATGTTCACCCATAATATTTGCACGGGGGTGATCGGCAATATTTCGCCCATGACGATGGCCGCGACAATCATTAACGCTTCACCGCCACCGGTAGGCAAGATAAAAATAATCGACTTAAGCAGGTTGTCGTAAATGCCGCGGCCTTCTTCAACGGCATGAGCTATCGAAGCGAAATTGTCGTCCGCCAACACCATTTCGCTGGTTTCCTTGGCGACCTCGGTGCCTTTTTGACCCATCGCCACGCCCACATCGGCGCGTTTTAGCGCCGGCGCATCATTAACGCCGTCACCGGTCATCGCCACCACATGCCCGTCCGCTTGCAGCGCGGTCACCAAACGCAGCTTGTTTTCCGGGCTGGTGCGGGCAAAAACATCGACATCGCGGATAGCTGCCGTCAGTTCGTTATCGGTCATCCTATCCAGGTCTTCTCCGCTCAACACCGAGCCGTCACCGATATTGAGCTGCGCGGCAATCGCTACAGCCGTCGCCGCATGATCGCCGGTAATCATTTTGACCCGGATTCCGGCGTTTTGGCACTTGAGCACGGCTTTGACGGCTTCGGGGCGCGGAGGGTCAATCATGCCGACAAGCCCTAACAAGGTCAGCCCGGTTTCAACCTCGGCAAAGCTGATTTGATTTTGGGAGAAGGGGACGGTCTTGAACGCAATCGCAAGCAGGCGCTGCCCGTCGCCCGCGATTTCATCCATCATTTGATGCCACTGGACAGCATGAATCGGCACATCTTCGCCATCAATACGTTGTAGATTGCACATGCCCAGCACCCGTTCGGGCGCGCCTTTGATGAAGACAAAGGCATGACCGCTATGGTCATGATGCAATGTCGCCATATAGCGATGTTCCGATTCGAACGGGATAACGTCGGTACGCGGCATTTCCTGATTGAGAAAATCGGGATCCATCCCCGCTTTGTGCGCCAGGGTGATCAAGGCGCCTTCGGTAGGATCGCCGTGTACTATCCAGTTCGTGTGTTTTTGCTCCACTCTTGCGTTATTGCACAGCGCGGCGGCGCGAAGCAATTCATGCAGATACGGGTGATCTTCTACAGGCGTTGTTTCGTCCGCCAGTTTAAAACCGCCGTGCGGGTTATAACCGACGCCTTCCACAGTAAACAGTTTGTTATTGACGAAGACCGATTTGGCTGTCATTTCGTTACAGGTCAAGGTACCGGTTTTATCGGAACAGATAACGGTAACCGAACCCAGGGTTTCGACGGCAGGCAAGCGCCGGATAATGGCATTGCGCTTGGCCATGCGTTGTACGCCGATAGCCAGGGTAATGGTCATAACGGCGGGCAAGCCTTCGGGAATCGCGGCCACGGCAAGCCCTACCGCCGACATAAACAACTCGGTCAAAGAAGAGTGCTGAATAGCCCAGCCATAAGCGAACGTAGCCGAGGCCAGCATCACAATGGCAAAGCTCAACCACTGGCTGAAACGTGCAATCTGGCGCAACAGCGGCGTAGCCACCGACGGGACTGTGCGCAGCATCGAGCTGATGCGGCCGATTTCGGTAAGGTCGCCGGTGGACACCACCATGCCAAGCGCTGTACCGTAGGTAATCAAGGTACCCGAGTAAGCCAGGCAGAACCGATCTCCCAATGCGGCCTTGGTGCCGACAGCCGCCGTATTTTTTTCGACGGGTAAAGATTCCCCGGTGAGCATGGATTCATCGGCGCGCAAATTTTTGACCTGCAACAGGCGCAAATCCGCCGGTACCTTGTCGCCGCTTTCCAGCATGACAATATCGCCCGGAACCAATTGCTCGGCAGGCATCAGCACATTCTTGCCCTCGCGCCGCACCATGGCTTGGTGCGTAAGCATATTGCGTATCGCGTCCAGGGCTTTTTCCGCCTTGCCTTCCTGAATGAAACCGATCAGCGCATTGATCAACACCACGCCGATGATGACGCCGCTGTCTACCCAGTGCCCAATGGCCGCCGTTACACCGGCTGCGGCAAGCAATACATAAACGAGTACATTGTGAAACTGGCTGAGAAAGCGTTTGAAAGGACCGCGACCGGCGGCCGGTGTCAACTTGTTTAAGCCGTATTGCGTCAGTCGCCGCTTGGCCTCCTGTGGGCTTAAGCCCTGTTCGGTGCTGACCAAAGCCTCACAAATTACATCGGGGGGAAGCGCATGCCAGGAACGGCTTTCCGATTGATTCTTTTTGTTCATCATTAATGACCTCATTGTGATTACTATCTGATGTTACGCGCTGTCCAAAGCTTCTGTTTCTGAAACCTCGTCAGAACCGGTGCCGCACCCTTACAGCCGTTTATCGCAGACCGCGTCACTGAGGACCGATCCGTCGATACAGGCCAGAACGCTATTCGTATTAGTCGTCATTAATGACCTCCCATGACTTTTTCAATTTCTTCCGGTTTATCGTGTATGCCGAATCGGTCGACGATGGTGGCGGTGGCTTCGTTCATGCCGATCAACTCCACGTCTGCGCCTTCGCGGCGGAACTTGATGACGACTTTATCCAATGCGGTTACCGAGGTTATATCCCAGAAGTGGGCGCGGTGTAAATCGATCACCACTTTATCGACGGCTTCCTTGAAATCGAAGGACGTAATGAACTTACCCGTCGAATTAAAGAAGATTTGACCGATAACACGATAAGTCCGGGTGCTGTTCGCGTCGTCCGGCTCCGACTCGACATACATGAAATGGCTGATTTTGTTGGCGAAGAACAAGGACGCCGGCAGTACGCCGACGAAAACGCCGAACGTGCGGATGTCCAGCTGCCAATAAATGGCGACACCGGTCAGGGCCACAATACAGACCCGCGCCGAAGCGGCCTATTACAAAGCGGAAAAGCGTGCTTTTAAGCCTGAGAATGGGCTTCGTAACTGGCAGGATGATGGGGAAATCCGCCGCCATATCGATGTGCCGTCGGCTTGATGTGTTCTTGCTCCGCGTGCCCTACAAGGCTTATTTTAGTGAGTCCCGCTTAATTGTAATGGGTTACACTATTATAATTTAACGAATTATCACCTCCTATGGCTAACTTTAACACCCACCTATCCATAGCCTTGGTGGTCAGTACCGGAGCCGCTATAGCGGCCGTTAATGTCAGTCTGATTAATACGACTGATATAGCACGGCTTATATTCTTGGGCACATTGGGCGGACTATTGCCGGATATTGATTCAACCAACTCAAGACCGGCAAAAATGTTGTTTTTCATATTGGCGTTAATGGGCACGGCGACGGCAATAGATACCTTTAAAAACAGCTATCCGCCCTACCCTCTATTGTTGATTATAGCGGGCACTTACCTGTTTATTCGCTACGTAATGCTTGCATTGTTTAATGGACTTACCGTTCATCGCGGCGTATTTCATTCGATACTGGCCGCCCTATTTTTTGCCTTACTGGCGACCTGCATTAGTTATCGCTTTATGCATCAGGATGTTTTGCATGCGTGGGCGAACGGTATTTTTATCGCCGTGGGTTTCATTGTTCATTTGCTGCTGGATGAGGTATATAGCGTTGATTTGTCGAACACGAAAATGAAGAAATCTTTTGGCACCGCTTTGAAGTTATTTAGCGGTAACAGCATAGCCTCTTCCGTTTTGATGGCGATCTGCACACTCGCGCTTTACTGGATGACCCCGTCACACCAGCCATTGGCTGCGGTATTTAAAGGATTTCAAATTGAATCGCTATTTCATAACAATGGCCGTCATCCTAACACTATAGCGTGTTGATTTTGGACATGACTCCATGGCCGGATCAATTGTAGGCAGCGGTCAAGGCGCACGGGAAACATATTGATGTGACGCCGGCTTAATGCGTTTTGAATAGGGGGTGCGCTACCGCTTAAGGCAACACAGCACATTCACAATATGTCGGTTGGGCAACATCTTTTCGTTGCCCAACATTTCGGCATACGGTGATGGGGAAATCCGCCGCCATATCGAAATATCGCAATGTTGGGCATAAAAAGCGCGCCCAACTACAGTACTAATACTGTCGATCTATCCTTTTAGATTTTCGGATTGTGTATCCAACGCGGCTTTGATAGCTTTGGCCAGATCGCTTACGGTGCCTGCGCCCCAGTAGTGCAGGAAAACGATTCTCGGCGACTCGCCGACCATGTGGTTATGGATCGAAGTGATGGCGATACCCGCTCCGCGTAAGGCTTTCAACACGCCCTGCAATTCGGATTCCAGCATCGCAAAGTCGCCTTCGACAATCGCCTTGTCATTGCTGCCTGCAAATACCGCCCAGGTATTCACGCCCATGGTCTTGCCCACTTGATGGTCGTCCATCTGCGTGGTTCGACCGAGGGTCACCTTGTACACTTCGCCGGTCTTTTCCACGGACGCGCCAATGATAAATTCGATGGGCTTGGGATCAAGCGAGGTCTTACCTGCGTCGAACGTTGTGCGTTTTTGGGCCTTGCCGCCGCTGGTTTCCTTGATTTTGGCAAAGACCTTGCCAATGCCTGTTGCCAGACTTTCCGAATCGCCCGAGCCGCCGATGTGCATGAACATGACTTTCGGCGTATCCCACAGGAAATGGTTGTGCAGCGCGGTGACCTCGATGCCGTTTTCCAGCGCCGTGCTCATCACAGGATTGACCTGGTCTTCCTGCAATACCATGTCGCCCATGACCATGGTCTTATCGCCGGCCGGGGTAAATGCAGCCCAGGATGTGAGCCCCGTAGCCGGGGGCATTTTGACCCCGGCCACAGTGACACTGAGATCGCCGCGCGGAACGGTGACTTTGAAGACATTCTCGGCGCTATCGAGCTTGCCTTTGGCGCCTGCCAACTGCTCTATCCTGGCCGTATCCAGAGTCGCCGTATGCTCACTTTGCTCCTGAGCGACGGCCACACCACCCAGCAGGGATGCCAGCAACAGCGCTAAAACCTGAGATTGACGAATTTTGTTCATACAATAAATCCCTGCTGGGCTAGCCAGCCGTTGATGAAAGTAAATAAAAGCCCGGCTACGCCGCAAGCGGCGATAACCGGAATAACCCCAGCCTTGTAACGAAACAGCGACAGCAAGGCCCCCGCCCCGATCAGCGCGGCAATGCCGTCGAAACGACCTTCGAAACCTTGCGGCCAGAACACATGCCAGGCAAAAAATACCGCAAGGTTGAGGATCACGCCCACCACCGCAGCGGTAATTGCCGACAGCGGCGCGGTGAATTTTAAATTGCCGTGCGTCGATTCCACCAACGGGCCGCCAGCCAGGATAAATAAAAAACTGGGCAGAAAAGTGAAATAAGTGACTACGACCGCCGCGACCACACCGGCCATCAATAACGCATCCGGGCCGAGCGGCAACTGGCTCCAGCCGCCCAGAAAGCCGACGAAGGTGACGATCATGATCAGCGGGCCGGGCGTGGTTTCGCCCAGCGCCAGGCCGTCGATCATTTGCGTGGCGCTCAGCCAATGGTAATGCTCCACTGCCCCCTGATAGACATAAGGCAAAACCGCATAAGCGCCGCCGAAAGTCAGCAGGGCCGCCTTGGTGAAAAACCAGCCCATTTGCGTCAGCGTGCCATCCCAACCATAACGGGCACAGAGGAAACCGATTACGCCGCCCCACAAAATCAATCCCGCCGCCGCGATTTTAAGCAAGTGCGACCAACGGAACCGGGCATGATCGGGAACTGGCGTATCGTCATCGATCAGAGCCGCGCCATAGCTTTGCTTGGCCGAGCCATGCCCGCCGCCCACGGCAAACTTGTCCGGGGCAATGCGTCCGCCAATGGCTCCGAGACAGGCCGCGATCAGCACGATCAATGGGAACGGTGCATGCAATGCGAAGATCGCAACAAAAGCCAGCGCCGCCAAAGACCACAGTAAGCCGTTTTTTAAAGCCCGCGAACCGATGCGATACGCCGCGAACAGCACGATAGCGGTGACGGCGGGTTTGATGCCGTAAAGCACACCGGCAATGGCAGGTACATGACCGTAGGCCAGATAGATCCAGCTTAGCAGCATCAACAGGAACAGCGACGGCAGGATAAACAACAGTCCTGCGACCACGCCGCCCCAAGTGCGGTGCATCAGCCAACCGAGATATACCGCGAGTTGCTGCGCTTCAGGCCCCGGCAATAGCATGCAGTAATTCAGCGCATGCAGAAAACGCCTTTCCGAAATCCAGCGCCGCCGCTCGACCAATTCCTGATGCATGATGGCGATTTGCCCGGCAGGGCCGCCAAAGCTGATGAAGCCGAGTTTTAGCCAGAAGCGGAAGGCCTGCCGGAAACTCACCGGATCAGGTCGGGTTAAGGTGTTATCGGTTGAGGTTTTTTCAAGTCGAGCCATTAGAAGTTACTCCTTTCTCAAAAGCCGCCAACAAACTATCAAAAACAGCACTGGCGAAAGCTAACAGTTGATCATCATTGCTGACAGTGTCGCGCAATCCTGCCAATACCGTTTCAACACCAATCGCTTCGAGGGGTTGGATGCCGCCGACATCGAGATAATGCACCAACAACCCCAATCGCTTTAAGCCTGGATGATTCAGCGCAAAACTCGCCAGCAGCACCTCGAACGTTACGCGAGAACCGATGTGACTAAAGGTGGCATCATCAAAATCAAAACCCAGCGCATCAGCCGGACAATCGGCGATTGACTCCAACCAGACAAAGCGGGCTTGCGGATCGATAAAGCGGCGGATTAGCCAGGCGGAAGCCAAACGATCCACCCAGGGACGCTGACGGGTTGCCCAAAGCCGCGCTTGATAGTCGCTAATGGATAAATCGGGCATGACCGCATCGATCGCGTGGGGCTCATCCGGCGCCAATATTCGGTTAGCCTTCAGCTCCAGTTCCAGCAAGGCGGTATCGGCTTGCTTTTGAGCTTCGTCTGGAAAAAAATCGGTTTCAACAAGTCCGGCGAACGTCTTGCGTAGCTTTCGTAGCTGTTTGAGGGCATCTTGAGCGTTGCCGGTAACAGCGAAGTCATCACCGACTTTATCGACATCAATCAATAAAAAAGCATAAGCCTCGTGACGATCAAAGAAACCTGAAAAATCGCTGCCATCCAGTGCTTCAACTCGCATCAGGCTCGTAGTTCCGCCGCCTGATTGCACATCGGTAGCTATGGCTTCAAATGACAAACGACAGTTATCCCGTTCCGGCAACAGATAAACGCCATCACGCAGCACAGCGGCACCTGAAGCCTTGACAGCTCGCCATACCCGCATACGAATCGTCGCGTTTTCAGTAGGCAGGGACATAATTAAAATAATCCAATTCATGTTATGATCATAACATTATTGTATTATTCATAACATAATTAAATTATGAGTTCAGATACTGTTCTTGATCAAAGATTTTGATTGAGTCCTTGGCTTTTCTTTGGTCATACGCATCAACTTAAGGATGGATGGGGTGTAGGCTTTGCCTGCAAGCGCAAGCAAAGCTTGCACTCCGACTATACGACAAACAGTAATGATAACTCTAAAAACACGTACTTTATTTGGTTACCGCTGCGCATTTCTTAAGCTATTTGAATCCCGCTCCTTAGCGGAGATCAAGCTCTTTAGCCGCAACCAGCAACTCGTCGATAAAGTGCTGCGTGTATAAAGGCAGGTAGTTGTTCTTTAAATAGGCGATCTTGGTTTTTGAACTGGGAATAAGATGCGATAAATCCCGCGCAACCAGATCTTGATCCATTGCCGGGTCATACGCCATCCCCGCAATAATGCCGACGCCCATCCCCAAACGGACGTAAGTCTTGATCACGTCGGTATCGGCGGCGGCCAAGATAATATCCAGCTCCATGTCGGTGTTTTTAAATGCGGTCTCGATATTCGAGCGCCCGGTAAAACCGAAACTGTAGGTGAGTATCGGATAAGAGGCGAGTCGCTTAAGAGAAATTTCACCCTCGCTTAGCGGATGATTTTTCGGCACCACCACCGCATGATGCCATTCATAGCAAGGCTTGACGATCAAGTCGGTATCTTCGCCGACTTTCTCGGTGCAGATGGCAATATCGGCTTTCCGGGTATGCAGTTTATTAATCAGCTGCTCGGGCGATGCTTCAATCATGTAAATCCTGACGCCCGGATATTTTTCCCTGAAACGCAGGATAGGTTTCGGCAAAAAATACTTGGCCTGGGTGTGCGTAGTGGCGATATGCAGAACGCCTTGGTTGCTGTCGATATAGTCGGCGGCTATGGTCTGGATATTGTTTTTGGCCAGGTTAATGGTTGCGACTTCCTCCATGATGCGCAGCCCCAAGGAGGTCAAGCCTATCAGTTTTTTACCCTGCCGTTCGTAGATAGGGGAACCCAGCTCGGCTTCAAAAAGCTGCAATTGCCGACTGACCGCCGATTGCACGATATGCATTTTTTCCGCCGCTTTTGAGAGGCTGAAATCATTTTCCTGGAGAACGCGGAGCAGTTCAATTTGGCTTAAATTCATTTTTGGGGATGTTCCTTGTCTAAAATATCAAGTAGCGTGGGGCGGCACGACTCCCCATAGGCTTTAAATTAAAGCATAAAACCACGAAGACACGAAGGGTACGAAATTTTTAGGGGGGTAAAACCGTAGTTCACGCTACGTCGTGTAACTGTGTTATTCGCCTGACACCGATTCGTGGCGTAGCGCGCTCATCTTTGTACACAAGTGCCTGCGGAACTCCGTTATCCGGTAAGAATGACGGAGTCGTCTTCGCTCCTGTGCAAACCTCTATCCATCGTTACGCGACTTATTGCAACGGGAGTGCAAGCTTTGCTTGCGCTTGCAGGCGAAGCCTGCACTCCAGCTAGCGCCAAAGCAGGCGCGCACGGCACGCCCTGCTCCAGCTTTTGTTTTTTGATCTAACAATCAATGAAACCAATGCGCATGGCGTATCCGCAAATCAACTTTATCGCCTTTATTCAGGTGCAAGCGCTTGAACTGCTCATTAGGCATTTCCGCATAAACGCTTGCAGCCGGACCGTTGGCGCCGGTCTTGACCAGTTCAATACGGATCAGGGCACCCAAATGCTGCCAGTCTTTCAAGGTTACAAAGGCATCGCTATTGGCTGACGATTTTTCAATAACAATATCATGAGGGCGTACATGCACAATCTTGCCTTTCTGGTGCGCAGTGGACAATCCAGCCGTTTGCAGCCAATCGGTATCTTGATCTTCCATGTCAAAAATATTGGTCTGCCCGATAAAGCGGGACACGAAAGCATTGGCCGGATGATCATAAATATCGCTGGGCGAGCCTTGTTGTTCGATGCGCCCGTGATTGAGCACCACAACCTGGCTGGCGACTTCCATGGCTTCTTCCTGATCATGGGTGACAAAAATACTGGTGACATTCAGGTCGTGATGCAAGTTGCGCAGCCATTGCCGCAAATCCTTGCGCACACTGGCGTCCAGCGCACCGAACGGTTCATCCAGCAATAATACCGCCGGCTCCACGGCCAGGGCGCGAGCCAAGGCGATACGCTGGCGCTGGCCGCCGGACAGTTGGTCGGGATAACGGTCATGCAGCCAGTCGAGTTGCACCAACTCCAGCAACGCATGGACTTTTTTAGTGATGACATCGTTGCTGGGCCGGTCGCGGCGGGGCTTGACTCTTAAGCCGAACGCCACGTTCTCGAATACCGTCATGTGCCGGAACAATGCGTAATGCTGGAACACAAAGCCGATGCCGCGCTGGCTGACATCATGATCGGTCCGGTCCTGGCCGCTTATTAATACCCGCCCCTGGTCGGCGCTTTCAAGACCGGCAATGATGCGTAACAGCGTGGTTTTGCCGCAACCGGAAGGCCCTAACAAGGCCACCAGCTCGCCTTCCGGGATTTCCAGATTAATCTGTTCAAGCGCGGTAAATGCGCCAAATTTTTTACTGATGTTTGAAAGTAGGATACTCATTTTTCTCTCCAAAGCTAAGACGAAGGACGAAGGGATAAAGGCAAAGGATTTAGCCTTTTGCCCTTCGCCTTTCGCCTCATTTCTTCCATTCCAAAACCGTTTTTAAAACCAACGTCACAACCGCCAATCCGGCCAGAATTGAAGCACCGGCAAAGGCGCCGACTATGTTGTATTCGTTATAATTGACTTCGACATGCAACGGCAGGGTATTGGTCAAGCCCCGAATATGACCGGAAACCACGGAAACCGCGCCGAATTCACCCATCGCCCTGGCGTTACACAGCAACACGCCGTACAGCAATGCCCATTTAATGTTGGGCAGGGTCACCGCGCAAAAAGTCTTCCAGCCGCTTGCGCCTAATGACAGCGCCGCTTCTTCTTCCTGACTGCCCATTTCCTGCATCAACGGAATCAACTGCCGCGCCACGAAAGGAAAGGTAATAAATACGGTAGCCAGGATAATGCCGGAGGCCGCAAAGATGATTTTTACATCATGCGCTATCAGCCAGTCGCCAAACCAGCCCTCCGCGCCGAACAACAGCACGAAAATCAATCCCGAAATAACCGGCGATACTGAAAACGGCAGGTCGATCAAGGTGGTCAACAGACTTTTGCCTTTAAATTCAAAACGGGTAATTGCCCAGGCCGCGGCAACGCCGAATACCGTGTTCAACGGCACGGTGATCAATGCGGTCAATAAGGTCAACCTGATAGCGGCCAGCGTGTCGGGCTCAGATAATGCAGCCCAATAGGCCTCGACGCCTTTAGATAAGGCTTTAACAATCACCAGGCCCAGAGGCAGGCAGATAAACAGGCCGATAAAGCTTACCGCAATTGCAATCAAGCTCCATCTGACCCAATCCGCATCCTGCAAGGCCGGTTGTTGACGCGCGACCAATTTGACCGGGTTTATGGGTTGGGTAACAGCGCTCATCTTCGAATCTTCCTCATAATTGTCCAGAGCGCTTACGCACCCAAAATTGCAGCAAATTAATCAACAGCAGCAGCACGAAAGAGATCACCAGCATGGTCAGGGCGATAGCCGTGGCGCCTTCTATGTCGAACTGTTCCAGCTTGGTCACAATCAACAGCGGCACAATTTCCGATACATAAGGAATATTGCCGGCAATAAAGATGACTGAGCCGTATTCGCCCACGCCTCTGGCAAAAGCCAGCGCGAAACCGGTCAGCAAAGCGGGGAGGACGTTCGGGAAAATGACTTTGCTGAACACTTGCCAGCGCGTAGCGCCCAGACTTGATGCGGCTTCTTCCATCGAAGTTTCGAATTCCAGCAGTACCGGTTCGACGGTACGCACGACGAACGGGATGCTGATAAAAATCAGCGCCATCACGATACCCAGCGGTTTAAACGCCACCTGTACGCCGAAGGTATCGATCAGTAATTTACCCAGAAATCCGCTCGGCTGGAAAATAGTTGCCAAGACGATACCGGCAACGGCTGTCGGCAGGGCAAAAGGAAAATCGATCAAGGCATGAAAAAATTGTTTGCCGAAAAATGAATAACGCACCAGCACCCAAGCGACAATAAAGCCGAAGAATCCGGCAATCAAAGCGGCCACCAGCGCGGTGGAAAAACTGACCCGAAACGACGACAGCACGCGCTTGTTGGTTATGATATGGACGTAATCGTCCCAATTCAGCTGAAAACTTTGAAACACCAGGGTGCTTAGCGGAATTAAAACGATCAGGCTCAAATAGATCAGGGTGAAACCGATCGTCGGACGAAAACCCGGCATAATGCTACTTCGTGACATTGCCGCTCTCCACGGGTGATTGATTGCTTTGCGAAAGCGGCGGTGTCGCTAAACCGACAATAGATAACGTTGATTTCATTGTTGCCCTCAAAAAATTAATTCCTGTCGGTCGGGTGCCATCCCCCAACAGGTCATCGTAATTCCATCCAATCGATGGTTTTTTATCTTTAACCACCTTTTTGTTGATTGGATAACTTGCTTAACTTATTCCTTTTTATAAATTTGATCGAATAATCCTCCATCGGCAAAGTGGATGCGTTGTGCGGCCGCCCAACCCTCCGGGATGATGTCATTAATTGAAAACAGCTCCAGCTTGGCGAATTCATCGGCGTGACGAGCAAGAATTTCAGGACTGCGCGGACGATAATGATGTTTGGCGATTATTTCTTGGCCGGCATCTGTCCAGAGAAAGTTAAGATAAGCTTCGGCAACCTTTTCGTTACCTTTTTTACTGACGATCGGTTCTATAATCGCGACCGGATGATCGGCTTCTATACTGGTTGAAGGTATAACCACATCAAACTTATCCGCACCCAGATCGTTTGCAATCAGGAAGGCTTCGTTTTCGAACGTTAGCAACACATCGCCGGTATTGTTCTGAATAAAGGCATTGGTTGCTGCGCGTCCTCCGGTACTCAAAACCGGGACATGCTTGAACAGTTGGGTAACAAATTCCTGCGCTTTTTCTTCACTGCCCAATTTGCGTAAGGCGTAACCCCATGCCGCCAAATAGCTGTAACGGGCATTGCCCGATGTTTTAGGATTGGACAGGATAACGACGTTATCGGATTTAACCAGATCGTCCCAGTCCTTGATATTTTTAGGGTTGCCTTTGCGCACCAAAAATACCGTGGTCGACGTGTAAGGCGCGCTGTTATCAGGGAAACGGGTACGCCAGTCCTTGCTAACCAAGCCCTTGGACGCAAGCTTGTCGACATCCGTTTGTTGATTCATCGTCACCACATCCGCTTCCAGACCGGCTATTACAGCGGCGGCCTGCTTGGTGGAACCGTCGTGCGATTGCTGAATCGTCACTTTATCGCCGGTTTCCTTTAGCCAGTAATCGGCAAATGCGGCGTTAACGTCTCGATATAACTCACGAGATACATCATAAGAGACATTCAGTAGCGTATATTCTTTAGCACTCACATTGAAAGCCAAAAGTAGCGCAAGTAAACCCAGCGGATAAAGAGCACGCTGGATAAGTCGCGTATTAAAAATATTAATCAGCATAAATTTCTCTCATTACCAATCGCGACGCCAAAGCGTCGCTAGCTACGTACGTCCCCACGCAGGAGCGTCACTGCCATTAAGAGCGCTAGTTCCCAAGCTCCTGCTTGGGAATTCAGTGCGGGAAGCTCCAGCTTCCCGTCTCACGAAGCTGGAGCTTGGGAACCAGCGTAAAGCTTAACTTAATGGCAGTGACGCAGGAGTGTGGGAACTATGTCATAAACAAACCGCGACTTATTTTCCCGGTCCGTAAATCTGGTCAAACACACCGTCATCGGAAAAATGCTTTTTCTGCGCCGCATCCCAGCCGCCGAATTTATCGATTTTCACCAGCTCCAACGGTTGGAATTGCTTGGCGTACTTGGCAGCTATTTCAGGATCGGTTGGGCGATAAAAGTTTTTGCCGATAATTTCCTGGCCTTCCTTGCTGTATAAATACTTCAGGTACTCGGTCGCTACTTCGGTAGTGCCGTGCTTACGCGTCACATCCTCAACTACGGCGACTGGCGGCTCAGCCAAAATACTCAATGAAGGTGTGACGATTTCAAACTTGTCCGCACCGAATTCACGTAAGGCTAAGTAGGCTTCGTTTTCCCAGGCAATCAACACATCGCCGATTTCCCGTTCGATAAAGGTCGTGGTGGAACCGCGAGCCCCAGTGTCCAGTACCGCAGCGTTTTTGAATAATTTTCCGACAAAGGCTTTAGCCGCCGCTTCATCATTGTTGTTCGCTTTAAGCGCATAAGCCCAGGCGCCCAAATAATTCCAACGCGCGCCGCCGGAGGTTTTCGGATTCGGGGTCACGATGCTGACGCCGGGTTTGACGATGTCATCCCAATCCTTGATTTTCAGCGGATTGCCCTTGCGCACCAGAAATACGATAGTGGACGTATAAGGTGAGCTGTTGTTAGGCAGCAAACTTTGCCAGTTTTCCGGAATCAGTTTGCGCTTCTGGTAAAGCTGATCGACGTCATAACCCAGCGCCAGCGTAACCACATCGGCTTCCAGGCCTTCCAGTACCGAACGCGCCTGTTTTCCGGAACCGCCATGAGATTGATTGATCGTTACGGTATCGCCGGTTTTGGCTTTCCAGTATTTGCTGAAGGCGGTGTTGTAGTCTTTATACAACTCGCGTGTCGGATCATAAGATACGTTGAGCAGATTAATCTCCGCCGCACGCACCTCACTGGCTGCCAATACGGCTAATACGGCCGCAAAGACGATGTTGGTAAAGTTTTTATTCATAAATAAAATTCCTTAGCTCAGGTTGTTTAGAACGATAATTGGAAACGTGTGGCAAAAATTGATTCGTTGGGCATGTCACGGCCTCTGGCCGCACCGCCGTCAAAAGATACATTTTCATAATCCGCCCGAATGATGGCATTGCTGTTCAGGTACCAGTTGGCGCCCAGCGTCCAGGCTTTGGCCTTTGAAGCGGACAGGTTCCGATCAACAATCCGGAAAGTCGCATCGTCGACATCCAGTTCGCTATAGCGTGCTGCAAGCTGCAAGGCTCCCCACTTGCCTTTCAGCGGATCAAAATTCTGAATGGGCTTAACGCCGGCAAAACTATTATCTTCTCCGGTGACCACATAAGAAGCCAGGATCTGCCAAGCTTTATTATCCTGCTTGACATCCGTTCTTCCACTAACCAGATGCTGGGATGAAATAACATATTCGCCAATGGCGCCAAACGGGCCTGAAAACCAGTAAGCCTGCGGATAAATACGGTAGGTAGCGCCATCCGATGTCGGCGCGGCGAAACCGGTATTAAGCTTGGTATAATCAAGATACGTAGTTCTGCCTATTGGCGTAGCCTGAGCTTTGAGGCCCTGCTTATCCGGATTACCAACAGAGCCCGCCACACCCAATCCCAAGCCTTCCAGCCAGGAGTAGCCGGTGTGATGGAACGGGTGGGCAAATAAACGCCCGACCACTTCTTTATTGTTGTCGGTATCGGGCGAATTATTATTCGGGCTGCCATCGTCCCCGGAGCCGTTTGAAACACCTATCTGATAGGTGAACGTATTCTTGGTATCGATAGGCCCGGCGACAGTCTCTGCCTTATAACCCGGCTTGGAGAACGCGCCATGCAGTTGTATGCCTACGTCACGGTTACTCGCCAAATAAGTTGGGAAACCGCGTTCCAGGAAGGTGCCGTCCGAGTCGCCCTGTAACCGTTCAAGACTGATTGAGGGCTTGAACTTACCCACCAACAGGCTGGCCGCAGGGTGGTAGGCGTAGTCGAGATAAGCATCCGGCAGAATATTGCTACTCGCCGCAAAGTCGGGCATGATTTTAAAATAAATGTCTTTAAAGAAGTAACCTTCCAGCCAGATACGCGCTTGCTTGACCTCGAATTTGTCGGTTGACCTGGACGTGTTGTCATTAAGCCAGAAACGCGCGTCGGTTTGTACCGCACCGCGTATCCGCACCTGATGTTTTTTATCCGAGGAAGTAATCTTGAATCCATCCGCACCTGCATCAAATACCGGCAGCTTTTGGAACGCACCGGCAGTCACTTCATCCTGCAATTCCAGCTTACGTTCCAGGGTATTTACTTTGCGGTTCAGTTTTTCCACTTCGGGAGTTGCTGCAACCGGCTTGCTGGATAGCGCCCCGGCCTGATCCAGCTTTTCCAATCGGCTTTCCAGTTCCCGGATGCGCCGCTCCAGGGCTTCGGTATCGGCATGGGCATCGGGAATACCGAATAAAGCCAGGTTAATCACGCTGGCTAAAGCGGTGCGTTTAAAATGTTTCATAGTTTTAGTCCTCAAAAAAAATCCATACCATCCGGCGGTCCGGTCAGGCTGCTATCTCTCGTATAGTATTTTTATCGCCGTTTTTTTACGGTAGAAATGGGTAATTATTTTATTTATTATCAAAGCGTAATTTCTCTTTACGCTCGATTTGCACAACTTTGCCTTCGTGAATAATAATTTCAACCGAACCAAATCTAATGTCTTGTAAAATATCGGAAATCTGAGTTGCGATTTCAGACAGTCTCGGTTCTCTGTGTGTGTGTTCCAATTTAAGCGCCATGACAATGCTCCTGAAGGTAAAAACCTGTCGTTTACGTTGGAGGGAAGTTTAAAGAGGATTTAATATTTAATAAAACGACATTATTAGATGCACGTATCTAATTACAAGATATTGGAATTGACTTTAGTCAACCCTGCGGCCTCTTAACTTAATAGGCTAGTGACGTATTACGGGGGAAAGAAGCCAAAGTAGAATCTTTGTGCTTTAACTGGATGGGTATGGGGTAAAAAACATGGCCCGCTTGAGCGAGTGCCAAAACAACTCGCACAAACGACTTAAATCGACATCATTGGCTAAGACCAGCCATGCCTGTGATGCCCTGCAGATCAGATAACATTGGACTCCAGAAATTCCGCCAATTGCGCACTGGTAAGCCTGAGTCGCTGGCTCAGGCCGCGGGAAATATTCCAGATAATTTTAAATGCCAGAGCAGGATGCTTGTCAGCCAAGGTCAGCATACCGGCTTTGTCCAATGACAAAAAAATAGTTTCCCCTTCTGCACGGGCCGTCGCTGATCGGGGTTGCGCGTCAATAACGGACATTTCGCCGAAAGTGCGTCCGACGCGCAGGGTTGAAATCAGTTTATTATTTTTGTAAATGCCGATTGCCCCCTTGGCAATAATTCCCATGGAGGAGCCTAGCTCACCTTCTTTATAAATCGCCGTGCCTTTTGATGCGGCATAAGGTTTAAAATAATAACTTATGGCTTGCAACTGCTCCCATGAAAAATCCGCCCCCCAATGCGAAGCGTCCAGTATTTGCGCGTTTGTTTGCAGCGTATTTTCAATGGTGATTAATCGTGGGGATTTGGATTCAGTCATGATGATGGCGCAGCCTATCTGATTAGGTTTTTCAAAAAAATAGCATTTAAATCCTGCAAGCTTTGTCTAAAGACATGCGGATTCGGTCAGGGCGTTTAACTCATGGATACGTGCTTTTTCGCCGACTCGCAAGTTAAGTTGGACTATAGCATAGCACCTATCTTCATCCTCGCCATAGACCAAGCCAATACAATTATCCGGTCATTAACCGACTTGAGATTATGCCGTTTTCCGGGTTAGCGCAAATCGCAACAGTCCGGCATTTCTAATGCCTTTTCTTGCAATTCAGCTTATTATATCGGCGATTCCTGCCATGAGCTCTCATGCTTACTAACAATGATTTATGATAATGCGCCATGAAACCTTATAAATTATTAGCGCTTTTGCTGCTAAATCCGGTCATCGTAGGCTGCGGACAACCGGGCCCGCTGTATTTGCCGGGACAAGCGGCACCGATTCATGTAGAACCGGAACACGCGCCAAAACCTGAACCCAAGCCAGAAAAAAACAAATAACCATGGATTATTTTAATTACCGAAACGATGAGCTTTTCGCTGAAGACATCGCTGTTTCCGACATCGTCTATAAATACGGCAGCCCTTGCTACATCTATTCAAGAGCTACGCTGGAGCGGCACTGGAAAGCATTCGACCAGGCTTTTGGCGAACAGGCTCATTTAATCTGCTATGCGGTAAAGGCCAATTCCAATATTGCGATACTCAACCTGCTGGCCCGGTTAGGCTCGGGGTTCGACATTGTCTCCTTGGGCGAATTGGAGCGGGTTATTACCGCCGGCGGCGACCCTCAAAAAATCGTGTTTTCCGGTGTCGGCAAACGCGAAGATGAAATTCTGGCGGCATTAAAAATCGGCATCCGCTGTTTTAACATTGAAGTCAGCGGCGAACTGGACCGGATTAACCGGCTGGCCGGGCAGTTGGGCGTTATCGCGCCGGTATCTTTTCGGGTCAATCCTGATGTCGATGCCAAAACCCACCCCTATATCTCCACCGGGTTAAAGGAAAACAAGTTCGGCATCGACATACAGCAGGCTTTGACTGAATATCGCCGCGCGGCGGCCATGCCCCATATCAGCGTGATCGGCATCGATTGCCACATCGGTTCGCAACTGACCGAAACCCGGCCTTTTCTGGATGCACTGGATAAGATTCTCGATCTGGTCGCGGCGCTTGAAGCCGAAGGGATTAAGCTGCATCATCTGGATCTGGGCGGCGGCTTGGGTATTTGTTATAAAGACGAACAGCCGCCTGAACCTGCCGAATATATTCAAGCGGTTTTGGCGCGACTGGGTCAAACCGATTTTGAAATTTTACTGGAACCGGGCCGCGCTATCGTCGGCAATGCCGGTATTCTGGTGACTCAGGTTGAATATCTTAAACCGACCGCCAATAAGAACTTTGCTATCGTCGATGCGGCCATGAATGACCTGGTGCGGCCTGCTTTATATAGCGCATGGCAGAACATTATTCCGGTCAACCGGCAAAATAACGCGGCGGAAGCGACTTGGGATATAGTCGGCCCGGTCTGTGAAACCGGTGATTTTTTAGGCAAAGACCGTACGCTTAAAATTGCCCAGGGCGATTTGTTGGCGATACGCTCATCCGGCGCTTATGGTTTTACCATGAGTTCGAATTATAATTCCAGACCGCGCCTGGCTGAGCTGATTGTCGATGGCAGCACTCTGCATGTGATCAGGGAAAGAGAAACGATTGCGCAGCTTTGGGCGGGCGAGCATTTGTTGCCGTGAATATTTAACTATTCAGCGCATAGAGAAATGGAACGCAGATGACGCAGATGATTATGATAAACGCGGATAACCTCAAAATGGCGATCAACTGATTTTCTCAGGATAACTCGAAAAATCTTATTCAATCATAAATATCAGCGTCATCCGCGTTCTATTTTTCTAGCAGCCGAATAGTTACTAAATAATTAAACTCACTTACCTAGCGTAAACACCGACTAAATGATCAACTTCACTAAAATGCACGGCCTCGGTAATGATTTTGTGGTCATTGACGCCATCAATCAGCACATCGACTTAATGCCCGAACAAATCCGGCTGATGTCCGACCGGCACTTCGGCATAGGCTTCGATCAGCTGTTATTGGTCGAAAAAGCGGTAAACGCCAATGCCGACTTCAAATACCGGATCTTTAACGCAGACGGCGGCGAAGTCGCCCAGTGCGGCAATGGCGCACGCTGCTTTGCCCGCTTTGTTCGCGATAAAAAGCTGTCGGACAAGAATGAAATCTGCGTCGACACCAATTCAGGTCAATTGTTACTGCGCTTCGATGCCGACAACCTGATCACCGTCAATATGGGCATCCCAAGGCACGCACCTGCTGAAATCCCTTTGCTGGCCGAAGAAGAATCCCGATTTTATACGGTGCTGGTTAACGAGACTGAAAAAGCTTTTGGCGCTGTATCCATGGGCAATCCGCACGCGGTTATTCAAGTCACGGATGTTAAAACCGCGCCGGTGGCTGAACTGGGAAAAGCCCTGGAAAGCCATACTTTTTTCCCGGAGCGGGTTAATGTCGGTTTTATGCAAGTCGTAGATCGCCAACACATTAAGCTGCGCGTGTATGAACGCGGCGCTGCCGAAACACTGGCTTGCGGCAGCGGCGCTTGTGCCGCCGTGGTCATCGGCATTGAACACAATCTGCTGGATCATACGGTCATTGTTGACCTGCCCGGCGGAACGCTAAGCATCAACTGGCTTGGCCGTGGCGAACCGGTTTTAATGACCGGACCCGCCATTTCTGTTTTTGAAGGACAAATAACGCTATGAACGAACACCCCTCAGAACTCACTTCAACCCAGGTTGAAGACTACCTGCGCAAACATCCCGAGTTCTTCCATGAGCATTTGAATTTGCTGGAACACATGAGCATCCCGCATCCTACCGGCAATGCGGTCTCCTTAATTTCAAAACAGCTGGAGCTGTTTAGAAGTCGGCATCATGACATGGAAAACCAGCTCACTGCGCTGATAGAAATAGCCAGGGATAACGATACCTCGCTGAACCGTATGCATAAACTGACTCTCGCGCTGCTGGATGCCATAACGCTGGAAGAAGCGGTTGCCAATCTGGATGTCGTGCTGTCGGAATATTTTTTGATCGATTTTGTTGCGGTGCGCATCATCAAACACAATCCGGACGCCGCTATTACCAACCTGTTTATTGAACCGGACAGCAAAGACCTGGAACCGTTTGCGGTTGAACTGGCCGGCAACCAGCCCAAATGCGGCCGCCCGACTATAGCTCAGGCAAGAGTATTATTCGGCGAACTGGCGTTTGAAGTAAAATCCTGCGCCATTATCCCCTTGGCCTTTACCGAACTGGAAGGCATTTTAGCCATCGGCAGCCGGGAAGACGGCCGTTTTCATTACAGCATGGGCAACCTGTTTTTAAACCAAATGAGCGAAATCATAGGTACCCGGTTGATCACCTTGTTGCAGCAGCGTTAACGACATGGATTCCGATGCCGAACTGATGCTGGCTGACTTTTTCAAGCAGCTCACTGTTGAAGTTCGCGCTTCGGAACACACCGTAAAAAATTATCAGCGGGATCTTAAACATCTATCCCGCTATTGCACAGACAAGCCCATAACCCGCTGGGCCGACCTGAAGCACACCGATATTCGCGCCCATATCGCCAGTCGGCATCGGAAAGGCCTAAGCAGCAAAAGTCTGCAACGCGAGCTGTCCGCTATTCGCAGTTTTTATAACTACCTGTTAAAAAAGGGCCAGGCCGACGTAAATCCTGCGCAGCATATTCAAGCGCCCAAACAAGCCAGGAAGCTGCCTAAAACACTGGATGTCGATCAGTTATCCGGCTTGCTGGAAGCCGGGGCGAGTTCATTGCTTGAAATACGCGACTTGGCCATGTTCGAATTATTCTATTCATCTGGCCTGCGGTTGAGCGAGCTGTCGGCGCTTGATTTAACCGACCTGGATTTGCCGGACAGCACCTTGACTGTCCGCATAGGCAAGGGCGGTAAATCCAGAGTATTACCGGTAGGCAGCAAAGCCGTTACGGCGATTGAAAACTGGTTACAGCAGCGAGCCGTAAAAATCCCCGCTATCGAGCCAGCGCTATTCGTTTCAACGCGGGGCACCCGGCTCGGTCAACGCAACATTGAGTTAAGGCTGGAACGGTGGTGCAAAGCAAAAGGTATTGCCGAACATATCCATCCGCACATGCTGAGACATTCCTTCGCCAGCCATTTACTTGAATCCAGCCATGACTTAAGAGCCGTTCAGGAACTGCTCGGACACAGCAATATCAGCACAACCCAGATATACACCCACCTGGACTTTCAGCATCTGGCTGAAATCTATGATAAAGCGCATCCAAGAGCCAAAAAAAAACCGTTATAACAACTTGCGCCGTAAGCAAATAGCAAAAAAACCTGCTACCATGTAGCTAATTTTTCATATAAAAAAGCAGTGGGATGAAATGTTTTTCGATCCTGCGAAAAAACCTCTTTACGGGATTTCAAAAATGGCGGCAAACGATACACTGAACGATATAAAATCTAAAGGGATACTGTGGGGCTTTGGCGTTTTTACCCTCATTGTGGTGATCATCCTGATCTTCCTGGGCGCTTGGTGGGGCAGAGAGCCGGATCAGTTTAATGTTCTGGACGAAGCCGTAAAACGCGCCGAAGAAACCCACGCCACTGAAAGTATGCCGGTCGGCTATGTCTATACCAACACCCTGGCCCATATCGCCGAGGTTCTGTTGCATAAAAGCGGCGGCTATATTACTAACGACGTCGCGCCTCCCGGCGTATTACTGGACAACATTTCCAACTGGGAATACGGCGCATTAGTCATGCTGCGCGACGCCACATCGGCATTAAGAAACCACTTTGCCAGGGATCAATCCCAATCGGCCGAAGATCCGGATCTGGCGATTGCAGAACCTTATTTCTATTACGAAAACGACTCATGGGCCCTGCCGTCAACGGAAGCCGAATATCAAAAAGGCGTTGAGGCGCTGCATAAATACATGGAGCGCCTGCAAAAATACGGCGGCCCCATAAAAAAAGCTCAATTTTATTCCCGTGCCGACAATCTATGGCAATACACCGAAGTTGTGATTAAACGTCTGGGCGGGCTTTCCACCCGTTTGACCGCAAACAGCGCCAGCGGCAACTACGGCCCCGGATTGACTGAGCTTGAGCGGGAAGCGGCTGATGAAAAAGGCACCTCCGTAGCCAAAGTAACCTGGTTGGAGATTGACGACGTTTTCTATGAAGCGCGCGGGGCAAGCTGGGCGCTGTTGCATATACTCAGAGCCATCAAACATGACTTTGAGGATATTTTATTGGACAAACGGGCCATGCGTACCGTTGACATCATGATTAAAGCGCTGGAAAATGCCCTGACCCCCATTTTAAGCCCGATGATTTTAAACGGTAGCGGCTACGGTCTTTTCGCCAACTACTCCCTATCAATGGCAAATTATATAGCCCGCGCTAATGCGGCAGCTCTTGATTTACGCGACATTATGAACCGAGGTTAATGACAATGGATGAACAAATAAATTACAACTTGACACAAATCAGCACCTGGAAAAGAATTTTCTTTATGCTTATTTTTGCGGCTATCGGCGGACTGGTCAGAATGCTGCTTTGGGCCGTTATTATATTGCAGGTGGCATCAACGCTGCTCACCGGCAAAGCTAATGTCAACATTCTTAATTTCGGACGCAGTCTTTCCATTTATACCTACCATATTTTGCTGTTCCTGACTTTCAATACCGAAACCCTGCCGTTTCCTTTCTCCGACTGGAATATGACCGCAGAACTGCAATTGCCGGAAGCGAAAAACTCCGCAAAATAACATTAATCCTAAAACGGCGATTTATCCACGAAATGAATCAGTAAGTTGTATTGATTCAGCTATTCACCCTTTGAGTAAGGATCTTCGGCAGTTGCTCCATGCATTGCTCTACCTCCTGCATCCATGCAGTCGACAGCTTGGTATCTCTTTGAATATTTTCGTGCTTTTTGTGTTTTTCGTGGATGAAATTATTTTCTAGATTAATGAACTCTAGCCGCAAAATCATTCATATCGATATGGATGCGTTTTTTGCGGCCGTAGAGCAGCGCGATTTCCCGCAATACCGCAACAAGCCCCTGATCGTCGGCGGCGCTCCCGACTCGCGCGGCGTTGTCGCAACCTGCAGTTATGAAGCGAGACAATACGGCATCCATTCCGCGATGTCTTCAGCGCATGCGTACCGCTTATGTCCGCAGGCTATTTTTGTAAAACCCCGCTTCGAGGCTTATCAAGAAGCGTCAACGGCCATTCGAAAAATATTTGCCGACTACACTGATCTTTTTGAACCGCTGTCCCTGGACGAAGCCTATCTGGATGTCAGCAATGCCAGCCTGCATCAAGGCTCCGCCACATTGATCGCCAAAGCCATTAAAGCTTCGATTAAGCAGGAGACCCAACTGATCGCTTCGGCGGGTGTTTCCTATAATAAATTCCTCGCCAAGATCGCTTCGGACATCAATAAACCGGACGGGCTTTATTTAATCACCCCGGAACAAGGACCTGACTTTGCAGAACGACTACCGGTCGAAAAGTTTCATGGCATAGGCAAGGCCACTTCGCTAAAAATGCACTCATTGGGCATCAAGACCGGCAAGGATCTGAAGGAATTGCCGCTGGAAACGCTGCAGCACTATTTCGGCAAGGCCGGGCTGCATTATTACAGCATTTCCAGGGGCATAGACAACCGCCCGGTCAACAACTGCCGCATCAGGAAATCGGTGGGCGTGGAAATCACCTTTCAGCAGGATATTAAAACCAAACAAGACGTCATTGCGCAGTTGCAAAGCCTGCTGGAAAAGGCCTTAAGCAAAATCGCCGAAAAACAGCTGGTCGCCCATACCCTGACCGTAAAAATCAAATATCACGATTTTGTGCAAATCACCCGCAGCAAGACACTGCCGCATGTCATTACGGCGGCATCGACCTTGGTCGACATTGTTGAAGACTTATTGAAAAACACCGACATAGGCAGGCGTAATGTGCGCTTGCTGGGGATTACGCTGTCATCACTGGAAAACAAGGCCGGGCAGACTCATTCCCGGCAAATGGATTTATTTAACGATTGTCAGGCGTGATGGCGTGACGGGCGATTAATCGTCTTCCTGTTCATCCTCAAACCCGGCTTCATCATCCGGTTCGCCTTCAACCTTAAATAATTCTTTCAGCTGGCGATATAACAGACGCGAAGATTTGGGCGGCTTACCGGCTTCAGTTTCTTTTTGGGCATTACGCAATAATTGTCTTAATAACTGCCGATCGGCATGAGGTTGCTCGTCCAGCAATTCCGTCAAGGCATCATTGCCCTCGGCAATCAGCCGATCTCGCCAACGCTCAACAATATGGTGCTCCCTGACCGCGTGGGCGCTTTTATTTTTGATGCGCGACAGTTTTTCTAAAATAGGCTCTATATCTATCTTATTGAGCTGGCCGGCAATAAATTTCAGCAGCCGTTTTCTCGCGCCTTTATGCGGCATTCCCGATACTTCTACAACGGCTTTATTGATGATCTCAGGAAGCTCAAGCGTTTTTAATTGCCCCGCCGGTAGCTCAGACATTTCTTCGCTTAAAGCAAAAAGAACGGCCATATCTTTTTTGATTTGTGTTTTATTAGGCCGGATTGCGTAATATTCAACCTCTTCATCATCGTATTCGTATTCTTCACTCATTTCATCTCAAACCATTGCGATTAAAAAATAACACACAGCACCGGCACGGCCGCTCAATGCGATTAACTCATGCCTGTTGATTCATTTTACAGCATTTTCAAGCAGCCTGTTTTTTGCTCGGCAATACGGATTGTCCACTCACGTTCAATGCTTGCATTCAATAGCACACATAAAATAAATCCCAGACAATAAAAAACCAGCCGTCTCTAATTAGAAACGGCTGGTCTCTTAAGATAACTACCGATAATCTACTTGGTTTTTTCTTCTATCTTTTTATCCGTTTTTTCATCTATTTTTTTATCTGTTTTTTGATCCGCGACGGCCGCCGCATCGCTTAACAAGACATCGTTTTTAATTTTTTCGACAGTTTTCGCACCGATTCCATCAACGTTAACCAAATCTTCCACTGTTTTGAATTCACCTTTTGTTTCCCTGTACTTAACAATGGCTTCGGCTTTTTTCTGACCGATACCTGACAGGGCTTCCCCTATGGTTTTAGCATCGGCGGTATTGATGTTTACAGGCGAGGCAATGACATTAAACGAGCAAAAGGCGGCAAATAACACTACTAATAATCTAAGCATCTTTATTTTCCTATTATAAAAAATTATATGATTTATGATTTGTGAATAGTCTTATAGTTACCAACCAAAATTATTATTAACTATTCGCCGCTTAGTTTAGACGCTTGCCCTGTAAATACAAATTTTTTATCGCCCTATTGCGTAATAGGCTAATCCGCTACCCTTAACCCTGTCCGGCTCATACATATTACGGCCGTCAAAGATCACCTTATCATGCAGCTGTTGACTCATCTCATCAAAATCAGGACTGCGAAATTGTTTCCATTCCGTCACTATCACCAACGCATCGGCTTGTTTCAGGGCATCCTTGGGCGAGTCGCAATAACTCAAACCCGGCATGTCGCCATAAAGTCGTCGCGCTTCTTCCTGCGCTTCAGGATCAAAGGCCTGCACGGTTGCACCGGCTTCAATCAAGGCTTCCAGCACAACCCGGCTTGGCGCATCGCGCATGTCATCGGTATTGGGTTTAAACGCCAGTCCCCACAAGGCAAATACCTTACCGGTTAAATTGCCTTGATAATGCTGATTAATTTTTTCAAACAAGCGGTGTTTTTGCCGATTATTGACATTCTCTACCGCATTGAGCAATTCTGCATGATAGCCCTGTTCCTTTGCCGTTCTTTCCAGCGCTTTCACGTCTTTGGGAAAACAGGAGCCGCCATAACCGCAACCGGGATAAATAAAGCTGTAGCCGATGCGGCTATCGGAACCTATGCCATGCCTTACCTGCTCAATATCCGCCCCCAAATGCTCGGCCAGATTTGCCAATTCATTCATAAAACTGATTTTGGTTGCCAGCATCGCATTTGCAGCATACTTGGTTAATTCAGCCGAACGTATATCCATGGTGATGACCCGGTCGACACTGCGATTAAACGGTGCATAAAGCGCCTTGAGCAATTCCGCCGTTCTGGGGTTATCGGTACCGATAACGATCCGGTCCGGCTTCATAAAATCATCCAACGCCGCGCCTTCTTTCAGGAACTCGGGATTTGACACCACGTCGAACTCCAGATCTTTGCCGCGGTTTGCCAATATCTGCTGCATAACCGCTTTAACCTTATCTGCCGTACCCACAGGCACCGTCGATTTATCAATCACCACCCGATACTCGTCCATATTCTCGGCAATACCCTTGGCAACCGCCAATACATACTGCAAATCGGCTGAGCCGTCGTCATCCGGCGGTGTACCGACCGCTATGAATTGAAATACGCCATGGTCCACGGCCGCCTTGATATCGGTAGTAAATCTTAATCGCCCTTCCGATTGATTTTCCTTGACCATAGTCTCGAGTCCCGGCTCAAATATCGGAATAATACCCTGTTGCAGTTTGGCGATTTTAGCCTCATCAATATCAACACAGATAACGTCATTGCCGACTTCCGCAAGGCAGGTACCTGTTACCAACCCCACATAACCGCTTCCGAATATTGTAATTTTCATTTTTTCAACTTTAAATTATTTGTTAAAAATATAACCGTGTTTCCGTAACCATTGAATTGCCGTTAGCCGACACCAACATAACAGCTTTATTCCATTGTATTTCAATAAGTTAAAATACGTATTTAGCAGATGTGCTTTCAGCAACCTGCACCAAAGTAGGCGCTTTAGGCGAAGCTTCCGCTCCTCGGCAACTGCTCCATGCGTCGCCTAAAGCGCCTACTTTTGGTGCTCTACCTCCTGCGTCCATGCAGTCGTGCTCACGCCCCTTGCCTACTTCCATGTAGGCAAAGCTTCCGCTCCTGCTCACGCCCCTTGCCTACTTCCATGTAGGCAATGATTGCTTGTTACATTTACCGGCATTGACCTATCATAACCGCCAAGTTTTCAAATTATTGACTATTGTTTGATGCAAAAAAATACCGAGCCCAATAAACAGCTTTTTAGCGGATTTTCCGCTCCCGATACCGAACAAATAAATCGGGCGCTGGCGATTATCGCCCAAATCCCTGAAGATCCGCATTATTTTCGCCCCAAAGGCATTGAGGTAGCGGCAATTTTGATGGACTTTAATGTCGATCTGAAAACCATCCTCGCCGCAATATTAAGCGATCCACGCTTAGCCCATTTAAATCCGAAGCCTAATATTAAAGAGCAATTCGGCGAAACGGTTGCAACACTGGTTAACGATGTTAACTGGCTGAATAAGTTAACCGTTTATTCCCTGGAAATGACCGATCAACCGAGCCAAACGGAAACTTTACGCAGAATGCTGCTGTCCATGACTCAGGATGTCCGCGCCGTATTAATAAAACTGGCTTACCGGGTTCAACGACTTAAGGTTTTGCCCAGGGAATCTTATGAGCTCAGACGCTTTATTGCCCAGGAAACGCTGGACATTTATGCGCCGATTGCCAACCGCATGGGTATTCATCAGTTAAAGTGGGAACTGGAGGACATGGCCTTCCGCTATCTGAAGCCCCAATCCTATCGCCGCATTGCCAAGTCGCTGACCGATAACCGGATGCAGCGGGAAAACTGTATCAATAACTTTATTGAGCTGTTACAGGAAAAACTTGCCGAAGAAGGTATTTCTGCCGAGATTTACGGTCGTCCCAAACATATTTACAGCATCTGGAAAAAGATGCGGCGCAAGCAACTGGATATAGACGAACTTTACGACCTGTTGGCCGTGCGCGTTATTGTCGACAACCTGACCGCCTGTTATGCCACCTTAGGCATGGTGCATAGCCTTTGGCAAACCATTCCCAAAGAGTTTGATGATTATATCGCCAACCCTAAAGAAAACGGTTACCAGTCTTTGCATACCGTCATTATCGATCCCGAGGGCAATCGTATCGAGGTGCAAATCCGCACCCGGCAGATGCACGACTTTGCCGAACTCGGGGTTGCCGCGCACTGGTCTTACAAGGAAGGCGGCAAGCATGATGCGGCCATCGAAAAAAACATCGCCTCGTTGCGCAAGCTGCTGGACGAAACCAGTCCTGAGCGTAGCCGAAAGGAAGGCAGCGACGAAGCGCTGTCGGAAAATTTCCGTAGCGAATTATTTAATGATCGCGTCTATGTTTTAACGCCCGCCGGGAAATTAATCGACCTGGTTAAAGGTTCTACACCGCTGGATTTTGCCTACGCCATCCATACCGAAATTGGACACCGCTGCCGCGGGGCAAAAGTCAACGGTCGCATTGCGCCGCTGACCTATACCTTAAAATCCGGCGATCAGGTGAGAATTTTGACGGCAAAAGAGGGCGGCCCCAATCACAACTGGATCGATCTCAACCTGGGCTATTTAAAGACATCGGCCGCGATCAGCAAAGTCAAAAGCTGGTTTAAAAATCAGCAACAAACCCAGAATATGGCCACAGGCAAGGCTATTTTAGACAAGGAAAGCCAGAGACTGGGCTTAAAAATGCTCAATCTGGCGGAGCTGGCTAAACATTTTCATCAACCGGATACCGATAAGCTGCTCGAAGCGATAGGCCGTAGCGACATTAACAGCCGCCAGCTTGCGGCGTTTTTCAAGATTCCTGAACTGGAAGCTCAACCGGCCCCCATTCAACGCAAAAAGCCCGAGACTAAATCAGTCATTTCCGTAGAAGGCATCGATAATGTCCTGACTTCTCTTGCTCACTGTTGCTCCCCGATTCAGGGCAATGACATTATCGGCTATATTTCCCACAAAAAAGGCATTACGATCCACCGCAAAGACTGCGAAAACATCTTGCACCTTGGCCCCGAAAAACAGACCCAGCTTATTTCGGTTAGCTGGGGCGCAAAAAAAGCCAGCTACGCTGTGCCTATTGTTATCCATGCCTTTAACTCCCAAAATTTACTCAATGACGTTACCCAGATTTTGGCCCAGGCTAAAATTCATATTTCCAATGCAGCACTGGATACGCATCCCGACTTTTCAGCGCTACTCAATTTGACCATTCAAATTGAAAATACCGATCAGTTAAGCCAGGTTCTTAATAAAATAAGTCAATTGCCCAATATCGTCGATGTTAAGCGTAAAACTTAGTATATTTGAAATTTTCAGCGATTAACAAAATGGAACGCAGATGACGCTGATAATTATGATTAAATAAGATTAACGAAGTCGTTAATTAGCGCCTCTACCCGCTATATTTGCAACCAAATGGAGCACAGATTTAAAAGCGCATAACAAATTCGGCTTTCGGCTTTAAAAAAACCGCGCAAATCCGGCCAATCGGCGTCGCTTAGAAGCGCCTACTTTTGGCATCCGCGTTCTATTAATCCATTCGCCGAATAGTTACCACACCTTTAGCCCTTAGCCTTGAACCTAATTTATGTCCCAACAAACACAAATCCCCCCTGCCTCCCCTTTGTCAAAGGGGGGCGTCAGAGAACGCCTGATCCTGGTTGACGGTTCCTCTTTTTTGTTCCGGGCTTACCATGCCATTCCGCCGCTAACCAACGCGAACGGCGAACCCACCAACGCCATCTACGGCGTCAGCAATATGCTGCGCAAACTGATTGCCGACTATCACAGCGACTACATTACCGTGGTCTTCGATGCGCCGGGCAAAACCTTTCGCAACGAGCTTTACGATCAGTACAAAGCCCATCGGCCGCCTATGCCCGATGATTTGCGGGTACAGATTGCCCCGCTGCACAACCTGATTCGGGCTATGGGTTTACCGTTAATTATCGAATCCGGGGTGGAAGCCGACGACGTGCTCGGCGTTCTGGCCCAGCACGCCGAACAGCAAGGCTATGACGTTATTATTTCCACTGGCGACAAGGACATGGCGCAGCTGGTCACCGAACATATTATCCTGGAAAACACCATGTCCAATACCCGCATGGATATTCAGGGCGTTATCGACAAATTCGGGGTCAGGCCGGAGCAGATTATCGATTATCTGGCCTTGATGGGCGACACCGTCGATAACATTCCCGGCGTACCCAAAGTCGGCCCTAAAACGGCGGCAAAATGGCTGGAACAATACAGTACCCTGGAAAACCTGATCGCCCACGCCGATAAAATCACCGGAAAAATCGGCGAAAACCTGCGCGCCAGTTTGGATAAACTGCCGTTATCCAAACAACTCACCACCATTAAATGCGACCTCGATTTGCCCTACAACATGGAAGACTTGAAACAGCAGCCGATGGACAAGGCGGAACTGAAAAATTTATTGGCCGAACTGGGCTTTTCGTCCTGGTTAAAAATGCTGGATGCTTCGACTGAGCTCAGCACAGGTTCTTCGTCTACGCCTGCCCTGAGCCCTATTGAAGCCGCACAAACCGAAGACAAGCCCGCCAAAATCGATTCCAGTTATGAAACCGTGTTAACCGAACAGCACTTTAACGACTGGCTAACTCAACTGGAAAAAGCCGAATTATTTGCGTTCGACACTGAAACCACCAGCCTTGATTACAGCAAAGCCCAGATAGTCGGTGTATCGTTTGCGGTAACGCCGGGCAAAGCCGCCTACGTGCCTTTAGCGCACGACTATCCTGGCGTACCGGATCAGCTGGATCGCTCTGAAATACTGGAAAAACTGCGCCCTCTGCTGGAAAATCCGCATAAAGCCAAACTCGGGCAAAACCTGAAATACGATATGCATGTCCTGGCTAATCACGGCATCGCATTACGCGGCATCGCCCACGACACCATGCTGGAATCTTACGTGTTAAACAGCACCGCGACCAAACACAATATGGATGACCTCGCTAAGGAATATCTCGGCGTTGAAACCATCCATTACGAGGATGTTGCCGGAAAAGGCGCAAAGCAAATAGGCTTTCAGGAAGTATCGATAGATCAAGCCGCACCTTACGCAGCGGAAGATGCCGACATTACCCTGCAACTGCATCAGGCGCTCAATGCAAAACTGGCACAGCATCCAAGACTGCTTGAGTTATATACGGAAATGGAAGTCCCGCTGATTAGCGTACTGGCCCGCATCGAAAACAACGGCGTATTAATCGACGCGGCGATGCTCGCGCAGCAAAGCCTTGAGCTTTCCAGCCAGATTATCTCCCTTGAGCAACACGCTCACGACCTGGCCGGACAAACCTTCAACCTGGGTTCCCCGAAACAGATCCAGGAGATATTGTACGATCAGCAAAAGCTGCCGGTATTAAAGAAAACGCCCAAAGGCCAGCCCTCAACGGAAGAATCGGTGTTGCAGGAATTGGCTCTCGATTACCCGCTGCCCAAGCTGATTCTTGAGTACCGCAGCTTAAGCAAGCTGAAATCAACCTATACCGACAAACTGCCGCAGCAGATTGACGGACAAACGGGTCGGATCCATACCTCGTATCATCAAGCGATAGCCGCGACAGGCAGGCTGTCGTCCTCCGATCCCAACTTGCAAAATATTCCGATACGCAGTGAAGAAGGCCGAAAAATCCGGCAGGCGTTTATCGCCCCCGAAGGCAAAAAAATTGTCGCCGCCGATTATTCGCAAATCGAGCTTCGCATCATGGCGCATTTATCTGCCGACGAAGGCTTGTTAAAAGCCTTTAGCGAAGGACAGGACGTACACAGGGCCACCGCGGCGGAAGTATTTGGCGTAGCTCCCGAGCAAGTCACCACCGATTTGCGCCGTTCCGCCAAGGCCATCAATTTCGGACTGATTTACGGCATGTCGTCCTTTGGACTCGCGCAGCAACTGGGCCTGTCGCGCAGTCAGGCGCAATCTTATATCGACTTGTATTTTGCCCGTTATCCGGGCGTCAAAAACTACATGGACCGCATCAGGGAGCAAGCCCGCGAACAAGGCTATATCGAAACCCTGTTCGGCAGACGGTTGTATTTACCGGAAATAAATTCACGCAACGCGGCGCGTCGCCAATATGCCGAACGTACCGCTATTAACGCGCCGATGCAGGGGACTGCGGCCGACATCATTAAACGCGCCATGATTGCCGCCGACCAGTGGTTGTATAAAGAACAGCCGGATGCCAAGATGATTATGCAGGTGCATGACGAACTGGTGTTTGAAATTGCCGAAGAGCATGTCGACGACTGCGCGGCGAAGATCAGATCCATCATGTGTGCAGCCGCCGATCTTGACGTGCCCCTGATTGTAGATATAGGCATCGGCAATAATTGGGACGAAGCTCATTAACGGTTAGTTATTATTTTTCCGCATTGCGCCGGTATTGTATTATAGTGGCGGCGTAACCGGGATCTCACATAACTATACTTTTCGCTGCGGTGCTCTCCTTGTTGATTATTGTTTAACGAATTTTTAAATGCAAAACTCAAAGAACGAAAAACTCCTCGTCCTCGTTGAAAAAATGCCCGCTTTTCCTAAAAGCGTCCAGCAGGTGGTGCAATTAACGTCAGACATCAACGCTTCGGCAAAAGATATTATCCGCGTTATTGAATGCGACCCGGTCATGACCGTTAGAATCCTTAAAGCCATTAATTCATCTTTCTACGGCTTACCCCAAAAAATCACCTCGGTGCAACGAGCCGTCGTACATATCGGCCTTAATACCATAAAAAATATAGCCCTGGGCGTTGCCGCAATGGGCATGTTGAATGCCGACAACAAGGCCAATTTCAATACCTCCGATTTCCTATTGCATTCTTTGACCACCGCAGCAATCAGCAAACTGCTTGCTGAACGCATAGGCCTGTCTTCAACAGAATGCGGCGATTGTTTTGTTGCCGGATTACTGCATGACTTTGGGAAAGTGGTATTCGCCGAATTTATTCCCGATGAATTTAAGCTCGCGCTGGAAAAGAGCCAAGAACAACAACTGCCGCTGCATCAAACCGAGCTCGAATTTATCGGTCTTAATCATTCGCAGGCAGGCAGAATACTGGCCGAAAAATGGGAGCTGTCAGGCCCGTTAATTGATGCCATCGCTCATCATCATGAGCTTGACCATAGCCCGAATGTCTTACGAGACTGCGTTTTTGCCGCGAATCAAATCAGCAAACACATGCACTTCGGCGATGGCGGCAATTCTGTGATAGAAGCCTTCCCCGAATCCATTATCGCCCGTTTTGGCCTGGACCTCCCTGCGATGTGCGAGGCTTTGGGGGATTTGGAATCCGTCAAAATAGAAGCCCAATCTTTTATTAACTTGTAGCGCCCGGTTTGTGCTCCTGCATCGCCCTACCCCCTACATCCATGCAGTAGAAGGACAACAATGAAAATCAAATTCTGGGGCGTTAGAGGATCCATACCCACACCGGGACCCAGCACCGTTAAATACGGAGGCAATACGACCTGTATAGAAATCAGGACCGATGACAATGATTTGATCATTCTTGACGCCGGCACCGGCATCCACGCGCTTGCACAAAACCTGCTGAAAGAAATGCCCGTCCAGGCGCATATTTTCATTACCCACACCCATTGGGATCATATACAGGGCCTGCCGTTCTTCATCCCCATTTTTATCCCGAACAACCACATTAAAATCTACGGCGGAATTGACCCGGTCACCAATGAAACCATCAACCGGGCGCTTTCCGTACAATTGCAATACAGTTTTTTTCCGATACGGGAAGCGCAGCTGAATGCCCGGATTGAATACGCCACAGTCAAACCGGGCGTACCGGTTCATATAGGCAGAGCCGTAATCACGCCCATTGTGCTCAGTCACCCGGTATTAAATTTCGGCTATCGAATCGATTGCGACGGGCAGTCGGTTTTTTTTACCGGCGATTACGAACCGCAACTCAACATCTATGATCCGGAAGATGACGAATATGCTGAATTCCAGTCTTTTGTCGATGCAAAATGGGACGAAGTCGTGCTGGCCATGAAAGATGTCGATGCGTTGATTGTCGACTCATCCTATACCAATGAGGAATATGCCTCCAAACAAGGTTGGGGGCACGGCACTTATGATTCGGGAATAAAACTGGCTACCGCCGCAAAGGCAAAAAAACTGTTTTTCACCCACCATGAACCCACCCGTAGCGATACAAGTCTTGAAATCATTTACCAAAACTTGTTGCTAAACAATCCGGGAACCGGCTGCGAATTATTGCTCGCTCAGGAAGGTATCGACATTTCACTCTGATCCTGATCGACAGGATTAAACAACTGATCAAGCGCGGCATGCACTTCATCAATGCCGGTTTTTTTCAACGACGAAAATAGCTGTATCGTTAAAGGAAAATTACTATCCTTGAGTTCCTTTTGTACCTGCAACAAAGTATTTTTAGCTGCGCCGTAATTCAATTTATCGGCCTTGGTTAACAAAATATGCAGCGGCAGCCCGGTATGCTCGCACCACTCGACCATTTGCCAGTCGAATTCGGTTAATGGATGGCGCACATCCATGACCAGAATAATCGCGCATAATGACTTGCGACTGGTTAAATACGTTTCCATCAACTCATGCCATTTCTTCTTCACCTCTAAAGGCACTTTGGCATAGCCGTAACCCGGTAAATCAACAAAGCGTTGCCGCTCATTGATTTCAAAAAAATTAAGCATCTGGGTTCTGCCCGGCGTTTTACTGATTCGGGCCAATCCGTTTTGCCGGGTTAAGGTATTAATCGCGCTGGATTTACCGGCATTGGAACGCCCCGCAAATGCCACTTCCAGACCCTGATCCGGGGGCGTATTGCTGAGATGTGGCGAACTGTTAATAAATTTTGCTTGATGATAAACTGGATTCATCGTTGTCTCGCTTAGAGTTACTATTTAGAGTAAAATTCGGATATGCGCAGCAGCCTGAGTAACTAAAAGACTGGCATAAATGATTAACCATTCCGAAGGGGAATTTGATGAAGAAAAAATTGCAGGTACTTTCAATTTCTCTGGCATTGGCCAGTGCTACGAGTATTTTACATGCAGAAGGCAATATTAACGCAGGAAAACAAAAATCAGCGTCCTGCACCAGTTGTCATGGAGACGACGGTAACAGCATGGTAGCAACATTCCCCAAGCTTGCACAGCAACATTCTTCTTATCTGGTAAAGCAGCTGCACGCATTTAAAGACGGTAGCCGCAACGATCCCATGATGTCGGCTATGGCGCTGGCATTAACTGATGAAGATATAACAGACATTTCCGCTTACTACGCGACACAAAAGATTTCAGAAAACGCCTTGCCTGTTTTGGACTCTGACGATGACAACGAAAAACCGGCCGGCAAAAAAGATGTCCAGGCCCTCATTGCTCAAGGCAGCGATCTGTACCGCAACGGCGATCTAAAAAGCGAAGTCTCCGCTTGCATCGCCTGTCATGGTCCTTTTGGCGAAGGCAATAAGCCGGCCTCATTTCCGGCATTAAAATCGCAACACGCCGACTATTTAATCAAAGCACTCACTGACTTTAAATCCGGTGCGCGCAGCAATAATCCGGAAAACATCATGTACATGATTGCAAAGAAGATGACGGATGAAGAAATAAAAGCCGTTTCGTATCGCATATCAATGATGAAATAAGCGTAGGGCGGACTCTCCCTACGATGGCATGGACGGATTTTTGCTCCATGCAAAATCGGCATAACCCACATCCCTTTAGATTATGCTGAAATGGTTGTCGAGCAATCCGCCTATTCGCAGACAACGTTTGGCGGTTTGCTCGGCAACGGCTCCTGAGTTGCTCTGCATCCATGCAGTCGTAAAACGAAATCGCCCTACAAAACCTACAGAGAACTTTAGCTATGCTTAAAAAAATCGCTCAAACCAGCTTATTAATCTTATTGTTTTCCTGCTCAGCCTTGTTAAAAGCCGAATCCGTTGGCTATGAGACCCTGTCGCCGGCACAACCTACCCATAATCCCGGTAAAATTGAAGTTATTGAATTCTTCTGGTACGGCTGTCCGCATTGCTATAGCTTTGAACCACTATTGGAAGAATGGGTAAAAAACCTGCCTAAAAACGTTGAATTTATCCGTCAGCCCGCTGTATTCAGCGACCTTTGGGGCAAACATGCCAAAGCTTATTTTACTGCTGAAGCGTTGGGCGTAGTCGATAAGGTTCATGCCGACTTTTTCGACGCCATACAGAACAAAAAACAGAATCTTGAAACCGAAGATCAACTGGCTAAATTCTTTGTTGCGCATGGCGTTAACGAAACCGACTTCCATAACGCCTACAATTCATTTCTGGTCGACTCCAAAATGCGTCAGGCAACCGCCATGGCCGGTCGTTACGGCGTAACCGGCGTTCCTGCCATCATTATTAACGGCAAGTATAAGACCAATGGTCCTATAGCCGGTTCTCATGAAAAAATGATAGAGGTTATCAATCAGCTGATCCAACAGGAAAGCGCTGCAAAATAATTGTACCGCGCATCACCACTAGCGATGCGCGGCTGGCAAGGCCGCCCATTGCATAAAACGCATAAGTTATTTATTTTTCATTATTATTTACAAGGTCGATCATGAGTTTTTTTAGTAAGGCAGCCGACCCGGATAAATGGAAAGAGAAATATTTAAATCTGCTTGATGAACATGAACAATCGGGGGAATCCTACAAGGAAAAGGAAGACCTGCTTTGTAAAACAATAGTGCGTCTGACTATCGCAACCACAGGACTGGATCCGCTTCTCGATCCACACCTGCTGAGTATCCGCGATCAATTAAAAGGCGGCATCAATAGCCATACACTTAAAGATGAGCTCGAAAAGTTTACCCATTCCGTCGCTCAACTCAAGCACACGCCACCTCAAAGCCGGTCAGAGGAAACCGAGCTACTGTTTGATTTTTTGCTTCAGCAATACACAACTGAAAAACAACAAAGCATACTGAAACTGCTGAGGAAAAAAGCTGAGACCGTAAAATTCGAGACCTCCGATCAATTATTTATCGCCATACTTGAAGCTATCGAGCCTGACGACGACACACCGGCGCCAACTATCATCGCCAACCACATTGATACGGGAATTATCAGCAGGCAGTTATTGCTTTTGCTGGAAGGCATCGAAATTCCGAGCATCTTTGATCAACAGGCGCAAACTGCAAAACAATTGCTCACTGCGTCTAATCAAACTGCGGCGGCTTTTGAGTCTATTCTGGATAAGTCCTTTAAGTTGCTGCTTAAAATCAAACAGCACAGCCAATCGGAACAAAAAGACATTGATCAATTTCTCTCCCATATCACCGAGCAATTAGCCGCGCTGGATGTAAGCGTAATGGGAGCCAGTACCGCGGCGCAACAATCTGCCGAAAACAGAAACAAACTCGATCAATCCGTTTCCGAACAGATGGAAGAATTACAGTTAAGCTCGACCAACGCCACCACGCTGGAGCCCTTAAAAGGAATCATTAATAGCCGACTGGCAAACATTGCCAAAGAAATCCGGGAACATGGCCAAAAAGAAGCCATTCAACGCCAAAAGACGCAGCAACAATTGGACGATTTGGTCGATAAAATAAAAGACATGGAATCAGAATCCTGCGAGCTTAAATCGAAACTGAAAATTGCCAATACCCGAGCATTACGCGACACCTTAACAGGCCTGCCGAATCGCAACGCCTATAACGAGCGTCTGGAAACCGAACTGGCCCGCTGGAAACGTTACCATTCACCACTAAGTCTTATCATCTGGGACATTGATCATTTCAAAAATATCAATGACAGCTACGGCCATAAAGCCGGCGATAAAGTGCTGCTGTTAATCGCCAAGCAATTATCGGATCATTCCCGTGCAACCGACTTTATTTCCCGTTTTGGCGGTGAAGAATTTACTATGTTGCTACCAAACACCGATAGTAAATCGGCTTTGATACTGGCCAACCAACTGCGTCAAACCATTGAAAAAACAGGCTTTAATGCCAGCGGCGCGTCCGTTGCGATTACCATTTCCTGCGGTATTACCGAGTTTACCCTGAATGACACCGATGAATCGGCATTTGAACGCGCAGACCAGGCGCTTTACCAGGCCAAACAGCAGGGCCGCAACCGGTGTTGCATACTGTAAAAACTCAAGTTGTGGCCGCGATCCCCACAAGCACAAGTGAATTCGTGGTCACTACCAGATCAAATCATCGGGAACCTGATACTCCGCATAAGCGTCATCCACAACATCCGCAGTTTTATTTTGCTCGTTAAATACAATCACACTGGCTGCATCGCGTGATTGTATTTTTCTTGCCACTTCCGCCGACACCACTTCATATTGTTGCCCAAGCTTTACAATAGCCAGCCGTCCTTCGGCAATTTGATCGCGCATCCCCTCCGAGACGTATAGCCGCTTGACCTTATTGTTATCGGTAAAATTAAAGGCCAAGCCTTCAGCGTCTCTGGGCAGCCTATTCAATTCAACAATCTGTTTTATTTGAGCGGCCAGCTGTTTTTGCTCGTCCTGCTGCTGGCGCAACTGGTTAAGCTCCCGATCTCTTTCGATTTTTTCAGCCTGTGCTTTTTGAGCCAGCTCTTTTGCCTCGTCAACCACTTCGACTTTGTTCTTGCGCTGCTGCTGGGTTTGCTTGCGCTTGTCGGATTTAACGCTTTTGGCTTGAGCGGCGCTGACCAAGCCGGATTTTAGCAATTGTTCTTGTAATGATAATTTTGCCATTTTCTATTCCACCGTAACCGACTTCGCAAGATTTCTGGGTTGATCAACATCCGTACCCTTTAACACCGCGACATGATAAGCCAACAGTTGCAAGGGGATGGTGTACACAATCGGCGAAATCTCATTGCCGACTTGAGGTACTTTTACGATCCGTACATTTTCATCATTTGCCGATGCCAATGTTTCATCCATAAAAACAATCAATTGGCCGCCTCTTGCGCTGACTTCCTGTATATTGGATTTGAGTTTTTCCAACAGGCTATTGTTCGGCGCGACGGTCACAACCGGCATGTCGGCATCGATTAATGCCAAGGGGCCGTGTTTTAACTCGCCTGCCGGATAGGCCTCGGCATGAATATAGGAAATTTCCTTTAATTTTAACGCGCCCTCCATGGCTATCGGATAATGGGTGCCCCTGCCTAGAAACAAGGCATGCTGTTTTTCGGCAAATTGCTCGGCCAAGACTTTAATTTCATCATCCAACAGCAATACTTTCTCAATTTTCCCCGGCAAGCTGAAGAGTTCCGAGGTGATCTTCTGCTCTACTATTTCGGTCAGGTGAAAGCGTCTGCCGATCGCAATAACCAACAGCATTAATGTTGCCAGTTGCGTGGTAAATGCTTTGGTCGATGCGACACCAATTTCAGGGCCCGCACGGGTCATTAATACCAGATCCGATTCTCTGACCAGCGAACTTTCCGGCACGTTGCAAATGGCTAATGAATATTTTGCGCCCAGTTTCTTGGCTTCCAGCAATGCTGCCAGTGTGTCGGCGGTTTCGCCGGATTGCGATATGGTGACAATCAGGGTATCCGGCGCTAATACCGGGCTTCGGTAGCGAAATTCACTGGCTACTTCGATATTGCAGGGGACGCGGGCCAGTTCTTCAAACCAGTAGCGTGCCACCAACCCGGCATGATAGCTGGTGCCGCAGGCTAAAATCTGGATGGCTTTTATGTTATCGAACACTTCGGCGGCGTTATGCCCGAATACGTTTTCCTGCAGGCGATTATTGATGAATCGGCCTTCCAGGGCTTGCGAAATAGCAAAGGGCTGCTCGTAAATTTCTTTCAGCATGTAATGACGATAGTCGCCTTTATCGACGGCATCCGCGGTCAACTGGCTTTCTATGATCGGACGACTGACTGCCTGATCATGCCGGTCATAAATAACCAGCCCGTCTATGGTGATCGCCGCTATGTCGCCGTCTTCCAGAAATATAAAGCGTTGCGTAACCGGGAGCAATGCCGCCACATCGGAGGCGATAAAATATTCGCCTATCCCGACGCCGATAACCAGCGGACTGCCTTTTCTGCATGCTATCAGTGTCTCGGGACTATCAATACTCATTATCCCCAGCGCATAGGCGCCATCCAGTTTTTTGACGGCCTGTTTAACGGCGCTCAGCAATCCGTCGGTAGATTCCATCGCGTGATGAATTTCATGCACGATAACTTCGGTATCGGTTTCTGAAGTGAACTCGTAGCCCTGCTTCAGCTGCACTTCTCTTAAATGCTCATGGTTTTCGATGATGCCGTTATGGACTACGGCAACCTTATTCCGGCAAATATGCGGATGCGCATTAGCCGTACTGGGTTTACCGTGGGTCGCCCATCGGGTATGCGCTATTCCAATATTGCCTGAGATAGGATCGGCTTCCAGCAGCGCTTCAAGTCCCTTTACTTTGCCCAGCTCTCGTTTCCGGTAGATTTTCTGATTGCTTATAACCGCGAGGCCTGCCGAATCATAACCGCGATATTCCAGCCGTTTTAGACCTTCCAATAAAATAGGCACTACATTTCGTTGCGCGATACCGCCTACAATTCCACACATATTATTTCTCCTCGGTAATTGTTCCCGACATTACACTCGGCAACTGCTCCTGCGTTGCTCTCGGCAACTGCTCCCTGCGTTGCTCTACCTCCTCCATCCCTGGAGTCGTACCTCCTCCATCCGTGGAGTCGTACCTTCCTGCATCCATGCAATCGTGCTTAACGGGTCGTTGCCATCCTGCAAGTGACATCTGTTTGGCCCTGCTTAAGGTCAACTGATTCTCAGGGCTGTCTTTGGTGATGGTTGATCCTGCGCCTATCGTGGCGTTTTTGCCTATAGTAACCGGAGCGACCAACTGGGTATTCGAGCCTATAAAAGCGCCGTCTTCAATAACGGTTCTGAACTTGTTAACGCCATCATAATTACAGGTAATGGTTCCCGCGCCGATGTTGACTTTACTGCCCACCGTCGTATCGCCGATATAGCTTAAATGATTTATTTTGCTGCCCGCGGCTACCGATGATTTCTTTATCTCTACGAAATTACCGATATGCACGTCATTAGCCAGAACGCTTTCCGGCCTTAGTCTGGCGTAAGGACCGATTCTGCTGCCTTGCCCGATAACCGCATCTTCTATGACGCAGTTTGCCAGGATTTCCACATAGTCGCCGATAATGGAATTTTTTATCTGGGTATTGGCACCGATTTTGACATTACTGCCGATGCTGTTTTTTCCCTCCAAGATCACATTAATATCGATTTCTATGTCTTGCCCCAGGCTCTCTATCGAGCCTCTTTGATCAAAGCGCATCGGATCTTTTAAGGTGACCCCCTGTTCCATCAAACTATTGGCTTGCTCTTGTTGGTAGACACGCTCCAAGTGACTGAGCTGTATGCGATTATTAACACCCAATACTTCATCCTCAGTTTCGGGCTGGCTGGTCACGATGTTAATTTGATCGGCGACGGCCATTTCAATCACATCAGTCAAATAATATTCGCCCTGGACGTTGCTGTTATTTAACTGGCTCAGCCATTTTTTTAATTGCTTGCCTTGCACCGCCATGATGCCGGTATTGACTTCGTTGATCTGCTTTTCACTCAATGTCGCATCTTTTTCTTCGACAATTTTTGTAACCTGCCCGGTTGCATTGCGGACTATTCTGCCATAGCCGGCCGGATTGGCAAGATTTACGGTGAGTAAAGCCAGAGACTGGTCGTTGACATTGTTTATCAGCAGTCTGACGGTTGCCAATTTCAATAAGGGTACATCGCCATACAGTATCAGCACATTATCGGAATCGACAATTTTATCGCTCACTTGCTGCACAGCGTGGCCCGTGCCTAACTGCTGCTTTTGCTCTATCCAGTCGGCATCCAGGTTTTTCAAGGCTTCTGTAACCTGATCCGCACCATGACCTACAACAATCTTGATAGTATTGTTTTCCAAGTGCTTGGCGGTGTCGTAAACATGCTGCAGTAAAGGTCTGTTGGCAATTTTATGTAAAATTTTGGGTAGCTCCGAACGCATCCGCGTTCCTTTACCCGCCGCCAGAATAATGGTCTTTATGTTCATTTGATATCCCGTTAAAGCAAAAAAGCCCGATAGCGCATGAATACGTTACCGGGCTTTTCAAAAAGGGTAGGAGCTTCGCCTACAGGACGTAGGCGAGGGGCGTGAGCACGACTGCATGGATGCAGGAGATAGAGCAATGCAGGGAGCAATTGCCGAGGAGCGGAAGCTTTGCCGTGCAATATCCCTACTACCCGCCGCGTTTTCTAAATTTATCCAATGTTCTTAATTGCATAACAGCTTCCTGCAATTGCGCCTGAGCCGTTGCAAAATCAATTTTGCCCGACTTGTCTGCCAACGCTTCTTCAGCTCTGGCCTTGGCTTCTATTGCGGCCGCCTCATCAATATCTTTCGCTCTTATAGCCGTGTCTGCCAGAATGGTAATCATATGCGGTTGTATCTCCAGCATACCGCCTGACACATAGAACTGATAAATTTCCTTGTCGTTGACTTTCACCCGAACTTCACCGGCCTTAAGTCTGGATATTAATGGTGCATGCCGCGGAGAAATGCCCACTTCGCCAAGTTCGGCAGGAGCAAATACCATTTCCGCTAATCCGGAAAATATTTCCTTTTCTGCACTAACGATGTCTACATGTACGGTCATGGTCATTTTTATTACCTAGCAATTTTATAACTTATTTCATGCCTTTTGCTTTCTCAAGCGCTTCGTCTATGGTACCTACCATATAAAAAGCTTGCTCAGGAATAGCGTCGTATTCACCGTCGATAATGCCTTTAAATCCGGCAATGGTATCTTTCAGTGACACATACTTACCGGGAGAACCGGTAAATACCTCGGCAACGAAGAAAGGTTGTGACAGGAACCGTTGCATTTTACGCGCTCTTGATACAGTCAATTTATCTTCTTCAGATAATTCATCCATACCCAAAATCGCAATAATGTCGCGTAATTCTTTATAGCGTTGCAGGATACCCTGAACCTTACGAGCCACGTCATAATGCTCTTGTCCGATAACCAATGGATCCAGCTGACGGCTAGTGGAATCCAGCGGATCGATCGCAGGATAAATACCCAACTCGGCAATTTGACGTGACAATACTACGGTCGCATCCAAATGCGCAAACGTGGTTGCAGGCGATGGATCGGTCAAGTCATCCGCAGGTACGTAAACAGCCTGGATAGACGTAATAGAGCCGGTCTTGGTTGAAGTAATACGCTCTTGCAGTACGCCCATTTCTTCAGCCAATGTTGGCTGGTAACCTACCGCAGAAGGCATACGGCCTAACAGCGCCGATACTTCAGTACCCGCCAAGGTATAACGATAGATGTTATCCACGAAGAATAGTACGTCGCGGCCTTCATCACGGAAATATTCCGCCATGGTTAAACCGGTCAACGCAACGCGCAGTCTGTTTCCTGGCGGCTCGTTCATTTGACCGTAAACCAGCGATACTTTGTCGATTACGTTTGAATCGGTCATTTCGTGATAGAAGTCGTTCCCTTCACGAGTACGCTCACCCACACCGGCAAACACTGAGTAACCGCTGTGTTCAATCGCGATATTACGGATCAGTTCCATCATGTTAACGGTCTTGCCAACACCCGCACCACCGAACAGGCCGACTTTACCGCCCTTGGTAAACGGGCAGACTAAATCGATAACCTTGATGCCGGTTTCCAGTAACTCGGTTGCCGCAGCCTGTTCAGCATAGCTTGGCGCTTCACGGTGGATGCCCCATTTAACTTTTTCGCCGATTGGGCCTTTTTCGTCGATAGGCTCGCCCAGAACATTCATAATGCGACCCAGGGTTTCCTGTCCGACCGGCACTGCAATAGGCGCGTTGGTGTTACTGACTTCCAAGCCTCGACTTAAACCATCGGTAGTACCCATCGCAATAGTTCTGACGACACCATCACCTAATTGCTGCTGAACTTCCAGCACCAAGCCTTTGCCTTGTACATTTAAGGCATCATATACTTTGGGCAGGTCTGAACGTGAAAACTCCACGTCAACGACCGCGCCGATAATCTGAACGATTTTACCCGAACTCATTGAGTTGTCCTCTTGTGTTGTGTCATTTTAACTTGGGTCCTTCGACTAGCTCAGGAGAGCCTTAAACGGCTGCGGCACCGGCAACAATTTCTGAAATTTCCTGGGTGATAGCGGCTTGTCTGGCTTTGTTGTATACCAGCTGTAGTTCGCTGATAATATTTCCAGCATTGTCCGAAGCACTCTTCATCGCCACCATTCTGGCAGCTTGTTCGCAGGCGTTATTTTCAACCAGTCCCTGATAGACGATGGATTCGATATATCGGGTTAGCAAATGGTCCAAAACTTCTTTGGCATCAGGTTCATAAATATAATCCCAATGGCCGTTTAGACTTTCCTCAAGCTCACCGGCTACGACAGGCAATAGTTTTTCGATAGTAGGCTTCTGGGTCATGGTATTAACGAACTCATTGCTAACTACATGCAATTCATCGATTCTACCCTGCTCATACGCATCCAACATGATCTTAATGATGCCGACAATGTCATGCTGATGCGGCGTATCACCCAATTTAGAAACCTGACCGACTAAATTCGCTTTCAGGTTGCCAAAAAAACCAAATGCCTTCGTGCCTATCGTGCAAATATCCACTTCAATATTTGCTTTGTCCCATTGCATTATTTGCGTCAACGTTCTTCTGAATAAATTTGAATTCAGTCCGCCGCACAAGCCCCGGTCGGAGCTAATCACAATGATCCCAACCCGCTTAACCTCACGTTCAACGAGAAAAGAGTGTTTATACTCAGGATTTGCTTGAGCCAGATGCTTGATAATCTGGCCAATTTTTTTGGAGTATGGACGTGTTGCCAGCATTCTGTCTTTTGTTTTACGCATTTTACTCGCGGCAACCATTTCCATGGCCCGGGTGATCTTTTGAGTATTTTTAATACTCCCGATCTTGGTGCGTATTTCTTTACCAACAGCCATTTTAAGACCCTTTTACCAGCTATGAGTTTTGACGAAAGTCTGGATAGCGGTAAGCATACCCTTTCTTATGTCGTCACTGAAATCGCCAGTTGCATTAATGTTGTTCATTAACTCAGAATGCTCTGACGTCATGTACGACTGTAAGGCAGCCTCAAAATCGAGTACCTTGTTAACTTCCAAGCTATCCAGGAAACCTTCATTGGCAGCAAACAAGGAAACCGCCATTTGCGCGACCGACATCGGCGAATATTGGTTCTGCTTCATCAACTCAGTCACACGTTGACCGCGTTCAATTTGCTTGCGGGTGTTTTCATCCAGGTCGGATGCAAACTGTGCGAAAGCTGCCAACTCACGGTATTGCGCCAAATCAAGACGCGTACCGCCACCCAATTTCTTGATGATCTTGGTTTGAGCTGCACCGCCTACACGCGATACCGACAAACCTGCATTCACCGCAGGGCGGATGCCGGAGTTAAACAAATCACTTTCCAGGAAGATCTGACCATCGGTAATAGAAATTACATTAGTCGGCACGAAAGCCGATACGTCGCCGCCTTGAGTTTCAATAATAGGCAATGCGGTCAATGAACCTGTTTTACCTTTGACCTTGCCGCCGGTCAATTTCTCAACTTCGGCTGCATTAATGCGTGACGCTCTTTCCAGCAAACGAGAATGCAAATAGAACACATCCCCTGGGTATGCTTCGCGACCTGGTGGGCGACGCAGCAACAGGGAAATCTGACGATAAGCCCAAGCTTGCTTGGTTAAATCGTCATAGATGATCAAGGCATCTTCGCCACGATCTCTGAAAAACTCACCCATCGAACAGCCGGTATAAGGCGCGATAAATTGCAGCGCTGCCGATTCCGATGCAGACGCTGCGACCACAATAGTATGTGCCATTGCGCCGTGCTCTTCGAGCTTCCGAACTACGTTGGCAATCGATGCACGTTTTTGGCCGATAGCGACATAGATACATTTAATGCCTGTACCTTTTTGATTGATAATCGCATCAATTGCAATAGCCGTCTTACCGGTTTGTCTATCGCCAATGATCAACTCGCGCTGACCACGACCAACAGGGATCATCGCGTCGATAGATTTCAAACCCAGCTGCACAGGTTCGTCAACTGATTGACGGGCAATTACACCGGGTGCAATTTTTTCAATCGGCGAAGTTTCGGTTGTCTCAATAGCACCTTTGCCGTCGATAGGATTACCCAGCGCGTCAACGACGCGACCCAGCAATGCTTCCCCAACAGGTACTTCCAGAATTTTACCGGTACATTTTACGGTATCGCCTTCAGAGATATGCTGGTATGAACCTAATACCACCACACCCACGGAATCCCTTTCAAGGTTAAGCGCCATGCCAAAGGTATTGCCGGGAAATTCCAGCATCTCGCCTTGCATCGCTTCCGAAAGGCCATGTACTCGTACAATACCGTCAGTCACACTGACTACGGTACCTTCTGTATGAGCCTCGGCGCTCAGGTCGAAGTTTTCGATCTTCTTTTTAATCAGATCACTTATTTCAGATGGGTTTAATTGCATGTTCTGTTTCTCGCTCTAGTTTAGAGTCGTTTTGCTAATTGTTGAAGCTGGCCTTTAATGGAACCGTCAATCACTCTGTCGCCTGCACGTACCAGAACGCCACCAATTAATGATTTATCCACGGTCACATTCATATGGACTTTTTTGCTTAGCGTTTTTTCAAGCGTTGAAGTGAAACGTTGCTTTTCTTCTTTAGTGAAAGCGTAAGCAGTTGCTACTTCAACATCGACATAACCTTCACTTTCCGCCTTATAGGCTTCGAATAGCTCCGCAATAGTCGGCGCCAAGGTTAGACGGTTGTTTTGAACCAGTAATTTCAGAAAATTTGCACCTTCTTCATCTACTTGCCCCTGGCAAATATCGAGCATCAACGCCGATAACCTCTCACTACTTACCTTAGGGTTATCCACTACGACAGAAATCTCTTTATCGTTCAGGACAGCCGATATAAACGCCAAACTTTTCGACCACTGTTCAGTAGTGCCGGTTTCTTTGGATCGCTTGAACACCGCTGCTGCATAAGGTCTTGCCAATGTTGCCAGTTCGCTCATTATGCTTAACCCAGTTGATTAGAGATTTTGCTCAGGATGTCCTGGTGCTTGGTTTTATCGATTTCCGCACTCAAAATCTGTTCTGCTGCCAGCAAAGCCAAGGCTGCTACTTCTCTACGCAAACCTTCTTTAGCTTGTTGTTTTTCTTGTTCAATTTGCGCCTTTGCCACAAGAATCAAACGCTCGCCTTCTTTCTTGGCGGTGTCTTTTGATGCTTCAACAAGTTCATTGGCACGTTTTTGAGCTAGATTAACAATCTCTGAAGATTGCTCTTTGGCTTCTTTTAAAACGCCCTTGGCCTTTTTCTCTGCCAAGTGCATTTGTTCCTGACCTTTTTCAGCCGCAGCCAAACCATCAGCAATTTTCTTTTTACGTTCTTCTAAAGAGTCAAATAAAGGCGGCCAGATGTACTTCATGGTAAACCATACCAGAAGTGCAAAGGTAATCATTTGCCCAATCAGAGTAGCATTGATACTCACGATGCGTTCCTCTTGTTGCTAGTAAAGTTAAACAGCCTATTAACCCGCTGCCGCAGCTGTTACAGCAGACAGGAATGGGTTAGCGAAGGTAAAGAACAGCGCCAAACCAACACCGATCATTGTTACCGCGTCTAACAGACCCGCAACAACAAACATTTTTACTTGCAGCATAGGTACCATTTCCGGTTGACGAGCAGCGCCTTCCAGGAATTTTCCACCTAGCAGACCGAAGCCTATAGCCGTTCCTAAAGCGCCCATACCTAGAACCAGACCCACTGCAATAGCAGTCATGCCTTGTACATCAGCAATTAATTTTGCAATTTCCATGAAACCTCCAAACGTATAGTTAAATTATAAAAAGTTAAAAAAATCATTGCCTACATGGGCAGATATTTGCTCCTCGGCAACTGCTCCTGCGTTGCTCTACTACAGGCCATCCATGGCCTTATGCAATATCTGCATTCACCACATCCATGTGGATTATGTCGGTAAGGGGCGCGAGCAGGAACGAAAGCCTTAATGATCTTCGTGTGCCATACCCAGATACACAATGGTTAGTACCATGAATATAAATGCCTGAAGCGTGATAATTAAAATATGAAAGATCGCCCAGGGAAAACTCAACACCGGCTGAATATACCAAGGCAATAAAGCAATCAAAATAAAGATCAACTCGCCTGCATACAGGTTTCCGAATAAACGAAGCGCCAATGAGATTGGCTTGGCAATTTCTTCGACCAGTTTGAGCAGCAGATTGAAGGGCAGCAACCAAGGGCCAAACGGCTGAAACATCAGCTCTTTGGCAAAGCCCCAAGGGCCTTTTATTTTGATGCTGTAGAAAATAATCAAACAAAAAACGGAGATGGACATCGCGAATGTTGCATTTAAATCCGTACTTGGAACAACGCGCAGGTATTCAATACCCATCAATGAACCAATTAACGGCAATATATCAACCGGAAATAAATCCATGAAGTTCCACAGGAACACCCAGCAAAAGATAGTCAATGCCAGAGGAGCAATTAGTTCATTTTTACCGTGAAAACTGTCTTTAACCTGAGTATCAACAAATTCAATCAGCATTTCTGCAAAATTTTGCACTAAACCCGGAACGCCTGCTGTCGCTTTTTCTGCCGCCCGCTTAAAAAACCAGACAAACAGGCCACCCAAGACGGCTGAGAAAAACAACGTATCCAGATTTAATGTCCAGAAACCCTCGCCCACGGACAGCGAAGTTAAATGGTGAATAATATACCCGGTTGCACCTTCGGCATGAGCTTCGGTAGCCATCGTTCCTCTCTAAATATTAGTAATGTCAGCGCATTAACAGCGCAAACCAAAAAACCGATAATGCTGCTATGTATACGGCCAGCAGCGGTAATATTTCTATGTTTGGGAGTTGAAAAATCATGAAAAACAGCGCGGCCGTTAACAATAACTTGCCCGATTCCCCGGCATAAAAAGATCTTACAATCTTTCTTGCTTCCTGCCCTGCGGATTTATGTACCCGCAATGCAAAATACAGGTTTGGAATAAATGCCGCCGCCCCGCCTAAAGCCGCCGATAGGGCGTAAGACCTTCCCTCTGTCAGGGCAAATCCTGCTGTCATTATTATTATCATCAAAATTTGATAACTTATAATTTTACTGACAGCGGAGCGATTTCTAGCTGTCACACCCAACTCCATACCCAACAGGTCGGGAATTATATCGATCGACCTTCATTAAATCAAGGAAGATTAAATTTAACTTACATTTTTTATTGTTTTTCATCGACAGGCTCATTAGCTATCACGCTATTTAATTTGCCCGAGAATTCCATCCAACTCTTCTAAACTGGAATATGCGATGACCAGCTTACCGGTGCCGTTTTCTTTATGTTCAATCAGCACTTTTGCACCCAGCTTTGCCGTCAAGTCCTCCTGCAATCGCAGGGTGTCCTTGTCTATTTCTCTTGTTTTAGGGGCTTTATGCTCTGCCTGGCTGTCCTTAACCAAGCGCTCTGCCGCTCTTACCGTTAACCCATCCCTGACAATCTTGTGAGCCGCAGCTACCTGCTTCGGACCATCCAGAGATAGCAGCGCTCGTGCATGGCCCATTTCCAGCTGCCTATTGATCAACAGCTTTTTCACTTCCGGGTGCAAATCGATCAGTCTCAACAAATTAGTCACTGTAGTGCGTGACTTACCCACCGCGTCCGCAACTTGTTGATGGGTCATTTCAAACTCGTCCAACAACCTTCTTAACGCTTCCGCCTCTTCCAAAGGATTCAGGTCTTCTCTTTGAATATTTTCAATCAGCGCTATCGCCATTGCCGCGCGGTCGTCTATCTCCTTGATGACCACCGGCACCTGCTGCAACCCCGCCAATTGCGCGGCACGCCAGCGCCGCTCACCCGCCACTATTTCATACTTTTCCGGCGCAATTTTGCGCACTACAACCGGCTGAATGATTCCTTGCGCTTTTATGGAATCAGCCAACTCCTGTAGCTTTTCAGGGTTCATATCTTTTCTTGGCTGATACTTGCCTCGTTGCATATACTCGATTGGCAAGGTTTGAAGCTGATGGACGTCCCCTATTTCCCTGTGCTCGTCTTTATCGGAAACATGGCCTAATAAAGCATCCAATCCTCGATTTAATCCCCGTTTTTTCACAGCCATAACTTTCAACTTTTCTCTTTTCTAATCATTTCACCCACCCATTCAACCGCCCCATAGCTCTTGCTCTGGTTTATGACGGATCGGCACGGACTATCGATTCAAACTCTATAATCAACTGCCTTAAAGCCTCCGCTTCCTCAAGCAAGATAAGGTTTTCTCTCTGAATATTTTTAAACAACGCAACCACCATTGCCGCTCGGCCATCCGCTTCCTCGCTAATTACCGCCGCCTCCATGCATTCGTCGACAACCGCAGGCACACTCTGAATGTCATCCTGGCCCACATCTTCAGTTAACTGATGATCACCCGCTTGCATAGTTTGCGACGGCTGTTTTTTCTCTTTAGCTGAATCATCAGCCAACAAGGCTTCAAGCCCCCGACCTAACCCACGTTTTCTTAAAGTCATGCGCTGTTATGTTGTTCTTTTCTGATCATTTCGCCCGCCAATGCAATATAGGCTACAGACCCTCGCGATGATTTATCGTAACTCAGTACCGGTAGACCATGACTCGGAGCTTCCGCCAATCGAATGTTTCTTGGAATGCAGGTTCGAAACACCTTGTCGCCGAAATAGCGGATCAACTGCTCCGACACGTCTTTGGTCAAGCGGTTTCTGTCGTCATACATGGTCCGCAGGATACCTTCCAAGTGCAGTTCCGGGTTAACGGAGTCCTGAATATTTTTCAATGTACTCATTAATGCGGATAGCCCTTCAAGCGCATAATACTCGCATTGCATGGGTATCAACAGGCTGTTGGCCGCTACCATCGCATTTAAGGTCAGCATATTCAAAGAAGGCGGGCAATCGATCAAAATAAAATCATACTCCGATTTTATCGGGATCAGGGCATCGGCCAGCCGCCGCTCCTTATGATCGGCATGCATCAATTCCACTTCAGCCGCAGTCAAATCGGAATTGCCCGGAATCACCGAAAAACCGATGTCCGGGATTTTAATGACTGTTTCCGACGCAGGCACTTCTTCCATCAACAAGTCGTAACTGGAATATTTGACCTCCTGCTTATCGATGCCGCAGCCCATCGCCGCATTACCCTGCGGATCGAGATCCACCAACAACACGCGCCGGTTAGCCGCAGCCAGCGAGGCCGCCAGATTTACGCTGGTTGTAGTTTTTCCTACACCGCCTTTTTGATTGGTTATGGCAATTACTTTTCCCACTAGCTTACCTCGGCCTGTTCAGGCAATTGTATTCGTACCAAACATCTTTCAACATCAGTTCCCGGCACGCTAACCGATATGACAGATTTTTTTGCTGCGATCTCTGCCAGTTCCGCATCCAGATTCTGCCCCTTCATCGCCAGCAACACGCCATCCTTGCTCAGCAAGTGCGCGGTCAATTTCACTATATCGGACAAACCGGCAAACGCTCGGGTAAGAACTGCGTCATACGTTTTCTCAGGATGATAATTTTCCACGCGACTGTGGAGAACCTCCACGTTTTTAAGCTTTAATTCCAGGACGACCTGTTGCACAAACCGGGTCTTTTTGGCATTGCTATCAAGCAAAGTAAAGTCAATCTCAGGCAAGCATATCGCCAATGGGATACCCGGCAATCCTGCACCGGTGCCGATATCGATGACGCGCTTGCCTTCAATATGCGGAACAATCGCCAAGCTGTCCAATATATGCAGCCGCGCCATTTCCTCCCTGTCCCGTATCGCGGTCAGATTATAGGCTTTATTCCATTTCTCAATCAGCTTTATAAAACTAAGTAACTGATCTATCTTTTCGTCAGTTACATTTAAATTTAATGATGCTATCCCGGAGACCAGGATTTCTCGACATGCTTCCATCAGGCGCTTTTCTTCTTTAGATAAACCAACAACAGGGAAATTGCAGCCGGGGTAATGCCAGGGATTCTCGATGCCTGGCCCAATGTTTCCGGTCGCTGTTTTTTAAGTTTTTCACTGACTTCGTTAGAAAGACCGGGAATGCCATTGTAGTCAATCACTTCAGGCAAACGCAGGTGATCATAACGCAAAGCTTTGTCTATCTCGGTTTGCTGTCTATCTATATAGCCTGCATATTTGGCCTGAATTTCAACCTGTTCGGCAACCTGCGGATCCATGTCCTCGGCACTGTCCATAAACGACAACAGCTGCTTAACATCGACTTCCGGACGGCGTAGCAAATCCATCAAATTGGCTTCCCGCAACAACGGCTTGCCCCAATATTGCTCGACTTGCCCGGCCTCTGCCGTTTCCGTTCTGACCCATTTCTTTTTCAGGTCGTCCTGCAATTGGGAGATGGAGGCCCGTTTAATCTCGAAAGCCTGCCAACGCGCATCATCGACCAAGCCCAATTCCCGGCCTTTTTCGGTCAGGCGCAAATCGGCGTTGTCTTCCCTCAGCAATAGCCGGTATTCCGCACGACTGGTAAACATCCGATACGGCTCTTGGGTGCCGCGCGTAATCAGATCGTCGATCATCACGCCGATATAAGCCTCGTCGCGCCCCGGACACCAGCTGTCCAGGCCCTGAACCAAACGCGCCGCATTAAGCCCCGCGATCAAGCCTTGCGCCGCCGCCTCTTCATAACCGGTCGTGCCGTTGACCTGCCCGGCAAAAAACAGCGCATTCATGTGCTTGGTTTCCAGCGATGACTTCAAATCCCTGGGATCGAAAAAATCGTATTCAATCGCATAACCGGGGCGCACGATCTCGGCATTCTCAAAACCCAGCATCGAGCGCACGAACTCATACTGCACATCGAAAGGCAGGCTGGTCGATATGCCGTTGGGATAAATCTCATGGGTATTCAAGCCTTCCGGTTCGACAAAAATCTGGTGCGAATCCCGATCGGCAAAGCGCACGACCTTGTCTTCGATCGATGGGCAATAACGCGGCCCGATGCCCTCGATAATCCCCGAATACAGCGGCGAACGATCCAGGCCGGAGCGGATAATGTCGTGGGTTTTATTATTGGTGCGGGTGATATGACACGGAATTTGCCGGGGATGATGCTCGCGCTTGCCGATAAACGAAAACACCGGCACCGGGTCATCACCGTGCTGCTCTTCCAGCTTGCTAAAATCGATGGTCCGACCGTCGATACGCGGCGGCGTGCCGGTTTTTAATCGGTCGATCCTGAACGGCAATTCCCTTAACCGCTCAGCCAGCGCGATGGAGGCCGGATCGCCCGCACGACCACCGCTGTAGTTTTCCAGACCGATATGTATTTTGCCGCCTAAGAAAGTGCCTGTGGTTAAAACCACGGCTCTTGCCGTAAAGCTTAAGCCCATTTGAGTTTTAACACCGGCAACCCTATCGCCCTCGACAATCAAGTCAGACACGGTTTGCTGAAACAAGGCCAGATTGGGCTGGTTTTCCAGCACCGTTCTTATCGCCTGCTTGTAAAGCTGCCGATCCGCCTGAGCCCGGGTCGCCCTGACTGCCGGGCCTTTGCTGGCATTCAGGGTACGAAACTGAATGCCGCCACGGTCGATAGCCTGAGCCATCACCCCGCCTAATGCATCGACTTCCTTAACCAGATGACCCTTGCCTATCCCGCCGATAGCGGGGTTGCAGCTCATCTGTCCCAAGGTGTCGATATTTTGCGTCAGCAACAAAGTGTTCGCGCCGCACCGAGCCGATGCCAGCGCAGCCTCCGTACCCGCATGACCGCCGCCAACCACAATGACATCAAAGTCTCTTCTAAATTTCACTAGCGCTATGTACTCTTAAAAAATGGTATATTATCAATGTGTGGAGTCACACAAACTTGTCTTATTATAAGAGGTAAATGATGAAAAAACGTAAAAATCCGAAAGGAATAGAAATTGTTCCTATCCAAAATCCGGTTGCGAAGTACGCGCACCTGTTTAATAAAGTGCAAACTTTTTGCGATAAAAGCAAATACAGCCGCAAAGCGAAACACACAAGGCAGGAGGCTAGTCCAATGGTTCCACGCGGAATTATTGGACTAGCCTCTTGTTTCCTAAGCAGGACTTCAGACATATTCCCTGCCGGATTACTTATCACGGGAATATAACTCATGCCCACCAATCCCAAACTGGATGAAATGCTCATTAAAGCCGTACAAACATCCATGCGCATCGAAGGCTATCAGCCTGCACGCACCGAACAGCTTAGACAACAGGCAAAACAGCTGATGGAGCAAAAAGGTGTCCAAGTATCAGTTCAAAGCAAGTGACATTTATCTGCCAGGTACTGACATCCCTAAAAATCGTTTAGGAATAGATGATGCCGAACTGTTGCATGAAATCGAAACAAACCTGTTAATAGCGTCCTACAGAATTCAAGTATCAGAACTGCAACCCGACACGCGATTTGATGAAGCCTATTTTATCGGCTTGCACAAACACACCTTTGCCAGCCTGTACGATTGGGCGGGAGAATACCGTAGCGAGGATATGAGCAAAGGCGGAAGCTTGTTTTGTTTGGCACAGCACCTCCCTGCACAGATGAAACGGTTATTCCACAATCTGGAGCAAGAGCAGTTTTTGAGGCAAGCCAAAAGTGCGGCTAAGGAACATTTTACCGAGCGGCTGGCCTACTACCAATGCGAACTGATTGCCATTGCCAACGGCTATTACCCGATTGACTATAGCCAAGCCCTGAACCAAGACGCGACTCCCAATTCTTATATTGAAGCGTCGATTGCCTGTGTGCAAAGGGCCGATAATCGTCAATTACAACAATTCATCCTTGATGGACTAACCCGCATGGATGAATCTGCATGAAATGCACCTTCACGCTTGTATTAAACATCATGGATTTTCATAGGCATGCACAATGCAAAACCTGACACTTCTTTTGGCTACATTGTATTTGCATTTCTAGTGTGCCTGCCTTAGCATGGAACTACTTTTGTAGTATTTTATTTCGGAGTGAAGCTATGGGAATGCCGGTACGCATAAACGATGATTTATACGAACAAGCACGGGCGCAAGCGCAGGCCGAACGACGCACGATTGCCGGGCAAATAGAATTTTGGGCTTTGGTGGGGAGAACCGCCTTGGACAACCCCGATCTGCCGATTGATTTCGTCCGTGACTTGTTGGTTGCCCGTGCTGAAGGGCCAACGCTTGCCACGCCCTTCGTTCCCGAAGGAAAGCGTGATTAATGGCTGATGCCATTCAGGTACTGCAAAGCGCGACGTTCAAACGGGCTTATAAGCGCTTGCATCCGAATCAGAAAGCCGATGTCGATGTGCCGTAGCTGAAATTGTTCGCGCCCCAACCACCGGCGAAGCCAAGAAAGGCGATCTGGCGAAAGTGTTTGTGCATAAGTTCAAGTGCAATGAGCAACTGATGTTACTGGCTTACGAATACGATCCCGGCACTCGTCTATTGCTGTTGTTGGGTTCCCATAAAAACTTTTACCGGGACTTGAAACGGTAAACCAGTAAGTCCTGTCGAACGGGCAGGTTGATCATGCCCGGCATCTTCATGTTTCAAGTGACGACAATTTTTATTTTGCCTGCGCTACGTCAGGATGCCGCTTTGTTGTCTAAACGGCCGAATATGTGATTGCAAGACACTGTGCTTTCAATAATCCTCAGCACAATGTTCCATAGTGTTCCGCTCCATGTTGACTTCTAAAATTTTCCTGCTACACTTCAATTCCACCGGAACACTCCGGAACATCATTTAGCGCTGGGGATTAATTATGTCACAAAACTACAAAACCACAGCAAAGCAGAACCCCGACAAAAAATCTTGTCTCGTTGAGTGTCGAATGATGGCTAATGCCACTCAGGTACTGCAAAGCGCGACGTTCAAACGGGCTTATAAGCGCTTGCATCCGAATCAAAAAGCCAATGTGGATGATGCGGTAGCTGAAATAGTTCATGATCCATCCATCGGCGAAGCCAAGAAAGGCGATCTGGCGGGAGTGTTTGTGCATAAGTTCAAGTGTAATGAACAACTGATGTTGCTGGCTTACGAATATGATCCAGGCATTCGTTTATTGCAGTTACTGGGTTCCCATGAAAACTTTTACCGGGACTTGAAGCGATAAATCCGCAGGCCCTGTCGAGCGGGCTCGTTGATTATGCCCAGCATCCGCTACGAGACAGGAGTCGAGTAGTCCCCAGAAGCGATAGTGCATGTGTTTTCACGCAGCTTGCGAAGTGAAAATGCAGGCTTTACGAAATCGCGTCGAGTCATTGGAGAGCATGTGAGCTACCCCTTGTTGGGTAGCGATCGAGTGACCAGGACGGCTGGGGCCGCCGCAGGCATTAGCGGTCGCGTAGTTTTTGCCGCTTGTTGAGCAGGGATGCTCATAAATGCTTTCGCAAAAATAGCGACTCCCCGATTCATGTTTTATTTTATGTGTCCTATTGCTACAGCAGAATGCCGTTTTGTTGTCTAAACAGCAGAATATGTGACTACAAAGCCCTGTGCCTTCGCTATCCCTATCAATGTTCCATAGTGTTCCTTCCCAAGTTGACTTCTAAATTTTTCCTGATACACTACATTCTCAGGAACATCGCGGAACATCATCTAGCACTGGAGATTAATTATGTCACAAAGCTACAAAGCTACAGCAAAGCAGAACCCCGGCAGAAAATCTTGGCTTGTTGAGTTTCGTCACCCACTTCGAACCGATACCAATAACAAACCCGGAAAGAAGACTCGCAAAGGTCTTGGCACCGAAGAGGAGCATGAGGCTCTTCGGCTAGCTGAACAGCTCAACCAATTACTTTCCAATAAAGCACTCTGGTCTGTCGGCGCTCAGGCTGAAGCCTCGAAGCTCTATGACGCCAGGGTCGTAGAGATATTTTATGGGGAAATCACACCGCGTAGCGGCGTATCTATCGATTTGCGAGACAAACTTCTGCCTCTCCCTGGTCATGCAGAAGGCTATGCTCGAGTTGCTTTAATGGGGGTGCCAGGTGCAGGTAAGACGACGATTGTTAGACAACTTCTTGGAACGCATCCAGAAACAGAGCGCTTTCCTTCGACATCCGTAAACCGAACAACGACATTTCCTACTGAAGTAGCTCTACGTGACGACGACCACTATGAAGCGGTTGTGACCTTCATGTCAGAGCATGAAACAAGATTCGAGATCGAAGAGTCGCTCTCTGCTGCCCTAGTTGAAGCGGTAGATGGCGACGCGAAGAAGGTAGCCCGGACCCTTCTTGAAAAAAGTGGGATGCGTTTCCGGTTGAAGTATTTGCTCGGTGATTTTGTCCAAGATAGCGACCCTGAGATTGATCCTTACGATGACGAAGATACCGAAGAGCTTAAAGATATAGATACCATAAGCAACGTTACGTTTGAGGAGAAAATTCAACATCAACAAGTCCTCATGACATATATCAATCGTGTCATCGACATTGCAAAACGACTCAAAACTGAGCTGGAAACGCAACAAGGCCAGATCGCAACTATGTCGTTTGAAGATCGAAGCGCCGCGCTGGATCTCATTGAAGAACAAGCCGTAACCTCGGATGAGTTTCTCGAATTGGTGTCGGATATCCTTGACGAGCTACGCACTAAATTTGCTCATGTACCCGGCGGCCGATTTGAAAAAACAACAACTGGGTGGCCGAATGCTTGGCACATCAAGTCCACAGCAGACGAACGCGAAAGTTTTCTTAAAGCTGTCCGGTTCTTCTCTGGAATCTCTTACCAATCATGGGGTAAACTTTTGACTCCGCTAGTCAACGGCCTACGCGTAATTGGCCCATTCAAACCGAACTGGGCAGAACAGGGCGCGCGTCTCGTTCTAATTGATACTGAGGGACTCGGCCACAAGGCTACTGCGACTGCTGACTTGCCGGAGCAGGTGCTGATGCTTCTTCACGAGGCAGACGTAGTTTTACTGGTCGATAGCGCGAAAAACGGCATGACCAACTTTGCCGCAGGTAAAGCGTTAGAGGGCGTTGTGAACACCGGGTACACTCGCAAGTTGGCCGTCGTATTCACCCATATGGATGCCGTCAAAGGTGATAACCTGAAAGGGCACGCTAAGCTCGACCATGTGTTTGGTGGTCTGAGAAACGTTATCGAGAACCAGCTAGCCAAGAATGTTTCGGCAGAAGCCGCTCGATATCTCCTAGAACACTTGAGCAATAATACCTTCTATGTGGGCCGGATTGATGAGATAGATCCAAAACCTGCCAAGCCAGAACTTCTCAAGCTGCTGGCGCATCTCTCCTCTTCACAACCTCCGGTATTTGAGCCAGTGGCGTTTCCTGAGTACAGCCATGACAACCTTGTACTTGCAATTCAAGAAGCCGCTAAAGAGTTTCGCCAACAATGGAAGGGCATTCTTGGTCTAGCTCCACATCCCGAGTTTAAACCTAAGCCCTGGCAAACCATTAAAGCTTTGAGTCGACGCTATGCCGAGGGATGGGATGATGGATTTGTGTTGCGGCCAACTTCTAACCTCGTTGCCACCCTCTCTGCAGCAGTCTCTCGATTCTTGGAGACTCCTTTAGAATGGAGCGGCAACCCAACACCCGAGCAGAAACGCGAAACGATTGACAGGATCAAGACAGCAGTAACCAAGCAACTACCAGCCCTTAGTGCACGCCGTCTGCGTGAACAGCCACAACCTGTTTGGCATTCAGCCTACTCGCTTCGAGGTAAAGACAGTACGTTTGAACGACGGATGCGTATCGAAGGTATTTACGAGCGATGGATTCCTGTGCCTGATGCTCGCGGGGATCGCTTGGCGTTCGAATTTCTAAACGAAGTTAAGGGGATTGTCCTTAGCTCAGTTAGTGAGGTTGAGCGAGAAGTCCGCGCCTTAGATGTCACTTAAGATCTACTTCCGCATTGACGCCAGCCCTTTGGTAGCTCGGGAATTAGCTCAATAGGTCGGGCATGTTGTTTAATTAATGCTAGAAAATTCAATGCGCCAATAGTCGAGCAACAAAAAACTGTTGCCCGACTACCCGCTAAAACACCAATATCCACGCTATCTTATTTCCATTTTTAAGGGCTATTGCAATCACTATATAAACTGAGATACTTGTAGCGCCCGTTTTACAGGAGATCGAACCTTGACTAAGCGTCCAAAGATTCAAAAACCCCAACCTTCCGCACCGCCGTGGCATCTTCTTGAACCCTGGCAGACCACAGCGTGGCTCAAGGTCGATCCCGAAAAGGGTCTGAATCATCAGGAGGCAAAAGAACGTCTCGAGACCTACGGCCCGAACGCCATCCAAGAGCAAAGCCGCCGGGGGCCGATTCGGATGTTTTTGGGGCAATTCGCCGATTTCATGATCATCGTGCTGATTTTGGCCTGCATCGTTTCGGGTTTGGTCGGCGACGTGACGGATACGATCGTCATTCTCGTGATCATCGTGTTGAACGCGATCATCGGCTTCATCCAGGAGTACCGTGCGGAAAAAGCCGTAGCGGCTCTGAAACGCTTGTCCAGCCCCACCGCGCAGGTGCTCCGCGAGGGAAAAACCCATACCATAGCGGCACATGAGCTGGTTCCCGGCGACCTAGTCATGCTTGAAGCCGGCAATGTCGTCCCGGCCGACCTCAAACTATTGGATGTGGCGCGGCTCAAGGTGGAAGAGGCCGCGCTGACCGGCGAATCGCTGCCGGTCGAAAAATCCGGGGCGTTGATCCGGGAGCTGGATTCGCCGCTCGGCGACCGGCTCAACATGGCTTACAAGGGAACGGTAGCGACTTATGGCCGCGGCGTCGGCATAGTCATCGCTACGGGGATGGATACCGAGCTCGGTAAAATCGCCGAACTGCTGCGCCAGGAAAAGGAGACTAAAACCCCGCTGCAACAACGCCTTGCCAGTTTCGGCGTGCGCCTTGCCCTGTTGGTTTTGGCGGTCTGCGCGATCATTTTCGTGGTGGGTTTACTGCGCGGCGAACCGCCCGTGCTGATGTTTCTGACCGCCGTCAGCCTGGCGGTGGCCGCCATTCCTGAGGCCCTGCCCGCCGTGGCCACGGTGACCTTAGCCATAGGCGCGCGCAATTTGGTTGCGAAAAACGCACTGATCCGCCGCCTGCCCGCCGTGGAAACCTTGGGTTCGGTAACCTTCATCTGCTCGGACAAGACCGGTACGCTGACGCAAAACCGGATGCATGCCGAAGCGTTCTATGTCGAAGAAAGCTTGCGGGAAGGCATAGCCGATGATTTTCCGGCCCCGCTGTTACGGGCGCTGGCCCTGAACAACGATGCCCGCCGTAGCCACGACGGCCAACTGCTGGGCGACCCCACCGAAATCGCCTTGTACGAAGTGGCCGAAAGTGTCGGCTACGTTGGCTCCGAGCTAATCAAGGACGCGCCGCGACTGGATGAGATCCCTTTCGATTCCGAGCGTAAACTGATGACCACGCTGCATCAGGAAAACGGCGAGCTTGTCGCTTATACCAAAGGCGCGCCGGAAAATGTACTGCACCGCTGCGTTAAGCTATGGAGCGGCGACGGCCCGCAGCCTCTGCCGAAGGAAGCGATACTGGCCGCCGCCGATCAAATGGCTGCGGATGGCCTGCGGGTGCTGGCCCTGGCGTACCGGCAGCTCCCTGAGCGCCCGCAAACGCTGGATACCGACTCTATCGAAACCGAGCTCATTTTTCTGGGCTTGGTGGGACTGATGGATCCCCCGCGGCCCGAAGCCAAGGAAGCGGTGGCGCTTTGCAAAACCGCCGGGATCACGCCGGTCATGATCACCGGCGACCACCCGGCGACCGCCCGTGCCATCGCGATCAGGCTCGGCATCGTCGATGACGGCTGCAAAGTGCTGACCGGATCGCAACTGGCGGGGATGAGCCTCGAGGAATTCGAGAAAGAAGTCGAAGACGTTCGCGTTTATGCCCGCGTTGCGCCGGAGCAAAAGATCAAAATCGTCAAGGCGCTACAGGACCGGGGGGAATTCATAGCGATGACCGGAGATGGCGTCAACGATGCCCCGGCTTTGCGCGCCGCCAATATCGGCATCGCGATGGGCAAGATCGGCACCGATGTGGCGCGGGAGGCATCGCACATGGTGCTGCTGGATGATAATTTCGCCACCATCGTCACCGCTGTGCGCGAGGGGCGGCGGATTTTCGACAACATCCGCAAGTTCATCAAATACGCGATGACCTGCAACTCGGCAGAGATCTGGACGCTGTTCCTGGCGCCTTTTCTGGGCTTGCCGATCCCGTTGCTGCCGATCCATATCCTCTGGATCAATCTGGTCACCGATGGCCTGCCGGGACTGGCACTGGCTGTCGAACCGGAAGAGCGCGGCATCATGCAACGACCGCCCCGTGCGCCTCAGGAAAGCATTTTTGCGCAAGGCATGTGGCAGCACATTCTATGGATCGGCCTGCTGATGGGCGGCGTTTCCTTATTCTCCCAAGGCTGGGCTTATGTTACGGGTTCCGCCCACTGGCAAAGTATGGTGTTCACGGTGCTGGCCCTGTCGCAGATGGGCCATGTGCTGGCAATCCGGTCGGAACGGGAATCGCTGTTCAGTCAGGGACTGTTTTCCAACAAGCCGCTGCTGGGCTCCGTGCTGTTGACCTTCGGCCTGCAAATGGCGGTGTTGTATGTGCCGGTCTTGCAACCCATCTTCAAAACCGATGCGTTGAGCCTTGATGAGCTGCTGTTGTGCCTGGCGCTTTCTTCAGTCGTGTTCTTTGTGGTGGAAATTGAAAAGTGGATGCGCCGCCGGGGCTGGATTTACCGGAATGGGCCGCGGCCTGCCGAATCAGGCCGGTCAACCTAAAAACTTCGATTAGTCCGCGAAATGATTTTTCTCGGCTAAACGATAACGCCTAAATCATTACGAACATTTTATTGGGTGTTAGAATACGATTAGAACTGTGCGTTTGCCCCGAGCTGTAATCTGAAAAATGCACAAAACGAATACGTTAAAAACATTTTCCATTAAGAGGACACTATGCGGAACCTGAAGCTTTTACCCGCGTTAATTGGGGCGACACTTGTCATCGCTATCATTTTATATGTCGCCTTCTACTTCATATTTCTTGATCTGTTTGTTGACTTATGGTGGTACGAATCATTAAAACTTGAAGCCTACTTCTGGCTTAGACTGCTCTACAAGTTTTTCCTTTCCGGCGGAGTCACGCTGGCCTTCTTTGCCATTTTCTTTTTTCATTTCTGGGTCGCCTCGCGTTATCTGGGCTTAAACCCGCCGGATGAGGTTCTCAGCACTTTAGATCAGCGCCGACGCTTCCAGCGTTTTGCCGATACCTTTATGAATGGTTCGGCAACCGTATACACCCCCATATCCTTGATACTGGCCATATTTATCGCCATCCCCTTTTACAATCAGTGGGAAACGACACTGCTGTACTTTTTCGGCAGCGATTCGGGCGTAACCGAATCGGTTTACGGCAAGGATGTCAGCTTTTATATGCTGTCCTATCCGACCTACATGCTGATTCAGCAAGAACTGCTGACAACCGCCTCGCTCATCTTTTGCATGGTCGGCATTTTATATTGGCTGGAACATGTTTTTATACCTAACCAAAGCTCGGAATTCCCGCTGGGAGCCAAGGTTCATCTAACCACCCTGATCGGCTTTGTGGTTGCTTTTGTGGTCTGGGGCTTCATGCTGGACCGCTTTACCCTGCTTTATACCGATAAGCACGAGCCGGTATTTTACGGCCCCGGCTTTGTTGAATTACGCTATCAGTTGCCGCTGATCTGGCTGGAAATCGTTACCTTCGTGGCGACAGCGATAACGGCAGGCCTGTTTATTTTTTCAGAAAAACACCGGGTAAAAGCGCCGTTTTTAATCTCGCTGACCCTGTTCCTCTGTGTCGCAGGTTTACCGAAGGTTCAATTTATTCCCGATTTAATTCAAAAATATATCGTCAACCCGAATCCGGTCAAAACCAATAAGTCGCTGATGCAATACAACATCGATGCGACGATGAACGCTTACGATTTGAAGAATATCAAGACGGTTGATATGACTATTAAGCTGAATGCGACCAAGGACATTGAAACGTGGAGCACGCAAAAACATTTTGAGAATCTTCCGGTCTGGGACAGGGAATTTATCATTGACGGCTATAAGCAATTACAGGAGATCAGGCCTTATTACAAAATCATGTCTGTCGACGAAGACCGCTATTTTATTCTTGACCATACCCGGCAGGTTAATCTGGCAGCCAGAGAAGTTAATATTTCAAAGCTGCCGCCTGAAGCGCAAAACTGGGAAAACGCCCACTTGCGCTATACCCATGGTTATGGCGCTGTCGTCACCCCCGCCGCGCAGGATGCCGATAACCCGCTCATCTGGTATTTACGCGATTTAAACATGCATTCCGATGTCGGTTTCAGCGTCAAACACCCGGACATCTACTACGGTCAGGAAAAATTCGACTATGCCATAGTTCCCAATAAGCTCAACGTCGTAGGCATTGCCGGCTCCTCTGATCCCGGCATTGCAGAAGCTTACCACGGCGAAGGAGGCGTCCCCATTCCATCCCTGTTCAGAAAAGCATTATTTTCCTTTTATTTCAAAGACGAAAAAATATTCTTTTCAACCAACATCTCTACACAGAGCAAAGTCAAGATACGCCGAAATATAACCGAGCGCATTAATACGCTGACCCCGTTCCTGCATCTGGATAAAGACCCTTATCTGGTGATAACCAAGGATCGGTTCTACTGGATACAGGATGCCTATACCTTATCTAACCGGTATCCGGTTTCCAAGCCTGCGGACGATGATTTCCTGGAAGGCAAACAGAATTTCAACTACATCCGCAATTCGGTTAAGGTGGTTGTCGATGCGTTCGATGGCGGTGTCGATTTTTATATTTCAGATCCATCGGATGCCATCATTCAGGCATACAGCAGCGCATATCCCGGATTATTTAAAAATCTGGAGGAAATGCCGGCCGAATTAAAGCAGCACTTACGTTATCCTCGCGATCTTTATTATCTACAGATGAAGGTGTATGCCAAATATCATCAACAAACCCCTGAGCTATTCTACGAACAGGCCGAAACCTGGCAATTTGCCAATGTCCGAGGACAACCGGTATTGCCGTATTATCAGACCATGGACTTTGGCAACTGTAACGATACCGAAGAATTTGTCATGATCAACCCGATGACGCCGGTTAACAGGGGCAATCTCAGCATGATAGGTGTGGCGGGAACCCTGGATAAATCCAACTGCAACCTGGATTACAAGCCCGGTATTACCGTTTATAAGTTCGGCAAGGATGTTCAGGTAAACGGCCCTGCGCAGGTTGAAGCGCTGATTAACCAAGACCCTGAAATCTCCGCCCAATTTACATTATGGGGTCAGGCCGGTTCCGTTGTTGAAATGGGCCGTATGATCATCCTGCCGATGGGCAATACCGTTCTGTATGTGCAACCCATTTACCTGGCCTCAACCAAAAACAAAATACCTGAATTAACCCGGGTCATTGTTTCCATTGGCAACGTGGTGGTTATGGATAAAACCTTGTGGTCGGCTTTTAACCGTTTAAAACAGATTTATATCCAACATGCCGCCGACAGCGACGGAACAGAAACGCCTAAAGCAATTATGAAACAGGAGATCATCAAATAATCAGGCAGTGAACAGAACCGGCGGCATAACTCCGCCGGTTCTTTTATCGGCCAGCCTCAAAGTAGCTATTGCAACATCAACTCACAAAACCGGCTGTCCAAATCGATTCTTTTTGCCAGGCTTTCGCCCAAGGCGGATAAGTCCTTTTCCAGGCCATCAAAAATAGTTGTTGCTGCGCCATTTTCATATTTATCATTAAATGATACTGCCGCCTCCGTGGTGGATGACAGCACCGGGAAAACTCCTTTCACAACTGATATTAACGTTTCAACAACGACCTGTGTGCGGGCAACAGTAAAGTATTCGGCAGATAATAGCGATGCCGATAATTTAATCGACTCTGTCCCTAAGAGGAATGAACATGAAACAAATTGGGCAAGCGTAGGTGCGAATTTATTCGCACTGTGCGGATAAAATCCGCACCTACACTAGAAAATTACCCAACAAACTTGTATAAGTTATTTTGCACTCACTCCTAAGCACAGATTAGCTGGTGCGATGCATAAGTTCCGCGACGAGACTTTCCATTGCCATGCAACGCGATCCTTTGACCAGAACGATTACGCCACGCCGAAGCCTCGGAAGCAAGGCTTTGACCAAGGCCTGATCGTCGGTTAGATGGTGAGCGCCTTCCCCAAAACTTTCTGCGGCAATACCTGCCAAGTCGCCCATAGCGAAAAGCTCCACGACACCCGCCGCACGAGCAGCCTGTCCGGCCCAGCTGTGCCAGGTGTCCGCGTCATCGCCCAGTTCAGCCATATCGCCCAACACCAGGAGTTTTTTGCCCGGCATGGTAGCCAAGGTTTCCAACGCCGCCGCCAGAGACGAGGGGTTGGCATTGTAGGTATCGTCAATAATGCACGCACCACCCGCGCCAAGTCGAAACTGTAGGCGCCCTGCTACTGGACGCACGGCCGCCAAACCCGCCGCAATCGCTTCCTGTTCAATGTCCAGCACCAGGCAGGCTGCTGCTGCCGCCAAGGCATTCAGGGCGTTATGTCTACCCATGAGCTGCAAACGGGTTTGGATCCGCCCCCACGGCGACTCGATAGTCAGATCGCCGCCGTCGAACCGTGGCTGCCAGTTGCCCCGCACATCCGTGCCTGACTTGAATCCGAAGTGTAAACACAGCCGGTCGCCCGCTTGTTGACGCCAGATTGGCAGGCATTCATCGTCACCGTTCAGTACGGCGATGCCGTTGCTATTCATGGCTGAAAACACCTCGCCATTGGCGCGGGCGGCACCCTCGCGCCCGCCGAAACCGGCCAGATGATCCAGTCCGGCATTGGTGATTATCGCAATATCCGGCTTTGCCATTTCGCTGAGAGCAGCGATCTCGCCATACCCGTTGGCTCCCAATTCGAGAACGGCGGCGCGATGCCGCGAATTCAAACGAAACAGATTCAACGGTACGCCGAGCGCATTGTTCTGGTTGTCCTGGGTTGCCAATACCGAGTCGCCATACCGCTGCCGCAAAATCGCGGCGGTGAACTCCTTGACGGTAGTCTTGCCGTTACTGCCGAGCACGGCAATCACCGGCAATTGGAACTGCCGCCGCCAAGCGGTCGCCAGCCGCCCTAATGCTAGCACCATGTCCTCTGCAATCAGGAGCGGCAATGATGTCGGTACGGGGCGAGCGACGAACGCGGCAACTGCCCCCCGTGAATGCGCTTCATCAAGATGATCGTGGCCGTCGTGATGCGCACCTGTCAACGCGACGAACAGGGAGCCTGGACTTACCAGGCGCGAATCAATATTGATCCCGGAAAATTCAGCATCCTGGCCTAAATGTTTGGCACCAGACCATTGGGCGGCATCAGATAAGCGAGCGTGGATCATGACAACAGTACCTCGTAAACGTTCAATGCCCAATCAGGGTTTAAAGCTTTCAAACGGGTGTGGCTAAAAGGGCGGGGAATTGATAGTGACATCCTGTTGTGGGCGCGAATTCATTCGCGCCCACACATTACTGAACCGTAGTAACACCGGATGTGAAAACGATAGCCTCAATCCCCGCACTTTTAATCGAACCCCTTTCAAACGCATGGAATTTTCTGTGACATTAATCCTGATTGGACGCTGCCAATCGGTCAGCCAGGGCTGCCAGCGCCGGCCTAAGCATCATCCAGCCGGGATCAGCGGTGCCCGCATCGAACCGGTCTGTTACGATCACGGGCTGTTCCAACCAGCAGGACAGGTCTGTTGCGTTGTCCATCAGCGGATCGCCGTGGGGGCCAAGCCGGTTCAACACCACCCCTGCGAGAGTCAAGCCGCGCCGTCTGATCGCTTCCACGGCCATCAGGGTGTGGCCGATGGTACCCAACCGATCCGCCGCCACCAATAGCACCGGCAAGGACAGAGCGGCGGCCAGGTCTGCATTGAGCGCATCCGATGCCAGCGGCGAGTAGAATCCCCCTGCGCCTTCCACCAGCAGGAAATCGGTATCGGTCACCCCTGCGAGGCAGGCTGCCTGCATATCATTTAATGTCAAGGTTTTACCGGACAAGGCTGCCGCCCGTTCCGGCGACAATGCCGGTTCCAGCGGATAAGGGCAGATGCGCGCCAAGGGCTCATCCGTTCGCGCTGCGACTTGCAGCGTTCTGGCATCCTCGGGTACAAGGCGGCCTCCTTCCCGCTGGCAGCCGGATTCCACCGGTTTGCGGGGACGCACGATCAGATTCCGGTCGGCGAGTAGATAGGCCAAAGCGGCGGTGATCTGGGTCTTGCCGACGCCAGTGTCGGTGCCGGTCACGAACAGACCTCGGGGAATTCGTTTTATCATCAGAAATAACCTTCCTTCTTTTTATCTTCCATCGAACCGGTCTGGTCGTGATCGATGAGCCTGCCTTGCCGTTCCGAGGTGGTGGCCAATAGCATTTCCTGGATGATTTCCGGCAACGTGCTAGCCGTGGATTCGACGGCGCCGGTTAACGGATAGCAGCCCAGGGTGCGGAAACGCACCATTTTCATCTGAGGCACCTCGTCAGACTCCAGCGGCATACGCTCGTCATCGACCATGATCCATGTGCCTTCTCGCTGGACGACGGGGCGTTCCTTGGCGAAATATAAAGTTGGGATGGGAATGTTTTCCAAATGGATGTATTGCCAAATATCCAGTTCGGTCCAGTTGGACAAGGGAAATACGCGGATCGACTCGCCCTTGTCGATCCTGCCGTTATAGAGATTCCACAGTTCCGGACGCTGGCTCTTGGGATCCCAGCGGTGGTTCCGGTCGCGAAACGAATAAACGCGCTCCTTGGCGCGGGATTTTTCCTCGTCGCGGCGGGCGCCGCCGAAGGCCGCGTCGAAGCGATATTTATTGAGCGCCTGTTTGAGCGACTCGGTCTTCATGATGTCGGTGTGTTTCTTGCTGCCGTAGGTGAAGGGGTTGACTCCCTTCCTTACCCCTTCCTCGTTGATGTGAACGATCAGCTCCAGACCCAGTTCGCGCACCAGTCGGTCGCGAAATTCGATCATTTCGCGGAATTTCCAGGTGGTGTCCACATGCAGCAGCGGAAACGGTGGCTTACCGGGAAAGAAAGCTTTCAGCGCCAGCTGCAGCATTACGGCAGAATCCTTGCCGATGGAATAGAGCATTACCGGTCGCTCGAACTCCGCAGCCACCTCGCGAATGATGTAGATGCTTTCCGCTTCAAGCTGTTTCAAGTGGGTCAACTGATATGAAGTCACGCCGGTAATTTCCTATATTAAAGAGTATAAATTTGAGCGCACACCTTTGGTGTTTCATGTGTAGCCACAAATCGGCAGGACAGCCGATTTGCACGCATCGCGCCCGAAGGGTGCGGCATAGGGATATGCCGCATGAAAAGCATGAGGCGCTCCAGTAAGGTTAAGGATTGCAGTAATCGCAATATCGGGCGGGGGCGTGTTCTCGATCCCGCTCCACCAGCAGTTGATGATCGCAGCGAACGCAGCGGTGAACATCCGCCTTCGCCTGACCGGTTGGGCTACCGCAATCCTCGCATGGAAGTCCCCGCACCTGTCCGCCCAAGGAAAATCCCGGCGCACCGCATGCCGGACAAAGCGAAGTAAGGCGCTGCGCCAGATTCTCGGCAGCCAGCCGGATGTTTTCCATACGGGTCGGATTGGCGAACGCGCGCATGTCGGTCTCGATGAAAGCGTGCCGGTTCGGCGCCAAGTCCAATGCCCAGGTTACCGCCTCCTTTAAGCTGATCCAGTCTTCCAGTCCTTTGCGGAGTTCGGGGTGATTCTCGTCCACCGGACGAACCACCAAATGATGTTCGGGAAATCCGGCCGATCGGGCGAAATCTTCGGCTTCCTCCCAACTCTCGGCCAGACAGTGAGATAAATTGGTCTTGCCGGACGAGGTTGCGACGACCTCAATGCCGAGCCGGTCGTCAATCCAGATCAAGAGCTCCCTATTCCCTGGCAGCATAAAGGCCAAAGGGTCTGGACCGAACGCGCCCTCGCTGGCGATGCCGATGGAAAACCCTGACAGCTCCATGCCGATGCGCGCCTTTTTCCGCGCCGTGTCCAACTGGGTTCCCTCGCGTGCGATGTCGCGGGTAAAGGTGCCGAGAAGGTCTGTGTCGAATCCGTCCACCTTTTCTACGCAGCAACCCAACAGCTTTTCCAGTGTCGGCCCGATCACGCCTTCCTTGCCGTGCTGGGTGAGCAGGGCGACCCGTTGGTTGCGATAGCTATTTGCCGACGGTTCATGGTTTAGTTGATATGTTTTCTTGCTCATGCCCTGCTCGGTAACTGGCTGATGTGGCGACCTTTGCTAATCAGGTAAATATTTGCGCCATAAAAAATAAGGCAGATATTTGATCCGCCTGAAAGTGGTTTTACTTAGGATTATTAATGATTAAAGTATCATCATAAAAACTGACTTCACCCGTTAAAAGATCATGATTGCCGCCAATAATTTCTATCTCACCTGCGTCTATCATTTCCTTTAAAATAGGACTACGTTCGATAATGGCATGTACCGTTCTTTTTACATTGATGGCGGCCACTTTTTCGACAAATTCACTGTTGTCCGAATTACGGTTTTCAGTGACGGTTTTTTCGTCATAAACCGCAGGTTGTATCTTGCTTAACAGGGCTGTCAGGTTACCCATTTCTACATGGTCGCAAGCGCCTTTTATTGCTCCGCATTTGGTATGACCCAAAACCACTATGATTTTAGAACCAGCCACTTTGCAGCCAAACTCCATACTGCCTAAAATATCTTCATTAATAATATTGCCCGCAATACGAACACTAAACACATCGCCCAAGCCCTGGTCAAAAATCAACTCAACTGAGGTACGGGAATCTATGCAGCTTAAAATAACCGCAAACGGATGTTGCGCGTCGGAGGTTTCATTGGCCTGTTGCAACAGGTTACGGTTGACTTTAAGGTTATTTACAAAGCGTTTATTGCCCGCTTTTAATATGTCTAATGCCATTGCCGGTGTAATGGCGGCTTGCATTTCTTTGGTTAATGTTTTCATTGTTTTTTATGATTGTAAGGAAGGGTTATGTAGTTAAGTCGGCTCAACAAATTCTATAGTTTCAACGGATATGTTTTTCAGCTTTGCATTGCGCCTATAATCTTGTATGAATTCAACGACATCGTAGGCAATTGATTTTGATTTTGCGCAATCAATAATCACTTTTGAATTGGCCGGAATAGCCTCCAAAGCTTGTATGATGCTTGCCTTATTAAAGAACGAAACTTCTTCTGCCAATACAAGATGATGGACTTCATGTCCCTCTTCTGTAGTCATGACATCTTTCATGTAATAAGCATTACGGTAACTGTGGCGCAAAGTGTAAAAAATACCGAAAAGCATACCTATGGTAATTCCCTTTAATAAATCGGTTGCCAATATGCCGGCGATAGTAGCCGCAAAAGGCACAAACTGCTCCCCACCCAATTGGTACATCTGTTTAAAGAGAGCCGGTTTGGCCAACTTATAGCCCACCATAATCAAAATAGCCGCTAAACTGGCAAGCGGGATCCTATTCAGCAATCCGGCAATAGTAATAGCGCTGATTAATAAGAAAACACCATGAAGTATTGCAGATAGTTTGGTTTTACCGCCAAATGAAATATTTGCCGAACTACGCACAATAACCTGAGTGACTGGTAAACCGCCAATCAGACCGGAGACAATATTGCCCAGCCCTTGTGCCTTCAATTCCCTGTTAGTGGGTGTAACCCTTTTATACGGGTCAAGCTTGTCGGTTGCCTCTACACAAAGCAATGTTTCCAAACTTGCAACAATCGCTATTACAACAGCTGTTTTCCAGACTTCAATATTTGTTATTGCAGAAAACTCGGGGAAGGTAAACTGGCCGAAAAAGCCGACCAGGTTTCCAGGAACAGGAATGCTAACCACTTGGTCGGCAGCTAAACTAAAACTCAATAGCCCATGCTGGTAAAAAGTGTTCATTACTATACCCAAAACAACCACCACAATGGGCCCTTGTATCAGTTGAAACAGTTTATGTTTTTTGGTTAATACCATATCCCATAAGATAAGGATCGCAAGTGATATGACTGCAATCAGTACGGCGCCTGGTGTAAAGGCATCAAAAGCGCTGGCAATGGCTGAAAGGGTAGTCTCTCCGTCCGTTTGAAAGTACGAAAGGTCGCCTTCAACGTCTTTGTCGTAGCCTAAGGCATGGGGGATCTGTTTTAAGATAATCAAAAGCCCTATACCGGTAAGCATTCCTTTAATGACAGAAGAAGGGAAGAAATAGGCGATAAAACCTGCCTTGGCAAAGCCCAGAATAAGTTGGAAAATTCCAGCCAGAACAACGGCTAATAAAAAGGCAGGCCAGGAACCCAGTGTCGTAATAGCGGATAATACAATAACGGCTAACCCGGCGGCAGGGCCGCTAACCCCCAAGGGCGAGCCGCTGGCAATACCCACCACAATACCGCCGACTATGCCCGCTATAATACCGGCGAACAAGGGCGCTCCGGATGCCAACGCAATGCCAAGGCATAATGGAAGCGCTACAAAAAACACCACAATACTGGCAGGCAGGTCGCTTTTTAGTTCTTGAAACATATTTTTTACTTCCATAATCGGATGCCTTTGGAATAGAGGTAGAAATAGCAAAACTATTTGTAAATGATAGTAACACTATCTTTGCAAATTGCAATACTTTCAGTTATCATTTTTACAATGAAATGCGCTAGCCCTTGTTAAAACAATCGGGTCAGCTGCATTAATATTCAGATAAAAAACAGGGTGCCATGGAAATACAGTTACAAATTAAAATGAATGAAAAATTATTTCTCAGGGATCCGGAGCAATCCGAACTGGGCAAAAAAATCATTCTGCACAGCATTCAGTTAATTCACCTTAACGGGTTTGAAGCATTCACGTTTAAAAAACTGGCAGAAGCTATCGGCACGACCGAGGCGGGTATTTACCGGTATTTTGAAAACAAGCACCGGTTGCTGATATATCTTACCGCCTGGTATTGGAGCTGGCTCGAATACCAGGTTACTTTTCAGACTAACAATATTAAAGATCCTGTGGTTAAGCTCAAAATGGTCATTAAATTGTTAGCGACCACAGTGGAGGACGATATTAGAACCCGTTATGTCGATGAAAGCATCCTGCATCAAATCATTATTACCGAAGGCTCCAAAGCCTATCTGACCAAACGGGTATCCGAAGATAACAAGGATCACTTGTTTAAACCCTACAAAGACCTTTGCGCTGTTATCGGAAATATGATTTTGGAGTGTAACCCCCAATACAAATACCCGAAATCATTAGCATCCACCATTATCGAAATGGCGCATTTCCAGAATTTTTTTATGAATAATCTGCCTTCATTGACTGACTTTGGGAAAAATAAAGATGAGGCGGAGATTGTAAGGTTTCTGGAAGATTTGGTGTTTTCCAGCTTACATGTGGCTCACTAATTGCAATCGACAAGCTTTGGTAAATACTCATGTTACGTAAAATTCTAATTGCCAATCGAGGCGAGATTGCGGTGCGCATCATTCGCGCCTGTACCGAAATGGGCATACGCTCGGTCGCTATTTATTCGGATGCAGATCGTTTTGCCCTGCATGTTAAAAAAGCCGATGAATCTTATTGCATCGGTAGCGAGCCTTTAGCCGGTTATCTTAATGTCTATGCGTTAGTCGATTTGGCTGCGGCTACTGGCTGTGACGCCATTCATCCGGGTTATGGCTTTCTCTCTGAAAACGCCCAATTTGCCAGGGTCTGCAAAGAACGCGGCATTATTTTTATCGGCCCTGATGCGGAGGTCATTCATCGTATGGGCGATAAAACCGAAGCCAGAAAAGCCATGATTGCCGCGGGTATTCCGGTAACCCCCGGCTCGGACGGTAATCTGGATAATGTTGAACATGCGCTTGCCGTGGCTGAAACCATCGGTTACCCGATTATGCTCAAAGCAACCTCGGGCGGCGGTGGTCGGGGCATACGCCGTTGCGATAATGCCGATGAATTGCAGCGCAATTATCAACGGGTTATTTCCGAGGCGACCAAAGCCTTTGGCAGCGCCGATGTGTTTTTGGAAAAATGCGTGGTTAATCCCAAGCATATTGAAGTTCAGGTGTTGGCTGACCATCATGGCAATACCATTCATCTTTACGAACGCGACTGTTCCATTCAGCGCCGCAATCAAAAGCTGATCGAAATAGCTCCGTCCCCGCAACTCGACGAAGCGCAACGCCAATATATAGGCGGTCTTGCCGTGCTTGCCGCCAAAGCGGTCGGCTATACCAATGCCGGTACCGTGGAATTTCTGCTCGACGATAAAGATCGTTTTTATTTCATGGAAATGAATACCCGCGTCCAGGTCGAACACACCATTACCGAAACGGTGACCGGCGTGGACATCGTCGAAGAACAGATACGGGTGGCGGCCGGATTAACCTTGCGATTTAAACAACACGAAATTGTCAGGCGCGGTTATGCCATCGAGTTTCGGATTAATGCCGAAGATCCCCAAAACGGCTTTTTGCCCAGTTTTGGCCGAATTTCCCGTTACTATGCGCCCGGCGGGCCCGGTGTGCGTACCGATACCGCGATTTATACCGGTTATGAAATTCCGCCTTTTTACGATTCGATGCTGGCCAAAGTGATTGTCAGCGCGTTGACCTGGGAAGATGTCATCAAGCGCGGTGAGCGGGCTTTGAAAGATACGGGCTTGTTCGGCATTAAAACCACCATTCCCTATTATCTGGAAATCCTCAAACATCCCGAGTTTCGGGCCGCTACCTTTAATACCGGCTTTGTCGATAAATATCCCGAACTGGTTAATTATTCCAACAAACTCCGGCCCGAAGAACTGGCCAGCGTGATCGCCGCTGTAATGGCTGCCCATACCGGCTTGTAATTAAAGGAAAAACAAATGCAAAAAGTTCATATTACCGACGTTATACTTCGAGACGCTCATCAGTCTCTGATCGCGACCCGCTTACGTACCGAAGACATGTTACCGGGCTGCGCCATGCTCGATGATATTGGCTATTGGTCGTTGGAGTGCTGGGGCGGCGCTACTTTTGATGCCTGCCTACGCTTTCTGAAAGAAGATCCCTGGGAACGCTTAACAAAACTAAAAGCCGCGCTACCGAAAACCCGCTTACAAATGCTGGTTCGCGGGCAGAATTTGCTCGGCTACCGCCATTATTCCGACGATGTGGTGCGGGCGTTTATTGTTAAGGCCGCCGAAAACGGCATGGATGTGTTTCGGATTTTTGATGCGCTTAACGACATCCGCAATCTTAAAACCGCCATCGAAGCCGTCAAAGCCAGCGGCAAACATGCGCAAGGCACTATTTGTTACACCACCAGTCCGGTGCATGATCTATCCAGTTTTGTAGCGCTGGGTAAAGGGCTGGCTGAATTGGGTTGTGACTCCATCGCGATTAAAGATATGGCCGGGTTACTGATGCCCTACGCGACCAGCGAACTGGTTAAAGCGCTTAAAGATGCAGTCGATCTGCCGCTGCATTTGCATAGTCATTCAACGTCCGGATTGGCGGAAATGTGTCAACTCAAAGCCATAGAAGCGGGCTGTCAACATGTTGATACCGCTTTGTCATCCTGGGCGGGTGGCACCAGCCATCCACCGACTGAAAGCTTGGTAACAGCCTTGCGCGGCACAATTTACGACACCGGTTTGGATTTGGATAAGCTACAGGCAGTCAACAGTTATTTTGCCGAGGTCAGGAAAAAATACCATCGTTACGAGAGCGAATTTACCGGTATCGATACCCAGGTACATGTGTTTCAAGTGCCCGGCGGCATGATTTCCAATCTAGCCAATCAACTGAAAGAACGAAATGCCTTGGATCGGATCGGTGAAGTGTATAAAGAAATCCCGCTGGTGCGTAAAGATCTCGGCTATCCGCCGCTGGTGACGCCGACTTCGCAAATTGTTGGAACTCAAGCCGTACTGAATGTGTTGACCGGCAAACGGTATGAGACCATTACTAATGAGGTGAAACGTTATCTGCAAGGCGGCTACGGCAAGGCCCCGGCAGCTGTCGACAGTGATTTACAAAAACGTGCGATCGGCAAGGAAGAGGTGATCGACTGCCGCCCTGCCGATTTGCTTAAACCGGAGTTTAATAATCTGCGTCAGGAAATCGGCGCACTGGCGCTTAATGATGAAGACGTGCTGAGTTATGCGATGTTTCCTGAAGTGGGCAGGCTGTTTTTAGAGCAGAGGTCTAATAACACCCTGGTGCCTGAACCTTTGGAACTTGAGTCAAGAGCGGCTGACGCCGTTAAAAAAGCGCCTACCGAGTTTAATGTGGCGCTGCATGGCGAGTCTTATCATGTCAAAGTCACCGGCGCAGGCCCGAAGAATCAGACTTTACGGCATTTTTATTTCATGGTGGACGGTGTTCCCGAGGATATTGTGGTTGAAACCCTGGACGAAATAGTTCTGGACGGCGGCACCCAGGGTGCGGTTAAAAGCGCGATTTCCAGTAAGCGCGCCAAGCCTTCAGCAGAGGGCGATGTGGTGGTGAGTATGCCCTGCAATATTCTTGATGTGTTAGTCAAAGTCGGTCAGCAAGTGGCTGCGGGGCAAGCAGTCCTGATTACTGAAGCCATGAAAATGGAAACGGAAGTGACTGCACCGATAGCCGGTATCGTTAAAGCCGTGCATGTGATTAAAGGCGAACCGGCTAACCCGGATGAAGTATTGATCGAAATCGTCCCCTCTTCATGAATAAAAATATTATCAAGCCCATTATTGCTGATGCTGACGCCATTAGCCATGCCGCTGACTTATTGAGGCAAGGACGTCTGGTGGCTTTTCCCACCGAGACGGTTTACGGCCTTGGCGCTGACGCCGGCAATCCCAATGCGGTAGCGAACATATTTAAAGCCAAAGGACGACCGGCCGATCATCCCTTAATAGTGCATATTGCCAACATTGAAAGTCTTGGCAATTGGGCAAACACAGTGCCTGAAGCCGCGCTAAAGCTGGCGGATCGTTTCTGGCCCGGCCCGTTGGCGATGATATTGAACAAAAAACCCGAAGTACCGCTGGCGGTTACCGGGGGCCAGCAAACGGTCGGTTTACGTATGCCCGATCATCCTGTCGCGCTGGCCTTGTTAAAAAGCTTCGGTGGCGGGATTGCTGCACCATCGGCTAATCGCTTTTGCCGGATTAGTCCCACACTAGCCGTACATGTCAGCGAAGAGCTGGGTGATGCGGTTGATATGATTCTTGATGGCGGCGCCTGTCTGGTCGGCGTGGAATCGACCATTATTGATTTAAGCGTGAGCAGGCCGAGATTGCTCAGACCTGGACATATCACCAGCCAGGAAATTGAAGCCGTTTTACAGACTGAGCTCATGATTCCGTCGGCATCAAAACCTGCGGGAATTCGTGCGCCGGGCATGATGGCAGTACATTATGCGCCGACAACGCCGACTATTCGTTGCCCGGCAGAACAGTTACCGGATAGGATCCAGCAATTGATCGCCGATGGCAAAAGGATTGGCCTATTGAGCTATCAACTGGAAATAACACCAACCGACCAAATCCGTGTTTTGCGTCTGCCTGAACAAGCCCGTGATTATGCCCAACGGCTTTATGCGGCGCTTCGGGAGCTGGATAGCTTGTCGCTGGATCTGATTCTGGTGGAACAACCGCCGCAAACAGAGCCATGGCGGGCGATCAATGACCGTTTAAGCAAAGCTGCCGCTACGGCTTGGTTGTTATGAATATTTCGGTTGTTATCCCCAGCTACAATCGTCGAAATCCACTAAAACGCGCGCTACTATCCGTGTATTCACAAACCTCATTACCGGCTGAAATTGTGGTGATCGATGACGGCTCTACCGATGGCACGGAAGTCATGCTCCGCCGGGAATTTCCCGAGGTGAATTATTACTACCAGAAAAACCTCGGCGTCAGTGCGGCACGTAATCTTGGCATACAACAAGCGACCGGCGACTGGCTGGCTTTTCTGGATTCCGATGATGAATGGCTGCCTGAAAAACTGGCCAACCAGAAGGCGGCGTTGGCGACCCACCCCGAACACAGGATTTGCCACACCGAAGAAAACTGGATACGCAACGGAACGCAGGTTGACGTACCCAAAAAATACGCCAAGACCGGCGGCTGGATATTCAACCGTTGCTTGCCGCTCTGCGCGGTGTCGCCGTCCACCGTATTGATCCATCGCTCGGTATTGACGGACATCGGCCTGTTTGACGTCCGGCTCCCGGCCTGCGAAGACTACGACCTGTGGCTTAGAATCACCGCAAATTACCCCATTCTATTGGTTGAACAGCCGCAAATAAATAAGCATGGCGGTCATGAAGATCAGTTATCTTGTGCATTTTGGGGTATGGACCGGTTCCGGATCAGCGCCTTGCAAAAAAGCATTGATACCGGTCAATTGTCTGAGCAAAACCGGCAGGCGGCGGTCAATATGCTGCTAAAAAAAGCCGGTATTTACCTTAACGGCGTTACCAAACGCGGCAAAACCGATGAAGCAGACTATTACCGACAACTCATTGAGCGCTATGAAATGGATGTTGATTAACATTCAGTTAAAAACCTTAAAAGATCCTCACCACGAAGACACGAAGACACGAAGTTTTATTTCTTCGTGTCCTTCGTGTCTCGGCAACTGCTCCTGCGTCGCCTAAAGCGCCTACTTTTGGTGCTCTACCTCCTGCATAACCCACAGGGATGTGGGGAATGCAGATATTGCATAAGGCCATGGATGGCCTGTAGTAGAGCAACGCAGGAGCAGTTGCCGAGGAGCAACCATCTGTCCATGCAGTCGTTCGTGGTGAATAAATCACTTTTAATCGCCTATTTGACTCTAAAGCTACAGTTGCAATCGCCCTTGGCCATACAACTTAACTGCTCAACTTCTTTATCCAGCAACGAGGACATAAGCGCCAAATCGAACTCGCAGATCTCATGATGTTTCTGGGCCAGATCGTGATAAATACAATTATAAGCCTCCATATTCGGGCTTTCAGTTTCGGACTCCATATCCACTTTCACTTGAAAACCAAGATCGGTCATGACGATGGCCAACTCATCAACGCGTTCGTTTAAATTTTTTCCTTCAAATTTGCCACGCAGCTTATCCGCCAGCTTGCCACCCAATTTTTGCATATACGCTTTAAAGCGTTCAGGGCCTATTTCCTGCTGCAAATCGCTAAGAATTAATTCTGAAAACCAGGCATATTGCTTGGGGAAATAATTGTTGCCTTTGTCGGTGATGACGTAAATAGTCACCGGACGCCCGGCCGTTTTATTGAGAGTGCTTTTCCTGATATAGCCATCCCGCTCAAGAACAACAAAATGCTGCTGCACCCCCGTTCTGGAAATATCCAGCGCTTTAGCCAGCTCATCAACACTCAAGCCATTCCTGCTTTCCAGCAAATGTTCAAGTATCTGATGTTGGCGCGAACTTATCTTTTGAAGCATTAGCGGATTCATCCTTTGGTCATGACTTTGTTGTTAAGCGTGCAGTGATAATAGCCTATTATGACACATATAACTTGCAAAAGTTTTATATAGCAAAAAATCGCCTGTTGTTATAAACTCTTCTCTGAGCAAGTTTGCTTAAATAATAATAATTACCCACACAACTGGAGACAAATAATGAGCGATTCTCAAGAAACAAGCCAAACACTCTATGAAAAAATCGGCGGCGAAGCGGCTGTTAATGCTGCCGTAGATATTTTTTATCGCAAAGTGCTGGCGGATTACCGGATTAACCGTTTTTTCGACAACACTGACATGGATCAACAAATTGCCAAACAAAAGGCCTTTTTTACCATGGCATTTGGCGGTCCAAATAATTATACCGGTCAAGACATGCGTAATGCTCATGCGCGTCTGGTCAAAATGGGCTTGAATGCAAGTCATTTTGATGCCGTGATGGAGCACCTTGGCGCCACATTAACCGAGTTGAATGTACCGGCAGATCTGATCGCTCAAGCAGCAGCCATTGCGGAAAGCACACGCAACGACGTATTGGGCAAATAACCGAAATATCAGGTGGAGACCATGCGAAGCATAACTATTGGCGAATCGACATTTTCCTGCCAACCGGATGAGACCGTATTGGAGACCCTGTTAAGGGGAAACATACAGGTACCTAACGGTTGTCGCCAAGGCCTTTGCCAAGCCTGCCTGATGCGCAGCCTTGATAACTCTCCACCTGTCTCCGCCCAAGTCGGCCTTAAAGACACGCTGCAAAAGCAGAACTACTTCCTGGCTTGCGTTTGTCATCCTGAACAGGATATGACCGTTGCGTTGCCCAACCAGCAATGCGCTTCAATTGAAGCAGCCGTCATCAAAAAACAGCTGTTGACGCCCGACATCGTCCAGTTGGTTCTGGAATACCAAAGCCCGTTTAATTTCTTCGCCGGTCAGTTTGTTAATCTAAAACGACCCGATGGTTTAACCCGGAGCTATTCGATTGCGAATATCCCGCTAGCCAAAAACATCCTGGAATTTCATATTCGCCGCTTGCCGAACGGCCAATTCAGCAGCTGGGTGTATGACGAATTGGAAGTAGGCGCTCAATTAACTATTTCAGAAGCGCAAGGCTCTTGTCATTACCTGCCCGGACGCGCCGAACAACCCTTAATGCTGGTCGGAACCGGCAGCGGCCTAGCTCCGCTTTACGGCATCATTGCCGACGCTTTGGCGCAGGATCACTCAGGCCCCATCCACTTGTTTCATGGCAGCCGCGATCTTAACGGCCTGTATTTTGTTGATGAAATGCGCGAGCTTGCCGAAAAGTTCGATAATTTTCATTACACGCCCTGTATTTCAGGAGAAGGCATTGAATCGGACCATGTCCAAGGCCGCGCTCACGACATTGCCTTATCATCTACTGAAACCTTAAGCGGCTGGCGGGTTTTCCTGTGCGGACACCCGGAAATGGTCAACCAGACCAAGAAAATGGCGTTTATGAAAGGCGCGTCTATGAGCGACATTTACGTCGACGCTTTTCATGTGATCCAAGCTGAAAAATAGACCCCACTCAACACGAATACACTCAAAGGGACGCGTTCCAGGATTGATATTTCTCAATCCAGAAGACTGACTTTATCCCCAACGTGAACCTGTCCCCCGGCACCACGGGTAACCATCGCAATCGCAAAAGTCGGCTTTTCCTGACTAAAGGCATGGGTCAGCGTTTTCAGGATCGGCAAGTCCCGGTTGCCTGAGTCTGGATTCGCCTGCGTAGCGAGACATCGGGTCTTCGGCATGACGACGTCGAAGTTGACCTGACCGATACGGATCTTGCGCCCCACCCAACTTTGCTCTTCCCATGCCTCCAGACCGTTGATGACGATATTTGAGCGGAAACGGCGTTCGCTGAGATCGTTATCGCCGACGGCAGTAGCGACAGCCGCCAAGCTCGCGCGGCCGTGCAAGGTTATCTGGCCTGCCTCGTTGTCCTGATACCGGGGCGTAACCCCGTCCCCTACTAAGCGCAGCGGCAACCTGTCCGGGTAAGAGGACAGCGGATTTTCGTCCAGCTTGAGCACATAATTTTCGATCGCGGCCGCAATGTTCTTACGCCCCGTCTCGTCCAGCGCCTCATTGGCCAAAACCGTGCCTTCCAAGCGGATGCATAATCTAAGCGCCTTATGATCGAACCGAAGCTGGAGGCGCGCTATGCCGGGCGTGTTCACCAACGCAACGAACTCGTGTTTTTTACTCCAGGCATCATCCATGACGCCTGAATTGGCAAAGCGGATACCGAGAACCCGGTCGCCGACAATTCGCCCTTCATCAAGGACAGTGACAACTTCACATCTTTCAGGCGTGAAGCCCTTCACTGGATAACGATATAAGGCAACAACATGAGGCATAAAATAATCTCCATCGGCAAGCACTTGCTACAACAACCTTAGCAGCTAAACCAATCTTTGCTATGTAGCGATGCGTTTAATCAAACGCCTCTGCAATCTCATCGCATTTCAAGAAGACCTCACCACCCTCGTCTTCTTCAATCCATGTTTTTTCATCCAATTCGATAGATTAGCTTCAGTGGTGCTGTAGCGTTGCGCGATAGACTTCTTGGTAAAACCGTTGGCCAACAAACGCTCGATTTCCGGTTGAAAGGCATCCAGTTTACTTTTTCCAGGCCCTTTGGGACGCCCCATCTTCATCCCTTGCGCTTTTTTGGAGCGCAAACCATCCTTAATTTTCTGCGAAATCAAGTCTCGCTCAATCTCTGTTGCCATCGAAAATGCCAGTGAAATCTTGCTTTGCAGGCTCTGGTCAAGCTGCCAATTCCCCTTTACTGAATAGACGTAAATGCCTTTAAATGTTACCAGCGACAATATTTCCATACACTCCAGCATGCTACGGCCCAAGCGCGAGAGTTCAGTCACAATGATGACATCGTTGGCTTGCAGCTCCTCCAACACCCCGGCAATTCGGCGCTCCCGCCACGGAATACGCCCGGAAGCAAGCTCTTCGGCGAAATGCACTTTCCCAAGATCATGCTGATTGGCAAAGTGGAGAATGTCCGCCTTGTTTTTTTCGAGGCTTTGATCGCGCGCCGATTCCTGCAAATAAGCAACGGTCTTTCGCGCTGAAGGTACAGTCTGGGTTGTCATGGTTCACCTGTTTTTCTTGTCGTGCAATCGATCATTATTAGTATCGATATAGGGGTGCTCAACGCTTCATTGGATAAATTAAGAACGCCGGACCTATGAAGCCATCAATCCGATTTTCCGGAATAACGCCTGCCTCCGGCGCGGGACTTTTATCAGGAAGACTGGCTGACATTGAACGCATCGGCATAAATATCCTTCATCGAGGCTCCCGCCATAAAAGCTTTCTTCCTGGCCGCTTTAACCATATCCGGATGTCCGCAAAGAAACATGCGCCAGTTCTTGAGATTGGGAATCTGCTGAAAGGCCACATCATCGGCCCGTCCAGCCGCAAAGCCGTGGGGCACATCGCCACTGGAAAGGCAGGGCACATAATTGAAGTTCGGGTATTGCTGAACCAGATCGCGCAATTCGCCGGTCAAATAGAGCCCGTTCAGGTCGCGGCTGCCGTGAAACAAATGGATAGGGCCGGTGTGGTTCCGGCTGAGGGCGTCGCGGATGATACCGTAGAGCGGCGCAAGCCCTGAGCCGGTACCGATCAGCACCAAGCCCTGCTCGGTATTGCCGGGCGTGTAAAAGCAGTCGCCGCCGGGGCCGCGAATCTCGACCGTCTCGCCGGGACGCAATTCCTCGTGTATCCAGCCGCTTACCCGCCCCTGCGGCAATCGGCGGACATGGAGGTGGAGATGGTCGTCTTCATGCGGCACGCTGGCGAGCGAGTAACTGCGGCCAAGCGACCGGTCTCGAAACAGGTTGATGAATTGCCCGGCCCTGTACTCGATCGGCGCGTGGCATTCGAGCTCGACATGCATGATTTCCGAATTGAGTAATTTCAGGCTTTTGACGGTAGCCGGAATAACCGCCTGGACATCATTGTCATTCGGCATCGCAACTTCGAGGTCTGCGCTGGGATGACAAATACACGCGAGAAAATAGTTCTGGAGTTTGAGAGTATCCTTCAAGCCGTTTTGCGAGCTTTCAGGAGGCGTGCCTCCAGTGGCGCGCATCAGACAGGTCTGACAGACCCCGCTACGGCAGGAAAAAGGAACGGGCACACCACGGCCGGTCAAACAGTCCAGAACGGATTGGTTTTCACCCAGTTCGAAGTTGTCTTTTGCGTAACGAATATTAACCATGGCGGCGCACCTGTTTCAAAGATGGAAAATTAACGGCCCAGCACGTCGTTGCGTGTGCTTTCGGCGATGGCGGCAACCTGAGCGATCAGGTCCTCACCGACATTCAACTCGCGGAGGGTGGCTGCGAGGTCTTCGATCACCGCGTCGACATGGGCGTCATTCAGGCCGCGCTCGACCAAATGGGCATGCCCACGACGCATATCTAGGCCGCTGTAATTATGCGGTCCGCCGAAAGCCATGGTCAGGAATGATTTTTGTTTGGCGGCCTGAGTTTCCATATCCACGCCTTCGAAAAAGGAACTGATGCGGTCATCGCTCAACACCTTGCGGTAAAAAATATCAACGGCGGCATTGACGGCGGCTTCTCCGCCCAATTTCTCGTACAAAGATTGTTGTTGTGACATATTTTTCTCCAAATAATTAAAAAGGCGTTTAAAATACATCTTCAATAGCCCTAACCCTCAGGGCCTTTGCCAAGATGCAGCAATAAGATGTATTCTGAATGCATCTTATTGCGCGATTATTAAATCGTCAAGACCTATCTTTTAATTTTCAAGATATAAGCTAAAAGACAGGCGACTTTGAAGGAGTATGCAGCATGCAACTTACGCAATTCACGGATCTTTCACTGCGCCTGCTGATTTATCTTGCCCGCCTGCCTGAACCGGGCATGGCGACAATTCAAGAAATCGCCGAGTATCATCAAATTTCCCGTAACCATCTGGTGAAAGTGGCGAACAGCCTGGCCAATCAGGGATTTATTATGACGACCCGGGGCAAGGGCGGCGGCATCCAGTTGGCCCGGCCCGCGTATACGATAGGCGTGGGCGAAGTGGTGCGACGGACCGAACTGAACATGAATCTGGTAGAGTGCTTCGATGCCCCGACCAATCAGTGCCGCCTGATCCGCAACTGCTTCCTCAAGGCCACTTTATTTGAAGCGCAGCGTGCCTTTATGACTGTGCTGGACAAATACACCTTAGCCGATGCGGCCGGTTTCGGCCCCAACGCCGACCTGTCAGCGTTGTCTGGAGATAAACCGCAAAACATCTGACGCGGAATGGATTCCGGCAAACTAACTCATTCCGCGTTTTTTGAAAAAGTCCTGTTTGGCGAGCTTCGTTTTCAGGCGCGCCAGAATAGAGTACCGCTCTCTGCCTGGACATAGCTGTCGGTTCTTCGGAACATGCCTATCTGACTTCCTTTTTCACAAAAGCGTCTCCAAATAGTCTTTCAAGACCGCAGCATTATTGAGACTGGTTTCCTTCGAGCTAAACAGGAACGTGGCATTTTCATGCCCGATTTTGGCGATAAGTTCCTGTACCGGACCGGGATTGCCCTGTAATTCGGCAACGTATTTACGCTGGAATTCGGGCCATTTCGCCTGCTCATGTTGATACCAACGCCGAAGCTCATTTGAAGGGGCCGCTTCCTTGGCCCAGAAATCGATCCTGGCCTCCGCCTTTGAGAGGCCGCGCGGCCATAGGCGATCAACCAGGATGCGGATTCCATCAGCATCCGCAGGCGACGCGTAAACCCGTTTAAGTTGAAGTCTCATCATTGCCCCCTGTATTCGAATAACGACTGTCACGCGAGCTTGGACCACAGCCCCCATCGGTGAACGCCTTAATCGATTTTAAACTTCAAAGAATGTAATTTTATTAAGCTTTCAACGATCCCCGTTTCTAACAAAGACTCCTTTTTCCTCTTATCCTTCTTCAACTGGCCGACTAGACAATAACCGCTTTTTGCTGCTCGATAACGGCCAAAGAACGCAAGCTAGCCAGCACCTGTTGCAACACCATGGAATCGCTGTCGCGCGGAAAAACCATATAAGCGGGTAATTTAAATTGCGGACTGCCGGGCACATGAAACAATTTTTTGGCCTGGATCAAAGGCTCGGCAATGCGCATAGGCAAAAAACATGAACCGCCATTGCTGATGATTAACTGCACGCCCAACCAGCCGATATTGACCACCTGGGGCGGGCGCTCCAGCTCAGGGTAACTGATACTGTGCTGTGCGTAAAATGCCGCCCCCCAGTCTACATAAATGTAATCATCATTCGGCCAGGGTTTGTCCGGATCGGTGGTCAGCAGCACCAGCGTTTCATCAAAGAAATGCTCAATCTGAAGACCGGGATTATGTTGCGGGGTGTACATCAAGCCCACATCCATCCTGCCTTCGATGAGTCCCCGCATTAAATCTTCTTCAAAGCCGATTTCGCTACGAATGGAAATATCCGGGGCCTGCTCCCGCAGTGTGCCGACCCATCGAGGCAACAGTCCTTCCCACAAAGCGATTCGAGCCCCCACGGTAATACTGGCGCGAAAACGGCTGGGTAAGCCAATGTCATGTCGCGCCTGTTCCAGTGTTAATAACAGGGATTTGGCATGGCGCAAAAAGCGATGTCCTGGCGGCGTTAACGCGGCGCCGGAGCGATTGCGCACAAACAGGGTAACGCCCAGATAGGATTCCAGCCGCTGTATACGGGTGCTCACCGTCGATTGGGTCACATGCAGTCTGTTGGCCGCTTCCAGAAAGCTGCCATTGGCGACTACCCCTAAAAAAGTTCTAATCTGATCGATGTCCATCGCTTTAATATCGGATATATCGATACTAATGTCCAATAAATATCGTTTGTCTTATACAACGCCCCGCTTTTATATTAGCCGGCAGGAAGTCTCTTGTCGCCCTGTTTTTAGCTCTACTCGTCCTGAAAACCGATAAGGCAGATAACTATGGCTGTTGGCATGATTCGTCTGCTCTTAATGTCCAACCCTTAACGCTATCCGGAGGCAACATGTTTTATCTACAGCGGATTTTACCCCCTATGAAAAGCTATTGCGTGTTGCTGCCACCGCTCTTTATCTTAAGCGGTTGCCTCGCCACACCGATCAAACCGTCGCCCCACCGAATGGATGAGATACGCACGATGCTTGTGGTGCCGGTGGAGCCGCCACCGCTGGAAGTGACGCCTGATCCGATTGAATCCCGCTTTCCCGTGTACAACCAATTTCAGTATCAATCCCTGCCCTCCTCTGTGTACTTGGAAAAAACGGTCTACAAGAATCCCGGCGGAGTGCTCATCGCAGGTCTGCTAAGCAAAGAAGACATGATGCCCATCGCGAATATTCGCCAGACACCGGCCTCCATGGAAAAAATTGCCGGTCTGGAACCGACAGCGTCGCTTTCGGAAAACTGGACGCCAACGTTCACATTAGCGCAGGAAGCGGTTTCGCAGCTGAATGGAGATCGAATCAAGGCAATACTGAGCAAGCATTATTATCACCTGCCAATGGCAAGCGGGGATCGTAACGCCAATCTCGATAATTGGCGTAGCGCCATTGAGCAATGGTACGACCTGAATATCTCATCCGTTGATTATCGCCGGCATGGCCTGGAACAGGTCGACGCTGTATTGGAAGTGGGCATTCAGACATACCGTATTTTCAACGCACAAACGTCATTGCAGGTGTTGATCAAGCTAATCGATCCCAACACCCGGCGAGTCATCGGAAGGATCAGCGCGAAAACCCTCTCTGTTGAGGACTCGCCGGAAAGCCTGCTCAATAATGAAGCCGAAAGGTTCAAGTGGCTTGTAGCCGATATGGGCGCACACTTGGTCAGTCAAGGCTTAAGTGACCTCGAACTACCGGTTAAAAGGTTGACGCCATGACCGTCGTTTACGCCAAGCGTCTGCGCGGTTGGCGCTTCATCCTGTTTAACGTCATTCTCGGTCTGGGACACATGGTTGTGCTGTTCAATGTCGGAGCCTATATTGCGCTGCTGCCTGATGTTGCCGGCGACCTGGGAGGCGTGTTCCCGAGCTTCGGCACCTGGGGCCAGACCTATTTCATCATTGCCCTGGCGCTGGCCTTCCCTATCGCACGCTGGCTGTCGGGCAGGTTTGGCGACTATTGCTTGTTTATCGCGGCGTTTGTCGTGTTTGCCTTCGCTTCCTATCTCTGCGCCGTCAGCCAGACCTTATGGTTGTTTATTCCAGCGCGCATTGTGCTCGGGTTTTCAGGGGGGATTACGCTCTATATCGGACAGCCGCTGCTATTGAAAGAGTACCCCGATCAGCTGAAATTGCTGGGTTTGGGAATATGGGGACTGATCACGCTGATGCCTTTTACCATCAGCTTTCCGATAGGCGGCCTGATCGCCGACGAATTGGGCTGGCGCTACCTGTTTTATCTGAACATCGTCTTCGCCTTGGCTATCGCCGGCATTTGCGGGTCATTGCTCGCCGGACGCGGGTTCGAGCGCAGATACACCCGTTTCGATAACACCGGTTTTGTTCTGCTGGCGTTGGTGATCGGCAGCATGCAGACCCTTCTGAACCTGGGCAACGATTTCGACTGGCTGAATTCGCCATTCCTGCGCGGTACGATGATCGCCCTGATCATCGCGCTACCCTGCTTTATCGTCTGGGAACTCGACGAACGCCACCCGGCGTTCAGCATACGGCTTTTCGCTGACCGTAATTTTACGATAGGGGTCATTTGTCTTTCTGTTGGATTTCTTTTAATCCAGGGACTGCTCTCTTTGCTCATTGTTCAGCTGCAAGTATTGCTGGGCTATTCTTCATTCCTGGCGGGCATGGTTTACCTGCCCATGATCCTGCTTGCGGCGCCCATGACTGTGGCGATGCACCGGCTGCCAAAAAACCTCGACGCTCGGCTACTAGCCTGCCTGAATCTTCTTGGTTTCTCCTTTACCTTTTATTGGCTAGGCCTATTCGATGATCCCGGCTCATTCGATCAAATTTTTTGGCCCGTGTTGCTGCTCGGCTTTTTTCTGGGTTCGTTTTTTATGCCGCTGACCCGACTGACGCTTCACGGACTGTCCGGAAGCCGGGAAATACGCGCCGCCGAAGAGACGGGGTTGCTGCGGGTTGTTGCCGGAGCATTCGGCATCACCTTGCAAGGCGTCATGCTGTTTCGGCGCACCCCTTTGCATCAGCTTCAATTGGCGGATCATTTCGGGGGACGGAAATTTGCGTCCATTGATGTGCTGCAAGGATTTTCTTCGAGATTGGAGGACTTTGGCCTTGATAAAACCCTGGTCAACGGCAGGCTCCTAACCCTCATCAAACAGCAGGCAACCCTTCTGGCCTTAAACGACGCCTTTCTGCTGGCAAGCTTCCTGTTCATCGGCTTGGCCGGATTGGTGTGGATGGCCTATTCCCACCCATCAACCGCTGCATCCGACCCTGGTCAAAGAACTGGGCGACATTCAGGCGGAAGAGCTCATGGTGGAACCATGACCAATCAAATTACGCCAAAGCGATCGCTCCTTTTTGGGGTCTATGTCGCGTTTATGCTGTTGGCATCCAGTTGCGCCTGGATACCGCCAGGAGATAAACCGGCCCAGTTCTTACATTCACCCTCCATGGACAACGCGTTATCCCATACAGGACGCGATGAGCCGCATGCTCCTGCCGGGCATTGGCCGCCTGAACGCTGGTGGCAGGAATTCGGCAGCTCGGAGCTCAACGGCCTAATGGATGCCGCGCTAAAGGATAACGTAGGCCTCAAAGTGGCTGCCGCCCGGCTGCGTCAGGCGCAAGCCATGGTTCGCGTGGAAGGCGCAAGGCTGCTGCCATTCCTGGATGCTGAGGCGGAGTTTGAGAACACCCGCATTTCAGAGAATGGTGTTTTTGCCGCGCTCAACCGCCAAGAGGCGGCAGGGGCAAATATCGTCTTCGGCAGGATTAATCCCTTCAACTTCCGCTACGAATTTGATTTCTGGGGGAAAAATCGCGCCGCGCTGGAAGCGGCTCTGGGCGAAGCGGAGGCCGAAAAAGCGGAACAGGCCGAAGTCCTGCTTCAGTTGACTGGCGCAATTGCCCGGTCTTATATACAGGGCATGGCGCTCCGTCAGCAGCTCGATCTGACGCATGACATGGCTAAGTTACGGCGCGACTTGCTCAGTATGGACGAGACCCGCTTGCAGTTGGGCCTGGATTCCGCCGACCCGGCGAAACAAGCGACCATTGAACTAGAGCAGATCAATAAGCGCGAAGCCGGTATCCGGGATCAGTTGGATATTCAGCGGAACTTGCTGGCTCGACTGATAGGCAAAGGACCGGATGCGACGCAAAACCTGTTCGCCGACACCGTGCTTAGCCCCGAAAGGATTCGCTTGCCTGCGCAGCTTCCGCTGGAGCTGCTCAGCCAACGCCCCGATCTGGCCTCCGCTCTTCACCGAACCGAGGCGGCGGCGCAACGGGTCAAGGTCGCTAAAGCCGGCTTTCTGCCCACCATCGACCTGACTGCATTTGCCGGCGTGAATGCGCTCAGGATGACGAAGGGTGCAAGTTCCCTGGCTAATCTTCTGTTCTCGGGTTCCAGTTTCTCCTACGGGATCGCACCGGGCCTGCGGCTCCCGTTGTTCGAAGGCGGACGTCTGCGCGGGGAATTGTCGGCGCAAAGGGCCGAGTACGATAGCGCAGTGGAGCTTTACAACGAAACCTTGTTACGCGCCGTACAAGAGGTAGCCGATAGCCTGAGCCGTTGGCGGGAGACACAGGCCATCCTCGAAGCGCACGGCCGCCTGCTGTCTGCCCAACATGAAAACCTGAATCTAGCCCGGGTGCGTTTTCGCAGCGGCCTTGATGATCGCAGGGCGCTGCTGGCCCGCCGACATACCGTGTTGGACCAGGAATATGCCTTGAAAAATTTGCAATCCGATCAGCTGGTTGCGATGGTGGATTTGATGGAAGCGTTGGGCGGAGGTTACGTCAACACGCTCCAACCCGTCCAACAAAGCCCCGAACAGCCCGGTTGGTGGCCATGGTAAGTTTAATGACAGCCTTGAGCGAATGGATTCGAATCGAAAATAAACTCCGGCACTGCCACTATAAAGACCTATGAAAACTCATCACAAGATTATTCGTACCCGCCGCAACCGCTATCTCTTGTCAGTTCTGCTGGTAATGGTTGTCAGTGCTTTGATTTATGCCGGTTATTGGTGGCACTACAGCCGTTTCCGGGTTGTCAGCCATAATGCATTCGTCACCGGCAACCTTATTCCGGTGGAGGCTGATGCAACGGGCATCGTCACGCAGGTATTGGTCGAGGAAAGCCAGTATGTCAACAAGGGGGATCTGCTGGTGAGTCTCGACGAGCACCGCGCGCAGACTGCTTTAGGCCAGCGTCGAGGCGAACTGGGGCAGGTAGTGCGCGAGATCGGGGCGGTTTTTTCCACGCGCCGGCAAATCTGCCAAAAACTCATTGCCCGCTCGGCCCGGCTTGCCCGGGTGCGCCATGATGTGACTCGCTTTCGGCAGGCGCTTCCAACCGGCTCAGTATCCGAGCAGGTCATGCAAAATGCCGAAGATCAGGCGACAGCCCTTGAAGCCGAGATGCGGGAAGCCGAGGCGGAACTCAAAGCCATAGAAGCCAAAGTGGGAGGCACCAGTAAAATTTTGCATCCGGACGTAGAGGCGGCCAAGTATAAATTCATCGCCGCCTATCTTGAATACTCTCGGCAGCAAATCCATGCGCCCGCTTCCGGCTATGTGTCGATGCGCAAGGCTCAGGTCGGTAACCGGGTTCAACCCGGCGATCCGCTAATGACGATTGTTCCGTTGGGGCACCTGTGGGTGGAGGCGAACTTGCGGGAGACAGAGATAGCCCAGATACGCCCCGGTCAGCCGGCAGAGGTTAGCGTCGATCTGTACGGGAAGAACCAGGTCTATCATGGCACGGTAGAAGGGTTGATTCCCGGCACCGGCAGCGTCTTTGCTTTATTGCCACCGGATAACGCGGTCGGCAACTTTATTCATATCGTGGAACGTATTCCAGTGCGTATCGCATTACGGCAAGACGAGACACTGAAAAATCCCATTCGCCCCGGACTCTCCACCGTGACTTCAATCGACGTCACGGAATCGGAGCAGCCTCTGGGCGCTTCACTGGCGGCAGTGACTAGCCCGGAGTATCAGACTGACATCTTTGCCGATGAAATCGCCGATGCGGAAGCCAAGGCCCAAGCGATTATTATGGATAATCTGATTCAAAAAACCGAGCCATCAGAGCCGGATTGCCCGTCTCCCCAATCAGTAACCCTTAACAGCTCTGCCGCTTATCAGTGATGTGAGCTGTAACGGGTTTTGAAGCATAATCGATTTAACGGCCTCAGCTTCCTTGATTATGGGCCGGCGCTATTAAAAATATCATCCCCGGTGTTTTATCGAGGTATTGTTTAATGGATAATTGATGCTCATGTTCAAAATTGGAACGCCTGCTCATTCATCGTTTCAACTTTATGCCCCGTGTGGCTTTGCCGTTTTTTGCCGCCCGCCATTAATAAAATCTCACTAACCATCCGAATTATGCGACAAAACCCGCCCCGAATTTTTATCTATGCCGCGCTGCCCTGCGAAGCCAAGCCGCTGGTCGAACATTTCAAATTAAAGAAAGATACGACGATCCAGCCGTTTGCGGTTTACTTAAATCAGGACATCTGCCTGACGGTAACCGGCTTGGGGAAAAGCGCGATGGCGGCCGGGGTGGCTTACACGCAGGCTTTGTTTGCTTCAGTCGAACATCCGGTGCTGGTTAATATCGGCATCGCCGGGCACATCGACCATGCGCTGGGCAGCCTGTTTTTAATCGACAAAATTACCGATGTTGACAGCCGGAAAAGCTATTATCCGCCCTTGGTTTTTACCCCGCCCTGCCCCACTGCAAACATCCGGACCGTATCCAGGCCGCAGCTTGTTTATGACTTGCAACATCTTTGCGACATGGAAGCCTCGGCATTTTATGAAACCGCTGTGCGATTTTCGACAGGTGAATTAATCCACTGCCTGAAAGTTATTTCGGATAACGAATCATCGCCTGCCGAAAACATCCAGCCCAAGCAGGTCGCGGCATTGATAGCCGCGCATGTCGCAGCGATTGAAACCCTGCTGGCAGAATTAAGCCGTCTGGCGAAGCTGATAACGGTACAGGAACCCCAGCTGTTTGAGCAGTTGACGCAACGCTATCATTTTACAACCAGCGAACAAGGACAGCTAAAAAACCGGCTGTCCCGCTGGTCGGTATTAACCCATCAACAAACCCTTGAGTTTGATGAAACCCGGTTTCATCAAAGCAAAGACGTCTTGTTTTGGCTGGATCAACAAATCAGTGAAATTGAGTTTTGCTTATAACGTTTTTTCAAACCGCTATAAAAAGAAAAATGCGTTCTTGCTGACCGCGACGATGCCGATATAAATAAAGCAGGCAAGAGCACCGGCAAAAGCCTGCCAGCGCAAAGCGCCCTGGCTCTTGATAGCAACCATACCCAAACCGACGTATGCCACCAAAGCTATTAGCTTAGCGATAATCCAGCCGTACTCGGCTGACAGCCATGAGCCTTGAAAAACCAGGGTAAAACCGGTGATCAATAAAAAAGTATTTATAATATGCGGCCCGATTTTTATCCATTTTTGTTCCAGCAATTCCGGGCGCTTTTCCGCCAGATAAACCCTGCCGACAAAACTGGAGATGGACAATAAAACAAAGGTGAGGTGAAGAATTTTAATCATGCTGTGCTCCTGAGGTTGAAAATATTGGCGTTGCTCGATAAATAAGTCTGTTGCCGATGTTGCAGCAGTATACGCCGAAAAATCAGCGGATCTTTTTGCTGGGTTATTTCGCCGGGACGGGGATAACATTGATGTTCCAGGCGCGATAGCCAAAAACGCAACGCCGCCGCCCTGAGCAGGATCGGCCAGTGTTGTTTTTCCAGCGGCTCCAGCGGCCTCAGGCTTTCATAAGCGGATAGCAACGCCGTGAATTTTTCGGCATTAACCGTGCCGTTATCGCAGCACCAATCGTTAGCCGTTATCGCAACATCGAGCAGCAAGGTATCGGTACAGGCGTTGTAAAAATCCAACAACCCGCTAAGCTGGCCATCAACAAACAACACATTATCCCTGAACAAGTCGCCATGCATGACGCCTCGGGGCAGATTAACCGGGGTGTTTTCCGATTGGAAAACCAGCTCATCATCAATCAGCTCACGATCGGTTGCCGATAAATGCGCGCCGATTTTGCCCAGCACCGTTTTACACCAGCTTAAATCATTGCCGTTTTTTATCGGGAAAACGTAGTCCTCCGTGCAGCGATGTAAGCTTGCCAGCTGCAAGCCGATTTCCTGACAATGCAAAATGGATGGGATTGCCGTTGCTGAACCGGACAAACGCTTGAATACCGCAGCCGGTTTACCGTTAAGCTGCCGCAACGAATTTGCCTGCCGGTCGCTTTGAGGCCTAGGACACGGCAAGTTGTTTTCTCCCAGGTGCGCCAGTAATTTTAAAAAATGCGGCAATTCATCGGCAGTCAGCGACTCGAACAGAGTCAACACGAAACTGCTTTGCGTGGTGGTTACAAAATAATTGGTATTATCTATGCCGTCCGTTATACCCTCAAAACTGACGACTTCACCGAGGGTATAAGCACTAAAGAATTGATCGAGTTGCGGGCGTGTTATGCGAGTAAATACAGACACCGGTTTTAAGCGACTACCATTCCAGCAACTTCCACATATTGATATCGAGTTCTCTATCTATATTGTTGCGGCGTTCATCCATTTTGCCATCGCCGTTGGTATCAATAAAATAATATGGGGGTCCCACAGCCGGCACGACTTTTATCATATAAAGCCTGCCGCCGCGCCGGTATTCCTGAATGGTTTCCTTACCTTTACGAATAATGGTAATGTCCGGCTCCATGGTTTCACCGTTTTGCACCGGCAAAGGCGGCTCAGGAACCTCCGGAACAGCCTCCAGCTCAGGCGGCCGCTCATCGACAGCATAGACCGGAAAGGCCAATAAACTCAGTAGGATAAAACGTCGCATAACGTGACTCTTTGTAAAAATAAAAACTACGGCTATCTTATTACAGTTTTTACCGGCTTGCTTGACTAAAATGACTCAACAATCGATGCCATCACTGATGGTTTTGTTGTCTACCAGACTTTCAGCTTTGCATTCACGGCAAACCGAATCGGCAAGATCGCCCTGGCTTGGTTAGGCCAACTTTTCGTCCAGCTGTTACTTCAATCTGTTTTTTAAAACAATCCGCGGTACGTAGCTTGCCGCACCTCAGACGTATCGCCCTTAAACTGCCCCGGAAAAGGTAACGGAATGACTTTTCGTAAGTGGGCATGAGTTATAAAAACCATTTCCTATAACTCATATTTGATCATATTATGAGTTATAAACGAGAGGTGTATAACGCCCTGGTAAAGGGCGCGCAAGATGAACTTGAACAACGCGCTGAACTTTAGGCGCGTCCCATTTGACCAGAGAGTTATACATTTATGGCAGAAAAAATAATATTTTGGATTGGAGCTTTGTCTATTGGCCTAAACGCTATCCGATTCTCATGGGTTTTAACTAGCGTGTTTTTGGGCTGGCTGCTGCGGAGATTAAAATGGACTGAGCATTATGTATATTTTGCTGAGTTACTGGATAAGCGCGATGTATAACTCATGATGTGGAACTGGCAACAACCTGATTGGCCTAATTTTAACTACGACAAATCCTTGATTGACGATTTCGAGAAACAATTGCTGCTTGGCGCGGGTCTTTTGTTCGGTGCATTCAAACACCTCAATGAAGAAGACAAACGGCAGTTAACCATTGAACTGATCAGCAATGAAGCGTTAAAAACATCGGCGATTGAAGGCGAATATCTTGATCGCGATAGCCTTCAGTCATCTATATGCCGCCAATTCGGGTTGATCGCCGACAACCGCAAAATTTCTCCCGCCGAACAAGGCATCGCGGAAATGATGGTTAATGTGTATCGGAGTTTTGAAGCCCCACTCACCCACGCTATGCTGTACGAATGGCACAAAATGCTGACCAATGGCCGCCGCGACTTGAACGACATAGGCCGCTATCGGACGCATAGCGAACCGATGCAAATCGTATCCGGCGCCATCTATGCCCCGAAAGTACATTTTGAAGCGCCGCCGTCATCGCAAATGATGCCTGAAATGGAGCGGTTCATCGACTGGTTTAACGCCACCGCATCGAACGGAACAACACCGCTGCCGACTTTATTGCGAGCCGCTATTGCCCACCTTTATTTTGTCAGCATCCATCCCTTCGAAGACGGCAATGGCCGGATTGGACGCGCGATTGCCGAAAAAGCGCTCGCCCAATGCCTGGGCCAACCGACGCTGATTGCCATTGCTTACACCATCGAACGCGACAAAAAAACCTATTACAGCGCCCTTGAACAGGCAAACAAGCAGAATGAAATAACAGCTTGGCTAATCTATTTCGCAAAAACGATCATAAACGCCCAAAGTTATACCGCAACATGGATTGATTTCCTGATCAAGAAAGCCAAGCTCTATGACCGATTACGCGGACAAATCAATCCGCGCCAGGAAAAGGCTTTGGCCAGAATGTTTCGGGAAGGCCCGGATGGCTTCACAGGTGGATTGAGCGCGGAAAAATACATCGGCATTACCGGAGCGCCCAGAGCCACCGTTACCCGCGATTTGCAGGATTTAGTGAGCAAAGGGGCTTTACTCCGGCATGGCGAACTTAAACACACCCGCTATTTCCTTAACTGCGTTGGTTAAGTGTGTCCACATCGCAAAAAACATTAAGGACAGAGTAACAAACTCCGTCCCGGAATGTACTTATACTCGTGAATACCGATACGTCCCTTTGATTCTGGAGGCTAAATATCCTCCGACTGAATCGGCATGCTCTAACTCGTTATACACATTTTCAGGCACATCAAAATACTGATAAGTTGCACCATTCTTAAATTCTATCTCCAATGTTTCGCTGCCTATGTCGTAGCCAATTGACTCGACATTACTTGATGTTACAGATATTTTTTCCATAATTTTCTCCTAATTATTTTACTATATCGATTTTCGGATTTTGGGCTCTCCAGGTTTCAACCAATTCCTCATAATTAGGACTGGCCTCCATTTTAATACTCCAGCCACCGGGATTTTGCGAATCATCCTGAGGGACTTCATCATAAATAATGGGGTCTTGGCTATCTGGCCTTCTATTTTTCGGCGGAGCCTCTATTGTTGTCCGCATCGGCAATTTGACTGCTTCGCCCAAAATTATTGCTTCGCCCGTTCGCAATATGGGCAGCATACTCGTAAGTCCATCCAAGTTATCAGATAAAGCAGATGTAATATGATTTCTGTCGGAGGCATTCGTTAACCTGAGGGCGAAGAATGTGCCGCATTGCGAAAGGATTGTAGGATTAATTTCAGAAGGTCTTTGGCTCACAATCATAGCTCCTATTCCGTATTTCCGTCCCTCTTTAACAATACGCTGAACTATCTTTGAGGCCATTCCTTTAAAGTCATCATTTAGATAAATATGCGCTTCTTCCATAACTAATAGCAAGGGTCTGTGCCTACCACCTTGAGATAAATTCCTAGCCCAGAACAATGCTTCATACAGTATTCTAAGAAGAGCGCCTATCGTTGTTTGCAAAATATCGGCGGGTACTCCAGACAAATCTAATATCGAAACGGGCCTATCACTTCCTATCCAATTTATTAGCAATTGATCTAAATCTTGTACAACTTTTCCGTCGCTGTCAGGCATCCAGCCATTAGGCCTAAAAATAAAATTGTACCTAGGAATTCTTAGTTTGGTTCCCAATAATAGGAGCTGTTTTCCTATATTCAAGGCGTTTGAGCTTGGCAAATAGAAAATCTCGCCATTGACAACATTTTTAAAATTGGGTGATATCCCTTCTATAGGATTGCCTCTTAACTCATTTCCGTCGGCATCAGTTTCGTAAGCTAAATTATCGAGGGGGTTGCCTCCTTTCCCCTTATAGTATGTTCCAAATGTTTCGATGAATAACTCATGCCATAAATGATGAATGCTGAACGGTATTGGCGAGTCTACACTGAGCAAGTCAGCAGATGCGCCTTTTCTGGGGTATTTAGCCAAGGAATCAATTTTATATTTTTGCACTCTCTCCATGACTATATTTTTATCCTTTTCATTATTAAATTCGCCAAAGCTGATCTCGCATAACTCGTCGAAATTTAATGCCCAAAAGGGTATATGTAATTCTTGTTCTTTTAACTTGGAAGTTGAATCGCCGTTTATTTTATAAATATGTGCTTTTTCTTTTAACGCATGACCGTATTCACCGTGAAGATCTAGCATAATGATTCTGGAAGAAGGATAGTTTTTACTGTCAGACAAAGCGTTGATAATGCTTGCTACCGTCGTTGATTTACCTGAGCCAGTCGTTCCAACGACAGCTGAATGTCTGGTAATCAGCTTATTTACATCAATTAATGCGGGAATAGAATCTGCATTTGAGATGTGGCCCAGCTTTACAAAATACGGCTCATCCGGTTGCCCATATATATTTTTAAGCTCTTTCTCTGAAACCAAGTGAACTTCATCGCCAATGGTTGGATATTGAGAAAGTCCTCTTTGGAACACTCCATTTCTCTGACCTTCCCCTATCAGCTGAATTGTCATCCATCTATTACCGTGGCTTAAGTTTTCAATTTGGCTTTGGGGGACGGCGCTTGCGCCTACTTGACTGATAATGCCGAACAGATCATTAAAACCGATGGGTATCCGAATAAAACTACCTATCTGACCCACCCTATATCCTTGACCGTCAATGTATACAAATCCTGTCAAAGATTCCTTCGACAAAGAAATACTAACCGTAGTTCCATTAACATCTTGCACGTCACCCAGATAAGTTTCTTTGCTAGACATTCTTTTCGTCCTTGTCCTTGGGAGTACCTATTATTTTTTTCAGGAAATCTGTAAATACGGAAAAATCACCAAGCTTAATTAGACTTTTAGTGTTATCAAATTCGTCTGGCTTAACAAAGTGTAAAAGGTCTAACTCGCCATCATCTTTATCTTTTACGCTATTCCAGATGCCTAAATTTGTTCCGATTATCGCTTTGTCAAATGTCCAAATATTAAGATTATGCCGATTTTTGGCAAATCGATATGCGTCTGGGTATCTTTCGGCAAGATTGCCAGCGCCATCTGTTTTTTCATATCGGTCATACATTAGGCCAAGCACCATAGCTGTTGGATTTGCTATTAGCGCATTAATAATCGTATCGTTCAAATGTTCGTCGTGAAACGAATAACCAGACAGAATTAACAGGGACGATTTTTTTCGAATGAATCTGTTCAATTGATCGATCAGTGCCAAGTAGGGCATTTTACGACTTTCTTCATACTTCAAATGGGAGGGATAAATTAAGTGCGATGCGTCTTTCTTTATTTCTGAGGATCGATATACCTTTGTTTTGCCAGCTACTTTTTCCTGATACCAATTAATTGACCCGTGTATCTTCCATAATCTCGACCAGTGCGTGGGTATCAAATTATCTTCTACAGCCCTAAGGTCAAAGAACGACCTCCTCGATCCCACAAAACCATCAAAATAAGGAACATCCGAATCTTCCAACGCTTGTTCCATTAACAAATCGTAATTCGTTGTAAACAGCTCTACCGCGACTTTCCGATCTATTGACCCTATCCACTTACAAAGACGGTGATATGGCGTTTCTTGGTCAGGTAGGTTTACGTCAAGTTTTTTCACGATTTCTGCGCAAATAGCTCGCTCCAAACCCTGTAACTCTTTTTCGCATAACCCTCTTACAGCGCCCCCCTTAGATACCAGTAATAAGCTCCGCAGAAAACTTAAAATATCTTCGATGTTTTCAATGTCCTTTTCTGCCTTTTTTAATTCTGCTAGCAGCATCATATATTCTTTATTGCCTTTCAACTGCTCATTAATAAAGATGGAAAGCCCTGCAACATCAGGTATCAGCGGCCCAGTACCTTCTTCCGGCATAACTACGGATAAAGGACATCCTGCGGATATAAAAAAACCGATTGATTCATTATCTTGCGACAGTGATTGCCTAAGATATTTTAAATGCCGAATGGGGTCATGATAATTATCCATTTTGTCGCTCCGTTTTTATTAAAATCTTTTTATTAGGCTGCCTGATGTTTAAATCTTAAGGTGTGACATATTTTTGATCATTTATCGTCGCTCCAGATATGTCTTCAGCCAAGTGTATACATGGCGTACCTTAATTGGATTTAGAGTGGCGCTTGGGAAATGGTACTCGATGCTTACTCTGCTTGGCTAAACAACCAACCCAGCCAAGTGATCTGATAGCGGCAGAAATCGCAAACAGTCACCAAAAACCGCTTAAGCTTGTGCCTGAAAAACACGTTCCAGAACATGAGCTGGAAGCGTGACGCGATCAAATAATATGGAGGGATAGAGATAATCCTCGCCGGACTCATCAATGACTCGGATTTGACCATGTTTTTCTGCATCAGCGTCCGCCATTACTTCATAGAGTTTGCGCATTTCTAGCGAAACCTCATAACCGTGGTTATCAACGCATATAGCAAATTCGTGTTTATTCATGAGTGTATGTCTGTATAACGCTTAATCTTAAATTCGCGCTTGCCGATACCTGTAGCTTCATACCAGTGAATTTCTGCTTCACGAAGTGATCCATCGGACAATCGCACTGTAGCAAAGCCTTTACGCTTACGCCAATTACCAAGACCGTGAATCTTACGAAGCCTCGGCAATTCTCTGATACCAGAGCCACGAGCAAAAGTTTCAGGGTGCCTGATTTCGCCAATAATTTCAAAGTCCATATGCTGATTCTAGCGCAAGCGCCTAAAACTACCTAGCGTAAAGAGAGTCAGGTAAAAGAGGCGGACTTTTTGCCCTTCTACATAACTCACTCCCCACCCGCCAACCGATGCCCAACGCCCGCTTCGGTCAGCAAATAACACGGCTGAGTAGGATCCGCTTCCGGCGCAATTGCCCCCTGTAAATCCGCACATAGGGCGCATTAAAACCTCTTGCCAATGCGCATTCTGGTTGACACAATATGCGCATCATAAATTCATATATGGAGCTCATCATGCAAGAAAGTTTCTATGACACTCATGCCTCGAAAAAACCTACAAATCTCAGCATCAACAGTGACCTGCTTCAAAAGGCAAAAGCCCTGCACATCAATCTTTCCAAGGCATTAGAGCAACGCCTTGTCGAAATGCTGCTGGAAGAAAAACGCAGGGAATGGCGCGAGGAAAATCGCGAAGCCATTGACGCTTACAACCGCCGCATTGAAACAGACGGCGTGTTCAGCGACGGTTTAAGGAAATTTTGATGGCGCAGTTCGATGTCTTTGAAAACCCAAACAAAGCCACAAATCAAGCGATTCCTTATCTACTCGATGTTCAGTCTGACTTGCTCGATACCCTTTCAACACGCGTAGTCGTACCCCTCGTATCCGCTTCGGCTATGAGTAAAGCGATCAGGCATCTTAATCCTGAGTTCACAATAAGAAATACCATTGTGTTTATGTCGACAGCGGAATTGGCTGGCGTTCCAGTTCGGTCTATCGGTGAAAAAGTCGGCTCACTAACAGGCCGGCGTCATGAAATTATTTCTGCACTTGATTTTCTATTCACCGGCTTCTGAACATTAATTGGCGGTTTGCTCGGCAATTGCTCCACCTAATCTTGCAGGATGACGCTGAGCGTCTGGAACTGCATTCCCACGCTGGAGCGTGTGGGAACGATGAATTTGGCGGCTCTACAGATACTTGATCAACGCGAAGTTTCACATCCCTGTGCTCTGGATTCCGGCAATCCCTGCCGGAATGACGATTCTGGAACTTGTGTATAACGATAAGCACTGGAGCGTGGAAACTATGAAATCCATGGAGTCAGTTAGATCGAGGCAAGGCACGCCCCAATTTTCATTCCCCGCCCGCCAACCGATACCCTACACCCGCCTCGGTCAGCAGATAACGCGGCTGAGTAGGATCCGCCTCAAGTTTCCGGCGCAATTGCCCCATGTAAATCCGCACATAGTGGGCGTGCTCCACGTAGGCAGGCCCCCAAACATCCAGCAATAACTGCCGGTGCGTCAAGACCTTACCCGAATGATGGATCAACACGGTCAACAGCCGGTATTCGATGGGGGTCAGATGTATTTCCCGGTCGCCGATGTGTACGCTGCGCCGGGATAAATCAACCTGCAAATCGCCGACGCTAAACAGCGTTTCAACGCTGTCTCCTGCAAGCTGCGCGGCATGGCGTAGCGATACGCGGATGCGCGCCAGCAGTTCGCCGATGCTGAACGGTTTGGTCAGGTAATCGTCCGCTCCGGCATCCAATGCGGCTATCTTGTTGCTTTCCTGGCTTCGGGCCGACAGCACGATGATCGGCACCGCGGACCACTCGCGAACCTTGCGGATCACCTCTATGCCGTCCATGCCCGGCAAACCCAGGTCGAGGATGACCAGCTCCGGTTTGCGGGTACCGACTTCCACTATACCCCGTTCGCCGGTTCCGGCCTCAATCACCTGAAATCCCTGCACGCTCAGGCCGGTACGCAAAAACCGGCGGATTTGCGGGTCGTCCTCGATGACCACAATGACGGGTTTAATGTTATTCATCTTACAACGGCTCCGCTGCCAGTTGCGGCGGCGCTTCGTCTACCGGCAGCAGAAAAAAGAATTGCGCTCCGCCGCCCTGCCGATTAGCTGCACCGATAACGCCGCCGTGCGCGATAATGATGGCCTTGCAAATAGCCAAGCCCAAACCGACGCCGCTTTGTGTGCCCTCCCGGTGTACTCGGTAGAATTTATCGAACAGTTTTTCCTCTTCTCCCGGCGGTATGCCTGGGCCTCGATCGGCCACGGTCACCTTTAGCATATGGGCGGAGAGTTCGGCGATAATGTCGATGGGGCTGCCCGCCGACGTATATTTGCAGGCATTTTCCAGCAGGTTGACCAGCACCTGTTCGATCAGCACCGCATCAACCCGCACCAAACAGAGCTCATCCGGCAGTTTGGCGTTGACGGCGCGCCCTTCAAGTTGCTTGCGCATCCGTGTCAACGTCCCGCCGATTATTTCATCCAGCGGATACCATTGCCGGTTGAGTGACGCTTGTCCTGCATCCAGACGCGCCATGTCCAGAATATTATTGGTCAGGTTCGACATGCGTAGCGCTTCATCATAAATGGTCAGGCTCAGTTCCTGTCGATCCGAAGAGGCGAGCTGGGCATCCTCTTCCACCAAGGTGCTGGCTGCGCCGACGATCGATGCCAACGGCGTGCGTAAATCGTGGGAAATGGCGCTGAGCAAGGAATTGCGCAGGGTTTCGGATTCCATGCGCAATTGCGCCTGTTGCGCCTCTTCGGAGAGACGCACCCGTTCAACGGTTTGGGCAATCTGGCTGATAAAGGTATCCAATAGCCGACGCTGTTCCGGCAGAAACACCCGGCGCAGATTGGCGGCGCGCAACACCAGCACACCGATGACGCCGCGAAAACCGGACATGGGAAAAAACACCGCGTTGGCTCCGGGCAAGGTATCGGTGCCTTGTCCTGCCATCTGTCCGTGGTCGTAAACCCACTGCGCCACGCTGAGATCGCAATCGCGTAAGGATTCCGGCACGGGCGGGTCTATCGGGTAGACGATCCGGCTGTCATCAGTGGGAAACAGCAAGACGCTGGCGCCGCCGAACTCATCCTGAATATGGCGCACGGCGATTCTGGCCGTATCTGCCACAGTACGACTGGCCGCCAGTTCTTCACTCAGCGCGTAAAGAACATTGGCGCGCCGCTCCCGATGCGACGCAACCTTCGCCTGGGAGCGCATATTGCTGGTCAGGTGGCTGATGATCAACGCCACCAACAGCATAATGACGAACGTCACCAAATACTGCGCATCGGCAACCGCAAAGGTATGAATAGGGTTTACAAAGAAAAAATCGAATGCGGCAACGCTCAGTACCGAGGTCAGGATGGAGGCCTCGCGACCGAAACGGGCGGCCATAAAAACCACGCCCAGCAAATAAACCATGACCAGATTCGCCAATTCGAATTTTCCGGACATTAACCAGGCAAGCGAGCTGGTGCAAGCGGTCATCACCAGCGCCCAGCCCCAATTTAACCAGCGCCGCTTGGCGCGCCCCCAGGGATAACTCGGCCGCAGCACTTTAGCCCCCGGCCTCTCTTTAGGCGTTTTTTGCTCCAAGGTGTCTTCGCCGCGCGGGCTACCCAGTAAATAGACATTGATGTTGTGGGCTTCGGTAATCAGGGTGTCCACGACCGAACCCAGCACCCAGCGCTTCCAACCCCGGCGACGGGGTTTGCCCAACACGATTTTGGTGACGTTGCGGTTTTTGGCAAATCCCAGGATTTCCTTGCTCATGTCCGGGCCTGACAAGGTCACCGTTTCAGCACCCAGCTGTTCGGCAAAACGCAGTACCCGCAATACCTCGTCGCGACGCTCGGCAGGCAGGCGTTGCAACTCCGGCGTTTCCACGTAGGCTACGATCCAGTGCGCATGAAGGCTGGTAGCGAGTCGCTTGGCGGCGCGCACCAGCCGCTCGGCGATCGTATTGGGACCGATGCAGACCAATATCCTGTCACCGACCTGCCAAACATCGCGTATCGCGTGGTCGTCCCGGTAGTCCTGCATTTGCGCATCGACCCGATCGGCAGTCAGGCGCAAGGATAACTCCCGCAACGCAATCAGATTGCCTTTACGGAAGAAATTGAGCATTGCCCGTTCCGCCTGTTGCGGCACATAAACCTTGCCTTCCTTGAGCCTCAGCAATAATTCATCGGGCGGCAAATCGATCAATTCGACTTCGTCCGCCAACTCGAATACCGTATCCGGCACGGTTTCCCTAACCTGCACCCCGGTCACCTGACCGACATCGTCGTTGAGACTTTCCAGATGCTGGACGTTCAGCGTGCTGTAAACATCGATACCGGCATTGAGTAATTCTTCAACATCCTGCCAGCGCTTGGGATGACGGCAGCCGGGGGCGTTGCTGTGCGCCAACTCGTCCACCAAGACCAGGACCGGGCGGCGTTTCAGCGTACCGTCCAGATCGAACTCGCGCAGCACCGTGCCCCGATGTTTCACCAGCTTGGGCGGCAGCACATCCAGGCCTTGCAATACCGCGACGGTTTCTTGCCGCTCGTGAGTTTCCACCAGCCCCACCACCACATCGACGCCTTCAGCCCGCTTGGCTTGAGCCGCCAACAGCATGGCGTAGGTTTTGCCAACGCCTGCTGCCGCGCCGAAAAAAACCTTGAGACGGCCGCGTCGCCGCTGGTTTTCCTCGCGTTCTACACGGGCAAGCAGGGCATCGGGGTCTGGGCGTGTGTCGTTCATGCGTGAGTCCGGTCATTCGCGGTGACTAGCTCCAAAGCTCCAAAAGCTGTGAAAGTCTTATTACCTCGTCCCCATGCGCTGCGCTCATCGTTATACACAAGTATTTTAAAGCACGTCATCCCGGCAGGGATTGCCGGGATCCACGGCTGCACGGATGCAGGAGGTAGAGCAACGCAGGAGCAGTTGCCGAGAAACCATGGATGGCAATGCCGAAGCAGGTAACAAGTGTGTCCTGGAGTCGTTATATCGACATGGGTTCCGACATCCACTGTCATAGACAGTAACTTGGCGGTTTTACAGGTGCTTGAGTGCCAGCCGAAAGTTTCACATCCCTGTGCTCTGGATTCCGGCAATCCCTGCCGGAATGACGTGCTTGGAAATACTTGTATATAAAGATGAGCACCGGAGTATGAGATCGATGCCAGTATTAAACTCATTACTTAAGCTCCTGACCCAACGCCAGATTTAATTTCAGCACATTAACACGAGGTTCGCCCAATACTCCCCATTGCCGGGCTTCCGTGTAACGATCAACCAATTCACGCACGCTATCCGGCGACAAATTCCGGGCTGTGGCAACGCGGCTGATTTGATAGGCCGCCGCCGCAGGGCTGATGTGCGGATCAAGTCCGCTGGCCGAGGCGGTCACCAAGTCCACGGGTACCGCTTCCGAATGGCTGGGGTCTGCGTCGCGCAACGCTTTGATGCGCGCCTGAACAGCATCGATCAGTGCGGGGTTGGTCGGCCCTTGATTGGAGCCGCCGGATGCGCCGCCGTTATAGGGAGCAGGCGAAGTCGCCGAAGGCCGTCCCCAAAAATACTCGGGACGACTGAACGCTTGACCGATTAATTCGGAACCGACCGGCTGTTCTTTGCTGCCAAGCAAACTGCCGTTTGCCTGGCTGGGGAGCAGGGTTTGTGCGCTGAACGTGACTGCCAATGGATAGGCGATGCCGGTCAATGCGGTAAAAAGCAGCAACATGACGATTGCGGGTTTGATCTGGTTGGTCATTGTCGATTCCTTCAATTAAAACTATAAATAAACCTTATTCCGGCCTACATCTCTGAACATTATGCTGGTTCCAAGCTCTAGCTTTCAGTGTATCGAAAAGCTAGAGCTTCCAAAGCCGCGTTCCCAAGCTGGAACTTGGGAACGCGTGGACCTTTCACTGTTCCTGATTATTACCCCATCCTTGTGATATTGCGTTATTCATCAATTGCATAGCTACTGGAATAGAAGGGAGTCTGGCTTGTCCTCTTGCCGGCTGTAAACTTCCATTAGGTTGCCGCCATATGAATCGGTATCCATTTTGACTGGTTCCATCATCATAAACATAAAGACACCACTGAAACGCGAGCTCCCACTTGCTTGTTACCTTGGGATCGCCAGTCATAACTTCATTAATAATTTGTACACGCATTTCCGCATTACCTCGTTAAAAAGTTAATAATACACATCAGACCAATCGGTCTGATGTGTATTATGTGCCAGATGTGTTTTTTGTCAAATATTTTTTGCTATATAATCGTCCAATAAGTTTCGGTGTTAAATTAGGCGTATCAATTGAAATTACGTTTGCTTTAGATGCAAAAACTTTTTGCGACCATTAACACCCTGAATTAATTGCGATTTTTAAGTTTATTCCTCAGTTTACTAGGTAAGCAGCGATTTCTTCTTACTTTATAGTTCACAACACCCCTATCCCCATATCGATCAGCTTAATACCGATAAACGGCACGATAACGCCGCCGCCACCGTAAACCAGCAAGTTATTGCGCAGCAATGCCTCCGCGCTTTGCGGCCGGTACGTTACGCCTTTCAACGCCAAAGGAATCAAGGCGACGATAATCAACGCGTTGAAAATAACCGCCGAAAGTATCGCGTTGTCAGGGCTGCTAAGCCCCATGATATTAAGTGCACCAAGTTGCGGATAAGTGCTGGCAAACGCGGCTGGAACGATGGCGAAATACTTGGCCAAATCGTTAGCCAGACTAAACGTGGTCAACGCGCCGCGCGTCATCAGCATTTGCTTGCCGGTCTCGACGATTTCGATCAGCTTGGTCGGGTTGGAGTCGAGATCGACCATGTTACCGGCTTCCTTGGCCGCCTGGGTGCCCGAATTCATCGCCACCGCCACATCGGCCTGGGCCAAAGCAGGCGCATCGTTGGTACCGTCGCCGGTCATCGCCACCAGGCGGCCTTCGGCTTGCTGTTCGCGGATCAGCTTAAGCTTGGCTTCGGGCGTCGCCTCGGCCAAAAAGTCGTCGACGCCCGCTTCGGCCGCAATCGCCGCCGCGGTCAGCCGGTTATCGCCGGTGATCATGATCGTTTTAATGCCCATATTGCGCAGCTCGACAAAACGCTCTTTAATGCCGCCCTTGACCGTGTCTTTCAGCTCAATAACGCCCAATACCTGTCCGCCGTCGACAACCAGCAGCGGCGTGCTGCCCCGACGTGCGACCGTATCGGCGATTCGTGTCGCTTCCTCCGGGAATTTTGCCTGTTGGGCTTCGACAAAGCCGCGAATCGCATCGACAGCGCCTTTACGGATTTGCCGATCGCCGATATTGACGCCGCTCATCCGGGTTTGTGCGCTAAAGGCGACAAACGTCGCACCCAGCTCGTGAATATTGCGCTCCCGGATGGCAAATTTCTGCTTGGCAAGAATGATGATGCTGCGGCCTTCCGGCGTTTCATCAGCCAGCGTCGCCAGTTGCGCGGCATCGGCCAATTCTTTTTCACTGACCAAGCCAATCGGAAAAAATGCCGAGGCTTGACGATTACCCAGAGTAATCGTGCCGGTTTTATCCAGCAGCAACACATCCACATCGCCTGCCGCTTCAATGGCTTTACCGGATGTGGCTATGACGTTTTTCTGCATCATCCTGCCTATGCCTGCCACACCGATAGCGGACAGCAAACCGCCGATGGTGGTAGGAATCAGGCAGACCAGCAAGGCTACCAGCACGGTGATTGAAACCGGCGTACCGGCTTTGGCAGTTTCCACGCTGTACAGGGAGAACGGCAGCAGCGTCGCCGTGGTCAACAGGAATATCAGCGTCAGCGCCACCAGCAAAATGGTCAGGGCGATTTCATTAGGCGTTTTTTGCCGCGATGCGCTTTCCACCATGGCGATCATGCGATCCAGAAACGCTTCGCCGGGATTGACCACGACCCGCGCCACCAGCCAATCGGACAATACCCGCGTACCGCCGGTTATCGAACTGAAATCGCCGCCCGATTCGCGAATCACCGGCGCGCTTTCGCCGGTGATCGCGCTTTCATCGACACTGGCCGCGCCTTCGATGACTTCGCCGTCGGCGGGGACAAAATCACCCGCTTCAATCAGCACGATGTCGCCGCGCCGTAATGAGGTGCTGGTGACTTTGGCGTAATCGATGCTGTAACACGGTTTATCCAGCTTCTTCGCCATGATGTCGCGCTTGGCATTACGCAGCGATGCGGCCTGTGCCTTACTGCGGCCTTCGGCGACGCTTTCCGCGAAGTTGGCAAACAACACCGTGAACCACAGCCAGAAAGTCACGGCGAACATGAAGCCGGTTTGCGTGTGGTCTCCGGAAAATAATTCCCACAGCCAGAGCCCGGTGGTCAGCAAACTGCCGATATAGACCACGAACATCACCGGATTTTTCCATTGTTGTTGAGGCGCCAGTTTGCGCAGGGTATCGCCTAGCGCAGCCCACAGGATCTGGCTACTAAATAACTGTTGGTAACTTCTCATTATCCATAGGTAGCGGCAGCCCGAATCAAATCGGATAGCGGTGGAATGTTACTTTCGCCCAGCAGCCTATCCTTAAGATAATGCCAAAATGAAAGCCCATGCTTTAGACAGGTCT
>Ga0208117_100052_pt1 | contig 121397 bp, 94 predicted proteins | sample LakWasMet26_LOW6_2_FD_183870 | JGI IMG/M metagenome (GOLD analysis project Ga0208117, IMG submission 183870) | Freshwater sediment methanotrophic microbial communities from Lake Washington under simulated oxygen tension - Sediment Metagenome... | ecosystem: Environmental > Aquatic > Freshwater >...
AGGAGTCCCCGGTACGACCGCGAGGCCGTCAGCGAGGAGTCCCCGGTACGAGCGCGAGGCCGTCAGCGAGGAGTCCCCGGTACGACCGAGAGGCCGTCAGCGAGGAGTCCCCGGTACGAGCGCGAGGCGTCGGCGAGGAGTCCCCGGTACGAGCGCGAGGCCGTCAGCGACCAGTCCCCGGTACGAGCGCGAGGCCGTCAGCGAGGAGTCCCCGGTACGACCGCGAGGCCGTCAGCGAGGAGTCCCCGGTACGACCGCGAGGCTGTCGGCGACCAGAGCCAGACCCCAGCCCGTAAGGGCGGGGACGCGACCTACCACGCTGCCAGTCGTCGTCCGGAAACGTGGTCGGTCTTCGAGCAGAGGCGACGTCAGAATTCCGCACTGGGGTGGCGTGGCAGGTCGCTCCCGCTCCCTCACGGTCGCGGTCTGGCTCTGGTCGCTGACGGCCTCGCGGTCGTACCGGGGACTCCTCGCTGACGGCCTCGCGCTCGTACCGGGGACTCCTCGCTGACAGCCTCGCGCTCGTACTCCGAACGTCAGCTCCGATCTCCTGCGGTGAACGAGGCGCCTGGCGATGGGCTCAGCCGCGCGCGGGCTTCTTCTTCTTCGCGGCGGTCTTCTTCGCGGCGGTCTTCTTCGCGGCGGTCTTCTTCTTCGCGGCGGTCTTCTTCGCGACGGGCTTCTTCTTCGCGGTGCGCGCGGCGAAGTACTTCGCGAGCGGCGCGAAGTAGAACTCCTCCCACCCCTTCGTGTAGCGCTCGCCCTGCCCCTCGGGGAGCTCCCAGTGCGTGAGCTTCACCCGCGTCCCCTCCTTGGCGCGCTCCATGGAGAGCTCGACGAAGGAGTCCATGTCGCTGGGCGCGAAGTCGTTGGTGCGCCAGGCGAGCGTGGCCCTGCGACCGGGGCCGACCCTCAGCACCCAGCCGTGGATGTACCCGTCCCAGGCCGTGTGCCGGGTGCCGGCGCGCGCGCTGATGCTCGCGGGGGCGCCGGTGAAGGCAGCGTGCCCCTTGGCGGTCATCCACGCGGCGTACACGTCGTCCGGGGCCGCGGCGATCACCGCGCTCAACTCGATCGTCTCCAGGGGCATCGGTCTGTCTCCTCTGGCGACGGAGCAGAGCGCGAGCGCGCCGCGAGGCTCCAGTTTCTGTCAGCCGTCGAGCAGGCGGGCGAGCTTCTGCACCGCCGGGGCGGTCTCCTCCGCGCGGTCGACGAGCCAGTCGGCGAAGCCCGCGGTGCCGATCATCCCCGGAGGGATGGCGGGGAAGCCCAGCGCCAGGCCCTTCTGCTTGAGCAGCGCGATGCGAGGGTGCTCGGGGTCGACGCCGCGCGGTGCGGTCTTGAGCGAGTCCATCGCCGAGACGCTGAACCCGCGGGCGAGGAGGTCGTCGACGAGGCGCGCCATCGCGGCCCCGCGGCGAGGGTCGAGGAGCATCTCGCGCCACGCCCGGAGCAGCGGCGGGGCCATGGAGTACACCCCCGCGCCGACGAAGCTCTCGGTGCCGAGCTGGACGTAGAGCGCGGCCGGGGACTCCACCGCCTCGGAGCCGCCGCGCAGCGCGAGGAGCCCGCTCACGTGGGTCTTGTAGGGGCTCTTGTCCAAGGAGAAGCGCACGTCGCGCTGGATGCGGAACACCTTCGGCTCGCGCAGCGGAAGGCCCTTGTAGAAGCGGGCGATGCGCGGCGACACCTGCGAGAGCAGGGCCGCGAGGGGACGCGCCCACTGCTCCTCGTAGAGGGCCTTGTGCTCGATGAACCAGGCGCGGTCCTGGTGCGAGTCGAGCTCGTGGAAGAAGCGCAGCGTGGGGTCGGCGAAGCCGGTGAAGGGCGATGGGCTCGGGCGGTCCTGCGAGGCGTTGGCCATGGCGTGGACGGAGGCCTACGCCCGGCCGCGTCCTCCGCGCAACGGATCAGCGCGCGCCGCTGTTGCGGAGTGGCGTTCACAGAGGGGACGGGATAGCGTCCCGAACCGGGTGAACGAAGCCCTCCGACGACGGTCTGGAAGCTCGCGATCGTGCGCGCTGCGCGTGGTCGACGGCGAATGAGGTGGATGACGATGTTCTGTCCGAATTGTGGCGCGCAGAATCCTGACGGTACCCCGAAGTGCACGACCTGCGGGCAGGTGTTGCAGAGCGCCGGAGCGCGGCCCCAGGCGAAGTTCAAGGGCACCATGCTCATGGCCCACGACGCCGCGCCCCCCGTGTCGCCGCGTGGTCCGTCCGCCGCGCCGCCGCCCCCCGGAAACAAGGGGCAGTTCGCCAAGACGATGATGGGCGGCATGGCCTCCCTCGACCCGGCCTCGCTCGGGGGCGGAATGATCGCCTCCCAGGACGAGGGCGCCTCCATGGGCCACGGCTCGCAGGCCAATCAGGTCGAGGCCGCGCGCACCATCGCGATGGACGCCGCGTCCTTCGGGCTCCCCTCCGGGCCGCAGGGCGGCAGCGGTCCGAGCGCGTCGCCCTTCCCCGGGCACGCCCCGGCTCCCTCCTACGGCCAGCGCCCGATGGCCCCGCCGCCGCCGCGTGAGCCCGATCCCGCCCCGGTGAGCTCGACGGAAGAGGAGATGGGCGTCGCGTCCACCATCGCCGTCGACAGCTCCTCCTTCGGCTTCGACCGCGACCTGGTTCCGGGCCCCGGCCCCGCCTCCTACGGCCAGGCGCAGGCCCCGCAGCACCAGGCGCCGCAGCACCAGGCGCCGCAGCACCAGGCCCCGCAGCACCAGCCGCAGGCGCCGCAGCACCAGGCGCCGCAGGGTGGCTTCGGTCAGGCTCAGCCTCCGCAGCACCAGGCGCCGCAGGGTGGCTTCGGTCAGCAGCCTCCGCAGCACCAGGCGCCGCAGGGCGGCTTCGGTCAGCCGCAGCCCCAGGCGCCGCAGGGTGGCTTCGGTCAGCCGCAGCCCCAGCAGGGTCAGGCGGTGTCCTCGTCGACCGTCGCGATGGACGCCTCGGCCTTCGGCCTGGGAGGTCCGGGCGGCCCGATGGGAGGCTTCGGACAGCAGCCGGCGCCGCCGACCCAGGGTGGCTACGGACAGCAGCCGCAGCAGCCGCAGCAGGGTGGCTACGGACAGCAGCCGCAGCCGGGTACGCAACAGGGGCCGGGTAGCCCCAACATGTTCGCGGGGCTCCCGCAGAACGAGCCGGGCGGCATCGCCTCGACGCTGGCGGTGGACGCCTCCGCCTTCGGGCTGGGCGGCATGGCGGGGCCGGGCGGTCCTGGGATGCCACAGCAGCCGGGCTATGGGCAGCAGCCGGGCTATGGGCAGCAGCCCGGGATGCAGCCCCAGGGGGGTTATGGCCAGCAGCCGGGCTTCCAGCCGCAGGGTGGCTTCGGTCAGCAGCAGGGCTTCGGTCAGCAGCAGGGCTTCGGTCAGCAGCAGGGCTTCGGCCAGCAGCCCGGGATGCAGCAGTACGGAGCGCCGCAGCCGGCGCAGAGCGGCGGCAAGGGGGGGAAGATCGTCCTCTGGATCGTGCTGACGCTGATCTTCGTGGGGCTCGGCGTCCTGAAAGTGATCTGGCACCGGCTGTAGCGCCCGCTCCCCGCCCACGTCCTCAGTCCCCGGCCTCACCCGTAGGGGAGCACCCGACCACGCCCACAGTCCCCGGCCTCACCGTCGCGAAGCGACGGGAGCCACCGACCACGTGTCGATCCCCCGGGCTCGGATCCGCGTCCGCCTACAGTCGTCTGTAGCCCCACCTACAGACGACTGTAGGCGTGATGGTTGACCTCATCGCGGAGGGGAGCGCGCCCACGTCGTCAGTCCCTGCCGCCGCACGGCAGTGCAATCGCGTGTTGCCGTCGGTGCCGTATCGGCAGTGGGTGCTCTCGCTGCCGTGGGAGCTGCGGATGCCGGTAGCGCGCGATACGGCGCTGCTCAACGCGGTGTCGCGAGTGTTCTTCGAGGAGGTGCGCGAGTGGCTTCGCGGAGCCGCGGGCAGGATGCCCGGCGCCGTGTCGGAGGCGGCCGCGGTGACCTACGTGCAGCGCTTCGGGGGCTCGTTGAATCTGAACCCGCACCTGCACATGCTCGTCGCCGATGGGGTGTTCGTGTGTCGCGAGGATGGGAGCACTCCGGACTTCGTGGCGACCGCGGCACCGACGCGGGACGACCTTCGCTCGGTCATCGAGCGGGTGATCGAGCGGCTGCAGATCATCGAGCGCAGGCGCGCGCAGCGGGCGGCGAGCGAGAGCTTCGAGGTGAGTGATGACGGCATGGAGGGTCTGCGCCGAGCCGCGGGTGAGCGGGGAACCTTCGCTCGCGTCGACGAGAAGAGCGCGCGCGGCGACGCAGCGGATGAGTCGGACGAGCGGGTGTTCAGGCCGCTTCGGATGCGGACGCATCGGGTGATGTCGCCGATGGAATTCATGGCCAGGTTGAGCGCGCTGGTGCCTCCGCCGCGGACGCCGCTAGTGCGCTACCACGGGGTGCTGGCGCCCAACTCGCCGTGGCGGGTGGCGGTCGTGCCGTTGCCGCCGATCGAGGAGGCCATCGGGGCGTGCGCGGAGCGTGCGGTGGCGGTGGGCGGCGCGGCGGTGGGAAGGAGTGCGGCCGCGGGAGGGAGCGCGGCGACAGCGGCAACGCAGGCGGACGCAGTGCGACCCGCCAGGGCGAAGGGCGGGCGCATCGAGTGGGCGCGGCTGCTGTGGCGGGTGTGGAAGATCGACGCGCTCAAGTGCCCGGCGTGCGACGGGCGGATGACGATCATCGCGGCGCTAACCGAGCGGGTGGGCATCGTGCGAGTGCTCGAACACCTCGGGATCTCGACCGAGGTGCCGCGGATGCGCCGGACGCGCGACGGGCCGTAGCGCGGGCACTGTCGGCCGAAGAGCTGCCGAGCGGAGCGTGGACACCGGGCGCGCGATGCGAGACGGTCGTGGGAGCGGTGCGTCCGCAGAGAGCGAGAACAGCGTGGGTGGGGCGTTGGAATCGGTCAGGGCGGCGTCCGGGGCGCATCCGCGAGGGGCCGCGTGGCGGGCTTCTTCAGATAAGGGATGTTTCGGAAACTGCGGCGGATCCGTGCCACCGAGGGTGCCACGTTGATTGCCCTATACTCCGATGTGAATCCCGGATTCCTGCTGAGACGGGGGTTCCACGGATTGGGTGCGTCAGTCTACCCAGAGGCCGGAGAGGTCGAGCTCGATGGCGTCGAAGGGCTCGGCGCGAACGACGCTCGCGCCCTCGAAGCTCGCGATGAGCAGCCATCCGAGGTCGTGGCGCCGGAACACCTCCAGCGTGTGCGCGGTCGGGTCGATCAGCCACGCGTGGCCGATCCCCTCGCGTCGGTAGATCGGGAGCTTCTTCGTGCGGTCGGTGCTCGCGGTCGAAGGCGAGAGCACCTCGCACACCCAGTCGGGCGCGAGGGCGATGCCCGAGGAGTCGTCGGCGAGGAAGCCCGGGGGCGTGCGCTCGGTGCGCCACCCCGCGAGGTCGGGGATGACGATGTCCGGGCGAGGCCCCAGGTGCAGCTCGGGCTCGTCGAGGAACACCCACCCTCCCGGGCCGTCGCGCCCACGATCGAAGGGACCGCGTAGCTCGCCGTGCAGCTCTCCCGCTGCCCGCGAGTGCCTCCGACGCGGCCGGGGCATGAGCGAGAGCCCGCCGTCGAGGATCTCCGCCACCAGGTGCGCGGGCGCGCTGCGGTAGCCCTCGACCACCTCTGGCGCGAGGTTGGGGAACTCCGGATCCAGGGTGCGGGCGGCGTCTCCAGACATCCCGAGAGTCTATACCCCCACTGCACCTCCTCCCGCACCGAGCGGGTGTGCGGTCGTCCGTAATCAAACGCTCGGCGTCGGCGGCTCCCGCCCGTTGTCCCGGAGGGCGCCGACCTGACGTTGTCCGCGATGGGTGTACCCTCGGGGCGATGATCCCCGTGGCGCCGCACCTTCATCCGCTGCAGCGCGGGCACCGGGTGATGGTGCTGCTGTGCGCCACTGAGCTCCCCACCGGGCTCGCCGGGAGCTCCGCGCGACAGCGTGGAACACAGCGAACTTCGTACACTGGATGTTCTGTAGACCCGAGCGGATCCGTGCCTGGGAGGGTGCCGCGTTGGACGTCTTATCCCCATCGGGCGAGCGCCGCGGTCGCTCCCCACGAGCAGACCAACCCGCGGAGCCCCGCCTACAGACGCCTGTAGCTCACACCCCGCCCGCGATCGCCCGCTCCGCCTGCTCGCGCGTCAGCACCACCCGCACCTCGTCCCCATCCGCGCTCACCACCCCCGCGCCCAGTCCGCTCGCCCGCAGCAGCGCCCGCACGCCCTTCACCAGCGCCGCGTCGGCCTTGTCCCGCTCCTTCGCCGCCGCGGTCTTTGGCCGCTTCGCACGCTCAGCCTTCGCCGCCGCCGTGATCGCCCGCACCGGCGCCTTCGCCGCGGGCTGCCCCGCCACCGTCCCGCTCGCGATGAGCTCGGCCGCGCTGTCGGGCTCCGGCGTCGCCTTCGCCAGCCCGATGAGCGCGTACGAGCGCTCGGGACCCGCCGCCAGCGCCACCTCGCGAGGGACCTCCCTCACGATGGCGATGAGCTTCATCGCCTGCGCGATGCCGATGAGCTTCGTCGCCGTGAGGTAAGCCTCCAGGCTGCTGTGCCCGCCGACCGCGTAGAGCTTCCTCCTCAGGATCTCCGTCAGCGCCTCGCCGATGTCGTAGAAGCTCTCGACCACCGTCGCCAGCCGCCGTCGGATGAGCCCCTCCAGGGCCTTCAGCCGCCTCCGACGGATCTCCAGCGCCAGCGCCTTCGTCGCCTTGATGAGCTTCGCCTCGCCGCCCTTCGCCCTCGCCATCTCCAGGTCCCTCCTCCGCTCGGTTGGTGGGGCCGGAGCCTATCATCGGGCTGCGGGCGATCGACGGGGACTGTGGACGTGGGCGGTCGCCCCCTCCGGGCGAGGCCGGGGACTGTGGACGTGGGCGCTCGCTCCCCTCCGGGTGAGGCCGGGGACCGACGGCGTGGGCGGGTGCTCCCCTACGTCGCGCCGAACAGCTCCTCCAGCGCCCGGACGTCGTCGCGGGCGCGCTTCGCCTCGCTGTCGATCGCCGCGAAGCGATCGGGCCAGATGCGCGAGCACTCGCTCCTCGCCCAGCGCCGCAGCGACTGCTCTCCCTCGCGGTCGAGCCACGACGCGTGCACCGTGCGCACGGCCTCCTCGTGGTACTTCTGCAAGCCCCTCGGGTGCTTCGCCAGCGCCTCCAGGAAGTTGCTGATGCGCTCCACGTCGGTGCGAACCCGGCCCAGCATCTTCGACCAGTCGCGGGGGATCGGCTGCGTCGCAGGGGTCCTCGGGGGGCTCGGCGGAGCGGAGGGAGCGTCGGGCTTCGGCTTGAAGCGGTCCATCAGGTTGGACACCGTGGAGGTGGGCTTCATCTCCGCGGGCTGCACCGGGAAGTTCGTCGCCGTCGGGGCGCTCATCGGGACGCTCGTCGCCGCCATCGCCGAGCCCAGCGGGTCGCTGCGCGTGGCCTTGTCGGCGATGTCCATCCCGAAGAACTGCTCCAGGCCCGCCAGCTCGCGGAGGCGCAGCTCCCGGTCCGCCGGGTCGGTCGCGTCGAGGATGTCGATGACCTGCCGCGCGAAGTACCGCGACAGCACCTCGAAGGCCACGTCGGCCTTGGCCAGCTCGCGGTTCTGGTAGCGCAGCACGCTCTCGCTCACCTGCCCCGCGCGGCCCATCGCGTCGATGCGCGCCAGCAGCGTCTGCCCCGGAGGCAGCAGCATCTCCAGCCGTCCGCCCTGGTACTCCGCGCGAACGAACATCTCCCCGAGCATCCGCTCGATGCTCTCCCTCGCCGAGTCGCGGAAGTCCTCGCCCATCCCCAGCACCCGCGCCGCGCAGCGCTCTCGCATCTGGTTGCGCACCTCGATCTCCACGGCGCTCTCGTTCATCAGCCCGGGCGAGGGCATCTGCCGGCGCTTGCTCTCGGCCTCCTCGGGCGTGAGCCGCGAGAGCAGGTCGCGGCGGATCTCCCCGATGCGCAGGTTGGCCCTCGCCGCCCTCGCCGCCCGCTGCTCGTCGCTCACCTCGTGGTCGAGGAAGTGCGACAGGTTGGACTTGATCGTCGGGAGCAGGCCGCGCGCGTCCTCGCCCGCGACGATGTGCTCCCAGAGCTCGTCGAAGAGCTGCTCCTTACGGCGCTCGAACTCCTGCTCGTTGAGCGTCTCCTTCACCGTCACCAGCGCGCCCCGCAGCGCCGTCTCCAGCTCTCCGAACTCCTTGCGGATGGCCGCCACGCTCTCCGCGTCGAGGCGCTCGAGCTCGTCCGAGAGGTAGCGGCCGATGGCGGCCTGGAGCTGGTCGAGCCCGCTCACCGGCTGCGTCTGGTTGTAGTAGTCCTGCACCTGGCGGGCGACCGGGTGCCTCGGATCGACCCCCTGGTGCGCCCACACCTTGCTGTACGGGAAGACCCGGTCGATCGCCTGGTCCTTGAAGTTCCGCACGGCGAGGGCCCAGTGCCAGTTGCCGTTCTCGTCGGGGTGGTCGAAGAGGTCGACCTTGGTGAGCACCACGAAGAGCCGGTCGTGCAGCTTGATCGAGCGGTCGGCCCGCTGCATCGCCCGCAACAGCTCCAGCTCCTGCTGCACCAGCGAGGGGCGGGTGACGTCCTTCACGAAGATGGTGACGTCGACCTCGTTGGCGAGCGCCTCCTCGGTGTCCCTCCGCGCCTTGTCGCTGGGGGCGTCGATGCCCGGCAGGTCCATCAGCACCACGCCCGGCATCGCGCCGCGCACGGGGATCACCACCGTCACCACCTTCACCGCCCTCACCCCGGCGTAGGGCCGGTTGCCCGCGCGGGTGTCCTTGAGGGCGATGTACGGCCGGATGAGCTCCGCCAGCTCGTCGAGCGAGCTCGCGGTCAGCGTCGCGGGCGCGTGGCCCAGCCGGGCCTTGATCTCCCCGAGCGAGCTCGCGATGTCCTGAAGCTCGGCCCACGCAGCCACGTCGCGCCGAGAGGAGCGGTCGTGGTCGTCGACCTCGTGGCCGGTGCGCGCGCGGTACGACCCTCGGAGGCGGGCGAGCTCCGCGCCGTTGAGGCCCTCCCAGCGCGTGGCGCTGCCGGGCTCGAGCGCGTCGAAGTAGCTGGCGATGCGCTGCTGAAACTCGTCCTTCGCGTAGTACTCGACGATGGCCTGGAAGGTTCCTTCGGGGCCGGGCTCGACCACGGTGGTCGACCAGGTGCAGCGCTCGGCCTCCGAGGGCAGCAGCTTCTCGCACTGCAGCCAGGCCGAGAGGAAGGCGCTCTTGCCCTGCTTCTCCAGGCCCACGACCCCTATCTTCACCACGCCCTTGGCGAGCCTCCGCTGGCGGTGCGAGGCGCGCTCCTGGAGGTCTTCGAAGCGGTGGCGCAGCGTGGCCAGATCGCGGGCGCGGTCGCTCTCCGCGGTGAAGTACGAGCCGAAGCGCTCGGTGAGCTGGCGGTAGCGGGTGATCCGATCGCCGAGGGACTTCAGCTCCCCAGCGCGCTGCCGTCGTGAGTCAGGACTCCACATCGCAATGCCTCCGTCGTTGGCCTTCAAGCGGGCGGCGGCGGTTCTAACACACGCGGGGGAGCGGGCGATTCACCAGCCTCCGCGCGGGGCGGAGGGGCGCGCTAGAAGGTGCCGAGGAAGCGCACCAGCTGGAAGGGCGTGGTGGGGCGGTCGAAGGCGAAGGAGACCGCCTGGCCGTTGAGGAGGTAGTCGCCGGCCGAGGTGTGGACGATGTCGGTCATGCCCGCGGGGACATCGACCGTGGCGGTGCTGGCCGCGCTCCAGTCGGCGAGGGTCGGGGTGACGCGCGTGACCTGGCTGGTGAACGCCACCAGGAGGTTGCTGCCCGAGAGGGTCATCCCGTCGGCGCCGCTCAGCAGCGGCAGGCCGTCGAAGAAGGTTCCACGGAGGGAGACGTTGGCGACGGCGCGGTCGCGCAGGCCCACGCGAACGAGCCGCGAGGGGAGGTAGATGAGGCTGAGGAGCGCGCTCTGGTCGGGGAGCACCACCAGCGCGTTCTGCCCGACGGCGCCGCCCGAGAGGAGGTCGTGGGTGACGAAGGTCGAGAGGGCGCCGCCGGGCTCGATGCGGTAGATGCGCGGGTGCTCGCGGTCGGAGACGTACAGCCCGCCGTCGGCGGAGAAGGCGACGTCGGTGCAGGTCGCCGTCGCGAAGGCGGGCGCGAGGGGGATGCGCGCGACGCGGGCCCTGGTGTCGAGGTCGAAGATCAACACGTAGCCGTCGTAGGGGTGGTTCGACTCGCCCGCGGCGCGGCGGTCCTCCATGGAGCACACGGCGAGTCGGCGGCGGGCGACGTCGACGTCCATGCCGAGCGTCCACCAGAGGCCGGGCGCGGTCTCTCGGTAGAAGACCTCGTCGAGCCCGGAGCTGGCGTCGACCTGATGCACCGAGCCGTCCGCGAGGCTTCCCACGAAGAAGCGGTGCGAGCCGGGGTCGAAGGTTCCGCCTTCGGGGAAGCGCGCGGCCAGGGGATAGGTCCCCATGAAGGTGCGCGGCGCATCGGGGATGACCGGGACATCGACGGCGACCGGGACGTCGACGGCAACCGGGACGTCGACGGCAACCGGGACGTCGACGGCAACCGGGACGTCGACGGCAGTCGGGACGTCGACGGCAGTCGGGACGTCGACGGCGATCGGGACGTCGATGGCGCTGTCCGAGCGCGCGGTGTCGACGGTGGAGACGTCCTGCGAGGTCACGTCCTGGCGAGCGTCGGCGGTCACGGTGACATCGACGGCGGCGTCGGTGACCGAAGTACCCGCGTCGCCGCAGGCCGGGAGCATCGCGAGGAGCAGGGCGAGGTGGCGAGGTTGGAGCATCGCGGGATGATCGCAAACTCGATGCCCCCTGGGCTACCGGGACGCCGGTCAGAATCGCGCGCTCGCTGCCTGCTACCCGCTTCGCGTTTCGTCGGACCCAGTAGCTTCGTGCGTCGACCCGTCACGCGCGATGCGCTCGCCCGCCCATTTGGATATCGTCGTCGCCAACGGGCGAGGAGCGGCACCCCTTCATGACCAAGCGAACGACCCACTGTACCTACCGACTGGCCGCGTGGCTGCTCGGCGCCTTCCTCACCGCGGGCTGTAGCAGCGACCCGGTCGTCTCCGCGCCCGCCGACGCGGGCTCCGCGGACGCGGTCGACGCCGGGCCGTCGTGCTCCCCGTCGCAGCTCGTATGCAACGGCGCCTGCGTCAACGCCCAGACCGACAACGCCCACTGCGGCGCCTGCGGCCGGGCCTGCGCCGCGGGCCAGGTGTGCAGCCTCGGAGCGTGCGCGACCACCTGCGCCCCCTCGCTCACCGCCTGCGCGGGCTCCGGCGATTCGGGCGCCGGGGCGAGCTGCGCCGACCTCGCCAACGACCGCCTCCACTGCGGCGCCTGCGGGGCCGCCTGCCCCGCGGGCAACATCTGCGTCAACCGATCGTGTCAGGTGAGCTGTCCGTCGGGGCAGACCCAGTGCGGCGGCGCGTGCGTCGACCTGCGCAGCAGCAACGCCCACTGCGGCGCCTGCGGCACCGCCTGCGCCCCGGGGACCGCCTGCGCCGCGGGAGTGTGCGCCGTCTCGTGCGGCGCCGGGCTCACCCAGTGCGGCACCGCCTGCGTCAACCTCCAGACCGACAACGCCCACTGCGGGGCGTGCGGGGCGCTCTGCCCCGCGGGCTCGGCGTGCTCGCGGGGGACCTGCTCGGCCACCTGCGCCGCGCCCCTCGTGGAGTGCACCGCCGGGGGGCGATCGTTCTGCGCCAACACCTCCATCGACCCGGCCCACTGCGGCGCCTGCGGCAACGCCTGCTCGCTGCCCGGCGCCGTGAGCGGCTGCTCGGCCGGGGGCTGCACCGTGGCTCGCTGCCAGGCGGGTCTCGGCGACTGCGACGGCGCCGCGGGCAACGGCTGCGAGACCAGCCTCGGGACGAGCAGCGCCCACTGCGGGGCCTGCGGCCGGACCTGCGCGCTGCCCAACGCGACCTCGGCCTGCGCGGGCGGAGCGTGCGGCGTCACGGCCTGCGCCGCGGGCTTCCTCGACTGCGACATGAGCGCGGCCAACGGCTGCGAGGTGCGCAGCCTCAGCGACAACGCCAACTGCGGCGCCTGCGGCCGGGCCTGCGCCGCGGGCCGGGTGTGCTCCGCGGGGGCGTGCGTCGCCACCTGCGCCGCGCCGCTCTCGCTCTGCGGGGGCGGGTGCGTCAACACCAGCAATGATCCCTCGAACTGCGGCTCGTGCGGGGCCTCGTGCTCGGCGGGGTCCAACGCCACCGCGGTCTGCGCGGCGGGCTCCTGCGCCTTCGTCTGCGCGTCGGGCTTCGCGGACTGCGACCGCAACCCCGCCAACGGCTGCGAGGTCGACCTCAGCAGCACCGTGACCCACTGCGGGGCGTGCGGGCTCTCGTGCCCCGCGAGGCCCGGCGCCGCGAGCGTCTGCGCGTCGGGCTCGTGCGGCTTCCTCTGCGCCTCGGGGACGGCCGACTGCGACGGCAACCCGGGCAACGGCTGCGAGGCGAGCACCGCCAGCGTGAGCAACTGCGGGGCGTGCGGGGTGGTGTGCCCTGCGAGGTCCGGCGCCACGGCGGCGTGCACCGCGGGCACGTGCCGGTCGAGCTGCAACGCGGGCTTCGCCGACTGCGACGGCAACCCGACCAACGGCTGCGAGGTCGACACCCGGACCAGCGCCACGAACTGCGGCGGGTGCGGGACGGCGTGTCCCTCGGGGCGGGTCTGCGCGGGCGGCACGTGCCTCAGCGCGACGAGCTGCCGATCGATCAAGGACCAGAACCCGTCGGCGACGAGCGGGGTGTACCTGATCGATCCGGACGGCGCGGGCAGCGGGGCGGCCTTCAACGTGTACTGCGAGATGAGCACCGCCGGCGGCGGCTGGACCGTGATGGCGTACCTCCGCTCGAACGCCCAGTGGGACACCGCGGTCTTCTCGAACACCGGGACCGTGGGCAACACCGCGGCGGGCTTCGCGCAGGGCGCCACGCTCTCGGCGAGCGCCGCGACCTTCACCGAGCGGATCATCATCTACCGCAGGCTGATCGAGCTCGGCACCGACCTCGGGACGCAGTGGATGATCACCTACCGCCAGGACGGATTCGCCACGCCCTACAGCGCGTTCAACGTCAGCTCGGGCTGGGGGTACCGCGACAGCTTCGGCTACGCCGACGCGACGGTGAGCAGCACGTGCACCCACGGCTGCGGGAGCTTCCGCGGGCTGGGGATGTTCCACGACTCGGAGTCGGGCTTCGGGTACGCCGGGACCCAGGGCGGCAACTACGGCTGCGTCGACGGCAACAACATCTGCTGGGTGCCGCGCAGCCTCGGCTGCAACGTCGGCTCTCAGCGCTGCTCGCTGCTCAGCGGGACCAACGAAGGCGTCCTCTACGCCGCTCGCTGATCGGGCTCAGTCAGAGCCCTTCGCGGCGGATGCCCACATAGTTCGATCCCACCGTGCGGAGGTTGTGCACGATGCCCGTGGCACAGCCGCGGGCCTCGTAGGTCCACACGCTGCCCCAGGGGTCGGAGCCCGACTCGAAGAGCACGATGTGCCCTGCGCCGTTGGTGTTGTAGGTGAGCGCGTCGCCGGGCCGCACCGCGGTGCGCGCCACCCTCGACCAGTGCGTGGTGCTGTTGACGAAGTTGTACGTGGAGTACGGGTGCCGGTCGGTGGTCACCGGCGAGGCCGACGGGATCTGCCAGACCTTCGCCACGAAGCCCGAGCAGTCGGCGCCGTAGCGCCCCGTGTGGGAGCAGCTCGGACAGCTCCCCGAGCATGATCCGTGGTCGCGGCCGTCGGTGCCCCAGGAGCCGTGGCCCCAGTAGTACGAGTAGCCCACCGCGGAGCGGGCCAGGGAGAACATCTGCGACACCTCCGGGGCGGTGCCGGGAGGCGTCGTGGTGGGGGTCCCGGCGTCCATCGTGGGGGTCGGGACGTCGCCGCAGACGGTAGGGTCGAAGCTCGCCTCGGCCACGAGGTAGGCGCCCGAGGCCCAGCCGGTGAAGGTGCCAGCGCGGATGTTCCACCAGCCGGTGGTGGGGCCGCCCAGGACGGTCACCCGGGCGCCGCACGACAGCACCGTGAGGATCGCGTTGCTGGTGCCCACGCCGCTGCGGAGGTTGAGCGAGGTGGCGGTCACCCGCATCGTGGCGCCCGTCGTCGGGGTCGCGGGCTCGACGTCCACCGAGGGCGCCCCGCCGTCGGGCGTGAGGTCGGGCGTGGGCTCCTCGACGACGACCACCCCGGCGTCCATGACGGCGCGAGGGACGTCGACGGCGGGCGCTCCGGCGTCGCGCGGAGGAGCCACCGCGGGGACGTCGGCGGCGCGCGGGACGTCCGTGGCGCGGGGTCGATCGGTGACCGCCGGCGCGTCGACCACGGGCACGTCGGACCCCACGGTCTCGATGATCGGGCCCTGGTCGCCGCAGGCCGCGAGCGAGGCGAGCACGAGCGAGAGGCCACCAGCGCGACGGGAGGTACGCATCGCGCGACGATAGCGCAGCGCCGCGCGGTGGGGGTCAATCCGGGAAGGTGTATTCCACCAGCGAGAGGCCGTCGGCGCCGGGAGAGAGCGCGAACACATGGCCCTCGTCGTCGATGGCCAGCGGGCGGAAGAGCTCGTCGGCCTCGGGGGGAGCCGGGAGTCGGAGCGTCGCGACGGGGACGCCCGCCCGGTCGAAGCGCACGACCAGCGTGCGAGGCTCGGTGATGGCGCCGCCGAGCTCGCGGCCTGCCACGGCGCCCAGGTAGACCCGCCCGTGGCGGTCGCCGTCGAGCAGCACCAGGTGGAGGATGACCCCGTCGAGGGTGACCGTGCGGGACCAGTCCATGGCCCCGGTGGCGCGGGCGGCGGCGCTCACGGTGACCATGCCCCGGGGGCGGTCGGCGATGGAGGCGCGGAGGAGCGTCGCGCCGTCTCGGCCGGGCCTTCCCCAGAGGGTGGTGCGCGAGGGGTCGGGCTCGCCGCGGGCGTCGGTGAGGCGCACGAGCTCGCGGTGCTCCCGCTCGACGTAGAGGCCGTCGGAGGCGGCGAAGAGGCCGGTGACCGCGCCGCCCTCGGAGATGGGACCGCCCACCAGGGGGACGGTGCGCGCGGGGCGCCCGGCGGCGTCGAAGAGGGTGAGCGAGGGGTCGCCGAGGCGGTCGAGCACGGCGACGCGGCCGTCGGAGGCGGTGGCGAGGTCCTGCGCGGCCTCGTTGGGGAGAGGGAGCGAGCCGACGAAGCGGCCGTCGCGGAAGCGCTGCACGCGGCGGTTGACCTGGTCGAGCACGGCGACGTCGCCGGAGGCGTCGATGGAGAGGGAGTTGGGCGCCTCGGGGCTGCCCTCGCTGGCCGCGCGCCGACCGAACTGACCGGGCCCGTCGCCCCATGGTCCGCGGAGGACGACGCGCGGGGCGCTCGCGTCGGAGGCGAGCGGGGCGGCGGCGGCGGCGGCGACGGCGGCGACGGGGACGTCTGCGACGGCGGAGGGCGGGGGAGGAGCGGGGCGCGAGGGCGGGGGCGAGAGCGGGAGGTCTGTGGGCGTCGACGGGGCCGTGGGCCTCGGCAGGGGCGGCTCGGGAGGGAGGCTGCGCGGCCAGAGGAGCCAGGCGGCGAGCGCGGCCAGGGAGAGGGCGACCGGGAGCGCGACGTGGCGGAGGCTGGGCGGGGTGCGAGGCGGCGCCGGAGCGGTCATCGGGGGTCTCCTGGGGGGCTCCTGCGAGGAGGGATGGGGCCATCAGGCCACGATTGCCAAGTGGTCGGCGGATGGGCGAGAGAGGGACCCATGCGCATCGAAGCCGTGTCCATCGGACGCAATCCCCCGGAGGAGGTCAACGTGATCGTGGAGGTCCCCATCGGGGGCGAGCCGATCAAGTACGAGCTGGACAAGGAGGCCGGGGCGCTGGTGGTCGACCGCTTCCTCTACACGTCGATGCGCTACCCCGGTAACTACGGCTTCATTCCGCACACGCTCTCTGGCGACGGCGATCCCTGCGACGTGATCGTGGCCAACACCCGGGCGATCGTGCCGGGGGCCATCATGAGCGTGCGCCCGGTGGGCGTGCTGCTGATGGAGGACGAGGCGGGCGGCGACGAGAAGATCGTGGCGGTGCCCTCGAGCAAGGTGTCCAAGCGCTACGACGGCGTGAGGAGCTACACCGACCTGCCGCAGATCACGCTCGACCAGATTCAGCACTTCTTCGAGCACTACAAAGACCTCGAGCCCGGCAAGTGGGTGAAGGTGCTGCGCTGGGGAGACGCCGAAGAGGCCCGGAGGCTCATCCTCGAAGGGATCGCCCGGGCGGCCGCCCGTTGACGCCGGTCAATCCCACGGTCGAGCTGGTCGGACAGCGCCCGATGGAGCTTCCCGTGAAACCGTGGGAAGCATGAAACGCAAGGGAATTGAAGCCGTGAGGACGTAGCGAGGGGCGCTTGCCGCGGGAGGGCGGATGGACGTACCCATGCTCGGTCCGTGGGCATGTGATGTGGTCTTGTCAGGCGCCGTGGGCTCACGGGGAGAACGCCTGATGGATGCGTCGGTGACCGCCGCGGACATCAGGAGGCTTACATGAGTTCATCGTGGTTGAGGCAGGCACCTTGGATGGTGTGCACTGCCCTCCTCGCTGCCTGTAGCAGCGACCCCCCCGCCAGTACGACGGATGTCCCGGTGGTGGAAGACACCGGGATGCCCGCCGACACGGGCACGCCCACAGACACGGGCACCCCCACCGACAGCGGCACGCCGACGGACACGGGCACGCCGACGGACACGGGCACGCCCACGGACACGGGCACGCCCGAGGACACCGGCACCGTCACCGACAGCGGCCCGAAGAACGACACCGGCACGCCCACCGACACGGGCACGCCCGAGGACGTCGGCGTCGATGCGGGCAACCCCTGCCTCACCGGGCAGATCCAGTGCGGCGGGACCTGCGTCGACCCGATGACCAGCGCCACCAACTGCGGCATGTGCGGCACCGCCTGCGGCGCGACGCAGACCTGCACCGCCGGGGCCTGCGCCTGCGCGACGGGTCAGACCGCGTGCGGCACCGGCGCCAGCGCCACCTGCGTCGACGCCCAGTCCGACCGCATGAACTGCGGCGCCTGCGGCATGGCCTGCACCGCGGGCCAGGCCTGCGTGGCCGGCGCCTGCGTGACCGAGTGCGCGGCGCCCAACGTGCGCTGCGGCACCGGCGCCAGCGCCACCTGCGTCGACACCCAGACCAGCGCCGCCAACTGCGGCTCCTGCGGCACCGCCTGCGAGGCCGGCCAGGTCTGCACCGCGGGCCGCTGCGGCTGCGCGGGCGGCCAGCTCTCCTGCGGCGGCGCGTGCGTCGACGGGCAGACCAGCAACGCCAACTGCGGTGACTGCGGCAACGCCTGCGTCGGCGGCTCGACCTGCACCGCGGGCCGCTGCACCTGCGCGGGCACCCAGCAGCTCTGCGGCTCCGGCGCCACCGCCACCTGCATCGACACCCAGTCCAACGCGATGAACTGCGGCGCCTGCGGCAACGCGTGCGCCGCGGGTCAGACCTGCGCCGCGGGCGTGTGCGTGTGCCCGAGCGGGCAGACCGCGTGCGGCACCGGCGCCAGCGCCACCTGCGTCGACCTCAACAGCAGCACCACCAGCTGCGGCGCGTGCGACAACGCCTGCCCCTCGGGCCAGGTCTGCACCACCGGCCGCTGCGCCTGCCCGTCGGGCCAGTCGCTCTGCGGCGGCACCTGCGTCAACACCGCCACCAGCGTCGCCAACTGCGGCTCCTGCGGCCGCGCCTGCGGCTCGGCGCAGACCTGCGTCGCCGGCGCCTGCGCCTGCCCCGCGGGCCAGACGGCCTGCGGCACCGCGTGCGTCGACGCCCGCACCGACAACTCCAACTGCGGCATGTGCGGCCGCGCGTGCACCGGCGGCCAGACCTGCCAGGCCGGCGCCTGCGCCTGCCCGGCGGGCCAGACGGCCTGCAGCGGCACCTGCGTCGACACCCGCTCCAACAACGCCAACTGCGGCGCCTGCGGCACGGCGTGCCCGGCGGTGCAGACCTGCCAGGCCGGCGCGTGCAACTGCGCCCCGGGCCTGACCTTCTGCGGCGGCGCCTGCATCGACGCGCGCACCAGCAACACCAACTGCGGCCGTTGCGGCGTCGTGTGCCCCGGCACCGCGCCCTGCACCGCGGGCGTCTGCACCGCGGGCCCGCCGCCGAACGACAACCGCACCGGCGCGATCGTCATCAACACCAGCACCCCCACCGCGACCGTGGTGGTGAACACCTCCGCGGCGAACAACAGCACCACCGGCTCGTGCGGCTGCACCAGCGCGGCGGGCGGCGGCCGTGACGTGTTCTACACGTTCACGCTGACGCAGCAGGAGATCGTCTACGCGGACACGACCTCCGCGGCGGGCATCGACGCCTCGCTGTTCTTCCAGAACGCCGCCGGGGCGAACATCGGCACCACCCTCTCGGGCGGCACCACCTGCAACGACGACGGCGGCACCGCGGGCTGCTCCTTCGCCAACAACCGCGACGCGCAGATCGCGGCCCTCCTCCCCGCGGGCACCTACTACCTGGTCCTCTCGGGCTGCGGCGCGGGCGGTGAGTCCACCATCCGCTTCCAGCACCTCCCGGCCAACAACGTCCTGCAGCGCGTGAACGTCACCGCGGGCTCGACGTTCACGACCTCGAACACCCTCGCGGGCACCAGCGGCATCACCGGCGCGTGCTGCTCCACCGGCCCCGAGGTCAGCTACTACGCCATCTCGTGCCCCAACGCGGCGGCGCTCCCGATGGCCGCGGTCGGTCGCAGCAACGGCCTGACCAACCTCACCCTCGACCAGCGGAGCGCCGCGCGCGCCCCGGTGGCGGCCTGCGCGGCCAACGCGAGCTGCGGCGCCAACACGACCCTCAACACGACCCTCGCCGCGGGCGCCGGCCTCCACGTGCTCTACGTGGACAGCTGCTCCGCGGGCGGCAACTTCGAGCTCGGCGTGACCTTCGGCGCCTGCGCCGCGGGCACCACGCTCTGCAACGGCGCCTGCGTCTCCACCGCGACCAACAGCGCCCACTGCGGCGCCTGCGGCACGGTCTGCACCGGCGGCCGCTCCTGCGTCGGCGGCTCCTGCGCCTGCCCGGCGGGCACCACCCTCTGCGGCGGCACCTGCATCGCCACCACCGGCGACGTCAACAACTGCGGCGGCTGCGGCACCCGCTGCGCCGAGAACCAGACCTGCACCGCGGGCGCCTGCGTCTCGGCGGTCACGGGCCTGTCGTTCCGCATCGACACGCTCTCCACCGCGGGCTGCGCGGCGATCGAGCACAACGTGATCACCGGCGACGACCGCGGCGGCATCGCCGTATCGAACTCCCAGGTGTTCTACACGGGTGACACCGCCACCGCGCGCTTCGCCCTCACGAACCTCTCCGGCGGCACCCGCGTCGGTCGTCAGTACGACGCCATCGTGAGCAACCTCCGCACCGGCAAGGTCTACACCTTCGGCACCAGCGCCACGGTCGCGATGAACTACGGCGGCGGCATCGCCACGCACCTCATCGAGATCAACGGCGACACCGGCGCGCTCACCACCACCGCGATCGCCCTGTCGACGCGGATCACGCTGCCCAGCGGCACCGGAATCTTCTCCGGCTACGACCGCATGGGCGTGCACACCGGCTCGCGCTTCTTCCACATCTCGCCCACCGGCCTCGTGAGCGACCTGGGCGCGATGGCCGGCCTGGCGCGCAGCACCTGCGAGTCCTGGGCCTACTGGGGGACGATGGAGTTCTTCGGTGGCCAGCTCTACATCGACTACGTCGCCAACTCGACGACCATCGCCCGCGCGGCCGTGCCCTCGGGCACCATCACCACGCTCGGCGCCTTCTCCAACCTGGCGGACATGTGCTCGTTCACGGTGCAGCCGTCGAACAGCCGCTGGTACTTCCACCACGAGGGCACCTCGCAGTTCCGCTCGGGCGACGAGACCATCGGGTACTGCACCGCGGCGTTCAGCTACCCCAACGACACGTTCCGCATCGGGGCGCTCAGCGCCTCGTCGTGTAGCGCGATCGACCACGGCGGCGTGACCGGCGACGACCGCGGCGGCATCGCCGTCTCGGCGACGAACGTCTTCTACAACGGCGACTCCGCCACCGGCCGCTTCAGCTCCTCCGACCTCGGCGGCGGCGCGGTCGCCGCGGCCAGCCCGGCGCAGCTCGACGCGGTCACGCAGAACCTCCGCACCGGCGCGATCTACTCGCTCGGCAGCAGCGCGACGACCTTCATCCCCGGCGGCTTCGCCGGGGCGGGCGGCGTCGTGACGCACCTCATCGAGCTCGACGGCAACTCGGGCGCCCGCACGGGCCGCTCCGTCGCGCTGTCGACCCCCATCTCCGTGGGCTCGGGCACCGGCATCTTCGCCGGCTGGGATCGCGTCGTGATCCTCAACGGCACCCGCGCCTACGACATCGCGCTGACCACGGGCAGCGTCGTCGACCTGGGCGCCCGGCCCATCCCGGCGCACTTCAGCTGCGAGAACTGGGCGTTCTGGGGCACCGCGGAGTTCTTCGGCGGCCAGCTCTACGTCGACTACGTGACCAACTCGAACACCATCTCGCGCATGCAGGTGTCCAACGGGGCGATCTCCACGCTGGCGTCGTTCCCGAACGTCGGCGGCGTGTCGGGCCTGAGCGACATGTGCTCGTTCACCTTCTCGCCGCAGCGCAACCGCTGGTACTGGCACCACGAGGGTAGCTCTACCCTCCGCGGCAGCCTGTCCTGCTACCCCGACGAGAACGTCGGCTTCTGCGCCGCCTCGTACACCAACCCCTGATCGCTCCCCCTGTGGCCCCGGCGACCGGCGCGCTCCGCGTGACCGGCCGCCGGTGAGCTCAGGGCTCCCTCCTCACCTCCCACAGAGATCCCTCGTCGGTCGCTCGCCCTGCGAGCGCGACCGCGCGCGTTGCGGTAGAGGGAGCGCCCTCGCCGTGCCCCCGCCACGCTCCCCCTTCGACGCCTTGCGCTACGGGCTCCGCGCGCTGGAGGAGATGTCCCGCGCCGAGGCCAGCGTGGTCGCTCCCGCTCGCACCGACGACCTCGTCTTCGCCCCGCACCCGCTGGTGCGCCCTCCCCAGCGAGACGGCGCGGCCCTCTCGCTGCGGCTCTTCTCCGAAGGCGCCGACGACGCCACGGCCTTCGTGCTCCGCGACGCCGACTCGCTCTCCCTCTCGCCCATCCCCGCCCGCGCCGGGGCCTTCTTCGAGGCCCACCTCGCCGCCCTCGCGCGAGGCGACGACGACGAGCTGGTGGTGGGCTTCCCGCTGGTGTCCTTCGTCCAGACGGGCCAGCGCCGCACCGCCCCGCTGCTCTTCTGGAGCGGCGCCCGGGCCACGTGGCGCCTCGACGACGCCGACTGGCAGCTGCCCCGCGGCGCCCGCCTCGGGACCGCCGTGCCCATCCCCACCTCGCTGGTGCTTCGCGCTCCGGAGCCCGACGACGATGAGCCCGCGTTCGGGCTCCACGCGGGGCTCTGGAGGCAGCTCCTCGACGTCGACGGCCCGGCCCTCGCGGCCCTCTCCCGCGCAGGGCGCGCGGGCGTCGGAGCCCTGGTGCGAGCGGCCGTGCTCACCCTCACCCGGGGCGCCGAGGAGACCCCCGAGGAGGAGCTCGACGACGCCCCGCCCACCCGGGACGAGCTGAGGGCGCTGGTCGACGCGGTGCGCGCTCGGGCCTCGGCGAGGCTCTCCCTCCAGGCGCACCCTCACGCGCTCGCCATGCTGCTGCCGAAGGGCGATCCGACCAGCGGGCTGCGCTCGGAGCTCGCGAGCATCCTCGGTGAGCCGATGCCGAAGAGCGGTCCGCTGGCGGTCTTCCTCGGGGCGAAGCCCGCGCCCCCGAGCAGGGCCCCGCTCTGGACCCACGGGGCCTCGACCCCGACGCGCTCCCAGGTCGAGGCCGCCATCGCCCTGGAGGGATCTCTCGACCTCGTGGCCCTCTGCGGCCCTCCCGGCTGCGGCAAGACCACGCTGCTCCACCACCTGGCGGCGCAGACCATCGTGTCGCGCGCCCTCGACGACACCTGGGCGAAGCCCCCCGCGCAGAGCACCCCCTGGGGCCTTGTGGTGACCAGCACCAACAACGCCGCGGTCGACCACGCGCTCGCTCCCTTCGTGGCCTCTCGCGCGCTCCCGGTGGGGCTGCGCCTCGGCAACCGCCGCGCCCTCGCGGAGCTCAGCGCCCCGGCCCTCCGCGCCGCCCTCGAGGCGCTCTCCAGCGACGATGGCCCCTCCCTCCCCGCAGCCCGCGCGGCCTTCGAGGAGCGCGCCCGGCCCGCCAGGGAGCACCTTCGCGCCATGGCCGCCCTCGGCCCCGCGAAGGAGCGCCGCAAGAAGGAGGTGGCGCGGCTGCGATCGCGCCGTGATGAGCTGCGCCCGCTGCTCGCTCCGCCGCTGGTGGAGGTGGACCACGAGGTGCTGCCCACCCGGGTGAACGACGCCCGAGGGTCGCTGGGCGCCCACGCCCGCGCCTCGATGCTGCTGGTGGAGCAGCTCACCGGGGGCGGCGATCGGTCGCCCTCGCGCGCCATGAAGAGGTGGCGCCAGGCCAACGTGCAGCGGGGCAAGGTGATCGTCCCGGTGCTGGCGAAGCTCGGGATCGCGGTTCCGTTCAGGGAGCTCGTGGAGGGAGAGGACATGGTGGCCGCCCTCGCCGGGCAGCACGAGGCGATGGAGCGCACGCTGGCGCTCCTCGACGAGGCCGACCGCTCGCTGCGCGCCCCCGCCCGTCAGAGGGAGCTCGACCGGGTGGAGTCCGAGCTCACCGCCGCGGAGGGGGGAGGCGAGGAGGAGCGCGCTGCGCCGCCGCCTGATCCCTCGCTGGTGGAGGCGGCGCTGGCGGTGCGCGACGCGTGGGCGAGGGCGCATCGCAAGGTGCTCGCCCCCCGGCTGGAGCAGGCGCTCGCGATCGTCGGCGACGAGCGCTTCGTCGCGCGAGGGAGGGCGCTGGCGGAGGTGCTGGCTTCGGTGTCGGCGCTCTTCCCTGTGGCGGGGTGCACGCTGCTCTCGCTGCGCGCGTCCTTCGCGCTCGACCCTGGGGTGATCGACCGGCTGGTGGTCGACGAGGCGGGGCAGTGCGCGCCGGTGTACACGGTGGCCGCGCTCGCCCGGGCGAGGCGGGCGCTGGTGACCGGCGACGTGGCGCAGCTCCCTCCGGTCTACACGCTCGACGACCGGGTGGATGCGCGGCTCGCGAGGGGGCTCGACGAGGCCGCCACGGAGCCCTTCCGCCTGGGGGCGTCGGCCACGACCTCGGCGCAGTCGGTGGCCGAGGCGAGGGCGTCGGAGCCGCGCTCGCTCACCGAGCACTTCCGCTCGCAGCCGGAGATCGTGACGCTGGCCTCGGCGTGGAGCGGCTACTCGCTGGACGTGCGCACGCCGCTGCGCTCTCTGGCGCAGGTGTCGCGGCGGCTCACCCGGCCGGTGGCGGTGCGCGACGTGGCGGGCGTGGGGGAGCGCGCCCCGGAGGGGATCGTCAACGAGGCGGAGGCGGCGAGGGTGATCGCGCTGGTGGAGGCGCTGGTGGCCGACGGGGTCGCGGCGCGCGACGTGGCGGTGCTCACGCCCTTCGTGGGGCAGAGCGCGCGCATCGAGCGGGAGCTGCTGCGGCGGGGGCTGGTGCACGACGACGGGGTGCTGGTGCGCACGGTGCACAAGCTCCAAGGGGGGGAGCGGCGGGTGGTGGTGTTCTCGGTGACGGCGACGGAGCCGAAGCACCTGCGCTGGCTGGCCTCGCGCCCGCACCTGCTGCACGTCGCGGCGAGCCGGGCGCAGGACCACCTGGTGGTGTATCTCGACGCGCAGCGGGCGAGGGGGGAGGCGCTGCTGCGCCCGCTGGTGGCGCTGGCGCGGTGAAGGGGTCGCGGGAGGCGGAGCGGGAGGAGGGCGGAGGGCGTGAGCGGGGAGCGGTGGGGAGCGAGCGCGAGGTCGGCGGCGGGGATATCCCCGGTACGACCGCGAGGTCGGCGGCGGGGATATCCCCGGTACGACCGCGAGGTCGGCGGCGACCAGAGCCAGACCCTGAGCGTTAGCGAGGGGGAGAGCCTCTACCGCCGTCAGTACGCGTTCGGAATTCCGGCGATTCCGCCGGAGAACCGCCACGTTCGGAGAAGGAGAATCGCGCTGGCAGCGGGGTAGGTCGCTCCCCCTCGCTAACGCTCAGGGTCTGGCTCTGGTCGCCGACGGCCTCGCGGTCGTACCGGGGACTCCTCGCCGACGGCCTCGCGGTCGTACCGGGGATATCCCCGCCGACGGCCTCGCGGTCGTACCGGGGACTCCTCGCCCTCGGCCTCGCGGTCGTACCGGGGACTCCTCACCGACGGCCTCGCGCTCGTACCGCTGAGGCGCTCGACCGCCCCGCCGCCCATCGGCGACGATGCCCCCATGCACGACGGATCGAACCCGCTGCTCCGCTTCGTCCACGCGCGCGGTCCGCAGCCCGCCCTCTGCCTCGACGAGCTCACCCTGTCCTTCGCCGCGCTCGACGAGCTCAGCGCCAACGTCGCCTCCGCGCTCGCCCGCCGGGGCCTCTCCAAGGGCGACCGCGCGGCTCTTGTGCTGCGCTCCTCCATCGACGGCGTCGCGTGCCTGCTGGGCTGCCTGCGCCGCGGCGTGGTGGTGGTCCCGATCAACCCCGGCTACCAGGAGCAGGAGCTCGCCCACGTGCTCGCCGACAGCGGCGCCTCGCTGGTCATCGAGGACGAGCCCTGCGCCGCGCTCCACGCCCTGACCGCGCGCGCCCCGGTGGTGGGCTCTCGCGCCCTGCTGGAGGAGGGCGCCTCGACCCTCGACGCCGCGGACGTCGCGCTCCACGGCGACGACCTCGCGATGCTCATCTACACCTCCGGGACCACCGGGCGCTCCAAGGGCTGCGCCCACACCGTCGCGGGCCTCTCCGCCGGCATCGGCGCCCTCATGGACCTCTGGGCCGTCGCCCCCTCCGACGTGGTGCTCGACGCGCTCCCGCTCTTCCATGTGCACGGGCTCTGCGTGTGCCTGCTGGGCGCCCTCTCTCGCGGCGCGTGCGTGCGCCTCGTCCCCCGCTTCTCCCCCGCGGCGGTGGTCGATGGCGCGAGGCGCGGAGCGACGGTGTTCATGAGCGTTCCGACGATGGTGCACCGGCTGCTCGGGGCGCTCGACGACGAGGGCGCCTCGGCGCTCTCCTCGCTACGGCTGGTGACCTGCGGCTCGGCGGCCCTCTCGGCGGATCACCTCCGCGCCTTCGAGGCCCGCACGGGCCACACCATCCTGGAGCGCTACGGCATGAGCGAGACGCTCATCACCCTCTCCAACCCGCTGGTGGGAGAGCGGCGCGCCGGGGCCGTGGGGTGGGCGGTCCCAGGGACGAGGGTGCGCGTGGTCGACGACGAGCTCCAGGTGTCCTCCCCCGGAACCATGAAGGGCTACTGGAACCGCCCCGACGCCGACGCCGAGAGCTTCGTGGTGGACGGCGAGGGGGCGCGCTGGTTTCGCACCGGCGACGTGGTGACGCTCGACGACGACGGCTGCGTGCGCATCGTCGGCCGGGCCAGCCAGGACATCCTGAAGGTCGGCGCGTACAAGCTCTCGACGAGGGAGATCGAGGAGCAGATCGAGGCGCACCCCGCGGTGCGCGAGGTCGCGGTGGTGGGCGTGGCCGACGAGGAGTGGGGCGAGCGGGTGTGCGCCGTGGTGGCGCTGCGCGAGGGCGCGTCGCTCACGCTGGCCGAGCTGCGCGAGCACGTGAAGCTCGCGGAGGTGAAGCGCCCGAGGGAGCTGGTCGTGCTCGACGAGCTGCCGCGCAACGCGATGGGCAAGGTGATGAAGTCGGCGCTGAAGGAGCGGACGAAGCGCTGAGGGCCGCTGGCTCCGTCAGGGCGAGGAGAGCTCGAGCACCCCGATGGGCTCGATGGAGAAGCGGGTCGACACGTCGACGCGGGCCTGCACGTTGGCGGGGTCGACGCGCATCGCCTCGCGGCGCACCCCGTCGAGGTCGACGGCGAGTCCGGGGAAGCGCTCCTCGCAGCGGAGGCCCACGCCCGCGGAGGGCTGCACGGTGCAGCTCGCGGTGCCCACCGAGCCGCTGAGGGCCATCGCCCCGCCAGTCGCCGGACCCTCCAGCGAGACCCGCTGGCTCGCGCCCACCAGCAGCCGCGGCAGGGTGTAGTCGAGCCGGGCCCTGCCGCCCTCGATGCGCCACGACACGTCCGTCACCGCGTACTCCGAGGCCGGCCCTCTCGGCGGAACGAAATACACCGAGGCGCCCGCCCGCTCCCCGCCGTCGCCCCCGCACGCCATCGCGAAGAGCACCACCCCGAGACCCGCTCGCTCCTTCATCGATCTCCTCCGCCTCCGCTCGTCGTCCTCAGCCGGTACGCGGTCGCCCGGCCCGCTCCCTCCCTCGACAGCACCGAGCCCGCGCACAGCGCGGATAGCTCCCGGCTCATGGTGCGCACCGGGACGCCCAGCCTCGCGGCGAGCTCGCTCACCGTCAGCCGGGCGCCGGCTCCCAGCAGCTCCACGACCCTTCGTCGCCGCTCGCTCTCGCCCTCTCCAGCGACCGCCGCGGCGGAGAACTCTCCCCCGCGCTCCGCGGCCTCCGCCGAGTGTCGTACGAGCCCGACCCCCTCGGCGAGGCGGTAGCCCCCGCGGTCCGAGACGATCCATGCGCCGCCTGCTCCGGCGCTGGCGCGCAGCCTCGACACCGCCGTCTTCACCAGGGTGTCGTGCCGCTCGGGCGAGTAGCGGCGGAGCCCCCACACCGAGAGGATCAGCGCCTCCCGGCTGCGAGGCCCCGCCTCCAGCGCCACGAGGAGCTCGTGCGACCGCTCGGAGAGCGCGGGGAGGCGCTGGAGGTCGCCACGATCCTCGACCAGCAGCGCGTCCTCGAAGAGGTGAAGGCGCCGCCCCGGAGCGAGCCCTGCGGCCTCCGCGACGAAGCCCAGCAGCCCCGCCTCGAGGGCGGCCTGGCCGGAGCCTCCGGTGGCCACGGAGAGCCAGCGCGCCCGCTCGTCGTCGACGCCCGCCGCCGCCTCCCTCCCATAGGCCGCGAGCCACACCCGGGCGCTCGCAGGACCTCCCCTCGCGGCGATCGCCCGCAGCGCCGTCGCGGCCGCCTCGGAGGCGTCGCGCTCACCCGCGGCGTGGGCGATGGCGAGCCGCAGCCCCTCGATCTCGGAGCGCCGCCCGGCGTCCCCTTCGGCCCCGATGAGGCGGGCGGCGTCGTCGAGGTGCCTCCGCGCGACGGTCCACTCTCCTCGCGCCCTGGCGACGTGGGCTCGCGCCGTGGAGAGGCAGCCCTCGAGCCTCGCCTCGCCCGCGCAGAGGGAGGCGGCCTCCTCGACCAGGGCGGCGGCCTCGCTGGCGCGCCCCCTCCAGGAGAGCAGCGAGGCCAGCTCCAGCCGCAGTGTGCGCCGCGAGTAGGAGTCCTGCGCCGACTCGCGCGAGGCCATCTCCCGGAGGGTGGCCTCGGCCTTCGAGGGCGACGCCGCGCGGGCGCGGTAGAGCGCGAGCGAGATCTCGATGACGTGGGCGTTCGCCGGGTACCCGAGGCGCAGCGCCTGGTCGCGCACCTGGGTGAGGGCCGCGAGCCCGGCGGCAACGCGCCCGGTCTGGGCGAGGGCGTGGCCGCGCAGGTCGTTGGCGAGCACCTGGGCGTAGGCGAAGCGCGCTCGCTGCCCGCAGGCGAGGGCGGAGGCCGCGACGACCGCCGCGCGCTCGAAGCGGCCCGTGAAGTACCGCACGCACGCGGAGCCCTGGAGGAGCAGCGCGCGGGACCACGCGTCGCGCGACCCTGCGGTGCCGCGGAGGGCCTCGCGCAGCAGGCGCCTCGCGTCGTCGAAGCGCCCCGCGCGGCAGCAGGCGACGCAGAGGAAGAAGGCCCCCGCCGCGAGGGTGCGGGACGGAGCGCCCTGCCGACGGGCGCCGTCGTAGAGGGCAGCCGCCTCGACGAGTCGGCCCACGAAGGCGAGGGCGCCCACGGCGAAGGCGAGGTCGCGGGAGGGGAAAGCCCCGCGAGAGTCGATGGTGAGGGAGAGCACCTCGCGGTAGCTGCCGCCGTAGAAGAGGTCCGCGACCTCGCCGACGCCGACCCACCCATCCTCGGCCGCTGCGGGAGTCATCACCGGACGGCGGGCGGTGTAGCGCGGCGCGGCCGCCGAGGCCATCACCCGCTCTCCCCCCCTTCGAGGGCGCTCAGTCGCGGCCGCCGTGACCGTGGGGCTGGCAGGTGGAGACCCCGTGCTCCTCCTCGCACTCGAGCCCCGATGCGCAGTCGGCCGCGGTGACGCAGCTCGCACCCGAGGCGCCCCCGCCGGAGTCGCTGCCGCTGTCGCCGGAGTCGCTGCCGCTGTCGCTGGAGTCGTCGGCGTCCGTGCCCGCGTCCGAGCGCCCCGCGGAGTCATCCCGGCTCGACGGACCCGAGGAGCTCGCGGCGTCGCGCGGGCTCGACGCGTCGCCCCCGCTCGATCGTCCGGTGGAGCCGTGCTCCTGGCAGGTTCCGCGGCCGTGTTCGAGCTCGCACTCGAGCCCGGGGCGGCAGTCGTCGCTGGCGCCGCAGGTGGCGCCGATCTCCTGCACCCCCTGTCCGGTGACGTCTCCGATGCAGGCCACGAGCTGGGTGCAGACCGAGAGGACGAGGGCGATGGCGCGGACCTTGGACTTCATCATGTTGGCGTTCTCCTGCTTGCGTGGGGATCAGTCCCGATCTCGGGGACGCCATGTGTGTTGCGGGGCCTCTCCGAAGAATCGCGCCACGCCCGGGAACACCCGGTTACCGCCCCGTGGCGTGATTCGACGGAGGCGTAGGATCGCGCGGCAGCCATGGGAGGGCTGAAGACGGCCTTCGAGGCCGTTGGAGCGGTGCTCGGATGGGTGTGGGACCCGCTCTTGGCTGTCAGGGGAGGAGGGAGAGACCGGAGCGGAGGGGAGGAGCGGCGAGCCGAGCGCGCGGACTACGCGATGAGCGGCGCGATGAGCAGCGAGACGACGCTCATCACCTTGATCAGGATCGCGATGCCGGGGCCGGAGGTGTCCTTGAAGGGGTCGCCCACGGTGTCGCCCACGACCGCGGCCTTGTGCGCGTCGGAGCCCTTCTTGTGGCCCGGGAGCCCGCCCTTCTCGATGAACTTCTTGGCGTTGTCCCAGGCGCCGCCCGCGTTGGCCATCACCAGCGAGAGCGTCGCGCCCACGGCCAGCGCGCCCGCGAGCACGCCCGCGAGGGCCTCGGGGCCCGCGGTGAAGCCCACGATCGGCGGAGCGAGCACGGCCACGGCGCCCGGCAGGATCATCTCCTTGATGGCGGCCTTGGTGGCGATGTCGACGATCACCTTGGGCTGGGGCTCGACGCCCTCCTTGCCCTCGAGCAGCCCCGGGATCTCCCGGAACTGACGGCGGATCTCCTCGACGATCGCGCCCGCGGCGCGGCCCACGGCGGTCATCGTCGCGGCGCCCACCACGCAGGGGAGCAGCGCGCCGAAGAGGATGCCCAGCAGGATGGGCGCGCGGGTGATGTCGAGGTTCATGACGGCGACGCCGTTGTGCAGGCGCACCGCGTTGACCTCCATGTTGAAGGCCGCGAAGAGCGCGATCACGGTGAGCACCGCGGAGCCGATGGCGAAGCCCTTGCCCACGGCGGCGGTGGTGTTGCCCACGGAGTCGAGCTCGTCGGTGATGTCGCGCACCTCCTTGCCGAGGCCGGACATCTCCGAGATGCCGCCGGCGTTGTCGGCGATGGGGCCGTAGGCGTCGACGGTCATCACGATGGCGGTGCCGGCGAGCATGCCCACGGCCGCGAGGGCGATGCCGTAGAGGTCGAGGTAGTGGTTGGAGACCCAGCCCACGGCCACCAGGGTGATGAGCGGGATGACGGTGCTCTCCAGGCCCACCGCGAGGCCGCGGATGACGTTGGTGCCGGGGCCCGTCATCGAGCTCTCGGCGATGCGGCGCACCGGGCCCATGGAGGTGTAGTAGTCGGTGATGAGCCCGAGGATGGCGCCGCCGAGGGCGCCCGCGCCGAGGGTGATCACGGCGCCCATGCTGAAGCCCCAGGCGGGGAGCAGCGCCAGCGCGGCGCCCGTCACGAGGAAGGGCGGAACGATGAGCGCGATGCGCAGCACGCGCGCGGGCGGCATGTTCTTGAGCGCGCGGGTGATGAAGATGCCGACGATGGAGACCGCGAGGCCGATGGTGGCGAGCAGCAGCGGCAGCGCCACGGCCATCACGCGCAGCCGGGTCTCGTCGGTGACGCTCGGGGCGAGCTGGTGGAGGCTCTCCATGGGCATCGTGAGGCCGAGGGCCATCGCGGCGACCACCGCGGCGACGTAGCTCTCGTAGATGTCCGCGCCCATGCCGGCGATGTCGCCGACGTTGTCGCCCACGTTGTCGGCGATGACGCCGGGGTTGCGGGGGTCATCCTCGGGGATGTTCGCCTCGACCTTGCCCACGATGTCGGCGCCGACGTCCGCGGCCTTGGTGTAGATGCCGCCGCCGATGCGCGCGAAGAGGGCGATGGAGCTCGCCCCCACCGCGAAGGAGTGGATGACGGTGCCGAACACGTGCTTGTGCTCCGCCCCCGCCATCAGGGTCATGTCGCCGGCGTGGTAGAGGCCGTAGAGGCCGCCCATGCCGAGCAGGCCGAGGCCCGCCACGCAGAGGCCCATCACGGCGCCGCCGTCGAGGGCGGTGACCAGCGCCTCGGCCATGCCCTTGGTGCGGGCCGCCTCGGCGGTGCGGACGTTGGCGTAGGTCGCGGCCTTCATCCCGAGGAAGCCGGCGCCCAGCGAGAGCCCCGCCCCCGCCAGGAACGACAGACCCGACGCGATGCCGAGCTTCGCCGCCAGCAGCCCGAAGACCACCACGGCGTAGATGGCCAGGACCTTGTACTCCGTGACGAGGAAGGCCATCGCCCCCTCGCGGATGTACCGGGCGATGCGGGCCATGGACTCGTTGCCCTCGGGCCCGCTCTTGACCTTCGCATAGAAGAACAGCGCCACGACCAGGGCGAAGGCCCCGGTGCCGAGCGATTCGATCGTTAGAGACTCCACACGTTGCTCCTTGCGGCTCTCAGACGCGCGGCCCATCCCGCACGCCGACCGCACGAGGCACCCTCCGCTGGCCGCGACGATCGCGCTTCCCGGCTGTGCTCCGTTGAACCGGTGCCTTTACATCACCCCGCGCCGGGTTTGTAGTGCCCGGCGTAAACAGTGTCGAAAGCGCGGAAGGGCCGTGCCGCGTCGGCCCTCTGGCACAACCCGTGGCACAGCCCGCGGGGGTCGCGGAGGGGGGGATCGATCAGGCCCTCCCTCGCAGGGACTCCGCGGATATGCGATGGCAACGGAGGGGTGCGGCGCCCCTGGCACGCGCTTCGCTCAAGGAACCCCCATGACGGCCCCGATCGGTGGCCGCCCACACACGGAGCAACGACCATGAAGCCTTGGATCTCGGTGCTGGCCCTCGGGGCAATCGGTTCGGCGGTGGCGCCCTCGACGGCGCTGGCCTGCGGCGGCTGTTTCGCGCCTCCGGGCGCGGTGCAGGTCGTCACCGACCACCGCATGGCGCTCTCCCTCTCGGCCGACCGCACCATCCTCTGGGACCAGTTCCGGTACAGCGGGCGGCCTTCGGACTTCTCGTGGATCCTGCCGATCCGTAACGGTCCCGACGTGCGCATCGAGGTGGCCGACAACCGCTTCCTCACGGCCCTGGACAACCTCTCGGCGCCGGTGCTCAACGCCCCGCAGCGGCCCTACTGCGACGCCGAGGCGGACTCCTCCTTCCTCGGCGGAGCGCGCGGCTCCTCGGCCCCCACCGCCGCGGCAGACTCCGGGGTGGCGGTGCTGCAGGAGCAGGTGGTCGGCCCGTACATGACCGCGGTGGTGCGCAGCGAAGACCCCGCCGCGCTCCGCACGTGGCTGCGCGACAACCAGTACAGCGTGCCCGCCGCCATCGAGCCGGTGATCGACTACTACGTCGCCCAGCGCATGGACTTCGTCGCCCTGCGACTGCGCATGGGCGAGGGCGTCGAGCAGATGACCCCGATCCGGGTGACCACCCCGGGGCTCAGCCCGACGCTGCCGCTGCGGATGATCGCCGCGGGCGTGGCCGACAAGGTGGGCCTGCTGCTGATGGTGCTGGCCTCGTCCCGCTACGAGGCGATGAACTTCCCCAACGGCGAGGTCACCCCGGCGCAGCTCACCTACGACTTCAACGCGCCCACCACGCCCGCGGACGACTTCCGCCGCGCCTTCGAGGCCCTCAACCGCAGCAACCAGTCCCGGCTCTGGCTCACCGAGAGCTCGCTGCCGGTCAGCCGCTCGACCGTCGAGCGGGCCTCGCAGTTCGGCGGCGGAAGGGTTCCCGTCGGCGGCGCCACGGTGACCAGCGACGACTCCGTGGTGGCCTTCCAGGGCATCGGCCCGAACGCCACCCTCACGCGCCTCCGGGCCGACCTCGGCGCGAGCGCGCTCGACCGAGACCTCCAACTCATGGCCAGCGACCTCGGGATGAAGGACCGGGTGCACACCTACGGCACCGTCCGCAACATGCCCCCGCCCTGCGGCTGGGAGTCCGGGCCGAGGGCGGAGTTTCTTGGCTGCGCGGTGAGCCCCGGGAGGAGCGGGGGTGCGGGAGGAATGCTGGCGCTCGGCCTCGCGGGCCTCGGGCTCGCGTGGCGCCGTCGGCGCCGGTCGCCGGTCAGCGCCGGCGGCGTCGCATCGCGCTGAGCACCGCCCCCATCGCGGCCAGGGCCCACGCGCCCTGCGCCCGCGATGCGCTCGACGGGCCCGGCACGCGGCAGCCGCAGCCGCTGTCGGGCGGCACGCCCACCCACTCCGAGAGACCCGTATCGACGGCCGCCGGGGCGTCGTCGCCCTTGGGCGTCCCGGCGTCGCTCAGCACCACGCCGAGGTCGCTGACGATCGGCGTCCCGACATCGACGGCGACGCCCACGTCCACCCTCACGCCCACGTCGACCCGGACGCCGGTGTCGACCCTCACGCCCACGTCCTGGGCGGGCACGCCGCTGTCGATGGGCAGCGGGGTGCCGGAGTCCATGACGCAGCGGTTGGTGCCCGGAACGCAGACCATCTGGCCCGAGGCGAGGCGGGCGTTGCAGGAGTAGCCCCTGGGGCAGGTGCAGTCGTCGGTGCAGGTGCGGGAGCAGAAGGCCGTGGTGGCGCTGCTGCCCACGCAGAGGCTCCCGGAGGAGCAGTCCGTCGGAGTGCGGCAGGGCTCACCGAAGGCCGCGCTGCCTCGGGTGCAGTCCGCGGTCTGCCAGGCCCAGCCCCCGGCGCAGGTTCCCTCGTTGGGCCCGGTGGCCGAGCCGAGGCGGCAGGTGTTGCTGGCGCCGCACCAGCCGCAGCCCGCGTAGGGGGTGCAGCCGCCGCAGCCGCCGGTGAGGCGGGAGCAGGGGTCGGTGGCGGGGCCGGCGTCGACGGGCGGAGGGGTCCCGGCGTCGACGGGGGTGACCGCGGAGCAGTCGCGAGGCTGCCAGACGAAGCCGCCGCACGAGCCGCTGACCGGGCCCGACGCGGTGGAGGTGGTGCAGCGCCCGGTGGCGGAGCACCAGCCGCAGTTGTTGACCGGGGTGCACCCGGCGCAGGAGGTGTAGCGGGCGCAGGGGTCTTCCGGCGTCACGGTGCCGGCGTCGGGGCTGCCCATCCCGGAGGGGTAGAGCTGGCAGACCCCGGCCTGGTCGTCGGTGGTGAGGTTGCGCTTGATGCCGCCGGAGTACGACGCGTACATCACGGCGCTCGCCTGCGCGGAGTGGTCGAGGCCGAGGAAGTGGCCCTCCTCGTGGGTGGCGATGGACTGCGTGTCGACGGTGCGGGAGCGGCCGTCGGTGCTCCAGGTGAAGCCCACGTTGTTGAACTGGATGTCGGCGTCGATGAAGTAGCCGCCGCTGGTCCAGACGGGCGTGGTCACGCCGATCACGCTGTTGACGGGGCCGAGCTCCGCGGGCCACGCGTCGGAGATCCAGAGGAAGGTGTTCACCCGGTCGCCGGCCCGCCCCCGGGTGACCGAGGTGGCGCCGCCGTTGACGGTGCGCCAGCGGGTGCACACCGGGGCCGCCCAGTTGGCCATGCCGGTGTCGAGCGCGGAGATGGCGGCGGCGCCGCCGATGGTGGTCGGGGCCGAGGAGGCGTTGACCAGGTAGCGGATGGGGAGCTGCGCGGGGTTCCAACGGGACTCGCTGAGGGCGTAGCCGGAGGCGAGCGAGGGGGCGATGGAGAGCGCGGCGAGGGTGAGCAGCCGGAGGTCGCGCGCGCGGATCAACGGGCACCTCCGGCGAGCGTGCGGACGTCCACGCGCAGGTGCTGGAGCGTCTCGGCGGGCTCCGCGGGGGCCTCGTAGAGGCGCATGGGCGCGCCGGAGCTGACGCGCGCGAAGGTGAGGCCGCTCAGGTCGCGGTGCACGACGGAGACGCCCGCGACCGGCGGGTCGACGTAGAAGACGGCCTGCGCGAGGCCCGTGAGGTAGACGACGCCGGGGCCGCGGCGGAGGAAGAACACGGCCTCCTGGCCGGGGGTGAACACCGGGTTGCCCGCGATGCGGGAGACGAGCCCGTCGACCTCGCCGCCGAGCTGCCGGAGCACCAGCTGGCTCTCGACGTTCTCGCCCTTCACGGTCTCGCTCACGCGCAGGGTGGTGAGGCTGATGATCTGCGACTGGTCTTCGTTCCAGCGGCTGGTGACGCCGAGGACGGTGGCGCGCACCACGAGGTCGGACTGGGCCACGAGCTCGGCGCGGGAGAGCTGTACCGCCACCGTGGCCTCCGCCGGCGAGGCGAAGGAGAGGGCCAGGCCGAGGGCCAGCGTGGCGCTGCAGCGCCGCCAGAGCGATGTCGTGTTCACGGTCAGAAGACCTCCAGATTCGGGATTGAAGGGGGAGCGACGAGAGGGTGAGGGTCCCATCGGGCGGCGGTAGTTACAACGCTCGCCCATGGTGGCGTCAACCACCGGGCTGATCGCGCGTAGCGGAAGATCAGCCGCGGTGCTTCGGAGAGGGGAGGGAGGAGAGAGAGAAGACTACTGGTTCATCGATTCGAGGAACTCCCGGTTGGTCTCCGTGCGGGTGACCTTGTCCAGGAGGAACTCCATCGAGTCGATGACGTTGAGCGGGTGCAGCAGCTGGCGCAGCAGGTACACGCGCTGGAGCGTGAACTCGGGGAGCAGCAGCTCCTCCTTGCGCGTGGCCGACTTGTTGATGTCGAGGCAGGGGAAGATCCGCTTCTCCATGAGCTTGCGGTCGAGGTGGATCTCGCTGTTGCCCGTGCCCTTGAACTCCTCGAAGATCACCTCGTCCATGCGCGACCCGGTGTCGACCAGGGCCGTGGCGATGATGGTGAGCGAGCCGCCCTCTTCGAGGTTGCGGGCCGCGCCGAAGAAGCGCTTGGGCTTGTGCAGGGCGTTGGCGTCGACGCCGCCCGACAGGATCTTCCCGGAGGCCGGCACCACCGTGTTGTAGGCGCGGGCGAGGCGGGTGATGGAGTCGAGGAGGATGATCACGTCGTGCTTGTGCTCGACGAGGCGCTTGGCCTTCTCGATGACCATCTCGGCGACCTGCACGTGGCGCGTGGCGGGCTCGTCGAAGGTGCTGGAGACGACCTCGCCCTTGACCGACCGCTGCATGTCGGTGACCTCCTCGGGCCGCTCGTCGATGAGCAGCACGATGAGCTTGGCGTCGGGGTGGTTGGTGCTGATCGCGTTGGCGATGTTCTGCATGAGCACCGTCTTGCCCGCGCGCGGCGGCGAGACGATGAGGCAGCGCTGGCCCTTACCGATCGGCACCAGCAGGTCGATGATGCGGGTCGAGTTGTTCTTGCGGTCGTGCTCGAGGTTGAAGCGCTGCTGGGGGTAGAGCGGCGTGAGGTTGTCGAACAGGATCTTGTCCCGCGCGGCCTCCGGCGTTTCGAAGTTGATGCGGTCGACCTTGAGCAGGGCGAAGTAGCGCTCGTTGTCGCGCGGCGGGCGGACGGTGCCCACCACGGAGTCGCCCGTGCGGAGGTTGAAGCGGCGGATCTGCGAGGGAGAGACGTAGATGTCGTCGGGGCCGGGGAGGTAGTTGTAATCCTGCGCGCGCAGGAAGCCGAAGCCGTCGGGCAGGCACTCGAGCACGCCCTCGGCGGTGACCTCGCCCTTGCGCGCGGAGTGCGCCTGGAGCAGCGAGAAGATCAGCTCCTGCTTGCGCAGCCCGGGGGCGTTCTCGATCGCGAGCTCCTTCGCCATGGCGAGGAGTTCGGGCATCGGCTTCTGCTTCAGTTCGCGGAGGTTGATTGCGTCCATCGTCTCTCTTTCACTAGCGGCCGCCGGCGGATGCCGGTGCGGCCTTCGGGGGGGGAAATGTCTACCGCGCCGCGAGGAATCGCTGGTCTGGTCGACGTGTTCGGGGCCCACGTTCGCGCGTCATCGGGAGGGGAGTGCGCCCTGCGTCATCGGATCGATGCATCTCTGGAGCTGTCTCGTAGAGGGGGTGAGGAGGGGCAGCGGCATCGGAGAGGAGTGCGGGTCGATCGACCCGACCGGTGCCTGAGGATCGTGTGCGCAGGGGAGGACACTGCCGCGACGGACGCGACGAACGGGCGCGGAACCTACGGGCGACCCCGCGCGGGTGTCAAGCGCGGGGGGAGGGCTGCCAACGGGGGGAGAGGGCGGTCAGAAGGTGTGGCTCCAGCGGCTGCCGGGGATGCGGCCGCCGGAGCCGTTGATGAAGTCGACGGTGAGGGTGCGGCTCACCGGGTCGGCGTGAAACAGGGTGTAGTTGTGCACCCCGTACACCATCACGGGCCACTGCGAGGCGCGGACGACGGGGCGCCCGTCGCGGTTCGACCCGCCGGGGCCCATGATCACCTCCCAGATGCCGCTCCAGGGCCCGGTGTCCTCGACCTGGCAGACGCCGCCGAAGTGCACGTCGCCGGAGAGCCAGACCACACCCCGAAGGCGGTTGTTGGCGATGTGGTTGAGGATCTCCCGGCGCTGCGAGGCGTAGCCGTTCCAGTTGTCGCTGTCCCCCCCGGCGCGGTCGACGATGGGCACCGAGTTGACGATGAACTTGAAGACGCAGGGCGAGCTGCGAAGGCCCGACTTGAGCCAGTCCATCTGCGCCCGGGAGATGTACGTCGACGACCGCTCCGGGTTCTCCGAGCGGGTGGAGGGCCGGCGCTCGCCGCGGCAGTCGAGGACGAAGACCTCCGCGGTGCGCCCCCAGCGGAAGCTGCGCCAGATGCGGTCGGGGTCCGAGGCGTTGCGCCGGGTGGCGCGGTGCTCGAAGAAGGCCGCGCGCGCCGCGGCGACCCGGGCCCGGCTGGTGGTCTCGGGGTTCCAGTTGTTGAAGACCTCGTGGTCGTCCCAGGTGAGGTACTGCCCGGTCGAGCGGTGCAGCGCGCGCATCCCCGACGCGGCCCAGGCTTCGCTGTACTTCGCGCGGTACTCCGGGAGCGTGACGGCGTTGTCGCCGTAGTCCGCGTAGATGTGGTCGCCGGCGTGGATGAAGAAGTCCAGGTCGGTGCGGGAGCCCGCGTCCGCGAGCACGGGGAAGGGCCTCGCGCTCTGGTTGGTGCAGGAGGTTCCCGCGAAGACGATCGGCGAGAGCGAGTCGGCGGCGATGGCGGTCTGCACCCGCCCCACCGAGCTGCGCCCCGTCGGCGCGCTCGCGGGCCCCACCAGGAAGGCGTAGAGGTGCTGCTTGTTGGGGCGCAGCCCCGAGACGATGGCGCGCACGAAGCCCGCGCCGGAGGGCGTGACCCGGCCGTTGAAGCGCACCGCCGCGATGCGCGAGCCGTCCATCTCCAGCACCCGCAGCGTCACCGCCGAGTCGCCGTCGTGCTTGGTCCAGAACATCACCGAGGTGTCGGTGGCGTCGCCCGCCATCACGCCGAGCGGAAACTGCGGCAGGCGCTCCGGGAGCCCGCGGAAGTCGGGGTGGGGCACCGTGATGACACCCGAGTCGCGGCCGGCGTCGACCCCCGGCACGTCGCGGGGCACGTCGCGGGGAACGTCCCTGGGCACATCGAAGCCGACGTCTCGGGGCACGTCCCTGGGCACCTCCATGCCCGCGTCGCGGCCCGCGTCGAGGGCGCCCGCGTCGGGCGCTCCCGAGTCGGGCGCTCCTGCGTCGAGGGATCCTGCGTCGGGCGCTCCTGCGTCGACCGCCTCGGCCGCGTCCTTGTCGATCGCTGCGTCGAGGTCTTCGGGGCTGGCGTCGAAGGTCTCGTCGGGCCCGGAGTCGTAGTCGGTCGGCAGCTCGGCGTCGGGGTCATCCCCGGTGCCGCAGCCCGCCACCCCCGCCGCCCCAGCGATCTTGATGAACGTACGACGCGTGAGCTTCATCGGGCCGACTGGATAACACGCCCCCGGTGGGAAGGCCGCCTCAGCCCAGGACTAGCATGACCGTCGAGAGCCCGGTGAAGATCTTGCTGGCGCGACGCGGGCCAGTGGATGCTCGGCCTCATGTCGAAGGCGAAGCGCGCAGGCAAGGCGGCGAGGACGGCGAGAGCCGCGAAGGTCGAGGTGGTGATCGACCGGAAGAGCAAGCTGGCCTGGGAGGCGCTCTCCAAGGCGATGCACGAGGCGAAGCGCGAGGAGAGCAGCGGCTTCGACGCCTACTGGGAGGCGGTGCAGGCGATCATCGACCACACGCCGCCGCTCTACCTGGCGGGTGGGTTCACGACCGTGCGGGCCTTCCTGGCGGAGGTGGTCGGCGAGAAGGAGCGCACCGCGTTTCGGATGATGCGCGTGGCGCGCTTCGCGTCGCCCGACGACGAGACCCGCTACGGCACCAGCAAGCTCGACGCGGCGCTCACCTATCTCGCCGCGAAGGGGCTACAGCTCGAGGGGCCGAAGATCCCGGTCGACTTCGCGCGGCTGAAGATTCCGACGACGCGGGAGGGCAAGGCGCACCTGCTCGGGCTCTCCGACGCCACGGTCGCGGAGATCGCGGCGGCGACGCGATCTCTCATGCGGAAGGGCCGCGCTCCGAAGAAGGCCGCCTCGCCGGTGCAGGGGGCGATCGAGGCAGGGCTGCGAAAGAGTGCCGCCCTGCGCAAGGTGGGCGTGCAACACGTGCGTGGGGAGATCACGGTGCGCGGGATCCCCGACGGCCAGTGGGAGGCCTTCGTGAAGGCCGCCGCGAGGGTGAAGCTGCCCGCGGCGGAGTGACTGCCAACGTTGGCAGTGAAAACGGCAACGTTGGCAGTTACTCCGTCGCATCGCGCCGCAGCACTCCGAAGTGCCGCACGAAGAGGTCGGGCATGTCGAGGCGCTCGCCAGCCCCGATCTCACGGAGCATCCCCATGCGGAGCAGCTCGGTGGTGACCGTGCGACCATCACGCGGGGGCGTCGGCTTCGGGGCGTCGAGCGAGTCGTGTTCGAGCAGCGCCTCGACGTCGGTTCGGGCCATCGGGAGCGTGCGTCCCTTCAACGCGAGCAGCCGATCGACCCACTCGTAGACCTCGCGCACCTCCTCGACGCGCCGCGAGCCGACCACGTCGAGCGCGCTCACCGCGTCGTCCACGGCGAGGAGGTGGTTCCAGTGCGCGCGCGGCGCGCGGCTCTGGGCGAGCCGCGCAGACTCGCGGAAGAAGCCGAGCATGGACCGGGGCGCCACGCGGTCACGGCCGTCGCGAAGGCGGTTGGGAATCCATTGCTGGACGGTGCTGCGCGTGCCGTTGACGGCGACGACGGACCGCAGCGTCTCGGTGAGCCAGCGCTTCGTCGCCTCGTCGCTGGGTTCGTCTGGGATCCACCCGTTGGACCCCTGCTCGCGGAAGGTCACCCCGAAGGACTCCAGCCACCCTCGCACGTCATCGCCCTGCGCCCCGAGCTGGCGCAGGACGAGCCGGTAGAGCGATGGGACATCCCACTCGAGGCGCTCCGCGCGCCCCATCAGCTTGCTCACATCGAGCGTGTCGAAGAGGCGCAGGTCGAAGAGGTCGGCGGGGAGGAAGATCTTGGCGCGGATGTGGCGATAGCGGGTCGAGAAGCTCGTCCAGAGCCCCAGGAGGGCGCGGATGAAGCGCAGCCGAACCGACGGCTCGAAGGCGCCCACCATGTCGAGGTCGTCGTACACGGCGGTGATCGTCATCTCGCGACCGGGTACTGCTTTGGCCGCATCTGACATATGTTTCTCGACGCGGTCGAATGTCGCGACTACGCCGGATCGTTCCGACGCACCGATCCGACCAAACACGGCCGGATTCTGGCGTCCCATGTTGGAGATGGTGTCGAGGTCTGCTTCGACCTCCGATGGAAACGGAGACCCTCCAGGCAGCTGACGCACGAGTTGACTCGTCTGAACTAACAGCCACTGAAGCCAGTAGTCGCGCAGCATCTCGTCGTCGGCTTCGCGAACGAATGGGCTCAGAACGCTGGCGTCAGCGTGGCGAGTTCCTCGCTGCGAGAACGCGTCCACGCAAAAGGAGAGAGGCACGCCAAGCACCACGGCGCCCGCGCGGGCCGAACTTGCGTTGCTGCCATGCGCGGTCAAGAACGCCGCCAGCGAGCTCTTCCCGCTCCCGCGCGCGCCGAGCACGACCACCACCGATGGGTCGAGGATGCGCTTCGCCGCCTTGGGCATCAGGAAGGTCTTCGGGTCCCCCGGCGGCGCCATCCCGATGGCCGCCATCGCGTCGAGCAGCCGCGCTCGATCGGGCGCGCCGCTCATGACCCCGCGCCCTCCTGCCCGCTCTCGGCCAGAAGCACCACCTGCTCCCAGACCCGCTTGAAGTTCTCCCCTTCGAGGTCACGCACGATCACTTCGAGGCGGTCGTTGCGCTCGATCGCCTCGACCCGCTGCACCGTCCACGGCCTGTGGTCCCCGTCCTTTGCGGCCACCTCCGGCACCTTCGAGGCCGGGAAGAGCCCATGGCGCACGAACATCGCGTGCGTCTCCTCCTGCATCCGCGCCCGCTCGGCGTTCGCTTCATCGACAGACACGGGGGCCATCGCGTGCACCAGCACCATCCGGGACGCCGCGTCGCGCTGCCGCCGGGAGAGGGCGCCGAGCACCACGTCGAGCCCCGCGAGGCCCTGCGCGTTGGCACGACTGAACAACACGTCGAGGTGCGCCAGGCCGTGCAGCGACAGACCCGCGAGGTCGTGCAGCCCCGCCCGCGCGTCGAGGAAGATCCACTTCGGGGCAATGGTCTCGCGCACGCGCTGTAGCATCGCGAGCAGCCCCTCGCGGACCGGGATCTGCGGCGCCTCTGCGCCGGACGCGGCGCCCGAGAAGTCAAGCCGCGACAGCTTCTCCAGATACCTCCCGTCCAGCCTCCCGGCCGGGAACACGTCGATGAGATCACCGAGGTTCTCTGGAAGCCCGACGGCGCCGCGTCGCACGGAGCCCACGTCGACCGCTCCGGTGGCGAGGTGTTCGACCAGCACGTCGAGCACGCCGAGGTCGGCGTCGACGCCGAACAGCGACCCGACGCCGGGCGCCTCAAGGTCCAGATCGATGACGGCCACGCGCTCGCCGCGGCGCGCCGCCTGGATCGCGCACGACGCGAGCGTCGTCGTACGCCCGACGCCGCCCTTGAACGAATAGAACGCCACCACCGTCGGTGCGCCCGGCTCCGCGGACCACGGCGGCGCGACCTGCCCTTCGAGCCAGGGGAGCTTCCCCATGCGCCGCTCCAGCAGCCGCCATCGCCCGGGCGTCGCGCTCCGCTCGACGCCCAACGCGTCCCGCCACGTCGCCGAAGCCCACTCCGGCGCGAGCTCGAGGATGCGCTGCGCGACGCCTCGCAGCGGCACCCTCCCGGTGCGCGTGCAGAGGGGCTCCTCGATGAACCAGGGGCCGACCTCCTGCTTGACGCGTGCGACCAGCGCATCGAGCAGCGCCTTGTCGTCGCTGTCGAGCTCGACCGCGAGCCGGATCCTGCCCCGGAGGTCACGAACCACCGCGACCTTGAGGTCTCGCGGGCAGTCGTCCCACGACTCCACCGCGCGAACGACCGCGGGCAGCACCTCATCGAAGGTCACGCCTTCACCTCCACGAGCGACCCCAGTGAATCGATCCGCCCGTCGGCCCAGAGCTGCGCGACCGTCGCCGTCGTCAGGCGCTCGGCGGCGTCGAGCAGCCGCCCCGCCTTGCGCGCGGTGACGCTGTCGCTGCGACCGTAGCGGATGTCTTCGCGCCATTCGCTGAGCACCGGCTCCGATGCCCTCCAGTCGAGCAGTGTGTAGCGCGGCGCGAGCGGATCGAGGTCGCAGAACCACTGCAACGCTGTCTCCGATGGCTGGTCGAAGCGGTGGCCGATCGCGCGGTTGCGGACGCCCTCGTCGCGGTCTGGCCAGCGGGCGAGCGCCGCCTTTCGAGCGCACTCCGGGCCGTAGCCCGCGAGGTAGGCCGCCTGAACGGGCGAGGCGGCCAGAAGCGTTCGAGCGTCGTTGATGTGACGCAGCGCCGCCGAAACCAGCGCCACCTGCGTGGCCGAGAGTGCATGTGCCCAGCTCATCGGCGTCAACTCATACACCCGGAGCCCGCCGATCTCCCGTCGTTACGGAGACAGCCCTGGAGCGAGAGTGAAGCTGCCCGCGGCGGAGTCACTGCCAACGTTGGCAGCGAAAACGGCAACGTTGGCAGCCCGCGTCCGCTCAGCCCAGGACCATCCGTACCGCCGTCACCACCCCGAGGAGCGCCGACGCCGACGCCAGCACCGCGCCCGCGATGGCCAGGTTGGGCTGCCGGTCGATGAAGCGCGACCACCAGCCCCCCGCGCGCTTCATGCCCGTGCACGGGCACTGCACCGGCCCTCGGCCCTCCAGCGCGGCCTGCACCCGCTGCGCGAGCTCGGCCACCGAGCCGAAGCGCTTCGCGGGGTCCTTGTCGAGGCCGCGCGCGATGATCCACGAGTACTCCGGCGGGATCTCGAGCTTGTGGTGCATCGCGAGCGCCCCCATGGGCTGCTCTGTCTTCACGGCCTGCAGGAGCTCGTCGAGGTTGCGCTTCGGCGTGAGGTAGTGCCGCAGCCCCATCAGCTCGAAGAGCACCGCGCAGAGCGAGTACACGTCGCTGCGCGCGTCGGTCTTGTCGTGCTCGCCGCGGGCCTGCTCCGGGGACATGTACGCCGGGGTCCCGATGGCGTGGCCCAGCATGGTCCCGTAGGCCGACGGGGCGGGGCCGCCCGGGGCCGCGGTCGGGTCGCTCTGGCCGACCTGCTTCGCGAGGCCCCAGTCCATGAGCATCACCTCGCCGAAGGGGCCGACCATGATGTTGGCGGGCTTGATGTCCCGGTGCACCCAGCCCTTGCTGTGCGCGAACTGCACCGCCCGGCAGAGCTGGAGGAACATCTCCGCCCGCGCCTCGACGCTGTAGCGGGAGCGGTAGTTCGGGTCCTTCGCGCGGAGGCGGTCGATGACGTGCTCGAGGGTGTCGCCCTCGACGTACTTCATCACGAAGAAGAAGCCGCGCTCGTCGAGGCCGACGTCGTGCACCGGCACGATGCCCGGGTGCTCGAGCTGCCCCACCGTCTGGATCTCGCTGGTGAAGCGCGAGATGGTGTCCGGGTCCTGCATGTCGGGCTTGAGCCGCTTCAGGGCGACGCGGCGCTCGATGTCGTTGTCGACGCAGAGCTCGACCTCGCCGAAGGCCCCTTCGCCCAGGCGCTTCACGGTCTGGTATCGCGGCCTCGCGTGCTCGACGAGCTGCATCCCCTCGTCCGTCACGACGGACCGGGGCAGCACCGCGCCAGCGCGAGGGGCCGACGATCGCGCCGCGGGAGCCAGGCTGTCGATCGGCAGCGAGAAGGAGTGGTTGGCGCCAAACGACGGGCTGGCCAGCGTCGCGTCCAGGGAGGACTCGTCGGAGCGGTCGGCAGATCCCATGGGCCCGAACATACCCTGTCGGGTACCGGGCGCGATGGCCCCCCCTCGCAACGATGCGACGGGGGGGGGGAGCGATCAGGACAGGGAGCTGGCCGGGAGCAGGGCCTTCGGAGCGGCCTCGGCGCCGGGCGTCAGGTGGTTCTCCCGCTCGAACTGCTCGAGCTCGATGGCCACCGCGCGCAGCATCGCGCGCCGCTCGTGGAAGGGCAGGAAGGCGCTCTTGAAGCCGTTGAGGATGATGCTCTTCAGGCTCGGCCAGTCGACGTCCATCTCCGTGTGGACGATGAACAGCTCCTTGGACACGGTGGTGTCCGTGATGAGCCGGTTGTCGGTGTTGACCGTCACCCGCACCCCGAGGTCTTGATAGAACTTCAGCGGGTGCGAGCGCAGGTCGCGCACGGCGCCGGTCTGCACGTTGCTCGAAGGGCAGCACTCCAGCGGCACCCGGTGGTCGGTGATGTAGTGGAGCAGGTCGCCGTCCTCGCGGAGGCGGCAGCCGTGGCCGATGCGGTGCGCGCCGCAGACGTGCAGCGCCTGCTCGATGGACTCCGGCCCGTAGGCCTCGCCCGCGTGGATGGTGCAGTTGATGTTGTTGTTGCGGATGAGCTGGAACGCATCCTTGTGATGCTTGGCGGGGTGGTCGTACTCGGCGCCGGCGAGGTCGAAGCCCACCACGCCGCGGTTCTTGTAGGCCACCGCGAGCTCGGCCATCTCCAGCGAGCTCTCCGGGGAGATGTTGCGGATGCCGCAGATGATCACGTTGGAGTGGATGCCGAAGTCGTCCTGGGCGCGGCGCAGGCCGTTGATCACCGCCTCGACGACCTTGGTCAGCGAGAGCGATCCGCGGGTGTGGAGCATGGGCGAGTAGCGCACCTCCATGTAGCGGACGCCCTCGGCGGCGGCGTCTTCGCCCAGCTCGTAGGCCACGCGGGTGAGCGCCGCCTCGGTCTGGAGCACCCGGAGCGTGACGTCGAAGGCCTTGAGGTACTCCGTGAGCGAGCCGGTGTTCTCGCCCACGTGCATCGCCGCGGCGAGCCCCGCCTCGGTGGTGGCCGGCAGCTCGATGCCGTCCTGACGAGCCAGTTCGAGGATCGTCGACAGCCGGAGCGACCCGTCGAGGTGCACGTGGAGGTCGGTCTTCGGCAGCTTGCGGATCTGTTCGAGGGTAAGCGTCTTCATCGTCGGGGGCTTATACCCGCCGCCGCCGTCACTGTCCCATGGGCTCTGCGGAGTTATTGACGCGACCCCCCCCTTCGTCGGCACCCTCGATCCCGGCTGCGGCGTCGGTCGCGGCGCCGTCCCCCTCCACTGCCACCGCGAGAGACATGGACCATCGACGCCTCGTGATCGCGCCCGCCATCGTCATCGCGCTCGCCGCGGTGGGCGCGGCGCTGGTCGCCACGAGAAGCCCTGCTCCGCCCGCTCCGCCGCGCCGACCCGCCGTCGCCCGCCCTCCGGCGCCCCGCGTCGCGCGCCCGGTCGCCGCCCCGGAGCGCGCCGTGCTGCCCGCCTCCCTCCGCGAGCTCAGCGCCCGCCTCGACGCCCGCTACGTCCTGCGCCCGGACGCCCGCTTCGCCCTCGCGCTCCAGCACCTCGCCTCGCTCGAAGCCCCGGCGGCGCCCGCCCCCGAGCTGCGCCCCAGCCGTGATGGGTGGTCGGTGCTGGTGCGCGGTGCCCCGGTGGCGACGCTCCCGAGGGACGTCACCTTCGACGCCATGCTCACCGCGGCGGTGGCCTTCGCCACGGAGCGCGACCTCCCCACGAGGGCGCAGCTCGCCCCGGAGCCTCCGCCCCGCAGCGACGCCCTCGCCGCCCCGATGCTGCGCGACCCCTGGGCCGCCGCCCGCGCCGCGGACGCCCGCTGGATCGCCGGCCCCCACCGGGGGTCCGACGTCGTGGCGCTGGGCCGCGCGCTCGCGCTCACCGCCGCGCTCTCCAGGGACCCGCTGGGGCTCGGCGACGCGGTCGCGGCCAGGGCGCTCTCGGCGCTGGCCCTGGCGCGCTCGGCGGGCACCCCCGACCCGCTGGGCGAGGCGCTGCTCTGCCACGCGATGACCTACACCGCCGAGGCGGCGGGTCGCATCGAGGCGCTGACGACGTCGCAGCGCGAGGCGGTCGCGAGGGTGCTGGGCCCTCGCGAGGCAGACGCCGCCCCGAGGACGGACCTCGCGGGGGCTCGCCGGGCGGCGCAGGACATACCGGGTCAGGTATTGACCTCGCTGGAGCGCGACGAGGGGACGATGTCGGGCGCGGGCGCGGCGGCCTTCGCGCGCTTCTCGGCGCTGGAGACCGCGGAGGTCGCCGACGGCGGCTGGATCGATCGCTCCGTGACGGAGTCGCGACGGCGGTCGCGCTGGGGCGACGGGCTGATGCGGGTGCTCTCCGCGGCGCAGCAGGTGGCCTCGACCCCGTCGCAGGCGCAGGAGGTGCTGGCGCTGCTGGGCAACCCCTCCGACCCGCTGGGCGACGCGTGGCTCTCCTGGGCGAGGCGGTACATCGTGGCGTCGGCGAGCGCGTCGGCGAGGGCGACGCTGGCGCAGGACGTGGGCGGGGCCGCGGGCGTCGGGATCCCCGTGGCGTTGCGAAGCCTGCGGGTGCTGGTGGCCGAAGGGGGCGGAGGCACGACCGCGGTGATGTCGGCCATCGAGCGCCTCGCGCGGCTGATGGACCAGCGCCCGGCGCACCGGCTCGCGCTGGGCTCGCTGCTGATCGACGGCGCGTACGATGTCCCGAGGGCGGAGGCGATGCTGGCCGCGGGGGTGGCGCAGGCGCCGGGCTTCGACGCGGCGGCGGGCGCGCGGCTGGCGGTGATCCGCGGCGACCGCGAGGGGCTGCTGGCGCTGGCGAGGACGGGCCCTCCCGCGGGGCGCGTCGCGGCGCTGCGGCCCCTGGCGAGGACCCCGGGGCCGGACTCGGCGCAGCAGGACGCGGCGTGGCAGGCGCTCCTCGACGAGACCCGCGGCGACGGGGAGCTGATGGCCCAGTGGGGCATGGCGCTGATCGCCCGGGGCGAGGCGTCGCGGGCGAGGGACACGCTGACGGCGTGGGTGTCGTCGAACCACCGCGCCTCGGCGGCCGCGCAGGTGGCGGTGGCGGCGGCGCTGGGCGAGGCGCTGCTGCGGATGCGCGACCTGCCTGGGGCGTGGAGGGTGCTGGAGCCCTGGGCGACCTCGGACTCGGTGCCCGCGCTCTCGGCCGGGGCGAGGGCGCTGATCGAGCTGGAGCGCTTCGAGGAGGCCGAGCGCCTCGCGCGGAGGGCGTGGGACCGGGACGAGCACGCACCCACCACGGCGCTGCTGGCGGAGGCGTGCTGGCGCCGCTCGAACCACGCGGCGGCGGCGGAGGCGCTGTCGTCGAGGGCCGGGGCGATGAGCGAGCCGACCTGGGAGGAGACCGTGGGGCAGAGCTTCGACGCGGTGTTCAGCGGGCGCTCTCCGACCGAGGGCCGGGCGGCGCTGGCCGCGCTGGGGCCGGAGGTGGACGTGCTGCGGCGCTCGGCGCTGCTGAGGGCGATGCTGAGGGCGGGGCACGGGGGCATCGCGGCGCAGATCCACGAGAGCCTGCGGGCGGAGGGAGACGCGCACCGGGAGCTGCTGCTGGCGCGCTACGCGATGAGGGTGGCGAGCGAGGGCGAGCTGCCGGCGGGAGAGTGGCTGCAGGGAGAGGTCCCGGGCCCGGAGCGGGTGGAGCTCGCCGACGCGGCGTATGCGCGGCGGCTGGGCGAGGTGCTGTGGGGCGTGGTGGACGCTCCTCCGGGGGGCCCCGCGGGGGACAGGGTGTGGCTGCTGAGGGCGGCGTCGTCGCTGAGGGAGGGAGCGAGCGACCCGCATCGGCCCGAGCTGCTGGAGCACCTGAGGGCGAGCGACAACGGGGGCTGGGCCCACACGCTGGCGAGGCACCTGATGGACCTGTCGCCCATGGAGGCGGTGCGCGCGCTGGCCGACACGAGGGAGCAGGAGTGGCAGACGGCCTACTACCTCGGGCTGAAGGCCCTGGCCGCGGGCGAGCGGGCCGCGGCGTCGGACTGGTTCCATGGGGCGCTGGACCCGGGGGAGGGCGCGCCGGTGGAGGCGCGCTGGGCGCTGGCCGCGCTGCGCGAGGAGGCCTCCGGCGACCGGGGGCTGGCGCTGCGGGTCGAGGCGGAGTGAGCGGGGAAGGGCCCTGAGCCCCGTGATACAACCGCGCGCACTGCCATGACCGATGCCGTGCGCGTTGACTCCTTCACCTACGAGCTCCACGGCGCCGACCTCGTGGTGCACCCCGATGCGCCCGTCGACGCGCTGCACACCGTGCGGCTCCCGCTGCCCTCGGCGTGGCCCACCACCGGCCGCCTCGTGGTGCGCGCCTCCGGCGTCTGCGAGCAGCCCTTCGAGGCCGCCCTCGCCGTCGACCGCGCCACCCTCTCCCCCTCCGTCGCCGCCACCGTGCGCGACGACCTCACCTTCGAGCTCGAGCTCTCCGTCCCCTTCGCGGCGCTCTCTGCGCTCGCGGGCGATCCCCGCCGGGTCGATCTCCTCGTCGCCGGTCGCCCGCTCCAGCTCGCCCGCCTCCAGCTCGTGCCCACGACCCTCTCGCTGGAGCCCGACTCCTTCGAGCTCCGCGAGGCCACCGACTCCATCCTGGTCAACGCCCCCGAGCGCCAGCTCTTCGACCTCCAGAACCCCGAGGAGGGCTTCTGGGTCGGCACCGGCCGCTGGCGCCTGCGCCTCCTCGTCGACTGGCGTCGCGCCCCCGACGACTCCCCCTTCTCGCTCGACGCCCGCCCCGCCGACGTCGGCCTTCGCGTAGAGCACCCGACCTTCGCCAGCGAGGCCGTGCGCGAAGACCCCTCCCGCCGCGCGGGCGGCCGACGAACATACACCGAGCTGTATGTCGACACCTCGCACCCGTCGCTGGGGGAGGGCGTCCCCCCGGAGGGCGTCGACCTCCCGCTGCGCATCGCCGTCTCCCACCCGCTCTCCGTCGCTCCCGTCGAGGGCCTCGACCTCCCCTCCCTCCGCCTCACCTGGACCCGCGTGGTCGCCCTTCGTCTTCGCGACCCGAGGCCCTCGCTGCCGACCTTCCGCCGCCTCTCCGGCGTCGGCATCGACTTCGGCACCACCGCCACCGTCGCGGCCTTCACCCACCAGGGCTACCGCTCGCTGATGCGCCTCGGCTCTCCCCCCGACGCGCGCACCAACCCCGCGGAGAACCCCACCGTGCTCCTCATCGAGGACCACGAGCGCCTCTGGGCCGAGCTCTCCTCGCGCGACGCGACGCGCCGCTTCCCCGACCTGCTGCGGGTGGTGCAGGCCTCCCACGCGGCGAGGGAGAAGCTCAGCGAGTTTCCCAACGCGGTGGTCACGGAGATCAAGTCGTTACCTGAGCGGGTATTCGCGCTCGACCAGGCGCCGCAGCTCCGCGACCGCGAGAAGAAGGCCGACTTCCTCCTCGACGAGCCCCGGGTGCGGATGGTCGTGCGGGCCTACGCCTACCTCCTCGGCAGGGCCATCAACCGCCCCGGGCAGGAGGTCTTCCTCCGCTACTGGCTGACCTACCCCGCGGAGTTCGACGAGCGGGCTCGCGCGCTGCTCATCGAGGAGATCCGCGCGGGCATCCTGCTGTCCATCCCGGAGGGCATCTCCGCCGACGAGGTCTCGGTGCAGATGCAGGCCACGGAGCCCGAGGCCTACGCCGCCGAGGTGTGCCCCGAGCTGGCCGCGCACCCGGCGTTTGCGCCCCTCCTCGAGAAGTTCGGCGAGCTGCGCTTCGCGGTCTTCGACTTCGGCGGAGGAACCCTCGACATCGCCTGCGGCCGCTACCGCCCCGCGACCCCGGAGGAGGAGTCCGCCTCGGGCTGCACCTCGGTCATCGAGACGCTGCAGGTCGCCGGGGACGACCACCTCGGCGGCGACTACCTCACCCACGAGCTGGTGTGGCTCGTCCATCAGCACCCCGAGCACCTGCCCGAGATGGAGGCGCGCGAGGTGCCGATGCAGCGCCCGGTGACCATCCCCGAGAACAAGCTCGCCCGCTCTCCGCAGCTCTACAAGCGCTCGCTGGCCGCGCGGCAGAACAAGGTCCGCTTCCAGGACGCGCTCGCGCTGGAGCAGGTGAAGTTCAAGCGCGCCAACGAGATGGCCCGCGTCGACTCGCTGGTGGCCCGCCGCCTCGACGAGTCCGAGGTGGCCCTGGAGTCCCTGAAGAGCGACATCCCCGGCGTGCAGAAGAAGCTCGGCACGCACCTCGAGGAGCGGGTGCGCGACGGCGCGAGGCAGCTCGCCAGCATGATCGCGTCGACCCCGTGGGAGCCCGGCGCCGCGGGCTCGCTCGCCCCGGCCAGCGGGTGGCGGGAGCGGGGGGTGGTGATCCTGCTGGCGGGCAACAGCTCCCGCTCGGACTACGTGGAGCGGGCGCTGGCGCAGGCGCTGGACGCGCCCGACCTCAAGGTGTGGACCCCGACGGACGACTTCGCTCCGCAGGGCGTGGTCCGCTACGAGACCCCGTCGAGGGTCGAGCGAGGCGCGGAGATCCTCGGGGTCACACCGAAGACCGCGGTGGCCCTCGGGGCGCTTCGCATCGCCAACCGCGACGTGCACCTCGTCCGCGCGGCGCAGGGCTTCAGCTTCTTCGTGGGCGACCTCCGGGGCTTCCCCCCGAAGTTCACGGCGCTGCTGCCGATGGGCACGCTGCCGCAGAACCCCGACCCCTTCGGCGATCACTACCTCGACTTCGGCCCATGGAACGGCCAGAAGCCCCTCCGCATCGCCAAGGAGTACGAGCCCGGCCGCATGAGCGCCAACGACCCGAGGATCATCTCCGTACGCCCGGAGATCCCCTCTGACGCGGCGGGCCGACTCTACCTCTGCCCCTCGTCGCCCACCTCGGTGATGGTGCACCTCGTCCTGGCGGACGGCGCGACGGTGCGCGCTCCCCTCAACCTCGCACCCTACTTCGCGTGATGGCCACTCCCCCCGACGACCCGATCGCCAGGGCCTGGACCGTCGCGCTGCGCTCGCAGCTCGACGCCGTGGTGGCGCAGTTCGAGGCGCAGCTGCGGCAGCACGTGGCGTACAGCAACGCCCAGCACGGCCGCGAGCTCGCGGGGCTCAACGCGCGCATCACCGAGCTGGATCAATCCCTGGTGGCCTCTCGCGCCGTGCAGTCGCAGCAGGCCGCCGAGCTGGCCCGCCTGCTGGGAGAGCGCGAGCGCTGGACCCTGGAGGCCCGGCAGCTCCAGGACGCGCTGCGGGCGCAGACGGCGGAGCTCACCCGGCTGCGAGACGAGCTCGCCGAGCGCGACGACGAGGCCCGCACCCTGGCGATGCAGGTGCAGTCGCTGGACGCGCAGTTCGCCTCCGAGCGGGAGCTGGTGGCGGCGCTGCTGGGCGTGCCGGGCTCCCAGCTCTTCGACGCGGCGCAGGCGACGCTTGGCGCTGCGCTGGACGCGACGCCCGCGTGCTACGGGGCGCTGAAGGCGAAGCGCATGGACGTGGTGCTGGCGGGCGCGATGCGCGAACGGGGGCGGAGCGCGGTGCGCTCGACGCTGAGCGACGACGAGCGGCGCGCCCTGTCGAGGGCCGCGGCGGCGGCGGGCTGCGAGCTGGTGGAGGCGGCGCTGGGGCAGCGGTACAGCGCGGCGTCGATGGACAAGGCGGGAGAGCGCGCGGAGCCGGCGGAGGAGGGCCTGGTGGTGGCGTGCGTGATGCCGGGGCTGCGGCTGGCCGGGAGCGCGGGCTCGCTGGTGCACCCGAGGGTGATCGTGGGGACGGGGTAGGCTTGGCCTGAACCAATGGACGACCGGCGCGATGCAGCTCGTTGAGCTCCTGCGAGTGCTACGGCGCTCGGAACGCTTCGCCCGAGGCGCGTTGAGCAGGACATTGGAACGCCCTCGAGCGGCATGCCATCCTCGATCACGAAGATGACCGCGCGCGAACAATACGACTCTCTCCGCGACGGACTGCGTGCGCTCGATCCCCTCCTGATCGAGGCCCTCGCGGACGTCGACCGAACGCTCATCCGGTCGTACCTGGCCATGGACCCATGGGAGCGCCTACGGCTCGGTGCCCGCGCCGCGGAAGAACTTGCGGAGCTTGCGGCATGCCGACGCCTCGCCTCGAATCGCTGATCGATCGACTGACCGCCGAGGGGGTTGAGTTCGTCATCATCGGTGGCGCCGCTGCGATGATCCAGGGCGCCCCGGTGCTGACCCTCGACCTCGACATCGTGCACCGTCGCACAGCCGAGAACGTCGCTCGCCTGCTGCGCGTGTTGACCGCCGTGAGCGCACGCCTTCGCGCTGACCGACGAAACATCGTGCCCACGGACGCGATGCTGCTCGGTCGGGGGCACGTGCTCCTCGACACGGCGGAGGGCCCGCTCGACGTGCTCTGCGAGATCGGTGAGGGCCAGGACTACGAGTGGCTGCTGCCGCGCGTGGACACCATCGAGCGCGGCGCGACCATCGTCAGGGTCGTCGATCTGCCCACGCTGATCGCGCTGAAGACAGCGGCCGGGAGGCCGAAGGATCGGGTGATGCTGCCGGTGCTGCTCGCGACGCTCGACGAGCGCAACCGCGAGCCGCGGTAGCGTGATCGGGGCTCCATACCCTCTCCCACCGCCCATGCCAGGCACCCTCGAAGCCATCCACGTCTTCCGCGAGCGCCGCGGGCCTCCCATCCTCCTCGCCGAGGCGGTGTTCGTCGCCGGGCGCGGCGTGCCCACCGATCAGCGCGATCGCCCTGGTGTTCCCCGCCCGGTGAGCGCCATCCGGGCGGAGACCATCGACCACGTGGCGCGCGCCCTCGGCGTCGCGATCGCCCCCGGCTCGTCGCGTCGCAACCTCACCATCCGAGACATGGACCTCGACACCCTTCCCCGCGGCACCGTGCTCTCGATCGGCGAGGCGCGCTTCGAGGTGATCGCCCCCTGCGACGCCTGCGTGCGGATGGAGTCGGCGCTGGGCCCTGGCGCCCCGGCGCACATGCAGGGCCGCGGAGGCATCGCGCTGACCATCGTGCAGGGCGGGCGCGTCGCGTGCGGCGACGCCGTGGAGGTGGCGGTGCTGGGGACGCTGCCGCTCTACGATCCGAGAGAGCGCCCTCGCGGCCGGTGAGGCGCTTCGCTCCGTAGCCTGGTCGGCCTCGGCGGCGAGCTCGCCCGCGCGGCGGGTTGCGCATCTCGTGGGTCTTACGGACGCACCCGGTCATCCCAACGGGTGCTGCCGCCGCAAGGCTCCCGTCGCCGTCGACGGAATACACCGGCCAGTAACATCCCCGCGCCGAGCAGCCAGCCGCGGCCTTCGGCGGCGCCCGGGGTGGCGCTGCACTGCACGCCGCCGGTGAGCGCCCCCGCGGCCTCCGTCGGGCTCTCCTCCTCGGGAGCCGCGTCCGTGGGGATCGCCCCGCCCGCATCGGTGGCGGGCGTCGTCACCCCGGCGTCGGTCGTGGGGGTGGGCGTCGTCACCCCGGCGTCCGTCGGCGCCGCCGGAACCTCCCCGAGGAACCACGGCCCCCGGTCGTTGCGCCCGTTTCGGCGCACCCCTCGGATGTCGTTGAGCACCAGGAAGGGCGCCACGGCGGTGTTGATCCCCGACGAGGACGCGGGGCCGTTGGGGGTGGGGATGAGCGCGGCGATGATGGAGGCCCGGTCGCCCAGCGCCGAGGGCGCGCGGATGCCCGGGTTGGCCACCAGGTGACCGGGCTGCGCGGCCAGGTTGAGCAGGGGCGAGGCGGGGACGGCCAGGCCGTTGTTCCAGTAGAGGTTGTGGGAGACGACGAGGCCCTGGAGGTCGTGGCTGCTGCGGCGCAGCACGGTGGACATCCGTCCCCGGGTGTCGACCACGAGGTTGTTGACGAAGGACACGTCCTCGCTGCGCTCGAGGGGACCGGAGCCCGCGCGAAACTCCACCACCCCGCCGTTGTTGTTGAGGAAGAGGTTGTTGGCGATCACCACGTTCTGGCCGTCGTAGACGCCCACCGCGCCCGCCACGCCGCCGATCACCACGTTGTTGCGAAACACGATGTCGATCGCCTCGTACTGCGCGTCTCCGAGCAGCGACGAGTCGGTGGAGGCGCCGAGGCCCACCATCGGGTCGATGGCGCCCGCGCGCTGCGTGGCGATGACGTTGTTCTCGAAGACCACGCCCTGCGCGCCGCCCTTGGCGTACATCAGCGAGTTGCCGCCGTCGTGGATGTACGAGTCGCGCACCACGATGTCGTCGACGTCGACGAAGTCGATGCACTCCTGCGAGGGATTCTCGCTGCCCGTGCGCACCCCCGGGAAGGCGAACTCCGAGCGCTCGAGGTAGATGCTCCGGGCCTGGTTGACCTTCACCACGTCGCCGTCGACGCCCGCGTGGTGGGCGTACACGTCCCGCAGCCAGATGTGGTGCGAGCCGCCGTCGATGTGGACGAGGTTGTTGGTGGAGTTGCGAAGCTCGAGGCCCTCGAAGGACAGGTACGACGCGGCGTCGCCGATGCGCAGGGTCTCGCTGCCTCCGGCGATCACCGCGCGCCTCGGACCGTCGACGGAGACCACCCGGATGGGGGCCGCGGCGGTGCCCGAGGCGGAGATCCACCCTCCGCCGGGGTAGGTGCCCGCGCGCACCAGCACCCGGTCTCCGGGGCGGGCGCGGTTGAGCGCGGTGGTGATGCGGTCGAGCGGCGCCGCGCTGGTGCCCGCGTTGCCGCTGCGACCGTTGGGGGCGACGTAGAGGTCTGCGGCCGCCGCGCTCGCCGAGAGCGCGCTGAAGGCCACCGGAAGCGACAGGAAGAACACGTTCTGGCGGCTCATCTCTGGTGACCCCTTGTATGTCGCGGCACGCATCGCTGCCAAGAGCTCGACCGCCCGGATCGCCTCTCCCTCCCGGCCCGCCAGTGCATGGGTGCTGGTGAGCGGAGCCGCAATCCCTCTCTCCGCCCGATGGCGGAGATCAGGGCGTCGGGGCGGGGGCGAGCACCCGCTGCACCGGCCGCCCGGTGAAGCTCGCGGGGACGGCGACGCCCAGCGCCGCGAGGGCCGTGGCGGCGGTGTCGGTGGTGCGCACCGGGTCGGAGAAGTCTCCGCGGGTCACCTGCGAGCCCCACGCGACCCACGGGATGTGAAGGTCTTCCGGGGCGTGCGTGCCGTGCCGCCGGCCGTGGCCTCCGTGGTCGGCGGTCGCGATCACCAGGAAGCGTCCGCGGTCGGCCCTCGCCTCGACGGAGCTCATCACCGTGGTGAAGCACCGGTCGCTGCGGGCGATGGCCTGAAGGTAGCGCGCTCGCATCCACCCGAAGCGGTGCCCCGAGTCGTCGGGCTCGGAGAAATGGATGAAGGTGATCCCCGGGGTGGCGGTGGAGAGGTACTCCGCGGCGGCGGCGGCGACGCGCTCGCACGACCAGTGGGGCCGCGACCAGACATCGAGGCTGCCCGGCACGGCGATGTGCCGGAGCTTGGCCTTGGAGACGAACATCGCCGTGGAGAAGCCCGCGTCGTGGGCGAAGGAGAGGGCCGTGGGCACCCGGATGAACCCGCGGTCGGCGTGGAAGTCGTCGAAGGTCATCCCGTGGGCGCGCACCTCGACGCCGGAGAGCATCGAGCTGTGCGAGGGGAGGGTGGAGGAGTCGCCGACGGTGACGGCCCCGAGGGCCGCGGCGCCTTCGGTGCGCAGACGGTGGAGGGTCGGGGCCTCGGCGCGCTCCATGCCGTCGGGGCGCATGCCGTCGAAGCTCACCACGACGACATGGTCGTAGGGTCGGGGCGGCGCCTGCGCGAGGGCGAGCTGGGGGGCGAGGGCGAGGCCGAGGGCGAGGAGGGGGCGCTTCATGGGGGGGAGGTGTCGAGGGGAGGCGGCAGCGGGGCGACGCCGGTGCGGAAGAAGGCCGCGGCGAGGGCCCAGGGGGAGGCGCAGCCCAGCATCCAGGCGACGGTGTTGCCGGTGGCGCAGCCCGGGGCGACGAGGCTGAGGGTGAGCACGGTCTGGAGGGCCCCGACGAGCAGCGCGGAGACGGCCCAGAGGGTGGAGTGCCCGGAGGCGGCGGCGCGGTCTCGGATGCGCCAGGCGGTGACGAGCCCGAGGAGGCCCACGAGCCCGAGGAGGACGGCGATCTGCTCGGCGCGCGGCGTGTCGATGCACGCGAGGTCGGGCACCTCGAGGACGGGCGTCGGGACGAACTGCCAGAGACGAAGCACCATCGACGCGGCGCACCCTACCATCGGGCGCCCGGGGCGTGGGAGGCGTTGCGCCGGGCGGGATGTTCCGTGCGAAGGTGGGCGGCGCGATGAGCGGAGACGCGCCGAGCCTGCGGCCGTACCAGCGAGAGGCGGTGGAGGCGGTGCTCTCCGCGCGGCGGGCCGGGACGCGGCGCATGCTGGTGTGCCTCCCCACGGGCGCCGGGAAGACGGTGGTCTTCGCCCACCTGGCGAGGCTCGCGAAGCGCCCGGTGCTGGTGATCGCGCACCGCGAGGAGCTGCTCTCCCAGGCGCGCTCGAAGCTTCAGCACGCCCTCGGCGCCGAGGCGGTGGTGGCGATCGAGCAGGGAGGGCGCCGCGCGGAGGCCGAGGCGAGGGTGGTGGTGTGCTCCATCCGGTCGCTGCGCACCGAGCGCCTCGCGAGGCTGCTGGCGGGGCGGGACGTGGGCCTGGTGATCTACGACGAGTGCCACCACGCCGCGGCGGAGGACAACCTCCGGGTGCTGCGGGAGCTGGGCTGCTTCGAGCCCGGGTGGACGGGCACCCTGGTGGGCTTCACCGCCACCACGGCGCGGGGCGACGGCAAGGGGCTCGACGAGGTCTTCGAGGAGATCGTCTACGCGCGGACGCTGCCGGAGATGATCCACGACGGGTACCTGGTTCCGCTGAGGGGGTACCGGGTGGCGACCAGCGCGGACCTCACCCGGATTACCAGCCGGGGTAATGACTTCCGCGAGGAGGAGCTCGCCGAGGCGGTGGACATCGAGGAGCGCAACGCCCTGGTGGCGCGCTCCATCCAGGAGCTGGCCCGCGACCGTCGCACCATCGCGTTCTGCGTGACGGTGGCGCACGCCCAGCACCTGCGCCGCTCGCTCCAGGCGCTCGGGGTGCGCGCGGGAACGGTGCACGGAGAGATGCCCTCGGACGACCGCGCCCGGGTGCTTCGCGACTTCGCCGAGGGGAGGTTGCAGGCGCTCACCAACGTGGCGGTGCTCACCGAGGGCTTCGACGACCCGGGGGTGTCGTGCGTGGCGATGGCGAGGCCGACGCGCTCCGAGGGGATGTACGCGCAGTGCGTGGGCCGAGGCACGCGGCTCTCGCCAGGCAAGAAGGACTGCCTGGTGCTGGACTTCGTGGACGTGTCGGAGCTCAGCCTGTGCTCGCTGCCCTCGCTCTTCGGGATGCCGAGGGAGCTCGACCTGGAGGGCCGGGAGGTGGGCGAGGCGGAGCGCTTCTTCGAGCAGCTCGCCTTCGATCACCCGGCCTTCGAGGTGGAGGCGGGGGCGATCACCCTCGGGGAGATCCAAGCGAGGGCCGAGGCCTTCGATCCGCTGACGCAGGAGGTCGACGTGGAGGTGCGAGCGATCTCCCGCAACGCGTGGGCGTCGCTGGGGCGTCACGGCCTCGCGCTGCATTTCGAGCGGGCGCCGGGGCGGCTGAGCGAGGCGCTGGTGGTGTCGCGAGGGGCGCGCGGTCGTCGCTGGGAGGTGAGCCTCGACGGCAGGGCGGTGGAGCGCTTCTCGGCCATCGAGGAGGCGGTGCAGGCCGTGGACTTCGAGGTGCACCGGATGGGTCGCGCGGCGGAGGCGTCGGCGAGGGCCGAGGCGGCGTGGCGTCGGGCGGCGGCGCCCAAGGGGCGCGCGGAGGCGGTGGCGGGCGTGCGCCGTGGGGGCAGGGCGGCGACGGCGCTGGGCGACGTGCTGGCGCTGGAGGCGTGGGTGAAGGTGACGACGGGAGCGAAGCGGGCGGGGCCGGTGAAGCGGGGGCGGTGAGGGGGCTACCAGGCCCCCTGGAGGCCCTTCATGAACGCATACGGGTAGCCCAGCTCGAAGTCCGACGCGTCGGTGAGCGTCTTCATCTGCGCCGCGGTGAGCGCGAGCTCCGCGGCCTTCACGTTGTCTTCGAGCTGCTCGATCGACCGCGCCCCGAAGATGGTCGACGTCACCTGCGGCTGCTGGAGCAGCCACGCCAGCGACACCGCCGCCGGGGTCGTGTTGGCCTCCGCGGCCACGGCGCGCACGGCGTCGAGGATCTTCCAGTTGCGCTCCTTGTCGAAGGTGAGCCAGCGCGACTGCATCTTGTCGAGCCGAGCGCCCGCGGGTGGGGCCTCGTGCTGGTGGTACTTGCCGCTCAGGAAACCTCCCGCGAGCGGCGACCACGGAAGGATGCCGAGGCCCTGCGCGCGGCAGAGCGGGACGTGCTCCCGCTCCAGGTCGCGGGTCACCAGGCTGTACTCGGCCTGGAGCGTGACGAAGCTCGCGAGGCCCTTCGTGCGGCTCTGCCAGAGCGAGTCCATCAGCCGGTACGCCGCGTAGTTGGAGCAGCCGATGTAGAGCACCTTGCCCGAGCTCACGAGGTCGTCGAGCGCGCGGAGGGTCTCCTCCTCGGGGGTGTCGAGGTCCTGCATGTGGATCTGGTAGAGGTCGATGCGGTCGGTGCGCAGCCGCTTCAGGCTCTGCTCGGCGCAGCGCATGATGCGGTAGCGCGAGGCCCCGCTGCGGTTGGCGCCCGCCCCCATGGTGAAGCGGAACTTCGTCGCCAGCACCACCTCGTCGCGCCGCTTGTCGCGCTCGAACCAGGCCCCGATGACCCGCTCGCTCAGCCCGTCCTGCCCATAGACGTCGGCCGTGTCGACGAAGTTGACGCCCAGGTCGAGCGCCCGGTTGAGCACCTCCATCGAGGTCTTCTCGTCGCTGCCGATCTTGTGCATGAACGACTTCTCATCGGCCTCGCCGAAGGTCATGCCCCCCAGGCAAAGCTCCGAGACCTTCACGCCCGAACCACCGAGTTTCTTGTACTTCATGGATGCCCCTCCGCCTTCCCGACCACCGTCTGGTCGGCGCGAACGCTACACCCCGCGCGGGCCCAGCTCACCCGAAGAGCGCGGGCAGCACCGCCCCGGAGCGCCCCTCGATCACCCGGTCGAAGGCCCTCACGTTGGCGGGCGCCTCGAGGTTCACCAGCACCGTCTCGGCGCCCGCGCGCTTGCAGACCTCGACCAGCCCGGCGGCGGGATACACCACCCCGGAGGTGCCCGCGGCGATGAACACCAGCCGATGCCGGCGGGCCTCGTGGATGAAGTCCTCGATGCGAGCGAGGTCCGCCGGGTCGAGCATCTCCCCGAACCACACGATGTGCGGCCTGAGCATCGCCCCGCACCGGTCGCACCTCGGGATCGCGTCGAAGTGCAGCGACTCGTCTCGGAAGGGCGGGCGATCGCAGCCCGAGCAGCGGGTGGTGAACAGGTTGCCGTGCATCTCCACGAGGCGCTCGCTGCCGGCGGCGCGGTGCAGCCCGTCGACGTTCTGCGTGGCCAGGAGAAACCGCTCCCCCAGGCGGGCTTCGAGGTCGGCGAGCGCCCGGTGGCCGGGGTTGGGAGCGCACCTCGCGGCGGCCTCGCGGCGCAGCGAGTAGAAGCGCCAGACCAGCGACGGGTCGCGGGCGAAGCCCTCCGGCGAGGCGACGTCCTCGACGCGGTGGCTCTCCCAGAGGCCGTTGCCGTCGCGGAAGGTGGGGATGCCGCTCTCGGCGGAGACGCCCGCTCCGGTGAGCGCCAGCACGCGGACGTCGTCGTCGAGGCGGAGGGGGGAAAGGTCGGACATGGTGCGATTACGCTAACCGGTAACGTCGCAAAGATCTTCAGCGGCTCGGGGCGGCTCGTCTATCGTCGCTCCTGCGTCGGGTACTCGCGTGGCGGTCTGTAGGAACTTCCTCCCCGCGGCGTACTCCGAACGGCGGGTGACACACGATGCAGTTGAGAGCAAACACCGGGCTGCTGGCGTTGGGAATCGGGCTGTGCGCGACGGCGATGGCGGGGGAGGCGCGGGCCGATCCCGACACGCCGGGTGAGCGGTACACGGTGTTTCGCGTGGGCGCGGACGCGGGCATCGCGCGCATCGCCGGGGAGAACTGGTGGCAGATCAACGCCACGGGCATCCTGCGCCTGGGGCCGGTGCGCATGGACTTCGCGGCGCCGCTGCGCTTCGGCATGGGCGACTTCGCCTTCCGCGAGGCGGACTACGGCAGCGCCCGCGACGCGCTCCGCATCCTCCGCTGCGTGCGGCTCGACCTGGGCGACTACCGCCGCCCGGAAGACCGGCACGACCCCAACTGCGACGCCTACGAGTCCTCCACCGGGCTGCACGAGCGGGTGTACGGCAGCGTGCGGATGTCCCCGCTGCGGGACATCTCGCTGGGCCACCAGACGCTGGTCAGCGGCTTCAGCAACTCGCTCGACCCCAACCTCCCCCAGATCGGCGCGCAGGCCGAGGGGATCATCCGCGACCTCGGGGCCTTCCACTTCCTGATGGACGACGTGAGCGCGCCCCGGCTGATCGCGGGCAACGTGTCGATCCGCCCGCTGCAGATCGCGGGGGAGAACTGGGACGAGACGCCGGACGACCTGCGCATCACCGCGGGCATCGTCTCCGACCTGGCGGCTCCGCTGCGGGTGCACGGGGCCTTCGGCCAGCCGGTGCGCGACGGCGACGGCGCGGTGCAGATGGCCACCACGCGGCTGACCGCGCTCAGCGCCGACGCCCACTACCTCTACCTCTGGTACTCGTGCATCGAGGCCGGGTCGTCGGTCTGCGAGGCCACCCGGGGCGTAGGGCTCTTCGGCTTCGCCGACTACAACCGCTTCCTCGAGGTGGAGGACGCCGACGGCATGCACGCGGGGCTGCGCTTCCGCTACATGATGCGGCAGCGCTACCGTCGCTCCAACGGCCAGGAGCTGCAGGGAGACGGCGTGATGCTCCCGACCTGGGAGGTCGACGCGGGCGGCGAGTACCGCAACATGGGCAACCGTTACCTGCCCGGGTATTTCGACGCCAACTACACCGTGCAGAGCCAGTCCTTCGCGCTCAACCAGCAGGCCCGGCAGGACCTCGGCGTCGACGCGCTCACCACCACCAAGCTGGAGTACATGCTCTCGCAGCCCGGCGGCCGACAGAGCGGCTTCCAGGCTTACTTCCGGGTGTATTTCCCCATCCCCACGGCGGCGGGCGAGCCGCCCACGCGGATGCCGATCACCCTGTGGGCCGAGGACTCCGCCGGTCCGCTGCGCACCAGCGTGGGCGCGTCGGTGGGCCCGTTTCGGCTCGACCAGGTGGCGCTGAGCGCGCAGATCATCCGCCGCAACTTCGACGGCTGGGGCAACCTCTTCACCCTCGACGGCACGCAGATCCGCGCGGTGGGCTCGATCTACCTGTCGTCGCAGCAGGCGCGTCGCCAGGCGGACAGCTTCCTCAACAACCTCCAGGTGAACCTCGCGTACAACCGCCGCTTCCTGCGGGACGACGGCGGCGACGTGCGCACGACCAACGACTTCCTCGTGACCCTCGGGTCGACCGTGGGGGTGAACTGATGCTGCGCGGACGATGGACGGGGTGGGCGCTCCTGGGCGCCCTGGCGCTGGGCGGCTGCGACCTGATCGAGCCCCCGCCGCCGCCGAGGTGCGTGGCGGTGGAGGGCGAGGCGACGGTCCCGGTGGCGCAGGTGTGCGCGAGGCTCGACGCGCTCAACTGCCGGCTGCCGGACTGCACCCAGGCCTACGCGAGCTACCAGTCGAGGGTGTCACCCGCGGAGTTCAGCCGGCTCACGAGCTGCTACCTGCACGCGACGAGCTGCTCCGCGGTGGGCGAGTGCGAGCTGGCCTGCGGGTCCGACGGGGGAATGATCGTCGTGGCGCCCCCGAGGGACGCGGCGACGGACGCGAGCGCCGATGCGAGCGCCGAGGATGCGAGCGCCGAGGCGGGAACGGACGCGGGGAGTGACACCGGGGCGGATGTCGGGACGGATGTCGGGACGGATGTCGGGAGTGACACCGGGACGGATGTCGGAATGGATGTCGGGAGTGACACCGGGACGGATGTCGGAATGGATGTCGGGAGTGACACCGGGACGGATGTCGGGAGTGACGCGGGAGCGGATGTGATGAAGAGCGAGGTCGGGGCGGACTGAGCGACGCGGGACGCAGCGACGGACAGCCGTCCGCCCTTCAGTCGTCCAGCACCCGGAGCCGGCCGTCGCTGCCCAGCAGCGGCGAGCGCACCCTGGCGCTCTTCGATCCTCGCTCGTCGCGGTGGTCTTCGGCCTTGAGCGCGAGCGAGCGGTCGAGGAGCTGCGTCGGGCGCACGTTGCCCAGCGCGGCGAAGACCGACGCCTTCACCCCCGGGTGCGCCGACTCCAGCTGCCCCAGCAGCGCCTTCACCTGCTTGCGCTGCGCCTGCGACTGCGAGCCGCACAGGTTGCACGGCAGGATCGGGAAGCCCCGCTCCACCGAGTACTCCGCGAGCCACTCCTCGGAGCAGCCGATCATCGGGCGGATCACCACGTTGGCCCCGTCGTCCGATCGCAGCCGCGCCGGCATCGCCGCCACCTTGCCCGCGAAGAACAGGTTGAGCAGCAGCGTCTCGATGGCGTCGTCGCGGTGGTGGCCGAGCGCGATCTTGGTGCACTTGAGCTCCGTCGCCGCGCGGTAGAGCACGCCCCGCCGCAGCCGCGAGCAGAGCGCGCAGTACGTCGCCCCCTCCGGAACCTTGTCGACGACCACGGAGTACGTGTCCTCGCGCAGCACGTGCCACTCGCCGCCCTGGGCCTCCATCCACGCCCGAAGGGGGGCGCCGTCGTAGCCCGGCTGCCCCTGGTCGAGGTGCACCGCCACCAGCTCGTACTTCACCGGCGCGCGCCGCTGGAGGATGCGCAGCACCTGGTGCATCGCGTAGCTGTCCTTGCCGCCGGAGAGCGCGACCATCACCCGGTCGCCCTCCTCGATCAGCCCGTGCTCCACGATGGCCCGGCCCGCCTCGCGCACGATGCGGCGCTCCAGGGGCGATCCGGTGCCGACCTCCGGGGCCGACACGTCAGCTCTCCCGGGCGTGCAAGGAGCGCGAGCGGGCGCGGCGCACCCGCGACACCACCCAGAACATCGCCGACAGCACGAAGAGCACCGCCGCCACCGACAGCACCGGGACCACCACCTCGCGGTGCCGCCCCAGGTGCAGCCGGTCGATGGCCGCGAAGCGACCGAACTTCGCCCGCAGCCAGCCCCGCATCCCGGTGCCCTGACCCTGCTCGACGTCGCCGCTCGCCGCCGGGAGCTGCCGCGCCCGCTGGGCCTCGGCCACCACCGCCGCGGGCGTCTCCTGCACCACCGGCGCCGCCGCGGCCGCCGCCACCGGGGCGGGAGCCAGCACGCCGATGTGGTTGATGACCTCGCGCTCCCAGCCGCGAGAGGGGCGGTTCACCACGCCGCCTTCGCCGCCCACGTACATCGTCGTCGAGCCGCCGCCGTCGAGGTTGATCGCGCGCGCGGCGCCCAGCTCGATCATGAGCTCGGCCATCTCCGTGAGCGTCCCCCCGTGGCTCGTCGCCCGCCGACCGTCCACCGTCACCAGGAACACCTTCCTCCCATCCTCGGACACCCCCACCGCCGAGCGGGGCTCGCGGCTGAAGGTGCGGGGGAAGGTGTAAAGCTCCTGGGCGATGTGCCCGCTGTCGACGATCATCGGGCGGCCCGAGACCCCGTCGGTGATGCGCCGCCGGCTGGCCTGCACCACGTCGCTGGGCGGCGACACGAAGGCCCGACCCGTGGCCGTCACCGCGAAGAAGCCGTGCTCCGCGTCGTCGCTGCCCCAGATCTGTCCGCCGCCCGCCGCGAGCCCCTCGGCCCCCTGGCCGAAGAGACCCCAGAAGCCGCCGTTCATCGCCGCCGAGAGGTTGGCGTCGCGGGCGTAGGCGCTGGTGCTCTTCCATCGCTCGCGCGGGGGAGTGCAGCGAATCTGCACCCCCGGCACGTCGAGGTCGATCACCAGCGCGTGAAACTCCGCGGGCGCAGGGGTCGTGCGGTGAAGGTGGCGGATGCCCGGGTTGGGCGTGGTCCACACGTCGACCGCCGAGGCGGGCAACGCGTAGCAGGTGAGGGTCAGCGCCCAGGCGAGCGCCTTCTTCCCGGCGCTGTGATAGAGGGTTCGCACTGGATCGGTCCTCGAATGCCGCGCACGCTTGCCACACCACCCCCGCACCGTCAATCGCTGGTCCATCTGGTCTCCGTCATCGTGGCGTGCGTTGCATGCCGCGATCCAGAAACCGTCCGCCCCCCGGCGGTGAGGGTGCAGCCCGCCGCAACGACCGCCACCACCGCGATGGATGCGGGTCCGCGGCCTCGCCTCGGCCCCCCGAGGCCTCGCCCCGTCGCCTCCGACGCGGGCGCCTGGACACGCGGCCGTGGCTTCCTCGGCATGGATGACGCCGCGCAGCTCGCCCGCCTCTGCAACGCCCCCATCGAGCGCATCGAGCGCAACCGCGGCGGCAGCACCCTCTCCTTCCGCGTCTGGCTCACCGGCGGTCAGCGCGCCCTCTTCAAGCCGCAGCAGCGCGCCGAGGTCGCCAACTTCCGCGCCGAGCTGGCGTCCTACCGGCTGGGTCGGCTGCTCGACCTGCACCGCACACCCCCCGCGTGCGGTCGGCTCGTGCCGAGAGAGACGCTCCAGCGGGCGGCCGACGCCTCGGGCGACACCGCCTTCTCCCAGCGGGTGATGACCGAGCTGCTCGGCCGCGCCGAGGCCGTCCCCGGGGCGATGCTGCTCTGGGTGCCCGGGTCGCTCGAGCCCGTGCCCGGCGTCGAGCGCTACGCCCAGCTCCTCGACATCACCCGGACGCTCCCTCCCTCGGAGGTGAGCCTCGCCGCCGAGCTCTCCGCGCTGCTGCTCTTCGACTTCCTCGAAGACAACGTCGACCGGTGGTCCGGAGGCAACATCCTCCGCCCCCGCGCCGCGGCCGGAGAGCCCCCGGCGCCGATGCTCTTCATGGACAACGGCGCGTCGTTCAGCGCCATCAACGGCGGCCTCGGCGCGAGGCCCAGCGACCAGGCCGCCAGGCTCGACCACGTGCAGCGCTTCTCCCCGTCGCTGCTGCGCTCGCTCCGGGGGCTCACCGCGCAGTCGCTCCAGGCGGCCATGGCCGAAGACCCGCTGGGGCCATGCCTCTCCGAAGCGCAGATCCAGGCGGTGCTCACCCGCCGCGATCGCATCGTCGCGCACGCCGACGAGGTGGCCGCCGCGCACCCGCAGGCCGACGTCTTCGCCTTCCCGTAGCGTTGCGCAAATCACGCTCGGCGCTAAGGTCTGGACGATGTCCAACGTGCTCACCCTGGCCGAAGCAAGACGAGCCTGGCGTGCGCGTCAACACCTCTCCGCGGGCGCTCCGCTGCCCCTCGCCGACCTGGTCACCGCCATCGGCGGCCTGCCCTGCCCCGTGGGCGCCTCGCCCGCCATCGCCCTCTTCGCCCGCCACGCCATCACCCAGCGCAGCGCCCTCGACCAGGCCCTCTTCCGCGACCGCACGCTCGCGCTGGTGCCCGGCCCCCGCGGCCTCTCGTGGGTGGTCTCCGCGGCCAACGCCCCCGCGGTGCGCGCCTTCGCCGTCGCCGAGCACGCCGCCCGCGAGGCCCGCCTCGCCGCCGCCTGCGGGCTCTCCTCGCGCGACCTGCTCAGCACCCGCGACGCCATCCGGGCCGCGCTCGCGAAGCCCCGCACCTCCGACGCCCTGCGCGACGCCCTGCCCCGCGAGGCCCGGCGCGACCTCGGCGAGCCCGGCCGCCGCGCCGCCTGCGTCACCCTCGCGGGCCTGGTGCTGCGAGGGATGTGGGCCGTCGGCGAGGTCGACCGGGAGCCCGCCGAGGGGCGCATCGACCGCGACCCGTGGCGCTACCGGCTCGACCCGATGCCCAGGGTGGTTCCGCCCGCGGCCGAGGCCGTGCCGAAGCTCAGCCTCGACTGGATCAAGGCCCACGCCCCCGTCTCCGTGCGCGCCTTCGCCGCGGCCTTCGGCATCGCCAACAGCCGCGCCGTCGCGGCGCTCAAGCCCCACAAGCTCCGCAGCGTCTCCATCGAGGGCCTCGCCGGCGAGCACCTCGTCCCCGAAGACTTCGCGGTGCCCGAGGCCGACGAGTCCATCGCCGTCGACCTGCTGCCGGTGCGAGACCCGCTCGTCGACGCCCGCCCCGACCTCGCGGGGCTCTGCTCCCCCGACATCGCCCGCTCCTCGCTGACGCGGCAGGGCGCCATCGCCCCGCTCATCCTCGTCGACGGCGCCGTGCTCGGGACATGGGCCTTCGACGCCGCCCTCTCGCAGCTCCGTCCGCGCCCCATCGTGCCGTGGAGCCCCGCGCAGAGCGCGGCCATCGACGCCCACGCCGAGGCCCTCGCGGGCTTCATCGCGAGGGAGCTCGACCCGCCGACGCTGCACCTCGCGGTCGCCCTGCGCGCGCCCGGCCCGCGCAGCGCGAGCGCCGACCTCGAGCTGTGACCCCCGCGCGCATCCCTTGACCGGCGCGACCCTCCTCGCGCATCAACCGCCCCCCCCATGCGCACTCCCCTCGCGACCTTCAGCGTCCTGATCCTGGTCGGATGCGAGCGACCCACGGCGCCGCCCGCCAACGCCCCCCCGACGCCCCCGGCGGCAGACGCGTCCGCGCGAAGGGCGGTGGCGCCCTGCGAGCTCGCCGAGGGGCTCGGCCGCAAGGTGTTCGACCGAGCCTCCGACGGCGGCGTCGACCTCGCCCCGCTGCGACGAATCTTTACCCGTCGGTGTATTCCCGACGCGACCGGAGGCCGCGCGTGGGCGCTGGTTCCGGAGCGGGTGCGCCTCGAGGGCCGCGGCTGGTGGGCCCGCTACGCGCTGATGCGCCTCGGCTCCGACAACGCTCGCTTCTCCTCGTGGCCCGCGGCCCCCTCCGAGGACGAGGCCGCCGCCAGCGCGACGCCCTTCAACCTCTGGAAGCAGCCCGGCGACTCCGAGGTCGAGGTCGAGTCGATGACCGCCTTCGACTACGACCGCGACGGCTCGCCCGAGCTCGCCCTGACGCTGCGCACCAGCAACCACGAGGGCCCCACCTTCCAGCACGCCCACGTCTGGACCTTCACCGAAGGCGGCGTCTTCCTCTACGAGCGCACCCTCGGAGCGCGCCTCCACGGCGTGCGTGACGTCGACGGCGACGGCCGCCCCGACCTGCTCACCCACGGCCCCTACGACGAGCCCGGCGTCCTCTGCGGAACGGAGTTTCCCTCGCAGGTCACCGGCCCCGAGCTCGCCCTCCACTCGCTGTCCGACGGCAGCTTCTCGGCGACCGACCCCGCCGCCCGCGCCTTCGCCCTCGCCGCGTGCCCCGCCCGCCCGGCTCGCCTCCTCGCGCGCACCGCCGACGGGGCCGTCGACAACGACGCCACCGCCCGCAACGTCGCCTGCGCCCGCCTCTGGGGAGCGCCCGAGGCCGAGGTCGAGGCCGCCGTGCGGCGCGAGTGCCCGACGCCCGACGCGGAGGCCCCCTGCACCGGCTGCGAGGACCTCGAGCTGCTGCTGCGCTGGGCCCACGTGGCGCCGCCGCTCACGCTCTCCGCGACCCCTTAGCGCTCCGCCGGGATTCGACGCCGCAGGGCCCGACCGGCGATCGGCCTCGGGATACATTGCTCGCGTGTCCGACCCGGGCTGCCGCTCGACCCGCCGTCCTCGCTCCATGGCCGCGCTCCTGGCGGCGCTCTGCGCGCAGGGCTGCGGCGAGGCGCCCGGCCCGGCGACGCCCTGGAGGGTGGTGCGCGAAGACCCCACCGACGTGCCCATGCGAGGGCTCTCCCCGGAGGAGCACTCGGGCTTCGACCGCGGGGATGTCCTCTTCGCGCGGCAGTACCTGCCCTCGCAGGGCCTCGGTCCGCTCTTCGTGCGCTCGTCCTGCGAGAGCTGCCACGCGAGCGACAGCCGCGGCCCGGGCTTCGTCGAGCGCGCCATCGCCGTGGCCGATGACGGCTACACCCCCGCGACGGACCAGTCGCTGATGCCCTTCGGTCCGGTGCTGCGGCCCTACTTCGTCGCCCCGGCCACCCGCGGGCTCGACGCTCCCCCGGAGGGAACCCCCGGCCTGCTCCGCTCGCTCCGGCTGGGCCCGGCGGTCTTCGGCCGCGGCTGGATCGAGGCCGTCGACGACGCCGAGCTCCTCCGCGTCGCCGACGAGCAGCAGCGCGCAGGGAGGGTACACGGCCGCGTGCCCCGCCTCGCCGACGGCCGCATCGGCCGCTTCGGGCTGAAGTCCCGCGTCGCCACCCTGGAGGAGTTCGCCGCGGACGCCTACCGCGGCGACATGGGCCTCACCTCGCCGCTCCACCCCACCGAAGCCCCCAACGCCGAGGGGCTCACCGACGATCAGCTCCCCGGGGTCGACCTCGACATCACGGCGGTGCGAGACGTCGGCGCCTACCTCCGCGCCCTGGCGATGCCCCGCCGCGAGGGCCTCGACGCCCGAGGCCGCGAGCTCTTCGAGCGGGCCCGCTGCTCCGACTGCCACGCCCCCTCGCTACGCACCCGCGCCGACGCGAGGCCCTCGCCGCTCGCCTCCGCCGACGCGGCCCTCTACTCCGACCTGCTGCTCCACGACATGGGCGCCTCGCTCGCCGACGGCTCCGTCGAAGGCGCCGCGGGCCCTCGCGACTGGCGCACCGCGCCGCTGATGGGGCTGCGCTTCTTCCGGTCGTACCTCCACGACGGCCGGGCCCGCACCCTCGAGGAGGCCATCCGCATGCACCGCGGAGACGGCTCGGACGCCAACGGATCCATCGACGCCTTCGAGGCCCTCCCTCCCTCCGAGCGCGCCGCGCTGCTCGAGCACGTGGGGCGGCTGTGAGGGCCCGCCTCGCCCTGCTCGCGCTCGTCTCGCTCTCCGCCGCGTGCGGCGACCCTGCGCCCGCCGACCCGAGGCAGGCCGCCCTGGCCGCGGTGAAGTCCGCCCTCACCGCCGACCTCGCCTCGCTGGTCGCCTCCGCGCGCGCCCTTCAGGCCGCCGCCCCAACGCCCGACGCCGACGGCTGGAGCGCGGCCCGCGACCCGGGCTCCGTCGACGCCCTGCGCTCCCGGTGGCGCGAGACCCGTGCGGCCTATGAGCGCATCGAAGGCGCCATCGCGGTGCTCTTCCCCACGCTCGACTACTCCGCCGACGAACGCTACGACGGACAGCTCGCGGAGCTCCCCTCGCGGCGGGACGACGACCTCTTCGACGGCCTCGGGGTCACCGGGATGCACGCCATCGAGCGCATCCTCTGGGCGGACTCGCACCCGGCGAGGGTGGTGCAGTTCGAGCGGGCCCTGCCGGGCTACGTGCCCGCGGCCTTCCCCGCGACGGCGCAGCAGGCGGCGGCCTTCCGCGACGGGCTCTGCGCGAGGCTGCTGCGGGACGTCGAGCAGATGCAGCGGGAGTTCGCCCCGGTGGCGCTCGACCCCTCCGCGGCCTTCCGAGGCGTGGTGGGCTCGATGGAGGAGCAGGCCGAGAAGGTGGAGAAGGCCGCCAGCGCCGAGGAGGAGTCCCGCTACGCCCGGGCTACGCTCTTCGACATGCGAAGCAACCTCGAGGGAGCCCGCTCGGCGTGGACGGCCTTCCGCCCGTGGGTGCTCTCCCGCGGCGACGCGGCGCTGGCCGGCGCCATCGACGCGCGCTTCTCCGCGGTGGCCTCGCGCTACGCGGCCATCCCTGGCGACGCGATCCCCCCGGTGCCCGAAGGGTGGAACCCCGACGCGCCCACGGAGGAGCACCTGCGCTCGGACTTCGGTCAGCTTCGGGCCTTCGTGCTGGCCGAGAGCGACCCCGCGCACCAGGGCGGTCTGGTCCACCAGATGAACCGCGCGGCCGACCTGCTCGACATCCCGAGGCTGCCGTAGATGCGCCGGGCGATCGTCGCATTGGCGCTGGCCCTCGGCTGCGGCGGAGGCGCCGAGCCCGCCGAGCCCGGAGGCTTCATCGCCCTCACCGATCACTTCCGCGACTTCCGCTCGTGGCCCCGCGTCGCCGTGGGCGAAGACGTGCTGAGCGCCCACCCCGAGGGCCCTCGCTTCGTCTACGCCAGCCAGAGCCCTCCGCCAGCGGGGCAGCCCTACCCCGTGGGAGCGATCCTGGTGCACTCCATCGAGCAGACCGAAGACCCTGCCACCTGGGAGCTCTTCGCGATGGTGAAGCGAGGCGGCGGGTACAACCCCGAAGGGGCCGTCGGGTGGGAGTTCTTCCGGTTGGGCTTCAGCACCCGTGGGGTGCCGGTGATCCTCTCTCGCGGGCTCACCCCGACCGAGGGCACGCCCTACGGAGGAGGGGTCGGCCCGACCGCCCAGGGATCGGGCTGCAACCGCTGCCACGCCGCGCCCGGCACCGAGCTCGACGACCACATCCTGTCGCCGCTCTTTCGCCCGGGCGCCTCTCGCTGAGCCCTACAGCTCCGTCGAGAGCCCATCCCACGCGAAGAGCCGCTCGTTGGGCGACGCCAGGGACATCCGCAGCAGGTCGACCTCCGCGCGGGTCGCCATCGCCTGCCCCGCCAGGAAGCTCATCAGGGCCTTGATGGGCGGCGCGGGCTCCGGCGGCTCGACCGTGCCTCGCGGGGGAGAGATCACCACCGGCCGATCGGCCAGCTTCGTCTCCGAGAGCGAGCGCACCCGGGCGAGCGCCACGTCGAAGCCTCCCAGGTGGTCGACCAGCCCCAGCGCGTGCGCGTCGGCCCCGGCGTAGACCCTCCCCCTCGCCAGCGGCTCGACCTCGCCCACGTCGCGCCGTCGACCGCGCGCCACGATGCCCACGAAGTCGTTGTACGACCCGTCGATCTCCCGGTTGAAGGCCGCCCGCTCGTCCTCGCTCCACCCACGGAAGGGCGACAGCATGTCCGCCCGCTCGCCCCGGCGGATGACCTCGTGGTTCACCCCGAGCTTCTCCAGAAGCCGCGACGCGAGCAGCCGCATGGCGATGACCCCGATGGAGCCCGTCACCGTCAGCGGCTGCGCGATGATCTCCTGCGCCAGCGCGGCGACGTAGTACCCGCCGCTCGCGGCCACGTCGGAGAAGTACGCCACCACGGGCTTCTTCTCCTTCAGCCGCTCGACCTCGTGGGCGATCATGTCGCTGCCGAGGGCGCTGCCGCCGCGCGAGTCGACGTAGAGCACCACCGCGCCGACCCGTGGGTTGGCCCTCGCCGCGCGAATCGCCGCGCCCACGCGCCGCGCGTCGGCCACGCCGTGCACCGTCGACTGCGACGACGACACGATCGCCCCGCGCACCTCCACCACGCCCACGCGGGGGCCGTCCCACATCCTGTCGAAGTGCATCACCCGGCTCAGCGCCAGGTACATCGCGGCCTTCACCAGCTTGGGCTTGCCGCTCGAGCTCTCCAGGTGCCCGGGGAGCTCGTCTTCGTAGGCGAGCGCGTCGATGAGCCCCTCGCGCACCGCGTCGGGCGCCCGGTAGGGGCTGCTCTCCACCAGCGCCCGGGCGCGGTTCTCGTCGATGCGCCGACCGTCCGCCATCGCCCCGAGGAGCGCCGCGTGCAGCCGGTCGAGCAGCGCCTCGAGCTGCTTGCGGTTGGGCTCGGAGTAGCCGTCGCGGCTGAACTGCTCGGCCGCGCTCTTGAACTCCTTGCGGGCGTAGACCTCCGTCTCCAGGCCGCCGCGCTCCAGCAGCCGCCGCACGAAGGTGGTCTGCGCCGCGTAGCCCAGCGGGCCCAGCGACGACTGCGGCGTCAGCAGGATCTTGTCCGCCGCCAGCGCCACGAAATACTCCCGGGTGGTGCCCCCGTCGGGCAGCCACGCCACCACCTTCTTGCCCGCCGCGCGAAGGCTCTGGATCACCTCACGCAGGCCCGTCGCGACGGCGCTGCCGCAGGCGAGCGCCTCGACCCGCAGCAGCACCCCATCGACGTTGGCGTCGGCCGAGATGGCCTCGGCGAGCTCTCGCAGCACCGCGAGGGTGAGCACCGGCTTGGGCCTCGCGCCCCGGAGGATGATCTGCGCGGGGTGGGCGAAGTGCGAGAAGGGCCGCTCGATCTCCGTGACGGTGCCTTCGAGGGTGAGGGTGATCCACGTGCCTCTCGGCGCGAGGGCCGCGCGACGCGCCGCGGAGAGGGGATAGAGCGCGGCGCGGAGGGAGTTGGAGACGATGGTGCTGATCATCGGGCGCGAGCCTAAGGCCGCCCCCCGCGATCGTCACGGTGCCTTCAATCGAACCCGATGAGCAGCCCCGGGTCGCGCGTGGTGACCGCCCCGTGGCCCGCCCAGAGCGCGAGCCCCTCGGCAGCCGCCGCCTCGGTGACCACGCTCACCGCGACGTGGCCGTCGATGAGGTCGATGCCCGCGAGGCGCCCGTGCACGCTCACATAGAACACCCCGTCCAGCGCCACGGTGAGGTCGCTGGTCGGGGGCGCAGGCACCGCGAAGCGCCCGCGCCGGCGGCCGTCGCCGAGGGCGAAGCCCTGGAGCGTGAGGTCGGCCACCTGCCAGAAGACGTTGTTGTCGATGGCCCCGCAGCCCTCCACCGAGCGAGGCGGCGCGGGCACCGTCCAGAGGTCCGCGCCGGTCGAGCGAAGCAGCGCCCTCGGGGCGCCGGTGAGCCCCGTCGTCGCGAAGGCCGGCACCACCACCACCGGGCCGGTCGTGACCACCGGGCACGCGCTTCGGTAGGGCAGCACCTTCTCCCAGCGAGAGCGCAGCGCCGACGGGGTCCTCGCGACGAGCCTCGTCGTGGGCCGGGCGTCCACGGTGTAGAGCAGGTCGCGCTCGGCGGAGGCGAGGTTGGTCACCGCGCCCGACAGCGGGATGCGCGGCCCCGACTCGCCCGAGGGGAGCCGCACCGCGTGCAGCGACCCGGCGCCGTCGTGCATCCACCACGCGCCGTCGACCAGCGCCCCGGCCCAGCGGGCCCGCAGCGCCTCGGAGGTGAAGGTCGTGCGGAAGCGCTCGCGCCCGTCGCGCGCGTCGAGGGCCACGAGGCCCCCGCGCCCGGTCTCCGCGCAGGGCCGCTGCGCCACGCCCGGCGTGTCGGCGCCCCGCCTCGCGCAGTGGGGGATCGTGTCCACCAGCACCAGTCCGTCGGCCAGCTCCACGGGCTCGCCGTGGAGTCCGCCCACCGGGACGTGCCACCGCAGCGTCCCGTCGCGCAGGTCGAAGGCGAACACCTCGCCGTCGGTGGGGCCCTCGTCCTCCCGTCGCACCGCGCTCACGAAGACCGTGCGCCCGTCCGTGGCGGGCTCGCCGTAGGGCGTGCGCGGGGTGAAGTCGTAGCGCCAGCGCTCGATGCCCCTCGGCCTCGGGCCGTGGGTGAGCGAGCGCCACCGCGGCTGCGACCCTTCGCCCGCCCGGGTCGGCGCGATGGCGGGCGTCTCCCCCTCGGGCTCCGCGGCGGCGCCGTCGGCCGGCGTGGCGTCGCTGTTCTGTGCCGCCTCCGCGCGGCGGCTCCTGTGACGACAGCCCGACGCCGCGAGCGCGAGCAGCACCCACCCCAGGCGCATGGCGACTCAGCCGCCCTGCGGAGCGTGGCTCGCCGCGTCCGAGCGGGCGCCTCGCAGCGCTCGCTCGATGCTGGCGCGCAGCGTGTCGGCGTCGGTGAGCCCCTCGAAGCGTTCGACGCCCACGTAGAGCGTGGGCAGCCCGGAGACGCCGGCGGAGCGGGCGTCGTTCATGTCGCGCTCGAGCACCGTGTCGGGGCGGCGCGAGGCGAGGCAGGCGCGCCATGCGTCCATGTCGGCGCCGGACTCTCGCACCACGCGCTCGCACCCGGCGGGCGTGAGGTCTTCGGCGCGGAAGAGCGCGGCCGCCACGGCGTCGCCCCGACCCTGCTCCTCGGCGCAGCAGGTGGCCCTCGCGGCGTCGCGGGCGTGCTCGTGGAAGGAGAGCGGGACGTTCTTGCGGATGACCCGGACGCGCGAGCCGTAGGAGGCGAGCACCGGCGCGAGGGCCTCCTGCTGGCGGCGGCAGAAGGGGCACTCGAAGTCGACGAACTCCACGATGGTGGCGACGTCGCGCTCCTGCAGCCGCGCGATGACCTCCGGGAGGGGCGCGATGGTGGGGGAGTTGGGGCCGATGGGTCGGTCGTGCATCGGGCGGGAGAGCCCGAAGCCCAGCGGAAGAAGCACCGCCAGCAGGGCCGCGCCGGTGACGGCGTAGGAGGGCAGCCTGCGCTTCGGGGCGGGCTCGTCGGCCGGGAGCACGTCCATGCGGAGGCTCATGGCGAGGGCGCCCGCGACGAGGGAGGAGGCGTCGACGGTGAGGCAGTAGACGCACCAGTGATGGAGGATGAGGCCCTGGATGGCGACGAGGGCGACGGCCGCGACGACGCCGAGGAGGCCGAGCGAGGCCAGCAGGCGGCGGGCGCGCTCGCGAGCGCCGAGCAGCGAGGCGCCGAGCAGGGCGACGAAGAAGAGCACGCCGGGGATGGGCAGCGGGACGCCGAAGGGGCGCGCGAAGACCGAGTGGCGCACGGCGTCGCAGCCGGAGCCCTGGTCGGCGCAGAACACCGGAGGGCGTACGTAGTCGACCATCAGCATCGCGGAGGCGGCGAGCCCGACGAGGCAGATGGCCTGGAGCGCGAGCTCCCGGGCGCTGCGGTCGGGGCGGCTCGGGGCGGCGGGAGGGGGGACGTCGTCGGTCGTCATGGGTGGTCTGTAGGTCGGTGGGAGGGAGGGAGATATAGCGCTTCGGAGGGTCTGTGGGGCGTTGCCCGGGATGTGCTTTGACCCCATCGCTCTCGCTGTGGTAGTGGGGCGCCGCCCTGACGACCTGACCGCCTCACGCGCAGCAGAACGCGCGCCGCTCGCTAAGGAACACGACGATGGCAGAACTTCCGACCGGACGCATCACCCAGATCATCGGCCCCGTCATCGACGCGGAGTTTCCCCCCGGCGGCGTGCCGGCGATCAACTCGGCGCTTCGGGTGACCAACAAGTCCATCAGCGACGAGCCCTGGAACCTGGTCTTCGAGGTCGCCCAGCACCTCGGCGAGAACACGGTCCGCGCGATCGCGATGGACTCCACGGACGGCCTCGTGCGCGGCGCGGAAGTGATGGCGACCGGCGCCCCGATCATGATGCCGGTGGGCCCCGAGACCCTCGGGCGCATCCTCAACGTCATCGGCCAGCCCGTCGACGAGGCCGGTCCGGTCAACGCCAAGAAGTTCCGCCCCATCCACCGCGCTCCGCCGTCGTTCACCGACCAGAGCACGAAGGAAGAAATCCTCGAGACGGGCATCAAGGTCATCGACCTGCTCGCGCCCTACAAGAAGGGCGGCAAGATCGGCCTCTTCGGCGGCGCCGGCGTGGGCAAGACCGTGCTCATCATGGAGCTCATCAACAACGTGGCGAAGGCCCACGGCGGCGTGTCCGTGTTCGCCGGCGTCGGCGAGCGCACCCGCGAGGGCAACGACCTCTTCGTCGAGATGACCGAGTCCAAGCTCGGCGACGGCAAGACCTCGGTCATCTCCAAGACCGCGCTGGTCTACGGTCAGATGAACGAGCCGCCGGGCGCCCGCGCCCGCGTCGCCCTCTCGGCGCTCACCGTGGCGGAGTACTTCCGCGACGACGAGAACCAGGACGTGCTGCTCTTCGTCGACAACATCTTCCGCTTCACCCAGGCGGGCTCCGAGGTGTCGGCGCTCCTCGGCCGCATCCCGAGCGCGGTGGGCTACCAGCCCACGCTGGCCACGGAGATGGGCGCGCTCCAGGAGCGCATCACCTCCACCAAGAACGGCTCGATCACCTCGGTGCAGGCCGTGTACGTGCCCGCCGACGACCTCACCGACCCGGCGCCCGCGACGACCTTCTCGCACCTCGATGCGACCACGGTGCTCTCCCGCGCCATCTCCGAGCTGGGCATCTACCCCGCGGTGGACCCGCTCGACTCCACCTCGCGCATGCTGCAGCCGCAGTACGTGGGCGAGCGTCACTACAAGGTCGCCCGCCAGGTGCAGGAGACCCTCCAGCGCTACAAGGCCCTTCAGGACATCATCGCCATCCTCGGCATGGACGAGCTCTCCGAGGACGACAAGCGCACCGTGGCCCGCGCGCGGCGCATCCAGCGCTTCCTGTCGCAGCCCTTCTTCGTGGCCCAGCAGTTCACCGGGCTCGAGGGCGCGCTGGTTCCGCTGAAGGACACCATCGATGCGTTCGAGGAGATCCTGTCGGGCGCGCTCGACTCGCTCCCCGAGCAGGCCTTCTACCTGAAGGGCGGCATCGCGGACGTGAAGAAGGCCGCCGAGCAGCTCTCCAAGGCCGGCTGAACAGGAGCGCTTGACCGATGACCATGGACACCGACCTCGCCACGGGACCGCTCCGCAGCGGCGTTCTTCGCCTCGATGTGGTGACGCCCGCGGGCGTCGCGGTGCGCAAGGACGTCGACCAGGTCGAGGCCCCCAGCGTGGACGGTGAGTTCGGCGTGCTGCCGGGCCACCTCCCGCTGCTGGCCGCGCTTCGCGCCGGCGTCGTGCGCTACCGCTCCGAGGGCAAGACCTTCGTGCTCGCGGTGGGCGCTGGCTTCGCCGAGGCGGGCGGGGATGCGATGACCATCCTCACCGACCGCTGCCTCGACGCGAAGGACATCGACCTCGCGAAGACCCGCACCGACCTCGACGCGGCCTCGAAGAAGCTCGACGCCTTCGCCGGAGCACAGGAGGGCGCCGAGTTCGAAGAACTCTCCCGCTCGGTCCAGTGGTTCCAGGCGCAGCTCGAAGCCGCGCGCGAGTCCGGCCGCGGCTGAGCCTTCCTCCCTCTCTCCCCGACACTCCCATCCATCCCTCACGCGCTTCCCGGCGCGCCTCACCCGTAGCGAAGCGGAGGGGCGGCGTCCGACCACGCCCACCCCGACGCGCTTCTCTACCAGGTCGTCAGCGCCGGTACGGATTGCCCAGGTCGGGCGCGTCCGGATCGGGAGCGCTCGGCGTCGGGAGCGCCCGCGTCGGCGGAGCCTCCAGCCCCGCAGGCACTGCCATCGGCGCGAGCTGATCGGCCAGGCTCTGCTCGCCGCGTCGTGAGCGTCGACGACGGTGGCTTCGCCCTCCGGGCTCCTCCACCGGGGCCGCGGCGGGAGCGGGTGCCGGCGCAGCGACCGGAGGCGGCACAGGCGCAGCGACAGGAGCCGCGACCGGCGCAGGTGCGGGCACCGGGGCAGCGATCGGAGCCGCGACCGGAGCGGGAGCAGGCACCGGAGCCACGACCGGAGCGGGAGCAGGCACCGGAGCCGCGACCGGAGCCGCGACCGGAGCCGCGACCGGAGCGGGCGCTGCGGGCCTCGTCGGAGGGGCGATCACCGCGGGGGGCGATGCCTGGTGGTTGCGCAGCGCCCATGCGATGGCGGCGCCGCCGAAGATGGCCACGATGATCATCCCCAGCGCGAAGGCCATCAGGTTGCTGCGGCGCTCGTTGCGGGGCTGCGCGGGGTAGGTGCCCGTCGGAAGCGCCGACTGCGGCGGCGCGCCCAGGGACCACGGCTGATGCGGACCGGAGAGCGGGCCGAAGGGCGACGAGGGGGCGACGTACTGCCCCATCGGGCCAGATCCCTGCACCGGGGGGAGCGGAGCGAAGGAGGGCGTCGGGGCGGGGCCCTGCATCGGCGACGGACCCGACGGGTACCGCTGCGGCGCCACGCCCATGGGCTGCATCGGCGACGGGCCCGAGACCGATCGCTGCGGCGGCGCCATCTCCCCCGAGGGCTCCGGCGCGATCTCCTCGATGTCGTCTTCGAAGTCCCTCTCGGGCTCCGGCGCGGGGGCGATGGGCTGACCCCCGTTGAGCCGCAGCCGCTCCATGATGGCCTCGATGGGAGCGCTCTCCACGATGGTCGAGTCGGCGCTGGGCTGATCGAACTCCGGCGCGGTCTGAGCGGGCTCGCCGTGCCCCCACGACTCGTGCGGAGAGGGCACGGCCATGGTGGCCATCTCCTCGTCGAAGTCCTGCTCGTAGGTGAGCGCCACCGGAGCCGCGGCGGCCGGCGCCCTCCCCATCGGACCCATCCCCATCACCGTGGCCCTCTGGGCTCTGGGCGCGGGGGCGGGCGCGGGGGTGGGCGCCGCGGCGCGCAGCGGCAGCTTCGTCGGTGCGGCGTGGGTCGCCCTCGGCGCCGGGGCCGTCGCCGGTCGCTGCGGTTGCGGCTGCGGCTGCGGCTGCGGCGCGACGCCGGCCATGGTGGGCGCCCGGAAGCGCTGCCCGGGAGGCGGCATCGCGGGGGAGGGCGTCGGCGCCCTCGCGGGCTGCTGCTGCATGGGCTCGTGCGGGAGGTCGAGGGCCTTGAAGCTGCCGGTGCTGGCGCTCTCGGCGGTGGGCGGCAGCCCGTTGGCGATGCGGCCGCGCTCGCGCTGGATGCGCTCTCCGCAGATCTTCTGCATGTACGCGGCGACGGTGCGGTGGTTGCCGGGGCCACCGAGCACCTTGGTCGCTCGCTCGATGGCGTCGGCGAACTCGTGCGCCGAGCTGAAGCGGTTGTTGGGGTCGCGCTCGAGGGCCTTCATCACGACCTGCTCGAGGCTCGCGGGCACCGACGGCGCCGCGTCGCGCAGCCGGGGGATGGGCTCGAACAGCAGGTGGTTGAGCACCTCCACGTCGCTGTCGCCGTGGAAGAGACGGCGGCCGGCGAGGAGTTCCCAGACCACGATGCCCATGGCGAAGAGGTCGACGCGGCGGTCGATCTCCTGACGCCGGGTCTGCTCCGGGGCCATGTACGAGATCTTGCCCTTGAGCTGCCCGTCGCGGGTCTGCGTGAGGCGCGAGCCCGCCTTGGCGATACCGAAGTCGGTAAGCCGCGCGGCGCCGTCGGTGCCCAGCAGGATGTTCTGCGGGCTCACGTCGCGGTGCACCAGGTTGAGGAACTCCCCGTTGTCGTCGATGAGGTCGTGCGCCGCCTGGAGGCCGCCGAGGATGTCGAGGGCGATGCGCGCCGCCACGGGCACCGGGATCTTCTCGCCCAGCTTCTGCGCCGTGCGCGAGAGCGTGAGCAGCGTCACGCCCTCGATGTACTCCATGACGATGTAGAGGCCCTCGGCGTCTTCGACGTCGAGCGTGGCCACCACGTGCGGATGCCGGATGCGCGCCGCGAGCCGCGCCTCATCCAGGAACATCTGCACGAACTCCTCCTCGCCCTCGAGGTGCGGGTGCAGGCGCTTGATGGCCACCAGCCGAGAGAACCCCTTGGCCCCCATCGACTTCGCCAGGAACACCGTGGCCATGCCGCCCGAGGCGATCTCTCCGAGCACCTCGTAGCGCCCGATGCGCCGCGTCTGCGCGTGCGCGTCGTCGAAGTGCGCCATCAGAACCTTCCCCCTACCAACATCCCCGCAGGCGACGCACCCGCGTACACGGGAGCGCTGCGCCAGCGGGTGAAGAACGCCCCGATCACCAGGGTCGTGACGCCCGCCGCGGCGGTGGCTCCGACGAGCACGTTGGTGCGAAGCTCTCTCACGCGGCCGTCGTCGAGCGCCGTCTGCGTGGGGTTCTGCACATAGGCATCGTTGCCCTCGAGGGTGTTGAGGCCGCTCCAGACGAGCACGCCCGCGAGGCCTGCGGTGATGACCATGCCCGTGACGAAGACCCCCGGGGAGAGCCCGTCGGGCGTCGGGGGTTGCACCGGCTGCTCGACGCGCCGCGGGGCCTGTTCGATGGTGGGGAGCGCGCCTCGCAGGGCGGGCGGGCGCTCGGTGTCGATGGGCGTCACCCCCGTCTGCGCGTGGATCTCCTCGGGCGTGGAGATGCGCGTCGGCTCGGCGGCCGGGGGAGGCGTCTCACCCGGCATGGTGAGCTCGATGGGGTTGTTGCTCCCGGCGAGGAGCTGCAGCGGCCGGTGGGTCACCCGCAGCCCCCAGGCGGCGGTGAGCGTGTGGGGCCCCGGCTCGGCGAAGACATCGGCGCCGCTGGTCTGGGCGTCGAGGGAGAGGTCGCAGCCGTTGCACTGCACGGTGACGCGGGCGAGCTGGGGGGAGAGGTCGTCGACGACGCGGCTGGCGTAGGCGGTGATGCGGGGGTCGGCGGCCTCGCGGCGCAGCAGCGTGAGGGCGAGGGTGGCGGCGCGGGCGTCGTGCGCTGGAGAGCGCATCCCCCGGTGCGCCCGGATGGCCTGGATGAGGGCCTGGGCGGCGGGCTGGGTGCGGTCGGCGGTCTCGAAGAACTCCGCGGCGGCGCTGAAGTCTCCGTTGGCGAAGGCGCGCTGGCCCTGCTCGTAGGCGGCGGCGGCCTCGTCGGTGGCGGACTGCCCCAGGGCGGGCGGTGCTGCGAGCGCAATGGCGGAGGAGAGCGCGACGCCTCGGAGCATCACCCCCCATCGGGGCACCACCGGCGTCAGGGAATTCACCGCCACGGTGGCGCCATGCTTCGGAATTCGCGCATGGAAGTCAAGGCTGGCGAGGGCCTTCGGGGGCATGAACGTCGATGCCGCGCCGGTCGATGTCGCGGCGCGTTGCGGGACGGAAGAGGGGGACGTAAGGTGCCGCGCGTTCATGGCAACGGACTATTACGAAGTGCTCGGCGTCGCGCGCGGCGCGAGCAGCGATGAGATCAAGGCGGCGTACCGGAAGGCGGCGCTGAAATACCACCCCGACCGTAACCCCAACGATGCGGAGGCGGAGGCGAAGTTCAAGCAGTGCTCCGAGGCGTACCACGTCCTGAGCGACGCCGATCGCCGCGCGCACTTCGACCGCTTCGGCAGCGCCCCGGCGGGTCCGGGGGGGATGCCCGACTTCCAGCAGATCAACATCGAAGAGCTCTTCAGCGACCTGATGGGCGGGCTCTTCGGCGGCATGGGCGGCGGGGTCGGGAGCTTCGTCCGGGGGCAGACCCGCGGCGGTCGAGACATCGCGCTCGAGCTCAGCATCACCCTGGAGGAGGCCGCCCGCGGGTGCGAGAAGAGCGTGGAGTTCGAGCGCCCCGCGGTGTGCGAGACCTGCAGCGGCCGAGGCGCGGCGCCGGGCACCCCGGTAGACACCTGTCCCGCCTGCGCGGGCCGCGGCGAGGTCCGCTACCAGCAGGGCTTCTTCAAGATGTCGCGCCCCTGCGGGCGCTGCGGAGCGAAGGGCACCATCCCCCGCGAGCCCTGCGCGAAGTGCAGCGGCAGCGGGGTGATGAAGCGCACCGAGAAGCTCCAGGTGGTGCTCCCGGCGGGGGTGGAGGACGGCGCGACGCGCACCGTCGACGGCTACGGCGAGGCGCCGGGCAACGGGCTCCCCTCGGGCAACCTGGAGATCACCGTGCGCATCGCGGCGCACCCGGTCTTCACCCGCGACGGGCAGGACCTGCGCTGCACCCTGCCGCTGAGCTTTCCACAGGCGGCGCTGGGCGCGATGGTCGATGTGCCTACGCTCGACGGGGGCGCGAAGCTGCGGGTCCCGGCGGGCATCCAGCCGGGGCAGGAGCTTCGGCTGCGCGGCAAGGGCATGCCCCGCTTCGGGGGATACAGCCGCGGAGATCAGATCGTGACGGTGCAGCTCGAGGTCCCGACGAAGCTCAGCGATGAGCAGAAGGCGCTGATCGAGCAGCTCGCGGCCTCCCTCGGGCAGGAGACGCACCCCCAGCAGAAGACCTTCTTCGAGAAGCTCAAAGACCTTCTCTAGAGTTCAGCAGGATATACGCAGATGGCATCGGTCAAGCGCGATTACTATGAAGTGCTGTCGGTGGTGAAGACCTCGTCTGGAGACGAGATCAAGAAGTCGTTCCGCAAGGAGGCCTTCAAGTATCACCCCGACCGCAACCCCGGAGACAAGGAGGCGGAGGAGAAGTTCAAGGAGATCACCGAGGCCTACGACGTGCTCTCCGACGAGCAGAAGCGGAAGATCTATGACCAGTACGGGCACGCGGGCCTGGAAGGTCAGGGGGTGCGTCCGCCGGAGGACATCTTCGAGCAGTTCCAGGACCTCTTCGCGGACTTCTTCGGCTCGGGCTTCGGAGGCGGCGGCGGCGGTGGTCGAGGCGGCGGCGGCCGAGGCCGTCCGAGCCAGCCCAGGGTCCAGCAGGGGAGGGACCTCCGCGCGGGAGTGCGCCTCACGCTTCGCGAGGCGGTGTTCGGCGCCAAGCGCGACGTGAGCGTGGTCTTCCCGGCGGCGTGCGCGACCTGCAACGGATCGGGCGCTGCCAAGGGGAGCCAGCCGGTGACCTGCAACGGCTGCAAGGGCCGCGGTCAGGTCACGCAGGGCAGCATGGGGTTCATGATCGCGATGCCGTGCCCCGAGTGCGGCGGCGCGGGCAAGGTGATCAGCAAGCCCTGCGGTGACTGCCGCGGTCGCGGCGAGGTGCGGCAGGAGAAGAAGGTCAAGGTGTCGATCCCCGCGGGCATCGACCACGGGCAGGCGATCCGCGTGGCGGGCCACGGCGAGCCTGGTCCCAACGGAGGGCCGCCGGGCAACCTGCTGGTGGTGATGGAGGTCGAGCAGGACACCAAGTTCCAGCGCGAGGGCAACGACCTGCTGGTGGAGGTCCCGGTGGCCTTCAGCACGGCGGCGCTGGGTGGAACCGTCGACCTGTCCAACCTTGACGGCACGCCCGTCACGGTGACCATTCCCCCAGGGACGCAGCCCAACACGGCCTTCACCCTGGAGGGCATCGGCGTCCCCTACGTCGACGGCGGCGGCCGCGGAAACCTCATCGCGGTGGCGCGCGTGGAGGTCCCTCGTCGCATCAACGCCAAGGCCCGCAAGGCGCTCGAAGAGTTCGCCAAGGCGCTCAACGGCGCGGAGGGGTGAAGGCCCTCCCGACGATGCGTCGTGGCGTGGGGCGCGTGGGCCGCAGGATGAATCCCTATCGCTTCTACACATCGCGGCGGAGCCCCTATCGCTTCCCCGGTACGACCGCGAGGCCGACAGCGAGGAGTCCCCGGTACGGCCGCGAGGTCATCAGCGAGGAGTCCCCGGTACGACCGCGAGGTCATCAGCGAGGAGTCCCCGGTACGACCGCGAGGCCGTCGATGGGGAGTCCCCGGTACGACCGCGAGGTTGTCGGCGAGGAGTCCCCGGTACGACCGCGAGGTTGTCGGCGAGGAGTCCCCGGTACGATCGCGAGGTCATCAGCGAGGAGTCCCCGGTACGACCGCGAGGTCATCAGCGACCAGAGCCAGACCCTGAGCGTTAGCGAGGGGGAGAGCCCGCTCTCGCTGCCAGTCGTCGTCCGGAAACGTCGCCGGTTTCCGGGCAACGGCGGCATCAGAATTCCGCGCTGGGAGGGCGTGATAGGTCACTCCCCCTCGCTAACGCTCAGGGTCTGGCTCTGGTCGCTGACGGCCTCGCGGTCGTACCGGGGACTCCCCGTTGACGGCCTCGCGGTCGTACCGGGGACTCCCCATCGACGGCCTCGCGGTCGTACCGGGGACTCCCCGTCGACAACCTCGCGGTCGTACCGGGGAAGCGTTGGGCGCTCCGCCGCGATGTGTAGAAGCGATAGGGATTCATCCTGCGGCCCATGCGCGGCATGAGGCCCCTCGCCCTCGCTCTCGCTCTCTACGCGTCGGGCGCGCTCGCCCAGGACGCCACCCAACGCGTCGTCGTCGGCGCCTCCGCGGTGCAGCTCGTCACCACCTCCAGCATCGCGCGGGTGCTCGCCGATCCGGGGCTCCGCGTGCTCTGGGAGGGACCCACCACATGGCAGGGAGAAGACCGCGTGCTGCGCACCCGCGACGCTCTCTCCCTCTCCGACGGGACCATCGTCCGGGAGCGCTACGACGAGGCCGCCTCGCTCTGTGGGATGGGGGAGCTCCCGTCCGAGCGATGGGCGCTGGCACCTTCGCTGCGCTTCGTGCGCGCCCCCAACCTACGGCTCCTCTCGGCCGCGCGGTCGGCCTTCGCGGGCGCTGCATCCTCGCCGTCGAGCGTCGTGGCGGGGGCCCCTCCGTCGCTGCCGCTGCGAGGCGCCGTGGTGAGGCTCTCCGAGGGGGCCGCTCCCGCCGCGCGAGCCCTGGAAGACGGCGATCCCCGCAGCGCGCAGGCCCTCACGGCCGGGTCGTCGGTGACCCTCCGGCCCTCCCTCGGTCCGGTGTCGCTGAGGGCGCTGGAGCTCACCGCTCCGCCCTCGGGCGAGCTGCCCCGGCGCTGGCTGCTGACGATGGACACCGGCGCTCCGCTCGCCGTGACCCTCCCTGCCACCCGTACGCCAGGGCGGCTGCGGGTGATGCTCCCGGAGGGGGCGCGTCCCTCCTGCGTGGCGCTGGTGGCCCTCGACGACGGAGCGGTCGGCGAGCTCGGCTGGATGACCTCCCTCGACGCCTCCGGGGACGGCGGCATCGCGGCGCTGCTGGCCGCGGCGGAGGGCGTCGACGGAGACGCGGCGCTGCGCCTGGCGCTCTCGCTGGGAGAGCGCGGAGAGCGCGCGCTGATCGAGGCGCTGCCGACGATGAGCGTGCTGGCGGCGCGTCGCGCGGTGAGGGCGCTGGCGGCGACCGGGAGGGCGGAGGCGATCACCGCCGTGGCGAGGGCGCTCGCTCGCGAGGAGGTGTCGGCCGCGGCGCAGGAGGCCCTCGAGGCGGTGGGCGCGCCGGCGATCGCGGGGGTGGCCTCGGTGGTGGCGGAGGTCCCGAGGGCGCTGCGGGTGGTGGCCGGGATGCGGCTGTCGTGGGCGGCGCGGCTTGGCGCGGCGGTGCCCCTGCTGGGCGCTCCCGACGAGGCCTGGAGGGAGGGGCTGCCTACGCTGCGGGCGATGCTCTCTGCGGCGGCGAGAGAGGGCTCCGCGAGGCCCTGGGTGGAGGGGCTGCCGAGCAGCGAGCCCGGGCGCTCGCGGGGGCTGCGGGTGGTGGCCGAGGCGATGGGGGTCGACGATCCGGTGATGGCGCTCGCGGCGGAGCGGGCGCGGACGCAGTGGGAGACGGCGACGGAGTTCGCGACGCGCTGGAGGCTGCTGTCGCCGATGGCGGGCGACGCGCAGGGGCGCGCGGCGCTGGGCGAGCTGCTGGCGGGGCGAGGGCCGGGCGCGAGCGACGCCGACCTGCGGGCCGAGGCGGCGAGGTCGTTGGGGCGCTTCGCCGACGCGACGGACGCGCTGCGGGCGGGGTTGGGGGATGCGGTTCCGAGGGTGAGGGCGGCGAGCGCGACGGCGCTGCGGGGGAGGGCGGTGGCGGTCGATGCGCTGCGGCCGGTGCTGGCGGACGACCGCTGGCCCACGGTGCGCGCGGCGGCTGCGGCGGCGCTGGCCCCGCGGCCCGAGGCGGCGGACGCGCTGGCGTCGGCGCTCGATGCGCGCAGCGTGCTGGTGGTGAGGGCGGCGCTGCGGGCGCTGTCGGAGAACCCGGCGACGACGGTGACGGCGAGGCTGGTGGCCTTCGCGCAGGACGGGTCGAGGGCGTCGCTGCTGCGGCGCGAGGCCATCGACGCGGTGGCGACGCGCTGCGACGCGGGCGCGCTCGCGGGCCTCGAGGCGCTGGCGGAGACCCTGGGGGACACCGCGCTCCCAGCGTATGAGCAGGACCTCGGGCACGCGGCGCTGGCGGCGATGGCGCACATCGACGCGGGGAGGGCGAGGGCCTTCCTCCAGCGGAGCGAGGCGAACCCGGCGGCGCGGGCCGCGGTGGAGCGCGCGGCGCGGGGCGGGTGCTCGGGGCGGTGATCGCCGGGCGGCGCGGGGATGGGGGCCCTCCAACCCCCCGCAGTTGACGCCGCGGCCCCCGGTCGGGTCCGATGCTCCGATGACCCCTCGACGATCGCGCGCATGGTGGCTCCTCGCCCTCCCGGCCGCGGGCTGCGTCCCGACGCGCGCCACCCCCCAGGACGCCGCCGTCTCCGAAGACGCCACCGTCTCCGATGACCTCCCCACCCCCGTCGATGTCCCCGCCGTCGATTCCCCTCCCATCCCCGACGACGTCCCCGTCGTCTCCATGGACTCCCCCGTCGTCCCCGACGACGTTCCCGCCGCGGTCGACGTCCCCGCCGTCCCCGAGGACCGCGGCCCCCCGCCCCCCGCCTGCGAGTCCTCCGCGCTCGTCGACCTCGCGCTCCTTCCCCGCGACGGCGGCCTCCTCCGCTACCTCGGAACCACCGCCTCCGCCCCCCGCGCCCCCTCGCTCACCGCCAACTGCGTGGGCGCCGACGGCATGGGTGAGGCGGTCCACCAGGTGGTGCATCGCTACGTCCCCTCGGTGAACGGCCGGCTGCGGGCGAGCCTCGACGACGCGGCCACCGACGCCACCTTCGACACGGTGCTCTTCGCCCAGCGCTCGTGCTTCCCGGTGCGCCCCGGCGAGGCCCTCCTCGACTGCAACGACGACGTCGAGACCACCTCGGCGATGCGGCCTCGCGCCTCGGCGATCCTCACGCCCCGCGTGCTCGCGGGCGTCCCGGTCTACCTCGTGGTCGCCGGGCTCCCCCGCAGCGAGGGCGACCCGCTGCGTCCCAGCGGGGCCTACGCGCTCACGGTCACCGAGCTCCCCGAGGTGGGCATCGGCCAGCTCTGCGACCTCTCGGGGCGCGCCAACACCTGCGCCCCCGGCCAGAGCTGCGTCGCGGGCTTCGCGGGCGGCGGCCCCGGGAGCCACTCGCCTGGCTGCGCGTTCGACGGCTTCCCCGACACCCGCTGCCGCACCGACGGGACCGACGAGTGCAACGCCGGCCTCCGCTGCTTCATGGGCTTCTGCCGGCGCACCATCGCCCTGGGTGCGGTGTGCGGCCCGGACGTCACCGGCGTGTGCCCCGAGGAGTCGAGCTGCCAGTGGGTCGACGGCGCCAACCGCTGCGTGCGCACCGGCGCCCGCGGATCAGACTGCCGCGACGACGCCCCCCGCTGCGACGACGGGCTCTCGTGCGTGCACACCCGCTTCGGAGACAACTGCCGCGCCACCGTGGCCGCGGGCGCTCGCTGCGACCCGTGGGGCTTCCGCGACGCCTGCGCGGCGGGCTTCGTGTGCGCCCTCGGCCCCCTCGGCGGCGCCGGGACCTGCGTCACCCCCGGCAGCGTCGCGGGCTCGCCCTGCATGCCGGGCGCAGGAACCCGCTGCGCCGCGGGGCTGGAGTGCCGCCCTTCACCCGACGGCGAGAACGAGGTCTGCGTGAGCGCGGCGCTCCCTGCGGGCCGTTGTGATCCGCTCGACGGCACCACCATCTGCTCGATGGACACCGACTGCGCCCCCAGCGCCGCCCTCACCGACGGCGTCTGCGCGGAGCCCGGAGCGGCGGCCGGGGCGGCGTGTCGGGGCGTCGCTCCCCGCTGCGACACGGGGCTCTCGTGCTCGCTGGAGTCGGGCGTGGGCCGCTGCCTGAGGACGGTGGCGACCGGGGCGGCGTGCGACCTGCGGTACTACTCCACCCGGTGCATGGGCGGAGGGTGCGCGGCGGACAGCGCCACGACGGCGACCTGCCGCGCGGCCACGGCGGAGACCGAGCCCAACGACACCCCCGCGACGGGGACGAGCCTCCCGGGCGCGGCCGCGGTGCTGGCGGGCTCGCTCAGCGGGGCGGACGTGAGGGACTGCGTGCTGGTGACGATCCCGGCGGGAGCCTCGCTGGTGGCGGAGACCTTCACCGGCGACGAGCGGGTGTGCGAGCGCGCTGGGGGAGATCCGTCGCTCTCGGTGTTCGGCCCATCGGGGGCGGAGATCGTTCGGGAGGATGACAGCCCCCGGCGGGGCCTCTGCACCACCCTCGCGCCGTGGACCCACCCCCAGGCCAGCGGGCTCACCGCGGGGACCTACGCGCTCTGCGTGGGTCGCGGGGAGAGCGCGGTGCCGTCGTACCGGCTGGTGGTGTCGGTGCTGCGCTGAGGGTCAGGGAATGTCGTGCCCATGAGCCCGAACAGGCCGGTCGCTTGTGTCGGCCCCTGCGGCTCCGCTAGGGTGTCGCGCATGAAGAGGGTCTTGCTTTGCGCCGTGCTCGCTGGCGCGTGTTCTTCCCGTGCGGGCGGGCTCAACGATTTCGACTCGGGCCCGCCTGCCGATCGCGGAGCGGCCATCGACGGCGGCGTCGTGACCAACGACACGCCCTCGGTCGATGTCCCCGCCAAGGGTACCGATGTCCCGATGGCGGTGGACGCGGGCTTCCCCCAGGACATCCCCGTGGCGGTGGACGTGGGCTTCCCCGAAGACATCCCCGTGGCGGTGGACATCCCCCAGCCCATGGACCTCGGCCCCACCTGTCGCTCCGACCGCGATTGCAGCGCGGCGGGCCTGGTCTGCGACATCCCCCGCGGGGCCTGCGTGGAGTGCGTGCGCACGGACGACTGCCTGGTCACGGGCCAGTCCTGCGTGGCCAACCGCTGCGTGGCGGGCTTCGACTCCGGGACGCCCACCGACCGCGGGATGCCCACCGACCGGGGGACTCCCACGGACACCGGGCTGCCTCGCGACGCGGGCCCGGGCGCGACGCTGCTGACGGGTCTGGGCGGTCCCAACGGCTTCGGTCCGCTGACCAACTGCATGGTCGGCTCGGACGACGGGAGCTTCACGGGCCCCGGGTCCGACGCCGGGACGGGCGCGGCCATCCCCCTGGGCAGCGGCTTCGGCGCGGGCCTCCTGATGCGGGGCCTGCGGTACCAGAGCATCTATCTCAACAACAACGGCAACGTGAGCTTCGGCGGGCCGGTCACCACCTACTCGCCCAACCCCTTCCCCCGCGCGGCCACCGGATCGCCGGCCCCGCTGATCGCTCCGTGGTGGGGCGACGTCGACACCCGCGGCGGAGGCCAGCCCGCGAGAAACCACGTGTGCTTCGTCGCGGAGACCAACCGCTTCGTCGCCACCTGGTACCAGGTCGGGTACTACGCCTCGCATGACGACCGGAGCAACTCGTTCCAGGTGATCATCACCCCGGTGGGCGCGGCCGGTGACTTCGATGTGGAGTTCCGTTACTCGCGCTGCGAGTGGACCACCGGCGACGCCTCCGGCGGCACCGGCGGCCTCGGCGGAACGCCCGCCCAGGCCGGCGTGGACCTCGGCGACGGGGTGAACTTCCTCACGCTCCCGGGCTCCCTCACCAACAACGTCCTCAACCTCTGCGGCACCTCCAACGGCTCGACCCCAGGCGTGTGGCGCATCCAGGTGCGCTCCGGGGCCGCCCGCTTCGGAAGCTGAACCTCTCTCCCCTCAATCTCCCTCTCTCTCTTCCAACAAGACGGTGCTGACAATGGCGGGTAATCCAGGCGGTGGTGGTTGGGGTGGCGGTCCGTTCGGTCCGCCGGGGGGCGGTCAGCCGCCGGGTGGGTTCGGTCCTCCGGGGGGCTTCGGTCCTCCGGGCGGTGGTCAGCCTCCGGGGGGCTTCGGTCCTCCGGGTGGCTTCGGTCCTCCGGGCGGTGGTCAGCCTCCGGGTGGCTTCGGTCCTCCGGGCGGTGGTCAGCCGCCGGGTGGTTGGGGTCCTCCGGGCGGGCAGCCTCCGTCGGGCGGCGGCTACGGCGCTCCTCCGGGCGGGGGATACCCCTCGCAGCCGGGTGGCTTCGCCCCGCAGCCGCAGATGGGGGGCTACGGCGCCCCCGGCGGCTTCAACCAGATGCCCCCGCAGTCGTCGTCGAAGAAGGGCCTGTTCATCGGCCTCGGCGTCGGCGTGGTGGTGCTCGCCTGCACCGTCGGCATCGTGCTGGCCAAGAAGGCCCACGACAAGGAGCAGGCCACCTACGGCGCGCTGAAGACCGTGTGCAGCGGTCAGGGCGTGGCGGCCGCGAGGATGTACACCCCGACGGGCCTGCCGCACCGCGTGGTGGGCATCGCCCGCTCCACCGCGGGCGGAGAGTGGAACATCCGCCAGTCGCTGATCCCCACCGGGCGTCGCTCTCCCGACGTGGCGGGCACCGACATCGTGATGTGCTTCGAGCCCGTGGTCGAGCAGCAGCAGGGCACCTGCGACACCTGGCGCACCCGCAACGGCATCCGCGTCCCCGGCAGCACCCGCAACTTCCCCCGGGTGCAGCTCTTCCAGCCGGTGCGCCTCGTGTCCGCGCAGACCGGCGTGACGCTCAACCAGGGCACCCTGGTCGGCGGCGCTCCCCCGAGCTGCAACGTCTCCTACGGAACCCCCTCCGCCAGCACCTTCCGCGGCAGCGCGCCCGACGACGACGAGGTCAACACGTACCTCACCCCGCTGCTCGGCCCCTGAAGCGACTCTCCTCCCACAGCTCTGTTAGCTTCCAGAGCGTGACCTTCCTCTTCTTCTTCGGAATCGTGGCGCTGGTGATCGGCGCGCCGACGGCCATGTGGTTCAAGACCTGGCCCGACGCGCTCCTGCGCTGGCTCCCACGGGTCATCGGCACCGAGAACATCGCCCGCGGTCAGTTCCGCGACGCGGTCGTCCCGAAGTTCAGAGCGGACGGGCCCCCCATGGAGGTGCGGCTCGCCGCGCTGGGATCATGGATCCTGGGCGCGATGTTCGTCCCGGGCCTGCTGATGGGCCTGTTCGGGCTGGTGGTGATGGGCCTCGGGCTGGTCTCCATCCCGGGGCTGATCCTCGCCGGGCGGCTCTTCTTCCTGGGCCGCCCGCTGCTGCTCGGCGAGCCCGGCGCGGCGGCCCGCGCGCGCTCGCTCGCGCAGTTCGCGCGCATCCTCAACTACGTGGTGCTGGGGCTCTGCGGCGTGGGCCTGCTGTCCCAGGTGCCGGAGGTGCTGCGCCACGGCCTGGCCTCCAACGTGTTCGGCCTCGTGGCGCTGTCGCTGTCGGTGGCCCTCTACGCGGGCATCTCGCTGACGCACGCGTCGCTGCTCGACCGCGCGGCGAAGGCCATCGACGAGGAGGGCTTCGCCCCCCAGGCGCTAGGCGGAGTGCGCATCGACGCCCAGGGAGCCGCGGTGATGCCGCAGGTGTCCGATGGGATGTCCGATGAGATGTCCGATGAGATGTCCGATGAGGAGCGGCGCCGGGGGCGCTAGAGCGCTCACATCCTCGGCGCGCCCGAGCGGATCCAGTTGCGGATGAGCGTGCGCTCGGCGGCGGTGAGGGGCGCCGCGAGCTGTGGCATCTGCACACCGCAGGGGTTGCGCCCGGGGGAGGGCGCGCACTCGGCGAGCTGTCGCATGGTGCCCTCGACCTTGATCACCAGGTAGCTCTGGTCGGGGTCGCCCGGGGAGACCAGCCGGAGCCGGCCGACCTGGTCGGCGGGCTGGTTGACCATCGCGCCGTAGGAGGTCGAGTCGTCGGTGAGGAAGAGCCCGCCGGAGCCGCCGCCGCCGTCGGAGCCGCGGCCGTGGCAGGCGGGCATGGCGCAGGTGCGGGTGAAGAGTTCCTGCACCTGGGTGAAGGTCACCGGGGTGACGGGGACGTCTTCGTCGGCGTCGGTCGCGGCGTCGGCGGGCTCATCGCCCGTGTCCGCCCCGAGGTCTGCCCCGAGGTCCGCCCCCGCATCCTGCGGTGGGGAGGTCGGAGGATCGCTGCACCCGAGGAGGGACATGACAAGGACCGCGGAGGCCCGATGAAGCAGGTTCATGGAGGGTATGGGGGCACTTCATAGCGCCGTTGCCCGCACCCGGGCAACGTGGCGTTCGTGCCCGATGGGCCCCATCAGGGCATCACCCGATAGATCTGCTCCTGTCGGCCTCTCGGCCCGAGCGGGCTGCCCGACATCCCACCCGACCCGAGGGTCCAGGTGATGCCCGTGGCGTCGACCATCGTCCCGGCCCGAACCACCAGCCCCAGGCTCGGCCCTCCCGACCCTGGACCTCCCTCTCCGCCACGGCCTCCCGGCCCACCCGGCCCTCCCGCTGCGCCGGCGCCCGAGCCCGCGCCCCCGGCGCCGCCCATGCCTCCCGCTCCTCCGGCTCCCGCGGCTCCACCGTCGCCGCCGCCCAGGGTCTCCACCGTGGCGTTGGTGACGCTCACCCGGATCGCGTCGCCCCAGGCGAACAGCCCGATGGACGCTCCTCCGTGGGTTCCGCCCGTTCCCCCGCTGCCCCCGCAGCCGCCGCCTCCACCGCCTCCACCCAGCGCGGTGGCGCCGCTCGCAAACCCTCCGCCGCCTCCGCCTCCGGTGCCGCCCCGCTGCCCCCCCTCGGGGTTCGGGATCACATAGCCCTCCTCGGTGACCGCGCCCATCGCGACCGTGCGCCCCGTCGCGCCCGTCGCCCCCTGCGCGCCGGTGCCTCCGATGGGCAGCGCCATCGTTCCGCCGGGCCCTCCCGCGGCCGCGGGGCCGAGGTCCGTCGCCGTCCCGGGCGAGCCCGCCGCCCCGTCGCGCATCGCGTCGGTGCCGCCCCGCCCGCCGTTGCCCCCGGGGCACCCGCCGCCTCCGCCTCCGCCTCCGCTCGCTGCGCTCTGGCCCTCGCTCCCGGCTCCCCCCATCGGCCCCGGGGGAGGCGCGGCGCCGGCGCTCGACCCGCTGCAGGCGCGCACCCGGCCCCGGTCGAAGCTCAGCGCCCCGGAGCCCACCGCGACGAGCCCGTAGCAGCTCAGCGAGCCCAGCATCGCGTTGCGCTCGGAGGTCAGGTCGACGTGGTGGAAGCTCACCGAGGTGCGCATGTCCTGGATGATCGCCGCCACGACCTGGCCCCGCAGCAGCGAGCGCTGGCTCTCGTCCGGCGAGCGCGCCACCCAGCCCCCGGCGCCTCCCGGGTAGCGCCCCGAGAGCGTGACCCCGTCGACCAGCTGATGCGTCGGGACCATCGCCCCGGAGCCCCCGTCGCCCAGCGCGATGGGCAGCGCGTCGTAGGTTCCGACCCCGATCAGGATCGAGCGCCTCGCCCCGCCCCGCGCGATGGCCAGCCCTCGGGTGACGGTGCGAACCGGCTGATCGGGGGTGAGCCCGGTGTTGCTGTCCGAGCCGCCCTCGGCCACGAAGATGGTCTCCGCCGCCACGCCGTCGACGCCGTCACAGTTGCTGTCCTGCCCATCGCCCGGAGGGTCTGCCGCCGCGGGGTTGCAGGCGTCCATCGGGACCGCCGCATCGGAGCCCGCGTCGGAGCCCGCGTCGGAGCCCCGGAGCACGCAGTGCGTCCGCCCCTCCATCCCGTCGTCGGCGACGTATCCCGCCTGGCATTGCACCACCGTCTCGGTGCATCCGCCCAGCAACATCCACAGCGCAGCGCACGAACCCAGGCCTCGTCGAAGCATCGCCGACACCTATACCCACAACCGTCGCCACAGCCCACGTTTCCGGGAACTCCCTCCGCGCCCCGGTGCCTCTCACCCCGTGGCACGTCGATCGCAGATTCACCCCAACGAGCGACGCGCTCATGCGTCCCATGGACTGAACGTCCGTAAGCGCTTCAGGCCACGAGGCGTTGAGTCCCCGACCGATCGGCCACGCACCCCCAAGGAGCGCACCATGAGAGACTTGATGGAGCTGCTGTGTGACTACCTCATGCTCGAGGACAAGCGAGCCCGGGGGGTCACCCTCACGGCGGCGCAGCACGCGCGCTGGATGACCCTTCTCAAGGCCCTTCCCGGCACCGGGAGCGCTCCCGGCCCCGGGCCCGAGAAGGAGCGCGTGGAGGACGGCGCCCTGATCGAGCTCACCGCCAACGGGCGCTTCGAGGCCGCGCGGCTGATGGGCATCTCCCGCGACGGGCTGCGGATGCGCATCCAGCACCCGCTGCTCCCCGGGACGCAGACCCTCGTGCGGGTCATCGCCGAGGGACCTCGCACCGAGTATGTGTATCCGTGCGTTGTCGCCTGGTGTGACGGCCATGTCATGGGGCTGCGCTTCGACGGCCGTCCGTCGAGGGCCCTGCTGCTGCGCTCCGAGGCCAGCGACTGGCAGTGCCCGCTCAACCTCCAGACAGGGTGGGGCGTTCGCGCCACGAGCGCGCGCGCGTAGGCCACACCTCACTTCCGTTCATCGTCACCGAAGGATGGGCAGGCGCTTCGGCCCCTCGACCGGGGCGCTGCCGCCGTGGGCGTCGAAGACCGCGCGGGTCACGCAGTCGGCGAGGCGCTCGGCGATCTCCTTGAAGGCCATGGCGGGGATGCTGTTGGGCTGCGCCTGCACGATGGGCGTGCCGTTGTCGCCCCACTCCCGCACCGCCGAGTCGATCGGAACCTGTCCCAGCAGCGGGGCCTTCGCGAACTCCGCGATGCGCGCGCCGCCGCCCCGGCCGAAGATCTCGTGCTTCACGCCCGCCGAGTCGATGAAGTGGCTCATGTTCTCGACGATGCCGAGGATCGGCACGTTGAGCTTCTGGCACATGCTCACGGACTTGTAGACGTCCATCAGGGCGACGTCCTGGGGGGTGGTGACGATCACCCCGCCGGTCACCTTGAGCTTCTGGAAGAGGGTGAGCGCCACGTCGCCGGTGCCGGGCGGCAGGTCGAGGATGAGGTAGTCGAGCTTGCCCCAGGCCACGTCCTTCAAGAACTGCTGAAGCGCCCCCTGGATCATCGGCCCTCGCCAGATGACCGACTGCCTCGGGTCTTCGAGCAGGAACCCGATGGACATGATCTTGAGCCCGAAGCGCTCGAGCGGCTCGATGTGCTTGCCGTCGCGGGAGATGGGCCGGCCCATGATGCCCAGCATCGTCGGCACGCTCGGGCCGTAGATGTCCGCGTCGAGCAGCCCCACCCTCGCCCCGGAGCGCAGCAGCGCCAGCGCCAGGTTGGCCGCCACGGTGCTCTTGCCCACGCCGCCCTTGCCCGACATCACCGGGATGACGTTCTTCACCTCCGGGCAGGGGTCATCGCCGGCGATCTGACGGGTGCGCACCGCGGAGCCGACGGTGAGCTCCAGGCGCTTCACCCCGACGCGGGCCGCGGCCTCTTCGAGGGCCTTCACGATGGCGTCTCGCGCCCCGGTCGCCGGGGAGAGCAGGTCGACCGTGGCCTTCGCGGTGTCGCCTTCGACGGACACCTCCCGGATGGACTTCAGCTCTCCCAGGCGCTTGTTCACCACCGGGTCGACCACCTCGGACAACGCGCTCACCAGGGTCTCTTGCGACACGGACATCAGCAGTGCTCCACACTCTCAAGGGCGATGCCGCGACCGTCGCGCAGCGCCGTCGATGCGGCGCGGGGCATAAGGTGACCCTTCGCACCCGTCAAGCCGTCGCCGCCGTTGCCAGCAGCGACGCCCGGTTGGTACAGACCGCGGGCCATGGCCGACACCGCGACCGACTCCCCGCTCCGCCTCGACGACGCCGCCCGCACCCCGCGCGCCACCCGCGTCGCGCTCGCGGTCTACCTCGTCGCGATCGTCGTCTACGGCCTCTTCGCGGCCGATCGGCTGCGGTCGCACTCCCCGGACAACCACTTCGCCTACCTGGCCGACGCCTTCCTCCACGGCACGCTCTCCGTGCGCTGCGACGCCGACATCGCTCGCCACGTCGCGTGCCCTCCGGGCGGCGGCGGCAACGACTGGGCCCACTTCGGCGACCGGTGGTTCGTGGCCTTCCCGGCCTTCCCGGCGGTCGTGTACATGCTCCCGGTGGCCCTGCTGGGCCGCGATTTCCCCAACCGCGCCTTCGACGTGCTCCTCGCGGGCATCGCCCCGGCGCTGCTCTACATCTTCCTCGACCGCCTCTCCCGACGCGGATACTCCCGGCGATCGTGGAAGGAGAACCTCGGCCTCACCGCCCTCTTCGCCTTCGGCACGGTCTACTTCTTCACCGCGGTGCAGGGCGCCGTCTGGTTCACGGCCCACGTCATCGGCGCTGCGCTGGGGGCGGCCTTCCTGCTCACCGCCCTCGACGCCGCGAGGCCCTTCGCCGCGGGGGCGCTCATCGGGCTCTCCTTCCACACCCGCACCTCGACGCTGCTGGCCGCGGTGTTCTTCGGCCTCGAGGCCATCCGGGTGCACCGCCTCGCGGGCGCCTCCGAGCCCTCCGCGGACGACGACCTCATCACCCGCCTCGCGCGCTACGCCCGGGAGACCGACTGGCGCGCGGTGATGGGCAAGGTGCTGCGCTTCTCCATCCCCGTGGTGGCCGCGCTGGTCGTCTACATGGTGCTCAACAAGCTGCGCTTCGGCGACTGGCGGGAGACCGGCTACCGCTTCCTGCAGATCCGCTGGCAGACGCGCATCCTCCGGTGGGGCCTCTTCAACTTCCACTACCTGTCGCGCAACCTCGCCGTCGCGCTCGCGCTGCTGCCGTGGATCTCCCGCGTCGCGCCCTACATCCAGATCTCGCGCCACGGCCTCGCGCTCTGGGTCACCACGCCGCAGTACCTGGAGCTGCTGCGCCCCGCGAGGGTCTCCCGCCTCGCGACCAACCTCATCGTCCCCGCGCTGGCCATCGCCTCGCTCGACCTGCTCTACCAGAACAGCGGCTGGGTGCAGTTCGGCTACCGCTTCAGCAACGACTTCTCGCTGCTCCTGCTGGGCGCGCTCGCGATCAACGGGCGCCCGTGGCGCCGCCTCGGGTGGGTGCTGCTGGCTCTCGCCATCGCGGTCAACACCTTCGGCGCGGCGACCTTCGAGCGACCCAACAACGTGTACCAGGGCGACAATACCGCGGAGGGTATGTTCCAGCCCGACTGAGGGCGCCGGGGCGGATGAGGGGCTACGGCGCCGAGATGCGGTCGAAGCCCTCGGCGAAGCGCGGCGCGAGGGTGCTGCCGATGAGGGCGCCGCTCGCGATGTACCCGCCGCCGTCCGAGGCCGGGAGGATGTCCCAGGTCGCGTCGTGGGCGTACGCGACGGTCTCGACGTCGAGCACCCGCAAGCCCCCCAGCGGGTCGCCCGGGCGAAGGTCGCGGAAGGTTCTGCCGTCCACCGTGGGGTGCCCCGCGCTGCCCTCCAGCACCGTGCCGTTGGAGAGGGTGATGCGCTGCACCCGGTGCCCGACCGCCTCGGTGCGGCGCACCGCCAGCACCGGGACCGCCGCGATGTGCCCCCGGAGCGGGCCGTACACGAGGTCGCCCGGGGCGATGGCGTCGATGCGCCGATCGCCCGTCGGCGTCGCGATGAGGGTGTCCGGCGCCATGCACCGGCACTCGACGCTGCACACCCCGGCGTTGCAGCTGCAGCAGCCGCTCATCGGCCCGCCGGGGAGCCGGCAGAGGTCGCTGCCGGGGTAGACGCAGGTGCCCTCCGGGCAGGCGATGCGCACGTCGGCGGCCGCATCGACGACGTCCGCCGACGCGTCGGAGGAAACAGGGTCGGGGCGAGGCGCCGTCGAGGCGCACGCAGGCAGCAGGAACACCATGCCGACCGTCCAACCGCGCTTGCTGTCCATGAAGGTCACTCCCCTTCCATCCGCCTCCTCCTCGCCGGTGCGAAGGGGAGGCGCCGATCATCCTAAGCCCGCGAGGGCTCCGTGTCCGGGCGAGCGCTCGAAGGAGACGCTGCTGTAGAGGCAGGTGATTCCGCCGCGGTGCTCCCGGCTCGCCGTGGCGCCGGCCGCCAGGAAGTCGGCCATCACCGCGCGCACGTCGGCCTCGGTGGGGGCGGCGCCCGTCAGCCGGGAGAGGCTCACCGTCACCGAGCGGGCGCCGGTCTCGTCGCGCGCTTCGAGCGAGCCCACGACCAGCAGGTCGTCGCGGCAGAAGGTCACCCCGAGCACGCTCGGGAGCCGACGCCACGAAGAGGGCACGAGCGCGCCGCGCCAGCGCAGGTACGCGGCGTTGGCCTCGCGGGCGAAGGCCAGCGGATCGACGATCGGACGCACCCCGGAAGGAGCCCGGGGGATGGTGGGGTCGAGGGAGAAACTCCGGGTGTTCTGGCTGATGGCCATGACTGTCCTCCTCCCCTCGACTGTGTGTCCGTTCAGTGCGTCGCCCAAGGGCTCATCGAGGTCTTCTTGACAGAGAATGTCACGCGTCGCGGGTGTTCCGGGCCGGGCGTCGCCCCTATGATCCGCCGCGAGCCCTGACCATGGATCACTACCGCGTGACCTACGCCCGCCGCGAAGACCTCCGGCGCGACCTCGAGACCCAGATCGAGCGCGGCGGCCTGTACGTGCTGGCGCCTCCTCCCGACGAGCTGGCCTACGGCGCCCGGTGCTCGCTGGAGGTCGTCGCCCCGGACGGCCGCGCGGTGTCGCTGGAGGGCGAGGTGCTCGCGGTGACACCCGGGCACGGGCTCGCGGTGGCGATGGACGCGCGCACCATCGGCGAGCTGAGGGCGCTGGTGGGCTCGCTGGGCGCCGACGCGCCAGGGGCCGGCGCGCCCCGCCACGAGCGGGTCGACGGGGGCCGCGGCGGGGAGCGCGCGCCGGCGTCGGCGGTCGATGTGCTTCAGTCCTGGGACTCGCTGTCGTCCGCGGAGAAGATGCGCCTCGCCCAGCACGGCGGTCGCGACGAGCGCGCGGCGGCGCTGAGGGACCGCAACCGCTCGCTGCACCCGCACGTGCTGAAGAACCCACGGATGACCGTCGAGGAGGTGGTGGCCCTCGCGCGCAACCCGCAGGCCGCGCCGGAGATGTTGAAGCTGATCGCCGAGCGCTCGGAGTGGATGGGCCGCGCGGGCGTGGCGGAGGCGATCGCGCGCAACCCGAAGACGCCCAACGACGTCGGCGTGAGGGCGCTGGCCAACTGCTCGGCGGAGGCGGTTCGTCAGATGGCGAAGGGGGTCGGGGCGCCGCCGCACATCGCGCAGGCCGCGCGAAAGCGGGTGCTGGGCTGATCGCTCAGGGAGCGGGGGGCGAGAGGCGGAAGGCGGTGGCGGTGGCGACGCTGCCGGGGAACTCGAACCCGACGAGGTTGCCTCGCATGCCCGTGGAGTCCTCGACGCCGACGGTGGCCGAGGAGCCGGTGTTGCGCACGTTGACGGGGTTGATGGTGCAGTAGTGCAGCTCGATCACCCCGGTGGTCTCGAAGAGCTTCGCCTGGAAGGTGAGGCGCTCGGAGCTGGCGCCGCTGACCGACTGCCAGTTGGTCCACTCGATCACGAAGCGGCGGGCGGGCGCCGTGCCGATGCTCAGGGTGCGCACCGCCGACACGGCGCTGACCGGAGAGAGGTCGTCCCAGAAGGGCGCGACGAAGTTGTTGGGAATGCCCGCGGTCGGGATGGTGACGTTGCTGTACTCGTCGCTCGGCGTCCCGGTCATGGAGGGCCAGAGCTGCGCGAAGCCGTTGGACGCCACGGAGAAGTGCGTCGCGGGGGTCGCGAAGAACTGGAAGGTCCACGGCAGCGCCGCGATGGCCGAGGTCGAGTCGTCGTCCCAGCCGCCGGTCGGGGCGACCGTGGCGCCGGAGGCCACGTCGTCGCAGGCGCCGGTGATCGACGTGAGGGTGTAGTAGGGCGTCCGCGCGGGGGAGAGCGGAGCGGCCGTCGAGGCGAGGGTGAACGCCCCGCCCGTCCCGGTGGTGGCAGTGACCGACACGATCAGCGTGCGCGGGAGCTGCGTGGGGTTGTCGAGGTTGAGCAGGGCCTCGCCGCCGTCGGTGGTCGCGACCGCGGGGGTGCCCTGGCAGGTCGTCGCCGCGCAGTTGACGGCCGCTCGAACGCGGGGGCGCCAGGTGCCGCCCGACTGCGGCTGGGCGCGCACCGAGACGCGCTGCCCGGCCGGGACGGTGACGCTGTAGAAGACCTCGTTGCTGGTGTCGGTGGTGTTGCAGCGGGTCGCGCGCGCGGTGCCGGTGGTGGTGTTGCCCGTGATGGCGGTGGCGCCGTTGACGAGGGCGGTGGCGGCGTCGCAGACGCTCGTCGGCACCACGGTGGTGACGGCCGCGGAGAGGTCGAAGGTGCCCGTGGCGGTCGCCGACGTGGCGGAGACCGAGAGGGTGAAGGTGCGGGGCGCCGCGCTGGTGTTGGCCAGCGCGAGGGTGGCCACGGTGCCGGAGCCGCCGGTGGCGTTGGCGACGCAGGTGGTGGCGGCGCAGTTGTCGAGCGCGCGGACCACTGGGGTCCAGGTGGGCGTCGCGCCGGTCGGGGTCGCGCGGATGGTCGCCTGCGAGTTGGCCGGGAGGGTGAACGAGTAGAAGAGCTGCCCGGCGCCGTTGGTGACGCAGGTGGTGCTCGGGCCGCCGCTGCGGGAGATGTCCTGGGCGGTGACCGGCGCCGCGGCGGTGAGCGGCGTGGGGCTGGCGCACAGGGCGTTGGCGGAGACCTCGTAGGTGCGGGCGCGAAGCACGTAGCTGCCCGCGTTGCTGCTGTATCCGTCGACGATCACGCTGTAGTCGCCGGGGGCGAGCGCGGTGCGGACGACCGAGGAGTTGCCCGGGGTCGAGCCGCCGTCGTCGTCGCAGGCGACGGAGGTCGCCACGTCGCCGCAGGTGCGGCGGATGGAGACCACCGTGTCGAAGCTCGTCGCGGGGTTGTCGGTGTCGATGATCACGCCCGTGGTCGAGGTGACCGTGAGGCTGTAGACGTTCTCCGGGCCGCCGGTGTTGCCCTGGCAGGTCGACGAGGCGATGGTGCTGGCGCCGCGGGTGATGCCGTTGATCGGCGCCACGGTGCCCGGCAGGGTGATGCTCCCGAGCGGCATGGCGCAGCCCACGGACCGCACATCGACCGGAACCGCCGCGTCGCCCGCCGCGTCGCCCGCCGCGTCCGTACGAGGCGCGTCCGCCGGGCCCGCGTCCATCGGGCCCGCGTCCATCGGGCCCGCGTCCATCGGGCCCGCGTCCGTGGCGCCGGTGTCCGCGGGGCCCGCGTCCGTGACGCCGGAGTCGAGGTCTCCCGCGTCCGCCGGGCCGGTGTCCGCCGGGCCCGCGTCCGTGGCGCCCGAGTCCACGGGACCGCTGTCCGTCGTGCCCGAGTCCCTGGGGCCGGTGTCGCCCACCGGAACATCCGGCCGTACGCCCGTGTCGACCGCCCCGGTGTCCGCGGGGCCCGAGTCGGTGCCGCTCTGCGTGCCGTCAGCGCCGCAGCCGGCGAGCAGCACGGCCATCACTGCATAGGACCATCGTGTAGACATCAGGCTCTCTCTCCGTTGGATGGCTGACTGGGCGGCGCACGGGATCACCCGACCCCGACGCCTCCCGATCCGACGCCCCGGGTTGATGGGGGCGACCGCGCACGCGTGCGGATCAAAATCCACGACGCGAGAACGTCCGGTTTACTAACGTAGTTGTGGGTGCCTTGGAAGCATCGTGGACGCGCTGCCTCATACCCGACCGCGGAGAGGGTGACGGGCGGGCCCCGACGCTGCGATGATGCGAGGGCTCATGACCCCGCGAAGCCACCGTCGCTCGTTGCTCGTCGCCTCGACCTTCGCGCTCCTCGCGGGCTCGGCGCTCGCCTTCGACCAGGCCACCGTCGCCCGAGCGCATACGGGCGACCGCAACCTCGTGCGCGCCAACCTCACCGCCGCCGCCCTCCCCAGCGAGGACCTCGCCAACGCCAACCTCACCGCCGCCGACCTCGTGCGCGCCAACCTCGCCGGCGCCAACCTCACCGGCGCCAACCTCTCCGACGCCCGGCTCACCTCGGCCAACCTCAGCAGCGCCAACCTCACCGGCGCCAACCTCACCGGGGCGCACCTGGAGAGCGCCAACCTGACGGGCGCTCGCCTCGAGGGCGTCAGCCTCCTTCACGCGCACCTGACGGGCGCCACCCTCAACGGAGCCAACCTCACGGGGGCGCTCCTCACCGGGGCCAACCTCCGCGGGGTGCACAGCGACGCCGCCACCGTCTGGCCTGCGGGCTTCGCGCACCCGACGCCCGATCCCGCGCCGGTGGACGCGGGCGCTCCGACCCCGGCGCCCACGGCCCGCTCGCGACGAGGGCGCTGACGGGGCCTCGAGGGGCCCTGCGGATCTCTCTCGGGAGATTCGTGCGGCCGCCCTTGCGCCAGGTCCCCGCCCGGGTAATGCCCGGCGGCCATGGTGGTGGCGGTCGAAGGCCTGCGAAAGAGCTACCGCGTGGGCGGGCGCGCGCTGCCCGTGCTGCACGGCGCCAGCCTGCGCATCGAGCGGGGCGAGTTCGTCGCCATCATGGGCGCGTCGGGCTCCGGCAAGAGCACGCTGCTGTCCATCCTCGGGCTGCTGGAGAGCTACGACGCCGGGCGCTACACCCTCGCGGGGCACGACACCCGCTCGCTCACCGAAGAGCGCGCCGCCAGGCTGCGCAACGCGCTGCTGGGCTTCGTGTTCCAGTCCTTCCACCTGCTGTCGCACAAGACCGCGTGGGAGAACGTCGCGCTCCCGCTCGCCTACGCGGGGGTCGATCGCGCCGAGCGCCGCCGCCGCGCCCTCAGCCTGCTCGCTCGCCTCGGCCTCGCGGCCCGCGCCGGGCACCGCCCGGACGAGCTCTCCGGCGGCCAGCGGCAGCGCGTGGCCATCGCACGGGCGCTCGCCAACAACCCCCCGGTGATCCTCGCGGACGAGCCCACGGGCAACCTCGACTCGAAGACCTCGGCTGAGGTGATGCAGCTCTTCCGGGAGATCCACGCGAAGGGGCGCACCATCGTGCTGGTCACCCACGAGCCCGCGGTCGCCGCCTCGGCCGACCGGGTGATCCTGGTGCGCGACGGTCGCGTGGTGCGCGGCGACGCCTCGGGCGAGACGGTGCAGTCGCCGTGATCGACCTGCTCGCCGAGGTCTTCGAGGGCGTGGCCCGGCACCGGATGCGCGCGGCGGCGACGGCCTTCGGGGTGTTCTGGGGCATCCTGATGCTGGTGGTGCTGCTGGGCGGCGGCAGGGGCCTGCGCAACGGCCTCGACAAGCTCTTCGCCGACACGGCCACCAACTCCGCGTGGATCAACGTCGGGCGCACCAGCATGGGCTTCGAGGGCCTCGGCCCCGGGCGGCAGCTCACCATGACCATCGACGACGTCGAGGCCGTCGCCCGCGCGGTGCCGGAGCTGCAGAACGTCGCGCCGAGGCACAGCGCCCCGTCGGGCCTCACCTTCACCCATGGCACCCGCAACGGCGCCTTCCCCACCTACGGGATCTACCCCGGCTACGCCGTCGTCGAGCGCACCCAGGTGCTGCGAGGCCGGCTCATCAACGACCTCGACGTGGCCCGTGCGCGGCGGGTGGTCATCCTCGGCGTGCGCGTCGCGCAGACCCTCTTCGGGGCGAGCGAGGCCGTCGGCAAGACGGTGGAGATCGGGGGCGTCCCCTTCCTGGTGGTGGGCGTCTTCACCGACGCGGGGGGCGAGGGGGAGCTGCGCCGGGTGTTCATGCCGTACACCGCGCTGGCGCAGACCTTCGACGCGCGCAGGCAGGTGAACCTCATGACCGCCACGCTCCGCCCCGGCGCCTCGCCCGAGCGGGCGACGGCCCACCTCCGGCGGCTCTTCGCCAGGCGCAAGCGCTTCGACCCCAACGACCGCGGCGCCGTGGACGTCTGGTTCGCCGAGCAGGAGTACCGGAAGTTCGTGGCCCTGATGCGAGGCATCGACCTGGCGGTCATCGTGGTGGGCCTCGGCACGCTGGTCTCCGGCATGGTCGGCATCAGCAACATCATGTTCGTCTCGGTGCGGGAGCGCACGGCGGAGTTCGGCCTGCGCCGGGCGCTCGGGGCGACGCCCTCGACGGTGATGGCGATGGTGCTCTCCGAGGCCGTGGCCCTGGCCTTCGGGGCGGGCGGCCTCGGCCTGCTGGTGGGCGTCGGCCTCGTCGAGGCGGCCCGCCGCGCGGAGCTGCGGTCGGACTACTTCCGCGACCCCAGCATCGACCTCCGCACCGCCCTCACGGCCCTCGGGGTGCTGGTCGCGACCGCCGTCGTCGCGGGGTATTTCCCGGCCCGCGAGGCGGCGCGGCTCAACCCCAACGAAGCCCTGCGGAGCAGCTGATCCCTACGATGACGACGCACGACGAAGGTGAGCCCGACGACGCCCTCGAGGCCGCGGTGGAGCTCGCTCCCGAGAGAGCTCCGTGGCGGCGCTGGCTGCCCAGGATGGCGGCGCTGGCGGTGCTGGTGGGGGCGGGCGTGGTCGGGGCGAGGTCGTGGCGTCGGGCGCACGCGTCGGCGCCCCCGACGGGGCTGCGGGTGCGGCTCGGCGAGGTGGTGGTGAAGGCCCAGGCCACCGGGCGCATCGTGCCGAGGCAGGAGGTCTTCGTGCGACCGCTGGTGTCGGGGATGCTCGTCGAGCTCACGGCGCGTCCTGGCGCGGTGGTGCGCCGGGGCGACCTGCTGGCGACGGTGCGCATCCTGGCCGACCCGGTGGCGCTGGGCGACGCGAGGGCGCAGGTGGAGTTGGCGAGGGTGCGCCACGAGCGGGCGGCGAGGGAGCTCGCGAGGGCGAGGGCCCAGTCGGCGCGCGACCTCATCGCGGGGCAGGCGCTCGACCAGGCGACGGGCGACGAGGCCGTGGCCAGGGCGGAGCTCAGCGCCGCGCTCGGCCGGGCGCAGCTCATCGCGAGGGGGAGCGCCGCGGGGTCGGCGCTGCGATCCAACCGGGTGCTGTCGCCGGTGGACGGGACCGTGCTCGCGGTGCCGGTGAACGTGGGCGACTACGTGAGCGAGACCAGCGGCTTCCGGGACGGGACGACGGTGGCCGTGGTCGCCGACATGACCGACCTGCTCTTCAAGGGGCAGATCGAGGAGGACTACGTGGGGCAGCTGCAGCTCGGGATGCCGGTGGCGATCCGGGTGGGGGCGCTGCCCTCGGAGAGCCTGCGAGGGACGCTCCAGTGGATCTCCCCGCGAGCGAGCATCGAGCAGGTGGGAGGCGCCGCGGGGAGCGGGGTGCAGGCGCTGACGGCGTCGAGCGCCGGGGTGACGCGCTTCGAGCTGTGGGCCGCGGTGGCGCACCCTCCGGGCGCCGTGCGGGCGGGCTACAGCGCCTCGGCGGAGGTGGAGCTGGCTCGCGCGACGAGGGTGCCGATCATCGAGGAGAGCGCGCTGCGCTTCGAGGAGGGCAGGGCGTACGCGCAGCCCTGCGGGGGAGGTCCCGAGCGGGCGGTGACCGTGGGCGTCTCGGACGGGGTGCGCATCGAGGTGACCGGGGGCCTGCGGCCGGGCGACTGCGTGCGGGAGCGCGAGGGGCGCTGAGAGGGGGCGCTCGCTACAGCGAGCGGCGGGCGTAGTGCGCCGCGGTGAGCGCGCCGAGGGCGCCGGTGAGGACGACGGCCCAGGGGGTCGCCGGGGAGCGCCAGAGCGCGAGCACCACGGCGGCGAACTGCAGCACCGTGGTGGCCTTGCCGAAGACGTCGGCGCGCTGCTCGTGGTGACGGGCGGGGGCGTCACGGCGTAGCAGCACCACCGCGGCGAGGAGGGCCTCGCCGATGTCCCGAGCGCCGAGGACGAAGGCCTCCCAGGGGGTGAGCCGGTGGGTGACCGCGAGGGTGATCACCACGCCGAGGACGAAGATCTTGTCGGTGGCGCCATCGACGACGGCGCCCATGGGAGAGGTCTGCCCGAAGCGCCGCGCCCACCAGCCGTCGAGGACGTCGGTGAGGCCCGCGAGGGCGAGGACCCCGAAGGCCCACCAGGGCTTGTGGGCCACCAGGGCGAAGAGCGCCATCAGCGGCACCCGCGCGAGGCTGAGCAGCCCCGGCACGCGGAGCAGGTCGCGGAGCAGGTACTGCGGATCGGTGGATGGAGACAGGGTGGCCATCGGTGCTCTGGGCTTCAGTGTGGGTCCTGCCGGAGGACTCAGCCAGGGCGACGGCGGGGGAGGGAGGAGGGGAGAGGGTCAGCGAGGGATGGCGCCGGCCCAGCGCTTCATGTGCTCGCTGACGTTCTTGCCCAGGTAGGCGTCGACCACGCCGAAGCCGGACAGGCAGTGGATCGCCTTGACCTCCATCTCCCGGAACTCGTTCGACTCGCGGAGGGTGGCGAGCTTGTCGTGCTCGCCGCGCACGAGGATGAAGCCGTTCATCGTGCCGCCGTGACGGCTGAGGATGGCGGGCTCGTAGCTGTCCACGACGCCCTCCTTCACCTTCTTCTCGTAGAAGGCGAGGGTCGCGTTGAAGAGCTCGCCCGCGTTCTTCTCGCGGCCGGTCTTGACGTCGTTCCAGAGCAGAATCAATCCAGCGTTCGACATGAGAAGCCTTCCCTTCGCCGCCACGGTTGGACGGCTCTTGATGGGCTGAAATTCCTCCGCGCGAGAGCATCCCGCTGCGTGGTTCCCCGAACCAGCCCGCCACTCCCTGGAGCCTCGCCGGGAGCCGTCAAGAGGGGATCTGGTCCGACGATCGCTCGACCCCGCCGCCGCGGCTGGGGATTCTTTCGAAGGGCGTGAAGCCCCTCCGGGGTGGTCGCAACAGACTGGCGGGATCGGGGAGGACGCCACGGCGCGCGTCGCATGGCCGCGGACCCGCACACCCTTCGGAGCCTATCGATGGAACCCCAGAGCACGATCGCACAGGACCGCGTCGGAGCGCTGCTCAACGGCCGGTACGAGCTCCTGCGGCTCGTGGGCGCCGGGGGCATGGGGGCCGTCTACGAGGCGCGCAACACGTGGACCGGTCGGCGCGTCGCCATCAAGGTGTTGCACCCGGCGTTCGCGCAGAACGAGGAGGTGCTGGCGCGCTTCTTCCGCGAGGCCCAGGCCGCGACGCGCATCGCGCACCCGAGCATCGTGGAGGTGCTCGACCTCGGCCAGGACGGGGTCGACGGGGTCTATTACATCGTGCAGGAATTCCTGGAGGGGAGAGACCTGCGGGCCGAGATGGACGAGGTCGGCGCGATGTCGCCCCGCCGCGCGGTCGAGCTCATGGCCCCGGTGATGGCCGCCCTGGCGGCCGCGCACGCGAAGGGAGTGGTGCACCGCGACATCAAGCCCGAGAACATCTTCATCGCCCATGGTCCTGACGGCGCCGTCACGCCCAAGCTCATCGACTTCGGCATCTCCAAGATGGTCGACCTCGAGCCCGACCTGCTGCGCCGGACGACCCCCGGCACCACCCTCGGGACGCCCTATTACATGTCCCCCGAGCAGTGCCGCGGCGACGCCGGCCTCGACGGGCGCAGCGACGTCTGGGGCGTCGGGGCCGTGCTCTACGAGATGCTCTCGGGTTCCCTCGCCTTCGAGGCGCCCAACTACAACAGCCTGATCGTGAAGATCGTGACCAGCGCCCCCGCCCCGCTCGCCGAGCGCGCGCCCGAGGTCCCCGCCGAGCTCGCAGCGATCGTCCACCGGGCGCTCACCGCGAGCCTCGACGCGCGACTGCCCTCGATGGAGGCCTTCCTCGAAGCGCTGCGGCGGTACCCCCTCGATCGCCCCTCCGCCCCGCCGATGCCGTGCGTCCCGGCCCGGCGGAGGGCGGTGGTCCCGGCGGTGGCGGGCCTCGGGGTGGCGTGCGCGCTGCTGCTGGCCCTCGCGTCGCGCGGCTCGGCGGTGCACTCCGCGCCCGCGCCCGTCGCCCGACCCGCTGCGACGCGGGTCGAGGTGATCGCGCCCGCGGCGGTGGAGACGGTCCCTGCGTCGGCCGTCGCCGCGCCGCCGAGGGCGATCGCCCGGCCGAGGCGTGTGGCGGCCCCGCGCACGGCGGTGCGTCCGGCGTCGAGGGTGGAGCTCGACCCGCCGGTGGTGGCGCCGCCGCCGCTGGAGCGGTCGGCCAACGGAGCGCTGATCCTCCCTCCGTAAGGGGAGCGGGTGTGAGCGATGAGCATGCGAGGAGGAACCGATGGTCCGAGGGTCGAGGCTCGCCGCGCTTGCGGCGGCGATGGTGCTGGCAGGGCGGATGGCGGGCGCGCAGGTCGTCGAGGTCGAGGCGCTGGTGCGCCACGGGGTCGAGCTGCGCCAGCGGGGGGATGACGCGGGGGCGCTGGCGGAGTTCCAGCGGGCGCTCGGGCGCTCTGGGGAGCCTCGGGTGCTGGCGCAGCTCGCGCTCGCCGAGCAGGCCCTCGGGCGCTGGCTCGACGCCGACCGCCACCTGCGCGCGGCGCTGCTCTCCAGCCACGACCCGTGGATCGTCCGCAACCGCGCCTCGCTGCATCAGGCCGAGGAGCAGTTGGAGGCGCACCTCGGTCGCCTCCGCGTCTCCGGGGCGGTGGAGGGCGCCGAGGTGTACGCCAACGACGAGCGCGTCGCGACGCTGCCGATGGCCGAGCCCGCGAGGGTGGCGGCCGGAACCAACGTCGTCGAGGTGCGCGCCCCGGGCTACGTCGCGATGACCCGCCGCGTGCAGGTGGAGCCGGGGCAGGAGTCGAGGGAGACCTTCGCCTTCGTGCGCGAGGCGCCCGTCCCGACGTCTCCGCCCGCGCTGCAGCTCGGGCCGATGGCGACGCCGAGGGCGCCGGAGCTCGCCCGCGGAGGCGACGCGCAGCGGGCGCTGGCGTGGGTGACGCTGGCCACCGGGGCGGCGGGCATCGGGGTCGGGGTCTTCGCCCTGGCGCGGCGAGGGGGGCTGGTCACCCGCTACGACGAGCACCGCGACCCGGAGTGCCCGGGGACGGACTCGGCCACGCAGCCGACGGTGTGCGCGGGCTTCCTCGACGACATCGGCGCGATGCAGGCGCTCGCCATCGGGGGCTTCGTGGGCGGCGGCGCGCTCTCGCTCCTGTCGACGGTGCTCTTCGCGACGCTGCCTCCGGCGGAGGAGCCTGCGCGGGGCCTCGCGTCGGTGCGCTGCGGGGGAGGGCCGGGCCTCGCGGGGGTGAGCTGCGGCGGGGTGTTCTGACGACACCGCGGCCCCGACGGGGGCGACGGCGCGATCATACCTGACGATGTAAAAACCGCCGGACTTGCGGCCTGGGGCGGTGGTCCTAAGCGGGAGGGATGTTTGAACAACTCCTCCAGCAGTTTCTGGGTTCGTCGCAGGGCCAGGCGGCCATGCAGACGCTTCAACAACAGCACGGGATGAACCCCGCCATGGCGCAGCAGACCCTCGGGGTCGCGGGCGAGGGGGCGGCGCAGGCGCTGCAGCAGGCCAACGCGGGTCCACCCGGCAACGCGGCGGGGCTGCTCGGCGGGGGCATCACGGCCAACGCCATCACCGGCGCCCTGTCGGGGATGCTCGGCGGCGGCGGCCTCGGCGGCGCCCTCGAAGGGGGCTTGAGCGGCGTGGTCGCGGGCAAGGTCGGGGAGATGCTCGCGGCCCGCATGGGGATGAACCCGCAGATGGCCTCGCTCATCGCGGCGGGCATCGCGCCCCACCTGGTGAACTTCATCCAGGCCCGCATGGGCACGCAGAACGCCTCCGGGCCCGGGGCCTCTGCGCCGGGTCCTGCCGCGCCGCCGATGATCCCGCCGATGATGCAGAACCAGGGGCCCGCGGCGTCGATGCAGCCGATGGGCGGTCCGCAGTGGGCGCCGCCGATGCAGAAGGGCGCCGGGGCGCAGGGCAAGTTCGATCCCTCCCAGCAGGGCGCCTTCGACCCGTCGCAGCAGAAGATGTCCAAGGGCGACGGCGGGGGGAAGGAGTCCTTCGACCAGGCTCCGCCCGACGGCGGCAAGGGGGGGTACTCCAAGGGCGCCTTCGACCCCTCGCAGGACGGCAGCAACAAGGACCAGGGGCCCGGCTGGAAGAAGGGCCAGTAGCCCGCCGCGCTACGGATGGATCATGTCGAGGTGGGTCCCGTCGGCCAGCTCGACGAGGCTGTCGGGGCAGCCGTTGCGCACCAGCCACCCCCGCCGCTCCGCCTCCGGGACGGCGACGTAGTCCGTCGGCGTCACCCGAAACCCCAGGTGCTGGCTCGTCGGAGGGCGATACACCGCGCCGGGCCTCGGCTCGTAGCGCTCTGGCGCGGCGCCGGTGCGACGGTCGCCGAGGAAGAAGATGTGACAGGCGTGCCATTGCTCGCGATCGCGAGGAGAGAGCTCGGCGAAGGCCGGCGGCAGCTCGTCGACGGCGAGCGTGTGGTCACGCTCGGATCGTCGGGGCGGGTGGTTCCATCGGGTCATTTCGTCTTGGGACAGCGTGGGTCGCCGCGGGGGCAGCTCTTCGATCGGTGCCGTGGCGGTGGGTGTTGTCGCCGAGACGACCGCATGGGACGAAGCGCAGGCCATGCCGAGCATCACCACGCCAGAGACGAGCGCGAACCGCATCGGGCGATCGTAGCCCCCGCAGCGCATGGAGCGTTGGCCTGACAGGTTGGGTACGGCTTCGGAGGGCGCTTCCCCGGTACGACCGCGCGGTGTCGGACGACGGAGCCAGACCCCGAGCGTGAGTGAGGGGGAGCGCCCGCCCGGGCCATCGGTCAGCGTCCGGAATCTCCGGTGATTCCCGCTAGAATCGCGGCGCCGGAGATCTGCGCTGACGGCGTGAACGGGCGCTCCCCCTCGCTCACGCTCGGGGTCTGGCTCCGTCGTCCGACACCGCGCGGTCGTACCGGGGAAGCCCACCTCCGAAGCCGTACTCAACCCGTCAGGCCACCGCCCTACGCCGTCAGCTCGACCCGCAGCGCGCGCCTCCGCGGGTGCGTCTCCCTCGCCCAGGCCACCCAGGCCTTCGACTCCTCCACGCCGAGCCCCTGCATCCGCCGGATGAAGCCCGCCGCCTCCCGGTAGCGCGCCCGATCGCCCGTCGCGACCAGCGCCTCGACGTGCGCCGACCAGATCGCCATCGCCACCGAGGGCTTCTTCTCCGCCGCCGCCTCGGCCACCGAGAGCCGCGCCCCCGACACCACCGGGTGCGCCGCGCTCGCCACCGTGGGCTCGCCCCGCGTGCACGCCTCCGCCGCGTCGAGCTCGCCCATCGCCAGCAGCACCCGCACCGCCTCGGGCCGCCGCCCGCCGCGCGCCGCGAGCGCCGCCACCACCCGCGACTGCAGCGCCGCCCGCTCGGCCTCCGGGGTCTCCTCCCGCAGCGCCTCCCATCGCGCCACGCTCGGATACATCCCGACCATCTCCTCGGCGGTCACCCTCGCCGCCGCAAGGTCGCCCCGCGCCCGGCAGCGCATACCCCACCAGGTAAAGAGCGCCTCGCTCGGATCGCGCTCCAGCCGGGCGCGCACCGCCGCGTCGAGGTCGGCGCCCACTCCCCAGCGGGCGAGCAGCCCCGCCACCGCGGGCAGCGCCTCGGTCGGGCACTCCCACGCCGCGGCCACCGCCTCGTCGCGGCGCCCGTGCAGCAGCATCGCGTCGACCAGCTCGACGTGGCGCCCGAGGGCCTTCAGCCCGCGCAGCACCTCGTCGAGGTCGAGGCCGTCGCGCAGCAGCTCGAAGAGCAGCGCCCCGAAGGGCATCGACGACCAGGCCAGCGGGTCGTTGGCCGCGAAGCCCTCGCGCGCCGCGCGCTCGAAGATCCACCCCGCGACCATGGCCCGCTCGGCCTCGTCGGCGTAGCGCAGGATCGCCTCGGGGATCTCTTCCGCCGCCCCGACGTCGCTGCACGCCAGGTCGCCCTGCGCCACCGACCAGAGCGCCGTCAGCGCCTCTCGCCTCAGGTCGCGGTCGTTGGCGCGCGCGAGCGCCGTGGTGAGCCCCCTCGCGGCGTCGACCGCCAGCGCCCTCAGGGCCCCGTCGCCGTCCTGCCCCGCCACCGCGGCGTAGCCCGCCAGCACCCCTTCGCCCAGGCCCCGGAACACCTCCGTCGCCCCGCGCAGGTCGCCCGCCCTCAGCAGCGCCTCGCCGCGAGCCTTCAGCACCGAGATCTCCCAGGTGATGGCCCCGGCCGCGCCCCACGCCGTGCCGTGCCGGCGCATCGCCGACCGCGCCCGCTCGCCGCTGTGGGCCACGGGCATCGCCACGCGCTCGAGCCACGGAGCCAGCGCCACCATCTCCTCGACCAGCGAGGCCAGCGACTCGGTCGAGCGCCGCCGCAGCGAGGCGCCCACCCCGCTCGCGTCGTGGAAGGCCCACGGCCTCGTCGCCCAGGTCATCAGCACCGCCGCCGCGTGCTTGCACCGCCCGGTGGCCCCCGCCGCGCAGCCGCAGCGCGCCCGCAGCACCCTCGCGCCGTCGTCCGAGAGGGTCACCTCGACCGGGTACGCCGGCCGGTCGCCGCCCTCACAGCAGGCCCGCAGCGCCCGCCCCGCGCGCCGCGCGTCGAAGACCCCGTCACGCTCGCAGAGGGCCTCCGCCTTCGCGCGCACGGCCTCGCTGAACCCCTCGAACCACCCGGTCGTCGTCGTGCTGTCCATGGGTCCAACCTCGCCCTTCGCGCGCGTGCGCACAAGGGCGGGTTGGACATATCCTGTCACCACCTCGCGCGCTTGGTTAGAAAGCTTTTCGTGGCCGGGACGACCACCTCCGGGCGCTCGAGAAGTACGAAGTGCGAGGCCCTCCGGAGGTGGATCGCCTCGGCGTCGGGGAGGCGCCTCGCGATGACGTGGGACTGGTACGCCGGGGTGAGCCAGTCCCATGCGCCGGAGACCACCAGCGCGGGGACGTGGATGTCCCTCAGGTGGTGGAGCACCGAGTGGGCGTCGAGCTCCTGGAAGAGCCGGAGGTAGTTGGGGAAGGTGCGCGGGTCGAACACCTCGCGCATGTAGCGCTCCATCACCGGGGTCATCTGCGCGGGCCGGGCGCGGGAGATGAGCCAGAAGAGGGCGGCGGCGGGCATGACGGTGCGGGGCGCGGCGAACTCGATGGCGCGGGCGAGGTCGGGCCGGTCGGCGACGGTCTCCACCACGGCGTTGAGCCACGCGCCGGCGAAGGGCATTCTTACGAAGGGCTGTAATCCCGAGGAGAAGACGTGGCCGTAGGTGCCGTTCATGAGCAGCATCCCCGCGACGCGCTCGGGGTACATGGAGGCGGCCTCGAGGCTCACCTGCACGCCCATGCTCCAGCCGCAGAACACGGCGCGGTCGACGCCCTCCGCGTCGAGCACGGCGAAGGCGTCCTCGGCGTGGTCGGTGATGCTCAGGTGGGCGCTGCGCGAGGGGGCCGTGGAGTCGAAGAGCCCGCGGTAGTCCCAGGTGATGATGCGGTAGTGGTCCTGGAGGGCGTCGACCAGGGGCTGCCAGGTGTAGAGCCTGCCGCCGAGGCCGTTGGCCAGGAGGAGGGTTCGCTCTCCGCGGCCCATGACGGTGTACGCGACGCGGGCGCCGTGGCGGGTGTCGATGTATCGGGTGGGGTGCTCGTCGGCCATCGCGCTGAACGGTAGCTCAGCCGACGAGCGGAGAGGGAGGGACTAGCGACCGGCGTCAGCCGTGGTGCTGGTGTTGTCCGACTGCACGCACTCGATGGTCGCCTCGGCGCCCGTCGGGACGGAGTCGCCGTCGGTGAACGAGATGCGCTGGGTGCAGCTCGGGTTCGCGGGGTCGACGGTGGTGTCGTAGAAGAAGCCGTGCGAGCCGGCCGGGGCGGTCATGCCGGGCTGCACCGCGACCTGGCTGACGAGGCAGACCGCGCGGCCACCCTCGGTGGCGGCGGCGCCCGTCGCGCGGCGGCGGCCGTGGGCGGCGGTGCACCACTCGGCGGCGTTGATGGTGGCGGGGAGCTTCTCGCGCACCTCGCAGCCCACGCTGATGGCGGTGGCGCCCGCGGGGGTGCGGGAGTCGCAGTTCGGGCCCGTGGAGCAGCCCAGCGGGCGGCCCGTGGCGTCGCAGCAGGTGGGGCGCTGCGTGGCGAGCACGCGCGGCAGGCAGCGGCCGGTGAGGCGCTGCTGGATGCGCTGCACGATCTGGGTGAGCGCGTCGGTGTAGTCGTTGCGGCAGATCGAGCTGACCGAGCCGTTGTTGTAGGTGACCTGGAAGCGCCGGGCGATCTCGACGATGCGGCGCGACGGGAGCGCGAAGTACTGCACCATGGTGTCGCAGGCGGGGCGCATCGGGTCATACGAGCTGCCCTCGCGGCGGCACGCGGGCACGACGCGGGTGGAGCAGCTCGGGTCCATGTTGCGCATGCGCATCGAGACCGGCCCCTCGGGGGACATGGTCGTGAGGCCGTCGGAGCCGTCGGGCATGCGGCCGAGGAGGGCGTCGTAGTCGGTCTGGCCGGACGCGGTCTGCGGCAGCATGATAGGCACGCCCGCGATGGCCGCGAAGATGACGTTCTCCGGGCGGTTGGGCTTGAGCGAGGTGAAGCCGCGGTTGGGCATGCGCGGGTTCATGTAGCGGTCGAGGTTCCAGGTCGGGTCCTGCGGGCCGCCGGGCTGGTACATGTAGAAGCGGAGGTTGAGGTCGGTGCTGGACCACGCGGCGCTGGTGCTGTCGAAGACGCCGATGCCGTCGGTGCAGGCGACGCCGGACTCGGCGTAGCGGCAGTCGCGCACCGAGCCGTCTTCCTCGTCGGAGACGATCACGATGGCGAGCACGGCGTTGGGGCGCACGAAGCCCGCGTTGGGGTCCATGTTGCCCGCCTGCTCGCGCGGGTTGTGGACCACCAGGGCGCGGTACGCCGCTTCGAGCTGCTGCTCGAGGCCGCAGCCGTTGGTGGAGAGGTAGGCGTTGCAGACGAAGTCGTCGCGAAACTCCGCCGGGTTGGTGGTCGACGCGTCGAAGGTCAGGAACGCGGGGTACTGGTTGGGGTCCGTGGTGCAGCGCGCCGGGCGGGTGCCCGCGGGGGCCGTGGTCCACGGCTGGTGCGAGCGGATCGCCTGCCCGTTGCGGATCGGGTTGAGCAGGCCGTCGTCGCCGATGTCGCTGTTGGCGCACGACGGAACGGTGCTGCCGGGCGTGCCCAGGTCGGACGAGATGACGCCCACGTGGAGGCTCTTCACCGGGGGGTAGTCCGCGGTGCCGTCCATGTTGCGGTCCGGCGGGGACACCAGCTGGTTGATGAGCACCGTGAAGTTGCGCGCGAGGTTGGCCTGGTTGGCCGCCATCGAGTTGGAGTTGTCGACCTCGAACAGGATGTCGACCGAGTCGACGGCGTTGTTCTGGATCGCGAGGCTCACGCCCGACTGGAGCCGCGTGTCAGGCGCGGCCACCGGGCGATCGAGACACCCCTGGCCGAGGACACCCAGCATCGCGACGGCCACGCCGCAGCGCATCGCACCGCGAAGACGAATGGATTGGGACATTGGAACGCACTGCTCCTTGAGCGAGGAAACCCGAGACACCCTGCGCAGCCGCGAACCATACAGACAGCGGCGCGGGACAGCAATCCCAGACACACTCGCCGGTGTGGCCGGTGCCGATACGCTTGAGCAACCGCGGGGCCACGCTCGTCGCGCCGCGGGCTCGCCGCCGATCGGGCGCGTCGCCGACAACCACGGTTGGCGCTACCCTGTCTGAAATGTCGCCCGGTCGAGCCGAGCGAGCTTGCTTGTCTCCCCAGGGATGCTGAACCCTTACGCCCGATGCCTCGTGGAGCGATCAATCGATGACTCGTGTCTTGCTGGTCGATGATGAGGAGAGCCTGCGCCTGGCCCTGAAGACGCACCTGCGAAAGCAGGGTCACGAGGTGCTGGCGGTGGGCGGGGCCGACGAGGCCATCGCGGCGATGGAGAAGGAGCCCGCGGAGTACGTCGTGACGGACGTGCGCATGCCCGGCGGGCGCTCGGGCCTCGAGCTGCTGCTGGAATTACGGCGCCGGTGGCCCGCCACGGCGGTGCTGGTGATGAGCGCCTACGGCTCCAACGAAGACGCGCTCGCGGCCATCAAGGCCGGCGCCCAGGACTACCTCACCAAGCCCTTCGCCCCGAGCGACCTGGCGTTCATGCTGCGCAAGGCCCAGGAGCGCGAGGCGCTGCGCCGGGAGAACCGCGAGCTGCGGGCCGCCGTCGCGCGCGACCACAAGTTCGACCAGCTCGTGGCCCGCAGCGAGCCCATGAAGGCGATGTTCGCGACCATCGCGCGCGTCGCGACCTTCAAGACCACGGTGCTCATCAACGGCGAGACCGGCGTCGGCAAGGAGCTCGTCGCGCGCTCGCTGCACCTGCGCTCGCCCCGCGCGGCCAAGCCCTTCATCGCCGTCAACTGCGGCAACTTCCACGAGAACCTCATCGAGAGCGAGCTCTTCGGCCACAAGAAGGGCTCGTTCACCGACGCCAACGCCGACAAGCGCGGGCTCTTCGAGGAGGCCGACGGGGGCACGCTCTTCCTCGACGAGATCGGCGACCTGCCGCTCGGGCTACAGGTGAAGCTGCTGCGCACGCTGCAGGAGAGCACCATCCGCCGCGTCGGGGAGAACATCGACCGCAAGATCGACGTGCGCGTCGTGGCCGCCTCGCTGCGCGACCTCACCAAGGAGGCCAAGGCCAACCGCTTCCGCGAAGACCTGCTCTTCCGGCTCAACGTGCTGACGCTGGTGATCCCGCCGCTGAGGGCGCGCAAGGAGGACATCCCCCTGCTCGTCGACCACTTCGTCGGGCGCTTCAACGAGCGCCTCGGCACGGAGATCACCGGGGTCGACCCGCAGGCGATGCGGCTGCTCTGCGACTACCCCTGGCCGGGCAACGTGCGCGAGCTCGAGCACGCCATGGAGCGCGCGATGGTGCTCTGCGAGGGCACCGCGCTGCAGCCGCACGACTTCGAGGGGAAGATCCGGGAGCCCTCGGACCCCATCGCCGCCGAGCTGGAGAAGGGCAACTACTCCATCAAGAAGACCACGCGCACCATCGAGGAGATCCTGATCCGCAGGGCGCTGGAGAAGACCAAGGGCAACCGCACGCGCGCCGCGGAGCTGCTCGAGATCTCGCACCGCGCGCTGCTCTACAAGATCAAGGAGTTCGGCATCACGTGAAGCTGACGAGCACGGCGTTGGCCTCGACGGTGCCGCCCAGGACGGCGTGCACCTTCGCCACGACGCCGACGCCGCGGGCCTTCACCTCGTTCTCCATCTTCATCGCCTCGACGATCATCACCGGCTGACCCGCCACGACGCTCTCGCCCTCGGCGACGAAGATCTTGATCACCCGGCCGGGCATCGGCGCCCGCACGTCGCGGCTCTTCGCGGCGCTCTCCGGCCCCCTGGCGCGCGCGGCGGCGCGCATGCGCTCGCTCTCCACCGGCACGTAGGTGCGCGTCCCGGAGGCCACCACGCCCAGCATCGGGCCGGAGCCCTCGATGGTCAGGTCGAGCACCCGCGAGCCGATGCGCACGGAGAGCTCCCGATCGGAGAACGACACCACGTCGACCGCCACCGGCCGCCCCCCGACCGACGCCGCGACCGAGCCGTCCGGCTGCAGGACGATCTCCACCTCGTGCTCGCGACCCGCTGCCTGAACAAAATATCGCATGGGAATTGCCGCGACCCTACGCCATCCCGCGCCGCCCCATCAACGCCTCGCGCCCCCGTGGCGGCCGTGTCACCCTACGAGCGCCCCAATGCCCTCCAGGCCGAGAGTCCGCGAGACGCCCACCGTGCTGCGCCCGATCGTCGGGTACTTCGAGCGCCGGGTCGACCCGCTGACCAACCTCTTCCTGGTGCTGCCCCTCTTCGGCATCTACCACCTCGGGGTGCTGACCCAGATGCGGCACAGCCGCCAGGGTTTTACCTGGGTCGGTAACGGGATGGACTTCCTCACGGGCACCGTCCTGGCCCTGGTGCACGGCGACATCCTGGCCTACACGGCCATCGCCGCGGGGGTGACCATGCTGCTGGGGCTGCTCATCCTCCGGGCGCGCCGGCAGTCGAGCCTTCACCCGCGGCTCTTCATCCCGGTGCTGCTGGAGAGCACCCTCTACGCGCTCATCGTGGCGTCGCTCATCGGCTCCATCGTGCGCACCTTCGGCCTCGGGGTGCTCGACCACGAGGGCCTCCCCGCGCAGATCATCGCGTCCTGCGGCGCCGGGCTCCACGAGGAGCTGGTGTTTCGCATGGGGCTCTTCGGGGGCCTCGGGTACCTGCTCTCGCGGCGCATGAAGCCCTGGATCGGCTGGCTCATCGCCCTCGGCTTCTCCTCGGTGCTCTTCTCCGCGGTGCACTACCTGCCGCCGCTGGGAGACGCCTTCAGCCTGTCGAGCTTCGTCTTCCGGCTGCTGTGCGGCGTGGCCTTCGCGATCATCTTCCGGCTGCGAGGCTTCGCCATCGCCGCATGGACCCACGCGCTCTACGACATCTTCTACTTCATGCTCCGGCACACGTAGCGGGCGAGCGGGCTACGCCACGCCCGCCATGCCGTCGTCGTCGTCCGCGGGCGCCGTGATCGCCGAGAGGTAGCAGGCGCGGCAGCGGGCCTCGTAGGAGTCCGCGGCCCCGACCTGCACCCGCTCTCCGCCGCCGGAGAGTCGAAACGATCGGCTCGCCAGGGCCCCGCACTGCGAGCACACCGCGAGGCACTTGGTGATCTGCTCGGCGATCGCGAGGAGCTGGGGGATGGGCTCGAAGGGGCGGCCCAGGTAGTCCTGGTCGAGGCCCGCGATGACCACGCGCACCCCGCGGTCGGCCATCGACTGCACCGCGGCGACCAGCGATGGACCGAAGAACTGCGCCTCGTCGATGCCCACCACCTGCGTGCCCGGGTCGAGCGCGGCGACCAGCGAGGCGACGTCGGGGAGGGCCTCGGCGTCGAGCGACTGCGCGCTGTGGCTGGTGATGCGGGTGTCGTGGTAGCGCCGGTCGATCGCGGGCTTGAAGACCTGCACGCGCTGCTTCGCGATGGCGGCGCGGCGCAGCCGGCGGATGAGCTCCTCGCTCTTGCCGCTGAACATCGGACCGCAGATGACCTCGATCCATCCGGCGTCGCGCCGCGGGTGATCCATAGGCGGAGAAGGTTCCGACGGCGCGGGGAGCGGGGCCAGAAATGGGCAAGGCCTGCCCTGTGCACAGCGCAGGGGTCAGAGCTCTGCCTCGGGCCGCGGAGCGCTCTCCCGGGGGTCCCGAAAGCGCCCGGCGGAACTATGCAAGGAGGGCGGCTCGATGGACGCCGAGGGCGCCGACGGGAGCCACGAGAGGGACAGCGCTTCCGGCAATGCACGACACGCCCCTCATCTCGACCATCGCGGTGGCCTTCACGGCCGCCTGGATCCTGGGGCTGCTGGCCCAGCGGGTGCGCCTCTCGCCCATCGTCGGCTACCTCATGGCGGGCGTGATCATCGGGCCGCTCACGCCGGGCTTCGCGGGCGACCTGCAGATCGCCCAGCAGCTCGCCGAGGTGGGCGTCATCCTGCTGATGTTCGGCGTCGGGCTGCACTTCCAGATCAAGGACCTGATCGCCGTGAAGGGCGTGGCCATCCCCGGGGCGGTCGGCCAGAGCCTCGTGGCGACGCTGGCCGCCGTCGCCGTGTTCACGCTGCTCGGCCTGCCGGTGAAGACGGGGGTCGTGATCGGCATGGCGATGTCCGTGGCCAGCACGGTGGTCCTCATGCGGGTGCTGATGGACGCCGACCTGATGAACTCCCCTCAGGGGCACGCCGCCGTGGGCTGGCTCATCGTCGAGGACATCTTCACCATCGTGCTCCTCGTGGTGCTCCCCATGCTGGGCGAGGGCCGCACGCCGGGCGCGTCGCTCTGGGCCGCGCTGGGCGTCGCGCTCCTCAAGCTGACCGCCCTGGTGGCGCTGGTGCTCCTCGTCGGCGCGAGGGCCGTGCCCTGGGTGCTGACGCGCGTCGCCAGGCTGCGCTCTCGCGAGCTCTTCACCCTCACGGTGCTGGTGTTCTCCATCGCCATCGCCGCGGGCGCCTACCACTTCTTCGGCGCCTCGATGGCCCTCGGGGCCTTCCTCGCGGGCACCGTGGTGGCCCAGTCTCCGGTGAGCCACCAGGCCGCGGCCGATGCGCTGCCGATGCGCGACGCCTTCGCGGTGCTCTTCTTCGTCTCCGTGGGGATGCTCTTCGACCCGGCGTTCATCTTCCGGGCGCCGCTGCTGGTGGTGGCCGCGCTGGGGATCATCCTGCTGGTCAAGCCGCTCACGGCGCTGGTCATCGTGGTGCTCCTGGGCCACTCGGCGCGCACCGCGCTCACGGTGGCGGTGGGCCTGAGCCAGATCGGCGAGTTCTCGTTCATCCTCTCGGACGTCGCCCGCAGGCACGGGCTGATGTCCGACGCGGGGCACACCATGCTCGTCGCCTCGGCCATCGTGTCGATCGCGGTAAACCCCCTGATCTTCCGCTCGCTGCCGCGCATCGAGGGCTGGCTGCGGGCCCGCCCGAAGCTCTGGACCCTGCTCAACGGCCGCGCCGAGCGCAGGGCTCGCAAGACCAACCTCGCCGCGGCGGCGGCGCTCGGGGCGACCGCGGTCGGAGAGCGCATCGCGGTGGTGGTGGGCTTCGGCCCGGTGGGGCGCTCGGTGCACAGCCTGCTGCGGGACGCGGGCATGACCACGGTGGTGATCGACCTCAACCTGGACGTGGTGTCCGGGCTCAACGAGTCGGGCCAGCGGGCGATCTACGGCGACGCGTCGCACGAGGGCATCCTCGAGCAGGCGGGGGTGAGGCGCGCCTCGCACGTCGTGCTGACGCTGCCGCACGCCGCCGACCGGGCCACCATCGTCGCCTCGGTGAGGGCCCTCAACCCCAACGCGCGGATGCTGGTGAGGGCGCGGTACCTCAGCGAGCGGGAGGACCTCGAGCGGGCGGGCGTCGCGGCGGCGGTCTTCGAGGAGGCCGAGGCGGCGGTGGGGCTCGCCCGGCTGGTGCTCGCCGACACGGGGGTGCGCCACGAGGCCGCCGAGCGCAAGGTGCGCGACCTGCGGCTGCAGCTCATCCGCGAGAACATGGCCAACATCCGTACGCAGCGCGTGCGGAGCGTGATGGTGCCGTGGAACCGCGTGTGGCACCTCTCGGCGAAGGCCAGCCGGGACGAGGTGCTGCGGCAGATCTCCCAGAAGCGCTTCTCCCGCTGGCCGGTGGTCGACCCCGAGACGGGCGCGGTGCAGGGCTACCTGCTCGCCCGCGACCTGATCGCCGTGGCCGCGGCGGACGAGGACTGGACGCGCTTCGTGCGCCCGCTGCGGGCGGTTCGCCCGGACGACGACGTGGAGTCGACGCTGCTCTGGATGCAGGGCGAAGGCGCGACGGTGTGCGCAGTCGAGCACGACGGCAGCCTGCTGGGCCTCATCACCCTCGAAGACATCCTGGAGCAGGTGGTCGGCCGCATCGAGGACGAGTACCCCCACGAGGCGGAGACCTCGCTCCTCGACGCGCTGAAGGCCGGCGGGCTGGTGCTGGCGCTTCGAGGGCGCACCCGCGAGGCGGCGGTGCGGGAGATGGCCTCGGCGCTGCCGCCCGGCGCCGTCTCCAGGGACGCCGCGATCGCCGACCGGGCGCTGGCGCGCGAGGCCGAGCTGTCGACCGACCTGGGCGTCGGCGTGGCGCTCCCGCACGCGCGGGTCCCAGGGCTCACGACCCCGCGGGTGGTGTTCGGGCGCTCCTCCGAGGGGGTCGCCTTCTCGCCGCCGCCCGACGAGCCGGTGCGGCTGGTGTTTCTGCTGGTGACGCCGGTCGAGCAGCCCGAGGTGCAGATCGCCCTGCTGGGGCAGATCGCCAACGTGATCAGCGAAGAGTCGGCGCGGGAGCGCCTGCGCCGCGCGTCGACCGACGGGGAGGTCCTCGAGGTCATCGCGCAGCGGCTGGCGATGAAGAAGGGCGCCTGACTCGCGTCGCGCGCCGCGGAGACTCGTTGGCGCCATCCGTGAACGTTGTGGGGGCGCGGCGCGTCCGTTAGCGTCACCAACGATGTTCTGTCCTACGTGCGGTGGTTCCAACCCCGATGGGTCACGCTTCTGCAACCAGTGCGGGGCGACGCTGCTCGCTCCAGCCGGGGCGGTGAGCACCGCGCAGGGCAGCGGCGTGACGCGCGCCCCGACGGCTCAGGGCACCGGCGATCGCATCGAGCTGCCGATGGTGGGGCCCTCGAAGCGCACCCTCGTCGCGATGCTGCTGGGCGTCGGGCTCGGGTGCCTCGGGCTCGGCGCGCTCGCGGCCTGGAAGACCCTCGGACAGAACTCCGCGCAGCCGCCGGTGACCCCGGTCGGCCTCTTCGGCGAGCCCTCCTCGGTGACCTCCGCGGAGCCCGCCGCCGACGGCGGACTCGCCGAGCCGCCCGGCTCGCCCGACTCCCCCTCGCGGCCGACCCGCGCCGCGCGCCCGACCGCAGCCGCCCCGTCGCACGCCCGCCCGACCACCGTGGCCAGCAACGAGCGCCCGGCGCCCTCCCGCCCGACGACCCCGACGGGAAATACACCGACCGGTAATCCCGAGCCGGACGAGGCGCCGACCCCGACCGGCAGCGCCGCGACCCCGACGAGCCCGACCGGCGCCGACCCCGCGCCGACGAGCCCGACCACCCCGAGCGCGCCCCTCCCTGCGGAGCCCGGCGGCGTGCGGGAGCGCGTCCCCG